>ERZ773111.23-NODE-23-length-114556-cov-7.145090_pt1 | contig 114556 bp, 115 predicted proteins | sample MGYA00580567_ERZ773111 | MGnify/ENA primary metagenome ERZ773111 (study PRJEB29015, sample SAMEA2737875) | human gut metagenome | biome: human gut; feature: human-associated habitat; material: faeces | place: China | collected 2012 ...
GCATATTCATGCCAAAACACCTCGCGGGATAGTGGTGTATGAACAATAACTAAACTCATACATCATTTCCCGACAATTTTTGCATACATTTCAGGTCTGCGGTCTCTGAAAAGTCCCCAGTTCAGTCTGTCTGCCTTTAATGCATCCAGATCAAAAGTGCTTACAAGCACCCCCTCTTCTCCTCCGGGCAGTTCTGCGCAGAGAGCACCTGTGTTATCTGTAATAAAAGAGGAACCGTAAAAATTAAGAGCAGATTTCTGCATTCCGTTTTCCGGACATGGCTCTACTGTTTCCTCACCGATTCTGTTGGCAGCGATCACAGGGATCAGGTTGGAGGCAGCGTGTCCCTGCATACATCTTCTCCAGTGTTCCATGCTGTCGCATTCCAGGATGGGTTCACTTCCGATGGCAGTGGGATAAAAGAGAAGCTCTGCTCCCTGCAGTGCCATACATCTTGCCGTTTCCGGGAACCACTGATCCCAGCAGATTCCAACTCCAATGGTTCCAAATCTGGTATCAAAGACCTTAAAACCGGTATCTCCCGGTGTGAAATAGAATTTTTCCTGATAATAATGGTCATCCGGAATATGTGTTTTCCGATAAATGCCGAGATTCTTCCCATCTGCATCCAGAATCGCAACACTGTTATAAGTATTATTGACCTCTTTTTCATAAAAGCTGACCGGAATCACAATCCCCAGCTCTGCCGCTATCCTGCTGAAATGACACACAGCAGGGTTTTCCTCTGCAGTCTGCGCATATTCATAATACTCGTATCTGCGCTCCTGACAGAAATAGGGCCGTTCAAAAAGCTCCGGCAGAAGAACAATCTCAGCTCCCTTTGCTGCTGCCTGACGCACCAGTTCCTCTGCATGGGCAATATTTTTCTCCACACTTTTACTGCATTTCATCTGAACTGCTGCCACTGTTACATTTCTCATCCTGTCTGTTCCTCCTGCTCCTGTTTACATAAGTAAGTTTTTTCATAACTTTCAGGTATAACCCTCAAACACATGACTCTCAAAGTTTTCTGCATCAGGGTCAGATATTCTTCCCGGGAATCTGCTGGGTGATACAGTGAATATTTCCACCGCCAACAATGATGGCTCTGGCATCAATGGGATAAATCCTTCTCTCTGGAAAACACTTCTGCAGAATCTCCACTGCCCTTTTGTCATTTTCATCCCCAAACTGAGGAAGAATAATTCCTCCATTGGAAATATAAAAATTCACGTAACTGGCGGCCATCCGTTCTCCGGTTTCCCGTTCGTCTTCTCCCTCTTCAAACACAAAACCATCCACATCTTCCCGTGTAAGGCAGACCGGTTTCTGAGGAATCGGAAGCTTATGAATCTTAAATTTTCTGCCTTTTGCATCTGTTTCCTGTTCCAGCACCTTCAGATCAGCCAGAGACATGGCATACTGCGGATCTGTCTCATCCTCTGTCCATGCAAGCACAACCTCTCCGGGCCTTACAAAAGCGCACACGTTATCCACATGCTCATTGGTTTCATCCTGATAGATTCCACATGGAAGCCAGATAATCTTGTGGACACCGAGCCAGTACTTCAACTGTTCCTCTATCTGTTCCCTGCTCATCTGAGGATTGCGTCCCTGACTCAGAAGACAGGCCTCTGTAACAATCAGAGTCCCCTCTCCGTCAGAATGGATGGAACCGCCCTCCAGCACAAAAGGTCTGGCATCCAGACATGGACAACCGAGAGTCCTGCAGATAAAGGCAGCCACCCTGTCATCCTTTTCCCAGTTCCGGTAAAGCCCGTCAAAGGTACCTCCCCAGGCATTAAACTGCCAGTCAACTCCACAGACCGCCCCTTTCTCATCCAGAACCATGGTTGCTCCCACATCTCTGGCCCAGGCGTCATCTGTCTCGCATTCCAGCAAAGTCAAACCCGAAACATTCCCAAGCTGATTCTTTTCATTCTCCATCTGGGCTTTGGAAACCAGCATATACACCTTTTCGCTCTCTCCAATAGCCTCTGCAACTTTCACAAATGCTTTCTGCGCTTCCCTTGCCCCATAATTCCAGGAACCGGGACGTTCCGGCCAGATTATCACACATCCCTCATGAGGCTCAAATTCTCCGGGCATACGATATTTTGTTCTGTTCTTCTCTGTAACTTCCATGTCTGTCTCCTTTTCTTTGATAGCCTGGCAGATATCAGGAAAGCCGGCTCTTAAAGTCTTCGTATCCGAAATGTCTGATAACCTCACACTCTCCGTCCTCATGCATAACCGCAATATCCGGCAGCGGCATACCGTTAAATGTATTATTCTTCACCATAGAATAAATCGCCATATCCATAAAATACAGCTTGTCCCCGATCCGGATCTCTCTGTCAAAGGAATAATCTCCGATCACATCTCCTGCCAGACAGGTGCAGGAAGATAAGCGGTAGGTATATGCCTTCTCCCCTGCTTCCCCGCTGTCCTTAAGAGGCGGACGATAGGGCATCTCCAGCACATCCGGCATATGGCAGGCTGCAGAAGCATCCAGAATCAGCGTTCTGATCTCATTTTCCACAATGTCCATAACCTCTGTCACCAGATATCCGGCATTCAGGGCAACAGCCTCCCCGGGCTCCAGATAAATATCCAGATCATAGGTTTCCTTCATATGCTGAATACATTTTTCCAGGAGCTTTACATCATAATCCTCTCTGGTAATATGATGTCCGCCGCCCATATTCAGCCAGGAAACCTCAGACAGAAATTCTCCAAACTTCTCCTCTACCGCCTGCAATGTTTTCTCCAGGTCATCCGCATTCTGTTCGCAGAGCGTATGAAAATGCAGTCCGTCGATCCATTTCAGACATTCCCCGTCAAAGTTCTCTCTGGTAACCCCTAGCCTGGAACCCGGCGCACAGGGATCATAGATCGCATGATCCCCCTGAGTGGAGCATTCCGGATTAATACGGAGTCCCAGACTGGCTCCGGTACACACTTCTTTAAATTTCTTCAGCTGTGCTGTAGAATTAAAGATAATATGGTCACAGATCCGATCCAGTTCCTCTATATCTTCTGTACGGTAAGCAGGGGAAAAAACATGATTCTCTTTCCCCATCTCTTCATATCCAAGCCTTGCCTCAAACAGACCGCTGGCAGTGGTACCTGCCAGATATTTTCCGATCATGGGATACAGGGCAAAGCCGGAAAACGCTTTCTGCGCCAGAAGGATCTTACACCCGGTATCCTCCTGGACTTTTTTCAAAATCTCCAGATTCTCCCGCATCTTCTTCTCATCGATCACATAACAGGGAGTTTGCAGTTGATCAATCTTCATTGGCTTTCCAGACCTTTACCAGTTCAGGATCTTCGCAGACTTTCCATGGAAGTCCCCATTTGTTCAGTGCTTCCATATATGGATCCGGATCAAATTCTTCCACATTAAATACACCCGGCTTCTTCCACTGTCCGGTCACTACCATCATGGAACCGATCATAGCCGGAACACCTGTTGTATAGGAGATTGCCTGGGATTCCACCTCTTTATAGCATTCCTGATGATCACATACATTATAAATATAAATACTTTTCTCTTTTCCGTCCTTAACACCTGTGAAAATACAGCCGATATTTGTTTTACCCACTGTTCTCGGACCCAGAGATGCAGGATCCGGCAGAAGAGCTTTCAAAAACTGGATCGGCACGATCTCCTGTCCATTAAATTCCACAGGTGCGGTGGAAAGCATTCCTACATTTTCCAGACATTTCATATGTGTCAGATAGCTCTGTCCGAATGTCATAAAGAAACGGATCCTCTGTACTCCCGGAATATTTTTTGCCAGTGATTCAATCTCTTCATGATGAAGAAGATACATATCCTTCTTTCCTACCTCAGGGAAATCGTAGACAGATTTAAATTCCATAGGCTCTGTTTCTACCCAATGTCCGTCTTCCCAGTAGGAACCATTTGCGGAAACCTCTCGAAGATTGATCTCCGGGTTAAAGTTTGTGGCAAAAGGATATCCATGATCACCGCCGTTACAGTCCAGAATATCAATGGTATGGATTTCATCAAAATAATGCTTGAGCGCATATGCTGTAAATACGCTTGTAACTCCCGGGTCAAAGCCTGTACCCAAAAGTGCTGTGATACCTGCTTTTTCAAACTTTTCTTTATATGCCCACTGCCACGAATAATCAAAGTAAGCGGTAAAGCCAAGGTCTTTGCAGCGTTTTTCATAAACAGCTTTCCATTCGGGGTCTGTTGTGTCCTCCGGTTCATAGTTTGCCGTATCAATGTAGTCTGTTTTGGTTTCAAGGCAGGCGTCCATAATTGTTAAATCCTGATACGGAAGTGCGAGGTTTAATACCGCATCGGGCTTGTATGAATTAATAAGAGCCACAAGTTCGTCCTTACTGTCGGCATTTACCTGTGCGGTTGTAATAACCGTTTCTGTTGTGTTTTCAAGTTTTGCTTTTATAGCGTCACACTTTGATTTCGTCCTGCTTGCAATGCAAATTTCTGTAAAAACATCGCTGTTCTGACAACACTTGTGTATTGCAACACCTGCAACACCGCCACAACCGATAATTAAAAGTCTGCTCATTCTGTTTTCCTCCAATATATAAAATTATTTTTCTTCTTCTGCAAGTAAATCTTCAACATATTTCGGCAGCATAAATGCACCTCGATGAAGATTGGTCGTATAATACCAAGTTTTTATGCCACGCTTGTTCCATCTTTTAGCGTCAAGGTCTTTGAGCGGATGATACTTTTTAGATGCAAAGCCAAACAGCCAATAACCTGCGGCACAGGTAGGAATATGTGCCTGATACACACGGCTTATCGGAAATGAGTTGTACACTCTCTTGTGCATAGCCTTGCACGCACCCTCGTCCTCATCATAGAACGGACTGCCGTGCTGATATACCATAATTCCGTCATCTTTAAGTGCCTTGTAGCAACTGCCGTAAAACTCTTTTGTAAAAAGTCCCTCGGTGTGTCCGAACGGGTCTGTAGCATCATTTATAATTAAATCATATTCGTTATGACTTGTTCTTAAAAACCTTAAACCGTCCTGATAATATATATTTACTCTTTTATCTTCAAGACCCTTTGAGTTGTCGGGGAAATATTCCTTGCACACCTCAACAAACATCTCGTCAGGCTCAACAACATCAATAACTTCAATCTCTTCATAATGTGAAAGCTCTCTGGCAACACCGCCGTCGCCGCCGCCGATTACAAGCACCTTTTTTACATTCGGATGAACCGCCATAGGCACATGAACAATCATCTCGTCGTAGGTGAACTCGTCTTTCTCACTGAAAATCACATTACCGTCTGAAGTAAGAAATCTGCCAAACTCCACAGAATCAAAAACATCAATTCGCTGAAAATCACTCTGACCGCTGAATAGCTGTTTTTCAACTCTTATAGAAAGCTCAACATTATCGGTATGTCTTTCAGAAAACCAAAATTCCATATAAACACTCCTTTGGTTTGTTTTTTACAAAACGCATTATTAGTAACCTTAAAAAACATTATTTCAATACATTAAGTTTTTCAATATACGGGTCTTCCGTACCCTGCATTGAGCAGCCTTTTTCTTTTGCATAATTAATATACTCTATAATTTCATCTGTAATCATTTCGCCCGGGGAAAGAATCGGTATTCCTGGCGGATAGCACATAACAAATTCACTGCAAATTCTTCCTGCCGTCTGTTCAATCGGCAACATTTCTTTGTCTGCATAAAACGCATCTCTCGGTGTTGCCGATACAATAGGCGGAATGTACTCCATACTAAGCATTTTTGCATTGTCTTTTGAATAAAGCCTTTTAATATCGGCAAGCGCACCTACAAGTCTTTCAATGTCCTGTATTCTGTCGCCGATTGAAATATAGGCAAGTATGTTGCCTATATCGCCGAATTCTATCTGAATATCGTATTCGTCACGCAGTAAGTCGTAAACTTCAATTCCGGCAAGCCCTATATCTCTTGTGTAAACTGAAAGTTTGGTTACATCGTAATCAAACACGCTGCTGCCATTGTTAAGCTCTCTGCCGTAAGCGTAGTAACCGCCGATTTCGTTTATCTCATTTCGGGCATATTCAGCCATTTTCATAACTTTACCGAACGACTCTTTTCCTCTCAAGGCAAGGTTTCTTCTTGAAATATCAAGACTTGACATAAGCAGATAGCTTGCACTTGTGGTTTGAGTAAGATTTATAATTTGAGCCACATACTCCCATCGTACATTTTTGTTTGTAAGCAGCAATGAGCTTTGCGTAAGACTTCCGCCGGATTTATGCATAGACACCGCCGCAATATCTGCACCTGCCGCCATGGCCGATACAGGCAAATCTTCACCGAAATAGAAATGTGTGCCGTGAGCCTCGTCTGCAAGCACTTTCATACCGTGAGCATGTGCAAGTTTTACAATTGCTTTTAAATCGGACGCAATACCGTAGTAGGTCGGATTATTTACAAGAATAGCAACGGCATCGGGATTTTCTTTGATTGCGTTTTCAACTTGAGAAAGTTCCATACCGAGCGCTATTCCGATTTTTTTGTCAACATCGGGATTTACATATGCAGGCACCGCCCCGCAGAGCACAAGAGCATTAATAACACTTTTGTGCACATTTCTCGGCAAAATAATTTTATCGCCTGCTTTGCATACAGACCAAATCATACTCTGCACTGCGGAAGTTGTACCTCCGACCATAAAAAATGCATGACCTGCGCCGAATGCATCCGCCGCAAGCTGTTCCGCCTCCAAAATTACCGATACGGGGTGACAGAGATTATCAAGCGGCTTCATTGAATTTACATCAAGACCTACGCATTTTTCGCCGAGAAGTTCAACGAGTTCGTGATTTCCTCTTCCTCTTTTATGTCCCGGCACATCAAAGGGCACTACCCTTTGTTTGCGAAATTTTTGCAGAGCCTCATACAAGGGGGCTTTCTTTTGTGTGTTTATATCCATTTACATTACCCTTTCGGCTTATCAAAAATAATGCAACAAAAAACAGGCGGCACAATGCACCACCTGTTTGATTAACGGATATATGATTTATTTTCTGTAGCTTATGCCGACAGTTAATAGAAGAATTCCGTTTTCAGAGCTAATGTAGCAAATATACCGTTCTGCTCTTATTGACCGTTTCACAAGTGATGTGCTGTTGCACTGATGATAAGTAATCGACTTATAAAATTTGAGCTTTTAACTCAATCAATAATGTGGCTTGCGCCACGCTCGGCAGCTGACCCGCCTGTCCGTATGGGCTTAACTTACATATGCAAGTGGTCATATATTTGCATGAAAACAGAAATCTTTTTCACGCTAAATTAAGTAAGATATACTCTTACAACAAATTTATAATAAACCAAAACTAATATTTTGTCAAGAAATTTATAGGGTTTTACATAAATTTTATCTTAGACTTCCTGTATAATTCTTTTGAGCAAATATGTTCGGTTAAACGGGAAAGAAAAATAATAACCGTCCGCAAAATCTCTTGTAGCCGCAATCATTTCTTTTGCAAGTTCAACACCTACATTTTCGCCGTCTTCACGGTCGGCATTTTCGGGATAACGCTCAATAACTTCATCCGTAACATTAACTCCCGAAATTTCGTTTTTCATAAACAGAGCATTTTTGCGGCTGACCAACGGCATAATACCGCACAAAATTCTTGCACCCGTTTCTTCTTTTACTCTGCGCAAACGCTCGGCATCTTCTGCTGTAAATACAGGTTGAGTAAGGAAAAATTCTGCGCCTGCCTCCATTTTCTTTTGCACACGCTTAATTTCCGATTCTATTCTTCGTCTGCTCTGATTTATAGCGCCGCCGTAAGTGAGCGGACTGTCTTTTAATACCTCGCTGTTCATTTCATCGGCAATGCGCATAAGACCCACGGAGTCGAAATTAAACACAGACTTTACTACTTGTCTTGCCATAACGGGGATAGGGTCACCTGTTATGATAAGAAAATTATTAATGTCGTTTATACTTGCGCCAAGAAAAGTTGAGCGCATGGCAATGGCGTTTTTGTCACGGCAACAGATGTGCGGCATAACTTCAAAACCCGTTACATTCTTGACTTTCTGCGCCATAAGCACAGAGTCGATTCTTGTTCTGCCCGAAGGAGAATCGGGAAATGTAAGTACGTCTACTCCAAGACCTTTGAGCATATGTGCTGCCTCAAGCAGTTTTTTGTCATCTGCGCCGAAAGGCGGAGCAAGTTCTACCGCAATAAGTTTTTTATCTTTAATTGTACCGTCGGCATTTCTGAAAAAGCTCTTTTTTATAACAGGCTTTTCGTTTTCGTTGTTTGCGGAAGTTTCATCCGATTTTACGGTAGGTGTAAGGTCAACGGTTTTTGCAACTTCTCTTATGTAATCAGGTGTTGTACCACAGCAACCGCCTATAATATCTGCTCCGAGCAAAGCCATATCATTTACCTTAGACGCAAAATATATCGGATTATCAGCATATTTTACACGGTTGCGCACAAGTAAAGGATAACCGGCATTTGGCATAGCCGTGACAAAACAATTGTTGTTAAGATTAATTCTTGACAATATCTGCTGCATATGGGCAGGGCCTACACCGCAGTTAAGACCTACGGCGTCAACGCATTTTGAAAATGCAGTTTCACTAACAAGCCTTTCCGCACTTTCGCCCGCCTCACTGTAACCGTACTGATTCACGCAGAACTGCACAATTATAAACGGATTACATTCCTCTTTAATTCTCTTTATTGCAGGCATAATATGTTCGGACTGTGTAAAGGTTTCAAAACATAAAATATCTGCGCCCTCATCTATAAAAGTTTTCGCAATCTGATAGTATTCTTCTTCCACAGCCTCAAAATCAGGCTGAAAAACTGCGGGAACAGGACCGATATTGCATGCGATAAATATTTCTTTTCCGCTCTGCTCAACCGCTTCTTTTGCAATTTTGTAAGCCGCTTTTATATTTTCCTTAACCTTTTCGATTGAGCAGTCAAGAGAGTATGTATTGCTCGCAAAAGTGTTGGTTCTGATAAGTTTTGCACCGCTGTTTATATACTCGGTATGAATTTCCGATATTCTCTGCGGAGCGGTAATATTTGCATATTCGGGAATATCGACCGTTTTATATTTTTGGGAATAGTATGTGCCGAAAGAGCCGTCTGCAATCAGCTTGCTCTTTTTAAGGTATTCTCTGATATTCATAATTTCTCCTATATTTTTATTATGCCTGCTTTGCACAAGCCTTGCAATTCGGGTTTTGTTTCGGGAGTTTTATTTTGCGGAAAGACGCATTTAAAGCATTGTAAATAAGCATATATCCGCATAAAAGTTCACCCTTTGAGAGTAAAAACTTTATTGCCTCCATTGCCTGCAAACTGCCTATTACTCCGCAAGCCGCACTTATAACTCCTACCTCCTTTGGAAGAGGTACATCGCCCGCTTTCGGTTCTTCTTCAAAAACACATCGGTAGCACGGGGATTTGTGCGGAATATATGTCATAAGCTGACCTTCAAAACCGACAACGCCTGCATGACAAAACGGCTTTTCCGCCTTTACACAGTAATCGTTAATCAAAAACTTACTGCCGAAATTATCGGTGCAATCAAGCACAAAATCATAATCAGAGATAAGCTCGGCTATATTTTCACTGTTCACATATGTTTTGTAGGTTTTGACATTAACATCGGGATTCAACTTATTTATTTTTTCCTTAGCCGATTCAACTTTTGCTTTGCCTATATCGGCACAGTTATGTATAACCTGTCTTTGCAGATTAGACACATCAACTTCGTCTGCGTCTGCAATGCCAATTGTGCCTACTCCTGCGCTTGCAAGATACATAAGCGCAGGTGAGCCAAGACCGCCCGCACCGATTACAAGTACGCTTGAAGAAAGCAACTTTTTCTGTCCGCTCTCTCCTATCTCTTTCATTACAAGCTGTCTTGAATAGCGTTTGTTTTGTTCGTAGGTTAAATTCATAAAAACTCCTAAAATAAAAATCAGGGCAGAAAAACTCTGCCCTAATATTTTAATACTATTTGATTGCAATTGTCAACTTAAATCAGATAAAATCTTTAATATCCTCGCAAATCTGCTCTTTGGTGAGATGATTTTCGGCAAGAACTTCATTATAGTCATATCTGTCGAGAAACTCTTTCTTTAAGCCGTAGTTAAATACTTTGACATCCGATTTACCGTAAAATCTTGCAATTTTTTCGCCGAAACCGCCGTTAAGAATACCGTCTTCAAGTGTAATTACAACATCGTGAGTTTTTGCAAGTTCTGCAAGCAAGTCTTCGTCCGTACCTGTAATGTAAACAGGATTTACAACGGTAGCGTCAATACCGTACTGCTTTTTAATTTCATCGGCAACACTTTCACCGAGCTGGTAGAATGTGCCGAGTCCGAGAATTGCAACCTTGCCGCCTTCTTTTGTGACGCTGTATTTGTTAAGGTTGTCAAAGTCAATCGGTTTGTAATTCGGATTTGAAACAACTCCGTTGCCCGGTACTCTGATTGCAACAGGGTACTTTCTCTGCGACATACTCCATTCAACCATAGCAAGATATTCCTCCTTGCAAGTAGGTGCAAGATATACAAGGTTCGGAATATTTGAAAGCATTGCAATATCGTAGATACCGAGGTGAGTTACATCGTTCATACCGAATACTGTCGCAGCAAAAACAATAATTGTAACAGGGTTTGAATTAATACATAAATCCTGTGAAATCTGGTCATATGTTCTCTGTATAAATGAACTGTAAACACCGTAAACAGGCTTAGCGCCGTTTTTTGCCATACCCGAAGCAAGAGCTACTGCGTGCTCCTCGGCAATGCCTACATCAATAAACTGCTTGCCTGCAATGTCACGCTTGTCCTTTGTAAAGCCTGCAACTGTAGGTGTGCCCGAAGTAATAACAGCAACGCTCTTATCGTTCTTCATCTTATCAAGAAGATAATTTACCGTAATATCGTCATAGCTTTCGCCGTCAAATTCAAATTTAGATCTGCCTGTTTCAATGTCAAACGGCATACACCAGTGCCAATTCTCTTTGTCCTTTTCGGCAGGAGCATAACCCTTACCCTTTTGTGTGCAAATATGAACGACTACAGGGTGGTCAATGTCTTTTACGCTTTCAAAAGCTGAAATAAGCTGTTCAATATCGTTGCCGTCCTTGACAAATACATAGTCAAGTCCCATTGCCTTAAAGAGGTTACATTCGGCTTTACCGTCCGTATCTCTTAAAAGTTTGAGATTTTTATAAAGTCCGCCGTGATTTTCGGCGATAGACATATCGTTATCGTTTACAACAATAATAAAGTTGCCGTCAAACTCTCCTGCATAATCAAGGCCCTCAAGAGCCTCTCCGCCGCTTAACGAACCGTCGCCGATTACGGCAATTACATTTTCCTTGCCGCCGTTTAAATCTCTTGCCTTTGCAAGACCCGACGCAAGGCTGACAGATGTTGAGGTGTGACCGATATTAAAAAAATCGTGCTCGCTTTCGTCAGGATTTGCATAGCCTGAAACATCGTCATACTTATCTTCAAAAATGAATGCGTCTTTTCTGCCTGTAAGAATTTTGTGGCAGTAACTCTGATGCGATACATCAAAGACAAACTTGTCAACAGGTGAATTAAACACATAATGCAATGCTATAATAGCCTCTGCCATACCGAGGTTAGGGCCGAAGTGTCCGCCGTGGATACTTAACTTTTTTATGAGGACTGTACGCATTTCCTGTGCAAGCTGTTTCATTTCTTCCGTATTGAGTGCTTTTACATCTTGAGGTGAATTAATTTTTTCGATATACATAATAACATCTCCTGTAAATTTTATAAAGATATTATAACTGTTAAAGCTGACTTTAAGTCAATAGTTTTTTTAAATTTTTTGCAAAAAATTTGCAGATGCCGTTTAAATCGACATCTGCAAATAAAATTATGAAATTGAAATTACATTGTATCCCTGGTCTTCGACAGTTTTCTTGATTACATCGTTTGAAACTTCTGCGGTAAGTGTTACAACAGCTGTGCCTTTTTCGTGGCTTACTTCTGCCTGACTTACCTGTGCAAGTCCCTCAAGACTTTGTTTTACTCTGCCCTCGCAATGTGAACACATCATACCGTCAATTTTCATTGTCTTTGTCATAGCATTATCATCCTTTTTTGATTTATATTTTATTTTTCTGTCTTTCTTTGGATTTGTAATGTCAAAGAAATTCAGCCTTAGAGCATTGGTTACAACGCAGAAACTCGACAGGCTCATTGCCGCTGCACCGAACATCGGATTAAGCTGCCAGCCGAGCAACGGAATCCAAACGCCTGCCGCAAGCGGAATACCGATAACATTATAGATAAATGCCCAAAAAAGATTTTCGTGGATATTTCTCAATGTTTTGCGGCTAAGTCTTACCGCTGCGGGAACATCCGTAAGTTTGCTCTTCATAAAAACAACATCGGCGGCATCAATTGCAATGTCCGTACCCGAACCGATAGCCATACCTATATCCGCTCTTGTAAGCGCAGGTGCGTCATTTATTCCGTCGCCGACCATAAGAACCTTGCCCTGCTTTTTGAGTTCGGCAACAACTTTTTCTTTACCGTCAGGCATAACACCTGCAATAACTTCGTCAACACCTGCAAGTTTTCCTACAGCCTTAGCTGTTCTCTCATTGTCGCCTGTGAGCATTACAACCTTAATGCCCATATTCTGCAATTCTTTAACTGCCTGCGGACTTTCGTCTTTGATAACATCGGCAACGGCAATTATACCTAACAGCTTATCGCCTTTCATAAAGAACAGAGGTGTTTTTCCTTCCTCAGAAAGACTGTCTGCTCTGCTTGAAATATCATTTGAAATATTTATAAGTGAAGAAATATACTTTTTACTGCCGCCGATTATCTTTTCACCGTTGTATTCGGCAGACAATCCGCTACCCGATTCAGCCTTAAAATCTGTAACTTCATACGGATTTAAAGAAAGTTCCTCCGCTTTTACGATTATCGCTTTCGCAAGCGGATGTTCGCTTTTGGCTTCAATTGAATATGCATATTTTAAAAGTTCATTTTCTGTGATTTCAAACGGAATAATATCGGTAACCTTTGGTTCGCCCTTAGTGATTGTACCTGTCTTGTCAAGTACGGCAATTTGAGTTTTGCCTGCCTCTTCAAGGGATGCTGCGGTTTTAAAGAGAATACCTTTTCTTGCGCCCATTCCGTTGCCGACCATAATAGCAACAGGTGTGGCAAGTCCGAGTGCGCACGGGCAACTGATTACAAGAACCGATATACCTCTTGCAAGCGCATAACCTACAGTCTGACCGCACAAAAGCCAAACCGCAATGGTAATAAGGGCTATCACGATTACTGCAGGAACAAATACACCCGAAACCTTATCGGCAATTTTAGCTACGGGAGCTTTGGTTGCCGCAGCATCGCTTACCATTTTAATAATTTGAGAAAGCGCAGTGTCTTCTCCTACAGCCGTTGCACTGCATTTAATAAAGCCTGATTTATTGATAGTACCTGCCGACACGCTGTCACCTACTGTTTTATCAACGGGAATACTCTCGCCTGTAAGCGCTGACTCATCAACAGCCGTACTGCCGTCTGTAATCTCTGCGTCAACAGGAATACTCTCGCCCGGACGAACAACGAATACATCGCCTTTTTTCACCTTATCAACAGTTACTTCGGTTTCTTTGCCGTCAATCAACAAGGTTGCTTTTTTAGGTGCAAGGTTCAAAAGTGCCTTGAGCGCATTTGTCGTCTTACCTTTTGAGTGAGCCTCAAGCATTTTGCCCACCGTAATCAGCGTAAGAATCATTGCCGCCGATTCAAAATAGAACTCGTGCATATAACTCATAACAAGTTCAGCATTGCCTTTTACCTGAGCGTCTGTCATAGCAAAAAGTGCATATACGCTATATACAAACGATGCACCCGAACCAAGCGCAACAAGCGTATCCATATTCGGCGAACGATGAATTAATCCTTTAAAGCCGTTTATAAAGAATTTTTGGTTAATCACCATTATTATAACGCATAGCAACAGCTGAACAAGTCCCATAGCGATGTGGTTGTCTGTAAAAAAGTTTGGCAAAGGCCAACCCAACATCATATGTCCCATAGATATATACATCAGCACTGCAAGAAAACCGACAGATGCAATAAGTCTGTGCATAAGAACAGGAGTGTCTTTATCTTTCAATTGATCGGTTTCGGCAGACTGTTTTTTCTCTGCGCCTGCCACACTCGCACCGTAACCCGCCTTTTCAACGGCTGCGATTATGCTCTCGTCACTTGCACTGCCCTCTACTCCCATAGAATTTGTAAGCAGGCTTACCGAGCAGGACTGTACGCCCTCAACCTTTGAAACCGCTTTTTCAACACGGGAACTGCAAGCAGCACAACTCATTCCCGTAACATTAAATTTTTTCATCAAAAGCACCTACCTCATAAGCTTTTGCAAGGTTGCGACAAGGTCGTCAATTGTTTCGTCTTTACCGTTGCGAATATCCTCCGCCACACAGGTTTTGATATGATTTGCAAGCAGCTCTTTATTAAATGAATTGAGTGCCGCATTAACGGCAGAAACCTGAACCATAATATCGGTGCAATAGGCATTTTTCTCAAGCATACCTTTAATACCCCTTATCTGCCCCTCTATGCGGTTAAGACGATTGATGAGAGCCTTGTACTCTTTCTCGCTTCTTTGCTTTGTTTTATTACTGTGACAATTTTCACATGCCATAAAATCAGTCCTTTATACTTTCATACCCCATAAGGGTATATTTATTATATACCCCCGTATGGTATATTGTCAATACTAAGATATTGATTCCAAAAATTTTATAGATATACTTATAGCAAAAAGCATTATATTCACCTTAAAACCTGTCACATACTTTTTCGTACGAAATTCGTGCAAAATGAAATTTAAAATTCTCTTGATTTTTAAAAATAAATCTGTTATAATAATCTCATTGCGGATTAAGCGATTAGCTCCGCCTCGGTTTGCTATGCCGTGTAAAAATTAAGAGCACCTATGCGGGTGTGGTGGAATTGGCAGACACGCAAGATTTAGGTTCTTGTGCTTACCGGTGTGCAGGTTCAAGTCCTGTCACCCGCACCATATCGAGTGTTCATAAGGGATTTGACTTATGAACACTCTTTTTGTTTTGTCATATAATTTTTATGTACGAGCAAGGGTAACACCTTGCTCTTTTTCATGCCGTGAATTGTTCGGTTATATACTCTACGGCAACACCTTTGCGTGTATCCGCAATGTGGGTTTGTTTTGCGGTGTTCGGCAATTCGATATATCCGATAAAACGGTAATATATAACTATTCGTTGCGTTCGACTTTTGCCTGTACCCTCTGTTTCAAAAATATCAATATGGTCAATCAGCTCTCGAAGCAGCGGTGATGTCAGATTATCCATTTGCATAAACCTGCGAATTGCCGATATGAATTTTCCATATTCCGAATTGGTGTTTTTCAACTCTTCGATTTGGTGTCGAGTATCCGCAATTTTGGCTTTTAAGTCCATACGCTCTTTTTCGTATTTATGAGATAACTCAACAAACCACTCATCACTGACTTTTCCGATTACATTATCCTCATATAGCTTTTCATAAAGTTGCGATACCGTGTTGCTGCGTGCAATCGCTTTTTGCAGTTCCGTCTCTAAAAATTTTTTGTCTTTTTCTCTTTCTTCGTCATTTTTCCGCAAAAGCAGTTGTGCAAAATATGGCTCGTCAATTTCCAAAATTTCAACAAGTCGCCTTAATTCAAGTTTTACAACTTCTTCAAGGGCGTCTGCTCTGACATAATGTCTCCCAGGGCAATTTCCACGATAATCAACTTTGTTATCCGAACAAGTGAAATAGTGAATTTCTTTATTCGAGGTGCTTGTGTGGTATCTCATTTTACTGTGGCAATCTCCGCAATATATCAATCCGTTAAATATACTCCGTTCGCCGTTTTCTTTTTTCGGAGCCCGACGCTTTGTTTTTGAAATAAACTTCTGTACGGTTTCAAATGTTTCTCGGTCGATTATCGGCTCATTAACATCCTTGAATACAGCCCAATTCTCTTTGGAGTTTTCATATCTTGTTTTGTTTTTAAATGACTTGGAATATGTTTTGAAATTGATAATATCTCCGCAATACTCTTGTTGAGAAAGAATTTTCTGAACAGTTGTCTTACACCATTTGTACGGATTGGTTTGTGTTTTCTTTCCGCCTCTGTTCAGTCCTTTAGACCGCCAATAAGCCATAGGAATAAGCACTTTGTTTTCCTGCAATTCTCTTGCAATGGTTTCGTTGCCTTTACCGTCGAGGCACATTTTGAATATGCTTTTCACAACGGTTGCGGCTTCGGGGTCAATTATCCATTTCTTTTTGTTTTCCAGTGATTTCGTATATCCGTAAGGCGGTTGCGATAGCGGCTCTCCCATACTGCCTCTGAGCCTATGAGATGAACGAATCTTTTTTGAAATGTCTCTTGCATACATTTCGTTTAAGATATTCTTGAAGGGTGCAATTTCGCTTTCGCCTTCATCGCTGTCAATGGCATCATTCACGGCAATAAAACGAACATTATGTTCGGGGAAATAGCTGTCGGTATAATTACCTACCGAAACATAATCACGGCCGAGACGGGATAAATCTTTAACCATTACGGCAGAAACAAGTCCGATTTCAATATCGTCGATAAGCTGTTGAAATCCGGGGCGGTTGAAATTTGTTCCGGTATATCCGTCATCCACATAATATTTTGTATCCGTTAAGCCCATTTCTTTTGCTTTTTGTGATAACAGCTTCTTTTGATTGCCTATGGAGTTACTCTCGCTTTCCGTTCCGTCATCACGGGACAAACGACAATAAAGAGCTGTTATCCCTATTTGATTTTTGTTTTTCGACTGCATTTAATCCTCCTTTCCGACAGTCGAACAATCATATTCATCTGTCATTTTATCATTGATGCTATCAACAGACAATTCTGCGAAATCGCCCGTGAGATATTTTTTCAATCTGTTATTCAAATGATTGCTGTCGCTATATTTTTTAATGTTAAAATCCTCAAATTTACCGCAAACGATATATCTTACTCCGTTTATCATATATTCGCCTGTACCCAAGCTGAAATTTACTATTTGCTTTTTCATATCATCTCTCCCTCTCACGCTGTCGGATTAAATATTTTCTGTAATGATCGCAAGCTTTAATTATGAAATCTTCGGTCTTTTGTTTATCCAACCCTTTTGGCAAGACATTTCGCAACTTATCTACGGATATTCGCACTTGCTCTTTTTGATTTGGCTTTTCTTCATTGAGAACGGCGAAAACCGTATCGACGAAAAAGTTACCGTCTTTACTGAATTTTCTTAATCTTTGTGCTTGCGATAATGACGGCGTAGCATCGGTAAATTCTATTTGTTCAAGCAATATTTGTTGTTCACATTCCGACAGATATGAAATTTCAACCGCAGGAGTAAAGGCTATCCTTTCTTCGTCAACGAGTTTAAGCAATTCGGGTATTAAGTATGTCAGGCGTATATATCGCTGAACATTTCTGCCGCTTTCGGTATCGGATATGTTATCTCTTGACTTGTGGACAACTTGTCCATAAGTTTTACCTTGATGTTTTAAGGCTTCTAATTTCATTTTGTAGGCAAAGGCTTTTTCGCTTGGCAAGATATGTTCACGGTGTATGTTTGAATCCACCATTTGCACAATCGCCTCGTCTTTTGTAAGTTCTTCGATTATTGCGGGTATGCTTGTTATCCCTAATGCTTTGCAGGCTTCAACTCGTCTGTGTCCGCTGATAATTTCGTATTTACCGGCCGGAAAAGGACGGACAATTATCGGTTCAAGCAATCCGTTTTCTTTTATGCTTTCTGTTAATTCTTGTTGCTCAATTCCGCTTCTTTTCTTAAACGGATGATTTTCAAAAGGAACAAGCAAATCTATACTTATGTTTTTTATCATTTTTCTGCCTCCTTTAATATTTCAACTTTTTTGAGGGAAATACCCTTATGGTTTTTCTCATAAATCAATCTTAAATTTGTTCCGTTATCTATCTCGTAAAAGCCAAGATAACTCTGCCACCAAAATACGGGTGTGATTATTTTTCTTCCGTCACTTAGCCGAAGAAAAAGTCGCATCATATTTCGACTTGCCTCTGCTCGCATTATCAACTTTGCGAAGTATTCGCCCTCTTTATCAATAAATTTGTAGTCGGAGGTAATGATGTGTTCTTCTCTCATTTCTTCTCTTGTGTAAACTTTGTTTTGAATCATAATATATCCCTTCTTAATAAATTCTCTTTATCGGAAAGTAAAAGCTATATATTTATTTATATATTTATACGGCTGCTCTCCGTTTTGTTTTAATCATCGATTTATCTTTGCTTTACATCTCTGTTTCTGTATTGATTTGGTACCGAAATCGGTAATTTTTCTTTTGTATCGACTTTTTATTGAAAACAAGTATCGCTATATCAAATTAACCGCTGTCATCATATTCACGGCGATTTTTAACGCTTTTTGCACCTCTTTTGGATTTGTACTTCGGGCAGAAAACAACGATTGCCTTGTGACTTTGCTTGCATTTGTTTTTGCATTTGCGACAAAGGCTGTTGTATGTTCTTCTGCCTGTTTCGGGATTTATGAAAAAATCCCATTCTTGTTTTGCTTTCTTTGATAATCTCGGCATTGTAAAAACTCCCTTCACTTGTTTGAACCGGGAAAGGCATTTTGCACCCCCTATTTGCAAATAAATTTTCCCTCTCACTTGGTAGGCAACGAAAACGGGCAAAAATTAACCCTCTGACCAATATTTTTTTATTACCCCTTCACTTGTTTGAACTGAGAACGCTTTTTTTGGGGGGGTGTTTTTTGAAAAATTTATATTTTTTAATATTTACCTCTCTATTCATTTGGACAAAGGGTGCCGAAATGCACACCCATTTTTCTAATTTTCAAAAAATTTTACTTACCCACTCACTTGTTTAAACCGGGAGAGCCGTTTTGTACCCCATCCGAAGAGAAAAAGTTTCCGAAAATAAAAAAATCCCTCCGATTTATCAAATCGAAGGGGAAAAGTTAGTTTGAATTTGGTATTCAATTTTAATAGGCAAAAAGAAAAAGACACAGCCAACGGATTTTTCTCCGTAAGCTGTGCCTTGATTTTTATTTGTAAAGATTATTGGTGATGAGAATCCAATATCGAATGTTCAATCTTAGCGAGCAGACCATTTGTATATCCAAACGGTAATTTTGCTCTTTAGGGACACCCTAAGACCTTAATAAACTTACCTGTTGGTGTAGAACATTGAAAAAAGTCAAATATTATATTATAATGACTATATAAGTATATAAATAATAATTAACATCTTTTCGCAAATTGACATCAACATAGCTTAACGGGGAGGAAGTGTGATTATATGTTATTTGATAAATATACAGATAGTATTGATAATCATGTCCAAATTAAAATCAAACACCTCAAAAACCAAGTAAATGAAAGAGTCAATATTGGATTGGAATTGATGAATTTATTAGATGATCCAAATGCAACTGATATAATTGACGAAATTCACCGACAAGCAGAAGAAAAATTATATAATGATTTAGCCTCGCATTCCGATACATATGCATCCGGTTCGGAAATTATATTTATTTCACTGGTTTTAATTGCTATGATGTATTATGATGGCAATTTTTATGACCATGTCAGCTGTGTCTATGCCTCGTTATATGAGGAATTTTCGTCGCAAAAGATAGAAGGAAGAATTCGTTCAATTTTGAGCAAGTTCAGAACTGAAAATGATATTAAAAGCAACTCACGCATAATCAATACTGTTTTAACAAACGCAATTGTTCCAAATGCGTTTTTGCCGTCGTTTTTTGATTTCATTTATGATATTTACAAATTAAATCTAGAATATAGCATTTCCGATGATAAGGAGGAACTGTATGAAGATTTCAAATTTATATTCGATAGTTTGCGCTCAAATATGCTTTTAGATGATGACGATATTCAAATTAATGTCACGAAAAAATCGTACAAACTAATTAAGTCAACAAAACAACTAATAACAAATTCAAACGATACTAACAATGTAATTGAGTTAAGCATGAAAGTTGCTGAAATTATCGACAAACGAGTGTGGGGCAACGAATTTATTGTTAAAAATCCTTACTTAAAATTAGGTTATGAAAAATGGACTTCTAAAATTAAAGAGAAAAAAGAGAAAAACAAGATTCGTAAAAGTTCTGATTTCCGCTCACGCTGGGAGCCGATATATATTTTAGCAAATAACGAAATTTATATGGTACCACCAATTCACAGAATTAAAGCCATCTATGATTACAGAGATATTTATATTATTTTAAAAAACGGTGATGAAGAAATTTATTCTAACTATTCGCCGGATATTAGAGAAATTATAGGTGGATACCGAGTGACTCTGAGTAAGATACGCTTAAATAATCCTTTTGGCGAAATTACGTATATGCTTATGTCAAACCAAGATGTGATTTATAGCAGCAAAAATCAGCTTTTTAGAGATTATTTTGTTTTTGATGAAAACGGAAATGAAATCAAGAACAATACAGACTATTCCGGAGTAGCAACGTTTTGTATAAAAGACTCTGATAATGACTTTTATCTTAGTCATAAAATAGTAAAAGCCGGAGATGCAATCACAATTGGCGATGTTGTATTTAATTTTTCATCACTATTAAAACCTGGTGTTATAGGCGAGTTATATGATAACCATTTTCTTACAGAAGAAGGCAGTGATAGAAAAATTCCCGTTTATAGACAAGTAAAATCTTTGAAATTCGAATGCGAGAATAAATATTCAAGATTCGATTTTATAGTTAATGGTCAAATTCAAAAACAGGAGGAATTTAAACAGAACATTATAAAAGGTGAAACAAGCTCAAAATTATCTGTTAACATAGAAGACATGTCACCCGGTGTATATATGTCCGAGATATATGGGTGGGCTAACGGAAAAAGAAATAAAATTTTTGAGTGTCATTTTGCAATTGATAATGAATTAGAAGCAGAAGTTGATAAAATAGATGCAGAATCATATTTGGTATATGTAGGGTCTTCTTTAATGTCCGAATCTATTTTAAAAGAAATTACTATTTCAGATTTTAATGATAACTGGTTGTGTATCACTTATGATGACAAAAAATACAACTATTTTATTCCGCTTGAGATGGATATGTATAGAATCGACGGCGGTCAATGGCTGTCATTTAAGGATGATATTTGGATTGGCGACATTAGACCTGACAGTGTTATAGAAATTTATAATTTCAAATATGATGCTATATCAATGCTTACTTCTACCGGCATGTATATTGACGAAACGCCTAAATTTGAAACCGGTGCTATATATCACCGTGTTAAAGTGGGATTTTTAAATTCGTATAAAACAAATTATGATTATATATCTATTCTCTTTTTAGTTAATGGTATAGCTAAAAATGCATTATGGTGTTATAACAAATGTATAATAGACACAAATAAAACATCGATTATATACAATACCAACAGTAAGTCTCTTGACATTACGCCAAAATTTCACGGAAAAGGAAATGTCTTTTTTACGATTACTGCTGATAATAGAGATGTCTATCAAAGTCAATTTGTAAAAAACAATGTAACAATTCAAGTTGAGAATTTAATGTCATTTGTAGAATACACAATAACATTCTATGAGAAAGAAAAAGGGCTTACATTAAAAAAAGATAAAGCTCTTGCAACTTATAAACAAACAATATATGCCAGAGAAGATTTTATCGGACGAGCATTTAAAATTAAAGATGTGTATTTTGATCAACTAATACAAGGGATTTTCGTCAGAAAAAAATATTCTTTCAATACTACATATATAAAATTTGTGAATATGATCAATAATGATAATTTTATTGGGGAAGTTTATGCAAAAACACTTAGGGGAGCATATATGCTTGACAACATAAATCCTGTTGAGGTTGAAATGTGCAGTGATGTAATAGATGGAATAATTGAGCTTTCTGTTACAAAAGACGGAGATGGTCTACTTATGGATTTTGAACATCACGGAATAAAAAACACTATGGATGACAGTGCCGCCATAGACATTTTTTCATATAGTATAGCAGTACATGAGGAGAAAAATTATGAGTAAAAGAAATCCGATTGAACGTTCGGAATATATCAATAACCGATACAAGGAATATCTAAGGTCTTCTTTTCAATTTGAGTCAGACCGTCTTCAATCTTTGTTCGAAAAGCAGTTGGATGATGAGGACTTATTCAAAGGTCCGTATGTTGACTTGAATCTTCCTTTCAAACGAGGTAAGAATTTAAATGAGCTAATCAGTGAAGGTGTTGTATGCCAAACTTTCAAAAGACTCGGTGACATTGACTTTGAACGACCATTATATTCTCACCAAGAAGAGGCCATTCGTCATATTTGCTCCGGTCATAATGCAGTTATTACAACCGGTACGGGTTCGGGAAAAACCGAAAGCTTTCTCTTGCCTATATTAAATGAACTTACGAATGATATAGAAATAGGGAATCAAGAAATTGGAATAAGAGCAATATTCTTATATCCTATGAATGCACTTCTTAATGACCAAATAGAACGAGTAAGAAAAATACTTGCTGATTTTCCTGATATAACATATGGCTTTTTTACAGGTGACACTGAAGAAACCGTCTCGAAAAACTATCGAGTAAAACATGCTGAAGAAAATAATATTGTTATACCTGAAAACGAGCTTATTTCACGAGAAGAAATTCGTAATAATCCACCGCATTTACTGTTTACAAATTACTCAATGTTGGAATACTTGTTGATTAGTCCTAATGACTATGCAATTTTTACACCTGAAAGATTAAGCAATTGGAAATTTGTTATATTAGACGAAGCCCATACATATCATGGTGCATTAGGGATAGAATTGTCCCTTCTTATGCGAAGGCTCACTGGTTTCGCACCGAAAAAACCTCGCTTTATTCTTACGAGTGCAACATTGGGTGAAAAGGGTAAATCAGAAAATGAAATTATTGAGTTCGCCCATAATTTAACATCTTCTGACTTTAGCATCCAAGATATTATATTTTCAAAGAGAATACCTCTTAGAGAGGATCTTGTAAAATATACAATATCAGGCTCTGACTATCAACTTATTAAAAATGCTAAAAATGATTTGAATGCCATTGCAAAAGTGGCATCCACATATTGCAATATAGAAACTGCTGACATGCATGAATATTTATATGAATTACTGGTTCATGATAGACATGTATATGATTTATATAAATCATTAAAAAACGGAAGTAAAGCTGTTAACACAATTCTCAAAGAATTTAACGGCACGTTATCGTCAGCACAACTTGTGGATTTAATAGATCTAATCAACCAATCTGAAAAAAATGGGATTGGTTTATTCGATTTAAAATATCATTCATTCGTTCGCCCTTTGTCGGGTGCTTATGTAACTTTAGGAGAAAACCCAAATTTAAGTTTAACAAAGACAAATATAATTGATGGTTTTAAGGCTTTTGAATTGGGTAACTGTCGTTATTGCAGTTCTCCTTATATTATTGGGAAAATTTATAAAAACTCTTCTGATGGAATAGACTATCTCATACAAAATAAAGAAATCGACATATATGAGAATTATGGAAACAATGAATCAGTCAGCTTAGATTATTTTTTAATGGACAATATTACAGATTCCGAAATTGAAAGCGATGCTCTGGAGGAATTCAAAGTTTGTTCAAAATGCGGAGCGATTCATATAGCAAACAACTTGAACGCAAGACAGTGTTCTTGTGATAAGAATTTTATTCGTTCAATTTATCGAGTAACTCAAACGAACGATGATGGAAATGAAATTGTTTATAATAATATCAATCAATGCCCTTGCTGCGGTCACAAAAGTCATTCGGGAATAGTAAAAAGCCTTAGTCTTGGAAAGGATGAAGGTACTGCGTTGATAGCTCAAACTCTTTATGAGGCTATTGATGACTGTGAAATCCAAGCAAAAAAAGCACCAAAAATATCTTTAAAAATCAAGGATAAATCGGTAACCGAAAACAGCAAAAATAACATCAAACAATTTTTAGCTTTTTCTGACAGCCGCCAGCAAGCAAGCTTTTTTGCAACATTTTTTGATTCTAACCATACAAGAATGTTACAAAAAAGACTGATTTGGGAAATCATAAAGGAAAACAATTATAAAAATATAACAGTTGACGAATTAGTCGCCCGATTATCAAAAATGATTAAAGAACAAGATTTGTTTCCAAACGATATGGAAGCAAATAAGAATGCGTGGATTTCTGTTCTTGTAGATCTATTAAAAGTCGATGGTTCTTATGACAGTGAAGGATTGGGGTTATATTATTTCGACTTAGATTTAAGTGATATATTTTCACAAGTTTCCGAAGATGATGTCGCCGCTGAATTTGGTCAATATCATATTACAAAAAAAGACTTAGAAAATATAATGCAAGTGGTGCTCGGCATATTCAAAACCACTCCGGCTATTGATTACGTTAAATCTTCTCTTAGTCCGGAAGAAAAAAGAGAAAGTTTGGATTATAGGCGCTTTGACAATTATATAATGTATGAATGTCCAAGAGCATTGAACAACGTGAGGAGCTTCTTACCTGTCAAAGCAAAAGACAATATGGTTGTTCGCTATGTCCAAAAGGTTTGTGAATGTGACGAAGGAACTGCAAAAGAAATTTTGCATGTAATATTTAATAATTTGGCTGTAGAAGGTGGTATTCTAAAGAAGCATAATTCTAAAGAATGGTATCAAATAAATGTAAGCAAGTATATCGTAAAAAACTATAAAACATCACCGTATTACATCTGCTCAAAATGCAAAAGGCTTACTCCGTACAATGTACATGGAAAATGCGTTCATGACAAGTGCGACGGTGAACTCAGAGAAATAAATCCGGATGAAATATTAGCTTCAAATTATTATAGAAATCAGTACAAAAATAAAAAAATTGAAAGTATTGTAATTAAAGAACACACGGCTCAGCTCGAGCGCAAAATAGCAAAACAATATCAACAAAATTTTAAGAATAAAAAAATTAATATTCTTTCTTGTTCAACAACATTTGAAATGGGAATTGATATTGGCAATTTGGAAACTGTATTTTTGAGAAATGTCCCGCCACTACCGGCAAACTATGTTCAAAGAGCAGGTCGTGCAGGACGAAGAAAGGATAGTGCGGCATATATCCTTACCTATTGCGGAACAAGTTCACATGATTATACATATTTCTGCGAACCCGAGAAAATGATTAGCGGCGTAATCAAACCGCCATATTTTAATGTAGTTAACCACAAGATCATATTGAGGCATCTTATGGCTGCGTGTTTGGGATTTTTCTTCCGTAAACATCCAAATTATTTTAAAAATATCGACGAATTCGTCTTCGGAGAAGGAATTGAATGCTTCAACGAATTTATATCAAGCCGTCCAAGCGATTTAAATCGATATATAAATGAACGGGTTCTTCCTGGTCAACAATATGCCGAATATCATAAATTTAAATGGTTTGATGATATGGGTGGAAACGATGAAAAATTACAACACTTTGCAGATGCGATAAAAGAAACTGTAGATGAATATAAAAAAGCTCAGGAGGAAGCGTTAAGAGAAGAAAACTATAAAGAAGCAGACTATTATAAAACACAAATTGAAAAATTACATAAATTGGATATGATCAGTTCTCTGTCAAAGTATAGCGTAATACCCAAATACGGTTTTCCTGTAGATTTGGTTGAACTTCAAATTTACAATCAAAAAGGCAAAATTGACACAAAATATGATTTAAGTAGAGATCTCAAAATTGCAATTTCAGAATATGCACCTGATTCAGAAATAATTGTTGACAAGAAAAAATATACTTCAAAGTATATTACATTACCCAAGAGTGAACAATTTCCAAAGCATTATTTTTGTGTTTGTCCAAACTGTAAGAAAGTAAATGTTTTTGTTAGCGAAAGAACTATTGACGAGTGTAAATACTGTGGTCAATCTCTCAAAGCTGAAAAAGCTGAATTTTATATAGAGCCGATATATGGCTTTAAAACAGGAGACACAAAAGAAAGCACAAGAATGAAACCGAAGCGCTCGTATTCTGGCGAAATATCCTATATAGGCGGAGGAATAAAAGATGATGTTCATATCCACATTGGTGATACCATCGAAATAGAAACCAGTACAAATGACGAATTACTTATAATGAACAAATCAGCTTTTTATATGTGTCCGGAATGTGGATATAGTGAAATCATTAAAGGAAATACTACATCTATGATAACATCACGCAAACATAAGAATTATAGACAATTTGATTGTAGTTGCGAGGAATTAGAACAGATAAAATTAGGACATCGTTTTCAAACCGATGTTGCTCGTTTTAAAATACCGTCTTTGTCATCATCCACAGCATGGGATTATGCGGCTGCTTTATCCTTTATGTATGCATTCCTTGAAGGTATAAGCAATGCATTAGAAGTAGACAGAAATGATATTGACGGAATAATTGAACCGAATTTAGATTTACATAGTTATGATGTTTTAATCTATGATAATGTTCCCGGCGGTGCGGGTCATGTTAAACGTCTAACAAGTAAAGATGCTGTGATAGATTCACTTAAAACTGCTCATGATAAGGTGTCTCAACCGTGTTGTGATGAAAACACATCATGCTATAATTGTCTCAGGAACTATTATAACCAAGCATACCACAGCAAATTGCAGCGAAAATACGCCAGAAATATTATTGAAGGTCTTATAAGAGAAATTCAGTAATAGTTATTAAATGTTTTTGTTTGTGTAGGTCTTAGGGCGTCCCTAACGAGGTGTTTGGTAGTGTAGCTGTCCGAACACACCGCTTGTTTCACAACAAAGTGAAAGTAACCGATTTGGACAACCTGTCCACAATTGATTTGCTCGCTGAGATTGTGTGAAAAGTGGGCAAGCTACCGTTTGGATATCCAACCGGTCTGCTTGCTAAGATTATGCATTGCAACTTGGTAAATAAAATTTAAAGCACAGCCTACTGGATTTTTCTCCGTAAGTTGTGCCTTGTTTTTAGTTGTATATTACTTGTTCATTAACAATTTCTGTTGCTCGATTACGAATGTTGTTCATCTTTTGCACCCACAATATTGGGCTATCCGATTTCAATTTTTCTGTAACATTTTCTTTTTCGGCAAGGTCTTTTACCAACCGAGAAAAAAGATTTTGAGCCTGTTTATCAATGTCGACAAGATATAAATTGAGCTTACCACTTGTCAGCAAATTGTAGTAATGCACTTTATGGGTTTGCTTCAAATATCGTTTGTGCCTCATTGCCCATACACCGATATTCGTTTCTTTTTCTTCCGCTGGTAACGAAAGATTAGGCAATAAATAGTCGCCGACCTGCGTATAAGTACCGCCGTTATTTTCAAAAATTGTTTTCATATTAAAACCTCCTTGATTTCAGTAAGTTCATTATACGAAAAACAAAGTAAAATTGCGAATGTGCGGATTATTATTTGAATATGATGTTCGACTATCGCTAAAACTGTATTTCGCCAAATCCTATATGAACATTCGCACCAAACAACAAAGGGTATCAATACAAAACAGTATTGATACCCTTTGTTCTTATATTCAGCAAATGAACATCTTGGCTTTAATTATGTATAGTTTTGCAATTAATAGCAAAACAGTCAGTCAAAGCAAAAACTTTAACTGACTGTTTGTGTTAAAACTACTTAAAAAGATAGAATACAAAATATGATAAAATAAATACAGCTAATGCAATTATTTTTTTATTTCTATCATTTCTAAACATTGCTATTTGTTCGTTCCCATTTAAGGAATTTACCTTTTTAAGTTTGCATATTCTTTTTACTGATTGTAGTATAGAGCCAACACCTAAATAAATTCCCAAAACATAAGCTAAATTTTTAAAAAAAATAATTCGCAAATTGCAATAGTAAGTTGCGATTAATTAAAAACTATAGTTTGATTATTTATTTCTAAAGAATAATTCTTTGTGTAACTATTTATAGTACCATAAATTAAATATGATTTATATACCTTAGAAGACTGCTTAGAATTAATAACTCCAATAGGAATAAATTTAATATCTGAGTCCGAAGTATCTTTTATAGTTTGAATATCTTCACCGAAATAATATGTGCCACATAAATAATAGTCAGAGGAGTTAGTAATATGAGTTATGCTTAAGTTAACATATCTATCATCATATTGGCTTTCTGTTGAATAATCAAATACAGTAGTAATTTTATATGAATTATTGTCTGTCCCCAAATATGTGTTGGTATAATTGTTCTTGCTTTTTTCTAAAATAACCATACAAGATTTTTCATCATAAACAACATCAGCTATTCTTTCACTTGATGGATATAAATAGTTAATAACCTGTTGAGGAGATTGAAAATCTATAAATAGGTTTTCAATCGGCAAGAATTCCAATACTGTGCAAAAGCATAATGCTGAAACAATGATTAGGAAATACATTCTTTTCTTTTTGGGCTTGCAAATCCTTGCTATGAAAATGAAAACTATTATAGTGATTATTATTCTAATTATACTATACATATAATATACCTTTCTGATATTTTTATATTGCAGGAACAGTTTGAGTTGAGTATGATGAATCGTAACCGTATAAAATCGCTGCAATTAATAAAGCATTAACACTAAAAATAGTAATATGTTACTGCATCGGTTGAAGAATTTGCCTTGTAGCTTACTGCATACAGCTGACCGTTTGCGTCATAACAATAGTCAAATACTTTTTCTCCCCTTGTTTCGTGCATAAGGTGACCGTTGAGGTATTCATATGTGTATTCAACTCCATTTACGGTTTTACTTGTTATTACGCCGTTGCTGTCATACTTATAGCTGATACTGTCATTGCCGCTTTGTAGGGTTGTAAGCTTTCTGCCGTTGAGCCAAGTCATTTCCATACCGTCACGATATGAAAGCGGATTGCCTATTTCATCATAGGTTATTGTTTCTCCGTTGTAGCGTGTAAGCTTGTCGCCCCAGTTAAAAATATTATGTATCCTTTCAAAAAACACTTCACATTAATTTAAAGGAAATATTCTTAAATCTTTAAGACAATTTTTTGTTTTAGCGAAAACAATTAATTTTTCTATGCTCTAATTTCACATTTATTGCAATAAGCTTTTTGTAATATATTTTCTGTTGTATTAAAATTAGATCTAATAAAAATTAACATCACCAAATTACCAAAACAAAACATTAATATAGGAAGTAATATGGTTGAAGGATTATACAATAAAAAAATAATAAAAAACAATATACACAAGCAACTATATATTATCTGAAAAAACAATGTTACTGGTGATGGTTTTAGTTTTGCATAAACGATAGTTCCTTCATTATTACTTTTAAAACAGCCCACAACTTTTGTTCTTATCGGTTCTCTTGGACCAGATAGATTAAGTGTAATATCAAAACTATCATCTGATATTCTGCCAATAAAGTCGCATTTGTACTTACTTGCTTTGCTATAAGGAAAAGTCAGTTGTTTCAATTTTTCTTTGGAATTATCTAAAGAAAGATTTGTATTAATTGTTATACTCTTATCATAAATCATAGCATTATACTCCTTAATAATATGACGGAGAACTACAAAAACCCGGACCTTTTCCTATTGGTCTTCCACAAGCACGACAATACTTCTGAGAGTTTTTATTATGTATCTTATTATTGTTTGTATTATTTTTATTCATATTCTTTTTTATATTCTTGTTAGTCGTTTTGGGAGTATTCGAGGTACTTGTATATATTGTATTAGTTGTCGGTGTATATGTATGGAAATCAGCACCTAAGCCGCCACCTGGATTTATAACAATACCCGCAAAACCATATTCACTAAAAACTAAATCAACACCTAAAAAACCGCCAAAACCAGCAGAACCACCAAAATAGAAATAGCGTCTCTCAGATAATTCATCAACACTATTTGCATCCCAATAAAAGCCAATCGGCATTGATGCACTCAAATCAGCAACACCAAAATATGGATTTTCTTTTAAATTGGTTCCGGCGTATGAAAATTGCAAAGCAGTATCTCCATTTCCGTCGAAAGCTGCACAAATAGATGCATTCACTCCCCAAAAAAGTGTACAATCTCCAGAAAAGCCAACTGTAGTAACAAAACAACCACCTGTGTCAATATAGATTCCCGGGTTATTCTGACAATACGCATTCATATTAGTATCAAGAATGTTATCGCCTGACTGGAAATAGCCGTCTGCATTCACAAATCTGTGGGTAACAGGGTCGTAGTAGCGGCTCATAAGGTAGTATAAGCCTGATTCAGAGTCATAGTAATAACTGCGATAGCGGAATGGATTGAGGTTAGCAATATGGTTAGGGTCTGTAATTTCTTGATTGCTCGCATTTGATACTGTGAGCACATTACCCCAGACATCGTATTCATACTTAGCTACAACATTACCGCCAGCATCATATATTGAAGTAATATCACCTCTCCAATTATGCGCATAATAATAGGTTACTGCGTCAGTTGAAAAATTTGCCTTGTAGCTTACCGCTATTATTAGTGCATTCAACTCAATTTATGTTTTTACAATTTAGCCAAGTCGTTGTCACACTGTTATTAAGTATGACAACGACTGATTTTTAAATTATGCTTTAGTCATCTGAATTACTTAAATCGGCATATGTAATAAACCACCAATGTTGCAATATAATTATCATAATATGGCTGATTGCACACATCAATATCAGAAAATCATACTCGGTATCGGATATATACAATTCAAGAAAAACAAAGCTATTATAAGATTTAAATAAGACAATATTTTAAAATACTTACTCGTGCTCACTTTATCAGTATATATTTTAAATTTCTTGTATGACGATATATAAAATCCAACACTAATCTTATTAGATTTATTATCAGTATCCATTATTTTGTGATTCGGATATTTATTATATTTTTCATCACAGTTATGTTTACACGAAACGCATAAAAAAATATCTGACAACAGCATAAAAAGATGTACCGCTAATATATAATTCAAAATATTAAAATCAGCAATGATTACTTTTAAATGCAAGAATTTTACTGTCATTCCATAATAAAAATATAATACTACGATAACTGTAATATTTATCCATATATTAACATCAGTAACTTTTATTCTTTTTAATTTATATATCCTTAGTAAGTAATAAATGGCAGATATAATAAATACCGCAAATTTACATATGTAATATTTATTACTATAGATATACGCCGGCAATTCAACTTTCTCTGAAATCCATATCAAAAACGGAAACAGCATTGCAACTGTCATATAAATGAAAGTCAATATGTAAGGCTTTTTGTTTAGCATAATATAAAACTCACTTAATTTAAATATCAATTAATGATTTATGAAGGAAAAGGAGTTGATAAGGAATACTCATATCTATTTTATTAATAAATATATTTACAAGTGCTCCTAATATTACACTACAAAAATATATGATTACAAAATATTGTACTATTCTACTATAATCATATTTATTTTTGAGAGTATTATTTTTTATAACTACTTTTTTATATGCTAATTTTTGGTTAAAATAACATGAAATATTTATAAGAAATTTTGCGCCAAACATAGACTCAAATACCATACATATATTATTATTTACACCTATGTGTCCAATAAAGCCCAAACATGGTAATAAATATATTATATAAAACAAACAAAAATATAACACAGGTAATATTGTATAGATGATGGTTTTATTACTAATATAATGGCAAGATAAGTATAAAGAATATATTGATATAACAATCGATAAAAATGTAAAAACACTTCGCACCAATATAGTATCATTATTTTTAAAATACAATGAGTAAATTATCATTAATAAAACACCAAGCATAAATACAAATATATCTTTATATAACAAATGAAATTTTTTATTTATCATATTAATTACCACCATATATATTGAAACTCGTTTGCAATATAATCAATATTTATTCCAGCACTAAATGATGCTCCAATTATTATATATCCACCTGAGGAAAAACCTATAACATGCGATTCACCTGAATTTATAATTGTTTCATCAGATAAACAATCCATAAATTCACTTTCACCATATGAACCTAAATCCCATCCCATAACTGTAAGACCAAGTTGACTTGATGCTTTTTCACCAAAATAAATATTATTATAATCTATATGTATAGATAATGGAGAAAATTGTGCTAAAGCTTCTATTCCCACCAAATCCAGTGTATTAAATTCTGCACCCAAACCATAACCAACATCAGCATCTACTTCCAAACTGTTAATTATTGTTAAAAATGATTGCTGAATTTTTTCCCCTACATTGTAGTATTTAAATTGCCCATTATCATCCACATAATCATAATTTGTTCCGTGATATTTGTTATAATTACGCAGACCTTTTTCTGTTTGTAAATATTTTCTTCTGTCCAAATTACACATTGGACAAGTAGGGTTGCCACAGATTACATCTGATGGATGATTACCAGTTGGATCAGAATTCATAATCGGGTTATTCTGACAATACGCATTCATATTTGTATCAAGAATGTTATCGCCTGACTGGAAATAGCCGTCTGCGTTTAGGAATCTGTGTACTACAGGGTCGTAGTAGCGGCTCATAAGATAATATAAGCCTGATTCAGAATCGTAGTAATAGCTGCGATAGCGGAACGGATTGAGGTTTGCAATATGAGCAGGGTCAGTGATTTCAGAATTGTTTGCATCTGTTACTGTAAGCACATTGCCCCAATCATCATATTCATACTTTGCTACCATATTACCGTCGCCGTCATAGATTGAAGTAATGTCACCTCTCCAATTATGCGCATAGTAATAGGTTACTGCGTCGGTTGAAGAATTTGCCTTGTAGCTTACTGCATAAAGCTGACCGTTTGCATCGTAACAATAGTCGAATACTTTTTCTCCCCTTGTTTCGTGCATAAGCTGACTGTTGAGGTATTCGTATGTGTATTCAACTCCGTTTACGGTTTTGCTTGTTCTTACGCCGTTGCTGTCATACTTATAGCTGATACTGTCGTTGCCGCTTTGTAGGGTTGTGAGCTTTCTGCCGTTGAGCCAACTCATTGTCATACCGTCACGATATGAAAGCGGATTGCCTATTTCATCATAGGTTATAGTTTCTCCGTTGTAGCTTGTAAGTTTGTCACCCCAGTTAGCGTCATCATATCCGTATGTATTTACTCTTGAATCATATAGTTGTCCATGAGCACCAATCCTGCTGACAGTTTCTGTAAGAATATTTCCGGCTTCATCATAATCGTATCGGTATTGTTTTTGATTAATATAATCACAGGAAGTTATAAGTTGATTAAATTCGTCATATTCATACAAATATAATCTTTGCCAGTCATTGTTTACCTTTTTATAAATGTCGGTAATATTGCCATTGGTGTCATACTCATATTTATAAGTATCTTTAGCAATGGTTTCTTCCTTAATTTTTGTTGTGGTAAAATTTTCTCCACGATTACTGTCATAGTAAGTGTAACTCATATCAAGCGGAGTTTTTAATGCAACAGATGATTTTGTCTGTCTGTTTAGTCCGTCATATGTATATGTTACCTTACTTGAAACATCAGAAGAATATTCGGTAAGCAAATTGTCTTTGCCGTAAGTAAAGCTGTGCACAATTGAACTGTCGCCGTTTTTGCTTGCGAGTTTTGTTATATTGTTATTTAAATCGTAATCATACTCATAAGCCGAAACAAACTTATTTTCTGCATCGGATTTTGAAATATCGGTTTTAACCTGTCGCACAAGTCGGCCTGTTGTATCATAATCATAGTCATACTGTCGATTATTTACAAAGTCTTTATGGCGCATAACCGAACCTGTTTTATCGCTTAAAAAGCTGAATGCAAGTTTGCCGTTATAGAAAAGTTCCTTAACATTGCCGTATTTATCGTAATTGTAATTTACGTTCTGACCGTTTCCGTAGGTTACTTTTTGAAGTATGTTGTTATTTGTGCCGTAATCAAAAGCAGTAAGCACCTGTGAACCTACTTTGTTTTCGGTTGTATTGTAGAACTTGTCATAGTCGATGATGTAATCGGTATTTGAATGGTTGATTTTTGTTAGAAGTTTTCCCGATTCATCATAGGTATAGTTATTTTGCGCCGTGATGTCAGTGTATGAATCTGTCTGCGACACGCTGATAAGCTGTCCCCTATTTTCATCATAGGTATAGTTAATCTGTGCACCTGTGTCGTTATCCTTTACACTGTCAAGATAACCTGTGGTTGAATTGTAATTATATGTATCACAGTTGCCGTCCTGATCATACAGTTTATCCAAAAATCTTCCATTTTCAGTATAGTCCAGATTTGATTTTAGTACAAGTGTTTTTTCGGAATTATTTGCTTCAAGTGCTGTTGCCTGTCCTTTGGAATTGTAGGTGTAGTTGTATTCAACTCCGTTCTGACTTGTTGCCTTAGTCATATTATGATTATCGTCATAGTCATAAGTGTAGCCATAGCCTTTTGCATCAACTGATTTTGTAAGATTTGAATCGGAATACTCCATTTTGGATTTTTGTTCTGCATTAGAAGTTACAGTTACAAGTTCACCGTCATCGTTATATGTATAACTCGGAACAGAATCTTTAATAAGCTGTGCGTTGTCAAAGTAAGCCGTGTTGTACTGTTTGGTAAATCTAAGGAAAACCGTAACTTTAACAGGTACTTTATTTGCATCTGTTTCATCACTTAGATTAAATGCAAACGAAGTGTATTGCCATACACCAACGGACTTGTTGAAAGACTGCGGCTTCTTTCCTTTTGCACTTCCGTCGCTGTACTTTACCTCAACATACAAATCGAATCGGGAAGTATCGTTATCCGTTACTGCTACAGAATCACCTCTTGACCATGCACTGAAAATATAGGTATCGTCTTCACTGCCGCTTACAGGCACATCCTGATAAATTTGTTTGTTCTTTGTAACATCACCACGGATTTTAAACGATTTTCTGCCGTCGCATTTTGTATAGGTGGTAGTTGTATCATTTGAGGAATTTAAAGTTAAATTATGATTACCCCAAAATGTTGGCATCAAGTTACTTCCTGTAGTTTCAAAGTTTGAATTTTGAAGAAGATTGTATTTATTGGGAACATCGCCCTCTTCAAGCTGTACACCGTCAAAATACGCTGTTCCTGTAGTACCTCTTACGGCAAGATATACGCAAGAATTTGTTGTGTTTTCAGGAACGGTAAAAGTAGTATAAATTCTCTGCCAACCGTTATTTATATTTTTATCTGTTGTGCCTGTTATGTGCTCTGAATTATATTGATTAAATGTACCGTCCGCAAATTCGGTTTTAACTCCGATTAACGCACCGACATCCGTGCCTTTTAAAATATTTGAAGTTTTTACATATGCCGATAATGTATATGTTTTGCCCGGTACAAGCACATTATTGCCTGTTGTTTGCCTTGCGCCGCATCTTGAATCTTCACCTGCGGTATTTACTTTAACTTTCAGCGATTTTTGTCCAAAACATTTTTCTTCCGAAACATAGCTTGTTGAATAATCAATACCGCTGCCTTGGCTTATATTGCTCCAATATGTGCTGCTTTCCAAGCTGTGGTTTTTAAGTAAATTTTGAACATTGGTTGTTGTCGCATAATTAGTTGTAACTCTGTTAAGATTTTTCAGGTTATTTTTAGATGTATCGGCTTGTCCGTCTGTATACGAATAAACCGCTGCGCCCATTTTTTCGCCGCTTTGCAAACGGTTTTCAACAGATATTGTTCTGCCTAAATTATCAAATTGATATACAGATACGCAGTCGTCACTGTTGCCATAGACACCGTCAAGACCTGAAGTACGGATATTTGTTAAATTAAATTCATTACGGCTGAATGTAATCTTTTGACCTTGTGTTCCGTCAGAAGCATATTCTGTAACAGACGAAACTTTTTTGCCTGAATTAAGCGAAGTATATCCAAAACGAACTTTATAACCGTCAGTATCTGTTACACTTGTCATGGAACCGTCACTGTCGTATTCAAATTTTATTATTCCGCCGTCAGGATTGGTAATCATAATAAGTCTGTCACTGTTATCATAGCTAAAACTTCTTGCTTTTCCCGCTGAGTTTGTAACCTTTGTTATACAATGCTCGCTGTTTCTGTTAAATGTAAGTTTATCTCCACAAGCATCTTCTATTGTACTTATTCCTTTTGCAGAATCTAAATTGATTTTTACAGCATTTGAATTTGAATCGACAGTTTTCACAAGAACACCATCGCTATTGAATATCAGCTTATTATTCTTATCATCTTTTATTGTGTAACTCTCTGATGCGCTTGATGAGTTTATTGTAAGCTCTAATTTTAATCCGTCTTCATCTTTGTATGTAGTATTACCGTCTATTGTTTCCTTTATAAAATAATGGTCCGTACCATCTTCATCAGTATATACATACGGATAATTATCTATTAAGTAATCTGATGTGCTAAACTTTGATGACGGATAAAGTGTCTGCTGATAATTCAGTTTCCAACCTTTTCCGGCATACGGAAATGAGCTTGTAAAATGCGAATTACTTGTATATCCGTTAAATATATGCTGTAAAGAAACAGAGTCACTGCCGACAGTAGAATTATCAGATGTAATAAAAGTCAAGTTTCCCGAATAGTCATTAATATACGCAGTACCTGCCGTACCGACAGAGAACGAAGAATAAGACCAATAGTTTTCAAGACCTTTATTGTTTCTGTAAGTAATAGCGATTACCGGGCGTGGTATTGAGGAAGACGGATAAGAACCCGAATAGAATGAAGCGCATTGTCCTTCATTACTTTCGTTTGTTGATTTTAATACAACACCGTAGTTTTTGCTTCCGTTATACCATTTTTTTACAATATTTGTAATATCCCAATCATGCCATGTTCCGTTATCGGAAGTTAATTTTTCATAATCAAGAGCTGTTCCGCTAAAATCGGCACTATTATTCCAAGTAATTGTTTTTTGTGACCAATCGCTTGTAACAGGATATGCGCCTATATACATATCATCATAAAAAGAATTCTGATAAAGATGCATATTCAGTTGCGCCGAAACAACAATATCTCCCTTATTGAGCTTAGGCAATTCATTTAACTTTATATAAGTTCTGTACATACCGGAGCCATATGTTCCGACATATACAGTTCCTGTATATCCCGTATCACTGCCATAGCCGTAAGAAGTATTTGGATTTGAATTATCTACATATGCACATGATGTTTTATTCCATTTTTGACTTGTGGTGAAAGTAGGGTCAAGAGTTACAGGAAATACTCTTTCATCGTCCTCAAGCCAACTTTTATCATAAGATAAAGTAACCGTCAATTTATTGTTTTTCTGATTTGTAATTTTCACCGAAACATCAGAACTGCCGTTTCCCGCAGAATCCGTCATATACGGAGCTTCAATTATGTATACTTCTTTACCGTTTTTATCTGTAAGCGATATTTCCCTTTCATTTTTTTGAACTGCATTCAAATTGTTTATTTTATATTGAATTACAAATTCATTATTTACATTTTTACTTTTAATAATAAAATTTTCTTTAACACCCAATGAGTTGACAAGACATTGCAAGTCTATGTTGTCATAAATATTTTCATAGAGCATTTCAGACATAAGATTTTCTTGTGCAAGGAAAGCATCATTACCGGTAAGTTCTTCTGTGTTATCAACTAATTTACCTTTACTGTAATTAGTGCCTTTATAACCCCAACTTACCATGTAATCGTCAAACTCAACTTTAATCATATTGTTTAGTTTGGCTTTATTTGATAAATTGACATTAATATTACTGTTTTGATTTTTATAGTATTTTTCATTACTTGCTGTTCCTGATTCATATTCGGTAGCGTTTTCGTTTAATTCAGACAATGAATTATTATATTCCACCCATTCGTCATTATTGTCTTTATAATGCACCGGGTACTCATACTGCGCCGCCATCGTAGAGCCGTCACTCATTCTAAAATACTTTGTGTACTCATCTCGTTCAGAAACCAATTCACCGACAATAGTGTTTTCTGTATCATTTTCTTCTGCAGACGAGAATTTTGATAAATTTGCCGCAACCGCCTGCACAGGAAAAGTGAATGCTATTGTTGCCGTTAATGTTACCGATACGGCAGATAATAATTTTTTAAATACACCCATTATAAATCCCTCCGAAATATTATAATAACTTATAGATTTTTAACTAAATCATAATAACCACCTTCTAAAATTTATATAAAATTAACATAATCTTATTATATCATTTATTTGTCATTTATCAATAAAATTTTAATAAAATAGTGAACAAATATCACTATGTTTAATTGTAAGATGTTACAATTTACTGTTTATATTTGTTATTACGATTATTGATTATAAAAAAAGATATTGATTTTTTGTATCAATACCTTTGCTTTTATAAAAGTAATATATAATTTTAATTTTTTAATCCCACATACAATACTTAACAACCTTAGCAGGCACACCGGCTGCTACTGCGCAGGATGGTACATCGTTTGTTACTACAGCGCCTGCGGCTATGATTGCACCGTCGTCGATTGCTACGCCGTCAAGAATTATTGCGGTCGTACTTGCCGTTGCTGTATTTGCAGCTGCAACAGCCGCCTTGTTTTCTTGAATTTTTAGCGGCAGTTTTATTTGACTGCCGCTTTTCTTTTGATAAAATACATCTGAATTATTATTTTAAAAGCACTGCCGATTGACTGCCCATCTGATTGTAACGGGTTTGCGCAACGGATTTTTCATGACGAACCAATCCGTTGCTTTTGTATGGGTCAAGCAGATAATATCCGCTGTCGTCCTCACCGACAAGTACCATACAGTGCTCGCCTGCAGTCCAAACAAAAACTTCTCCGTTTTTCAAATACCAACTGTCCCCCTTATTAGGCTCTCTCATATTTATTGTAACCCATATAAGAACAGGTATGTTATTTGAAACATATTTTTGCATTAAATAATCAAGGCTTTCTCCGCTTGTATTTTCGCAATGGTAATCAGTGCTTTTTACCGCTTTATTTACGGCATTAACGATTACAGGTGCGTAACAGCCGTAACTGTCATAATCGTTCGGATTTCCTATAAAGTATTCGTAAGGAGATGCGTTGTGCATCTTGCCTTTATCGTCATAAACAATTTCTTTTTTATCAAGATAATTATTTGCAAAATCAGTCAGTTCAATATCAAAACCGTTATATTGCAGTACCATTACTGCACAAGCAGATTCGCAGCCTGTCGGAAGTACATTTTCCTGGGTGACATACGGCACATTATTGATTATACATTCCGTGTCATCGTCAGCTAAAAATACATAATAATGCGTTTTGGTTTCACTTATCAATATAATCGAAAGAATAAGTACAAAAGCCGTTATAATTATAAAAACAACTTTAGCGGTAAATCTTTTATTTTTCAATAACATAAAATCACATCCAAAATAAGCCGTTTCCTTTGTTATTAAAATAATAGCAAAAGAATACGGCTTATTTTCTTCATAGATGTATTTAATTTGTATATTTTACTCCGCTATTTCTTCTGATTCATCTCGGTAATTTCCAAATTTAAAAACAATGCTGATTTCGGAACAATTTGTATTAAAACTTACCAAACATTCGGCATCAATATCATTGTCAAACGAATAATCTAAAAACAGTTCGTTAAAGTCAACATTATCGTAAAAATCAGGATTTATATTTTTTGCGTCAAAATACTTTCCAAGCCCTTTAGCAAAACTGTCGCTGATATTGTCGTTTTTATTAAACAACGCTTTTGAATTTACAGAGCTTATATTTAAATTAAATATCATATGCGACTCATCGTCCATAACAAAACTGATCATCCAATCATCGCTTTCCAAATTAACATCCCAAAATATAGCGTAATATGACGGGTCATCATAATATGAAAGAATGTTCGGATTGCAGTTTTTGTATATAATGTCATTTTTATTTACATTGAAAGTCAAACCTACATCTTCACTGATTTTATTTAATTCTTCAAAGAATTCCTGCACAACGGTATCACCGTCCAAAAGTGCGCTTTCTCTGCTAATTGATGTTGTGGTAACTTTGGAAGTATCAGAAGTATCATTAGTAGAATCAATATAAAGTTTAAGTTTTTGAGAAACGGTAAGCGTCTTTTTTGAAATATTTAAGGGTGAAATCTTATTTACTTCTTCATATTTTAAGGCGTTATCCGTCTGAATTTGCGATACGGTAAACTGAGATACAAGACAAGCAAAAATAATAAGACAGGCAAAACAAATTACAATAATATATCTTCGTTTCATTCGTTTTCCCCCTTTATCAAAAATTCCACTCTTGTACCTTCGTTGAGTTTACTTTTAATTATCAGTTTTCCGCCGTGCATTTCTACTATTTTTGAGCATAAGGCAAGTCCCATTCCGGCACCGCCCTGTTTTCTTGCTCTTGATTTATCAACCATATAAAATTCTTCTGCCACCCTCGGCAAATCTTCTTCACTAATACCTACACCGTAATCTTTTACGGCAAACATATATCCGTTATATACGGAATTTCCTGTCAATTCAACGGAACTGCCGCTTTGGCTCGCCTTTCTTGCGTTGTCTATAAGGTTAATGAGTACGGTTTTAATTAAATCAAAATCAATATTTATTATGCACTCGTCTACATTAATATAAAGAGTTATACCGCTGTCGTCAAGCAAAAGTTTTACGGAATCTTCTACGCTTTCGGCAAGATATGTTGCGCTGACGGGCTTTAAATCGAGCTTATCAAGTTTTAAAACCATTATTTCCATAAGTTTTTTAGAGAGAGCCTCAAGTCGCTTGCCCTCCTTAAAAATATAATCCGCATAAATAAATTGCTCGTCCGTGCTGAGTTTTTTGGAACGCAGCATATCGGAGTAACCGATAATTGAAGTCAAAGGAGTTTTCAGTTCGTGTGCAAAATTTCCCGTAAAATCTTCCTGCCGCTTTACTGCGTCTTTTAATTCTTTTATATTGTCCTCAATCTTGTCTGCCATAAAATTGAAGTTTTCCGACAACTTACTTACCTCGTCATTGCCCTTGATTTCAACTCGCTTAGAAAAATCACCTTGAGCAAATTCCATTTCCGTTGACGAAAGTTTCTTGATTGGGTCGGTAATCAATTTTGAAAAAATAAAAATCATACCTCCGATTACCAATGTCATACTCGGCAACAGTATTTGCAAAACCGAGTAAAGCCTGTCTTTTTGTTCAAATACATTTGTAATTTTAGCATAATTTTCTAAAAAAAGTTTCTTGCCGTCAATGGTTGTTTTTACAATCGTAACGGAATAATAATTATCACTGTCGCAATACACAGTAGTCAATTGTGATTCATTTTCAAGGCTCATAACTCTGTCTTCGTCAAGCATTACAACATTATCACTGCAGCCAATCAGCTCATAATTTTCATCACGCAAAGCAAATTGCAAATCGCCGTACGAAGTTGAAACCTTAATGTTTGAAGTTACTTTCTTTAAATTGGAAAGCGAGATATCTCCGTTGTGCGGTTGATTATATACTGCAGCAGCAAGCGCACTTCTCAACGATAAATTTTCGGTTTTTGATTTTTCAAATTCATTGTTAAGGTTGCTGTGAAATTCCGAGTCAATAATTATATGACCGCAAACAGAGAATGAAAGCACAGTTACGGTTACAACGCTTAAAAATATTTTTAAAAATACTGACATCAGTCGCCCTCCAATCGGTAACCGATTTTATAAACCGCAACTATTTTCTTTTCCCAGCCGAGTTTTTTTCGCAGGCGCTGAATATGTAAATCTATGGTTCGGCTGTCGCCTATATATGTTTCGTCCCATACACGCTCAAATATTTTTTCTCTGAACAACGCTATGTTTTTGTTTTGAACAAGCATTAAAAGCAAATCAAATTCTTTTACCGTAAGAGGAATTGCAGTTCCGTTCTTTTTTACGATATGAGAATTAATATCTATTACAACATCGCCCTCTGTGATTATTGATGAATTTTTATTGTATCTTCTAAGTACGGTTTCAACTCTTGCGAGCAATTCTATGATTTCAAAGGGTTTGGTTAAATAATCATCGGCACCGAGTTTTAATCCCATAACTTTGTCATAAGTTTCTGATTTTGCGGAAATAAAAATTACGGGTATTTCAAGCGGTTTTATGTATTCCATAAGTTCATAACCGTTTATTTTCGGCAGCATTATATCAAGCAAAATCAAGTCAAAGCGTTCGTTTTCAATTAAATCTGCCGCCTCCATACCGTCAAATGCGCAAATGCAACTGTAACCTGCGTCTGTAAGATTTATTCGTATGAGGTCTGAAATACTTTTCTCGTCCTCTACAATTAAAATTCTTATCAAAAAATCCCCTCCGTTCTGTTTGCTTTTATTATACATCAGCATTGTATCTTAATTGTATATAAAAATCAACAGCAGTCATCAAAAAAAGATAACTGCCGTAATTATTACTGATATTTATTTTCGTTCTTTTCAGGAGTTGGAGAAATTATTGTTTAGCAAATTGATTTGCCAATCAATTATAAAAGTTTGGTCAACCTTTTCAAAGGTCGTGGGTGTGGACAAAGCCCACAAATACTTTCCGTTTATGCAATCTAACGATAGTCAAACGGCTTGCTGTTTGTGCCTTATAAATTGTATATCGAAAGATTTTATGGGCGCTACCCAAACCCGCAATTTTTGAAAAAAATGAGTAAACTTTTTTGTTTTTGGGAGAATAATTTAGCGTTAGTTGAATTTCAATGCCCGACCGACACTCCGCTAAGCCATAATTTAATATTTTTTAAAATTTATTTCTTACCTACAAGCAAGGTTGAACCGCAAAGTTGTAAATATTTTGCCTCTTTTATTGTCATAAACATACCGTTTGCAGTATCAATCAATTCTACTTTTTCATATCCCATATCAAGCAGTTTTTGCTTGAATTTTTCCATATCACCGTATCTTGCCTTTGACATTAAGTCGTGAATTGCAAATGTGCCGCCTTTCTTAAGCACTCGCAATGTTTCAAGCAACAATTCCTGTTTATCTGCGCCGGTAATATTGTGATAAACATAATTACTTGTAACCGCATCAAAAGTTTCATCGGAAAAATCAAGTTTGCAGGCATCGCCTTTTACAAATTTCACATTGCTTACACCCTCTGCTTTTGCGTTTTTACAGCACAACATATTGCTGAAATTAGAATACTCCTTTCCCCATCGGTCAAGACCGACAATTTCGGCTTTCGGATTTCTTTTTGCGCACGCAATTGTCAACGCACCGCTGCCGCAGCCGACATCAAGGCATTTACCGCCGTTTGGTATATTTATGTAATTTGCGGTTCCCTCAATAATCTGCTTTGAAAGTTGGCGGGTTCCGTCATACGAAAATGCTTTGTAAGCCATAACACTCCATTTTAAGAACATACCTATGCCAATCAAGGCAATCAGCAGCGCAGCGAATATTATCCACCTTAACACTCCGCTAAGTCCTAACCCGATTACACCGAAAATTACAAATAAAACCGCAAAAACAATTGTGCCTGCAATAAGTCCGTTTACCATATATTTCGGTACCCAATTTTTATAATCAGCTTTCATCTGTATTTTGTCCTTTCCATACAGTTAGCTTTAACTAATTTTTTTTTATTTTTATTATAACATATAATTTATAAAACGCAATACCGAAAGTACAAGCCTATGATTATAAATACAATAATTAAATAGACAATAAGCTTTATATTTTATAAATATACCATAAATTTAAACGGTATAATATATTTTATATGTAAATATTGCAATAATATAAATTAAATGCTATAATATCAAAAGTAATCATAAAGGAGGAGAATATGAAAAAATCATTCAAATGTATATCATTAATGCTTTCTTCATTGCTCATTCTCGGCTGCGGTTCTACTGCGTTTTCTGCCGCCACTGTTGAAGATAACGAATCCGTTAAAGCTATTTACGAAAAGATTGAGGAAGGCAGAACCGTTTTATACGATGAAAACAACAACGAAATTCCTGTTGAAAAACTTAATAACGATACTGAAAATATAAGCAAAAAACTTCCGCAAAAATATGACTTGCGAGATTACGGCAGAGTATCTAAGGTTAAAAATCAGGGTTCCGAGGGATATTGCTGGGCATTTGCATCTGTAGCATCAATGGAATCGAGTATTCTCTCGCAAAATGACCTAAAAAGCAAGCTCGGAGAAAATCCGCAAGACACTATTGACTTATCAGAGGCAGGACAAACCTGGTACATACATTCAGGCATAGTTGACAAGTCATCTCCATTTTACGGCGATTACATAAACGATTCGTCAAAAGGCAGTAACGGAGGCACTTCCGATACTCTTGCCATCTCGCTCAACTCGGGGTTTGGTACATATCCGCAAAGTCTTTGCCCTTACAATGAAGTGAAGAAAGGCTTTTCAGAAACCCTTAGATATTATTCAGACTACAGACTCAAGGACTACAGTGAAATAAGCAATAACAAAGATACTTTAAAATCAAAGATTGTGTCAAACGGTGCCGTTACCGTTCACTATCCAAGCATTACCGACTGCTATTCTTCCGACTACGCTAACTATTACAGCGATAATACCTGCATCGGAATCGGAGATTCGCATTTAATAGTCGTTGTCGGCTGGGACGATAATTACAGCAAAGATAATTTTACCGGTAAAGTCAAGCCTTCAAATGACGGTGCATGGCTGTGCAAAAACAGTTGGGGCGAGCATTACGGCAATGATGGTTATATTTGGATTTCTTACGATACAACCAATCTTGCTTTTTCTCAATATATAATGCAAGACAACAATGCTTATGACAACGAATATCAGAACTGCTTTGTCACTCAAGGGTACGGTTACAATTATGAAGGTGCAGCAAATGTATTTACCGCCCAATCCAACGAACAGTTAAAACAAATCAGTTTCAAAACCTTGGGTGCTTATGATTATACCGCCTCTGTTTATGCACTTAATGCTGATTTTGATAACCCAAAAGACGGCAGACTTCTCACTGCTTTCAGCGGGAAAATTGAGAATAACGGCGTACATTACATAGATGTAAAAGATGAAGTTTACCTTACATCGGGTGAAAAATTTTCGGTTGTAATTGAGTCAAACAACGATTCAAGCTATATGTCTTTTTCGAGTTCTTTACTTACAAATCAGAATTGCAAAGAAAATAATTCCTATATACTTAGCCATAACCAATGGAGTGATGCATATAATCAGCCTGATATTTCAAGGGCATATGCCTCTATAAAAGCTTTTACTTCCGATTTAGATAACAGTGAAGTTACAGAAAATCTAAAAAAGGCCGTTTCAGATGCCGAAAACATAGATAAAAGCAAAATCTCCTCCGAGAAATACGCAAATCTTCTGAATAATCAGATTGAAGCGTCAAAATCCCTTTTAAGCAATTCATCTTGCTCTGTTCAAGATATGAACAATTCTGTTATCCTTTTAAAATACTATGAAGAAAAAGCCGTTGACGCTCCTTATGAAATAAGCAGTATTGACGATTACTTTACGCTTATTGAAATTTGCAATAATTACGGCTATATTCCGGAAAAAATAAATCTAAATACCGACCTTGATTTCGCCGATTATGATAAAGAAGTACCACCGCTATGCAACAGCGACGGTTATTTCAGTTCTGTATTTTACGGAAATAACCATACAATCAAAAACATTAAAATCGGTTCAACCAAAAATGAATTGAACAATATCAGCGGATTCTTCGGTTCTTTGCAAGGTGCAAAAATATATGATTTAACAATAGAAAACGCAAATGTCGCACCTGCAAATGTTAGCGGTGTGCTCAGTGCTTACGCTAAATATGCCGCTATTTTAAACTGCACTGTAAAAAACAGCACTGTAAATTACAACTACTTTTCCGATACTCAATCATCGGGAGCAATATGCGGTGAAGCGTGGTACTCAAGCGTTTCATACTGCAATGTTGAGGGCAATACAATATACGGCAAATACGCAAGTGAATTTGCTTTTTCCGTACAATCAATTTACGGTTACTGCACTCAAAAAAGCAACAAAGTTTATGCAACAAAATCATTGTCTGTATTTGATGAGGCAAACTCAAAGATGAGTAACCTCTACTTTATTCCTGCTCCGGCAAACAGTGATATTTTTATTGAAATGCGGGACAATTATGTACGAGTTTCGTCATTACTGCATAGCGTAACAAGCTGCAGTTCAGATACGGTCAGCGTAGAAAAATCAGGTGATTATTATTACATTGATAAAAGCACTCTCAACGATGACGATTTTGTACTTGTGAACATCGATTATAAAGACAGTAACAATGATTACAATTATACGGTTGACCTAAGTGACAAGTCATTGATTCTTATTTCAATTAATTATACAGTGTCAGAAACTCTTGAAATCCCTTCCACCTATCTTGGACGACAGGTGAAAAATTTATCCTCATCTATATTTGTAACAACAGATACAAGCAATGTTAAAACCCTTATTTTACCCGATAGCCTTACAACTCTCGATAATACAAATATTAAACCGATTTACACTCTTGAAAATCTTGTGATCGGAAACGGAATTACAGAAATCCCCGACAGTTTTGCAAACTATATGAATAATCTTGAAAATGTAAAACTCGGTAACAATGTAACCAAAATCGGCAAAGATGCATTCTGTGGATGCGCAAGACTGACAGAGATAAAAATTCCCGACAGTGTAAAATACATAGACGATTATGCATTCATCGGTTGTTCTTTTAATAAAGTATTAATCGGCAAAAATGTTGAATACATAGGTGATGAAGTGTTTGGATATTTCGATTATATTTTATCAAACAAAGGAAATTCAAATATATTGAACCCATATTATGTAATCAACGGTTATTCCTCTACCGCAGCCGAAAAATACGCAAAAGAAAACGGAATTAAGTTTATAGACCTTAATAATCAACCCGCTGATACAGAACAGACTTATACATATATAAACGACCTTGTTGCAGGGGACATCAATCTTGACAATAAGGTTGATGTAAACGATGTTACTCTTTTGCAAAACTATTCAGCCGGCAATGCTGAATTTAACGATTTTCAGTACAAAAATTCAGCTGTTACCCACTACATCACATCAATTACAATTAATAATGTAACCGAAATTCAGCGTTACCTTTCAGGAAATATTGATACTCTTGAAATTTACAGCGTAGGTTAATTAAAAAATATATGCACCTGTAAGCCGCATGATTTACAGGTGCATTTTTTACAATTAAGTAATACAATAAATTTCCGTAAAACACAAAACAGACCGCTGGCAAACGGTCTGTTCTGTATTGTGTGTTTTATGAAAATGAAGCCCGTTCGTAACAGGCACATTTCAACAATGTTACAGTAACTATATATAGTTACTACTTTAATATTATACCGAAAATCGCCATAAAATCAAGTGTTATTTGCTGTATTTGTAGGAATCGTAAGCCAAAAAGGCAAATTGCACATAATTTGCGAGTAAAGTTTGTTTATTAATTTTCCAGGTTTTTTTAAAGTTTGACCAAAACAAACAAATATTCTTTGATTTATGTCAGAGATTTTAGATTTTTTAAAAACTGTACTTACAAAAGCAAAATAAAAAGCACCGTATAAAAACGGTGCTTAAAATACTGATTATAGATTAGTCAGCTGTGTATGGGAGCAAAGCAAGGTGTCTTGCACGCTTAATTGCAACTGTAATTTCACGCTGATGTCTTGCACAAGTACCTGTTACACGGCGAGGAAGGATCTTACCTCTCTCTGACATATAACGACGAAGACGAGCGATGTCCTTATAATCAATGTGTTCAACCTTATCAACGCAGAAACCGCAAACCTTCTTGCGAGCTTTTCTACCACGGTTAATTGGTCTGTCAGCCATTGTGAGAACTCCTTTCAATGAATTATATTATAATTCAGTTAAATTTAAAATGGTAAATCATCATCAAGCGGCATATCCTGAAAATCTGAATTTGAACCGCTCTGATATGACTCAGCAGGAGCCTGTGCCTGCTGGTATGGAGCCGAGCCGTAAGACTGGTTAGAGCCATAAGACTGTGCGCCATATGATTGATTGTTGCCGTAAGACTGATTATTGTATCCGTTAGCATTACTGTCACGGCGTTCGCCTGTGAAGCTAACATTGTCTGCAACAATCTCTACTACATAACGGTTAGAACCGTCTTTTGCCTGGAACGAACGACTCTGGAGCTGTCCGTCAACAGCAATCATAGAACCCTTGCTGAAATATCTGCAAACAAATTCAGCAGTCTGACGCCAGCAAACAATATTGAAAAAATCCGCCTTGCGTTCTTCGCCGCTCTTTACATATGAACGGTCAACCGCAATACTGAAAGATGTTACGCTGACACCGTTAGGGGTTGTCTTAAGTTCCGGATCGGCAGTTAATCTGCCCATTAAAACCACTCTGTTAAGCATTTTTAAGTTCCTTTCTTGTTCGAGGAATAACCCCTACAAAGGTTCATTCGTAAATTATTCTTCTTCTTTTTTGATGATGATTGAACGCATTACACCGTCTGTAATCTTGTAGATACGGTCGAGCTCTGCAGGGAACTCTGCTGTGCTTTCAAAATCGAAGAGAACATAGTAGCCTTCGCTCTCCTTGTTGATAAGGTAAGCAAGCTTTCTCTTGCCCCATTCGTCAACATTCTTTAAAGTGGCATTGTTTTCGATGAGAGCCTTGAATTTCTCTACTACCTTCTGAACGTTCTCTTCGCCGTTCTTAAGAGAAACTACCATTACTGTCTCGTAATTAGCTGTTACTGCCATTATATTGCACCTCCTTCTGGACATTATGGCGGCTTTCGCCGCAAGGATGTTATACTCTTTGTATTGCATAACAAAATTATTATACCATTATTTTTGCTTTTGTCAATATTTGAAATCAAAAAATTCGGAAAATATCCGCAATTTTTCTTTGACTATTGACATTTTACCTCCTTATGGTAACATATTATTAAAGTACAGGAGGCAAGTATGACAAAAGTTAAAATTTGCGGACTTAAAAATCAGACCGATATAAAATGTATTAATACACTCTCCCCCGATTTTGCAGGGTTTGTTATGTTTTTTGAGAAAAGCCATAGAAATATCTCGCCCGAAAAGGCGCAAAAGCTGCTCTCTGCTCTCGACCCAAATATAAAGAGCGTTGCCGTTACCGTATCACCAACCGAAGAACAGCTTGAGCAGATACACACCCTCGGCTTTGACTATGTGCAAATTCATGGCAAAATCAGCGAAAAGCTTTTGAGCGAGTGCAAAACCCCCGTTATTCGGGCAATTAATGTGAGCGGAATTGAAAGCATTGGCGATATTGAAAATCTTGACAATGTAAAAGGAATTTTATTTGATTCGGCAGTACCCGGCAGCGGCAAGAGTTTTGACTGGTCTATGCTTGAAAAACTCCCTAAAACCGACAAAATGCTCTTTCTTGCAGGCGGACTTACAGCCGATAATGTAGCCAAAGCCGTTGCTCAGCTGCGCCCCTTTGCGGTAGATGTCAGCTCAGGCGTTGAGCTTGCCGACAAATCGGGTAAAGATTATCAACTTGTACAAGCGTTTATCAAAAATGCGAAATCAGCAATCATTCATTAAAGTATAAATATAACCGCAAGTTTTTGTCTGTTTTTACTAAATACAACAATATATTTTCATTTAATATCATTATTGATAAATTTTAAAAATATTGATATAATTGAAACAGTAAATTTATAAGAAAGGAAACTGATTGTAATTAATTGCAATCTGATGCATATGAAGATAACAAACAAAATAACAAGTTTACTGTTGGCGGGCGCAATAACACTTTTCGGTACTGCAACTGCTTTTTCCGCAGAATCGGAACCGCTTTTGGGCGACGTCAATTCAGACTCAACAATTTCTGTTTCGGATGCCACTTTACTGCAAAAGTATATCGCAAACTTAGTAGATTTATCCGATGAACAATTAAAAGCCGCTGACTTTGACCAAGACGGCACGGTAAATATTTCTGATGTTACCGCCATTCAACAATATCTTGTATCAGTACAGACACCAACCAAGCCTATCAATCCCGATGATGCATTATACAACAATGATTATGCATCGGAAGTTCTTACTATATTAAATCAAGAAAGAACCAAAGCGGGTTTGGAACCGTTAAAGGGCAATGATACACTAAACGAAGTGGCAAAGCAAAGAGCGAAAGAGATTACCGAAAAGTTTTCCCATACTAGACCTGACGGCTCCGACTGTTTTACAGCCATCAACGGATTTGACCTTAATTATAAAATGCTCGGAGAAAACATAGCTTACGGTTATCAAAATCCGACCGATGTTATGGACGGTTGGATGAATTCACCCGGACACCGTGAAAATATTTTAAAAGAGGACTATGATTCTGTCGGCATAGCCTGCTATAATTACAACGGTGTTCTGTATTGGGTACAGTTCTTTATGAAAGAAAACAGTATAAGCAATAAGGAAGAATATATTGATAAGTATTCAACCGAAGTACTTTCTCTTGTAAATCAGGTAAGAGTTGACGCAGGCTTAGAGGCACTGAACACCGACGACAATTTGTACGAAGTTTCAAAACTCCGAGCAAAAGAGCTTACAACCTCTTTTTCTATCTCCAGACCTGACGGTTCGTCTATCTCTACCGCTTTAGACGAATATAATGTTCAGTCAAGATACTGCGTAGAATTTATTGCGTACGGTTACGAAACACCGAAAGATATAGTAAGCGCATGGACAAATTCGGAATCAAACCGCAATTTGATTTTGGATAAAAATTTCAAAGCCGCAAGCGTCGGCTGCTATAACAACAGCGGTACTTTGTATTGGGAACTTATTTTTATCGCATAAATTATATGACAATTTGAATTACATACAGAAACACAACATAAGGCAGTGGCTGTAAAACCACTGCCTTTAGTCTTAGTTAAAATAAAATCTGATGAATTTAATATTGTAAAAATCGCAGGTTGTAAGGTCGTTTGTGTCAAGCTCGTTTATAAGAATATAGTTTGCCGCAACGCCGAGCAAATATCCTGATTTTGTGACAATTGTATTTGAACCCACAAGAAAATCAATGGATACTCTTCTTCCGATTTGAGTGCGTATAAAACCGTTTAGATATTGCACACTTTCGGCTGTTACCTCATACGGATTTTTTATGTCGGTCAAAAGGCTTGCCGTCGACATTGCAGTCTGATTGTTTTGCATATTTTGCATATTCTGTTCGTTTATCATTGCGGGGGTCGGCAATGTTTCGGGATTGTACGGCTGGGTTGAATCTATGTTCTGAATTTCACGAACCGCCAAATCATTTGCAACTTCGTTATTTTGACTTTCGGCAGGGATTGTCTGTGTAAGTTGATTTATCGACTGCCCCGACGCAGGATTTCTTCTATTCAGTGCCTGTTGATCAGGACTGAAACTTTGATAATTCGGACTTGTGGGGCTAACCAATGTAGCCAGGTCAAGTATGGATGGAATTTCGTAACCGTATTGCTGTATGGTATTTGGAATCTGGTTGTTTATACAATTATAATTATTGCAGGCTGAGGGATTGGTGTCGAGATTATACAGAGTATTTGGGTTGAGCTGCTGCGCCTTTTTATTGTTGATGTAATTTACCAAAACAAATCACTCCTATGTGTTTTTGTAAGCCTGTGTCGGAGAATAAAAACAATGTTTACCGATACGATTGTAAATCACGCCGATATTGGTAGGAAAATAGTTTGGACAGGTTGAGGAATAAGGATTAAAATAGAATAAAGAATTGCCGACCGAGCTGTCAGTATTGCCTGCAAGTGCCCAATCTGCAATTTCGTAGTGTATATCTTCAGGTACAATATTATACACATTTTGCGAATTGTACTGACCCCCTACGGAAGTCTTTAAGCAGGTAAACTGATTTGGCTGTGTAATGATTGCCCGCACATCTCCACCGTTGCTTATCCGTGCAAATTCCCCGTAAGGAACAGTTGACCTGTTGATAATCACAGAGGCAACCGCACGCATACCTTCAATCCCCTCTCCTCCGCTTTCGCATTTTAACAACCGAGCAAACAATTCTCTTGTGTCAAAAGCCATAAAATCACCCGCCTTACGAAAAATAATTCGGTATTGCTTATTCATTTCATTTTATGATAAAATAATAATTTAGTTACAGGTATTGACAATTTTTAATTGAGCCGTTATAATAGTTGAGTACGATAATTTAATATGGAGATGTACCCAAGTGGCTGAAGGGTCTGGCTTCGAACACCAGTAGGTCGGTAACTCCGACGCGAGAGTTCAAATCTCTCCATCTCCGCCATAATGTGGAGACAAAAAAGATGTCTCACGAAAAGCCCGATTATATCGGGCTTTTTTGCTACCCAAACGGCGATTTTTCTCTATACCAAAGCACAGGATTATCCTTTATTTCCTGTATCACTGTAGCGGGTGACGCCGCGGGTAAAAGCAGTAAGGCGGCAAACAAGACATTAGGCGTTGCCGGTGATGTTGCAAAGCACAGCAAGAAGGCGTCCACTCCATAAGGAGGGTGGATGCCTTCAGTTTTTTATCAGCCTATGTTTGATTGTAGGTATAGAAAAAATATATCAATTAAGCATACGGAGGATTATGTTATGAAAAAGTACATTACTGATGAAAAAACGGATTAGATTACACGCTTGTAAATGGCGTATATCTACCAAATTTAATCTCAACAGAAAAGCACTTTGAAATCGGTCATTGGGGACAAAGGCGTCTTGAATTCATTAAGCAAAACAAAAAGGTGTTTTACAATTCATTTTTTACTAGCTGTAAACTCAATTCATATCTGCACAATATTGATGTCAGAGCAACTGAAATGTATGACCTCATTGTGAACCAACTCAAAGAGAAGCAAGGGACTACCGAACAACTCAAAGCAGCGGATAAGAGAATTTCTGAAAGCACAAAAGGAGAAAAACTGTGAATAAACGAGGAGTGTTCTGGATAGTTGATAACAATCTTTTGGCTTTTCCGTTTGATAAAACGGCAACCAAAGGCGTTGCAAAATCAGGGAACACTTTCAATCACAAGCTACTGTGGAATAGCGTCAAGCCGTGCAATAAACCGTTTGACTACTATCCACGAGGAAGAGTGGATTATAACGCAAAAGGAAAAGCAATTATTTATATGAATCCAAATGTTGAGGATAAATACATAAGTGAAATAATAGCTGCCTTTGGGATTACATCCGAACCTGTTATAAGATACGATTACAGCGAGCATTACAAATGCTCTTTTGACAGATAATGTGCCAAAACCTACAAATCCCCCAAAGTTGCTATAGGCTTTTAGGTGTGGTATAATTGAGAAAAGAAGTGATGAATATGGATATTAACGATAAGCTGAAATACAATGTAGATTGTTTTAAAGAAAGATATAATCAATGGGATGATATAGAAGACCCATTTGAAAAAGCAATAAAAAAAGCACTGGGTGATTTCACATTCAGAACAACAAAAAAACAAGAACATATTGACGTCAAAGGAGTTGAGGGATTATATAAACAAATCTGTTCTGATCCGAATAATTCGCTCATCAACCGATTCAAAGATTATGGGGTAGATAACTATAGTGAAAAAGATGTTTTTGATGAGTGGCATAAAACAACTTGTGATGCATTAATGAACGTGTTGAAAAATCTATACCAGAGTATTCATTATGGCAAAGCTCAAAAAATCGTGAATATGACGTTTAAATACTTGTACTGTATAGGTAATGACAGAAATGATAATTATTATAAATACTGTCATATACCACTTGATTCAATTATTCTTGATTGGATTTGGGCAAACAAATCAGTGTTCCAAGATGCTTATGATAAATTTAATATGTATGTTCTGTTTCAACATCAATACTTTGAAAATTGGAGCAATTTAGATTACTCCAATAATAAGTTTGATGGTAACAGATATTCTTATATGTTTTTTCAAGAGCTAATTAGAGCGTTTTGTGAGGACAAAAAAATCACACCTTTACAATTAGAATTTCTTGTATGGCCTCAATTTCAGTGGGAAAAAGCAGCCAAAGAGTTCTGCAAACAAACTGAGAATATGCTTAATATTAATAGTAACATGGATGAAAAATCTGCAAATAAACTTTTGAACAGTATATACGAATTATTAGAAAACAAGTTAATTTTAATTGACTGGAAAAATGATTTATAAGATTACAAAGATAATCAAGATACACCGTAAACGGTGAATTAATAAGGGGGAAAAATATGAACAACAATGAACTAATTAAACTTCAGGAGCAGCTTGAAAAGGAACGTAATGAAATAAGAGAAGGCTTTTCAAAGTTTTGTAATAGCAAAGATTGTCTTTTCACTGATTTTGCTTCTGAAGATGAGAAAAACGAGTTATATAATACGCTTCTTGACGGAGAACAATATGACGAGTTAGAGGTTGAAATTCCTAATATGTTTTTCTTTGACAGCGGCACAGCAAAAAGAAAATTTGAGATATACAGAAAAAAAGGCGGTATGCTGAATCAGTTTATTCTCAAAATAAATGAGCTACTCGGTGAAGAATCAGACGACTTTTGGTGGGACGAGTATTCGTGGGGCAAGGAAGGACTTGAATCCCTGATAGAGCAGAGCAAAAAAGCAATTGCCGAAGAAGAGGCTTTTATTGAATTTGCAGAAAAGGGTTTAAAAATCCTTGAAGAGCTTCCCAACGAGGAATAACCCAAAAACATAATATATGAAAACAAACTAAAAGATGTACCGTGATTGGCACATCTTTTTTGTTATTGTATTATTGAGGTGAAATGATGAAAGTCAACAATGAAATGATTGGATTTGTAAAAGGAAAGAACTTAACAACTGAAGAAATTACACAGTATAGAACAGCTCGTTTTAATCATATATTGGAAGATGAAAAAATGATTAGAAAAGCTCAGGAACTAATTGATAAGGTTGCAAAAAAATTTGGAGTAAATGCCGAAGATGTTCGTAACAAAAAAGCTATGCGTCAAATGACAATGAACGAAAAAAAGATAAGAATGCTATATTAAAATTATATAGCACATGGGAAGAATGGATATAAGCTGACAGTATTGCAACTATATATTACATGGGTTCAAATCAAGACAGCTAAAACGCAAAAACATCTCTATTGTCTTGTCTTCACAAAAGCACTCGAGCAATCGGGTGCTTATTTTTTGTGATAAACACTGAAAAATCGGCTTATTTGATATGTTTTTCAATCACTCAGCCTTTGCTTTTTGATTGAATTTCGGTATCAAACAATATCAGCTAAAATCAATAAAGTTACACAGTAAATTATGCCATAGAGAGATTTTTGTACTATCCGAACAAGTCAGTTTACTTAAATAATACTCATCCGGTTCATATTTTTAAACTGTATCAAGAACATAATCAGCAGAAACAATCATAAAATGAATTAATTTATCATCGTCCATAAAACCACCTGCTTGTTCTTTAATCCATTTTATATATGGTGAATCAATAACTTAAAAAAAAGAATGATTTGGAAATTCTTTTCAGACTTGTTGCCATTCACCTGCAATAAAATTAAAACGCATTTCTTCCGTTGAACGGCAATAACTTTCCACATCCGCCCATATGATTGAAAACAATTCCATTTCATTATTTTCAAGAATAACTGTTAAACCGTCAAAATCATCACTTACAGATTTTATATTTAAACCGTAACTGTTTATATTTTTTTAAATATCACATTTTTCGATTTTAGTTTCTATAATTATCACCCGCATTTCTCTGTTAATTTTATAGTAATAAACTTTATAATTAGTTAGCTTAAAAAATATGCCGGACCATAATTTAAGTATCCGTACTAAACAAATGTATTTACTTCTGTTCGCCTGCATTGCGGACAACGGGCATTTTATCAAAATCATAGTATGAGAGTTCGTCTATTCCGTTTAAAAATGCGTGACAGCCGTTTACTATCATAAGATTGGTCTGCTCAATATTATAGCAGCACACTATTACTTTTTTGCCTGACGCATAGGCATATCCGCACTCCCACGCAGTTCCGCTGTCGGAGTACATTCCGCCGTAAAGCAACACAACCGCATCGCAATCGTCAATTCCGCCTTTGTCAATTTTAAAAATTTCCTCTGCCCATTCTGCATTGGTAAGGCTTTCCCTGTTCTCAACATCGTGCTCCATAGGTACAAAAACTTCGTGACCTTTTGCTTTAAGAATTTCAGCCGCACGGTGAATATTTGCAATTTCGTTATCGTTAAAAAACGGCGATGCAAGGTAAATCTTCATATTAAAATCTCCTAAAAAATATTAAAAACATTATCGGTATGGTAATCGCCGCCATTGCCTGCGACACAAGAGCAAGGCTTGCGCCTGTTTGCGGACTTTCTCCGTATGCCGATGAAATTATAACGGTGTTAAGTCCTAACGGCATTGCATTTGCACAGAGTGCGGCAAAAACTATTTCATTATCCGTATTAAAAAGCCTTAACGCAGTCACAAAAATTATCGGAAAAACTATCAGCCTAAGCACCGCAACAATATAAGTCTGCTTTACCTTGAGCAGGCTTTTTATTTCATATCCCGCTATTACAAACCCAGTCAAAATCATTGCAACAGGTGCCATACAGGCGGCACAATCGGTAAGAATTGTGCTTACAAGCCGCACCCTCGGTATTTGCAAAAGTCCGAGAATTGCGCCGATAAACAGCGACACAAATATCGGATTCAGCAATGACTTCAAAGAAAATCCGCCCTTGTCCGACGGCACAAGCCACGCAATTCCGATTGAGTAAGTAAACATATTCAGCGGCAGAGTAAATATTAAATAATCGAAAAGTTCAATGCTGTCAGCGCCGTATATGCCCTGAACAAGCGCAGTTCCGACAAATCCGAAATTTGACACCGAAAGCGAATATCTGTACACTTTACGCAAATACTCGTCTTTGGTAAGAAATTTTGAGATAATAAAAGCAAGCGCAACCGCAACAATCAAAAGCGCAGTGCTGTAAACAAGGAAAATCCATTTTCGGCTTATATTTTCCACCGTACAATTATTCCAAAATGTATTGATTACGACCGCAGGCATAAATATTCCGTTTTCAAGGCGTGACAAAGTCCTGCCGCTGCCGTCAGATAAAATATTTTTCTTTTTAAGAACAAAGCCGATAAGAATAAAAGAAAAAAGCACGGCTATGTGATTAAGCGTAGATGAAAGTATTTCCATACGATATTTCCTTTATATTATAATACAAATTTCAGCATAAAACAATAACCGCAGGTCGAGCTGACCTGCGGCTGACAATATTATTATTAATTTTTTGTAAAATTGTATTCATTTGTTTTCTTCATCTTGTGAGCATTTATCGTCACACTCTGCCTGTTCTTCCTTTTTTTCAAGGTTCATAACCGCTGAAAGTCCTGCCGAAACCGAAGAAACCAAAAGTCCGCAGACTGCGCTTTTCCACATTTCTGCATTTGCAAAATCCGTTCCCGTCAGAAACAACGCAAGATTAGCAAGAATATATCCGAGTGCCGTCTGTAGGAATGTACGCAATGCTCTTTTAAGGCAGTTTTTAGTAAAACACATCTTCATATTACATAATATTCCGATGCCTTAAAAATGTACTTATTTATTATCGGATATTTCGGGCAATCCCGCAATACTTGTAAGCAACGAAAGAATACCCGAAAGCACGCTTGCGGAAGCAACCGCCACCCAATTCACATCACTTAGCACCGCAGACACGCCGATAACCGAAATCGCTGTTTGAGCCACGGTTTTTGCCGCACGGATACCCGCAGCTTTTGCCCATATTTTAAAACCGTTTTTCATAATTTCACCCCCTGTAATACATTTTAATTTAAAAGTTCAATATAAATTTCTGCCCATAAAAGCGATATTAGCTTATTTCTTTTCACTATTTATATGCTCAAGGTCAGCAATTCTATGATTTACAACTCTTATTTCTTCGTCCGTAACGGCTGACATTCGCTCAAGTTTGAAAACACGCTCTTGCAGATGATTATATTTATCCTGCTTATGTTCAAGCTGATCTAACCGATACACAATCAATGATTTGGTCTTTTCGTTTTCGCTTTCCTGTCGCTTACGGTTTGACGCATTTATCAGCAATTGACAAATAATACTTCCGCCCGCAACAATCAGCGCAGTCACAATTTCCGTACTCATATCACACCCCCTTTACCTATGCGTAAAATATTATTAAAAATTGCAGTAATTAGGCTAATTTTATTAAAAAAGAATTAAAAAGGCACAAAAAAGCACCCTGCCGTGAGTCGCCCCAAAAAGTTAGACTAAAAATCTAACGATTTGGAGGTCGGTTCACCGAGCAAGGTGCATAATCTAATATTTATTAACAAAAGCAAGAATTTTTCTTGCTGTATCAAGACTTACTTTTGAAACATCACCGTACTTCAGAAAAGCATTTGCATTACCCGGATTAAGGTTTAATTCCTTATAAATACGGTAGTTGCTCATATTTTTAGATTTTCTTGTAAAACATATTTTCTGATACATCATTTGTTTTAATTTATTTTCCAAAACTTTTTTATCTTTTTCGTAAATATAATTTTGGTATATCGTACGATAATGGCTTAATCTTTCCGAATTTAAAAAATCATTTATATTATTTTCTTCAAGACCGGAAAGTTGATTGCAAGCTGTTTTTAAATAAGAATATTTTTTTATAAGTCTGTTTTTTAAATCTTCTTTTGTATAAAGAACAAGGTACATAGTAAGCGCATCTTGCAATCTTGCATTAGAAGAAGCAAGATTTGAAAATATATAGAGTGAGGTTGTATTACATCCCGACAATTCTTTAAGCTGAAAAAGCAAGTAACCCTTAAAAGTCAACTCTCTCACTTAAATCTCTCCTTATAATGATTATAATTTATAACCAATGCATTTCTGTCAAAATCAGACAGCATACCGTAACAGACATCATCAATTAACTTATCCAATAAATTCCAATCCAAAGATTTATAAACCAATTCGTTTTCTATATCTTCAACATCCTTATCACGCATTGAACATAATTTTGAAACCACCAATTTAGTCGGAATATCTATCGGTATAATATCGTATATATTGTATTTTGAATAATAGTATTATTTAATTTATATTATAGATTATTTTATCATATTTGTCAACAAAAAAGCACCCTGCCAAGCAAGCAAGGTGCAATTTTGAAATACAGGTATAAAAATGAAACTTGTTAATTAAAGAATGTCGATATGCTCGCCGTTGAGAGCCTTGTTCATACTTCTTACTGCGCAGAATTTACCGCACATTGAGCAAGTATCTTCGTGCTCGGGTTTGCGGTCATCACGGATTTTTCTTGCGGTTTCGGGGTCAATGGCACAATCCCATTGAGCCTCCCAATCAAGCTTTCTTCTTGCGTCTGCCATTTTGTCGTCAATTTCTCTTGCGCCGCGCACACCTTTTGCAATATCGGCTGCGTGCGCCGCAATTTTAGAGGCAATAATTCCCTGCTTTACATCGTCAACATTCGGTAAAGCCAAATGCTCGGCAGGAGTTACATAACAAAGGAATGCGGCACCCGAAGCAGCGGCAATAGCACCGCCGATTGCGGAAGTAATATGGTCATAACCCGGGGCAATATCTGTCACCAACGGACCTAAAACATAGAACGGAGCACCGCAGCAGATTGTCTGCTGAATCTTCATATTAGCCTCTATCTGGTCCATCGGCATATGACCCGGACCCTCTACCATTACCTGAACATCTTTTGCCCATGCTCTTTTTGTAAGCTCGCCAAGGCGCACAAGCTCCTCAATCTGACAAACATCGGAAGCGTCTGCAAGGCAACCCGGACGGCAAGCGTCACCGAGAGAAATTGTTACATCGTACTCACGGCAGATGTCGAGGATTTCATCGTAATACTCATAAAACGGGTTTTCGTTGCCTGTCATACACATCCAGGCAAACACAAGTGAACCGCCACGGGAAACTATGTTCATCTTTCTCTTATGCTTTTTAATCTGCTCAATAGTCTTTCTCGTAATACCGCAGTGGAGTGTTACAAAGTCCACACCGTCCTGTGCGTGAAGTCTTACAACATCAATAAAATCTTGTGCTGTAAGTGTATCAAGGTCACGCTGATAATGAATAACGGAATCGTAAACAGGTACAGTACCAATCATTGCCGGACATTCGCTTGTGAGCTTTCTGCGGAAAGGAATTGTGTTGCCGTGCGACGAAAGGTCCATAATTGCGTGAGCGCCCATATTTACAGCCTGCATAACCTTTTCCATTTCAATATCATAATCTTTGCAATCCCTTGAAATACCGAGGTTTACATTTATTTTTGTTTTTAGCATTGAGCCTACGCCCTCGGGGTCAATGCACTTATGGTTTTTGTTTGCGCAAATTGCCACCTTGCCCTCTGCTACGAGCGGCATAAGCTCCTCTACTGTCATTCTCTCTTTTTTGGCTACAATTTCGAGTTCCTTGGTTACAATTCCCTTTCTTGCAGCCTCCATCTGTGTTGAATATTCTCTCATATTTCATCTGCCTTTTCATTTAAAATTTTGTAAAATATAGTTATGCATCAGCGGTCCTCTGCCTTTGCCGAGGTCAAGTTTTACGCTGATTGCTTTTGTTACATACGCCTTTGCGTTCTCAACGGCTTGAGGAATTTCAAAGCCTTTCGCAAGATTGCTTGCTATTGCGCTTGAAAGCGTACATCCGGTGCCGTGAGTATTGGGATTGTCAATTCTTACCGAGGGGTAAGTATAAAACTCGCCGTCAGAGTAAAGCAAATCATCACTGCAATCCTCTAAATGACCGCCCTTACAGAGTACGGCGCAGCCGTATTTATCTGAAATTATTTTAGCGGCATTTTGCATATCCTGTAAATTTTTGATATTAATTCCGCTCAAAATTTCAGCCTCGGGTACATTCGGAGTGACAAGTTCTGAAATCGGCAAAAGGTATTTTTTCAGATTTTCAAGCCCCTGCTCGCTTATGAGCCTGCTGCCGCTGGTAGATACCATTACAGGGTCGGTCACAATATTTTTTGCCTTGTAAAAATTGAGCTTGTCGGCAATTACTTTTGCGGAATTATTGCCGTAAACCATACCTATTTTTACTGCGTCGGGGAAAATATCGGTAAAAACACAGTCAAGCTGATTTGCTATAAACTCATCGCTCGTCTGCTCAATACCGTATACGCCCGTTGTGTTTTGCGCCGTAAGGGCGGTAATGACGCTCATTGCATAGCAATAGTGCATTGTTATTGTTTTTATATCAGCCTGTATTCCCGCTCCTCCCGAGCAGTCGCTGCCGGCTATTGTCAATACAGTTTTCAAACTAACCTCCGTAAATTACGCTGTCTGCAAGTTTTCTTAATTTTTGTGCGTCGGAACAGATATTGTCAGCGCCAAAAATTGCACTCACCACGGCAATGCCGCTTATACCGCAATTTTCAAGCTGCGGTATATTATCTGCGCTTACACCGCCGATTGCCACAACAGGAATACCGACAGCGACGCATATTTTCTTAAGATTTTCTGTACCGAGGTATTTTGCGTCTGCCTTTGTAAGTGTGCCGAACACCGCACCGCTGCCTATGTAATCCGCTCCGCTCTGCTCTGCTTTTTTGGCAAGTTCAATTGTGCGTGCCGAGCCGCCGATTATTTTATCTTTACCGAGGATTTCTCTCGCCTTGGCAAGCTCCATATCATTCTGACCGAGGTGCACACCGTCAGCACCTGTCTTTATTACAACATCTGCGTTATCGTTAATGATCAACGGTGCGTTATACTTTTGGCAAATTTTAAGCAGACTGTCTGCCTCTTTACAGAGTGTATCAAAATCGACTTCCTTATCTCTTAACTGAATCATTGTTGCGCCGCCCGATAAAGCCTGCTCAACGCTGTACTCAAGTCCACGGTCGCCTATGCATTTTCTGTCTGTAATCGCATATAACGCAAGCATATTTTTGTCAAATTTCACGCTGTATCACCCCAATTCACGCTTAATTTTCATAACTTCGTCATTTATATTTTCACTCTGCATAAGAAGTGACATAACGCATACACCCGCAAAATTCTTTCTGTTTAGGGATTTTAATTCTTTTGCGGTTTCGGCATTTATGCCGCCTATTGCGTAGACGGGAATATTTACACTGTCACACACATTCCGCAAAAAATTCACCCCTTTACCCTTTAGTCCTTTTTTGCAGTCGGTTTCAAAAATATTACCCGCCGTAATGTAATCCGCTCCGTTTTCTTCGGCAAATATTGCGTCCTCCGTACTGTGTACGGAAGTTCCGAGCAAATCAAAATCCTCTCCGCCCTTTAATTCTTTAAACGCACCGAAAGGCAGATGAATTTTTTTAACACCGAGTTTTACAGCGGTTTCGGGAAAATTATGTATAATCAATTTGTCTTTGTCACAAACCGAAAGCACATTTTTTGCAAGATTGAAGTATTCCTGTTCGGAAAGATATTTCTCCCTAAGAATTATATATTGTGTATCGGAATCGGATATTTTTTGTATTTTCTGTAAAAAATCATCTTTGCAAAGCGGCTTTGCCGTCACGCTTACTACATTACACATAGATGTAATCACTCATAACGGGCTGTAAGCCCTTATCGGTAAGAGCCTTGTAAACCTCGTCAACATTTCTGCTGTCTGAAATTTCAAACTGCTCGTCGCCCTTTTTCTCTCTTTCACCGTCGTGACCGCCTATTCCAACATCTACGCCTGCGGAAATCTTAGTTGCCGCAATGTCAACCACATTGTCACGGAAGCGCTGACACTCCCTCGTTGAAATAGTAATGCTTGCAAACGGCATAAACAATCTGTACGCACAAATAACCTGCAAAAGCTGCGGTTCGTGTACATCTTTCGGATTGATTTTATCGTTATTGATAATCGGTCTTAATCTTGGGCAGGAAAAAGCAATTTCTGCGTGCGGATACTTTCTCTGTATAAGATAAGCGTGCATACCCGTTGCAAAGGCGTCCTTTCTAAAGTCGCTGAGTCCTAAAAGCGCCGCAAAACCTACGCCACGCATACCGCCCATCAAAGCTCTTTCTTGAGTATTTACTCTGTACGGGAAAATTCTCTTATGACCCGCAAGGTGGAGCGTTTCGTATTTATCGGAATTATAGGTTTCCTGAAAAACGGTTACATAGTCGGCACCGCATTCGTGCACATAACGGTACTCGTCACTGTTCATCGGATATACTTCAAGTCCTACGACTTTAAAATACTTTCTCGCAATTTTGCAAGCCTCGCCGATATACTTAACATCCGACATTTTTTTGCTTTCGCCTGTCAGAATAAGTATTTCCTGCAAACCTGTCTTTGCAATTGCCTGCATTTCGTGCTCGATTTCCTCTGCGTTCAGCTTTGCACGGTGAATTTTATTGTGACAGTTAAAGCCGCAATAAATGCAATAGTTTTCACAATAATTTGAGATATAAAGCGGTGTGAACATATTTACGGAATTGCCGAAATGCTTTTTGGTTTCCACTCTTGCAGCCTCTGCAATTTCTTCAAGCAAAGGTAAGGCTGACGGTGAGAGCAAGGCTTTGAAATCATCAACAGTCTTTTCATCGTGCTCAAGTGCTCTGCGAACATCGTTTTCTGTGTATAAAGACGGGTCGTAATCGTTCATAGCCGAGATTACCCTGTCCATTATATCCGAATCAATCTGCTCCATATCGGGCAGATATTTCATATGGTCAATTCTTTCTTCCATTGTTCACGCCTCAACTTTCAAGAAATCCCGTAAGAGGTGATGATGCAGACGCACCGTTCTCAATTACTCTGCCAAGACCTGAAAGGTAAGCCTGTCTGCCTGCCTCAATCGCCTTTTTAAATGCGTTTGCCATCATAGGAATATCACCTGCAGTTGCAATGGCGGTATTGCTCATTACAGCCGCCGCACCCATTTCCATAGCCTCGCAAGCCTGCGACGGTCTGCCGATACCTGCGTCAACAATAACAGGCAAGTCTATTTCGTTGATGATGATTTTAATAAATTCCTTTGTTGCTATTCCCTTGTTTGAACCTATCGGAGAGCCGAGCGGCATAATTGCGGCAGCACCCGCATCTCTTAAACTTCTTGCCACATTAAGGTCCGGATACATATACGGAAGTACGATAAAGCCCTCTTTGGCAAGTGCCTCGGTTGCCTTTATTGTTTCGTAATTGTCTGGCAAAAGGTACTTTGAATCTCTGATTACCTCAATTTTAATAAAGTCGCCGCAGCCTGCCTCTCTTGCAAGTCTTGCAATTCTTACAGCCTCATCGGCATTTCTTGCTCCCGAGGTATTGGGCAAAAGAGTAACATTCTTAGGAATATAGTCAAGAATATTTGCAACCTTGCCTGTTACAGCTCGTCTGAGAGCGAGTGTAATAATCTCTGCGCCTGCGTTTTCAACAGCCGCCTTTATAAGGTCAAGCGAATACTTGCCCGAACCGAGAATAAATCGGGAATTAAACTCGTGACCGCCTAAAATCAGCTTATCATTTTCCATTATCATTATCTCCTTTATAATTTAATGCGGAAAAACTCAACAACCGCCGCCGACAAAATTTACGATTTCTACCACATCGCCGTCTTTGAGTACGGCGTCTGCGTAATTTGCCTTTGGCAGAATTTCCTCGTTAAGCTCAACTGCAATTCTCTGTGGTGAAATTGAATTTTCTTCAAGATACTGCATAAGCGAAAGCTCTGCTTTGTCAATGTTTACTCCGTTAATTTTTATCATAAGTTCACCTCCGAATGATTGGAATTTTGAGTGTAGTTTAGAACCTCAACTCTTAAATTGAGCAAAAAATAAAGTGCGCCGAACCGACGCACTTTGTATGTAAAATATTTACCGTAAGCCTATAACAAACTTACGCTGCAAAGTCCCTCCGTTGGCATTATCCAAATCAGGTTTACGGTCGAAATGTCAGTTCATTTCCTCTCAGCCGCTCGGCTCCCGTTTTGTATTGTTTTCTTTATTATAGTACCAAATTAATGAAATGTCAAAACAAATTTATAAAAAATCCGACAAATTATTACTGCATATCCCAACTGTCTTTCTCTTTTTTAGCCTTGGGATTATCCCAACTGTCGTAATTATTACTGCCTGCATTCACTTCATAACCGTCGTGTGTATCGCAGTTTTCACCTGTAAAGCCGGGATTACTGCTGTAATCGGGATTGATATTCTGCGGATTTGCATTATAATTTCTGTTGTAATTTTGCGCATTGTTTTGATTATAATATGCGTTGCGCTGGTTATTGTAGTAAGCGTTCGGATTGCTGTTCTGTCCGTAAAAATTATTTGGATTTACTCCGCCGTTCGGATAATACTTTGTGTTGTATCCGTGGTTGCCCTGCGGTCTGTAATCGTTTGGAAATTGTGTATCGGCATAAATATCTGTCTGATACTTTTTTATAATGTTGCAAACTTCAACATAATCGGGAATATCGGAAATAGTAAAGTTATCAGAATGTCTGCTGCCCGAACGAACAGCGGCGTAATGATGACATTCGGAAATAACATCGCCTACTCCGAGCCACTGGTCAAAAATACCTCTGTGAATATACACATGCGAAAGGTCTGTAAAAGGCTTAAAATTATACTGTTTGGAAAAACAGCCGTTTGTACTGTAAATTCCTTTATCGGTAATGGCATATTCCGTATTTTTCAGCTTTCTGAAAGAAAATATAACGCCGCCGAGATAAATCCATACAGGCATTAAATGAAGAGCGAAAAAGCCGACAAACATCCATACGCTTGAGTCTAACTCAGAAAGGTCGCTTGAGAAAATTTGACTTATAAACATAAAATCAAACATAAACCAAATGAAAGCAAAAATAAGCATTGGGTTAAAAATACACTCAAGCACAAAGCACGACTTCTTAGGTCTGCCCGACCACACAATTCGTTCGTTATTCATCATACTTTTTAAGTCGTCGCTTACCTTGTAATCATCATACATAATTTGTTCTCCTCACATTTTCCTGTAACAATTTATAGACTTCCATATAATCTGAAATATTTTTTATTTTAAGCGGAAGCATATTTACGAGCGTCAGACTTCCTATTTTCTGTTCGGGAAACTCAAAACTTAAAGTCACGGTACCCGTCTTACACAAGATGTCAGAAATTTCTTTCCTAATCTGAATATCGTAAATCTCTCTGTACGGCTTATAATACAGCTTTTTTGAAAACAAGCCTTTTGTAAGAAACACTCCGCAGTCGGTTATTGCATACTCGGCATTTTTATACTGCCTCACGGAAAAGGCAAAACCGATTACATACAAAATTGTCGGCAGTATATTCAAAAAGATAAACAGGTAAAATCTGAATGCGTATTTAAATTCATCGGCAGGTTCTCCGAGAAACATCGGTGCTTTAGGCGTAAGAGGTGCATCGCCGTTTATATACGCAATCAAAACATAAACCGAAATCAGCAAAGAAAAAATCAGCATAGGATTAAAAAATCTTTGCAATACCGCACATTTTCTCTCTGGTTTTCCTTTTCGCAAAACTGTCTGACTGCCGACTGCCATTTTTAAAGTATCGGTCAAAGTATAATCGTAATTCAAAATCAATACCCTCTGTGTAACAGTAAAATTTTGTCTATTTGTTGTATATTTCATCTTATTATAATACATAATTTTGCAAAAGTCAAAAGAATATTTTTGAATAAAAAGTATAAAAAATAAGTTTATTCGGCAAATGTAATGTAATCTTAACAAAATATGTAATATACGGTTGTCGGTAAATGTAAATTTAAATGTTATTTTTCTTTATTGATATTAAAACCTTTTATATTTTTGATAAAATAGAAAAAAAATATAAAGGTAGTGTTTTTATGGCTAATAAAAATCTTATTGACCTTGACGCAATGTCGAAAAAACAGCTTGATATGCTGATTAAAAAAGCTAAAAAAATTATGGAAAATCCTGCCGATTACAGACACGCCTGCGACGGCAAAATTCTTGCTACGCTTTTCTATGAGCCGAGCACAAGAACTCAAATGTCTTTTCAGACTGCAATGCTCAAACTCGGCGGCAGAACAATCGGTTTTGACAATCCGCTCAATTCTTCCGTTGCCAAAGGTGAAAGTCTTAAAGATACCATAACAATCGTAGGCGGCTATGCCGACATTATCGCAATGCGCCACCCTGTAGAGGGTTCTGCAATGGCTGCGTCTATGTATGCAGGCGTTCCGTTTATCAACTGCGGCGACGGCGGACATCTTCACCCTACACAAACTCTTGCCGATATAGTTACTTTAAGCTGCGAAAAAGGCAGACTTGATAACCTAAAAATCGGTATCTGCGGCGACCTCTTAAACGGCAGAACCGTACATTCACTCATAAAGGCACTTTCGCAGTACGATAACAATTCATTTGTGCTTATTTCTACAAAAGAATTACAAGTACCGCTTTACATTATTGATATTCTTGAAAAGAACAACTGTAAATATGAATTTTCAAATGACCTTGCAAGTTCTATTTCCGACCTTGATGTACTTTATATGACAAGAATACAGCAGGAACGCTTTGCAAGCAAAGAGGAATACGAAAAGCAGAAGTATGTATTTGTTCTCGACAAAGAGAAACTTGCAAAAGCCAAGGAAGATATGATCATTCTTCATCCGCTGCCAAGAGTAAACGAAATCACGGTTGACATAGACGACGACCCCCGTGCCCTGTACTTTAAGCAGGCACTCTACGGTATGTACGGCAGAATGGCACTTATTCTCCTGCTTTTACAGGATGACGACTTTATGCTTAAGGACAGAGAAATCTCTGTTATAGACAAGCGCTGTACAAATCCGAGATGCATTACCGCACGGGAAGAATACCTGCCGAATCGTTCATACTTAAAACTCGGTATGCAGATGTGCGACTACTGCGACAAGCGCATTGACTGATGAGGTGATTGATTAATGAGCAAAAGCAAAAATAAAAAACACGGCAAGGCAATTTCTACCGCCATTATCTCGGCTCTTGCCTATATCGTACTCGGCTTTGTTATGATTTTTTATCCCGACAAGGTAAGCATTGCGCTTTGCTATACGCTCGGCGGTGCGCTGACGGTTTACGGACTATTTAATCTCATAACATATTTCACTTCAAAACAAGCGTCTTTCGGCTTTGAAATGATTGTCGGCATTGCGGCTACCGCATTCGGAGTTTTCTTCTTGATTTCTCCGCAGTCGATTTTAGGAATGATATTCGCAATAATCGGTATTTTGATTATCGTTGACAGTACCATTGATATTAAAAGGTCGTTTCAGTTAAAGTCGTTCGGCGTAAAATATTGGTGGATAAGTTTTGTGGTTTCCGCACTTATTATAATTTTTGCGATTACAACAATTATCTTCCCCGGTTTCTTTGCAGATATAATTATGATTATTTTAGGCATCGCTCTTGTATATGAGGGCATTTCAGGACTTACACTTATCGCTACAATCGGGCACTATGCAAAGAAAATTTCAAACGAATCTCAAATGATAAACATCACTCCCGATAACGAGTATGATGATGATTAAAAACAATTTAACCGCAGATAAGACGACACTTATCTGCGGTTTTTGTTTGCGATATAATTAATCTATTCCGCTCAATTCTTTTGCTTTCTGCATAAGGATTGAGTTTTTATTTTCGATTTTTTCGTCAATCACCATACCGAGCAATTTATCAAGAATATTTCCGATTTGTTTGCCGTCGGTAATTCCTATTTTTATCAAATCGTGACCGTTAATATCAAGCTGTTTCAGCGTAAAACAATCCTTTTCCTTTATAACTTCTTCAAATGCGGCACAGGCAAGATTATACTTGCTCATTTTTTCATCTCTAAGGTACATAGACTGTGCCGTTAAATCGGCATACTGCACCTTTAAAAGTCTGCGCATATCAGTTTCACCGATTTTGTTCATTACTCGTTTTATCTGCGGTTTACTGCCTGTAAACCTTACATCATGAAATGCAATCAGCGTTACACAATCGTCTATAAAATCCCGTGGATACTTAAGGCGCTCAAGTATTTGCTCTGCCATTACTGCGCTGAATTTTGGATGACCCTTAAAATGAGCCGTGCCGTCAGGGTCACGCTTGCAGGCCATAGGTTTGCCCAAATCATGAAAAAGCATGGTAATTCGCAAAAGCGGAGTCGGGTCGATATTTGTCATTGCACAGGTGGTGTGCCTCCAAAGCGTTTTGTTATGATGTTTGGTATGTTGTTCGTACCCAAACATAATTGATATTTCGGGCAAAAACACCGCAAACACATCTTTAAACCTGCGCATTATGTACTCACAGTTTTCTCCGCATACAAGTTTGTTGAACTCGACGGTTATGCGTTCGGCGGCAATATTATTCAAAAGTTTTTTACATTCAAAAATTGCATTGGCGGTATGCTTTTCTATCGCCATATTATAGCACGAGGCAAAGCGCAGAGCACGCATAATACGCAATGCGTCCTCGGTAAAGCGCTCAACGGGATTACCTACACAGCGCACCGCCATAAGCTCAAGGTCGTATGCACCGTCAAACGGATCTACAAGACCTGTACGGTCACTGTAAGCCATAGCGTTTACGGTAAAATCTCTGCGTGACAAATCCGTAACCAAATCATCAGTAAATTCTACCTTTTCGGGGTGACGATTATCGAAATACTCTCCGTCAATGCGAAAAGTTGTAATTTCATACACGGAAGAATTTATCACTACAGACACAGTACCGTGCTTTATTCCGGTGTCGAAAGTATGAAAATCAGAAAAAAGGCGAAGAATATCCTGCGGCAAAGCATCGGTACAAATATCCCAATCATTTGGCTCTTTTTGCAGTAAAGAATCACGCACACAGCCGCCCACCGCATATGCGGAAAAACCGTTTTTCTCAAATCTGTCAATTATCATTCTGACATCGGTCGGTAATTTAATTTTCACACTTTCAACCCCTTTCTTATTTATATTTGTTTTTATTTTTCTCAATCAGCTTTTCGGCATAATTATAAAGAAGATTGAATAATACAATTGTAAATGCCGACAGCAAACCGAACAAAATAAGTCCGTCAACCGAAAGCCATACAAGCGAGAAGAATCCGGCAAAGAATACACAACCGAGCACAATGCCGACCGCCGACACAGTAAGCATAGCAATTCTCAATGCATTAAACGGATATGAAAGTCTTAAAATGAGCATATAAGCACACAATGCCGTCATATATACACATATTGTAGAATACTCGTCAGGTGCAAGCGTTGTAAACTTCGTAATAACAGCCATACCTATGATATTGAGAACGGTACAGAATGCAGCGGGCACCGCTCTTGCAATTATATTGTAGGTAAAATTACCTTTAATTCGGTTTTTATTAGGCTGCAAAGCAAGCACAAAGGACGGCAAACCTACCGTAAGAGCACCGACAAGTGAAAAATGAATAGGCTCAAATGGATATGGCATATGAAAGAATATGAAGAATACCGAAAGTATGATTGTATAAATTGTTTTTACAATATACAAAGCCGAACTGCGTTCAAGGTTATTGATTGTTCGTCTGCCCTCTGCCACAACACCCGGCATTGATGCAAAATCATTATTAACGAGCACAAGCTGTGACACATTTCTTGCGGCGTCACTTCCTGCCGCCATTGCGATTGAACAGTCTGCCTCTTTTAATGCAAGCACATCGTTTACACCGTCGCCCGTCATAGCAACAGAATGACCTTTTTTCTTAAGCGCAATTACAAGCTGTTTTTTCTGTTGAGGAGTAACTCTGCCGAACACACTGCAATTTTCCGCCGCTTTTTCAAGTTCTTCCTGTGTTTTTACAGTAGTCATATCAATTGCGTTTTCCGCACCTGTTATTCCCGTATCTTTTGCGATATTCTGAACGGTTTTTACACTGTCGCCCGAAATAACCTTAAGTGCCACTCCCTGTTCTTTAAAATAATTTATGGTATCGTTTACATTTTCACGGAGTTTATCTTTAATAAGAACAACGGCAAGCGGAGTAATATCGTCGGGCAAACCGTTACCGAGCGACTTTTCGGAAGAGGCAAGAACAATAATTCTTACCGTATCGTTAATGCTTTCAATGGTATCAAATACCTCTTTATACTTATTCTTATCCTTAAATATAAATTCAGCGGCACCCATTACATAGGATTTACCGTTATCAAAATCGCCGCCCGACCACTTGGTTTCGGACGAGAACGGATAGAATTTTTTACAGCCGATATGCTTTTGTCCTTTTGCGTACTTTTCAATTGCAAGCAAAGTTGCGTTTTTGTCGTCGGAATATTTTGCGATTGAGGCAAGCGCCGTGCCGATTTCTTCCTTATTACACATAGTGATAACATCAGTAACATTCATCTCATCGGTAGTGAGAGTGCCCGTTTTGTCAAGGCAGAGTACATCAACCCTTGCGAGAGTTTCTATGCAATACATCTCCTGCACAAGCACCTTTTTCCGTGTCAATCGTATAATAGAAACAGCGAGCACGGAACTTGTAAGCAAAATCATACCCTTAGGAATCATACCGAGCAAAGCCGCAACCGTACTTACAACAGTAGCCTGCAAATCGCCGTCATTGATACCAAACTGTCTTATAAAGAAAGCGATGCCTACGGGAAAAAGAATAAAAGTACATATTTTTATAATAAAATTAAAGGAACGCAAAATTTCCGAATTAACTTTCTTTATGTACTTTGCCTCATCGTTAATTTTTGCCGCATAGCTTTCTGCGCCGACTTTGTTTGCCTTTGCGTAACATTTGCCAAGACTGATAAAACTGCCCGAAAGCAGTTCGTCACCGACCTTTTTTTCTATAAGATCCGATTCGCCTGTAAGCAGGCTTTCATTTACCTTGCATTCGCCCTCACACACAATACAGTCGGCGGGAATCTGCGAGCCTCTGGAAAGAACAACCACATCGTCCTGTACAATTTCATCTCTGCTTATTTCACACTCTCTGCCGTCACGCACGACAGTAACTTTCTTTTCGGAAAGGATAGTCAGTTTATCTACACTTTTCTTTGAACGAATTTCCTGCACTATACCGATTGTTGTGTTGGCAATCATAATGCCGATAAAAAGCATATTTTTGTAAGAGCCGACAAACGCAAGCGCCGCAAGCAACACAACATTGATTGCGTTAAACAAAGTACAAATGTTATCTCTGAATATTCTGCCGATTGATTTTGTTTTTAAATTTGAGGTAATATTTATCTTACCTTCCGCTACTCTGCGACTTACCTCTTGCGAAGTAAGTCCTTTTAAATTAGTATCCATTCTAATTCCTTTCAATGTAAAATTTTTTAATTTATAAAAATAATAACATTTTTGACTTACAAGCTGCTTTAATTACTTTTTATCTTCCAAAAAAATTTTTAATAATAAAAAATCCTGTTTTCTTATATTATAAATGCAAAAACTAAGAATGGCAACGGAAAGTGGGTGATTTTTTTGATTTTTTTTAAATTTTTTAATAAATTTTTATCAGTTGCCCTTACAGCTATTATTTCACTTTCTGCCACTGCTATTCCCTGCAACAGTGGAGAACTGCCGGAATATGTTTATCTCGGCGGTGAACCGTTCGGACTTAAAATGTATTCGGACGGTGTTATGATAGTAGAACTCGAAAGTTATTTTGACGGCAGTAAATATGTTTGTCCCGCAAAAAAAGGCGGACTTAAAGAAAGCGATATTATAAAGGAAATTAACGGTACTAAAATTACAAGCAATGAAACATTGCGTGAAGCTACGCTTAATTCAGACGGAAATACCCTTGAAGTAACCTTTGAGCGTGACAACAAAACGCTTACAAAAGAGATAGCTCCTATAAAAAACACGGCCGGCAATTATCTCATAGGCGCTTGGGTGCGTGACAGTAGTGCAGGCATAGGCACTGTAACCTATTATGACAAAAGCGAAAATTACTTTGCGGGTCTTGGTCACGGCATTTGCGACTGCGACACTTACACGCTTATGCCGCTTGCCTCGGGTGAAGCGGTTATAGCGGAAATAAGCAGTGTAACAAAAAGCACAAACGGCTCCCCCGGCAGTCTTAACGGATATTTCTCCGACAAAGTTATAGGAAAAATTACCGATAACTGCGACATCGGAATATACGGCACATTTGATACTTCGCTTACAGAAAATAAAGAAAAACTTGAAGTTGCAAAAGAATCCGAACTGAAAACGGGTAAAGCGACTGTTTATACCACTCTTGAGGGCAATACGCCGAAAGCATACAGCATTGAAATTACAAGCATAAGCAGAAACACAAACTCTGCCGAAAGTTTTACGCTTAAAGTAACCGATGAAGAATTACTTGATAAAGCAGGCGGTATTGTTCAGGGTATGAGCGGCAGTCCTATTGTTATGGACGGTAAACTTGTAGGCGCTGTTACCCATGTTTTTGTAAACTCCACTAACGAGGGTTACGGAATATATGTTGGTAATATGATGCAAAATTACAAATAATTTAGCTAAATCCGTTGATTTTTGGCAGTTAATTATTTTAACCAAAAAAATTTTATTATTTATTGAATTTTTTTGCTTGGAAAGTATTGCCAAAATTACCATTTTATGGTAATATAATCTCATAGAAAAATTACTGGGGGAAATAATCAATGGAAAAAGCAATCAAACTCATCATCACAGAAGAAGCATCCGAATTTTCGCAGGAAAGCAATGCAACAATGGAAAATTACAACATTACGCCTGCTTTCTGCTCAAAAGACGGAGAAGAACTGTTGAACCGCATTAAGGCAGAACAGCCGGATGTAGTCCTTATGGATTCATTTATGACCAGACTCGACGCAATAGGCGTAATGCGCAGTGTAAGACGAGATAAACTTAAAGCTCCGCTTTTCATAGTATTCTCATCATTCCACAACGCAATTCTCGAACAGCAGGTTATGAATTCGGGAGCGTCTTATTTTGTACTCAAGCCGTATGACATTTCAGAACTTTGTCAGAATATTGTAAATATGACAAAGCGCAGTAAAGAAAGTTTCATCGGAAATCCCGTAACTTTTGACGCATTCGGCATTGAGCTTAAAGTAACTGAAATTTTGCACGAAATCGGCGTTCCCGCTCATATCAAAGGCTATCACTATTTAAGGGATTCAATTATTATGTCGGTTGAACATCCCGAAATAATCAATGCGGTTACAAAACAATTATATCCGTCTGTAGCAAAGAAATACGAAACCACATCATCCAGAGTTGAAAGAGCAATTCGCCATGCAATTGAAGTTGCTTGGGACAGAGGAGATGTTGATGTGCTTAATTCCTACTTCGGCTACACTATCCACAACGACAGAGGCAAGCCAACCAACAGCGAATTTATTGCTATGATTTCTGATAAGTTAAGATTACAGATTAAAAACGCAAGCTGATAAATTTTACTCAAGGGCTGTCCGAATGGGCAGTCCTTGAAAATATTATACCGTTTTATTCCGTGAATATTCTTTTTTAAATTTAATCGAAATCCGCACTCCCCCGCCTACATAAAAAAGCCTCTACAAATGTAAAGGCTTTAGTTGAAATTTATTATTTAATCTAAAATTTTACCGTCAGTGGAAATTGTAACAACCTGCCACGGTATAAACTTTCCGCTGTTTTGCAACGCTCTTTTTACAGCGTACTCAAGACCTCCGCAGCACGGTACTTCCATACGAACTACGGTTACGCTCCAAATATTGTTATTTGCAATTATACTTTCAAGTTTTTCGCTGTAATCGATATCGTCAAGTTTAGGGCAGCCTATGAGTGTAATTTTTCCACGCATAAAATCATTGTGCATCTGCGCATAAGCATATGCTGTGCAGTCGGCGGCAATAAGCAGCTTTGCGCCGTCAAAGTACGGAGCGTTTACAGGCACAAGTTTTATCTGACACGGCCACTGACCAAGGTGTGACGGCATTTTTACGTCTTCCGCAAAAGCAGTATTTTTAGAGCTTTCTCTGTTAAATGTCTGCAGTCTGTGTCCGGGGCAGCCGCCGAATGCTTCTGACTTTTTCTTCATATTGGCTTTTACCGCCTCTTCATCATATGCGAGAGCCTCACGCTCAACAAAAGAAATCGCACCCGTAGGGCAGGTTGGCAGACAGTCACCGAGTCCGTCGCAATAATCATCACGCAAAAGTTTAGCCTTACCGTTTACCATTGTAATCGCACCCTCGTGACAGGCATTTGCACAAGCACCGCAACCGTTACACTTTTCTTCATCTATATTTATAATTCTTCTTATCATCTTAAATACCTCCGTATTGATTTTGCAAATAAATTATAATATAATCAGAAAAGAAATTATGTTGTTATAGCAACGAAATGAGGCTTTTATGAAATTTTGTGATATACTTTTATTTAAAAATATGTCCGAACAGGAAATTACTCAAATGAACAAGAGTAAATTTATGAAAAAACGCATTTATGCCAAAAACACACATATTTATCATATGGGAGATGTTATAGACAGCGTAGGAATTGTGCTCTCGGGAAATGTCATTATAGAGAACATTGATATATGGGGCAATAAAAGTATAATCAGTTATGCAAATGAAGGAGAAATTTTTGCGGAAACCTATGCCCTTTCGCAAACTCCGATGATGGTCGATGTTGTATGCGCCGAATGTTGCGAAATTTTATTTATAAATTTAAAAAACGCTCTTAAACCGGAAAACAGCAATCAGCCGTGGTACCCGAAATTTATGAACAGTCTGCTTATGCTTTCGGCTCAAAAAAATCTTGCTCTTTCACGAAGAATTTTTTGCACTTCATCAAAAGCAGTGCGTACAAGAGTTCTTGCCTATCTGTCGGAAGAATCGGTAAAAGCCGATTCTACAGACTTTGAAATACCGTTTGACCGTCAGCAGATGGCAGATTACTTAAATCTCGACCGCAGTGCTCTTTCTAAAGAACTTAGCAAAATGAAATCAGACGGTATTTTAGACTACAGAAAAAATCATTTTGTTTTGCTTGATACAGAAACTGATTTGTAAGAGATTATTTGGGATTTATAGTATTGGGAAATTTTTTAATTGCATAACGAAACACTACGCTATCCCCTAATTATCATACTATCATAAAAATTCATTACAACTTATCGCACAATTAAATATAAAAGCAAAAAGGTGACTGAATTTTCAGCCACCTTTTACTCGTCTTTTAAATTTCGCAATCATCAAGAATACTGCGCAAAGTATCGGCAGATTTCTTAAGATTGATTTCTTCGTCCTCGCTAAGAGAAATCGGAACTTTAGTTTCAATACCGTTTGCACCCACAATCGACGGCATACTAAGCACTACATCGTCAATACCAAACTCGCCGTGCATCAGTGAAGAAATAGGAAGTATGGATTTTTCGTCACGGATAATTGCCTCGCAAATTCTCTTTACCGCCATAGCAACACCGTAATATGTAGCACGCTTTTTCGCAATTATTTCATAGGCACTGTTTTTAACCTTTTCTGCGATATTTTCCTGCGATTTATCGTGATTATAGTGACCTCTCATCTCGCAGAAATCATCAAGCGGAATACCCGAAACATTCGCACTGCTCCATACGGCAATTTCGCTGTCACCGTGCTCACCTATAATATATGCGTGCACACTCTGACTGTCAACCGACAAATGCTCACCGAGCTGACATTTAAGTCTTGCGGTATCAAGCACTGTACCCGAACCGATAACCCTGTTCTCATCAAAACCCGAAAGTTTAAGAGCCGTATATGTAAGAATATCAACAGGGTTTGCAACCACAAGCAATATGCCGCGGCAGTTCCTTTTTGCAATTTCAGGAATAATACTCTTAAAAATTCCGACATTCTTATGTACTAGGTCAAGTCTTGTTTCACCCGGCTTTTGTCCCGCACCGGCAGTAATTACAATAATTGAAGCGTCAACTATATCGTCATAGCTACCTGCATAGATTTTCATATTTCCGACAAAAGGAATACCGTGGCTTATATCCATAGCCTCGCCCTCTGCCTTATCTTTGTCTGCGTCAATCAACACGATTTCCGAAAACATTTTGCTCTGCATTAACGCAAAAGCCGATGCCGAACCTACAAATCCGCAACCTATTATTGCGATTTTTCTTAAATTAACTTTATCCATTGTTTAACCCCCTAAAATAAAGTTTATTACGCTAAATCAGATAACTTAGTAATCACTACTTATTTTACTTTATTATATCACATATTTTGGAAAAATCAAGTAAAATAATAATAATTCTTATTTTATATACTTTATTTTTAAATTGCTTGACAATGTATATTAATATTTTATATAATTATAATGTATTTTGCCTTTTAGGAGATTATTTATGGAAAGAGAAAATTTTAAATCCAAACTCGGATTTATACTTGTCAGCGCAGGCTGTGCAATCGGTATCGGCAATGTATGGCGATTTCCTTTTGTTACAGGTCAGAACGGCGGCGGAATATTTGTACTCCTTTACCTGCTGTTCCTCGTAATTATGGGCATACCCGTGCTGACTATGGAACTTGCAATCGGCAGAGCAAGTAAAAAAAGTGCCGTACTCGCATACAAAAAACTTGAAAAACCAAAAAGCAAGTGGCACATTCACGGTTGGTTCTGCATACTCGGCTGCTATCTGCTTATGATGTATTACACACCTGTATCGGGTTGGATGCTAAGCTACTTTTTCAAATTTGCAACGGGTACATTTGAAAGCGGAATGACGGCGGAACAGGTCGGCAATGTATTTTCAAATCTGATGTCTAATCCTGTTGAGATGATAATATGGATGGCTGTTATGGCTATTGCAGGATTTTTTGTGTGCAGCAAAGGCATACAAAACGGAATTGAAAAAGTCAGCAAGGTTATGATGATTTTATTGCTTGCGCTGATTATTATTCTTGCGATAAACAGTCTTACTTTATCGGGTGCTGCCGAGGGCATAAAGTTTTACCTTGTGCCTGATTTAGAAAAAGTGCAGTCAATCGGAATCGGACATATAATTACATCAGCAATGAGCCAGGCATTCTTTACACTAAGCCTTGGCATTGCTTCTATGGAAATTTTAGGCAGTTATATGACAAGAGAAAAAACTTTGCCGAGCGAATCAATTAAAATTTGCATACTTGATACTTTTGTCGCTATCACCGCAGGACTTATCATCTTCCCTGCCTGTTTTTCATACGGAGTTGAGCCGAATCAAGGTCCTGCTCTTATATTTGTTACACTGCCGAATGTATTTGTAAATATGGCAGGCGGCAGAATCTGGGGCACGCTGTTCTTTATGTTTATGACCTTTGCGTGTTTCTCAACCGTAATTGCGGTGTTTGAAAATCTGATTTCGTTCTGTATTGATATGTTCAATATGAGCCGCACAAAATCCGTAATTATAAATGCAATAATTATGCTTATAGGCTGTCTGCCTTGCATTTTCGGATTTAATCTTTTAAGCGGATTCAATATTTTAGGCAAAGGCGTGCTTGATATTGAGGACTTTGCGGTAAGCAATATTCTTCTTCCTGTAGGCGCATTCTTGTATTCGCTCTTCTGTTCAACAAAATTCGGTTGGGGATTTGACGGCTATTTGAAAGAGTGTAATCAGGGCGAGGGTATCAAATTTCCAAGATTTTTTAAACCGTATATAAAATATGTATTACCTGTTCTTGTATTGATTGTATTTATTTCGGGATTCATTCCGCAGGGATAAATTTAAAGCTCATCGGTTTTAGATTATTTGCAAAACCAATGAGCTTTTGTTTTGTTTTTTTAATTAAAAAAATATTAATAATTTATGGTTTAGCGTATTTGAGGCTAAATAATTAAAACAAACACTCCGCCTTGGCAATCCAAAGCGGAGTGTTTCACTGCTTTTTCAGCAGAATTTATCTTCTGTTGTTGTTTCTTCTCTCATTAAAAGGTCTGCGTGGGCGTGGCTTTCTCTCTGTATCTACATCGTTTTCAGGAGTAAGACCGTCAACATCTATGAGAACCTGACGACGAGAAAGGTTAAGTCTGCCCTTATCGTCGATTTCCATTACCTTAACACGGATAACATCGCCTACATTTACTACATCAGTTACCTTGTCTACACGCTTTACATCAAGCTGTGAAATGTGAACAAGTCCCTCTTTACCAGGTGCAATCTCAACGAATGCGCCAAAGTCCATAAGTCTTGTTACCTTGCCGAGGTACATTGCGCCCGGCTCCGGATCAATAGCAATAGTCTTGATAATCTCAATAGCTCTGTTGCACTTGTCAGCGTCAATGCCCGATACGAACACCTTGCCGTAATCGCCGTCTTCCTCAATGTCAACCTTAACTTCGCACTCAGCCTGAATTTCTTTGATAACCTTACCGCTCTTACCGATAACCTCGCTGATTTTCTCGGCAGGGATTGTAGTTGTATACATCTTAGGAGCATATGGTGAAAGCTCTTTTCTTGGCTCTGGGATAGCCTTGAGCATAACCTCGTCAAGAATGTAGTTACGAGCCTTGTGTGTTTTTGCAAGAGCCTCTTTAATCATTTCAGGTGTAAGACCGCTGATTTTAAGGTCCATCTGAATAGCTGTAATACCGTCTTTTGTACCTGCTACCTTAAAGTCCATATCGCCAAAGAAGTCCTCAAGGCCCTGAATGTCAACCATTGTCATCCAACGCTCGCCCTCTGTAATAAGACCGCAAGAAATACCTGCAACAGGGGCTTTAATCGGAACACCGGCATCCATAAGTGCAAGTGTAGAACCGCAGATTGAACCCTGTGAGGTTGAGCCGTTTGAAGAAAGAACCTCTGATACAAGTCTTAATGCATATGGGAACTCCTCAACAGGCGGAATTACAGGAACGAGAGCACGCTCTGCAAGTGCGCCGTGACCGATTTCTCTTCTGCCCGGACCTCTGCTTGGCTTTGTTTCGCCTACTGAATAGCTCGGGAAGTTATAGTGGTGAATGTAACGCTTCTCTGTTTCGCCGTCAATACCGTCAAGCAACTGCTTGTCAGATACAGGACCGAGAGTAGCGATTGTAAGAACCTGTGTCTGTCCTCTTGTAAACAAACCCGAACCGTGAACTCTCGGAAGTACAGAAACTTCTGCTGCGAGCGGACGAATATCATCCATACCTCTGCCGTCAACACGCTTCTGCTCGTCAAGCAGCCAACGACGAACGATGAACTTCTGTGTCTTGTAAAGGCACTCGTCAATAAGCGCTTCACTGTCAGGATAAATCTCATCAAATTTTGCGTGAACAGCCTCGTAAATAGGCTTTAATCTCTCGTCACGAACTGTCTTGTCATCGGTATCAAGAGCAACCTTTACATCTTCCTCTGCAAATGCCTTGATAGCCTCAAACATATCGTGGTCAGGCTCAAGACTTGCAAATTCAAACTTAGGCTTGCCGATTTCAGCCTTGATGCCCTCAATAAACTTAATAATCTTCTGGTTAGCCTCGTGACCTGCCATAATGGCATTGTACATCTCATCATCTGTAACGCAGTCTGCACCTGCCTCAATCATAGCAATTCTTGTGCTTGTTGACGCAACGGTAGTAGCCATCTTAGAAACAGCTCTCTGTGCCTCTGTCGGGTTGATAATGTACTCGCCGTCAATCATACCTACAGAACAGCCTGAAATAGGGCCGTTCCACGGAACATCAGAAATTGAAATAGCGATTGACGCACCTATCATAGCTGTAATTTCAGGTGAGCAGTCCAAGTCAACGCTCATTACGGTACAAACGATAGAAACGTCATTTCTCATGCTCTTGTCAAAAAGCGGACGGATCGGACGGTCAATTACACGGCTTGTAAGGATAGCCTTTTCAGACGGTCTGCCCTCCCTCTTGAGATAGGCACCCGGAATCTTACCTACGGCATACATCTTCTCTTCATAGTCAACTGAAAGCGGGAAAAAGTCAACGCCCTCTCTCGGCTTTGGAGATGCGGTAACAGCAACATGAACTGTTGTGTCACCGTAATGTACAAGACAAGCACCGTTGGCAAGCTGTGTCATTTTACCTGTTTCAACCTTTAAAGGTCTGCCGGCAAATTCTGTTTCAAACACTCTGTATTTGTCGAATGTCATTAATCTATTCATTGTAAAAATCCTTTCTGAAATCATACGATTTCTGTAATAAACATCTTGCGGATTTTCACGCTGTTTTAGCAATAAAACCGATAAAAACAATAAAATTTTACAGATTTTTTACCCGTTTTACCGCTAAAATACAGCTGAGAAAATTTACGCAAAAACGGAATTTAGGGCAAGCTTGCGCTTGCCCTGATTTGCAAAATTACTTACGGATACCAAGTCTAGCAATGATAGAACGGTATCTCTCAATGTCTACCTTAATGAGGTAGTTGAGAAGGCTTCTTCTCTGACCAACCATCTTAAGAAGACCTCTTCTGCTGTGATGGTCTTTCTTATGAACCTTGAGGTGCTCTGTAAGGTCATTAATTCTCTTTGTAAGGAGAGCAATCTGTACCTCAGGAGAACCTGTGTCGCCTTCGTGAGTAGCGTACTCAGCCATGATAGCCTGCTTTTCTTCTTTTAACATTTGCGTTTCCACCTTTGTAAAAATTTTAGCCAACCGTCCCAGAGTAAGGCTGTGAAAATCCGAATTATCGGCTTAACCCTTGTTCCGAGGCAGCGGTCAACAAGTTGATTATAACACAAAGGATAATAAATGTAAAGGATTTTTACAAATTTTTACGTTCATTTTATGCGTGATTTTATTACATTTATTAATCCAAAATTAACCCCATGCTATCCGAAATCATTTATTAACAATTCCCAATTTTTCTTTCATCTTATTAAGTGTATCCGCTTTATTTTCGTCGGACATTGCTCTGTAAGCAATCAAAAGCTTTTTTTCGTCATTTGAAAGATTATACAGTTTCAAAGTATCGTCAGGATCCTGAACTATCGGTAAGAAAGAACTTCCGTTACCAAGCAAAGTGTTATAATCCGTGCCGAAAATAGAAACAATTTTTCTTAAAACTTCATGGCTCGGCTCGGACACACCTGTTTCGTACTTTGTATAGGTTGTTCTGTTAATATTCAAAATATCGGCAACCTGCTGCTGTGTAAGTCTGCAAAGTTCACGATGTTGTTTTAGTCTTAATGCAAAAGAACTGTTTTTTCCTTCGTATTTAGCCAATTCTACACACCCTTTGTATATAAATGCTTAATATATATTTTAACTATTACAACAATTATAATACAAAGTTTATAATAATTCCACAAAAGTGAATATAAATCACTGTAAATTATTACCATATTGTTCCCAAAATAAGTCTTGAAATTTTCAAATATTCGTTGTATAATAGACATTGTTAGTCACGATTTGCTGGTGTGGCGCAGTTGGTAGCGCAACTGATTCGTAATCAGTAGGTCGACGGTTCAAGTCCGTTCACCAGCTCCACAAATAAACCGCATAGCCAAGCCGTTTTTAAGGCTTGTATGCGGTTTTTCTTTTTGCCTGTTTCCCGTAAAACATTGCCTAAAACTGCTTTAAATTTCAAAAATGTTAGTCAAATGTTAGTCAGCTTTAAAGTTCAAAAAATCGGGTGTTTACTGACTTTTTCTTACATACTCATTTACATACTCAATCTATATTTATTCATTGCGAATATCTGATAACACGAAAAAGTTTTAAAAATAGTTTATTGATGATAACAATTAAAAACAGCCCCTCGGATACCAATTTGGTACTCGAGGGGCTAAATTTATTTACGCTATTCTTTTTTATTTGTTTCTGAATCTGTCTTGCTTTCGACTGTATTTTTCAATCGGCGGACGATATTTACAAGGAATTTCGGAATCGGTGTACCTAACTCCGATAGATTTTCAAGAATTGAGATTAATTCGTTTATGATGAGCCATACTGCAACTATCAAGCCGAAATAATAGCTTGAAAACTCAATCCCTGCTGTGGCAAGTCCTGCACCGATGAGGTAATCAACTACACCGCCCACGCACACGAGAACGAGGTAGCCTATCTTTTTAAGTATGCCCTTAACACCAATACGGCTGTTAAGGGTTTTATTGATGTATGCCTCTGCCATACCTGTACCATAGTCTATTATCATAACACCGATAAGAATTGTGAGCGGTACGAGCAAAACATTGAAATATGCCGCCAATGCACCGATAGCTACTGAAACAGTAGCCTGAATAACATTATCTTTCATTTTATACCTCCTAAAAATTATGTAAGTGTAATCTGCACACCGTCAATCTTTGTGCCAAACACACCTGCGTAGCCGTCCTGCTCTGTATCGTGCTCGGTATTATGCTGATATGGCATAAATTTGTTTTTGCCTTGCTTGCGTGCTCTGTATGTAGCTTTATAGTCACCCACACCCGAGAACTCGACCTGAATGGCGTCAATAACCTTGCCTTTAATTCCTGCGTAGCCGTTGTTGCTATCGTTGATGTCATAGCCGTCTACCCAAGGCAGCCAGTCACCATTGAGCAAGTGCACACGATAGCGAATTTTACCTCTTGATACCTTAAGAGCAATAGCAGAAATCGCCTGCTTGTTTCTTCCTGCTATGTTGCTAAGACCTTTTACTTCGCCGTACCATTTATGGTCAGCAAAAACACGATAAGTCAATGTTGGCTTTTCGGCAACATTCTTATCTCCGTCGTCACCATAAAGGCTTTCATCATATACAATGTTAGTGTCGAGTCTGCCGTTGTAGCCGTTAATTCTGCCTGATGAGCTGTTCTGCCAGATGTCGCAGTCAAGCTCTGCTCTGTCATTATACTGAGCAAGCCATATGCTGTACTTAGCTTTCAACTTTTTGTAGTCAAGATAATTGTTAAACCAATTAAGATTTGCATATACCCCGACTTTATAATTATTGCGTTTCAGTGTATTGCAGAAACGCTCGGCAATGGCTGTCAAGGTTGATTTGCCAAGACCAATTTGTGATGAGTCCTCCAAATCATAATAAACAGGAAGGTCAAAGCTTTTGCCTTTAGCAACTGACATAAAAGCATTAGCCTCTTTTTCCGCATCGTTCACACTGTCAGCATAGCTGTACCAATACACTCCGATTTTTAAATTTGCGTTTTTCGCATTTTTATAATGACTTTCAAACATACTGTCTTTCTGACTTGTTTCTCTGCCGTAGCCGGCTCTGATAATGACCGCTTTTATACCGTCGTTTTTCATTTTGTTGAAATCAATATTTTGCTGAAATTCTGAAATATCAACACAAGTAATTTTTGACATATTTATACCTCCCATACTGCCATAATAGCGTTGTAATATTCCTCTGAAAGTTGTTCCTTTAAAATCTCTCTGTCACTTTCACAGTTTGTATATGCGTTGCGGACATTTTCACCGACCTGCATTTCTGTGCCGTCGATAACAACAAACTTCTGTCTTAATACACTCACACTATCCTTTGTAAGCATATCGAGTGTGATTTTTTCTTTAAGTTCCATAAACTTACCTCCTACTGTCTGATATATGTAATTGTAAAATTGATTTTCTCATCATCTGTAAATTTATCAGTTGGCGAGCTGATATAAAGCCACGAGCCGTCAAGTCTTATATTCCTCAGCTTATTTGTAGTTGAGTATACAGCGATGCACGACAACTTACTTTCATTTTTTGCTGGGAAAGGCAAGCCTGACATCTGGATATATGCTTTATCTGCAATAAGTTTTGTAATATTTACCGACACGGTAACCACTTTACCGTTTTTCACATAATCAAATCTTCCCGCACAGCCCTCATAATTTGGTGTCGCCGGAGATAATTCTCCTGTACCGCTCTCAATATTTGATTTGTCGTACTTTGTTGCAATAGTCTGATTAAGAGCATTAACACTATTGTACAAGGTGCCACTTGTAATATAGTTAGGACTATTCTCTTTAGGTGCAGTATCAAATGGCTTTGCGTCAAGTTTAAATTTTAATGCTCGGTTTATATATGTTTTGTCATAAGCATCAGTAATTCCGTAACCTTCTAAAGTCGTTGCCTTATCAGCTTTTTTTGAAACACTGTTATATACTGTACCACTTGTAATATAATTAGGACTATCCTTTGTAGGTACGGTATCAAACGGCATTTTGTTAAGTTTGTCCTTTAGTGCCTTATCCAGATATTTTTTATCATAAGCATCTGTAATTCCGTAGCCGGCAAGCGTGTTTGCCTTATCAGCTTTAAGATTAATCTTCATTGTCACTGTTTCGTCAATGTCTGTTATTTCATCTTCAAGCTCGGTTTTATCTGCCTTTGCAGATAAGGCTGTGTTAATCGCAATTGTTCTCTCACTTAGCGTGTTGATGTTGTCACCCGCAAGCGCTATTTCTATGCTGTTCTCGTATATGCCGTTTTCGATTTTGTTGAGGTTTTCTGCGCAAAGTGGTGTAGCTGTGCTCGGTGCGTCTTCCCAATTTGTTTTTGTGTATGCCATAATATTTATTCCCCCTTTGCCTCTATGCTGTCTGTCAGAGCTTTAATTCCGCTCAGTGTACGGCTCAACACATAGGCTTTTACTTTCTCTTTTTTAGGTTGTCCTGCGTTATCATAGACAAAATCACCGTTTGAATCAGTAACATAGCTTTCAATTTCTAATCCGTCACCAATCTGCACCCAAGGCCTGCCGTCAAGAGTAGCTGCAAGCGGTGTGTAGGAACAATTATAAAATCGTTCGCCTGTTTTGCCGTTAAGAAGATTTTGTACATTGTGTATTACCGAACCGCCTGTGCCGTCATCCTCCTGTCGGCAGACTGTATTTTTTGTTAAGTCATAACTGTTCGACTCATCGCCCCACAAAGTTTCAAACTCGATTGTTTTTTTCTCCCTTGACGAATAACCGTTGATAAACACAAAATCGTTGTAGCCGCTGCAATCGTATTCTTCTGCGTATAAGTTTTCGTAAAAATCATATTTTTCTGTACTCTTGCCGAGTTCGATGTATCTAAAAATGCCATAGCTTGCATTAGGAATAATTGTTCCAAATACTCCGAGCAATTCACAGCAATTCTTGAGCAGCTCGCCGTATGTAATTGTATTTGAGTCCCCAAGCCATGCTCTGTTATAGGTTGGGAAATTTCGTACAGTTAAGCCTGTTGATTGGTTTATCACCTCGTCAAGAATATCTTTGTTATCCTCAACCTGAATCATATGCTTTCCGTTGTAGTTAAGGCATTGCACGACTAATTCGCCAATTTTATATCCGTTTGGATAAGTTTTCCATAAATTAAATAGCTTGTTTGTTGCGTCAATGTCATATAACATAGAGAGTGCGTCATAAGCGACGATGTGCCGCTGATTGCGGTTATTCTTGTCGAGCTTTGCGCTGTCAATAATACCGCTAAACAAATAATATTCCTTTGCAGCTACGGTTTTTCCCGGCAAAAGTGATGTACCTAAAAACAGCTTTGCAGATGGCAGCAGCTTTTCTCCGCTCGGAAAACGCTGCGTTAATTTTACGCTTATCCATTTGCCTACAAGGTCATTTGTAAAGGTTCTGTCACTTGAATTTACAATGTCAATGTTAAATTCAGCAGCAATACAGCCACCGAATTTCAGCTTGCTTTCATCACAAACTGACTGTTTAAGGCTCATACTTTCGCTTGCTATGTTTTCCTCGGTAATGTCCTCGTATTCACCGTTTGGAAATGAAACTGTAAGCGTGTTTTCAATCAGATTTTCAATAGTCTGCTTTTTGTGCAGGCTTGAAACCTCAAGCAAATTAACCACCTCTTAATATTCAATAAATGTAAATGTTACCGCTGCATATTTAATGCTGTCTGCGGTAATAAGCTTTGGTGTGTATGTTATATCTGGTATATATGCGGTCATAGTGCGATATGCAAGAAGTTCATCGTCCCAGTATTCAACATCGAGCTTGCGTTGCTGAGAATTTGACATAGCACCGTTTAAAACACTGCGAATAGTTCTCATTTCAGCAAGAGTAAGACCGTCCTTGGTATTGAATGTAATCTTAGTTTTGTTGTTCGGTGATGTTACTCGCCGCAAAAGGTTGTTGCTGTCACGATAAGCTTTAATCTCCGTACGCTGTAAAGGTGTGGCTTGATAACTCTCTTTAGCTATGAGCTTATGCGGAAACTGCAAGCCGTTTTTCGGGAATTTAATTAAATAGCCTTTAAATTCACCCAATCCTATCCCTCCTTATGCAAAAGCGGACCTGCCAGTGCGTTTCTTGATTTTGTTATTCTCATCAGCAACAGCCTCAAAAAGCACCCTGCCGTCAGGCATTGTCAATGTAATGTGAATATCACCGCCGTTGCCCATTCCACCGTATTCAGCAAGTACCTCAGCCATAGCCTGTTTCATAGCAGAAATCGGAGATACTACCTCAGGTTCTCTCTTGTTGTCGCCAAGTACAGCAAGAAATTCACCGTAATTTGCAGGAACATACGCACCTGTGGCAAGTTTGGGAATGTGCACCTCATCAAGCTGCCCGGCGTGCCATTCCTGTCCGAATAGCTTGCCGATAGCGTTAGCAACCGTATCCACACCGCTTAACATTCCGTTTAACGCTGAAATAAAACCATTGATAAAACTTTCAAGTCCGGTTAAAACATTGTTAAGAGGCTTTTTGATGATGTTATACAAGGGTTCAAAAACATTTGAAAAAACTGTTTTTATAGGCTCTAACGCTTTGCTTATATTCTTTAACATCATGGTAATTACACTCTGTACCTTTATACTTGTATCAGATAAACCATTGACAAGACCTAATACTGTATATTGTCCACGCTTATACATTTCTCTTGAAGGTGAATGTATATCCATTGCACTGTCGTATTCACTTAATACAGTATTTGCAAGACCATTACTGTTTTTGACAAGTGCCCCCTTATATTTCTGTGTACCCTCAATAAGACCCATAACGGTGTTTTTTCCTGAATCTTCGGCAGCCTCTTCCAGTTTATTTAATGTTTTCCATTGCGAGTTTTGCACATCTTCAAGGCTAATCATTCCGGCTTTGTATGTCATCAAAACGGCAGCGGCATCGGAATAATCTCCCTTAAGGACTTTTTGAACATCAGACATATCATCTTGTGTCATTATCAGCTTGTTAAGTTCAGCAGTGCATTCATTGTATGAGCTTTTAAGTTCCATTAAGGAATTTATTTCTTCGTATCCGCCATCGCCTAAAGCTGTTTCAATGTTATTTTTTGCGTCTATTCTATCATCTGCTTTTACAGAATTGTCTTTATATTTCTTGTATTGACTAATAAGCCAACTATAAGTTTTTCCGCTCTGCTTTAATTTATTTTCAATTTGAGTCTGCTTAGAATTAAGTTCTGAAAGTAATTCGCTTTGATTTTTTCTTGCTGAAATTATAGATTTAGAATTTTCGGTTTGTAATTCTGATAAAGCCGAACTGTTAGCTAATAATTGATATTGATCAATCGTATTATTGATTTCATCTTGTATCTCAGATAAATCACCTTTCAGCTCGACCTTACCCCCATCGCTTATTGTGACATAATTATCCCATGTATCGCTAAAGCCGCTAACATTATCTTTAAAATATGTAACGATAGTTTGCAATTCTGACTGTTCTTCGGGAGTAAGTTCAGCTTTGCTGATTAAAGTTTCAAGTTTATCCTGATATTCATCAATCAATGTATTATCAGCATAGAGCTGGTCAACCTTATCTAATGTATTTTTGATTGTGTCGGTAATTTTCTGCGTTGTATTTTCAAGTCTGTTTTTCACATCGTCTATTTCATCACAAAACTTTTTAGCCTCAGAATTGCTCCATTTTAGTTCATTGTAAATTTGAACCGCTGAAACAATACCCGTTATTGCGCTTGCTATAATAAGCAGAGGATTAGCTGAAATAACCGAACTGATGTTTTTAACTGCTGATGTGACTTCACTTATACCACTCGCAATAGTCTTACCTGTCTTGAATGCGATAACTGCTGTGGCAACAGCGCCAATGCCCGTTGCTACTGCTTTTAACATATCCGGACTTATCTTATTAACTATATCTGAAATTGCCTCAAGAGCCTCTGAAAACAAATTCAACAAATCCGGTACAGCTTTCTCGATCGTCCATTTTGCAAGTGGCAATAAAACATTTTTATATGCTTGCTTTAGCTTATCTCCGCAAGCCTTGAGCAGATTTCTGAACCCCTCCGACAATCGTTCTACCGCCTTTGCAACTGGGTTAATGTCAAGGTCCTCAAGCCATTCGAGGCGGTCAGCTGACATTTCATCAAGCAGCCCTGTTATATCTTCGACAATGCCTAATATGCTCTCCCAAATTTTTCTGCCTGTATCGTTTTTCTCCCAAGCGTCTTTAATTTTGGTTCTGAGAGTTTCAGTATAGTTATTGCAGTTGCGGATAATCTCAAGTATATTGCTCCAAATTTTCTCGCCCTTACCGTCATTCCACACCTGCCTGAATGTATCGCCTACCGTATCCAAAAGCTCAACAAGGCTGTTCCATTTGTCGATAAACGATTGCACCACGCTGTCGCCTAAGCTTGCTTTGTCCCAAGCATTTGTAAAAGCCTCTGCAATATCACCAACTGTCCCTACAAAAGTGTTAATTAAGGAGTTAATATTTCCAAGCACTTTTTCGCCTGTGCCGTTATTCCACACTTTCTCCCACGAATTTTTAATTGTTACGCAGGCGGTTTTTACCTTGTCAAGTGAATTTACAATATTGTCAATAGTCTTGCTTGTACGCCTGTCGCTGTCAAGCATAGATTGCTCAAGTGCATTTTGCATTGATTTGATTTCAGAGCTTGGTGCTTGCGTGCTTGTGTCTGAACTGTTGTCCGAGGTGTCACTCATCACATTAAGCTCATCAAAGCCTGCAAGGTTTTTCTGCAAGTCATCAGCTGCCTCCGATGTTTTTTCAATCTCAGAAGTAGAGCTGTCCGCTTGACTTGCAAGGTCTGACATATCGCTTACAGCTGAGCTTGTCGCATTGCTTGTTGCCGTAGAATAGCCGAACACCTGGGTTGTAAAGTCTTTAAACTTCTGTGCCGCAACGCTAAGCCTTGAAATAAATTGATTAATGCAATTAAGCAGCGGAGTAAAAGCATTTATCAAGCCTTGACCGATTGTAGCCTTTATACTGTCAAACTGTAGCTGTAAAATTCTCGTTTGATTTGCCCAGCTGTTCTGAGTGCGGGCGAAGTCGCCCGTTGCGTTGCTCAGCTGACCAAGCACAAAGTTATACCTAAGCGTTACCTTTTCAGCTTCAGTCATAGCAGATGTGGTCTTGCCCCAGCCGTTTGCCATTGCGTAATTGTCAAGTGCGTTCTGCGTCATCACAATGCCAAGGTCTTTGAGCGTTTCGGTTTCACCGCTGAAAACAGATTTTAGTTTTGTGTACGCATCGTCTTGTGTGATGTTATAAAATGACGCCACATCGCCCGTAAGAGCAGTTAATGATGTGGACATATCAAATGCCTGCTGTTCTGTAAAGCCGAAAGCCTCCGCCATAGAACCAAAAGTGCCGACATATTTTTTAGCCATAGTTTCGGATAAGCCGTAAGATTTTTGTGCTGACTTTGCCCAATCGTCCACACTTGCAGACATATGGCTGAAAGTAACATCAACTACATTCTGTACCTCTGCAAGGTCAGAGCCAAGCTCTATGCTTTCTTTGCTAAAGCTCACAACCGCCGCCGTACCGAAAGCGGTAAGCAGCGTTCTGCCGATCATTTTCGCCTTGCTTTGCAGTCTGTCAACAGCCGTTCTGACTGTTTGTAATGATTGCTTAGCCTTTTTTGCACTCATAGAAACTGATTTCTTAACGCTTTCGCAAGTGTCCGTTGTGCTTTTGCCGACTGCCTCTGTGTTGCGATTAGCTGTGCTCTCAACCTTATCAACAACATTTTCGGCAGATTGCTCTACTGATTCCGATGCCTTTTGCGCTGCCTGTGCGGTTTGCTTTGCCGAGTTTTGAGCCTGTTCAGCTTTTTCATGTGTGGCAGTAATTTCACGCTTTGCTGAGTTTTCTACCGCCTGAGACGATTTATCAGCCTGCCCTTTAGCAGTTTGTGCTGTCTGCCTTGCCCCCGACTGTGCTTTCTTTTGAGCCGCCTCAATAGCTTTATTGATTCTTGCAATATCGCTGTTAAGACCGCTTGTGTCGATTTTGGTATTAAAAATCAAACTACCGTCAACCGCCATGTAATCACACTCCTTTCTGCATAAAAATAAGGGCGTTGCAAAATGCTACACCCTTGGCATAAAAACAGCGCACACCCGAAGATGTACGCTGTAAAATTTGAAAAATTTTAGCCACCCCGTTTGGAGTGGCTTTTTCATTGAAGATAGATTAACGGATTGCGACTGTCAGCTTATTTTTATGGTCGCCAATGACAGTTAGGACATTCTGCAATGTCATTATAGGAATTTATACAATGACATTGTGGGCATTCCCACTTATCATTACTAACAAATTTTGCTTCTCGGCTGTCGGTATGTTCCAAATGGCAGTTAGAACATTCCGTCGCCTCTGCTTTGTTCATACAATGACATTTAGGACATTCCCAATCTGTTGTTTTGGCGATTACTGAGCTTTTACCTGCACCCAACTCTTCAAGATAAGCAAGTATTTTAGCAATACCGCCAAAAATCAGGCATAATAATACTGTTGATACCCAGCATACAAGCATTAAAGTAAAATTAAAACTGCGGGTTACGGTATCAGTTAGAAAATTTGTATGTACGCTTTGGAAAACTGCGCCTAAAACTATTCCTCCGACTGCACCAAGTATCAATAGTACGACTGTTATACCTTTGTAAAATTTGCTGTTCATAAAATCACTCCTTTGTTACATAATATAACAAAGTTTGTGTATTGTCAACAATAATTTTGTGTAACACCTATACAAGATTGTTTATAAAATCCTCTTCGGCGTCAAGTTCTGCTTGCTGTTCGGGAGAGAGCTTTTCCTTGATGTCAACAAGCTCTTTGTGCTCATTGTAAAAATCACGCTCCCATTTTTCAAGTTTTTTGCCCTTAGCACGCTTGCCTCTTATGTTCATTACCTGCGAGAGCAAGCCGTCGCCTACCTCGCTGAAATAGCCGAGAAAAGTCCACCAATGCACATAACCTGCAAGCCTTGTTTCAAAGCCTGCAACCTTGTTGAGTGCTGGGAAAATAATGCTTTCGTCATAGCTCCAATCAATAATTTTGACTGAAGCTTTTTTCGATTTCGGCACATCTCCGCCGTCAAGAAACCACAATGCATTTTTGAGTGCCTCCTCAACATTCTTTGGAACTTCTTTGTATAAGCAATTCAAGCATACTGCCGCTTTTTCGCCGTAGGTTAGCTCTTTGTCGGCATAAGCCTCGAAAATCAAGAGAGCAATACGAAAATCAGAATTAATCTCGTACTGCTCTCCGTCTATTTCAAGGCTTGTAGGAAGTAATCCAATCACTTTGCAAGCCTCTTTGCTTGATTGAGGTACTTCTCAATATGCTTGCTCTGCTGAGCGTGTGCGTTTTCAATGTCACTTACGATGACCGGCACAACGCAGTTGAGAAAGTTCTCAAAAATCATACTGCCATCATCACAGATTGAAAGGCAATTTACATCGCCAAACGCACCCTGACTTACACCTGCACCGAGAACATAGTCTATTTCTCGGCGGATTTCATTGTCAACATCAAGAAAAATTTCAAAGGTTACATCCTCGGGTTTCATATTCTTGTACTTCTGCACAAGCTCTTCTGTGCGTTCTGTCAGCTTGTTAATTCGCTCAACGAGTGAGTAGTCTGTGGTGTTAATCTTGATTACTGTGTTTTCATCATTGTTGATTGCATATGTTTTCAGCGGTGTTTTAAAATTCAAACTCTGCATAGAATCACTCCTTATACAGTTTCGGTAAATGTCGGTACCTTATCTGAGATTGTCGCTGTACCCTGCTTTCTGTTGCCGTCAAATGTAACATTAAACGGAATGTTTACACCGCCCTGTGCACCGCCGTATGACTGCGGTTTAACGATGCAGTCCTCAATCCAAGCATCATAAGGGCCTGTTTTCTTGTCAATGAGCACTTCAAGAATTTTGGTTTTGCAGTCATCACCGGTAAGGCGGTTCATTGCAATATCCTTGATTTTCGGGTAAATGCTGTCACCTGTATTTGCGTAATATGTACCTGCGTCAAGGGTAGGCTCGTAGCCATTGTCATTTACAGAGGTTTCATCAAGAATGTTCTTTACTGTGCTTGTGTCCGGACTAAGCTCGACCGACATATCGTCAATGTCCTTGCCGATAAGATACCACTTTGGACTTTCGCCTGTGCCAAAGCTTGCGTCAATAAAATGTAAAAGGTAACTTCTTTTGAGTTTACCGATATCGGGTGTTGATACTGCCATAATAATTCCTCACTTTCAATTTTCAATCAATTTTCAATAGTGTATTGGGCGGTGATTTGCAATTGGTACTGCACACCGCCGTTGTTGTTTTCGTCAGGTATGCTGTAAAGCATTCCGTTTGAGCAAGTGAGTTTTTTAAGCTCACCGTATAAAATGTTGTCGCCGACTTCAACTTCTATGTCACCCTCTGCGTGCCGTTCAAGCCACATTTGCAGTTCAAGCAACATTCCGCTGTTTACAAGTCGGTCATAGTCGTTGAGCGACTGACAGGTTGCGTACAGGATAAAGGTGTGATTGCGTGTTTGATTTCCTAAAATGTCTTCGCTGACAAGCGTGTCACCTGTCGGAGAAAGTCCAAAATCCTGTACTTTGTTTGTTGAATAATCAATGTGCACAAGCTCGCCGATTTTCGGAAACTCCTGCACAACGGACCTTACAAGTTCGATTATATTCATTTTGCATTACTCCCAAGTCTTCTTGCCGCCGCTTGCAGAATATCTCCTTTGCGGTCGGCTTTCATTCGCTCAAACCACATTTTGCCCGCAAGCGGGTGCTTGTCCTTGCTGTAGTGAATATCTCTGCCTGTCGGGTGTTTTTTCTTGCCTTTAGGACTTCGCCAACCGATTATAATGCCGTCACCGCTATAGCGTCCGAATACGATATGCTCCGTACCGTCTTTTTCTCGCACGATCGGATAGTTAGGACCATACACCTTGCCATAGTAAAGATACCTTGCATAAGGTGTAATCTGTTTAATTTCTCCACTGCCGATAACGGTATGTATAGTTGCGGAGTTTTCGAGTACACCCATTTTAAAAGGTGTGTACGGCTTCATCAGCTTAATGCAATCCTTGTCAACCTCTCGTTGTGCTCTTGCTATATGCTTGTTTAAATCATTAGCAAATTCTTTATTCCACTTGAGAGAAAGAGTGCCGCTAACATCTGTCGGCTGATTTACATTAAAAAGCATTTAATCACCTCGCAGATACTTTGATGTGCTGTAAATCCGCAGGGCCGTAAAGCAAACGGTCAATACTCATTACTGTGTGAATTTCGTATTTGTCACGCAAGGTTTTTAGGCTCTCTGATACGCTCCTGTCGCTTGAATTATCAAAGATGAAATTACACTCACCTTTTACAATAATGTCTTGAGAGGGGGACAGAGGGGATATATCAGCGTTTGGAAACAGACCGTTGCTCGGAAATAAAAAATCATTCGGAGCAAGAACAAGCGCATTTAACGGAATGTATATAGCTATTCCGTCAGCGTTCTGCATTCCGCTTTTAAGTACGTTAGCGGCTTTGCACTCCTGCCAATGGCAATGCGGAATAATAAGCCTGTCAAACCCTTTGCCGTTAAATCTGTAAAGGGTCATCATAGTATCCGTAAACATAATCAAACACCTCTGTACAAAAGGTCTGTGTCTGCAAGATACTTATATACTGCGGATTTAACACATCGTGTAAGTTGCTTTTTGCGAACCTCACAGCTTTCATACGAGCGTGACACATCTCCGACTTTTTCTGATGTTATGCCCTCACTGCCGCTCATATTATCGGCTTTATACATCAGCTCTGCGACCTCACAGCAACAAAGTTTCACAGGCTCGATTATATCCTTTGTATCGTCGATATTTGAGCCTGTGTAAGCATTAATAATAAGCGTTGCCTCTCTTGCATAGTAGGCAAAAGCGGAGGTAATGACCGCTTTTCTGCCACATAGATATTCGGATTTATAATAATTTTCGTCAGCGTAAACGGTCAATATTAGCACCTTCTTAAGCCTTAGCGGCAGCGTGGAGATAAATGCCCGCTGTCTTATTTTCGTAAACATCTGCAATGCCTACCATTCTGTAACCGAACTTGTAACCGTCCGAATCCTGATTCACAGCAGGTTCGATGACCTTGGTATCAAGGTGCTTTGTAAACTGAATAAGCGCAGGCTTATGAATAATCATAAAGTTGATGTTTGAGGCGGCAGTGGCTTTCTGATAGCCGCCCTTGGTCTTGCCGCTTGATGTGCCGTCAAGCTGTTCAATCGCTGTATAAAAGCGTGTCTGCGGCACTGTGATAATCTTAGCAAATCTGCTGAGAACCTCTCTTGACTTTGTTGTGTCCAAATCCTGCACAAGTCCGTAAAGAGTTGGTGTAATGTAAATGTAACGCTGCTCGTACGGAACTTCGTCCTCGTCCATCTGAGTAGTACCTTTGCGGAGTGCTTCAATTACCGCCGCACCTGTGGTAAGGTTTGCAGGTGTGGCAGAGGTAATACCTGCGTGACTTGCGTATGCGGCAAAGCGGAATGCGTCAAGCTCCGGCACAACCTTTGTGCGGATAAACTCGCCCGAAAGTCTGCCGAACGCAACGCCTGCGGTTTCTACATTGTCCATTGTATCAACAGTAAACATTCTGCCACGGTCGAAGTTACATTTAACCGTTTCGTTAGTAAGGGTAACATCGCCGCCAACATATCCGCTGTTACGGGAATAATTTGCAAGTCCGTCCATTGAAATCATTGGAATAATAAGTTCATTGGAGTTTGCGCCCGCTGTCGCAAGGTCGGACGCACCGTCAAGTTCGCTTGTAAGTGAACTCTGCTTGTAAACCTCGTCAAGCAAAGTAGTGTAAGTTTTAAAAAGTGCAATAGAATTTGCCATAAAATTTCACCTCATCAATTATTTTTCGTCTGTACTAAGTCCCATTGCCGCTCTCATACTTGCAAGAGGGTTTGACTTAATACCTACGTTTCCTGTATTCTTTACAGGATTTTGGAACGGCTCATCAGAACCGAACATATAGCCGTTTTCGGATTTCACGCTTTCAAGAGCCTTAGTAATATCGTCTGCCTGATTTTTTGATGTTTTAAGACTGTCAAGGTCAAGCAAAGCCTTAACCGCCGTTGCGTTTCTCGCACCGCTCTTTGAAATAGCGCCGTCAAGTACAGAGTTAAACTCCATATCGGCAATTTTTGTCTGATACTCGGTTTCTTTGTCTTTAAGGCTTGTGTTGAGTTTTGCGATCTCGCCTTTAAGATTTTCGACATCTACGCCCTCAAACTCTTTAAGTGCTGTCTGTGCTGTTTCAAGCTGTGATTTGTAATTATCTCTTGCTGTTGTGATTTTTTCAACCTCTGCAACAGTCTTGTAATTTGCAAGCACCGCCTTGTCAAACTCTGCCTTTTTCTCATCGGGAATCGTAATACCGATTTCAGAGAGAAGTGTGTGTATGTTCTTCATAATATAAATCCTTTCTGCATAGCTTATATTCCGCTTTGCCTGCGGTAGAAATTCAGCCGTATAAACCAACGGCGGGGTAAAATAAAAGCACCTATGCAATCAAATGCAAGGGTGCTTAATCTGCTTTATTTTTGTTGTCTTCAACCTCAATAACAAAACCTCTGTCAATAAGGCTTTTCGCTCGGTCTTTGGTACATTCAAAGACTTCATTGACAGGTCTGTTGATAAGACCGTTCATTTTATCGTTAAACGACACAACTACTTTTACTTTCATTTTGTCACCGCCTTTCTGATTTTGGGTATTAAAAAAGCACTCAATCTGATTGATTAAGTGCTAATCTCTGTATTAAATTCACGCATAACAAAACCGCCCACAAGGAGCGGTTAGTCTTCTTCCAAGTAGTCAAATTCACTCGACATTGAGCGTTCTTTTTCTTCGTCTGTTAATGTAGAAAGAAATTCTTCCATACATTTTATTTGCAATTCAATAGGTCCGTCGATAATTGCGTTTCTTGATTTATTTTCTTCCACTCCAAATCACCCCAGCTTTTGATTTATTTAGCAAAGTTTTAACAAATCTATCTTTTTCCTCATCGGTTTCCTTAACCACTATCTTCTTATACAATCTATTACACTCAAGAGCAAATCTATTGTTGTCAAAATCATCGGTTTTAGTTAAATATTCAACTGTGCCGTTGTTTTTTACAATAGTAATTGTTCTAACATTTTTATTTGCAAATACATCCAAATCGTTCATAGAATAACTACTGTTTCTCGGATGATTATGTAAAATAGTTAAATTTTTTCCTTTTGTCTCCAAGTATGTGCCAAAGTCAATTTTTTCATCAGAACCTGTAAATGGTTTATAGTCAACCAATCCGTCGCGAAAAACAAATGCAACTTCTTTATTGTCATTTTGTTCTTTTGAAAATTTCAAAAGTTCCTTATGTTGTTTTTGAATTTCAACCCTTTGTTCTTCAGAATATCCGGCAATATCAACTTTCGGCACTCGCTCGATAGCTTTATCTGTTATTGGCGTAATAGGCTTTTTATTTTCCTCTTTTATTATACCACTACCGCCCGATTTTTCAACACCGAATTTACCTTTAAAGGTATGATTTTCTGTGTTTTTAATCGGCAAAGAAGTAGTTTTTATTCCGCCTATCGGTGAACTGGCTTTTTTAGGCTTTGTAATACCCTCAACGCTGCTGCCGCCAACCGTTACCCTGTCCCATTGTTGAGAAAGTCCGACGCTTTTTGAGAAGTTCACATATTCATCGGAAGTTTTTACATATCTTGCACGAGCGTTAATTATTGCTTGCTCGTCAGCCCCGCCTTCTTCAAGCAATTTTATTTTCTGCCTTTGTGCCCGCATTGTGGTTTCAAGTCTGCGCTGTCTTTGGGTTGCCTCGTACTTTGTGTATGTCTTGCCGTTGTATTCTACAGGCTTGTTTTCCTCTGCGTTCATCTTGTCGAGCTGTTCATCTGTGTATGTGCGTGGAGTTATGCCGGGAGTGAAAGGCGAATATGAGTGATAGCAGTTTGCGCCGCAAAGTCCTGTTACCGTGCCAAGTCCGCACACGCTCTCGAGTTCTTCCTTACTGTACACTCTGCCTTGCCACACCTGATGGCTCGGCCTTGCTCCACTGTGCCACGATACCTCAAAGTAATTTGTGCCGAGTTTTTCGGCGTTTTCCTCATTGATTTTGCCCACAACCTGATTCAGTCCTGTTGACACCGCACGCCTTGCCGCAACGGTAACTCTATTGCTGTGACCGCTTGCATAGTCAACCGTACGCAATCCGCTGTTTGTCATTTCGGTTACGGTTTTTTCGAGTACGGTATTATAATCACTCGCACCGCTTGCAATTTCCGTGACGGCTTTATCAAGTGTTTCTTGATAATAGTCTGCAACGGGAGTAAAGCCCAAACTGCCGTCAGGCTGTCGCTTTGCAAAGCCCATTGACTGTGTAATGTTTTTACATTCGTTTTGTGTCTGCTCTTGTACGGCCCTCACAAATTGCTGTAGTGGCTCGTTTTCTGAATATGGTATAAACTCCTTGCCTTGTTCAATAAAAGCACTCTCCGCCTCGTTATATCCGCTTTCCGTTATATTTGTAAAGATGTTTTCAACTTCTTTATCGCTAAGGTTAAGTGTCCTTGCGACAATGTCTTTGATTCGCTTTTTGCTTGTACCTAAATCGTATAATCTGCTCATTTTATAGCCTGTTGACGGTATAATCTCCGCAGCTTCAAGTAACATTCTTACTATTTCCGTCATTATGCTCATTTGCAGGCTGTCAAAAATTTGCTCGAGCGCAATCGGGATTGCCTCTGTAACTTCGGGAGTAAACATCAGTCAACAACCTCCGAGGACTGCGGCAGGTTCTTTTTTGCTGTCTTTTCGTCCTCTCCGTACCATTTCATACGATACTCATCAGGTCGCATAATTCCAAGACTCAAGTCCTGAATATCCTGTGTGCGTTCGGTCTGTTCATCGGTGAGAATACTGTCCTTAAAGTCACAAACGAATGTGTAACCGCTTGTTGTCAGCGAATTGTAAAAGGCGAGAGCATACACCAAATCGTCAAGACAATATTTAAGCTGTTTCTGAATTGCCGATACAGTGTTGTACTTTCGGTTCTTAGCCGATAATATCTCCGTAGCCGTCTTTGCGACAGTGTCGGGGTCGGATAGGTCGCCATATGCAAGACCGACCGAAAATTCAAGTCTGCGAAGATATGTATTTAGCCCGTCCGTAATATCAGATTGACGAATTGCAGGAGAAAAATCTTTGAACAATTCATTATCTCCGAGGTCAACATCTACAGCTTTGTAAAGTCTTTTGTTGAGTTTTTCAGTACCCTCTTTCTTGAAAGCTGCGGCATCAACATGTATTGCCCTTTCGCCGCTCTCAAACTCCCAATCAAGTCTGCCGAATTGTGTGTCTATTTTACGAATAAGATTTATGTCATTTGCGTAGACAGAAACACCGCAAGATGAGCCGTCAATCGTATTTTTAATCGGTGTGCGAAAATAACCGAAAGCAGGGCGGAGCATTGCAGGGTATGTAACAGCATTCGGCAGGCTTGCCCACTCGTCAACTGCCGCAAGCGGAATTTCTCTTCCAAGTTGCCCCTCACTTGCAGACACATAAGCAGTGTTGGTAATTGTCAATCCCTTTTCGGTATCAAGGCTGTGATACTCAAGCCTTGTGTAATAGTTGTCGCCGATCTTCTTAAATTCAGGAAAGATGACTTTTACAAGCCTATGCCTTGCGTCAAATTCAATCGGCACAAAGGCATTTGCGGAAATATACTGCACCTTGTCGCCGCCTAACGGTTTAATCACCATTGCGCCTGTTGCAAGTCCCGACTGCAATTCGGAGTTAAGGTCTTCCGTTGCGGTTTCAAAGATTTTCTGCAATTTGTCATTGCTTACGCTTGCTGTCATTTCGTTAAGCGTGATGTTTGCAAACTCCCTTGTGATTGACTGCTCAAGTCTAAGGCTTATTACATCGTCATTAAGCCAAGGGGCATTGCCCGAAAAGCAGTTTTGCCAAAGCTCAATACTTGAGAGCATATCGTCTGTAATTGCAGGCTTAATGCCAAGTGCCTGCTTAATATCTTTCAGCGGAAACAACCTCTGCCACACTCCTTTCATATAGTTTAAAAATTGCATATTACACCGCCCTTATAAATCTTTTCATATCCCGCTCAAATGTGTATTCAAAACCGTCAAGGCTGTCGATGTCGGTTGAGCCATCGTCAAGTCTTTCGTCAACAAGTTTTTTATCGTTCCAAACAGCCTCACAAAGAGCCGTTTTCAGCGTGTCGCAGCCGTCAGTGTAAAAGAACCTGCCTGCACCCATAAGCCGCAAGGTGCATTGAATACGGTCTTGTACAGGACATTTGCGTGCCGGTCTGACTATCGTATTTGGAAAATGCTCCTCAAACGCTCTTTTAATTCCTCGACCGAGTACAGTTTCGGCATTATCCCAATACACAAAGTCCACAACACCGCATAAATCAAAAACAGACTGTGCAAAATTAATTGCCAGCCTGTCAATATCGTTTCCGTCGTATTCACCGAAGTGTCGTTCGCTTTTCAACGCTATTAAATTATTGTAGCCTCTTGCCTTTGCCGTCGCCACAAATGCGTGGCCCGATTTATTGCCGCCAAAGTCAATGCCGATTGTCACTTCTTCAAGTTCCGACTTCAAAAACTGCCTGTACGGTAAATCCGTATTGATTTTGTCGGTAATTTGACAGTAAAATTTTTTGGGATTATCGGCAAATCGGCGGTAAATAGCCCCCTCGGCACGCACCCACTTGCCGAGAATAAGACGGTCATAGAAAATAGTGCCCTCATATTCATTGCAAAGGTTCTTCACAAACTCCTCGGATAAGAATTTATTATCAAAAATCGTGTATTCCTGCAAATAAATATCTGCGTCACTGTCTATGAATTTCTTGAGCCAGTGCGTTGGGTGTTCAGGGTTTAAACTGCCGTCAAAGCACGAATAAGGCTTGTCAAGTCGGGATTTAAGCATATTGAAAACATCTTCGTTCCACTTTGCAACCTCATCACCGTAAATATATTTTGCCGACGCACCCTGAATTTTAGCAACCTGACTGACCTTTTCCGCACCCAAACAGTACACATCTTCACCGCACACTTTTGCAATGTTTCGGCTGTTAATCGTACCGACAACATCAGAGGTGTAACGCTCTCGCATAGGCTGTAAAACATTTCGCTCGATTGTTTCCTTTGACACTCCGATGATAAAGCACAAACCGTCTTTACCTATTCGCTCTCGAATACGCATAGGCACAATACAGGTGACATCAACAAAACTTTTGCCCGAACGCACCGCACCGCTTTTTATGTTCCAACGATGTGTAGCGTTTGCGATATATTCTTTTTGTTTAATCGTGTACGGCATTGTTTGTGCTCCTTTCTGCGTCATCTTTGATTTCTTTCAAAATGCTGTCGAGCTTGTCGAGTGCGGTCTTGTCGGTTTCCTCTTTTTGCTTATCCCGCCACTTGTCGGGGCGACGGTTTTTCAGCCAAAATATTTGTGCCGTTGTGTTGCCCCCAAGAGCAGAGGATAACAACGCATTTTCGACTTCATAGTCCACAACCTCTTTGCCTTTTTTTAGGGACTGCGAAATCTGCGGATATTTTTCTTTCCATTCATAAAGTGTTCTTTCGCCTATGCCTATATTCTTAGCTATCTGCTCATCGGTCAAGCCGTCCCTTGCCCAACCCTCAAGCAGTAATAAATTTTCTTCTTTAAGCCATTTTTCATACTTTCCTTTTGCCACCGTCACCACCTCTCTTTATGTAAAAATAAGCAAAAGAAAAGAGAGTACTGAATGCACTCTCCATTAATCAGTATTAAGCGTTAAAGCGTTAATTCTGTCATTCAATTCTATCAGTGTATTTTTCGCATTTAGATAGTCTTTAGGTGTAAAAGATTTATCGTTCCTATTATGAAGCATCACATTGTTTGCTCTCAATAATCTTTGATAACATGAAACAAGTAAATCAAGATCATCTGGATAATTCCCCAATGCATCTTTGCATTCCATAACCAGCCGTGCAAAACTACGTTTATTGAGGCCACAATTTAATTCATCGCTAACATTTTGCGTATTAGAAAGCAGTCTTATTGAGTCTTCCATAGCATCTAACTTTGAATATATTGATTTCATCATAATTCTATCGAAAACGACCTCATCAACTTTGGAATTATCCACTTTTGCATTTTCTAAATTGACTATGTTCATTAACGAAAATGAACCATTTTTATAAGTTTCCTTTATCGCATTAGCAATATCATCTTTTGCCTTCATAACATTTTCATACAATCTATCTTTCTTATAAAAAACAGTATTAATTCCTGCTACATCAAAAATTTTATCAGTAGCATCATCCTGTATCAAAACTACTTTTTTACCATAGGCTTGTCGAATTCCTAATTCATACATAACATTCGGATTTCTTGAACTTAAATCACAAATTGCCATATCACATTCAACTAAATTTTTCAAAATTTTTTGCATTATCGAATCACATATTTGATCGCTATCTGCTCTTATAGGTTCAAATCCTGCTTTTTGGACAGCAGGAACAATTATCTGTCCGTATATTTTATCAAAATGACCTGCAGGATATTTTGGCTGGTCTGATATAGGCATTATAACAAAACAGGTTTTTGCCTTATTTTCTTCGCTCATATGCAACTCTCCTTAGTTGTAATATATCACTAATCTATCATATTATTTGACACAATTCAACAGATTTTACATTTTTCTGTAAACCGCACAATTAAGAAAGTAATAATTTGTATAAAATAACCACACACAACACAGACCGCCCTCAACGAGAGCGGTCTGCCGTTATTTTTGAAAAAGGAGAACTACAAAATGCCTCTTATTATCGATTTCTTCATTTTATATTATACTGCACCTAAACCGAAAAACCGAACAACTTTTACCAACGGTGGCGGTTGCACATAATTCTTATGTTGTCGGGGGTATTGATTCCGCCTGTATCGACTGCTATCTTCGCCCAGCTGTATCGCAAGCTAAGGTGCATAAATAAGCAGTTCTCCACAAAATCGTCACGAGATAGGCTGTTGAGCGCTGCGTTTCGGCGGATTTCAAGGTTTTGTATCTCCCTCTGAATATCGGCAATCTGCACCACCGCATTGCCGACCTTGTCAGATGTTTGACCTGCACTCGGTAAATCCGACAGCTTAGGCGATGTATTGTCAGCCTCGGCGGCTATGCGTGCAATCTTAGCTTTTAACCTCGTAATTTCTCGGTTTATGTCTTTGATTTCTTTTGCGGTCAAGTTATCTCCTCCAAATCTTCAAGTCTGCAATACAACAATGCAGAATTAGCGTTTAAATCCTTTATTTCAGCCTGATAATAAAACTTTCCTGTTATGCCTCGTCTGATGATACAGCCCTTCAGAATGTATTTTGCGCCGTTGTAAAGCACCTTTCGTTCAAGGTTTCGTTTAACTTCCGAAATATTCACAGTTCCTCAATCCTTATGTAAATGCCTGGTACATCTGCCCAAAACTTTTCACACATCTCGCTTGCCACGAGTGCGTCATCTGTCCAAAAGCCCACGAGCGTCATACAGTCCTTGAGCATTTTTTGTAGGTTATCTGTGTCGGGCTTTGTAATACGATACTCACCATCTTTGTGTCTGCCTTTTGGAAAAAGCCAGCTTACCCTCAGCCTTACACCACTATCATATGGCTTTGGCGGTCTATGCTGTTTTAGATGAGCTACAAGCAAAGCCTTTGCCGATTTTATTCTCGGTGAATCGTAAAATATCGGCTTGCCCTTAACGGTCCTCACTCTGCGTTCCTGAGCTGTTACAGTCGGCACTTTTTCCATTTTCATAAAAAATTCTGTTACTGATTTATCCATAGTAAAACCTCTGATTTTTGCTTTTATCCTTTGAAATGTAAATCTTATGCGTTCTTGTCATTTCGGCTATGCGGCTGCCTAATGCCTCGTCAATTGCCGCAATTTCGTTTATGGAAAGCTCGGAGCTTATCACTGTTGGCAGCTGCTCATTGTAGCGGTGGTTTATGATTTTAAAGGTTGTATTCACATCGGCGTTGCTTATTCCCTCGCCGCTGCGTGTTTTGAAAAAATCGTCAATATACAGCACACCGGCATTTTTTACATTGCTCATAAGTTTTTCGTACTGCTCAGCGTTTGTTACTGCTTGCTTAATAGCCGTTATGTCATCGCCCCAAAGCATATACCTTGCGGATCTGCCCTGCTTTAACAGCGAACCGATTATTGCGGTGCAAATATGCGTTTTACCGCAGCCTGACTGACCGCCGATGTAAAACCAATCTACAGGATTGTTTGCGAAATCCTCGGCACATTTCTTTATGTAAGCCTGCCATTCGCTCTTGACAATATATGTTCCAAAATTGTACCTTTCAATCAGCCTTGCAAGTCCGCTTTTCTTAATTCTTCTAATCTCTGCTCTTACCTTTAAGCACTCGCACGGTTGGCTAACAACCTCAAAAGTTTCAGTGCCACAGAAATCTCTTTTTATTGCACGATATACAGCGCCTTTGTTTTTGCAGAGTTTGCAATCGTAATCTGATAACTTTCCCTGTTGAGCATTGAGAATATCCGCCTCTCGCTGTGCCTTTTCCTCTGCCGTAAGCTTAGAGTACAACCTCGCCTGTGTTAAACGCTCCTGTGCTCCGTCTTTTGGCAGGTACTTTTGAATTATTTTTTCGTACGCCGTCAAATTCCTCACTCCTTTTTCTTAACCAACGGTTAATGTATTCTCTAATATCATCAAGTGTTTTTCTGCTGTCGGGGTGTAGCTCAAAATACTTAGACATCTTTACGAGTTCGTTTTCAACATCAATCAATGTGTAAATATTTTTAAAATTATTCAACTGAGAAAATGTCACTTGATAATCACTTTCATCTTTCAACAATAAAGAAATAAAAGCATCGGTTTTCTTTTCTTTTTCTTTTATTTTATTTACTTTTATTTGTGGCATATTTGTTGCAGAAACTTCGGTTTCTGTTGCAATAATCTTAGTTTCTGTTGCAGAAACTCCGTTTTTGGGTGCATTTATTAAAGCCGCCTCGCAATTTTCTTTTCCAAGCAGCCAAAATTTAGATTTATCAACCTTGTTCCTAACAGTCACTGAAGCGTAGCGTCGCTGAATTCCGACAGAGGTCATAACATTTTGCCGCAGGAGGTCTTTGTCAAATAAGCCTATATCCGCACAATAATCTATAACTTGTCCCACAAGGTTTTTGTTTTTAACCCATTTAGCACCAATGTCCCTGCACAAAGTCAAACACACCTGTTGCAAAGGCACATCAAGAAAATACCCGTTTTCGTAAACATACTGCAAACAGAAGTCGTATATCGTGTATCCCAACGGCCCGTATTGATTTAACAGATCCATTATTTTAAAATCGTTTCTCCTGTTTGTGTCTGACGGGTAATAGTCCAAGCCTTTCTTAGCCGGTCTTGCCATAGACATCAATCCTATTCAATTTAATCTTCGTGAGTATGCATATAAATAAACGAGCTGTACTCGCCCATATTTTTATAAAGCCATTCGTCCGCCTGCTGCTTTGATAAATGCGTTTTAAGCACTCTGTCCTCGTACATATAGCCGCCGCAGGCTGTTTTTTCTTTCATTCGTTTTATAATTTCGTCTTTATCGTAATTAGCCTCTATTAAATAGAGTTCGTAGCCATTAGCTCTGATATGCTCAAGGCTGTTTGTATCTGTAGCGTAAATCGCTCTGAATGTATCGCCATAGTTCGATTTAATAAAAATCTTCCACGCACAATTTGGCACATCATGTATGAGCATTTCGTTTTCAAATGTAACAGCTCCTATTTCGTACCATTTTCGTGGTTCTGTAATAAAAGAGCTTTTAAAAATAAAATCCGAACAGTCTTTATACAAAGCGTCTGCAAGGTAGCCGTTATATATCACCTTAATGCTCGGGTGCTCTGTGCAAAGCCTGCGTAATGTGCTTGTGTTTAAGTGGTCGCTGTGCCGATGCGTAAGAAAAATATATTTTATCCTATCGGCTAAAGCCGACAGTCGGCAGTAAGGCACACCGCAGTCAATCAAGATCTGATTATCAAGCAAAACCGCATTGCCTTTACTGCCTGTCGAGATTATTTTTAAGTTAATCATTCTGCAAGGTCGTCAATAGAAAACGGCTCACTTTCGACCGACATTACAGGCTGTTCTTCCTCAAACGGCGGTATATCGTCAAAATTCGGCTCTGTATCGTATTCCTCGCTCACCTCATAATCAACGCTGCCGTCGCTGTTAATTGCGTGTGTGTCAGCCTCAAAAGCATTTTGCATTTCCACGCTCATTACACCCCACTTTGAAATAAGCTGTCTGAGCATTGTTTTCTTTGCCATACTGTCAAAATCCTTTGCCCAAAAGGTGTATGAAGTACCTTTATTTACATCGTTTTTGTAACCTGCCGAGTATCTGATAGCATGTTCTTTCATCTTCTCTTTGCTCCAATAAAGAGCCTTTTCAAAGCCGTTTATATATCTGAAGCAAGCGTAATATCCAATGGTTTTTGCAACCGCTCTTTCGCTTTCATCTGAAATGAGTTTTACCTCAATTTCCTCCGTAAGCGGATTCCAACTAACAAGCTCACCCTCTTTAATTTCAACAACATTAAGTCGCTTGTACTGACCGCTGCGAATAGCAAGCTGAATATAGCCACGATAGCCGAGTACGAATGTAGCAACTGTTCTGTTGTTCTTTCTGTCGTTAAACGGCACCAAGTAATACTGTCCGAGCTGTGGTGACGGAGGAAGTCCGAGAGAGTGACCGCAGAGTGCGGCTGAAAGAATAGTACCGGCATCACACTTTTCAAGCTCCTTGTTGGTGCTTACAACCGAAGTAATTGCGGCTGAAAATTTCTGAATTTCCTTAGGGCTTTTAAGTGAATTTGCAAGTGCCTGCTGAAATCCCTTCGTGCTAAGCATAGCCGAAAATTTGGGCTTTCCCTGCGTTGCTGTGTTGCTTGATTTTGTCATATTATAATTACTCATATTTTAAACCTCTTTCGTTAATTAACTGTTTTACCGCCAAAGCAAAGTCTTTAAGCTGTGTTTTTGTTCCGTAAACCGTAAAGCTAAGCGGATATATTTTTTCATCTGCCCTTGCAGGCTGTTCTTCTTCAAGCGGTGCGGCCACCTCGGTAGGAACATTAGCTGTAAACGGCTCATATTCCTTGATATTAATCTGCTCGTTAAGCTCCGCCTTTTTGCGTTCGAGCTGTTCGGCTTCTGCCCTTGCTCTTTCGGCTTCAATAGCCTTGTATCTTTCAGTTACGGAAGTTATTGCAGCCGATACATTCAAAGTTTGCTTGTACTCGTACAGAATTTCGTCTTTATGCTCCTGCACTGCAATGAGCTTTATGTCGTCCATAACCTTGTCAAGAAAAGCCTTGATTGTTTCTCTGAGTTTTTTAAGGGTAATCGTCATCGTAATGCTCAAGCCGACTTGCTCGTACTTTACAAAATCAATGCCGAGCGTTTGTGCGTACTCATTAAAATACGCTTTTGATTTATCGTGCTTTTCCTGTTTAAGCCCCTGCTCGATAGCCTCGATCTTGTTCTTTAATGCTGAATCAGCTTTTTTATAAGGTGTGGAAATACACTCCTTATACACGCTTTCAAAATGCTCGTACGGTGTCATTACCTCGGACTTAACGGCTTTTCTCTGACTTTCAAACTCGGTAAGCTCTTTGTTGAGAGCCGAACGAATTTTTTTGATTTCTTTGTAGTTCTCATCTGTGCAAACCATTGAGCAAGCAACATTTACCTTGTGCTCAATTTCAGATTTAACAGACTCAAGTTTTTCAATAATAATCGGTATTTGCTTAACTACAATAAGCTGTGACTGTTCGTTCATCACTGCCACTCCTTTTCTGTGATTTTATGAAATTCTGCTGCGCAGTCTTTACTACAAAATTTGTTGCACTCGCTGTCCTCAAAATATGTATAATCTTCTCTGAGTTCGTAACCGCAGCAAGCACATTCACCTTTCTTTTGCGGTATAGGTGCATTTGGAGCTAAACCGTAACACACTCTTAAACACCTCCAACAGCAAGCCTTGTTGACTGCTCTAAGGTAAATGAGCAAAGCTCATCACGCATAAGCTCAAGCATATACTTTTCTGTAAGTCTTGCACCGTTGCCGTCACCAAAATGGCTTATTATGTAATTACGCTTACGCTCTGCCCTCCGTTTTACTTCCTCAAATACAGCACTGCCAACGCTTACCGCAAATGTATTGCAGAATTGATTGTAGGTAATCATCTTATCTCCCTCTTGATTTTTATTTGATTTGAGGATATAATAAAATTGATATTAATTTTATATATCCTTTTGAACCGCTGGAACTGTGCGAGAGTTTCAGCGGTTTTCTTCATATTTTGCGATAATAGTCTTGAGGTCCGTTAATGTTTTGTCGAGTTCTTTAGCCGCTGACGGCCTGTCCAAATATATCAGTTTAACAGCTTTGTTGGCTGAAAAGCTCCACCCGTCCATAGATATGCCAACATCTAATTCGCACACATGTCCGGCGAAGTCAACGAATATCGTCGGTTTATTGCCTGTGAGCTCCTGTTTGGTCGGCTTACCATTAAACTCGAGTGCAAGTGCCATTATTTCAAGCACTTTGGATTTTACTTTTTTTGTCATCCGGTTTCACCTCCTCTCCAAAAACATCATATGCATACATACTGTTAATGCGTTGTCTAAGCCTTGTGTTTTCGTTTTTGTAACCGCGGATTGCGTCATTCTTAATGCTAATGTCAAGCCTTGCGTTCTCAAGCTCAATCTGCAAGTGCTTGACTAAGCTATGTAAGTGCTTGTTCTCGTCCTTAAGACTGCGTTTTGTTTTAATGTGTCTGAGTGCCATTTGTTATGCCTCCTTATAGTGAATCATAATATTTTTTTGCGTCTTCTTTTGAGATACGCCATTCACCGTACATTTTTTTGGCCGGCAAAATGCCCGACTGTGCTTTTTTCTTTAAACAATCAACCGAAAAGCCAAATAGCATTGATACATACGGTAAATCCATATAAAGAGGTACATTTTCCCAGTCGGTTATTACCTTTTTTGTCGATTTCATATTACTCCCCCACAATCGTAACTAAGCTGATAGCGTCCTCAATCAGAGTGCGAACAAGGCTCGACATCTTCTTTCCGGACTTCTCGCAAAGCTCGTTAAGAGCCTTTGCGGTTTCATCTGATACACACGCAGATACTACATTTGAGCCTGATGTGGCTTTGTCTGCGAAAATGACAATCTGTCCTTTGTTATTTAACATTTTGTTTCCTCCTTAAATAAATTTAATTCTACGATTATTGCAACCTCCAGACAATGTGATATAATTTCAATATACGATAATGAGAGGAGGTGCAATGAATGGAAGATATATTTCAGTGGTTAACTCTTGTGCTGTCACTATTGTCAACAGTAAGCACCTTAATTTTAACTTGGCTGTTGTTTAAGAAGGAACATAACAAAACTTACCTCAAAGAACGATACGAAAAAGTTATATTCCCAATATTTGACATACTCGAAAATCATCTTTATAAAAAAGAGATAACTCCTGATGTCAAACAAGCAGTTGACAAGTGCAAACATATTATTAACGATAATAAATTAATTGTGGGTGGAAAAGTTAACTATGTTTTTTCTCTTCCGTTAAATAAAATTAATTTTCAAAGCATTTCAAAATTAGTGGACAAAGAATATGACGAGTGCTGCTCTTCCTTGGGTATACCTTTAAGACCATTAGATAAAAAGATGTACACATATCGAACACGAAATCTACGAGTTTTAATATTAGGAATTATAAAATACTCATTACCACTCATCGCAGTTATTCTGTTAACGACTATTCTGATTTTGCTTTCAAAAATATTTCTTTCTTAATGAATAACTCCTGCTTTAATTAGCATTGCTATAATCAGCAGAAGTAAAATGTTTGCGTTAAGAACAAATACTACAAATAGCAGGATTTTTTTCACTCTTTCATCTCCTCATAAATGGATTGGTTATCATGCTGTTTTCTGTTGTTCGGCAAGAACTTTTTCAAGTTCTGCGATACGCTTTGTAAGAGCACCGAGATTTCGGTAAACTTCAAGCATATCTGCTGTGTAATCGGGAACTTTGTTCTCAACAGATTTCATTCGCTTGTTGAGATTATCAAGTGCACCGTACACATTAAAAATTTCGTCTGTATGTGTGTCAGCCATATAAATCTCCTCCTAAGCTGTTCTTTGCTGTTCGGCAAAGTCCTGCTTATTGTACAGCTGATTTGCTATACTGAATTGTAAGATAAATAACAGAAATCAAGTAATACGCTTTAAGCGTAAATCTTTTCCAAAAAAAATAAAGTCAACAGGAAATCTATACAGTTCACCTATTCTATGCACCATATCCCAACTTGGCGAATATGTTCCTTTTTCGTAGTTAGAAAGAGTTTCCTTGCTAATATTAAGCATATCAGCTGCTTCTTTTTGAGATAAACCAGCGTTTACCCTTGCAGCTTTTAACGTGATTTTAGGATATTCCATTTGCCTCACCTCCTTGGTACACATATATAATATCACGCTAAAAGCGTAATGTCAAGCAAAAAGCGAAATATTTTTAAAAATATCTTGAATTTTTTACGCTTTTAGTGTATAATGCAAATATAACATAAAAGTAGGTGATCTAATGAGCGATAATAGTGAGCTTAACAAAAAAATTTTTGCAAAGAATTTAAACTATTATATGACTACTAACAATAAAACCCAATCGGATCTTGTAACGGATCTGAATTTAACAGCTTCGACTGTTTCTGACTGGGCAAACGGAAAGAAATACCCTCGTGTTGACAAAATGCAACTTTTGGCTGACTATTTTGGTATTCTTAAATCTGATTTGACAGAGGAACACGAAACATCAAAAATGACTGATGACATTGAACTCCAAGAATACCTCGAGGAGCTCAAGAACAGAAGTGAACTAAGAATGTTATTTAGTCTTACTAAGGGTGCTACAAAAGAAGATGTGGAAAAAGCAGTCAGAATTATTGAAGCATTAAAAAAGGATGAATAGCTTTGGGAGAAATTTTTATTAGAGGTTTAGAATTGCCGCTGACCGTACGAGGCGTAACGGTCTTAGATGAGGACGGCAATTACAATGTATATATTAATATTCTGCTTAGCTATGATACTCAACAGAAAGCCGCTAAGCACGAATTAAAGCACATTACATCCGAGCATTTTTATGATTATGAGCCTGTTGTTCATAACGAGCTTGAGGCTAATGCTATTTGATAAGGAGAATTGATATGGGATTTCTTGATACCTTTAAGGGTAATCAATATAAGTCAGAAGTAGAACGCTTACAAGCTGAACTTAATCAGCTTAGAAGCACATTTACTCCTGAAATGTATAATGCCCAAAATTTACTTATGCTCACACAGAAATTGCAAAATGATATTAATAACTTAAATGCAGTTATTGGGCAAAAAAATAACGAGATCAATAATTTAAACAACAAAATTATCGGTTTAAATAACACTATAAATAACAAACAATCTCAAATAATCTGTATGGATGAACAAATTGAGTTACAAAGTTTCGGACTTTATACTCCTAAGTATGACTTTGCTTCTTCTGAATTGTATAAAAACAGATTATCTCAAATCCGAGATACACAAAAAGCTCTTATAAAAAACGGTCAGGCTGTTACCGGTAACACTAATTGGACTGTAAATGGAAGTAAAAGTCAGGGCAAAAAAATGGTTAAAGATATGCAAAAACTTTTGCTTAGAGCATTCAATAGTGAATGTGATGAACTTATTGATAAAGTTAAGTACAATACTTTTGATACGGCATTAAAAAGGATGCGTAGTTCCTGTGAAGCAATTTCAAAACTTGGCAACATTATGGGAATTGCAATAACTACTCAATATTTTAATGCCAAGCACGAAGAACTTTGCTTATCACTTGAATACAAAAAGAAAAAGCAAGATGAAAAGGAAGAACAAAAAGAAATAAGAGCTCGTATGCGTGAAGAGGCTAAACTACAAAAAGAAATTGAAGAAACTCGTAAAAAAATAGCTAAGGAACAAACTCACTATCAAAACGCTCTATCACATCTTGAACAGCAAATTAAAACCGCAGCCGATGTTGATAAAGAAGAATTACTCAAGAAAAAAGAACAAATCATTAACGAGCTTTCTGAAATTGATAAATCTATGAAAGATATTGATTACAGAGCCGCAAATGCAAGAGCAGGTTATGTGTACATTATATCTAATGTTGGTTCATTTGGAGAGAATGTGTATAAAATAGGTATGACACGCAGACTTGAACCAATGGATCGAGTTGATGAGCTTGGGGACGCTTCTGTTCCGTTTAACTTTGATGTTCACGCAATGATTTTTTCCGACGATGCTCCTTCACTTGAAGCAGCTTTACATAAAGCCTTTGAGGATAGAAAAGTCAATATGATTAACACAAGACGAGAGTTCTTTAATGTTACTCTTGATGAAATAGAAGAAGTTGTAAAAAAGAATTACGATAAAACGGTAGAATTTACTCGACTTGCTCCGGCTGAACAGTATCGTGAATCTCTTAAAATTAAAGAGCAACTAAAGCCGTAGGGTTTTACAGTAACATTTATTAAAATAAAAAATCCGCCCTATCCTGTTGGCGCAGGGTAGAGCGGAAACCATTACACATAGGGTGCAACGGTACTTAAACAGCAATATAATTGTACCATACTCCCTTGTGTTTTGCAAGTTTATCGAATAAAAACACAAGGGATTTTTGCACCCTTTTTTAAAACAAAAGGAGTGTTATAAAATGAAAAAGCGTAAAGACGGCAGATATCAAAAAAATATCTATATCGGACGAGATGAAAACGGCAAAGCTATGTATAAGTCTGTATTTGGCAAAACGCAAGCTGAGGTTACACGCAAAGCAAATGAAATCAAGCTAAAAATCAGCAAAGGTATGGATATTCTTAGCGAGAATATGCCGTTCAGTGAACTCTGCGAAAATTGGCTGATATACAAAAAGGCTCTGCTTTCTTCTGACAAGCAGTATAAGAGTTATAAAACAAACCTTAAACCGTTTTCTGTATTAGGCGATGTTGCAATCAGCAAACTTGTAAAAGCAGATTTTCAATGTATCATAAATGACTATTTCGCACGAAATCCACATACAGGCAAACCGACTTCAAAGAAAACTCTGCGTGATTACAGAATGACCGCAAGGCAGGTGTTTGACTTTGCTGTTGAAAACCGCATACTTGACTACAATCCATTAACATATGTCAGAATACCGAAAAATGCACCTGTAAGCGAGCGCAGGGCATTGACCGAGCAAGAACAGCGGTGGGTTATGGAAATGCCACACAGAGCACAACTTCCTGCTATGATCATGATGCTGTCTGGTTTAAGATTAAGTGAATGCCTTGCGTTGCAATGGTATGACATTGACCTTGAAAATGCTCAAATTAGTGTTCATCAAAAACTTGTAATGACAGGAACTCCGCACATTGTGCAAGGAGCAAAGTCAAAGGCTGGCATACGAACAGTCAATATTCCCCACACCCTGGTGGATTTTCTGAAAAATCAAAAGAACCATAAACAATCCGACTTTGTTGTACTTACAACAAAAGGGGAGTTCTTCTCAACAACAGCGTGGCGAGAACTGTGGGACAGCTATATGGCAGACCTCAATCTTAAATACGGAGATTTTTCCGAATATGAGCGAAAGCCGAAAAGTAAGTTCGACCCAAAAGGCGTTCCTTTTGTTATTGAAAGATTCACCGCACATTATCTAAGACATACTTTTGCTACAAACTTGTTCTTTTGCGGTCAAGATTTACTTTATGTCCAAAACCAACTCGGACACGCAAAGCCCGAAACGACTTTGAATATTTATACACATTTAGTGCAAACAAATCAGATTAAGAAAATCAATAAAATTATAGACCTAAACGATTACATCTCTGCGATTGCAGAACCGCAAAAAATGATGTTAGTCTGATGTTAGTCAATGTATAATAAAAATACGCTTGTTTACTGCACTTTTTCAAATTCTTGTAATGTTTCGTAATCAGTAGGTCGACGGTTCAAGTCCGTTCACCAGCTCCACAAATAAACC
>ERZ773111.25-NODE-25-length-110806-cov-4.840191_pt1 | contig 110806 bp, 89 predicted proteins | sample MGYA00580567_ERZ773111 | MGnify/ENA primary metagenome ERZ773111 (study PRJEB29015, sample SAMEA2737875) | human gut metagenome | biome: human gut; feature: human-associated habitat; material: faeces | place: China | collected 2012 ...
CTGATGGAATGAAAATATCTCAACTCTCATACCGCTTTTGATTATCTTTATTATATCATGTTGGGAAAAAGATGTCAACAATATCCAGTCCGTCAATCTATTTTTCGTAAATATGGTACAAAATTCAAAAGTGGAATAGGACGGTTTTTTAGGCAAAACAGAAACGAAAAGGAATATAATTTTCTCACGATTTTGATTTTTATGAATAGATTAAGAATTGCTAAGTAAAAATAAGCAATTTAATATGTAAAAACAGGGATGCTTTGGTAAAAACATGATGAAAAATTGAATTCAGACGAGAAATTAACTGGAAAAAGCCGAAAGAATTTGTATGATTTCTTCTATTTTTCTGTTTTTTAGAATTGGAAATAAAAATAGTTGAGAAACAGTATACATAATTTCAAAAGAGAGAAACCGACTGCAAGAATGGATGCCATTGTCAACATCATCAGAATCTCTGTCGAGATGAAAAGGATAAATGATGCTTTCGTGGCAGTTGAATTGTTTTTTTATGATAAAAATTGTGATAATGACCAGATTGCTGACGATTGTTCTGTTTAAAATGATGAAACTGTGAGAAATGATTGACAATCGCTTGAAAATATGATAAGATTGTACCAAGATACAATTTACGGTTTAAATTTCAATCTAAGAAAGAAGGATGCTTTTTGGCAAAGCGATATGATAGCCGGGCAGCAAAGATGAAAATCATGGAAGCGTGCGTGCCCTTGTTTCTGGAGAAGGGATATTATGACACGACCATCAAAGATATTTTGACAGCAGCAAATGTTGCTCATAGTTCTTTTTTTAATATTTTTCCGACCAAAGATGCCTTGTTGTTGGAATACGTCAAATATATGTTTCAAAATCAGTTCGATATGGCAAATCAATTTTTAGGGGATAAGGCGTTTCCAGCATTGATTTATGCAGTGGAAACCTCCATTCAGCTGGCAGTGACAGAAATGAAAGAAACACTCCGCAGTATTTATGTAGAGGCATACAGTGCAGAGGGATCGTTAAATTATATCATTCATCATACAGCAATGGAAGTTCAGAAATTATTTGGACAGTATTTTCCGGAAGCGAATTCTGAATCGGATTTTTACGAACGAGTGATTGGCAGCAGCGGTATGATGCGGGGCTATATGGTGGTTCCCTGCGATCTGTATTTTACATTGGAAAAGAAAATTCAGCGATTCTTAGAGATGTCGCTCACGTCTTATCGTGTACCGCTGGAAGAACAAAAGAAAGCCATTGGCGTTGTCCTGCAAATGGACTTGAAAACCACCGCAGAAGGGGCGATTCAGTCGCTCACCACAAAATTAAGATCTCATTTTACCGTTGACCCTGCGATTGAATATTAAGGGAAAACGGGAATGAAACATATTTCATCCGTCATCCGCCAACGATCTGACAACATATGAAGGAGGGTATCTTATGGCAGCAGATCCAACACCGGTAAAAGTCCGGCAGAACAAGAAGAAAACCGTTATTTTCATCACAGCAGCAATGCTCATTCTTGCAATTGCAGCAGGCATTGGCGTGAAGTGGTATCGGGACGTACAAAATCGAATCACCGTATCGTTCAACACGAACGGCGGTGAAACCGTCGAAGCAGTGACATTGAAAAAGGGTTCGGTGTTGACGGCTGTTCCCTGTGCCAGTAAGCAAGACCAAAATTTTACGGGCTGGTTTTATGATGGGGATTGTACCGAACCGTTTCATTCAGAAGACCCGTTCGAGGAAAACACGGTTCTATATGCAGCTTATGAAGAGCCGGAACAGGGTGTTACCAAACAGGATACGGCATATGTGGCGGACTCGATGCAAAAGAACCCATTGTGATTCGTTCCGAGGAGGAAATTACAGATGAAAACTGGATGGATTACTTGGAAATTGATTCCGCATTGGGCGATTTGCCAACGGCCTTTCATGTAACCGCACTGGAAGACAATCAATACGAAGTAACGCCGGAGCAGGATTATCAGGCAGGATTTACATATGATTTTCATGCAAAAACGGAGCAACTCTGATTTCCGGAGAAAGTGAAGACTTGAACACGGTTACCCAGCGGATTCACAAGGACAATGTGGAAGAAGTTGTCCTCAAGAAAGAAATTGTCTATCTGGACTGGGATGATGTGGTATGAGAAGGGGAAACATATCAGTTCTATATTCCGAAGCGTGCAGAATTTGTCATCACGGAAAAAACACCGATTTGTTTCTTGAATGGCTATAATGAATGGGTTGCAGCCGGAAAAAATCCGAATACCTTCGGCGATTTGTACGATGATGATACATTGTTTGTTTCCGTCAACTTGGTGAATGACCAGTTCCTTGCAAAAGAAAGCGATAAAGGCAATTTGAGCGGAAAAGACTGGTATTTTGTCACCGTAGAAAATGCCGACCTTGCAGACATCATTGACGATGTGGATGTCTACATGGAAGAGAACGTGGAAGCAGAAGATTTGATTGACACCGAACAGATTGAGCAGAACATTTTAGCGGGTGACGGCATCAATCAGCTGGAAGATTTGCTGACGTGTGCAATTTTGGATGATCAAACATTCCAGAATCTTTCCGATGAGAAACCCAACGACAATGTTTTTCTGTTCAACAACATTGTCGCCTCCGCAGCGGAGATGGACAACATTCCGTTCCGGGATGGTCTGAGCATGGGAGAAACCGTAAGGATTCCCGTTGCAAAAAAGGGTGATATTACTGTCAGTGTTTCGTGGAGCAGAGATAGTGCAAGAAACCCGAATTTCCCCGGTGTTGATTATAACGACCCAGAAAATAAAGAGTGGTCGGCGATGCAGGTTATGGTAGAATTTGACAAGGTGGTCAACGGCGTGGAAATCAAAGCCGCAACTGATATTACCGAATACCTGAAAATTAACATGCAGGGCTGCAAAGAATGGCAGGGTATCAATTTAAAATTTGATTATGCTGCAAATATCTATTCGCAGGTGACATTTGATTTCAATGTTGCTATTCGAGAAGAGGGCGGCGAATGGCTGGACGTTTCCGAAAGTGTCACCAGTAAGATGACTTCGGAAGAAATGCTCCAGCGATACAGCGATATTATTAATGCGGACACTGGATTTATTGACATCTGCGATGAAACGATTGTCAGCGGAAAATTCCGTGTCATTCCGTTTATTCCAATTTTCACAGTTAGTCTGAATTTGAATTATACCTTGCGGCTGGATTTGGCAGCTGGCATTTCCAGTAACTTTACACAGCTGGATGCCACACAGGTTGGTATGAGAGGCATTTCCAGCGGAAAAGTAGAGGGATATAAAAATGAATTGAGTGGTGCAAACCGTTACGCCTACAATTTCAATGCCTGCGGACGAATTGGTGTGGAAACAGGTTTGAAAGGCGAGCTGACCCTTTCCTTTACAGGACTTGAAAAATATGGAGAAATCGGAATTTCGATTGAAGTAGGCGTTTATACGGATTTGTATGGATATGTCAATTTCAGCCTGAAAAAAGAACGGCAGCATTCCTCCTTAGTAGAGAAGAAATTCAACGGTGCTTACTACTTGGAAGTGGGCATCTATCTGGAAATCAAGGCGTTTGCGAGAGCAGAGGCATTCGATGTGGAAAAAGATGCAAGATTGTTCAAAGATAAGTGGAAGCTGTTCAGCTGGGGCAGCCGGTATGTTGTATATGGATTGGACAGCAAAAAGTCTACGGGGAATGGCGTTGGATTCAGTCAGGATGAAGACGGAAACAACCGCTATTTCATGCACCAGAATCAGGCAAATATGATTGAAATCTGTGGACTGAAACCAGAATATGTGGACTTGACGACAGGAAAACTTACAACAGCGGTTGACCAAGAATTAAACGGCAATTTCTATCCGCAATTTTCCAACAAGGCTTTGCGTTACAATGATTCCAATCGAATGGTTTCTGTTGATACGAACAAGACGAATGCAAAGGCGTTCATCGCAAATGTGGATATTTATTTTGATATTCCGATGTTCTCGCTCTCTTCGACACAGACCGCAGATGGAGAATCCTTTGTTTCCACGAAACTATATTGGTCAGACCCATCTACCGATATTACATCGATTGATGATTTTAGTAAGACCTATACGGCAAGCTTTGGATATAAGTTCCCAGATGGTTCGACTAAGATAATTGAAACAAAAGAAGTGCTTGCAATAGAACCAGTTGGGTATTTTAAAGTACACGAGGATTTGGATCAAGTTGTATTTCGGGTGGATGGATACAGCTGGAGCAATGACGAACCTTTTAATCATCATCCAAACAGTGAATATAGTATGAGCAGTGTTTACATTGCAAAAGATACTTCTTTTTATGTGGATGTGACCCCAAAACAGTATTATGTGACGTTTTCCTATTATGATATAGATGCGAAACAGTGGAAAGCAGAAGTTCGGGCTTGTACTGTTGGGGAAACACCTGTTCCGCCAAAGGAAGCAGAAAATGCAATGTTTACTGGATGGGAAGGTCATGATTATACGAATGGAAACAATCTTGATGAAATTACCAGTTTGGATTATGGAACAAATTGGAATCCATCAAGGTATGCGAGTGATTCTCGCTACTATAGTTTAACAAACAGAGGCTTAGTAACATCCGGAAAAAGTGCTGATGAAGTGCTAGCAACCTATGATGCAAGTACATATAAAAATGAATGGCGTTATGAATGGAATGCGGTTGGATTTTTAGATCACACATTTGCATATCATGCACCAGAAAACGGATTTGCACAAGTATACCGTGCCAACTATCGAGATTGCAACATTACATTCTTGTACGGCAACGAAGATGCCTATGACAAAACAGGCAACGAAGCAGAAGATGTAAAGAGCCAAACGCGTGCGTTCAAAATCGGCGACACCATAAAAGCCCCGTATGATTCCACCTATATGGAAGGCTATGGTTTGGTACAGGGATGGGATAAAGATGGCGATGGCGTCAACGATTATGAATTGGATGACGAAGGAAAAGCCATTTTACCGGTAGCCACGGAGGATGGCATGATTTTAAGAGGAGTTTATGAAATTCCAGAAATCACGCTGCATTTTCAAACCTATAATGGCGACAAACAGCAATATGAGGACTTTACCGAAGTCACATTGAAAAATGGGTTGGAAATCAATTTTGACGGAAAAGAAGTGACATTTGGTGGAGAAAAAGTCTATGCAAGTGGAGCAACAGAAGATGTCTTCACGCAGACCATTGCAGCTTCTTCCAATTTCAGTAAGTTCCGTTATTGGGAATATCGTCCTGTTTCAATAGACGAATGGAAAAAGGCAGATGAAGCATACAAGACAACTTATTACACCAGTGATATTTTCTTCCGTCCTGCTTTTGAGGTTTATTACAAGATTGAATTTCTGCCGGGAGAAGTGGGACAGTTCCGTGTTAAGAATGACGATGGAACGATGACGGAGCAGACACAACTCACACATCGTGTACTTGCTGGAAACCTCGTTACACCACATGAACTGATGATTGATCTTGCTTATCCAACAGAAGATGGTGAAACATTGCGGTTGCTGGAGGGCTGGGATGCAGATGGCGATGGTGAAATTGACTATCGGCAGAGGAGTTTATTCACCGCAGAAAAGAGCCTGACGCTGACCGCAATTTACAAAAAAGAACCGCTTACCTTCCAGACAGAAATCGAACTGCCATTGCAGTTTGAACCGGAATTTCCAGCTTCCGCAAAGCCTTATTTGACCAATGAAACCAAAGAAGGCGATTCTGTTCAGACTTATGTATATGAAGGGCCATATACCCCATATTTACCGCTGGAAACCTACATCAAAACCTTGTATGAAACGACGAAGCACATCGACAGTGAAACGGGATATGAAGTGTATGATTATGCTTCAATGACCTCCTTGCAGACGCATTTCTATTATCCGAATGGAAAATCAACTGCAGTCAATGTATTCAAAAAAGTGGAAATTCGGGAAGGACACACCGGACATACGATTACATTTGATGCGGGCGAAGATGGTTACTTTATGAGTTATGGAAGTGCAGATGTCAAGAAGCATCAGACGTTCACAAAGAAATTGGACAATGGCACGTATAACATTGCAGATTATACCTGCTGGGCAAATACCCGCCCGAACCGTGACAGTTCGGACTTGTCTTCCGACTATACAATAGATTATTGGACAGATGAAGACGGAAACCGATTGGAGAACGACCAATTTACGGTTGACAAACAAAACAAGACATTGACAGCACACTGGATATGCAATATGCAAATTCGGCTGGATAGTGAACAATTAGAACCAATCGGGCAGATCGGCAGTTATACCTATAGCGGTATGAACACTTCCAATATGCTGCTTGCAGAGGGAACACATAAATTCTCCGAATTGAATCAGCCCGTTCAAACGTATTTTCCAGAGAAGTATTTATTTGAAGTCGTTGGCTGGAAGGATAGTCGGGATAAAACGGACATCATTCATGGCTTAGAGGAAGAATTTACGCTTTCGGATGAAGAACAGGATACCGTCTTTACTGCTGTTTGGAAACAAAAGGGCGTTGCTGTGATTCTTCATGCAGATAAAAACTTCCAAAACGCAACAGGAAATGCAGTTGCACCGGAACATGACTTTAATGAAAACAATCAGGTTCTTTTGGCCTTCGGAACGTATCCGATTAGCGGTTTCCCAGTTCCCTATGATTTAGGCGGAATCTTTACCTATCAGACAGTCGGGTGGAAAGACTCGAATGGAACGGTATACCGATTGGATGACCCGAATGCAGCGATTACCCTGACAGAAGATACTGGTTATTTAGAATTGACGGCTGTTACAGAGATTTCAGAGTGTACCTTTGACTTTGATGCAAACGGCGGAACATTCAGTGATGGCGGAACACAGTACACGAAAAAACTTCCTGTCGGAGAAAGTCAAGTTGATGATTGGGCGATTCCGGAGCGAGAAAACACCGCTTATGAAACCTATGACTTTGCCGGATGGAAAGTTGTAACGAATGACGATTATCAGGAAACGATTTGCAAGGCAGGGGACACTTATACAGTAGATGATTCTTGTTGCAGTGTATATGCAATCTGGCAAACGACCGAGCAGAAGCATCATTATCGTTATGGTTTTGATGAGGATTCCCATTGGTTGGTTTGTCTGAATGAAGGCTGTACAGGAATTGATGCTGAAAAGACAGCACACACTTGGGATGAAAATCAGATTTGCAGCGTCTGCGGATATGGATGTGTCACACCGCAAACCGATGAAGACGGCAACTATGTAATTACCAACACTGCGGAATTGTATGGATTTGCAAAGCTGGTCAACGAGGGACAGACCGATGCAAATGCCGTGCTTGGCTGTGATATTACAGTCAATCAGGGTGTATTGGATGCAAGCGGCGACCTTTCAGATGGTGCATTTATCACATGGACACCGATTGGATCTTCCCATACAACGCCATATTCTGGAACATTCGACGGCAGAGGACATTCGATCAACGGGCTTTATTCCTGTCAAGACCGAACACAACCATTACAAGGAAAGTTGTATATTGGACTGTTTGGACTGTTGGAAAATGCAACGGTTGAGAATGTAACGGTAGCAGATTCTTATTTCAATGCCGGTGCTGATTATTCCTATGCTGGCGGAATTGCTGCACAAGCAGGGAATAGTACGATTTCTTGTTGTGAAACCAGAGTCAATGTCTATGCAATGGTATCTGGTGGTATTACCGCAGAAGCGCACAGTTCAGAAATTGTCAACTGTTCGAGTGTTGGAACGATTGATTCGTTTACGAGAGCAGGCGGCATTGCTGCAATTGCAATGGAAAGTACGATCAAGAATTGTTTCTATGCCGGAGCAGTAACAACTTCGTTGCAGGGAAGAGCGATTCCAATTGCAGCTTGTGAAACGATTTCTAACTGCTATTATGACAAGAATCAATTCCCAGGACAAACAGAACTCCTATCTGGTGTTACAGCAAAGACAACCAAACAATTCCAGTCCGGTTCTGTTGCATATTTGCTGCAGGATGGACAGGAAGCGGAAGTCTGGGGGCAGGAAATTGGTGTGGATCAGTATCCGAAGATTCATGGGAAGAAAGTTTATCATTCTGGAAATAAGTATTTTAATGAACAGGTAACAACGACTACCACTACGACGATTACAACCACTACTACAACTGTAACAACGACCAAGTTGACAACGAAGCCAGTAACAACAACGTCTGCAACCAAACAGACCACCACAACGACCAAGTTGACAACGAAGCCAGTAACAACAACATCTGCAACTAAACAAACCACCACAACGACCAAGTTGACAACGAAGCCGATGACAACAACATCTGCAACCAAACAGACAACTGCAACGACGAAGTTGACAACGAAGCCAATGACTACAACATTTGCAACCAAACAGACAATCACAACGACGAAGTTGACAACAAAGCCGATGACTACAACATCTACAATCAAACAGACAACTACAACGACGAAGTTGACAACAAAGCCAATGACTACAACATTTGCAACCAAACAGACAACTGCAACGACGAAGTTGACAACGAAGCCAATGACGACAACATCTGCAACCGAACAGACAACTGCAACGACGAAGTTGACAACGAAGCCAATGACTACAACATCTGCAACCAAGCAGACAACCGCAACGACGAAGTTGACAACGAAGCCAGTAACAACAACATCTACAACCAAACAGACAACTGCAACGACGAAGTTGACAACGAAACCAGTAACAACAACATCTACAACCAAACAGACAACTACAACGACCAAGTTGACAACAAAGCCAATGATAACAACATCTGTAACCAAGCAGACAACTGCAACGACGAAGTTGACAACGAAGCCGATTACAACAACACAGGCAACTACAAAGTCTACTACTATTACCACAACAAACACAGCAAAACCAACTACAACAAGCACTAGCATTATAAATAGTATGACAACTATTGTTACGGCAACATCTACAACAGAAACTACTACCGCAGTTACAACAACATCATTTACAACCGAACCAACAACCACAGGATCTATTATAAATAGTACAACAACATCTACAACTGAATCAACTACCACAACTACCACAATTCCAGCAACCACAACGACTACCGAAGAAACCACAACAACTACAACCACTACTGAAAAAACTACAACATCTACAACTGAATGGACTACCACAACTATCACAATTCCAACAACTACAACCACTACTGAAAAAACTACAACATCTACAACCGAATGGACCACTACAACTACCACAGTTCCAGCAACTACAACGACTACTGAAAAAACTACAACATCTACAACTGAATCGACTACTATAGCTACCACAATTCCAACAACTACAACGACTACTGAAAAAACTACAACATCTACAACTGAATCGACTACCACAACTACCACAGAATTAACAACGACCGAAACCACAACCACAACATTCCCTACAACAACTTCTGAAACTACAACTACAGTTCCAACAACCAGTGAGGAAAATCCAGATACTACAACAACAGAACCAATTGAAATGGGAATATATGGGGATGTTGATGGAAATGGTATCGTAGATGTTTCCGATGCAGTTGCAGTTTTGACGTACTACGCAAAGCGAGCAGCTGGATTAGAACCAATCTTCGGTGAAACACCAGAAGAAAATGAAGCCATTTTCGCACTTGCTGATGTGGATCAGGATGGTATGATTACCGTTCAGGATGCGGTTTATATTTTGACGTACTATGCACAGAAGGCAAGTGGAATGCAACCTACATGGGAAGAATTGACTGGCATTTCTGCACTTTTTTAAAAAATGATACGCTATAATCTATAAAAAGTGGGGGTACACTTCGTGTACTCCCATTTTTTTGCTTGTAGGGAAATAAGTTGCATGAAAGATTTGTGTTGTAAATTTGTTGCATTTGGCTGACAATTTGCAGGAACAAAACAAAAAATCCGCCTCGTATTGCTACGAAGCGGATTCTTTATAATCTTTTGAAAAAGACCAAACAAAGACCATACAGCCCATGTTTGTTTGAAGTCCACCGAAAATACGTTGACTTTCGGGAGGGAAATTATCTCTTGGAGTTTACCCCGAATGTTCGGCTAACCCAGAACTGGTATTCAGGCATCTTCACTTAAATTATCCTTTTCTTCAAAAAGTGCCGTATATACGGCGTTTGGATTGAGTTACAAGAACTGCGGTTCTGCTGGATTTCAAAGTCTCTGCCGCTCTCTTGTAACTCAGTTGACCACTACTTGACCTTAATTGACCACGCTATTGCATATCTCTGTACTAAATTTGAGAACTGTGGTGAGAGCCTTTGAGAACTCCGCCCACGAAAGGAAGATCATTATGACAATAGCAGAAAAACGTGAGATCGTAAACACAATCATTAACCTCTTGCTTCAACTGACCGCCGAGGAAGAAGTGCAGGAACAGCCTGCAACATCATCAAAGCCTGTCAAAGCTCCTGCACAATCGGTCAGAATGCTGACTATCAAGGAGTGTACCGCGCTGATCGAAGGTATCTCCGAGCATTCTATCCGTATGCTGATAGCACAAGGCAAGATCAAAGCGTTCCGAACAGGTGAGGGTGTCCGTGGCAAGTATCTCGTCAACAAGGAAAGCCTGCTGTCTTATTTCAGCGGAAATGAGGAGGTGAGTTATGAGCAGATACAAGAGCGAACATACCGCATACAGCCCACTGAAAAAGAAATACGTTCCGCTGTGGAAGCTTGACACTAACACTGTTACCGTCACCCACTTCAACGCCGATACGCAGACCGAGGAGAGCAAGACCTACAACACCGACTTCATCAGGTATCATCTTCATTTCTCTGACAGCCATTGTCCCGACATGCTTCGCAGGCTCGTTAATGAAGGGAAAATCATGAAGTACCTTGATGATATGGAACTGAAAGTCAATGATGTTATCTCCCGTTAGGTGGAGCTTTGGAAGCAGACCGACAGTTGTTATCAGAAAGCTGTTTTCGCAAATGATGCTGAGAAAATGCTCGGTCTTGAAAACTGCTTCATAAGTATGGCGAGAGAAACAGTGTTTGAGTATATGGTTTATATTTGATGATCAACGGCTGTGCCTTTGGGTGCAGCCGTTTTATTTTTATTATGGTCTGTAAACTTTGTTATATAGTATAGACTTTGATGCTTTTCTCAATAGGAATAGCCAAATTCTTGTTAAACAAAACAAGATTCTTACCTTTATCATATACTGTGCTTTTATAGATAATTCCACAGTACCCTAATGACTGAAAATAGTGAGCAATGCAATGAAATGGTGCGTAGATTAAGCTTTTATTATCTGAATTCAGTGGAACAAATAATTCACTTGATATTATATTTGCATAAGCTGCGACAATCATTCTTTTGCAAATCGGATGTTGTTCAAGTATTTCAGTTTCCACAATAAATGGGTTCTTTTTACGCTGGCTTTTTATCAGCCTTCTTATCTCTTGCTGTTGCTGTGTGGGTGACCATGTATCTCCTACTGTTAAGTCAACTAATTTAGCATCATGTTTAGTTGCTCCAAATTCACACAAAGCAAATCTATTACCGGTTATTACTCTGCACTCCTTTTCGGAACACCTACGTGCTTTATCTTTTCCGTTTTTGGCTTTAGGGTAGCCTAAAGCTAAATATAGCCATTCCACACCTTTAGGACTAAACCTGTTATCATCTTTTATGTACTGTGAATTTGGAATAAATCGATTTCCATTTGGCGTGGGTTCAGTCTCTCCAAGAATAGTACCTCTGATTAGATAAGCATTATTACATACATCGCTTAAAGTTTTTGAGAAGTATTCTTCTCCACCATCAGTCGTAAAGAGACTATCAAATTCTGATAGAAATTTACTTTTGGTTGCTTCAGATTCATCATCAAATGAATATTTACCTACTTGAAGATCTTTACGTAGTAGCCCCCACTTTGCTTTTATCGCTTTATGAGCAACCATCATATCTTCAGGTTTATAACTATTACTTTTTTGAACAATTTTCGCTTTCATAAAAACTATTCACCACCCAAATATTGATAAGTCGAACATAATGTTTTAACTAATCTTGCTTAACAAAATGGTTGTAGGTAAAAATACTATCTTTACCTACAATTTTCTCCAAGTAGCTTTCAAATTCATCATTAATTGGTACAGTTACAAATATTGCTAATCTTTTAATAGATCTTGAGCAGCAGACATAGAATAGATTTCTATTTCTAATATAGACATCATATTCTTTTCCTGATAAATTCGTTGGATCTAAATAGACTTGTTCATCAAATTTATAGTTATTCCATCCTCGCCCAATAATGAAAAGTACATTTTCATATTCCTCACCTTTTACACCGTGTTCGGTTGAATAGTCTGATTGCGGTGAAAAGAAAGCAATTGCATTTACAATTTCCGAATAACTAATATTATATAACTCGGATAATGATACTTTATTGTATATATAATCTGGATTTGACAGATGTGCTTTATAGTTTTCTACTATTATAGATGGAATAGGGATTATTTGCGCGTTTTCTATACATACATTTATTACGTCTCTTATTGTTTTTTCTCGTGCCTCTTTCAATGCTTCATACAATTTATGCCATGATTTCTTTTGTTTTTTTCTTTCTATAAGCATACGATGTGTTTTTAAAGCATCACACAAATCATTTATATTATTATCACATAATGCCTTATAGAGAGGTTCGATAATATTCTGAAAGAATTTCAAATACTCATTTTTTTCCTCTTTCAACGAATCTCCTAATAATGTAAGCACATTATCATAATGCTGTTGATTTGCGAGCATTTTATGGGTGATCATTAGTGTTTTTACTTTGCCATTCCAATCACGTTCTAATTGTTTTTTTACATTATCAACGTAACATACAAGGTCATTTTGAGCTAATTCTGACTTGTAATAACCACCTTGTCTATTGCCTTGGTAATCTTGTGTTGTTATCACGAAAACTTGTCCATCATCTTGCTGATCTACGGCTTCTTGTTGAAAATCAGGTCTAATTGCGTTTAGGGCATTTACTACAGCCACATTTGAACGAAAATTCAATTTTTTTTGTATTTCAATAAGCTGGTTGCTGTCTATTTTTCCACAAGCACCATTTGATGTATAAATAGTTTGCCATGAATCACCAAAGAAACCAAATTGAATGGTTTTCGAGCCTTCTACAAAGTGCTCTATAAATTTATCAGTCAATATCTTAAAAGAATCCTGATATTCATCAATTAATACGATTGGATATCTTAGCGATAGAAGTCTTCTGAATTTTATATTATCTAAGAATTTGGCAAACAGTTTAATAACATCATCATGGTAAAGATATAAAGTTCCGTTATCTATATACCTTGAACCAAGCATATATGCAACATTAGAAACCTGATTTATGGTTACTCCTTCGGGTAATAGGCCTAATTCTTCTACATAGTTTTTAATAGTTTGCTGAAATTGATTTATTGAATCCCACGCAAAAGAATGAATTGTTGAAGGGACGATTGAACTATCAGCAGAAAGTCTTTCAAGTATTACGTTTACAGCAGCGTTAGTATATGTAATACACGCTATATTCTTTTTCTTTCTTCTAAATTCTTGACATTTATTTTGTTCCAGCCAATCAATAACTTTTAGAAGGGAATATGTCTTTCCCGAGCCTGCACCTGCTTCAACTATAAAACTGTTTCCTGATTTTAAAGCATCAATAATATGATTATCAATAGCATCAGCTTGTTCTTGAATTCTTTTATTAAGTATAGCCATATCATTCTACCTTAATCTTTTATTGTTTTTATGGTTAGGTTTTGTTTTCTCTTTTCTTTGACGGTGATTGTAACAGGATATACTATCTTTTCTTGATTGTTAAGCCATATTAGCCCATCAACAATGTATGAAGGTGTTTGATATTCTAAAAAATCATCGTCAGTCAATAATTGCAAAGAAAAGTTTGTTTTCTTTTGTTTTTCCGAATCGAAAGAAAAATTACTATCAGAATGGCTAATACCATATAGCTCTCTATTAACATTCATGATAGCCTCCTCCAAACTTCGAGCATGATATCCGTTTTCTTCTTTTTGAAATTCGATATGTCTAAATCCATTAGTGAGTTTATCGTTGGATATTAGTTTATATACATCTTCTATCTTTACTGTAGTAGATAAGGGAATATTCAATTTATCGTGACACCATTTCATGATAGTTGCATTGGAAGTTCTTTTTGCTTTATCTTTCAAACATTTTTTTCCTTTTGAAGTAACAAAATCAATATCTGTTAGTATTAACGTTGGTATTCCAAGGAAGTCTATAAAATCAAAGAACCTGTGAGCATATGCTCCTCCAACTTCTATTATTGAGCAATATTGAGATGCTAAGGTTGGCGATTTTGTGTTGAACAAACCAGCTTGATCACATTTATTAATCATATCTGGAATCAAAAGTCTCTCAGCTGCTCCTTCAACCAATATAGCTTTATCACAAAAGTAAAGATCACATCTGCTTATTGTCATGTATTTATGTAGGAATTGCAAATTGTTTTGCTTTTCTTCATCATTTTGACACGTATTATAGAAGTCAGTTAAATTCTTACATATAACACATTCTTTCAACCTCTTAAAATATCTGACTTGTGTAAAAGGAACTGAATTAGCTATATATGACGAATGAGTAGAAATCAATATTTGAATTTTATTGCCTGTAAAACCTTCAAGAACCTCACTAATATACTTTACAAAAACGGTTTGTAATTGAGGATGCATATGTGCTTCAGGTTCTTCCAAAAAAAGTAAAGGAATTGCAGAAAGTGAATTCTTTTTGATTTCTTGTGCGAACTCTTGCAATAAAAACACTATTTTTATAAGATTTTTATAACCCAGACCATTGTGGGAACTTGGTAGAGTTTCATTTTCTCCACTAATTGAATATGCAAGATCAGTGTCTTTAATGATATTATCTTTCAACAATATTTGCGTTGTTGCCTTTAATTGCAAGTCTTCTGCCGTCGGATATCCGAAGCGTATCATTTTTGTAATTATTTCTTCAAGAAGTTTATTGATCTCATCTTGAGCTTTAATGCTTTCCTGTTCAACATAAGCTTTAAGTTTTTCGATTTTTTTATTTATATTATCTTCAAAAGGAATAACACCATCTTGAAAAATGCGTTCCATCACCTGTCCTATTGGTTTTTTATCATGATTATCAAGTTCATCTAAACCACGTTCAGCTGATATTCTTTTGAATATAAAAACATCTCTGAGATGGGATACTTCTCTTATCTGAAAAACAGATGGGTTAGTGGGATTGATTGCTTTTACACTAATTTCAAATATCTTGTTAAAATTTGTACTGAGGTAATTTGAAATTGCTATTATTTCACTGCTTTTTTACTTTTAGCTGTAGGATTAGTTACTTTTAGCAGACTTATTTTATCAGTTATTTCCGATATAATGGTATCAGAGAGTATGCTTTGATATTCTACCAAAATGCGAGCTATGTTATTGTTAATATCTAAATCAATAATAAATGGTGAGAGTGCTCCAAGATACTCATCCTCAGCTTCATTTGAATAATCAATATCAAACTGAATAGCTGTTTTTGGAATCAAGTCTTTGGCTTTGTCAATAGAAATTTTCCCTTTTACGACTTTCCATAAGACTTCATATAATGTGCTTCTACATTGTATCGGATAATCAGCAAAATCCAAGTCTTTTCTGCCTGATAGAACACGTTGCAGAATAGATAAAAACGAAGTTTTACCAGCATTGTTTTTACCAACTATTAGTGTCAGTGCTTCGTCTAAATGTATATTGGTATCAAGAAGAAGTCTGTAATTCCAAATATGTACATTACTCAGTAACATATACTATCACCTTCTAAAACAACTATTAAATTCTATCACCATAAGGCAGGGATTTGATATAATCCTCCATAAACTGCCAATCAGGAATAAATCCTTCATCTGAAAATCGCTTTGCCTCATCAATAATTGGCAAACCATCATTATTACGGCAGATTGGTAATTTCAAAACAGTCTCTTTTACTCTGTCCATAAGAAAAGCTCTTCCATAAGAATAACGGTATTGTTCATTGTTAAGCAATGTAACAATAAATAAACCTGTATATGTATTGAGCCAATTTGCGCGGACTACAATCATATGATCTCCAGTAACAAATTTTTCCTCTTGGTAAAAACAAGTAGCTGTTGTATCACCTATTGTAATTGCATTTCCTTCTTCAACATAAGATATGGCTTTATTTTTTACTATCAGTTCACAGCCGTTATCTTCAGCTGTTCTTGTAATATAACGTAATGTTGAGTCGAGTTTAACATTCTGTTCAGTTAGATCATCCTTTGTGTATGCGTGAGCTTTGTAAATGCTTTTAATAAGCCTTCCAAATTCAAATTCTTGCCATCTATCTTTATTTAACTTTAATGCGGTTGTGTGCTTGGTAGTTAATGGCTTATAATGAAGAGATTTAATATAATTCTCCATGAACTGCCAATCAGGAACATAACCTTCATCAGAGTATTTGCATGTTTTATCAATTATTGGGGCATTTTTATCATCTTTCACTACGGGAAGCATAAGTTCTAAATAGGGCAATGTTTTGTTTGCTTGTCTTCCGTAGCTATATTTGTATTTATTGGCTTTGATTATAGTTATAATAAACATCTTAGCTTCAAAAGATATATTATCTTTTGCTTCTAGAGTATATAAATCTCTACCGCTGTAGAAGGGTTCAGGCTGTATAAAAGTTGACAGTACGCTTCCACCACCTGCAACTGATATCAATCCTGCTTTTTGTGGAATTACATTTTCAATTGGCATTACAGTAGCTGAAACTCCATTATTTGACTCCGTTCTGCTAACAAATTTAATTCCTATTTCCTCATTATTGATTATTTCATCGCAGTTACTAAGCTCTAAGTTAACACCGTATTTTACAGTAAATAATTTTTCAATAATAAATGGTTTCCATTCACTAATATTAAGATTCATATATGTTACCTTCCTTTACTAAATAAGCAAGATAATCATTTAATGTTCTCTGGAAATCTTCTTCTTTGAGAGTATTATAATCAGTTTTCATATACGCTTCACATAGCCATTCGGACTCACCATTTACTACTACTGTAGCAGATTTACCAGGTTCTGCCTTGTGATTTCTGAAAAGGTAGAGCCATTCTTTTTCAATTTTTTTCCACAAGCTCTCGTTGTCTACATTAAACTGTTCAACTCTGCCGAGGTTTTTCTTTTTCTTAAAGCCATCGTCTTTACAATAACCAAAGAAAGTCTCTTTTTCCTCTGAGTGCGGTTTGCCAAGTGTAAATAACATACAGCAGGCACAAGCAGAGGCTCCAGGATAAAAAATCTCATTAGGAAGCGTGAATACCGCTTCAAGAGTATTATTCTCAAGCATTGCAATCTTTTCTTTTTCGATTATATCGCTTGTTCCTATTGCCGCAGCAACAGGAAGTAATACAGCAAGCTTAACTTGCTTAGTTGGCTTTCCAGCTTTTTCTTTCAGATCATTCAGTTCTTTTATAACGTCAGAAATGAAATGAACGAATACAAATCCCTTAGTCGGATCTTCTTTTCCGTCCTTAGCCTTAGCAGTCCATGTTGTTTTATAGGCAGCAGGAATGCCAATAGGTTTGGCATTGTATGGCGGGTTCATCAAAATTATATCAGGGTCGGCTTCCATGATAAACTTCTTACTATCAAAGATACTGCCAAACTTGATGTTTGAATTGCCGTCACCATGAATAAGCATATTGGTTGTAGATAGACCATAGGCTTTTTCTTCAACTTCAATACCAAAAATATGTTTTTCCTTTACCTGTCTTATCAGTTCCTCGGCTTCCTTTTCAGTTTTATCTCTTCGACAATCAGCAATTTCTTTTACCATTGCCTGCACTAAGAATGATCCGCTTCCACAAGTGCCGTCCAGAACGACCTTTGTTCTATCTACATCTGTTATTCGGCACATGAATTCAGTGATGTGATCAGGAGTGAAAGCCTGATTTTTATCGGCTTTGCCAGTATACTTATTAAAAGCAATAAAGAAAAGGTTCAGTATATCCTGTCCCTCGGAACTGTCAGCATCAATATATCTGTAAATATCCATAAGGATAGTATCGAGTATTTCAATCCAATCCTTTATTTTAAGTTTTTTGACTTTCTGATCGTTGAGGACATTCTTCTGTAATAGTTCAATTTTCTTTGTCTTGTTTTCAGAATTATCAAGAAGATTATCAAGAGTATTTTTTATGCCGGCACGTATTTCTTCAGCAGACATCATTTTCCATACATCGTCGAGCTTATCTTTAAGTGCGTCATCAATTCTTGTAGCACCTGTTTTCTTTACCATATCTTTGATATAAAGAAGTGTAGTGCCTACAAATTGACTGCGAAGCTTCTCGTCAATGCCTTTTTATGAAGTAGCTCATTAAGATCATAGGTGTTTTTCATGACACGTTCTTTATCGTTTTGTCTCGAAGTATCGAAAAGTTTTACATAGTGCTCCATTGCATCGAGGACGGTTTCTTCTTTTAAAAGATGAGAATCGTCAACAGAATAACGCCATACCTTTATCTTATCATTGTTGGTATTTGCAAGAATAGCAATAATTTTTATCCCTTTATGTAAAGCACGTTCTTCTTCAACATATTCTGCCAACTGCTTTTCGTCAGCTTTAGTGAAGCTCTGCTTTGTCTCGATTAATACTGCAACGCTATTATTTTCAAAACGTATATCTAACTTGAAATGCTTGACAGCGTGACCTACAGCTTTTTCAAGCTTTTCTTTACTGCTTGCTTCCTGTACATAGCTGTATTCGCCTGCTTCTATGTTAGTGGTAAGATATTCCTTACCAATACGATCAATCATTTCATGCCTATTCACAATCAACACCACTTTCTAATGGGATATTTCGACAAAATATATAAAATAATTATACCATAAAGGCTCCGAAAAAGCAATATAAAAATGGAGGATTTCACCTATTTTTCGCTGTTTGGAACTTCGACTCCACCGGAGTCAAAGCTCAAACCTTCCTCCCAAACTTCTCAACAAGCTCCTCGACCACAGCCTTTATCTCCGCCTTATACTTAGCTGAGAGGTCTTCAAGCTCCTTGGTCGGCAGACCGTTGCGTATGAGGCGTTTTTTGAGCTTGTCCATATCTTCCATACGCTCCTGCTTCGCCTGTATAAACTCGTCGAATTCGGCAGGGTGATACTTCTCAATACCTGCTTCAACGAGAACCTTCTTATATCTGCGGACATAGGCATCATAATCACGCTTCACGGCTGAATATGCCTTGGTGTTTTCCTTGTATATGGCTTCTTTCTGCTGTTTCTGAGCTTCGATGCACTCAGTTGCGTGACAGCAGACCGCCCCTTCCGTTCCGAGGAACAGCTTATGGCAGAATCCGCACTCGCAGACAATCCACTTGTTATGATGAACGAGCTGCCCGATCTCTGCAAGGATGGTAAGCAGGCAATTGTCGCTTTCACGGAACACATTGAATGTATAATCATCGGCAGCAACTATCGTTCTTCCGGACTGTATCATAAAATGCTCCATAGTAGACTTATGGCTGAAATACGCATCACTGCACATCAGGGCGAACTGCGTATCCATGAACTCCATTAGCTTTCGGGAAACCTCGTCCTGTATCTTTCTTCTGTTGAGCTTGGCGATAACAACGTCATTCGGTTTCAGTAGGACGTGCCTCTCCTTGTCATAGAACTCAATAACAGAGCCGACATATCCTCTGAAAAAGATATTCTCCCCATATTCAGCTATAAACCTTGCTATCATATCATCGGTGCTGACTTCAATGCTCTTGTCAATACGCAGGGCGCTGTTGAGCCTGTCCTTGAAAGCGTCATAAGGCTCGGTATGTTCGCAGAACACTTTATGCTGATTCATCAGCTCATCAAAAGTGTACATTCTCGTATTCAAAACTACGCCGTGTAAACTTTCATCAGTATCATTAACAGACTGTGCGATATTTATCGTGCGGTCTGTTTCGTTTATACGGTAAATTGTCGTAGTTTCCATACGCTCTCCTCGCTTTCGGTATCTTCTGATATTATAACACATCACACGCAATATGTCAATTTGAATGCGTATTATAGCGTAACATACAGCGTATTTAAAAATATTATGCGTATTTCTTTGCGTAAATACGCGATATACGCACAAGACCTCCGAAAGAAATGTTACAATGTTCATGTCAGCAGGCGACGGTCGGCTGACAGCGGTATTGCATACAAGATGCTGACCGCTATACATATAAATTCGCTTTTATAAATACATCTGAAAGGAAGATGATAGTTGAACAACGAAACAACGTGGGTTCAGCCCACACCACTCCGTCCTGACGGGACAAACCTACTGCCGTTTCCTGTGAACGCACTACCACCTATTATAGGTGATATGGCGGACGCAATAGCGACTACCACATCAACGGACGTTGCTATGGCAGGCACTTCAATACTCTCAGCGGTGAGTTACTGCTTTTCGGGAATGTACCGTATGTCAGCAAAGCGTGACCATACGGAGCCGCTTGTGCTTGATACTCTCACAATAGCAGAGCCGAGCTTCAAGAAGTCTCCTGTTATCTCTCTTATCAAGCGACCATACATTCAGTTCGCTCATGACTGGAATGAGAACAACAAGCAGGACATCTTCACGGCGCAGGAAGAATACAAGCTGTTAGAGAGCAAGCTCGAAGCCCTCGAAAAGAAGAAGGACGTTACCGCCGAGGAGATAGCCAAGCTCCGGACAGAGCTGAGCAATATGCCACCGAGCAACTTTCGCAGGATTGCGGTGGACGATGTTACGCCTGAATCGCTTGTGAATCTGCTTGAAGAAAACGGCACTTTGCTTATGATCTCCGATGAAGCGGGAATGCTCGGTAATTTCAGCGGACGTTACAGCAACAATATACCGAACCTTGATTTGCTACTGAAATAGTGGAACGGCGAAACGTATATCAGCGACAGAGCGACCAGGGCGAGCATAGTGCTGAAAAAGCCATACATGAGCATCTGCCTTGCGTGTCAACCATATATGTTTGATAGCATGATAAACAATCCTGTGTTCCGTGGCAGCGGACTGATAGCGAGGTTTCTATATTGTTTCCCCGTAAGCAATATCGGCTATCGTAAATATGATACGCAGGCTGTTCCTGAAGCCGTTGCTGAGAATTACAAGCGGCTGATATACAAGCTCCTCGGTAAGAAGTTCGCCTATAATGACGAGAAAGAGCTGTATCTCCACTTCGATGAAAAGACGTACAAGGAGTTCGTTGACTACTACAATAACTACATTGAGCCGCACCTCGTCACGGATATGGCATTCTGCAAGGACTGGGGCGGAAAGTATCACGGAGAACTGCTCCGCCTGTGCGGTATCATTCACTGCATCAAGTGTGCTTTGAATGGTGTTGAGCCAGCGGAGAATCGTGTCACGCTTGATACGTTCTGTAACGCTATCGAGATCGGTGAGTATTTCCGAGAGCAGGCGATATATGCTTACAGTCTCGGAGATGTTGACCTCGGAACGGTCAAGGCTGAGAGAGTACTGAACAAAATACGCTCGAAACACATTCAGCAGATCAGGCAGAATGACCTGTACAAGCTGTGCAGATGTACACTTTTCAAGAACGCCGCTGACTTTGCTGAGACAATGGATATGCTTGAAGAATACAGGTATATTGTCCGCAACACAAGCAAGGGCGCAAACAACAAAACGATAACAGACGTTATCATCAACCCGAACATTTACAGATGATGAAACATGAACTTTCCGCATTTTGCACACTTTGAAACTGCAAAATGCTCAAAATGTTCAAAGTTCATAAAACACAAAACTCTTAGATAGAAAGATGAGGATTTTAATTATGACAAACGAAAGAAAAGAACAGCTTCTCGACCAGATACTTGAACTCATGACCGCTGTCGCTTACGACAGAGAGCCTAATGAGGGCGCAGTCCCCGAAACAACCAAAGCTCCTGCACCCGAAAAGGTGAAGATGCTGACCGTCAAGGAATGTACCGAGCTTATTGACGGGCTTTCTGAACACACTGTCCGTATGCTTGTAGCTCAGAACAAGATCAAGTATATCCGCACAGGCGAAGGTGTTCGTGGAAAGATACTTGTCAACAAGGCTGACCTGCTTAACTATTTTCAGAATTGACGGTATTCGAGCAAGTAAAATCTGCTATTGATATGAGAACGGTAGCGGAGGGATATGGTCTTGAAATATCCCGTGGTGGTATGGCACTTTGCCCGTTTCATAACGAGTGTACTCCCTCTGCAAAAATATATCCTGATGCTCTCCATTGCTTCGGCTGCGGAACACACGTTGACGTTATCGGTTTCACGCAGAAAATGTTCGGGCTGGACAAGCCTATTGATGCTGTGAAAAAGCTCAACGATGATTATGATCTTCACATTGATATCGGCAAAGCTCCGACTGCGGAAGAAGTGACCGAATATCAGAAGCGAGTCCGAGAAAAACGAGCCTATGAAGAATGGGAGAAGTCAGCGTAGCGAACACTCAATGATTATCTGTGGCTGATGCGTGAATGGAGAGAATTTGCTCCTGCTTCTCCCAATGAAGAATGTGACGAGCGTTTTGTATATTCCTTGCATCATCTGGACTACGCAGAGTACCTTTGTTTTGAGTTCATAAACTGCAACAAAGCTGGTCGGCTTTCCATGAAAAATATCGTTGCTGAGATAGCAGATTTTCAGAAAAAATGAGAGCTGATTTTTCAAAATTGTAATGCGGATTTCCGCAGCTCTCATGGGTGCGATTCAGAATAACCGTACCCACAATTTCGGCTGCTCCGTCAGCCGATAAGAGCCTCGCAGAGCCCCGGCACTTTTGATAGTCGTGTAGGCGGCTGTCAAAAGTGCTTTGGGGTTACTGGCGGCGCACCGCAAGTAAAATCCGGTGCTTCGCACCGTTTGGGTTGCCGATCTCCGTATCGTTGCAAGCCAATTTGCCCATCAGGGCTATATGGAAAATTCTTAAAAGCCCGAAAGGGCGTAAATGATCTCAGAAGCACAAGCTCTGTCTTGTGCGTAATTCTTCAAGCCCGTCAGGGCTTACATGATGATAAATTTTTATGAAAGAGAGACTATAACATGAGTACAAAATCTATCTCGATGTGCGAGGGTAAAGGCAGCCTTTCACATAACAACAGAGAGTTCTCTGCCAAGAATATCGACAGCTCCAGAACACCGAACAATGTTGTGTTCGTTCAGCAGGCTTTGAGCGACGCTTATCATCAGCTTTTCGATGAAGCGGTAGAGAAATATAACGCTAATCAGAAAAGAAAGGATCGTAAGATCGGTAACTACTTTGAACACCTGTTCAACCGCCTGCCGAGCAAGAGCGTTATCACAGGTACAAACAAGCACAAAAGTTTCTATGAACACCTTGTCTATATAGGAACTAGAAAAGACACGGCAGTCGGCACTCCCGATGCCGAGATAACGAATGAGTGCCTGCGTGAATATATGGAGGGGTTCCAGGCGAGAAATCCTAACTTCTATGTGTTCAATGCGGTGCTTCATCTTGATGAATCAACTCCGCACCTGCACATCAATTATATCCCCGTAGGTCACTTCACTCGTGGGCTTGAAGTCCGCAATGCGAAGAACAAGGCTATGGAGGAAATGGGCTTCGGAAATGATGCGAAAGCGAATGACCGTTGGAGACGCAGCGAGTGGGATATTTTAAAGAATATCTGTAATGCTCACGGCATTGAAATTTCCGAACCGAAGAAGTCCAGGGGTTACAGTTATAAGGTCAAGGAGTACGGCGAACATCAGGACAAGATAAATGCTCTCAATGCTGAGATCGAAAGGCTCACCGCCGAGCGTGATGAGACAGTTGCCGAGTTTGAGAAACTGGCAAAGAAAAAGGTGAACATAGGTGAGATCGAAAGCATCGAAGCCAAGGAGTCCGTGTTTGGCAAAAAGGTCACACTTTCCAAAGAGGACTATGACAAGCTCAGCGACACCGCTAAGAAGTATGTTGCTATGGAGAAGAACATCAAAAAGCTCAAAAAAGAACGTGACACTGCCGTGCAGGAGCTTGGGGCTGTGATGCAGAAGTTTGAAGCGGTGTCCTCGGAGCTTTCGGAGTACAAGAAGAAAGAGGAGAACGCTCATTACTTCTCCCGTGAAAAGCAGAAAGCCGAAGCACAGCGTATCAAGCGTGAAGACCAGCTCTCCCGTGACTTACAAAAAGCAAGGGCGTTCATATCTGCCTGCGGACTGGCAGAGGATTTTGCCCGGTATAAGTTTAACAAAACAAGAAATGCAGAGTTAGAATAAAAGACAAAAAGCTATGGCATATCTCCGAAAGTGCTTGACAAAGATAGAATAGTGCGCTACAATGCTAAATACAGAGATATGCCATAGTGTAAATTTAGGAGGATTTACATTGGCAAATATAACAAAACGTAGAAACACATTCCGCATCAGGGTGTTTGTCGGTTATGATATGAACGGCAAACAGCTTGTAAAATCAACGACCTACACTCCACCTGACGGAGTGACACCAAAGAAAGCCGAAAAACTCGCCCAGGAGTACGCTTTCGAGTTCGAGAGACACTGCAAAGGTTACTCTCAGCTGAACGAAAATATGCGTTTTTCCGAGCTTGCAGATTGGTATTTCACAAACTACGCTCCGCAGGAACTGAAAGAAAGCACGATCTATACCTACAAGGGGCAGTACAAGAACCACATCGAGCCTGTTCTCGGTAATGTTAAGGTAAAGGACATCAACGCTCCCAGGCTGACGCAGATAATGCAGTCTTATAACTTGAACCCTGCGACGGTAAAGAAACTGTACGTCATAGTGCAGAGCATCTTCCGCAGAGGAGCAGAGCAGGGCTTCATTCGTGACACTCCCTGCCGTAACGTGATACTGCCGAAACGTAAGAAAAGTCGTAAAAACAAGGCTTTAGAGGAAGACAAGCTCAAAAGGTTCATGGAATACCTCGAAAGTAAGCCGTGGGACGAGGACTTCAAGCGTATCATCAAGGTTCTGCTTTATACGGGTATGCGTTCGGGAGAGTGCCTTGGACTTGCTTGGGAGGATATCGACTTCGAGAACAACACTATCTCGATAAACCACACGTTGACCGACATAGGCGGAAAGCATGAACTGACTGATCCTAAGACCGAGAGCAGTATCCGCATCATTGGTATGGGGCAGGAGCTGAAAAAGATTCTTCTTGCACAGAAAGAGTATATCGAAAAGCTGAAATATGCCCTCGGTGATAACTTCGCTCATCCTGAAATGGTGTTCGTATCAGCAAGAGGAAACTACCGTGACCGTAATTCAGTCTATCAGTCACTCAAACGCTTCACCAAAGGAACGGAGTTTGAGGATATGACTCTTCATCAGCTCCGTCATTGCAACGCTACAATGCTCTTAAACAGCGGTATCGACCTGAAAGTCGTGTCTGAGCATCTTGGTCACTGTGATGTGAACGTAACTGCTGACATCTACGCTGATGTTCTGCGTAAAACAAAAGCCCGAACTGCCGAACAGATTGAGCTGTGCCTTGCATAAAGGCAAATAAAAAAACCTCCCTGCGCGAACAAGGAGGTTTTGAATTGACCAAATGTTGACCAAAGAGTATTTGACCACTCGCAAAGTGCGTAAATGCGCAAGTTTTGAGGTATCTGATTATCTCTTTGAGAACTGCGGAGCACGACGAGCAGCCTTCAAGCCGTACTTCTTTCTTTCCTTCATTCTCGGGTCACGAGTCAGGAAGCCAGCCTTCTTCAGAACCGGACGGAGTTCCGGATTGAATTCGAGCAGAGCTCTTGCAACGCCGTGACGGATTGCACCAGCCTGACCAGTTACGCCGCCACCAGTAACGGTGCAAACAACGTCCATGTTTTCCAGGTTTTCAGTCAGTGCGAGCGGCTGACGAACGATCAGCTTCAGAGTATCCAGACCAAAGTAGTCGTCAATGCCTCTGCCGTTGATGGTGATTGTGCCATTGCCCGGGTACAGACGAACTCTTGCAACAGAGTGCTTTCTTCTGCCGGTACCATAATAATATTTTACCTTAGATTCGTACATTTAAAAGACACTCCTTTCCTTAAAATTCGCAAACTTCTGGCTTCTGTGCAGCCTGCTTGTGTTCTGCACCCTTGTAGGTACGAAGACGAGTCAGCTGTGCAGCACCCTGCGAATTGTGCGGGAGCATACCCTTGATGGCGATCTGCATTGCTTCGTCAGAACGTTCTTCCATCATAACCTTATACTGAGTCTGCTTCAAACCACCGATCCAGCCGCTGTGACGGTAATAATACTTCTGTTCGAGCTTCTTACCAGTCAGGACAGCCTGATCACAGTTAATTACGATTACAAAATCACCACAGTCTACGTGCGGAGCAAATGTTGGCTTGTGCTTACCACGCAGAATGTGAGCTGCCTTTGCAGCGACACGACCCAGCGGCTTACCTGCTGCGTCAATGATATACCACTTGCGGCTTACTTCACCGGCTTTTGGCATCGTTGTTGCCATAGTAGATTCCTCCTATATTTTCATGCTTTAATCCGTTTCTGCAACAAAAAACAGAATCGGGAGACAGAGGGCAGTTGGGTTGGACTGCACCGCCGGCTTCCGCAAGCTCACACCGGTCTCTCTGACAGTACAAAACTTATTATACAAAATTTTTTAGCGTTTGTCAAGGGGAAAATCGCAGAAAAACAGAAAAATTTTTCTGCATCATGCAAAAACAAACGGGAAAAATCTCAGTCAGCAGCCTTGCTTTCTGAAGAGGATGGTTCTATGAGATAGCGGATGGATGCGATGTCGTTTCCATATTGAGAGAGCGGCACGAGTTCTGGTTCTGTGTGCATGGGATCCATGCACCAATTTTCATCTCCTGTCCGTCCAACCAGTAACACAAAATGCAGATTTCCATGTTTTCCAGATACGCAGGCGATGGGGTAGATGGTTTCTTTCCACAAATTTTCCAGTGTTTCCGCAGAAAAATCACCAGATTCCAGATAAACCGTGGATACCTGCAAAGCATCTTCCATTGCATACCACTGTAAATCGCCCTCCGCATCATAAACCTGATGTGCAGAGAAAAACTGATTCAGTGTTTTGGGGTTGATGTCGTCGCCCAGTGCTGTTCGGTGGAAGTTCTGCATTTGCAGAGCTGCTGCCAGACAAGTGACCAGACAACCAGAATCCCCCATGTGATAGATAGAATCTCCCAAAGCATCTTGCTTCCACCTTGGGTCACCTTGTGCGTAATAGACGACATTTTCCAGAACGGGTGGCGTTGGAGTTTGTATGCCTGTTTGTTTCTGCTGAAAATACCCCAGACCCATCAAAATAAGAAACAGGAACAGACACAGCACCGTTCCGCAAAGCAGGGGTGCTTTGCGGCGGTGTCGATGTCGTTTCACAGCGGCTTACCGTTCTAACAGCAGCCGTTCGTTACAATATTCGCATTCCAGCAGACCATTGCCCAGCTCCAGAAAGCTTTTCGGCAGATAAGATTCCGAACAGGTGATGCAGTTCGGGTTCTTGCAGGCTGCACCCTTAACGGTTGTCCCACGGAGCAGAATGGTCGGGTTGTCCTTCTTGTTCAAGTCCAGCATGGTGATGATCAGAGCCATCCGGACATACATGCCATACCGTGCCTGATTGAAATACATCGCTCTCGGGTCTTCATCAACAGCCACTTCAATTTCATCGACTCTCGGCAGCGGATGCAGGATAATCATATCCGGCTTTGCAGCCTTGAGCTTCTTCACAGTCAAAATGTAAGTATCTTTCTGAGCCAGATATGCTTCCCGACTTGCAAACCGTTCCTGCTGAATCCGGGTCATATAGAGTACATCCAGTTCCGGCAATACTTCTTCCAGAGAATCCACTTCCCGGAACGGGCAGCCGCTGGCGGTCAGAATATCTTTCACATAAGACGGCAGTTTCAGTTCCGGTGTGGAAATCAAAATGAACTGGTTGCCCTCGAAGCAGGTCATTGCTTTAATCAAAGAATGTACGGTTCTGCCGTTGATGAGATCGCCGCAAAGGCCAATGGTCAAATGATCCAGACGACCCTTTTCACATTTCAGGGTGAGCAGGTCGGTCAGGGTCTGTGTCGGGTGCAGGTGTCCGCTGTCGCCAGCATTGATGACAGGGCAGTCCGCCGACAGAGCAGCTGCTTTTGCAGCACCAGCAACCGGATGCCGCATCACGAGAATATCCGCATAGTTGCTGACAATCTTTGTGGTGTCTTTCAGGGTTTCGCCCTTGGAAACAGAGGAATTTGCCGGATTGTCGAAGCCGATCAGACGGCCGCCCAACCGCAGCATAGCAGTCTGGAAGGACATCTGGGTACGGGTAGACGGTTCATAGAACAGGGTTGCCATGATTTTGTTGTGGCAAGCACCGGAATACACTTCCGGATTGTTCTTGATTTTCTCGCCTAAGTCTACGACTTCCTTCCACCAGGAAACCGGATAGTCGTTCAGGTCAATCAAATGTGGGTGCTTGGATGTGGTCATAATGAAGATCCTCCTATTTCATTGTAACTATAAGAACAGGGGAAGACAAGCTCCCCCTGTATCTATCATAACATTAAACTATGGTTGATATAGATTTTGAACTGCATATGGAAAAATTGTGCGGCTCTCCGACAGAGCAGCATCCGTTCCATAAAGATTTCAAAATATTCCAATACGGAAGAAATCTGCGTGTCAATCGTCATGGAAAGCACAAATTCCTGCTGTTCTTTATCAATCAACAATTCTGCTGTTTCAACCGCATAATTCACACGGTCGTGAATATCGAATGTTAAAAAGTCGGTATTCCGAACACGGCTGCGGCGAACATCGGTTTTATCTGCTAAAATCAAAGCGGCAGAAATGGCATCAATTGGCTGAGCCGTTGCTTCATCGTGGTTTCCGATGGCAGAAATCACAGAACAGATTTCATCAACGGGCATTTCCAGCCGGTCGAGCAATCGGAATGCCATAACAGCACCGCTTTGGGCGTGGTCAACACGATTGATGACGTTTCCAATATCGTGCAGAAAGCCGGCAATGCGAGCGAGTTCGATCTCCCGTTCTGGGTAGCCCAGTTCGGTGAGAATCCGAGCTGCGGTAGCAGCTGCTTTTTCCACATGCGGAAACGAGTGTTCGGTATAGCCGATGGATTTCAATGCTTCATCGGCACGCTGAATATAGGTGCGAATATCCGGATTTTTGCGGATATATTCAAATGTGATACAGCTTGCCATAGTTGTCGCCTTTCTCAATGATTTTTAGACCAATCAGAACGATTAAACATTCGGCTTGGTCGGGATAACATCCGATTCAAAATAAACATGATACCAAACTAAGAACATATAAACCGTCCAGATTTTCCGGCTGTTGTCAGCCTTGCCGGCACGGTGGTCATCCAGCAGCTGTACCAGTTTTTCGGTGTGGAAGAACTGCTGAGCAGCGTTGCCTTCAAACGTATTCTTGACCATATTATAATAGGTATCTTCTTTCAGCCATACCCGAATCGGAACAGGGAAGCCCAGTTTCTTCTTGGCAGCGGTTTTGGCAGTCTGCGGCGGGGTATCTTTCTTTGCAGCCAACCGCATTGCATACTTGGTGATATACGGCGTGCCGCCGCTTTCCGATGGCTTGTGGATGACACGATAACGGGTCGGAATCCGCTGTGCCAGTGCCATGACTTCTTTATCTAAGAATGGAACACGCAGTTCCAGTGAGTTCGCCATACTCATTTTATCGGCTTTCAGCAGAATATCGCCTGCCATCCACAGATGCAGATCCAGATATTGCATCTTGGTTACATCGTCCTGGTCTTTCACTTGGTCGTAATACGGCTTGGTGATTGCCATCGGGTCAGGAGCATTGGTGTGAATCTTGAGCAGGGCTTTGCGGTCTTTCGGAGTAAACATATAAGCATTACCGATGAACCGTTCTTCCAAATCTTTGCCCTTGCGAACGAAGAAGTTCACGCCACGGTGTGCCGGCAAGGATTCTGCAATGTGCATGATCCCACGCCGCAAGCCACGAGGCAGCTTTTCATAAGACGTTGAACCCGGGTCGCTGTAGACGTTGTAGCCGCCGAAGATTTCGTCTGCTCCTTCGCCGGACAGAACGACTTTCAGGGACTGCGATGCCAGATTGCAGACAAAGTACAGGGCAACGGCTGCCGGGTCTGCCAGCGGTTCATCCATGTGATATTGAATCATCGGGAGATGTGCCCAGTATTCTTCCGGTTCAATGACCTTGCTGTAATTCTTCTTGCCAATGGCTTCCGAGAATCCCTTTGCCCAGCCGATTTCATTATAGCGTTCTTCCTTGCCGAAGCCAACCGTAAAGGTCTTATCTACATCGGCAATGGCTGCCACATAGCTGGAGTCAACGCCGCTGGAGAGGAACGAACCAACTTCTACATCGGCGATTTTATGAGCCTCTACGGAGTTGTGAAACGTGTCGGAAATCTGGTTTACCCAGTCATCCAAAGACGGCTTTTCGTCTGCATGGAATTCGATTTCCCAGTACTGCTGAATGTCCAGCTTGCCATCCTTGTAAATGAAATAATGTGCTGGCGGCAGCTTGTAAACGCCTTTGAAGAATGTTTCTGTGCAAGGCGAATACTGGAATGTCAGGTAATTTTCAAGGGCAGCGGTATTCAGCACCTTTTTAAAGTGCGGATGCGGCAGGAAACTCTTGATTTCCGAGCCGAACAGGAATGTTTCTCCCATCTGTGCATAGTACAGCGGCTTGATGCCGAAGAAATCTCTTGCCCCGAACAAAGTTTTCTCTTTCTTGTTCCAGATGACAAAGGAGAACATGCCACGCAGCTTTTGCAGCAGTGCTGTGCCGTATTCCTGATAGCCGTAGATTAAAACTTCGGAGTCAGTCTGTGTTGCAAACTGATATCCTTTTTCAATCAATGCCTGACGAATGGTCTTGTAGTTATAAATTTCGCCGTTGAAGAGCAGGGCAAGATTGCCATCTGCACTGTAAAGCGGTTGTGTACCGGCATCGGATACGTCAATGATGCTCAGGCGGCGGTGACCGAGGGCAATATCCTCGTCAATGTAAGTGCCTTCTGCATCCGGCCCTCTATGTTTGATTCGGTTCAGCATTTCCTGAAGAACCGCATTGGAATTGTCGATATGGTTTGTAAAACCGGTAAATCCACACATCGGTAAAAACCTCCCTGTTTCTTGCAGATTTGTGTTCATGGAAATTGCGTTCCTTTTATTATACTATATTTCCTCGTCTTTTGCAATCAATTTCCATAGATTTTTTTCATTCTCTGAAAAAAACAAGTTGTCCGGACTTAGAAGGGCAGGTGTTTCCGCAGCAAATCAGCGAGCAGTTTCGCAGCATTTCGCTGTGTGGTCGCACCGGGGTGATGATTTGCCCCGAAATCCGTTCCGATTATGGAACGAACATCGCAGAGAGCAAGGCGGTTGTCCTGCTGTTGGGCAGCTGCAACGGCATTCCGAATGAATGGGGCAGCGTCAAGGTCACTGCTCATCCCAAGCATGCAGACCAGAAATGCCGTCGGGAACTGGCTGCGAAGTTTCTGCAAAAAAGCAGTGTAAGCAGCTTGAAATGCAGTCTCCTCTTCCGGAAACAGATGCAGGTAAGCGGAATCATTTGTTCCCAAGTAGAGAATCACCGCTTCCGGCGGTGCAAACGGGAGCAGGATTGTGGATTCCCAGTTTTCCGGCTGATAATGATAGAATCCAGCCGCTTCATAGACCAATGGCAGCAAGTCAGTTTCATTTTTGCAGGATTCCTCTGGAAAGCCACTGTAAACGCCAAACCCACTGTAAGAGAGAATGTGTGCATCTGCGTGCAGCAGCTTTGCGGTCTGAGCAGCATAACTTTTTGCAGCGTGTTCCGTTGCAATGGAAAAGGCATCCTCTGGGCTGGCAGCATCAATGCCGTATCCGCAGGTGATGGAATCGCCGATAAAGGCGAGGTGATGCGGAGCAGGTGGTAGCGGAGAACACGTTCCACCGTCACAGATGAGGGCAGAAACGCCAAGAATGCCATAGTGTGGTTCAGAAAGCTTGCAAATTTGGATTTGCTGGACAGATTCTGATGGGCAGGGAATGGAAATGGTTTTGGTTTCATCCGTGCAGACGAAATCCATCACCATTTTTTCCTGCAAAAAAACTGCAACTCGAACCGAACCAATTGCTTGCAGCGAAACTGTTACCGTTGTGGCAGTTGTCGTACAAGAAATAGTTGCATTACTCAGTGCAAGCCAAAGCGTGTCCGTTTCTGGAGCGTAGCGTGTGCCGGGGGAACAGGTGACAGCAGAACGAATTGGTTTCATAGAAAAACTCCAATCATAACAATCTTACAAAAATAGTTGCAGGGAATACGCTTATAGGTTCTTCCAGACATCCCGTTTCAGTGCCAGCAAATCCAGCACATCAATAACAGCATCTTTTTGATAGTTGGCAGCTGTACCCTGTGCTTTGGTGAGAGTTGCCTTTTGAATCAGATACTTTTGCAGCAGGACAACATCTGCTGTGTTGACGCTGCCGTCTTGATTGATGTCGCCGAGCAGAATTTCCGGTGATGTTCCGCCATCCAGCGGATAGCTTTTCAAATCTGGCAGTTCGTCCAAGGTGATGCAATATTCACTGTTATAGATTTCTTTCAGGTTTTCCGCAGGGTTGTTCTGTTCGCTGGTCAGGTAGTTCATATACCACGGGCAGAAATACAGCCAGGAAGCCTTGTCTTTCAGCAGGTTTTCCAAGGATGGAATGGTATCGTTTTCCGCCATGGTGACCATTTTTTCACCATCGGTGCTCTGTACCAAGCTGTAAAAGGTAGAGGAAATGGAGCTGAGGTTTGGCTGTCCATCCGCAGCGTTGTATTTATCATAGCCCACAATATCTACAACATCATCGCCCGGATACCAGTCCGGCGAGGTCGAGTAGGTGTAACTGTTCCAAACCCAGATTAAGTTGTCCAAGCCATAAACATTGGTCAGCTGGTCGTAGAGCAGGCGATACAACTGTTTGCAGGGTTCTGCACCCTCTGCACCCCACCAGAACCATGCACCTTCTGCCTCGTGAAGCGGTCGCCAGAGAACAGGAACATCTGCATCTTTCAGCTTTTTCAGCTGCTTTGCAATTTCTGCAATGTCTGCCATAATGACATCGTGTTCCCAAGTGCCTTCTTGCAGAGCGTTGGTAATACTGAACGTGGTGGAATCTGCACTGGCAGATGGCACATAGAATGCCCGTTCTGTACCGCCCTTTTCAGATGGTACTCTCCAGTGCCAAACAACGGTTGCAATTCCCTTGTATTCGTTGACCCATTGAATCGCACGTTCTGAGGCGTTGTCGTCCCAAGTTGCCCCATCAAAATAATTCAGGAAGTCAATGCCCCGAATGGCACACATTTTTCCGGTGGTCTTTTCCAGATATTCAAATTCTGCTTCGTTGTCCTTGATGAAATTGGTCGGGTCTGCATAGAGGTTGTAGTTGTGAGAACCGCAATATTCCTGCTGACCGGAGATAATATGTTTGCCGTACTGGTCGCAGAGATACTGATAAAGCCGTTTGGTGCTGTCAGAGGCATTCGGGTTGGAGAGCTGTCTGGTTGGCTGGAGGTTGGTCAGGGATTCCGATGCAGGAGCAATTTCCAGATAGTCGAACATGGTATAGCCCCAGTATGCCCGAAATGTGATGGTATTTTTTCCGGCTTGCAGCATGACCACACCGCCGGATGTTTCTTCAAAGGTCAGGTTGTGGGAGAAGCTGACTTCACCCTGATTGACACCATTGACATCTAAGTATTGTACTTTTTTGTTGGGGTCGTATGGTTCGCAGTAGCAGACGGTTAATTCATACAGACCGTCTTCCGGAACGGTAACTTCTAGGCTGACAGTTGTTCCTTTTTGGTCAAGATAGGAAAATCCACCGCCGGAAGCGTTGGTCAGGTCGTAATCTTCACCGCTGCCGTCCTCTTCAGTGTTGCCCTTCCAAGTTTCCTGATAGATTTTTCCGCCGCTGGTTGTACCGTTTTCAAATTCATAGCGAACGGATGTTGTGGATGCGGTTTCTGCTGCAACAGTTGGAACAGCAGGAATTCCAGCGAGCGTGCAAGAGCCTGCCAAGAGCATGGCAGCAATGCGGGAGGAATGTGGAAATGACATAAAAAAAGCCCCTTTCAATTTGTAGAATGGTAAAATGGTTGTGGAAAAAACGGATGTAGATTGTCTATATTATACAATTTCCATGGCAGAAAGTCAATATAAATTCTTGCACAAAAAAGCCGTTTCAGCTGCCGAAGCGTAGCCGAAACGGTTTTTCTTTTGAGATTAAGAGGCAAGTGCAGGGGCTTCTTTTTTCATCAACTTCCATTCGATGAAAATCATAATTACAGTGACCGCAGCAGACAGGAAATCTGCAATTGGCCCTGCAAATAAAATGCCATCAATCCCCATAAACAACGGCAGAATCAACAGCGGCGGCAGGAAAAACAAAATCTGTCGGGTGAGTGAAAGAAATGCACCCTTGACCGCCTTGCCGATGGCAGTGAAAAAGGTCGTGGAAATCGGCTGCAAAAAGTCGATGAATGTGAAGAACAGGAATATGCGGAAGAACCGGACGCCAAATTGATAATACTGGTCGCTGCCATCTCCGAACAGGGAGAGAATCGGCTTTGGAAAGAGTTCAAACAGGAAAAATGCAACCACGCATAAAATACCGCCCGTAATCACAGCAATGCGGTAGGCACTCCAAACACGGTCATATTTTTTTGCCCCATAGTTGAAGCTGACAATTGGTTGAATACCTTGTCCCAGTCCGATGACAACAGAAAAAATAATCTGATAAACTTTCATGATAATGCCAGCACTGGCAAGCGGGATAGCATCGCCATAAACAGATAGAGAACCATAGTGTTCCAGCATATTATTTAGGATAATCTGTACAATCATGATGGCAACTTGATTCAGGAACGAAGCCATGCCGATGGCAGCAATTTTCCGAGCATGGGAGAAATGCGGAATGAAATGTTTCATCTGCAAGTCTGTTTTCCGATAGCGGAGCAGGTAAACAAAAACAATCAAGGCAGAAACAACTTGTCCGATAACAGTTGCATAAGCAGCTCCAGCCATGCCCCAATCCAGACCCAATACAAAAATGGCGTCTAAAATGGTATTGATAATCGCACCAGCTAAATTACAGACCATCGTCATTGTTGGGCTGCCGTCTGCACGAATCAAATGACCGCCGCCAGCGGTGATAATCAGTAGCGGAAATCCAAAGGCAGTAATGCGAACATATTCTTCTGCATAGGGCATGACGTTGTCCGGAGCACCGAATAGCCGAAGCAGTGGATTCAGGAAAATCAGGCTGACGGCTGCCAGCAGAACGCCGCTGATGACCAGCATGGAAAAGGCATTGCCGAATGCATAAGCAGCATCTTCTTTTTCACCAGCTCCCATTTTCAAATTGAAACAGGCAGCACCGCCAATGCCGAATAACAATGCCAAAGCAATACAGGATGTGGAAAGCGGAAAGGCAACATTCGTGGCAGCGTTGCCGAGCATACCAACGGCTTGCCCGATGAAAAGTTGGTCAACGATGTTATAGAGTGCACCAACCAGCATGGAAATAATGCTGGGAATCGAGAATTTGAGCATCAATTTGGTGACAGATTCGCTGCCAAGCGGATTGGAAGCGACAGTTGTAGACATAAAAAAACTCCTTTCGGGTGGTAAAAATAAAATCCCCGCAGGGAAGCAGCGGACAAAAGCTAAAAATAAGGCAATTTTGTTGAACCGGATGCAATCGCTTTTCTAGAACGGTTGAAAACGACGGCATCCGGTTTTTGAATGTGGAAACTGCAAGGATTATTGTTTTTCTGGTGGAATCATGGTCAGAGAAATTCTGCCCCGTTTTCCATCTACCTCCAAAACCCACACTTTCACGACTTCGCCCACCTGTACGACTTCCATGGGGTGTTTGATGTAGTGCTTGCAGATTTTAGAGATGTGCACGAGTCCGTCCTCATGAACGCCGACATCTACAAAACAACCGAAATCGGTGATATTGCGGACTGTTCCCATCAGTTCCATGCCCGGCTTCAGGTCTTTCAGTTCCATAATATCACCGCTCCGCAGCAACGGCGGCGGCAGGGATTCTCTTGGATCTCTGCCCGGTTTAGAAAGTTCCTGTAAAATATCGTTCATAGTTGGAACACCAACGCCAGCTTGCTTTGCCAAAGCATCCAGCCCGTAGCGGTCTGCTGCAGCGAGAATTTCCGGATGTGTCTGCGGTGTCATGGCAGACAGCGAGAATCCGCAGGCGTTCAGAATGGCTTCCGCAGCGGCATAGCTTTCCGGATGGACTGCCGTTTGGTCTAATGGGTTAGCAGCGTTTGGGATTCGCAGGAATCCGGCACACTGTTCAAACGTCTTTGCTCCCAACTTGGAAACTTTTTTCAGCTGCTTTCGGTCGGTAAATGCTCCGTTTTCTGTCCGGTAGGCAACAATATTTTTTGCAATAGTGCTGTTAATGCCAGCAACGTGTGAGAGCAGGGAGAATGATGCGGTATTCAAGTCCACACCAACGCCATTGACACAATCTTCTACCACACCATCGAGTGCAGCAGTCAATTCTTTTTTCGGCATATCGTGTTGATATTGCCCCACGCCGATTGCTTGCGGGTCAATCTTGACGAGTTCCGCCAGCGGGTCTTGTAACCGCCGTGCAATCGAAACAGCACTTCTTAGGGAAACATCATATTCCGGAAATTCTTCTGCTGCCAGTTTCGAGGCAGAATAAACGGATGCCCCCGCCTCCGAAACGACCATATAGGCAGCCGGATAAGGGAGTGTTTTCAGCAGGGCAGCCACAACCGATTCTGCTTCTCGGGAAGCAGTACCGTTTCCGATGGCAACCGCTGTAACGTGATGCTTTTGCAACAGTTCTAGAATGATTTTTTTGCCCTGTTCCATGCGAGTTCCTTCGCCGACGGTGATATGTGCAACGCCAGTATCTAAAACTGCACCCGTTTCGTCAACGACTGCCAACTTGCAGCCTGTGCGATAGCCGGGGTCAACGCCTAAAACAATTTGATTTTTGAGCGGTGCTGCCAGCAGCAATTGCCGCAGATTGGCAGCAAATAACTGAATGGCAGCAGCATCAGCGGTTTCGGTTAGATTCTTGCGAATTTCCCGTTCCACTGCCGGAAATAAGAGCCGTTGAAAAGCATCTTCTGCCGCAGCCTGTACCAGCTTCGCCGCCGGACTGTCGTTGTGGACATATTTCCGTACGACAACCGCAGCACCTTTTCCCTCTGGGAGAGAGAGAGTCACTTTCAGGGCGTTTTCCTGTTCACCTCGATTGATGGCAAGAATGCGGTGTCCCTGTAGTTTTTCAATCGGTGCTTGGAAATCATAATAATTGCGGTATGGCGTTTCTGCCTCTTCATCGACTGCACGAGCAGACAGCGTTCCGCTGAGTATGGTAAATTGCCGCATCTGTTTCCGCAAAGCGGCATCGTTTGCCATTTCTTCCGCTAAAATATCCATAGCTCCTTGCAGAGCAGCTGCTACATCCGGCACATCCTGTTCTGGCTGAACAAATGGTTTTGCAGCTTCTTCTGGAATGGTTTCCCAGTTCTGTTCTGCCAGAATGCGAGCCAGCGGTTCTAATCCACGGGCAATCGCTGCGGAGGCTCTGGTTTTCCGCTTGGGGCGGTAGGGGAGATAGAGGTCTTCCACTTCAATGAGCGTTTTTGCAGCTTGAATCTGCTGTTCCAGTTCTGAGGTCAGCTTGTCCTGTGCAGCGATAGCGGAGCAGATTTCCGTTTTTCGCTGTTGGAGTTTACGGAGATATTGCAGCCGGTCATTCAGTTGTCGGAGCAGCTGGTCATCCAGAGAGCCTGTTTTTTCTTTTCGATAACGGGCAATGAATGGGATGGTTTTTCCATCGTCCAGCAGGTCAATGGTGTTTTGAACCTGTTCTTTTCGCAGGTGAAATTCCGTTGCCAGTTGATTGATGATTTCCAAAAAATCGCCTCCTAATTGCAATGGTTGAGGAAAAATTGTTTGCATCGTATCCTTTTTATTATAGCACACAACAGGAGAAAATGCAACAAAAAAACCGACCCTCAACGAAGAGAGTCGGTTTTTCAATTTATAAAAACGGTATCACAAAACACTTTGGAGGGCGTGTATGCAGATGACCGTAGAATCTTTTGCAGCAATCATATGGCACGAACCGCCGAACAGTTATCGAATTTCCAGCCGTCTGTTTGCTGGTACTTTTGGCTGCTTTTTCGGCAAAATCATATAGAGAATGCCGTTTTTGTATTCTGCTTCGATTTGGTCAGCATCAATGCCGGAAATATCGAACCGCCGCTGGTAAGAACCATAGGAGCGTTCCCGACAGATGTAGTGTTCCTTGGATTTGTCAACCTGTTCTTGCTGATGAACAGCAGACAGTGTCAGCGTATCGCCGTTGACATCCAGTTGAATTTCGCCTTTTTCAAAGCCTGGCAATTCGGCTTCCATGATGAACTTGTCATCTTCTTCCCGAATGTCCGTTTTGAAACTGCGGACGGTTTCTTTGCTGACAAAACGGTCATCAAAATCAGAAAATGGGTCTAAAAGGGAAAACGGATCTCGTTCAAATGCGGTCAAGCCATACATAGTAATTCCTCCTCATGTTTGTGAATCAGTAAGTCGATTTATTTGATTTCCAGCCGCTTGCTGGTCGGCGTTTCTGGCTGCTGCTTCGGCAGGGTGATATACAGAATGCCGTTCTTGTATTCTGCATCCAACTTTTCTGCATCAATGCCAGTCAAGTCGAAACTTCTCTGATAAGAGATGTCAGAGCGTTCCTTGCGGATGTAATGCTTCTGTTCATCCTTGTCCTCGGAATCAGCATGATGTTCTGCGGACAGCTTCAAGCAATCGTCTTCCACATCGAGGTGAATTTCGTCTTTCTCGAATCCTGGCAACTCGGCTTCCATCACGAACTTGTCGCCCTCATCTCGAACATCCACTTTGCAGGAACTCAAACCCGTTCCCGCAAAAAAATCATTTTCAAAATCGTGAAATGCATTCAGCAAATCAAAATGTTTCTTTTCAAACGGTGTCATGGTATACATAAAAATTCCTCCCTCTCTATCGTTATCAATCATGCAATCTGTTATTTAACTTCCAGCCGCTTGCTGGTTGGAGTTTCCGGCTGCTGTTTCGGCAGGGTTACATACAGAATGCCGTTCTTGTATTCAGCATCCAGCTTTTCCGCATCAATGCCAGTCAAGTCGAAACTTCTCTGGTAAGACACTTCAGAGCGTTCCTTGCGGATGTACTTCTTCTTGTCGTCCTTGTCCTCAGAATCGGTGTGATGTTCTGCGGACAGTTTCAGGCAATCGCCTTGCACATCAAGATGAATATCTTCTTTCTCGAATCCCGGCAACTCGGCTTCCATCACAAACTTGTCGCCCTCATCCCGAACGTCAACCTTGCAGGTACTCCAGCCAGTTCCAGCGAAAAAGTCGTTTTCAAAATCATGAAATGCATTCAGTAAATCAAAATGCTTCTTTTCAAACGGTGTCATGGTATACATAAAAATGCCTCCTCAAAAAAGCAGATGGCTCTGCGTTCAAATTCCTGTGGTTTTCTGATTCGTTCTTGCGAATCTTACTAACATTTCCGATACCTTCTCATGGGGCTCATTCCTTTCTTTCATTGTCTATAGGATACTGCTGCTATATGAAAACTGTGTCACACAATTGTGAAAATTAGATGAAATTTAGCACTCAATAGAAAAGAGTGCTAACAAGTGCAAATAGAGAGTGCTAATATTGAAACTGTCCTCATTCCAAGGTACAGAAACAGAAAAACAGCGTTTTCCCCGAAGAGAAAACGCTGTTGCATGCGAGTGATTTTAGGTTGATGTTGTGATTAGTCGACGCTGAGGATCCACTTTTTCAAGCGTGAGAGATCAATTACATTGATGACACCGTCGCTATTGGAATCTGCTGGCTTTGCCTGTTCAGCGGTCAAAGTTTCTTTGCGAATCAGATACTTTTGCAGCAGAACAACGTCCTGAACATTGACATTTCCGTCCAGATTCACATCACCCAGCCGGAATGTAGGTTCTGTTATGGTCGTGGTTTCTGCCGGTGTTGTAACAGTTGTTGTGGTTGTGGTTTCAGCTGATGTTGTGTCAGTTGTTGTAGTGGTTGTAACCTTTGGTTCTACATTGTCCACGATGGAATAATACGCCGGCTTTGCCTGGAAGTTTTCATCGAACAGCAGCGGAACTCTGGTTGCACGCCAGCTCTGGTCGTCGGTAACGCCCCAGACAACAACAGCAGAAATGCTGTCTGCATAGTCGGTGTAAATATCGAAGATGTCGCTGTACAGCTGAGCCTGCTTTTCCAGACCTGCTTCAGAGGTGTCCGAAGTGGTAATATCCAATTCTGTTACCTGAATATCCAGACCAGTGGAAGCGAACTTGTCGATTGCCTTGCGATAAGTGGAAGCGGTCGGGAAACCAACATCCAAGTGGGACTGCATGCCGATACCATCGATCAAGCCCTTTTCTTTCAGTTCCATTGCCATGTTGTAGATAGCAGTGGTTTTGCCTGGCATGTATTCGTTGAAGTCGTTGTAATAGAGTTTGCAGTTCTTCGGGGCATATTTTCTTGCATACTGGAATGCATATTCAATGAATGAGTTGTCACCGAAAATCCGAACCCATGCAGAACTGTTGGAATCTTCAGACTTGCTAGAGCCAGCCTTTCGAGGATTACCATCATCCAGCCATGCTTCGTTTACAACGTCCCAGGCATAGAATTCAACATCCGGATACTGTGTTGCCAGACCTTCCATGACGTTCTTGATGTAGTTTTCCATTCTCTTGAGCATGGTGTCCTTGTCAACCCAGTCGCCATCATCGGAGAAGTTTTCCTTGAAGAACCAGTCTGGTGTCTGGCTGTGCCATACGAGGGTATGACCACGAACCGGAATCTTATTTTCTCCGCAGTATTTCAGCAGAGCATCTGCCTGTGCGAAGTTGACCTGCGGATTCGTATTGTCGCCGCTTGCCTGCGAAGCAGCCTGATCCAATACATAATCTGGCTTCAGTTCGTTGCCGAAGGTAATGCTTTCATTGAAGTGCTTTTCTACCAGATCCATGAAGGACGGAGAAGCCAGGTTGGAAGCCATAATCGCAGTACCGATTTTGAAGTAGCCATTGTAAACATCCTTGATAGAGGCAATGTCGTCCTGAATCGGAATGATCGGGGCTTCTGCGAGGGTAAAGTCGTCAATATACAGTTTGGATGCATCGTTGCATTCAAAGTAGACATAAACCTTAGAAACTTCGCTGGTAAAGCTGAACTTGATGTTGGAAAATTCTGCCCAGTCGCCGTTAGAAGTTTGGGTTGCCAGATTGCTGTAATGCCGTTCGCCAGCAGCATCGGTATATTCCAGACTCAGCTTGATGCTGTTGTACCATTCTGCCTTTGCGTAAGCACTGACGGTGTATTCTTTGTTTGGTTCGCAGATGTCATCCAGCAAAAGCTGCGGACCATGCCAGTTTTTGCTACGGTCGGATACCATCATGGAAGAAGAACCGCTGTGTGCTTGGCTATCGGTGATGGAAATGGATTCGACACCACCTCTTCCGGTAAACGGTAACGATGCACTGCTGTCTTCGAAATCCGAGCTGTAGATAATGGCACCGGTTTCGGCATCGGCTGCGGTTACGGTTGCAAATGGGATGGATGTGCTGAGCAGCACAGCTCCCAGCAGCCCCGCAAGAACCTTTTTGGCTGTGTGTTGTTTCATAAATGTAAACCTCCCTAAATAGAACAAGAACGTTTCTTGATAGAAAGCAAAGTGATGTTGCTTTCTAAAAAACCAGATGGATTTAGTATACCATATTTTTTCCGAAATGTAAATGCTTTTGGTGTGGAAAGCTTGTATTTTTGTTGAAATTTACTACAACCCAGATGAAAAATATAGCAAGTTGTACAAATGCAGAAACAGAGTCACGCTTTTGAAAAACGGAGCATATGTTGCAGTAAGGGGCGGTCTGGAGGAAAGCAGAGCCGTTCCCAAACGATGGAAAAAAGTGAGGGGTTATTGATGCAATGGAATCATCAGGGAATGGAGTTGGAGTTCCAGCCAGAAATGGCATGGGATCACTTCCATTTATTTGAGGACACACCGCAGCCACCGGAACAAACTGGCATGCGGACACCACTGCCGGAGGAAACGCCAATTGGTATGGCATATGTACCTTATCAGCAGTGGGATACGACTTTTTCAGCGGAGGAAGGCTTTCCGAAGGGAACGATTTTCCCGCAGCTGTACAAACCATTTTGTCCGGGAGGTGAACGGCATGCGTGAACAGGAATTGCTGTTACGGAGTCTACAGCAGTGTGACTTTATGCTGTACGAGTTGCAGTTGTATCTGGATACGCATCCGAACTGCAAGCGGGCGATGGAACAGTACCGGAAACATCTGGAGATGAAGCAGAAAGCAGAAAAGATGTATGTGGAAAAGTATGGTCCGATTCGTCCGAGCCAGTCCAACACAACAGAGCGTTGGAACTGGGTGGATGCACCGTGGCCGTGGGAAAAGGAGGCAAACTGCGATGTGGACGTATGAGAAGAAACTGCAATATCCGGTAAACATTAAAACGCCAAACCCTCGGCTTGCAAAGTTTATTATTTCCCAGCTAGGTGGGCCGGATGGGGAACTTGCCGCTTCGCTGCGATATATGCACCAGCGATATGGCATGAAAAACAATCAGGTCAAAGGAATTTTGACCGACATTGCAACGGAAGAACTGGCACATGTGGAAATGGTATCGGCGATTTTATACCAGCTGACCCGTGACATGACACCGGAACAGATTCTGCAAGACGGCTATGCAGAATATTTTGTAGACCATACTGCTGGCATTTATCCGCAGGGGGCATCTGGTATGCCGTTTACGGCTGCCTATTTCCAGTCAAAGGGCGACCCGATTACAGACCTGACGGAAGACCTTGCAGCGGAACAAAAGGCACGCAGCACTTATGAAAATATTTTACGTCTGTGTGATGACCCAGATGTTCGAGAGCCGATTAAATTTCTCCGGCAACGGGAAATCGTGCATTTCCAGCGGTTCGGAGAGGCAATGCGAATGGTACAGGATGAGTTAAATTCCAAAAACTTTTATTGCTGTAATCCGGCATTTGACAAAGGCTGTGGAAAGCAGCAGAAGCGTTCCGGAAAATAATATGCTGTAAAAAAGAACTGCCCGATGCACGAGAGAGTGCATCGGGCAGTTCCTTTTTTATTTTGTCTTGTAAAAGTTTATTCGCCGTAGTAAGAGAACAGCTGACACGGAATCATGCCATTGTAAAGCTTTCTTCGTTTGGTTGCTGGTTTGCCGAAGAAGGATTCAAAGTTCGCATCCGGAGAAATCACATAGCAGGGATACTGCTTGTTTGCTGGAAAGACACCGCCCATAATCTGATAGAGCGATTCCGCAGCCTGTACATCTAAAAGCCGTTCACCGTATGGCGGATTGCAGATAATAATCTGTTCCGGAACAGCTGTAAAGTCTGCAATGTCCTGCTGCATTACATGAATCCGAGTTTTTACGCCAGCTTTGCGAATATTTTCTTCCGAAAGCCGGATGGCTTCCGGATCGCAGTCGAAACCGTATGCTTCAAAGGTGGTATCTCGCCGAATGGCAGCAATTGCCTCTGCACGAGCATTTGCCCAGACAGATGCCGGAATACAATCCCAGCGTTCCGCTGCAAAGTGGCGGTGCAAGCCCGGAGCAATATGCATGGCTTTGAACGCTGCCTCAATCAGCAGTGTACCGCTGCCGCAGAACGGGTCGCAGACGACACTATTTTGCTTGACTCGTGCCAAGTCAACAATGCCAGCGGCAAGGGTTTCCTTGATGGGGGCAGCGTTTGCGTTTCTCCGATAACCTCGCTTATGCAATCCAACACCGGAACTGTCTAAATAGATAGTTGCGAGATTCTTGCGGATGGAAAACTGAATCTGATGCACCGCACCGCTTTCCGAAAACCAGCTGGTCTGGTATTTCTGCCGCAGGCGTTCTACAGCTGCCTTTTTCAAGATGGACTGGCAGTCCGGAACGCTGTGCAGTTTGGAATCCAATGCATGTCCCTTAACTGGGAACGCATCATCTTTTCCAATCCATTCTTCGAGTGGCAGCTTTTTCATGCCCTGAAAGAGTTCCTCGAAGTTATAAGCCGGAAAACTGCCGAGTTGTACGAGTACCCGTTCTGCGGTGGAAAGACAAAGGTTTGCCATTGCCAGAAGGTGATAATCACCCCGAAATAAGATTCTGCCGTCCTGTACCTGAATCTGTTCTGCCCCTAATTTTTTCAGTTCAAAATGGAGGGTATGTTCCAGACCAAAATGACACGGGCAGCACATCCAAAATGCATGTTGCATGGTGGTATTCCTTTCTGTTGTAAGAAGATGATTTTTGAAAAAAGAAGCACATCATTTGGATTGCTGTGCTTCTTTTTTGGGTTATGCCAAGCTGATTTTATTCAGAAGGTTCTCCGCCAGATTCTCCACCGGAATCACCGCCGGAGGCTTCTCCACCACTGTCACCGCCAGCGTTGCCGCCGCCGGAATCGCTGCCGCTGCTCTGGCTGGTATCGCCGCCGGAGCTGTTGGAATTTTCATGTCCGCCATTGCCCTGACTGCTATGGTCGGTGTTGCTGGAGCCTTCAGAACTTTCATCACTGCTGCTATTATTATTCGTTGTGTGATTGTTGTTGGATGGTGTTGTAACTGCTGGAGCAGTGTAGTGGTTGCCGTCACAAACGGGAGCGTTTGTGGATTTCCAGTAGCCAACACCCAGTTTCTTGCAGTTTGGCCCTGCAATTTTACCAGTCTTTGCACACACATAACCTTCTACCACGTCATCATTGCTCGGATAGCTTGCACCCGTATCCAATTTATCAGCGTATTCACCAATGATGTTATACCAGATTTGGTCGGATTCAAGGGATTCCGGCAACGATTGCCGTTCGGTGTATCCAATCCAAACACCGCTAACGAAATCTTCCGTCATGCCGACAAAGGTCAAGTCATACCAGTTTTCGGTTGTCCCTGTTTTTCCGGCAACGTGTTTATTCTGTAACTTTGCCTTGTCGCCCGTGCCGTTTTCAACAACATTTTGCAGCAGCTTATTCATGACATAAGCGGTTTCGCTGCTCACTGCCTTTCTCGGGCTGCCATCATTTTCATAGATGAGGGTATCTTCACCCTGTTTTACCCATTTAATGATGTGTGGTTCAAAATGCGTTCCGTCGTTTCCGTATGGAATATAGCTGGAAACCAGATTTTCCAAGGTAACACCGTAGGTTAACGCACCCAGTGAAAGCGGTGCAAGGTCGTTGTCACTCTCGTTGTCGGTAGAAATGTCATCCAGTTTCAAGCCCATTTTTTGGGTTGCAAAATCAAAGACCGCCTGCGTGCCGAGGTCATCGCAGATTTTTGCCGGAACGGTATTCAAGGACTTTGCAAGGGCATCGTATGCGAATACAGAACTGTGCGAATACGAGTTGCTGTAGTTTGCTGGCCAATCTTCGCCGTCTACCTGTTTCAGCGGTTCATCTGTGAACGTAGAACCCCAATGAATCTTGTCATTTTCGAGTGCTAAACCGTAGGTGGTCAGTGGCTTGATGGTTGAACCCGGCTGGCGAGGTTCCATCGTGGCATAGTTCCAGCAGAGGGACTCTGTTTTCTCGCCGATGCTGCCGACAATTGCCTTAATATTGCCCTCATAGTCCATGGCAACAAATGCAGATTCCGGGTAGAGAATTTCGTCTGTAGAATAGTCGCCGTCCCCGTTCTGGTCGAGGTAAAGGGCAACATCCTCTTTGTTCCCAACGAGGTTATCCAGATCCTTGTACTTGTCTTCAACATAGGATTGCATATCCAAGTCCACGGTCGTTGCAATCTGATAGCCGCCGGCATTGATGCGGGCAATGGCTTCGTTGGAGGTGAGGTTGTACGTCTTTTCGAGGTAGTCGGCAAATTCATAGATTGCGGTATCTACAACCCAAGAGGTTGCCTCTGCACTCAAATATTCGTTGTCTTCTTCCGGATGGGTTTCCTGATATTCATCAGAGTCTGTGAAAATCAGTTCTTCATTCAAGGCTGCCTGATATTCATCATAGGTAATCGAACCGTTGTCATACATCTGAAGCAGAACATATTTCTGACGGGCTTTGTTATCTTCTTTTCCCGTGTTGATAAATTCGCCTGTGGCCTCATCTTCGTAACCAGCAAACGGGTTCAAGGTGTTCGGGCTTTTTGGAATGGCAGCGAGGGAAGCTGCTTCTGCAATATCCAGTTCGCTGACATCTTTTCCGAAATATTTCTGTGAAGCAAGCTGAACGCCGTTGATAGGCCCGCCGAAACCGATATAGTTCAGGTAGTTTTCCAGAATTTCATCTTTGCTGTAATTCTGTTCCAGTTCCATTGCACGGAAAATTTCACGAATTTTTCGGGCTGGAGATTGAACATCATCGCCCGTAATATTTTTAACGAGCTGCTGGGTGATGGTTGAACCGCCGACATCGGTATTATAGATGTGAATGAACATATTCACGAAAGCGTAGAAGGTTCTTCGATAATCGACACCATCATGCGTGTAGAAGCGTTCATCTTCGGCAGATACAAACGCATCCTTGACGTGCTGCGGAATCTGGTCGATGGTAACGGGGATTCGTTCGGTATGGTTGTTGACCTTATAAAGGCACACCAACTCTCCGTTGGAATCGTTTGCATAGACATAGGTATTATTTTTCATTTCCAGTTCCTCGATGGTAACATCGGAAACTTCATCTCGGAAACTCATAACATAGACCGTCATGCCCGTTGCCACAATCGTTCCGGTGATGATACAAATCAGGAACAGGGAAACCAGTGTGGTGCAGAGAATCGAGAATGCTTTTCGGAGCGTTGGAAACCGTTTTGGTTTTTCTGCCTGAAGGGCATCGTTATAATACGGATATTCCGGTGTTCCCGTCGGGGGCTTGTTGCAGAGGGCTGCATCTGCCTCACTTTCATAGATGACCCGTTCTCTGGGGTCTGGCGGTGGAGGGGTTGGCGGAACGGGTTTCTTTGCCGGCAGGTTTGCAGTCGTCGTTCTGGCTGCTGGCTTTGCAGGTGGCTTGGAAACGGGGCGTTTTGCGGTTGTATTTGCTGTCGGTTTTTTGGCAGCAGGTTTTCGATTCTGCGTACCAGTTGGTCTGGCAGCAGTTGGCTTTTTTGCAGGGGATTTTCCGTGCGAAGCAGCCGTTGCACGACTGCCGGATGAGCGTTTTGGCGGAGTTCCTCCGGCACGGGGTTTTCCGGCTTTTTCCGCAGCCGGACGGTGTTTCGGGTTGCGGGATGATTCCTGATTCATTGCTGTGCATCCTTTCTGTTGATGATGAAAAAAATCAGACTTTTTGGGAGCGGTGACCAAAATAGAATTTTTTAGGATTTTCAGCCGCTCAGTGGTCGAAAAACGGGCAATATTTCTTTTATTATACCACAAAGCCAGTCGGATGTTAAGTGGTTTCTGAAAAAAGCGAGAAAAATATACAACCTGTATAAATTTTTCTTTTTTGGGAATCCTGTTTCTGTTACTTATCCGAAAAATCAGACGGAAAACCGAACAGGAGGAAAGACGTATGACAAAATATCGTGCAGTTTCTGTGGTGTTGATGAGCATTTTAATCGCAGCCGTGATTGTGCTGTGTGCGTTGTCGCAGTCGATTCAGAATAAACGGGCAGCGGCAAAGACAGAGGAATCTTCAACCTTGCCGCAGGTGGATTATGTGCTGGGAGAGTATGAAGGGTATCTGGCAGTCTTTCGGGGTGAACAGCAAAAGCCTTATCAGGTGTTACAAATGCCGGTGCAGCTGCTGCCGGAGGAAGACCAGGGAGCAATCGAAGCTGGGATTCACGTTCAGACCGAGCAGGAGTTGCGGCGGTTATTAGAAGATTTTGCATCATAAAAAGAACGGCGGGCAGCAGAAATGTTGTCCGCTATTTTTTATAATTCGACAAAAAATAGCGAGAAATCGAAAAAACTGCATAAAATAAAGAGGCAAAATTTGTATATTTTTTACGTAAAAATTACTTGACATTTCACGAAAGTTCAAGTATAATAAAGCTATGGAAGGAAATGCATTTGAAACGATGCACGTTGTTTTCATATGGTTCGTGTTGTAACAAAATACAATTGACGGAAAACAAGGAGGAATTTATTATGAAGAAGTCTGCAATTAAGATGATCGCAGGGGTTTCTGCTCTTGCAATTTTTTCGTCCATTTCTGCAACCGCTATTCCGGCATTTGCTGAGGAATATGATGCGATTCAGGAACAGGATTATGTGGCAACTTTCGCAGATGAACAGACACAGAACGTTGCAAACTATTTGCTGGAAAACGGTGTTTCTATGGAAGAAGCACAGGAAATGATGGAACATTATGTGAATGGTCGTGCAATGATTGAGCAGGAAGAAAATGCCGAAGATGGAATTTCTTTGCTGAGTGAAAACTTGAAGAGAGCATTTTATAATGGTGTAAATACTACAACCTACAAAAATTCTCTTAAGAGCAGTGATTCCAAGATTACGTTTAAGAAAGAACAGCATTATGGAGCTTTTATAATCAACAATCCAAATGCAAATGTAAGAGTAAGCTTCAATGCGATTTCCAATGAAGATGCAAACGGAAATTACTTGATTACGGGAACTGGTGATCATTACATCTTCAATGGTTATAATAACTTTACAACATTCGGACTGGATTCAGATGGTGTTTCTTTTAAGACGGAAACAAAAACCAATAGTGCTAATCGTCCACTGATAATGTGCACATTTTCGTTTGATACGAGTGCTTCTCTGAAGAGTGAAGCCGCTGTAAAAAATGCGATTCAAGTACAGCAAACAACTAGCTTGTTGAAAAATGGTAATCAAGTAAGTAGTACTTTTAGTTTCCACACATTTGTACTGGGCGATTTTGACCATGATGGTGTTGTTTGCGATAAGGACTATACTTATTTGATGGATTTCATATTGAACGCTTTTGATGGCTATTTTAACTACACAAGTGTAAGCGATAAAACAGCTTTTGAAGTTAATACAACAGCTGTTGATATAAATATGGATGGTATTTTGGATATACAAGATGCCATTGCATGGAATAAGTTAAGCTGAGAAAGCATATAAGGGAGGTATGTGCTATGAAAAAAGCGATGAAATGTATGGCTGGAATCTTGGCCTTGACATTGGCATTTGCACAGGTTGCTCCGGTTTCTGCTTTTGCGGAAGAAACAACTGCCGCAACAGAAGAAGCACAGGCTGTTTATTCTGGTGATTGCAGTGCAGAAGGCTCTTCTGTCACATGGACATACAATCCAACAGAAAAGACCCTTACGTTCTCCGGAACAGGTGCAATTAAGGATTATCAGGCAAGCGGCGAAGCATTGCCGTGGCTGTCTGCTTCAGATGATTATAATGTAAAGAAAGTTGTTTTGGAAGAAGGCATTACAAGCTTGCCGGATTTTGCAGAAGAAAATGGCTTGTTTGATTTGAGAAAAGGCGGAAGACCTTGCACCATCATCTTGCCGGAAAGTCTGACAGATTTCCATTATGGAACAGCACTTTCTTTGTCAAGAGGTGTCATCCTTTATGTAAAGGATGGTTCTGCGGCTTACTGTGATGTTCATGCGATTGCAGATAGATATTATTACACCGATCGAAATTGGTTGATTTATTCTAGTGGCGTAGCAGAAAATCCAGTTGTACCAACAGAAGGGACTTCTGACACCGGTTTGACTTGGAAGTTCGATTATGAAACTAGACAGTTGACCTTGAGCGGAACAGATGATTACCAGAATAGTTATCTGATTCAGCATCTGGCACCACTGATGAAAGCGGCAGATAAAATTTTATTTGATAAAAACTTTGTTGTGCCGGAAGATCCGAATGAAACGACAATGCCAGCAACTTACACATATTTAAAGCAGGTACTGGTAGATAATCCAGTATCGGAATATCTTCACGGTCATTCGCAGGGAATTTGTTGTTATTATCAATCACCGTTCCAAATTGCGTGTGAGGAAGTAAAGGAAGCTTATGAAAAGCAGTATCTGGCAGAAGATGAAGTAAATCCGTTTGAACGTAATTGTAGCGTTGAAACTGATCCAGATTTGTCAACATATAGCGGTAACTGTGGTGTAGAGGGTGGCGACAATGTTACTTGGACATATGACGTTGCAACCGCTACGATAACATTTTCTGGAACAGGTGAAATGCAGGATTTTCGTAATTCAGAAACAGGAGCATATACGCATCCTTCTTGGTTGTATGGAGACGGTGCTGTGCCGAATTACCAGCCGAAGCATATTGTAATAGAAGAAGGAATTACAAGCGTTAAGCTATATTCTCGTTGGGATTTGTTTGGATATAATGTTCCATCTAGTGAAAGTGAACGTTGCACGATTACAATTCCAGAGAGCTTAAAAAACACGAATCTTTTTTCTTATGCAGTTGATCCGAGTGATTATGTTACATTCCAAGTAAAGCAGCAGTCTGTATTCTATTTTCAGTTGATGAATCAAATGGATTCGCATCCGGATAATCATTGGATTTATGAGTCCACTGGTCTTGCAAAAGATGTGGTTGTTTCCGAAGATGGTATGACAGAGGGAAGCTCAGAAAAGGGCTTGCATTGGAAGTTTGATGGCGAAAAGCGGGTTCTGTACCTCTCTGGCACAGATGTTCCTGGCAATCAGGGCAGTGCTTTGAGTGAGATTAAGGATTTAGTGAGTGTAGCAAAAGCCATTGTGATTGACAAGGATTTTGTTCCGCCGCTTGGAACAGATTTGACCACTTGGACAAATTACTATCTGAAAACTTTTTATGGTCTTGAGATTTACCATAATGTTTATCTTTATCGGGGCAGCTTGTTTGACCAGCATTATTTGGCTGCGAAAGCACTGTATAAGGAATATGAACATTTGACAGACGAAGAAGAAGAACGGTATGGAATCTTCAATCAAGGCTATTACTACATCGGCGAGTCTGACACTTGCGGTGATGTCAATCTGGATGGCACAGTAGACCTTGTAGATGCAATTTACTTCGGAAAGTATCTGGCAGGTCTGGTGCAGATGAGTGATGCACAGTTGGCAGCAACCGACTGCAACGGAAACGGTGTTACTGGCGAAGAAGCCGATTTAAGCGTACTGATGAAGTTCTTAATCGGTGGCATTACAGATTTGCCGTATACAGAAGAATAAAGAATAAGACCTCTATCTTTTAAAAGAGAACGGCGGGCAGCAGAAATGTTGTCCGCTGTTTGTTTTAGGCAACAAGAAACGGCAGCACTCGCAAGGAATGCTGCCGCTTTTGTGTATCTACTTGTTTCAGGGGGTTGCTGCCGGAAATTACCGGAAATAAGCAACACCGCTCTGGAAGATTTTCTGATCCTTTTCGCCCGGAACATTGCGATAGAGGTTTGTACCGATTCGTTCGCTGTGTCCCATCTTACCGAAGACTCTGCCATCCGGAGAGGTAATGCCTTCGATTGCCATCATGGAAGTGTTCGGGTTGTAGTGAATATCCATAGTTGGGTTGCCGTCCAAATCAACATACTGGGTTGCAATCTGTCCGTTTTCTGCCAGCTGTTCAATGAGTGCCGGCGGAGCAACGAACCGACCTTCGCCGTGAGAAATTGCAACGGTGTGCAGGTCGCCGACTTCGCAGCCATACAGCCACGGGGACTTGGTGGAAGCCACTCTGGTTGTTACCAGCATAGACTGGTGACGAGCAATCGTGTTGAAGGTCAGTGTCGGAGCATCCTGTTCCATTTCGACAATCTTACCGAACGGAACAAGACCCAGCTTAATAAGTGCCTGGAAGCCGTTGCAGATACCCAGCATCAAGCCGTCCCGATTCTGGAGCAGGTTGTGAACAGCATCCATAATCTTCGGGTTGCGGAAGAATGCCGTGATGAACTTACCGCTGCCTTCCGGTTCGTCACCGCCGCTGAATCCGCCCGGAATCATGATAATTTGGGCATTCTTAATGCGGTCGGTAAAGGCTTCTACAGATTCTGTAATTGCAGCAGCAGACAGGTTGCGGATGACAAAGACTTCTGCTCTTGCACCAGCCCGTTCAAAGATTCTAGCGGTATCATATTCGCAGTTTGTGCCTGGGAATACCGGAATCAGGACGTTCGGGCGAGCCGTCTTAATGGTCGAGAACTGGTGAACCGGATTGTTATAGCTGTAAACCGGCGGCTTTTCTGTCGTGGTCTTGATTCTGCACGGGAAAACAGATTCAAGCTTCTTTTCCCAGATTTGCAGGAGCTGCGGCAGCTGCATGGTGTAGTTCGGGCAAACAATGGTCTGTTCATTGGTGGTTGTACCAATCACGGTTTCCTCTGCCTTTGCATCGCCGTTCAATTCAATGACAAATGCACCGCAGCACGGCTGGAACAGTTCTTCCGGTGTCAGCTGCTTGGTGAAGCGGAAACCGATGAAGTTACCAAAGCACATCTTTGCAATGCCTTCTGCAACGCCGCCGAAGTCTACTGCCCAGATAGCAGCTGCACGGTTGTCCCGAATGATGGCTTCTACCTGATCGAAGCAAGCACGAATGCTGTCGAAGTCCGGCAGACCATTTTCCAGATAAGTTGGCTTGACGAGGATGACCTTGCTGTCAGTGTTCTTAAATTCTGTGGAAACAACATGGTCAGCCTTTGCTGTGGAAACAGCGAAGGAAACGAGCGTCGGCGGAACGTCAATCTGTTCAAATGTGCCAGACATGGAGTCCTTACCGCCGATTGCACCGCAGGAGAGTTCCAGCTGTGCTTGGAATGCACCGAGCAGGGCTGCCATTGGCTTGCCCCAGCGTTCCGGATTGTTCTGTGTCCGTTCAAAGTATTCCTGGAAGGTCAGCCAGCAATGATGCCAGCTACCGCCTGCTGCAACGATTTTTGCAACGGATTCTACAACAGCACACATTGCACCGTGGTATGGGCTGCGTTCGCTGATCAGCGGATTATAACCCCAGCCCATGAGTGAGCAGGTATTTGTTTCGCCACGGAGTACCGGAATCTTTGCTGCCATTGCCTGAGATGGGGTCAGCTGATAAGCACCGCCGAACGGCATCAGAACCGTTCCTGCACCGATGGTGGAGTCGAACATTTCCACCAGACCCTTTTGCGAGCAAACATTCAGGTTGGAGAGCAGTTCCTTCCAGCTTTCTGCACAGTCTGGCATTGCTGCCGGAGCGTCAGTCTTTGGAGCAGGGATGACAACATCGGTATATTTTGCAGCACCGTTTGAGTTCAGGAATTCCCGACTCAGGTTGACAATGTTCTTGCCATTCCAGTGCATTTTCAGTCTTGGTTCAGCCTTTACTTCTGCAACGATGGTTGCTTCGAGGTTTTCCTTGCCAGCAGCCTGCAAGAACTTTTCAGCATCTTCCTTGGCAACAACCACTGCCATTCGTTCCTGAGATTCACTGATGGCAATTTCTGTGCCATCCAGACCGTCATACTTCTTCGGCACAGCGTTCAGGTCAATTTCCAGACCGTCGGTCAGTTCGCCGATGGCAACGGAAACACCGCCTGCACCGAAGTCGTTGCAGCGTTTAATCATCTGGGTCACATATGGGTCACGGAACAGACGTTGCAATTTGCGTTCTTCCGGAGCATTACCCTTTTGTACTTCTGCACCACAGGATTCCAAAGATTCAATGGTATGGGACTTGGAAGAACCAGTTGCACCGCCGCAGCCGTCCCGTCCGGTCTTACCGCCCAGCAGGATGACAACATCGCCCGGAATTGGAGCTTCTCTGCGAATGTTGCTTGCCGGAGCTGCACCGAGTACCGCACCGATTTCCATTCTCTTTGCCATATAGCCCGGATGGTATACTTCAGAAACGTGTCCGGTTGCAAGACCAATCTGGTTCCCATAAGAGCTGTAACCGCTTGCAGCACCGATGGTGATTTTCCGCTGCGGCAGCTTGCCGGCAATGGTATCTTCGACCGGAACGAGCGGATTTGCTGCACCGGTTACACGCATAGCCTGATAAACATAGGAACGGCCAGACAGCGGGTCACGGATTGCACCGCCGAGGCAGGTTGCAGCACCACCGAACGGTTCAATTTCCGTCGGGTGGTTGTGGGTTTCGTTCTTGAACATCAGAATCCAGTCTTCTTCTCTGCCTGCAACGTCTACCTTGATTTTCACAGAACAAGCATTGATTTCTTCGCTTTCGTCCAAATCGTTCAGCTTGCCGTCTGCCTTGAGCTTCTTCACTGCCAGTGTTGCCATATCCATGAGGGTAATCGGCTTGGCATCTCTGCCCAGTTCGTGGCGGATGTTCAGGTAAGCATCATAGGTTTTCTGAATATAAGGAGCACCGATTTCAACCTGTTCAATATTGGTGGAGAATGTGGTATGACGGCAGTGGTCAGACCAGTAAGTGTCAATCATCCGGATTTCCGTGATGGTTGGGTCACGGTGTTCGGTATTCTTGAAATAATCCTGACAGAACTGGATGTCATCCAAATCCATTGCCAGACCATATTCCCGAATGAATGCATCCAACTGTTCCTTGGTGCGGTCACAGAACCCGTGCAGGGTCTTGACTTCGGTCGGAATTTCATAGTTGGAATCGAGCGTTTCCGGCTTGTCGAGGGAAGCCTTCCGGCGTTCTACCGGGTTAATCAGATAAGACTGAATCTGCTGAAATTCTGCATCGGTCATATTGCCGCTGATGATATAAATCTGAGCGGTGCGAACCCGACAGCGTTCGCCTTGCAGCAGAATCTGAATACACTGTTCACAGCTGTCTGCCCGCTGGTCAAACTGTCCCGGCAGGTATTCGGCAGCAAACATTCTCTGATTGCCGGTACATTCCGGAAGGGTGTCATAGGTGACATCGACCGCTGGTTCAGAAAAAACAGTCGGGATGGCTTTTTGAAATGCCTCTTCGGTCAGGTGGTCGGCATCATAGCGGTTCAGAATCCGAACCCCCGTAACACTCAGCCGAAGAGCGGTTTGCAGGTCGTTCAGCACAGATTGTGCTTCTACCGCAAATTCCGGCTTTTTTTCCACATAAATTCGATAAACAGACATACGATTACTCCTTTTGTGATGAATTTGCATTGTCTTTCGGCACGATGTGACCGAAACAGCAAGCAGAATCGCTTTCTTCTATTCTAACATAAAAAATAGATTTACGCAAACTTTTTTTCTCTTTTTCCGCAGGAATTTTTACAGGGGTGAAATCCGGCGTGTGCCCATTGTGAAATGCAGCGTCCCGTTCCCGTTCAAACAGCACGGGCAGCGTCAGTCCAATGCGGCTGGAGAGAAAGGCAGTTCGGGCAGTTTCTGCCAGCTGCTGCATGGCAACCATGCGAGTATGTTTCACAGAATCCGGAATCTGGTCGGTGCGTTTGGCAGCCGGTGTTCCGGTGCGGGGCGAGTAGCGAAATACATGAATTTTTGCAAACTGCATGGATTCTGCAAATGCCAGTGACTCTGCAAAGTCAGCATCTGTTTCCCCTGGAAAGCCCACCATAATATCGGTTGTAATGGCACAGACCGGAAACCGGCTGCGGATGGCTGCACAGAGGGCAGCGTATTCCTGTGTGGTATAGCGTCGGTGCATCTCTTTCAAGGTGTGGTCGCAGCCACTCTGTAAAGAGAGATGAAACTGCGGACAGAATGCCGGAAGGGCAGCGAGTGCATCCAATAAATCTTCTGTCATGCGTTCTGGCTCTAACGAACCCAGCCGCACCCGTTGAATGCCCGATGTTTGACAGCAGAGCGAAACGGCATCGAGCAGCGAACCGCCCCATTCTTTCCCGTAAAAGGCAAGGTTAATGCCGCAGAGCACAATTTCTGTATAGCCCTCCGCTGCAAACTGAGAAACTTCCTGTTGCAGAACATCCAGCGGCATGGAGCGGCAGCGACCTCTTGCATAGGGAATGATGCAGTAGCTGCAAAAGCAGTTGCAGCCGTCTTGAATCTTTAAAAAGGCACGAGTGCGGTCAGCTGGCAGGTGATGGGGCAGACAGGCGAATGACTCTGTTCCGGTATATGCTGGGATGTGCTGCATCGGGGCACGGTTTCCCGTGAGAAATTGCTGTACCAGTTGCGGCAGGCGGTCACGGTCTTGTGTGCCGATGACAAGGTCTGCTTCTGGCAGGGCAGCAGCTTCTTTCGGAAATGCCTGTGCAAAGCATCCCGTCAACACCATAACGGCATCCGGATTTCCGGCACGCAGACGGCGGAGTGCGGTATGCATGCGGCTGTCGCCGGAGGCAGTGACGGTGCAGGTGTTTAATACAATCACATCCGCCTGTTCCGGCTGGGTGGTGATGGTGTATCCGGCAGCCTGAAAAATTGCCTCCATTCCAGCAGTTTCGCAGCTGTTGACTTTACAGCCAAAGGTAAAAAAATAACAATTCAAGCGAAAAAATCCTCCTTTGGAAATGCGTGCAGATGGGAAAAAATACGTTGAAAACTGGTAGAAATCGGTTGGAATGTGAATTGAATTTTTGTGGATTGTCACAGAAATTCCACATAGTTTAGTGGGTGTGAATAAAAAAAAGGAGACGCATTCCGCACCTATTATACTATAATCACGAAAATAAAGCAACCGTCTTGACAAAAAAAAAAAAATGTAGTATACTATGTTTAACAGAACGGAAAGTGACAGTTCCATCGCAAGCTGTTGATTCGTTCTGGACAGCAAACCCTATAAAAATTTTAGTTGGGGCAAGGAGGTTATGCATCATGTATGAAACAACGATTTCTCTGCAGGCAATCAATGATGTAAAGGATTTTGTAAACACCGTAATGCTGTTTAATTATGACATCGATTTGGTGTCTGGTCGGTATGCAGTTGATGCAAAGTCTATCATGGGTATTTTCAGTTTGGATCTGTCAAAGCCGATCAAGCTGCAGGCACACACTGAAGATCCGGAAGCATTGATTAAGGCAATCGACAAGTTTATTGTAAAGTAAGTTGTCATTCAAAGATTGAGTAGAATAGTAAGAGGGAGAAGAGCGGCAAGCAATTGCCGCTCTTTTTCTGTCCGATGTCTGTTTTCTCTGATTTTCGCATAAGATAGCACAGGAATCTATTTGACGGGAACAGGGAGAGGAGAACGTGCGATGCGAAAAATCATTGCCGGATGGCTGGCAGGCATCTGGCTGTGTCTGTTGTTGGTGCGGCTGCCAGTGCAGGCGGCAAATCTTGCAGAACCCATTCAGGCACAGGCTTATGTATTGATGGAACAGGAGAGCGGAACAGTACTGGCGGAAGAGCAGGCAGACGTTCCGCTGCCGATGGGCATGATGGCAAAGCTGATGACGGTTTTGCTAGCCGCAGAACAGCTGGAATCCGGTGCATGGACGCTGGAAACGGTGCTGACAGCCTCGGACGTGGTGAACACCTGCGAGGGGGCAACGGTCTGGCTGACGGCTGGGGAAACCATGACAGTTTCGGACTTGTTGAAAGCGGTGATTATCGGGAATGCCAACGATGCCGCAGCCGTTCTGGCGGAGGGCGTGAGCGGCAGTGTTCCGGCATTTGTGATGGAGATGAACGCCCGTGCATTTGACCTCGGCATGCATCAGACGATTTTCACGAATCCGCAGGGCTATGATGATGAAAAACAGTGCACAACTGCACGGGATTTGGCGAAACTGTGCCAGAGATTGGCGGAATATGAAACCTTGCAGCCCTATTTTCAGACATGGCGTGATTTTCTGCGAGGAGAAGCAACCGAACTTGTCAATGAGAATACGTTTTCCCGTACGTATGAAGGGCATATTGGCTTTAAGGCAAGCCATACCGAGCAGTCCGGCTGGTGTCTGGCGGAGGGAGCAACCCGAAACGGAATGACTTGTATTGCAGTTGTTCTGAACGGTACGGAAGACCAACGATTTGCGGATGTCAAACAGCTGCTGAAAGCAGGCTTTTCCCAGTATCGGGTGATGCAGCCATTGTTTTCCGATGAGTTCTTGAAACCGCTGACCGTAAAGGGTGGCGTTTCAACAGCAGTGCGGTTCACAGCAGATGACGTGCATGGTGTGGTTGTTCCGAAAGCCGAACCGGATTTGACAGCGGTTTTGCAGCTCCCGTCTTACATCGAAGCACCCGTGCAGAAGGGCAGAAAAATCGGAAGCGTTGCCTTTTATAATGGTGATACGATGCTATATGAAACCGCATTGGTGACAACAGAACCCGTGGAAGCCATGACATTTTCTCGTGCTTTTGCTAAAATTACGGTCAAAATGCTTAAATTTTAATGTTCAATTTTGTAGAAAAAATACAAGAATCCGGATTTCTCTTGCAATTCGTGCGAAAATATAGTATGATGGATATGATAAATTGGTGGGGGAGTGCCCTGCCCTGTGCAGAGTACGAACGTACCCTTTTATAAAAATGGAGGGAATGTAGTTATGGCTTTAAAGTTGAATACCAAATATCTCGCTTCTTTCGTAGGCGAAGACGAACTGACTGGAATTGCACCGGCTGTCAACGCTTGTGCAAAAGTTCTGCACGACAAGACTGGTCTGGGCAATGATTTCCTGGGTTGGCTGACACTGCCGACCGACTATGACAAGGAAGAATTTGCAAGAATTCAGGCTGCTGCAAAGAAGATTCAGAGCAATTCCGATATCCTGATTGTCATCGGGATCGGCGGTTCTTATCTGGGTGCACGGGCTGCAATTGAATTCTTACAGTCTACGTTCTACAACAACAAGAAGAAAGATACACCGGACATTTATTATGTCGGCAACAACATCAATCCGTCTTACTTGCAGGAAGTACTGGCAATCTGTGAAGGCAAGGACATTTCTGTCAATGTCATTTCCAAGTCCGGTACAACCACAGAACCGGCTCTGGCATTCCGTGTGTTCAAGAAGCTGGTAGAAGAAAAGTATGGCAAGGAAGGTGCAAAGGATAGAATCTTTGCAACCACTGACAAGGCAAAGGGCACTTTGAAGAACCTGTCTGACACAGAAGGCTATGAAACCTTCGTTGTTCCGGATGATGTTGGCGGACGGTATTCCGTTCTGACTGCGGTTGGTCTGCTGCCGATTGCAGTTGCAGGCTGCGACATTCAGGCTCTGATGGATGGTGCTGCTCAGGCTCAGCAGGACTACATGGCAGATTTTGAAAACAATGACTGCTACAAGTACGCTGCACTGCGGAACATCCTGTATCGGAAGGGCAAGTCCGTAGAAATGCTGGTTTCCTATGACCCGAACTTTGTGATGATGTCCGAATGGTATAAGCAACTGTTCGGCGAAAGCGAAGGCAAGGACAACAAGGGTATTTATCCGGCAGCTGGCGTATTCTCCACCGACCTGCACTCCATGGGTCAGTATATTCAGGAAGGTTCTAGAATCCTGTTTGAAACCGTTGTAGACATCAAGAAGCCGAAGCAGGACTTCTTCCTCGAACCGGATGCAGAAAATCTGGATGGACTGAACTTCCTCACCAATCAGAATATGTCTGTTGTAAACCGTAAGGCACTCGAAGGCGTTATTCTGGCACACACCGAAGGCGGCGTTCCGAATATGATTCTGGAACTGGATGACACATCCGAAAAGAGCCTCGGCTATCTGATTTACTTCTTTGAAAAGGCTTGTGCAATTTCCGGTTATCTGCTGGGCGTGAATCCGTTCAACCAGCCGGGTGTAGAAAGCTATAAGAAGAATATGTTCGCTCTGCTGGGCAAGCCGGGTTATGAAGACCGCAAGGCTGAACTCGAAGCAAAGCTGAACTAAACCCCATTTCCGAAAAAACAATGTCTTCTGACATGAAAGGAGCTTATTTATGATAAAGTTGATTACAGGTAAAAAGGGCAGCGGCAAGACAAAGATTCTGATCGACCAGATCAACAACGCTGTAAAGGACACCAACGGATGCCTCGTTTGCGTGGAAAAGGGAGAAACCCTCCGCCGTTCCATCAGCTACAAGGTAAGATGGTGTGATGCAGAACAGTTCGCAATCGACAGCTTCGCAGCATTCTATGGCTTCGTTGCTGGTATGCTGGCTGGCAACTACGACATCAAGGAAATCTTCGTAGACGGTATTTTCCGGATTGCTGGTGCTGATTTCGATGAATTCGGTCTGATGCTGGGCAAGCTGGACAAGCTGACTGGCGAAGATGTAACCGTTGCATTTACTGTTTCCGCTGACAATGCAGAACTGCCGTCCAGCGTAACAAAGTTCTTGGACTAAGCAGCTTTTTACAGGTTTTTGAAAAAAAAGCTTGACAATTGACGCAGAAGTAGTATATAATGATTGTTGCAGTGTGTGAAAGGAAAGACAGGAAAAGACTATGAAATTACAGCTTCGGGAAATCTTTCAGGTAACCGGAATGCATTTGCCGGTCTCGTATTCCATCCCGCTTTCGGAGTTGGAAGATGTACATGGATATACATTTGCAGAGCCGATTGCTGTAGAAGGCGAATTCGTAAATCGTGCTGGAATTGTGACCTTGAATTATCAGGTGTCCTGCCGTTTGGATGCGGTCTGTGACCGTTGCCTCAAGCCGTTTACCCCTTCCTTTTCGTATACATTTTCTCACACCGTTGTACCGTCATTACACAGTGACAATCCGGCATATGATGCCTATTTGGTCGCTGAAAATGACAAGATAGATTTGAATGAGACAGCAATCTCAGACTTGTTGCTGATGCTGCCGACAAAGTTGCTTTGCCGGGAGGACTGCAAGGGTTTGTGCGATATTTGCGGATGTGACCGAAACGTCACAGACTGCGACTGTCTGAAGGAAAAAGGAGGTGCCAACGATGGCTGTACCGAAGAGAAAGGTTTCTAAGGCAAGACGGGATAAGAGACGTTCTGCTGTATGGAAGCTGGATGCACCGGCAATGACAACTTGTGATCATTGCGGAGCATACAAAGCACCGCATAAGGTCTGCAAGAACTGCGGATATTATAAGGGTGTTGCTGTATTGAAGATGGACGCTGAATAAGCAACCTACGTTGAGGGGGAGAGGCGGAATGGTTTCGCCTCTCCTTTTTTTCAACAAATAAAGGAAGAAATCTCCTTCTTCTCCGTATAAGTGAAGGTAGAAGAGGAATTATGAAAAAGAACCGAAACGGCAGTGGTGGACGGCGTGCAATCGGTATCCCCACTGACATATAGTGAAACACGAAATCAGCACAAAAGCAATCGAAAAAACGGAAGGGAGTGGATGCCAGTGGCATTACCAATTGTAGCCGTGGTCGGCAGACCGAATGTCGGAAAATCGACCTTGTTTAATAAGCTGATTGGAAAGCGGCTTTCCATTGTTGAAAATACGCCGGGCGTGACCCGTGACCGCATTTATGCAAAATGTGAATGGCGGGATCGTGCCTTTATGATTGTGGATACAGGCGGGATTGAGCCAACCACAGAAGATGTGATTTTGAAGCAGATGCGAGAACAGGCACAGCTTGCCATTGAACAGGCAGATGTCATTATTTTGGTGACAGATGTTCGCTGTGGTGTCACAGCGGATGATAGTGCGGTTGCCAACATGCTGCAAAAGAGCGGAAAACCCATTATTTTAGCAGTCAATAAATGTGATAAAATCGGCGAACCGCCGATGGAACTCTATGAGTTCTATAATCTGGGACTGGGCGACCCGTTTCCGGTTTCTGCGGAACATGGTCACGGTAGCGGTGATATGCTGGATGCGGTCTATGATGCTCTGCCGCCAGAATCGGAACTGGAAGAACAGGACGATGCGATTCGGGTCGCCATTATTGGGAAACCGAATGTCGGCAAGTCTTCTCTGGTCAACCGTATTGCTGGGGAACAGCGTGTGATTGTGTCGAATGTTGCCGGAACAACCCGTGATGCAACGGATACAACTGTGGAAAATGAAGAGGGCAAGTTCGTTCTGATTGATACCGCCGGAATCCGGAGAAAATCCAAGGTAACGGAAAAAATTGAACAGTATAGCGTCCTGCGTGCCTATATGGCAGTTGACCGGGCAGATGTTTGCCTGATTGTGATTGATGCAACCGAAGGCTTTACCGAACAGGATTCCAAGGTTGCCGGATATGCACACGAACAGGGAAAAGCGTCTATTGTTGTCGTCAATAAGTGGGATTTGGTGGAAAAAGACGGAAAGACCATGCAGAACTTTGAAGAAGAACTGCGGGGACATTTCAGCTTTATGTCTTATGTGCCATTCCTGTTCCTGTCCGCAAAGACGGGACAGCGTGTTTCTAAGCTGTTCGGCATGATTAAAGATGTTTACCAGCAGAATTCCATCCGTGTTACCACTGGTACACTGAATGATATTTTGGCATATGCAACCACACGGGTGCAGCCGCCATCGGATAAGGGTCGCCGCCTGAAGATTTATTATATGACACAGCCGTCTACGAATCCGCCGACGTTTGTAGTCTTTGTGAATCGGGCAGATTTGTTCCATTTCTCCTATCAGCGGTATCTCGAAAACCAGATTCGAGCTTCATTCGGTCTGACCGGAACGCCGGTGCGGTTTGTCGTACGGGAACGGAATCGGGATGACCAGTCATAACCAATCGGAAGGAAGGACAGGAGTATGCTTGTCATTGCAATTCTCTTGACAGCTGTCGTTTCCTACCTGTTGGGCAGCTGTAATTCTGCGATTATTGTAGGAAAACTGATTCAGAAGAAAGATATTCGAGATTACGGCAGCCATAATGCCGGATTGACGAATACACTGCGTTGTTTTGGAAAGGGCTGTGCAGCCCTGACCCTGATTGGTGATTTGGGCAAAGGAATCGTTGCCGTATTGCTGAGCAAGGGCATTTTTCATTTGCTGCAAGTGGGCTTTACAGATGCTCAAGATTTGCAGCTGGTCGGTTATATCGCCGGTATTTTTGCGATTTTGGGACATGTGTTTCCGCTCTATTATGGATTTAAAGGCGGAAAAGGTGTACTGGTTGGCGTATCGGTTTTTCTAGTCATTGACTGGCGAGTCTTTTGTATTTTAATCGGCGTATTTGCAATTGTTTTGATTTTGTCGAAATATGTTTCGCTCAGTTCGATGATTGCCGCCGGATGTTGTCCGATGGTTACGTTTTTGATGCAGCATTTTCGGGCAGAACCCCTGCCGCTGTGGTATCAGTTGGTGAATACAGTAATGGCTGCCCTGATGGGCGGATGGGTCATCTTCATGCACCGCTCAAATATGGAACGCTTGAAAAATGGCACAGAAAACCGATTTTCCTTTCATCGTTCTGCGGACGCAACCAAACCAAAATCTTGACAGAGAGGAGCATGTCTATGGAACACATCACCATTTTAGGTTCTGGCGGTTTTGGGCTGAGTCTGGCACTGTCCGCTTATCGCAGCGGACACGCTGTAAAAGTCTGGTCGAAGTTTCCGGAAGAACTGGAAGCCATTCGGCGAGATGGCGAGCACAAGCAAAAATTGCCGGGCGTTCCGATTCCATCTGAAATTACGCTGACCGCAGATTTAGAATCTGCGATTTCTGGAGCGGATTTGGTTATCTTTGGCATTCCGTCTTCGTTCCTGCGTGACACCGCAAAGCTGGCAGCCCCTTATTTGCATGCACCAATGGTCATTGTCAATACGGGAAAGGGCTTGGAAGCCGGAACGCATTACACCATGAGCCAGATTTTGCAGGAGGAACTGCCACACCTGCCGATTGTCACGATTACAGGTCCATCCCATGCGGAGGAAGTCGCACGGAATGTACCGACAACGGTCGTGGCTGCCTCTAAAGATTTGCAGGCAGCGGAATATGTGCAGAAAACCATGAGCAGTGAAACGCTGCGGCTGTATCGCAATTCGGACATCATTGGCTGTGAAGTGGGCGGTGCTCTGAAAAATATCATTGCCCTGAGTGCTGGTGTTTGTGATGGATTGGGCTGCGGAGATAATACAAAAGCAGCCCTGATGACAAGAGGCATGCATGAAATCACAAAGCTAGGGGTTGCGATGGGCGGACAGCGGGAAACCTTTGCTGGACTTTCCGGCATTGGCGACCTGATTGTAACTTGTTGCAGTATGCATAGCCGCAACCGCCGAGCAGGCATTTTAATTGGAGAAGGCGTTTCGCCGGAAGAAGCCGTGCGGCAGGTTGGTACAGTAGAGGGCTATCACTGCTGTGAAGTTGCCTATGCACTGTCCCAGCAGATGGGTGTTTCGATGCCGATTACCGAACAGCTGAACCAAGTGTTATTCCATGGCGGAAATCCAAAAGATGCGATTTATGCATTGATGTGTCGACCGCAGCGGTCGGAATGGGTTGAACAGGAACTTTGAGGGATGGAGATTCACCGACAACATTCCGGAAAGCAAGTTCAAGCAAGGTGAGAGGGGGCTTGTGTGATGTTGGATTATCGGATTTATACCTTTATTTCTCTGTGTGAAACCAGAAGCTATACCAAAACAGCAGAACAATTACACATCTCTCAGCCCTCTGTCAGCCAGCATATCAAAGCATTGGAACAGCATTATGGATGTGATTTGTTTTATTTTGAGGGCAGAAACCTGAAGCTGACGAAAGAGGGCAGATATCTCTATCAAAAAGAAGTTGGCATTATGACCAACGAGAAAGAGATTGAATCCTATATTGAACAGATGGCGAACGGAAAGCATCTGCGAATTGGAATGACACCCTCGGTGAGTGAGTCGTTTGTGCCGAAATATCTGGCAGCTTATATTCGGAAGAATGCCGAGATTCACTTTCAGTTTCTAGTAGATGATATGCAGCAGCTGCGGGGAAATCTGGCGAATGGAACGCTGGATGTAGTTTTTTCGGAGCAGTTCTTTTTGAATGGTTCGATTTTTGAGCAGCATATTTATCATCAGGAGCAATTGACGTTGGTATCTGACCCAGCCACTGCAGCCCGATTATATGGGCGGTCGGTTTCTGCAATTTTAAAGGAAACCTTACTGCTGCCGCCGGAGGGGTCTGGTTTGCGGGAAATTATCATGCACTGGCTGAATTCTCGCAGCATGGCACTGACGGACTTTGAACGGGTGATTGTGGTAAACAGCATTACGATGATACGGGAGATGTTGGCACAGCAAATCGGCGTTTCGATTCTGTTTGAATCCAATGTACGGGAAGACGTTCAGAATCGGCGGTTGCAACGCTTGCAGATGGATGATTTTTTTCTCTGGGGAAATTTTCAGTTTGTATATTTGAAAGAAAGTTTATCGAAAGACCTCTATACCGATTTCTTTCAGGACTTTCAGAATATGGTAACGGAACACGCTCACTTGCCGACTGTTCCCTATCAGTTCAATTGAAGAATATCACAAAAAATCGGCTTTCAGAAACGCATTCTGAAAGCCGATTTTTGCGATTAGGCTGTTAAAGTAAAAGTATCTGTAAAATCAGTGAATTATACATTAAAGCGGAACAGTACAATGTCACCATCCTGCATCACATAATCTTTTCCTTCGAGGCGAACAACGCCCTTTTCTTTTGCTGCTGCCATAGAGCCACCGCATGCCATGAAGTCATCGAATGAAACAACTTCTGCACGGATGAAGCCCTTTTCAAAGTCGGTGTGAATCTTTCCGGCTGCCTGCGGAGCTTTCGTACCCTTGCGAATCGTCCATGCACGTACTTCCGGCTTTCCGGCGGTCAGATAAGAAATCAATCCAAGCAGGCTGTAACCCTCCCGAATGATACGGTTCAAGCCGGATTCTTCCAAGCCCATTTCCGAGAGGAACATTTCCTTTTCGTCATCTTCCAAGTCGGAAATTTCTGCTTCGATTTTTGCACAAATCGGCAAAACGGCTGCGTGTTCTTCTGCTGCAATCTTGCAAACGGTCTGATAATGCGGATGTTCTGCCAAATCGCCGGAGAAATCCTTTTCACAGAGGTTTGCTGCATAAATTACCGGCTTTGCGGAGAGCAGCGGTGTTTCTTTCAGCCATTCCTGTTCTTCTTCGGTCATATCGAATGCACGTGCAGATTTTCCCTCTTCGAGGTGAGCCTTGAGCTGTTCCAGGAAGTCCAGCTGATTTTGCAGCTTTTTGTCCCCCTTGAGGGCTTTTTTTACACGGTCGATTCGGCGGTTCAACATATCCAAATCGGCAAAAATCAATTCTAGATTGATGGTTTCAATATCTCTTGCCGGGTTGATGCTGCCGTCAACGTGAACAATGTTGACATCCTCAAAGCAGCGGACAACGTGGACGATAGCGTCGGTGTTGCGGATGTCGCCGAGAAACTTGTTGCCGAGACCCGCGCCCTGGCTGGCACCTTTGACCAGACCTGCAATGTCAACAAACTCAACGATGGCAGGCGTTTTCTTGTCAGTCTGCCAGATCTCGGCCAGCTTGTCCAGCCGCGGGTCGGGCACGGGCACGATGCCGGAGTTCGGCTCAATCGTGCAGAAGGGGTAGTTGGCCGCCTGCGCGTTCTGGGTGCTGGTCAGCGCATTGAACAGGGTAGACTTGCCCACGTTGGGCAGACCCACGATTCCTAATTTCATATTTCTCCATATCTCCTTTATTATCGTTGTTTTTTGTTGCCGGATTTGGGGTTTTACCCCCATTTTACCCCCATTTTCGAGGTTTACCCCTTTTTCTCACTATTAGCTGCCTCAAAAAGACGCACGGCGTTCTGCATTGAATCATCAGAAACATGGACGTATTTGTCCATCGTCGTCTTGATACTGGTGTGCCCCAGCAACTGCTGCAAGACCTTGGGCTGCATGCCGCGCTCAATCGCGCGGGTAGCATACGTATGGCGCAGCGCGTGCATCCCAAAGGGAGCAATGCCGGCTTTTTCGCACAGCTTATAGAGGTGGGTGTCATAGGAACTGTTCTTAATCGGTTCACCGGTGCGATAGTTTACAAAGACCAGATCGTGCATGCAGAAGTACATCTGCCTTCCGGTACGGCGGTCCGTGTATTCCAGAATCTGCTGCATGGTGGGCGACTCTTTACGGGTCAAGCGCTCGTCATAGCAGCTCTTCAAAATACGATATGCGGTATCGGTCAAGGGGATAGTGCGGTAGCTTTTCACCGTTTTGGGCGGCCCGGCACGCCAGTACTTGAAGTGATGGCGGTACTCCAAACTTTTATTGACGGTAAGAGTACGCTTCTTCCAGTTGATGGCATCCCAAGTCAAACCAATCAATTCACCCGTGCGCAACCCGGTTTCCAACAGCAGAGCATATTGCCGGTAGTTGTGGGAATCTTTTGCTACGTCGAGGAAACGCTTTTGTTCCTCAACGGAAAGGTAGCGGATATCGTCCACTGCACGGACCGGCTTGTTATAGCGCACGCCATTCATCGGATGTTTGACGATAATATCGTTCATCACAGCAGATTTGAACATGGTACCCATGGCAATGTAAGTCTGGCGGATCGTAGAACCGGCGTAGGTGCTTTCCATGCGGTTCAGAATGATCTGGCAGTGCATCGGCTTTACGTCGCCCATGCACATGGTTCCAATCACCGGCTGAACATTTCTCTTATAGCGTTCTGTGTAGTTGCGGATGCAGTTCGGAGAACGGTTACAGATGATGTTCGTGATCCAGTAGTCAAACCAATTGTCTACGGACATGTCAGAGTTGCAGGTGATGACGCGATGACGCAATTCGTATTTCGTATCGGCAAGCCAATTCTTGGCTTCGGGCAGCGACTTGAAATATTTTTCTCGCCGTTCCCCGTCTTTGGTATAGTATCTTGCGGAATATAACCCGTCCTTTCTTTGGCGTATGCCTTTTCCGCATTCTTTTCGCTTTAGGCTTTTACCCATAGTGGACTCCTTTCCAAAGCGGGAATCCAACGCGATACTGAAATTATAGCACATGAAATCCCTATTTTCAACGGCATTACCTCTCTTAAATAATCAGCTTGCTGCTGATGTAGGCTTCAAATTCCTTGCGCTTGACCAATTTCTTTGACCCTACATACAACACGAAAGGACAGTTGGGCTGTTTGAGCATAGCATCAATTTTGTTGATGCCGATATTGCTGTATTCAGATGCTTCTTTAATGGAAAGCGTCAGCTTCAGATGAATGGGTACACTTTCGGGATCTTGCATAATAAATGCCTCCTATTGCCTTTATAGTGTCAGATTTTCTTCGCGCGCGTGACAGCATCGATTTAAGGAATAAATCTTGCTGTATTCTAATTTTAATAGGAAAAACAACGATGGTATATACAAAAGCTGCGCGGATGTAATGCGGGCACCATGCTTTTATCATGCAAAATCTCACCATCTTGACAGGGCGGACATTCTTGTGCTATACTCCACCTGTAAATGATTTTTGTGCCTTGCGCACACGTTGTTTAAGTTTGTAATTCGTGCCAGCAGCCCTGTCCTGCCCATATCGGGCGGACGCTGCCGGCACTTTTCTTTTTATACGGGGTGAAAACACCCAACCATAGCGAGAATGATCGTGGTTCGCGGTTTACCGTGAACATCAGGCATTGCCTGCAGTCATTCTCGCTTTTTTATTTTGTTTCAGAGCCGCCAGGCTTTGAGAAATACATTTTATATAGGAAAGGTGGAACACCAAATGAATGAACAGGTAAGACCCAAGGCAATCGCACGGCGCATCACGCGCCCGCGCAAGGCAAGACCCATCCCACGCAATTTGCAGTATCGGCTGTACAATGTGCGCACCCGGCCCAAGCGTCCCTATCTCCGGCGCGAGAGGAGGGGCTGAAGATGCCGGAGCACATACGGCAGGAACCCAAGGTGCTGGTCAGCACCGAAAACCTCACCGAGCAGGAATGGCTGGCATACCGCAGGCGGGGGATAGGCGGCAGCGATGTCGCCGCGATCCTCGGCATTTCTCCGTTCCGAACCGCCCGCGATCTGTACGATGACAAGCTGAACATCGCTTTGGCTGTCGATGATGCAGGCAACTGGGTAGCGCTGGAAATGGGGCATCTGCTGGAACCGCTGGTCGCCCGGATTTTCGCCAAGAAAACCGGGTTGAAAGTTTTCCAGATCAAGAAAATGTTCCAACACCCGCAGCATCCCTTCATGCTGGCAGATGTGGACTACTTTGTCCGCCTGCCAAACGGAAAAATTGCGATTCTGGAAATCAAGACGACCAACTACAACGCGAAAGACCACTGGTGGAAGGACGGCGAGGAATGTGTTCCCGTCTACTACGAAACACAGGGACGCCACTATATGGCGGTCATGGACATCGACGAAATCTTCTATTGCTGTCTGTATGGCAACAATGAGGACGAAGTCATTATCCGCCACCTGTACCGCGACCGGGAGTACGAACAGGAGATGATCTATCTGGAACGCGAGTTCTGGCACAATCACATCCTGACCCGCATCCCGCCGCCCTACACCGAAGACGGAAGCCTGATCCTCGAAAGTCTGCGCCGCCGCTTGGGTGCTGCGGACAAGACCATTCCTGCCATCCAGCTGGACAGTGACTTGTCTGCCGTCATGCTACGGTATCTCCGCTTACAGGAGCAAAGGCAGCAGGTGGAAACACGGGTCAAAACACTGGACGCAGAAATGCAGCAACTGAAAGGCCAAATGGTTGCCAAACTCAATGGCAGCTGCATGGCGATGGGGGAGTACGGCGGTACACAGTACACAATCAGCTACAACTCCGTCAGCCGGACAGGCATCACGAAAGACAACCTCCAAAAGCTGAAGCTGCTGCACCCGGATATTTATGACGAGTACGTCACGGTGTCGGAATCGCGGCGATTCAGCATCAAGGCAAAAGCGGCGGACGAAGCCGCCTGACAAAGAAGGGAGCGTGCCTATGCACGACAGTGAACAGGAACACAGCGGCATTACCGGCTGCCGTGTCACCTACGAATCTACGATTTTTTACAACGAAGCAAACAAATTCTCCATCATCGTTGTCAAAACCAATGATCCGCGCATTCCGCTGCAGGCTTGCAGCGGCCGCTATTACGGCGACCGTATGCTGCGCTTTACGGCGGTGGGGTACGAACTGCCCCGCACCAAGGAGGTGGAGCTGGAACTGGACGGCGAGTGGGTCGAGAGCAAGTACGGCTATCAGCTGCAAGTCGAGCAGTGGCAAGAAATCGTTCCGCAGACAGCGGACGGTCTGCTGGCATACTTGGGTTCCGGGCTTATCAAGGGCATCGGTCCCAAGACGGCAGAGGACATTGTTGCCACGTTCGGACCGGACACCCTGAATATCCTTGACAACGAGCCGGAGAAGCTGCTGCAAATCCGCGGCATCACGGAGGGCAAGCTCAAGGACATTGAGGAATCCTACGCCGAGAGCCGTGTCCTGCGCAACCTTATGAGCCTTTTGGGACCGTTCAAAATTACGCCCGCCACGGCGTTGAAAATTTATCAAAACTTTGGTCCGGCGTGTGTGGACATCCTCAAAAAATGTCCGTATGACCTGTGCCAGATTTCCGGCTTCGGATTCAAGCGTGTGGATGGCATCGTCCGTAAGACGGATAACCGCCTGCACAGCGCCGAGCGCATAAAGGGTGCGGTGCTGTACACGTTGGAGGATGCCCGCGGCAAATCGGGACATTTGTTTCTGCCATCGGAAGATTTGGTAAAGGAAACGCTTCTGCTGCTCAACGCACCTATTCCCATCCCGGAACAGCGCGTCCGCGCCGAGGAGGTGCAGGAAACCTTGCAGCAGATGATTCTGCACGGCGCAGTGGTCGCCTATAAGCAGTACCTGTACAGCCCGCGTGTGTTCGGGCAGGAGGACGACACCGCCCGCATGATTGCCGAACGGCTTGCCAACATCAGTGTGGCTGAGAATATCGAATCTGCGTTGGAATCGGTGCGCGAAAGCCTGGGCATTACGCTTTCCCAAAAACAGGAGCAGGCGGTGCGAACGGCATTTCAGCATGGGCTGACGATTATCACTGGCTCACCCGGTACCGGCAAGACCACCGTGTTAAAGGCTATCATAGAGGTGTTCAAGAACCTGCACCCGAAAGGAAAGTTCGCCCTTATGGCTCCCACAGGTCGTGCCAGCCGCCGTATGGCGGAAAGCACCGGCGTAGACGAAGCCCGCACGCTGCACAGTGCACTGGGACTTGGCACCGGGGAAGAAGTGGGCGATGGCGAGCGCGTCCGCTTTGTGGATGCCGACCTTGTCATCGTGGACGAGTTTTCTATGGTGGATATGTGGCTGGCACAACAGTTCTTCAAACGCATCAGTCAGCATACGCGGGTCGTTCTTGTGGGCGACCCGAACCAGCTGCCCAGCGTGGGCGCCGGCAACGTGTTCTACGAGCTGATCCACAGCGGAATGGTGCCTGTCACGGTACTGGATTGGATCTTCCGCCAGTCGAAAGACGGCCTGATTGCCTACAATGCGAAGTTCATCAACGAGGGCAGCACCAAGCTGTACTACGGCAATGACTTTGTGTTCGTGGACAGCCCGACGCAAATCGAGACGGCGCGGCGCATCCAAGACATTTACTGCAAAGAAGCCGCCGAGCGTGGCATCGAGAACGTGCAGATCCTTTCGCCGTTCCGCGAGAAAGGCGAGGCAGCCTCCGAGCAGCTTAACTGTGCCATTCGGGAACGGGTCAACCCGTTCCGTTCGGCCGAGGAAGAAGTGAAGATTGGCAGCCGCACATTCCGCGTCCATGACCGCGTCATGCAGACAAAGAACACCGAGAAAGTGTCCAACGGTGACCTTGGTTTTATTACCGGGATTACCACAGGCAGCAAGGGAGAACGGCTCGTACAGATGGATTTTGGCGGCGACCGCAAGTTGACTTACACGCCGGAACAGCTGGCGCACGTTGACCTTGCTTATGCCACAACGATTCATAAAGCGATGGGGTCAGAGTTTGAAACGGTCATTATTCCCATCGTCAAGGCGCACACAATTATGCTGTATCGTAATTTATTGTATACAGCAGTGACTCGCGCCAAGAAAAAGGTCATCCTTGTGGGGCATAAGCCAATCCTGTTTATGGCGGTTCACCGCGCGGACATCAGCAAGCGCAACACCATGCTGGGTGAGCGCATCCGCCTGTACTGCAAGGCATACCACACCGAACGAAACGCACTGCCGGAGCTGCAACAGGCCGGCTGAATACAAAATTGAAGGGAGAAATCACCCATGAAAGGGAATCAAGAATCTATGCTGTACACCACTAACGCCACTGTGGCCGCGCTAAATCATGTGTCAGGCTTTGACCCGCTGAAATTCCTGCGTCGCACAACTTCCCGCAAGACCGGGGAGGACGTGATGCGCCTTGACTTACGGTACAAAAAGCTGTGGTTTCGGCTGGCTTGCCCCACGGGGCGGCTGAAGCTCAACGCCCTGCGCATCACCGAGAAGATGGCAATTTTTGAAGCCAAGGTCTACCGTGACTGCGAGGATGCCGAGCCGTTGAGCAGCTATGTTGCCAACTGCACGCTGGACACAACGCCCGGTGGGCTGTATGTGGAGGCTGCGCAGGAGGAAGCACTGGACACGGCGCTCTCCAATGCGGGCTTTGGCATCCAGTTTGCCGATGTGGGCAGTGAATCCGAGGAGTACGGCAGCGAGGTGCCGATGGGAGCGAAAGCGGAGATTGCCAAGCCTGTGCAGCCGAAAGCGGAAGTCGCAGAACCTGTGCAGAAGCAGCCGGAAGCCGTGAAAGCCACCCCGCAGGAGCCTGTCAAGGCTGACCCGCTGGATGCCATCATGGCGGACGATATGCCTGTTCCCGAACAGGTCACGGCAGAAGTCGTAGAAAAGCCTAAGACGGTTGTGCTGGAATCCGTGCAGTCTGCACAGACCCCGCCAGAACCGACGCAGAATGTCATTGTGCTGGAACAGGAACCTCCCGCCGCTGCGTATACCCAAAGCAGCCCGGTGGAGGAAATCTGCCGCCAAATGACCTACGAGCAGGCGCAGGACGTCATTGTAGACTGCGGCACCTGCAAGGGCTGGACGTTGGCACAGGTGGCTGACCGCCGCCCTGCCAGCCTGCGCTGGTATGTGAAAGGCTATCAGGGAGAAAACAACATCCTCCGCGCAGCGGCCGCCATTATATGGGACAGCTTGCAGGAGAAACAGGCGGGATAACCGGAAAGGAGGCCGTTTTGCATGACCTCATCTTCCGATACGTTTCCGTTTGGCATTGCCGATGTAGTAGAACTGCTGGGGCTTACTGTCCGTCGCCGTCTGCCGTCGAGCCTGTACTTAAACTGCCCCTTTTGTGGGGACCAGCGCGGGCGGCTCAACGTCAACACAGACAAAAACGTCTGGCGCTGCAACCGCTGCGGCGCGGCGGGCGGAATGCTGGCACTGTATGCCCGCTATAACTGCACCGGCAATGCCGATGCCTACCGCGAGATTTGTGAAGCGCTGGGGCGATACACACCCCGGCCAAGGGTGAATGACTGCATCGGGGTAAAGCCAGAGCAAAATGTCCGCACAACCCCGCAGGAGATCCATCAGACCTACTCGCTGCTGCTCTCCATGCTACCGCTGACACCCACGCACAAAGCGCATCTGCTGTCACCGCGGCGCGGGCTGACTGAGGAGCAGATCGCAAGGTTCGGGTTCAAATCGACCCCGCCTGCGTTTCTGTGCCGCAGTTATGCCGAGCGTCTGCAGCGGCAGGGCTGCACCTTGCAGGGTGTGCCGGGCTTCTATACGGACAATGCCGGGCGGTGGACGATCAATTTCGGCAGCCGCACGGCGGGCATCCTGCTCCCGGCTGTCGGTATGGATGGTTTAATCTGTGGTATGCAGATACGGCTGGACACGCCGCTGCGCCGTAGGGATGACCCACCGGGTAAAAGCGGAGCAAAATACATCTGGCTGTCTTCTATCGGCAAGCCGCATGGTGTGACCTCCGGCAGTCCGCTGCATTTTGTGGGCGAACCGTTTGCCAAGACCGTGTATGTGACCGAAGGACTGCTTAAAGCTGATATTGCCCACTGCCTGACAGGGCGTTCGTTTGTCGCTGTGGCAGGGGTGAACAGCTTGAACGGTTTGGAATCCGCACTGCGCTGCATGGCACAGAACGGCACCAAGCTGGTCGTGGAAGCCTACGACATGGACAAGTCAGAGAATGAATATGTGGCAGACGCCGCCGAAAAGGTACAGCAGATCGCCCATACAGCCGGGCTGCAAAGCACAAGCCTTGTCTGGAATACTGCCTACAAGGGCATAGATGACTGGCAGCTTGCTTTGCGGCAGGAAGAAACAAAAGAAAAAGCGGCTTGATGCCGCGCAAAGTTATGGCAGAGAGCTAAATTGACGGCTCTCTGCCTTTTTTAGAAAGGACGGAATGATGGGTATACTCTCTGAAATGGATATGATGAACCGCGATGCCGAGGATGATGCTTTTGAGGTGTCCTCGGACAGTGAAACTGTAGATTCTTTCAGCGAAGAATTTGAGCCGGTTGAACCCCCAAAGCCAGACCCGCAAGCGGAGGACGCGGAAGAAGCCCGCAAAAAGGCTGAATTTGATGCTGCCGAAGCCAAGCGCAAAGCCGAATGGGAAGCAAAACAGGCACAGAAGAAACTGCGGGAGCAGCAGGAGCTGGACCGTCTTGCCGCTATGTCGGATGATGACGTGATGCAGGCATCCATGAACCGCGTTTCGCAGGATACCGAGCGCCTGACCCGCCGCAACATGAAGCTATGCGTCATGGAGGACGTGCAGACCGAGTGTCTGGCTGACCCCGCTTTTGCCCGCCTTGTGATGAACCCCAAGAAAAAGATGCTGAATTGCTTCCACTACATCAACCGCAAGGCGCGGGAGTATCTGGAACAGGAAATGAAGGACAATGACGAAAAGCCTATGGGCGGCGGTTTCGGCGGCGATGTGCCGGACGAACTCTGCTACCAGTGGGCGCGGGAATATTTCCGCGATGCCGAAGCCAAGGAGGATGCCGAACCGGAAGAAAAGTTTGTCCCCAAAACTTACAACGGGAAAATGCCCAAGGCAGGCAAAGTCAAAAAAGATAAGCCCAAGAAAGCAGCGCCCAAACCAGCCCCGAAACCCGCGAACGAAGAACAGCTCACCTTTGGTGACTTCGGCACAGAGGAGGCAGCAGGATGAAACTGGACAAACGAGCCTGCCGCCATGCAGCCAATGTTCCGCTGCACATCAGCCTAAATGCCGGTGTGTTGTACACGGAACGGGTGAAATACCTTGTCACCGCTGCCGTCAAACTGCTTGGCGGGCATAGGGTGCTGACAGTTTACTTCTATGACTGTGAACGCCTGAAAACAAATGACCGTATGCCGAAGTGGGTCGTGTTTCAGGGCAAGGATACCTTTGCCACGCTGGAGCGTGATGCCGAGGGGAACGTCAAGTGGCGGGATGCCATGCTGATGAGCCTTGCCGATGAAAGTTTCTATAATTTTAGAGAATCCTGCGTTTTCTATAAAGGGACGGATGGCACTGCAATCGCGGACTTTATCCATCGCAACGTAAGTGGCATCGCCGTGTTGAAGGAGTTACAGAACTATCAGTATAGCATCCGTAATAAGCAGGCAAAAGCTCGCCGCTGCAAACGTGATGCGGACATAGTCGAGAAAATGAAAAAGGTCCCGGCTGCACCCTCAAACTTGGCACACTGGATTGACCAAAATGTCATGCCGCACTATCTGTTTTATTCGTATGACAGGAACCAGCCAGCAACGCAGGTTTTTTGTACCTATTGCGAGAAGTTTTCTGTGATAAAAAAGCCGAAAACCGGAAAAATCTTTGTCTGCCCGCAATGCAAACAAAAGGCAATCGCCAAAGCGCAGGGGAGAAGAGCCGCCTACCATGAGGACAGGGAAACCTGCCAGGTTATTCAAAAAATCAGCGATGAAGAATTGCTGATACGGATCTTCAAGGTACGCTGGGCATATAAGGAAAAAAAGAATACGCCTGCGAAAGAAATTTATGAGAACGCAAGGTTATTTATCCGCGTCGTTGGGAAAGAAGGCACCGACACAGAAGCGTTCTATTATGACAGCGGTTATGATAGCGCAACACACTGGCGGAGAGGAAACCGTCCGAGGTTTTCTCCCTATACAAGCAGTTATGAAGCCGATGATACCGGGGCGGTTTACCTGCCATCACTGAAAAGAGCCTTGCAGGGAACACCGTGGCAGTATTGCGCACTCCGGCAGTTCTATGAACCTACGAAGGAGGCAATGCAGGTCAGTACCTATCTGCGCGTATATCGGCGCTATCCAAAACTCATTGAGCATCTTGTCAAAGTCGGATTCGAGCACATCGTCGCAGACATTGTGTATCGGCACGGTATGGGATCAGAAATTGATGACACGCAAAAACGCACACACCGCATTTTACGGGTCAACAAAGAAGATTTGACCATGCTGCGTGAGTTAAATGCTGGCATCGATACATTGAGAGCATACCAGCAATACACGAAGCTTAATTTGCGCAGTCGGCAGGAACTTTTACAGTGGCAGCTCAAAAATCATGTGCATACGGTTCCAACGCAGTGGTTTGCCTATATGACGGCAAGAAAATTCATGCGCTATATGGACAGCCAGCTGCCAGACTATATGCAGCTGAAGCGGGCTTTCCTCTATCGTTCCCCGATGGAAGAAGCAATCTCGACTTACAGCGACTATCTGCAAATGTGTCAAGAACAGAATTATGATATGAAAAGCAGTCAGGTTTTGTTTCCCAAACACTGCAATGAGGCCCATGACGAGTTGAGCCGATACATTAAGAAGTGTAGGGACGAGCAAACAAAGCGTGCATTTCGTGAAGTATATGAGCATTTGGCAGAAAAGGCTAACCTCACTTCAAAGAAACTGCAAATTGTCTGCCCCAAGCAAACCGATGACCTCATCGCAGAAGGACAGGCTTTGCACCACTGTGTCGGCACCTATATTGAGCGAGTGGCAGCGAAAAAATGTCTGATCGTGTTTGTCCGCCGCGTGGAAGAACCAAAAAAGCCGTATGTGACCGTGGAGGTGCGCAATGGTAAAATCGAGCAAATCCATGGCGACCACAACAGCGACCCTACGGAAGAAGTAAAAAAGTTTGTTGACCTGTGGAGCCGCAAGGTGCTGCCAATGGCTTTGCAGGCCGCGTAAGAAAGGAAGTGCTTGTCTTATGAAGCAACTTGGAAATCTCGCCATCGTCTGCGCCCGGCGCAAGGATGTGACCCTGCGCATAGAGCAGGGGAGAGTAATGGTCTTACTGGACGGCCCCTACGCGCCGACAGCGTTTTCTGCCGACTGGGATGACGATGAAACCATCCTGTCGGTGATCCACGAGTTGAATTTCGGCCGATGCGCCCCCAAAAGCCAATGAAAACTGAGGAATGGCAGGAAAAAGCCGCTTTCATCGGAAAACTACGGGAACTGACAGACCGCCTGAACCGCTGCCGTGCGGCGTATGAAGCCCATACGCCGCTGGTAAGTGATGAGGTCTACGACATTCTGTTCAGCGATTTGCAGACGCTGGAAAGTTGGCTGGGGTTGAGAATGAAGAACTCCCCCACCAAGAAAGATAACCACCTGATATGAGAAAGCCTCCAATCTATGCGGTATTGTGCATAGGTTGGAGGCTTTTGTTTGGGAAAAAGAGTATTGCTTTTTCATTTAGGTACTTGCTTTTCTATAGAGTTGATGCTACAATAATGCTGAAATGAAATTCAATGAATTGCAATTCAACGATTTTGGAGGCACGATATGTTTATTGGCCGTGAGAAAGAACTGGCGCTTTTACAGCAAGACTATATTGGAAAAGCAGCAATGGTCTATGGCAAACGTCGAGTTGGCAAGACCACCCTGATTCAGAAAGCACTCAAATCGAGCAGCTATCGGACGGTTTACTTTGAGTGCCTGAAAGGTACAATGCAAGACAACATCAGCGGGTTTGTGCAGGAATTGGTCCGGGCAAAAATCCTACCTGTGCCATTGAATTTTGGTACCTTGCAGGATGTGTTCGCATATCTGAATGCTCTGCCGGAGAAAATCGTTGTCGTCATTGATGAATACCCCTATCTCAAAGCTATGAACGACTCCGCAACTGTCGATTCCATCTTCCAAAACATCATTGATAATCGGCTGGTCAATATTGAACTCATTCTCTCCGGCTCCCACATCGGCATGATGAAAGATGCGTTGCAGGAAAAGAATGCCCTGTATGGCCGTTTTGCTGTAACGATCAAGCTCAACGAGCTGAACTATTTGGAAGCTGCAAAATTCTATCCTGACAAAACTCCCTATGATAAGGCGGCGCACTATGCCGTTTTTGGTGGCTCGCCTTTTGTCAATCAAGCGCTGCAACCTACGGCTACAATTCGGGAAAACATTATCAGCACGATCCTCAACCCTATGAGTGCTGTCTATCTCTATGCCAGCCAACTGCTGCTCTCGGATTACTCTGTCAAAATCAATGCCGAGCGTATCTTCTCGGTCATTGGAAACGGGAAGAAGCGGTACACAGAAATTGAAGATAAGCTGGATGTAAAAAAGACCGGCAACCTCTCCAAACAAATAAAATCGCTGATCGACCTTGAAATCATCGCGCGCAATAGCCCTATCAACAAGATTGGAGATAATAAGAAGTCCACTTTTGAAATCAACGACAATCTATTGCGGTTTTACTTTACTTTTATCTACAAGAATGCCAGTGCCTTGCAGGTTTTGGGGGCCGAAGCATTCTATGATGAGTATATAGCGCCAGCCCTGACGGATTTTATCTCCCGCCGATTTGAGGGTATCTGCCGCGACTATTTCAGCCATCAGGTTCGTTCCGGTAAAATGAAGGGGGTACGCAATATTGGCAGCTATTACTATGACGACCCCGCCCATCGCAAGAATGGTGAGTTTGATGTCGCCCTGGAATTTGCCGATGGATATGAGATTTACGAAGCAAAATATTATGCCCAGCCGATGACCCTTGATGAAATTCATCGTGAGGTCCAACAGGTAGAGGCCATCAAAGAACTCACAGTCAAGCAGATTGGGTTCATAGCTATCAATGGATTTGCGGAGAGGGAAGAACCTTATCTTTATCTGGACGGAAATGATATTTTTGCAAACGAATAAGTACCATATAGTAAATATAGCGCAGAACAATCAATCGAAGGAAACCTGACAGCAAAAACTATAACAAACACATTGGAGAGGCAACCGTTTATGAAAAGCAGAAGAAAACATAGCTTCCAGTTTATGACTATATTATATTTTGTGATAGTATTTTGTATGTGCGTATCACGTTTTAACGTGATTATGACAATTATGGGTGGTCAACTAACGCGGGTGGAAGAAATTAATCTACTGCCGTTCCATAGTGTTAGAGAAAACTTGCAATATGGTCGCAATCCTATTTCATGGGACATGCTTTATAACATGGTAATGTTTGTACCGTTTGGAATAATTTACTGTTATTACCAAAAGCATTTTCGCGTATATAAGGCAGTCGGAATGTCATGCTTGACAACATTCTTTATAGAAAGCGCGCAGTTCATTCTAAAAACCGGTGTCGTAGACATAGATGATTTTATGCAAAACACATTGGGAAGTTTGATGGGAATTATGGTGTATGTTATTCTGCAACATATATCCTTCAAAAATCAAAAGTTTGAAATTCACGAATTGATTGATATAAGTGCGACAATGCTTCCGCCGATGTTTGTTGCCTTCGTTGCGGAAATGTTTCTTGGAGTTGGCTCACTAAAACTGTTGCCAGTTCACGGTGCAGTGTTACTGTGCTATGGAATTTTTGTCTACGCATTTTTAATAAGGGATTTTACCCGCAAAGCAAAAGTTTATTATCTGGTATGTTATGTAGGAATCTTTTGTTTAAGTCGGGTGTTACTGTAGAAACAATAGAAAAATAGAATTTTGACCAAATCATTGAACCGCAAACCAAAAAAATAAAGTACATATGCTGTTTTTTAGGGGGCTCGAAATATCCTCAGCAGCAAATTGACGTTTTCCGCAAACTATGGTATCATACTCTTGTAAGTGATTTATGTGTCCTGCAAAGCAATTTGCGCTGACGCACGTTGTTATTTTTGTACTTTGTGCCTGCAATGCCGCTGACCGTCTGGTCTGCGCATTGCGGGCATTTTTTATCCACGGGGGGCACCCCGCATAAAGCGAGAATGACTTTTGTGCTGCTATTGGCAGCGAAGAAAAGTTGTTCTCGCTTTTTTATTTTGGTTTAGCGCCGCCCGGCGTTAAAAATAAAAATTCAAGAAAGGCGAGATCACAATGATGGACGAACTCAAACAGCAATTTTACGAGGTCATGCACAAGTATCAAAAGCCGTTTTCGGAAGAAGGCGTCACAGCAAACCTTACGCAATGGTACGAACAGAAGCAGGGGCTTTTACAGCTTCTGCGTAGGCATCCGCTATGGAATGAAAAAGAACTGGCAATCGTGTTCCGCGTGGAGGAGCGGCGAGAGATCGACCGTGCTACGGTAGATGAAACGCGCGCCGCCATACTGGAACTGGGCCGCAGGGCCTGCACAGATGATACGGTGTACGAAAACTTTGAAACAGCCCTGCGCGCATCAACCGCAGACTATGCCCGGATACCAAACGAATACCGCTTGGACACGATCCGACAGTACGGCGGCATCAAGTGCGCACCGGGGCAAAAGGCGAGCCGCATTATCAATCGACTTTGCCTGAAATTCCATCTTGACCAAATCGAGGAAGAAGCGGAAGCAGGCGAGCCGGACAACCGTTATATGCGCACGGTCAAACCTTACAACGCGCTGTTTGCACGGCTGGCCGATGCCCTGAACCCGGCGCATATTGAGAAAACCGCAGTGCTGTCAATCCACCCCTGCGATTTTCTCGAAATGTCTAACCGCGACAACACTTGGAGTTCCTGCCATTGCCTGGATGGTGGCGGCTATCGCGGTGGCTGCCAGTCCTATATGGGCGATGCCGTTAGTATGATTTTCTTCACGGTCAGTGACGAGTACACGCAGGACTTCCATACAGCCCCTCGCATCACGCGAGAAATTTTCTGCTATAAGGATAATGTTTTGCTGCAATCACGCCTGTATCCTACAGATTTGGAAGACCAGAAAACCCTGTATCGCAGCATCGTCCAGCAGGCGATTGCAACTTGCCTTGACAAGCCGAACTTGTGGTCGATCAAGCGAGGAAAAGAAACCGAACCTTACTGCGAATCTGCGGCGGACAGCAACCACTATCCTGACTATGCGTATGGGTATGCGGTTGCTTCTCTGCTGAAAGGGGAGACCGACTATGGCAAAATGACGATTGGTTCCGTGGCTCGATGTGTCTGCTGCGGCGGGGAACAGAAGAATCACCGCTCGATACGCTGTGCAGAATGCGGCAGTATGTTTGTCTGCAAAGGCTGCGGCAAAACAGTGCATGGATATGGGCGCTATATTGATGAGCACTTTTATTGCAATGAGTGCAGCTATGAATGTACGGTATGCAAAGAAAAGTTTATCGGTATGCCGCGTATCGGAATTGCTCGTTCCGGTGAGCAGCGTGGGATATGCCCTGCCTGCTATGAGCAGGTTGTTGGCGTATGCAGAAACTGTACGATTCATGGAGACTGCCTTTCCATCGGTGCCAATCGATTCTGCCCGAACCAGATGAACGGCCTTGCCGCATAAAGGAGGAATCCATGCAAGAATTGACGTTTGAAACCATTCTGCGTCTGCCGCAGATGGAATTGAAAAAGAGGCTAAAAGCCGAGCTGAAAAGCAGGGGTTACCCCGTTACCGATAAGCCCGGCTACCTGTATGCCGAGGGAACAATCCCCGTCCTGCTGGTGGCTCACATGGACACGGTTCACCGTCAGCCTGTCGAACAGGTATGCTATTCGGCAGATGGGGCTGTAGCTATGTCACCGCAGGGAATCGGCGGCGATGACCGATGCGGGGTCTGGATAATTTTACAGATCCTGCGTACAGCAAACTGTCATGTGCTGTTCTGTGAGGACGAGGAAGTTGGCTGTGTAGGGGCAAAGAAATTCACAAGAGGTTCTTTGCGGCCGCAGGTAAACTACATCGTAGAGCTTGACCGCCGGGGCAGCAATGATGCCGTGTTTTACCGCTGCGATAACCCGGAGTTTGAGGACTTCATCACCTCGTTCGGATTTGAAACAGCGGGTGGTTCATGCAGTGATATATCCTATATTGCGCCGTATCTGGAAACTGCAGCGGTCAATATCAGCTGTGGCTATTACTGTGAACACCAACGGCATGAGTACATCCGCTTAGAGGAAATGGAACTGAATGCCGCCCGTGTGGCGCAGATGGTAACGCAGCAGACAGAACACTTTGAATATAGGGAACAGCAGGACAATTTCTTCGGTGGGCGCATTTATCAGTATTCTATGTGGGATACCGCTTTTGAGCGCGAAACCTACAAGTGGCTTTCACCGCTGCCGAAAGAAGCAAAAATCAAGCTGGGAACAGCGGAACTCATCATGCCTCATGCCAAGATTGATCGGCAGGGAAAGGTACACCGCTATGTTCCCAAATTGAAAGCAGCCGTCCTGACAGAAAACGCCATAGCAGTAATGCCGGACGGTAAGAAAGTAAGATATGACTCCCAAAAGGCTAAGTGCCAGAAAGTGATGCCCCTATCAAGGGCGTTGGAAATACTGAATACAATATAAATACAGCCCCTTCCGCTGATGCAATCTCAGTAGAAGGGGCTGTTACTTTAATTGTATTGAATTTTCCCCGGCGGGTCACATAAATTACCGATTCCAGATATTGTTTTCAAGATCGACAAGCCGCTTCTTGTACTCGGCCATCCGCTGCTCGGCCTTGCCGTCATCATCGGGAAAGCTGACGAGGTAGCCTGTGTCTGTATCATGGAAGCCGATTTCGCCGGTAAGGCCGCATATATCGGAAACTTTCAGCAAGGTATGAAAATCATACTGCATGGCACTGATTTCAAGCGTTTTATTCATGACGGACTCCTGTGTTTTTACTTACTTTGCCCATTATAGCGCACCCGTCAGGGAAATGCAAACAAATAAATAATGCGCATCATTGCGTACAAGAAAAAATAATGCGTAAATTTGTTGGGAAATGACGTATTCAAAACGTATAAGGTAAATATAAGCATCGAAAGGAGCTGATGTTATGGTTATTGCTATCGACCACGGCAACAAACAGGTCAAAACTGTCCACGGAAACGCCATTGTTTCCGGTGTACAGAAAAGCAAAACCAGACCTTACGGTAGGGACGTACTGAAATACGGCGGCAGTTACTATACGCTGTCCGCACAGCGCATCCCGTACCAGAAGGACAAAACCACAGACGAGCGTTTCTTTATTCTGTCGCTGTTTGCCATCGCGGAGGAAATCGAAGCGCAGGGCGCGTATACCTCCGGGTTGATGCCCATTGACCTTGCCATCGGTCTGCCGCCCGCACACTTCGGCGCACAGAACAAAGCGTTCGTGCGCTACTTCAAGCGCAAGGACCCCATCTACTTCTCCTACCGTGACAAGTTGTACAGTATCCTGATCCGCGATGTGCAGTGCTATCCGCAGGCATTTGCAGCGGCGGCCATGATGCTGGGCGAGCTGGCAACCGTGCCGCGTGCGCTGATTCTGGATGTGGGCGGTTTCACGGCGGACTATCTGCTGTTGAAGAATGGCCGCGCCGACCTGTCCACCTGTGATTCACTGGAAAACGGCGTGATTCTGCTGTACAACCGTATCCGCTCCAAGGCAAGTTCAGATTTGGATGTACTGCTGGAAGAAACCGATGTGGATGCCATTCTCTTGCAGGGGCAGGGGAGCAGCTACGGGGAAGAAGTCGCCGCGCTGGTGGAATATCAGGCGCAGGAGTTCGTCAATGATATGCTGGGCGCACTGCGTGAGCGCCAGCTTGACCTGCGCACGGGACGCGTGATCTTCGTGGGCGGCGGGGCTTGCCTGCTGCGGCGGCAAATCGAGGCATCCGGCAAGGTGGCACACCTCGTCTTTGTGGAGGACGTGAATGCTAACGCCAAAGGATTTGAGTATCTTTACCGCTGCACAGTGACAGAGGCGTGATGAACCATGAAGCTGAAAAAGGACCGGGGACGCTTTACAGTTCGCTTTGACATGGAAAATCCAGACCATGTGCGTGCCGTAGAATACTTGGAACGGCAGCGTGACAGGGGCAAGGCGCAGTATCTTGCCGATGCAATTCTGTGTTATGAAAAGGCAGCGACGAAGTCTTTTCAGCAGACAGACCGCGACTTGATTGAGCAAATCGTGCAGGAATACTTAGAAAAGCAGAGTCATGGGCGTACTCCGGATTTGCAGAAAGAGGAGCCGTCTATATCTTCGCCGCCAATAGATTTAATAGCCAGTGCTTTGGCCGATTTTAGCGGCTGACACATATAGTGAGTATAATAAGCAGCAATCCCCAAGGCAGCATGTGAAGTTACCTTGGGGATTGTTGTTATTTAACGCCTATTTACCGGCTCAGAAAAATCCTCGCCGCACCAGGGTCAGGAATGTCCCAGTTGACGTACAGATCATTCAGCGGGCAGGCGTGAGGGTCACGGATATGTTCATCGAGCCAGCCTTTGTACAGTTCACAGAAGCTGGATTTCGTGAGGATGGCACGGCACTCGGACTTGTCCACGGTGGTGCTGAACAAGTATTCCACATCATGTACCGGCACGATTACCGGCGCGCCGGCCGTGTCAAAGGCACAGAGCAAATTCTTGCAGCTACGGCTCGCAGCACGCTGACAGTCGCCGCACTCGATGTAGATAGTGTTGCGCCAATCGCGACCTGTGGTGCGCAGGAACTTGCAAAGATGCGAATTGGTGGAAGTAAAACAGGAAACGGACAAAATATCACTCCATTCTTAAATTGTGCGCAGTGTAACAACTTGGCACAGTTTTTATAAAATGCTGCCGGTCTGCGGGAAAGTTTTCATAAGCGGCACGGGCGTATCGGTGCGCTCATCGTACATGGCAAGGTACCCCTCGGAAGATTTCTGCCAGCCGCCGTCCTGCCAGATGAATACAACAAGGGCATCGTTCATCTGCATGACTTTGAACGTGATACTCTCGGCAACCAGATAGCCGTCCGGGGCCAGTTCTTCCACCATCGTGTAGACGTGTTCGCTGGTGTCATCGGACAAAAGCAGCAGATTTTTGTGCGGGTCTTTGGCGGCGGAGCGCTCCGGCAGTACGCGAATGGCATGGTCGCCGTCCGTAGTTGTCCAGCGATCAATGGTCGTGCCGTAGGCATCGCGGATCGTTAAGCGGGCATCTGTCAGCTTTGCATTGGTGGCAATATCTCGTTTGGTGAGAATCAGCGCGTGCGCCGGGGCATCATACATCGTGACTTTCTGAATCTCTCCGGTCTCCTGCACGGTGAAGTGTACTTCCTCACTGAGCAGATACCCGGCCGGGGCAGCTGTCTCAGTCAGCGTATACTCACCGGGCTTCAGACGCTCGATACGGTGGGGCTGGCCGTTGGTCTCCCACTCGGCAATGGTGTTGCCGCTGGCATCGGTGATTTTCAGCTTTGCACCGGGCAGTTCGCGGCCATCCGTCATGTCAGCCTTGGAAATTTCGACCTTGGTGAAGTCATCTTTCATCTCTACGCGCTGAATATCCCCGGTGGGGCCAACCTCAAAGGTAACGCTCTCGGCGCGGACATAGCCCTGCTCGGTGGGAGCCATCGTCTCGGTCAGGGTGTACGTACCCATTGGGATGCGCTCCATATAGTGAGGTGCGCCGTCCGTGACCCATTCAGCAACGATTTTGCCGTCTGCGTCCGTGATTTTCAGCTTTGCACCGCTGATCTCCTTGCCAGTGGCAATGTCGGTCTTAGAAATCTGCACTTTCGTGTAGTCGTCCTGCATGAAAACGTGCTGGACCTCGCCGTCATCCTCGACCGTGAACTGAACGGCATTGGCAGGCACATACCCGGAATTATCGGGTACGAGCGTTTCTTCCAGCGTATAGGTTTCGCCCGCAACCAGCACAGCCTCTATGTAGTGCGGTGTGTTTTCGGATACCCATTCGTCTACAACATTGCCGTTCTTGTCCAGAACGCGCAGCGTGGCACCGGGGATTTCTTCGTGAGTCGTAATATCAGCTTTGCTGATTTTTACGCGGGTCGGGGCATCCAGCATTGTAACGGTCTGGCTGAACCCATCGGAATCCTTCAGCAGAATCCAACTTGCAGAGTAGGTGATTTCGGCATCGGTAGGCTTGTCGGCAACCTGCTTATCGGCAAAGAATGCAGGAGCCGCCGCGCCGGTCAAGTAGACCTTATCAAACGTCAAATCGGAGAAATCGCTCTCCCGCAGGCACTTGGCAATGGCGCGGTCATTGGCGGCATCGGTGAAATTCACCACCAGCATGCCGTTCACGCAGTACCAGTTGGCAATGACAACGCCGTCTGCATCGGGATTCTTGCCCAGCAGCTTATCCCAGAAAGCGCGCAGCTTGGCGGGAATCGTAGCCACGGTGTCATCGGAGAATGCGGTGGGGGAGATAACGCTGCCGGATTGGTACTCGGCATCTTCGGATTCATGCAGTACCCAGACCGCTGTTTCCTGCAAGTAGCCGTTGTCGTCCGTGGCCTGCTCCAAACGGAATTGAATCGAGCGGGCGGCGGTATAGCCGTCTGCCGGGCGGGTTTCGGTCAGAATATAGACTTTGGTGGCATCGCGGTTCCCGGCAAAGTCGTGGGAAAGGCACAGCCTGCGAATCACATGAGCCGTGTCACCGCTCTCCCAAGTATCCACCATATTGCCATTCCAATCAGTCACGGTCAAGGTTGCACCGGGCAGGGCAAAGGTGTCATCGGCATCAGAGATGAAGGCACGCTTGTCGATCTCCACGGTGGTCTGCTTGTCGGAGTGCAGGCAGTCAACAATCTGCCACGCGATGAACTGGTTCTCGTAGGTGAACTCCACAGAAATCACGCTTTGCTCAATCAGGTAGCCGTCCGGCACACTGACCTCGCGCAGATAGTAGCGACCGCTGTTGGTCGTCCAGTCGTGGGCATCGCTGCCGCCGTAATGTTCACCGCGCAGAGGAACGTCTACATCAAAATAGGCAAGGCCGTTTTCATCGGTGGTGGCTGTGCCCAGCAGCGTATCAGCGGCGGCCAGCAGGTCACCGGAAATACTGTAAATGTCGTCTGCGGTGTACAGTTCATAGACTGCCCCTGCGACCATCTTGGCATCTGCCGGGATGTCAGCGCGGTTGCTGCCACCATTCAAAAGGTTGGCACGAGTCTTACAGCCGTCTGCATAGGGCGCTTCATCGGTCAAATCGCAGGTGTCGCGATCCAGCTTATACAGCCCGACACCGACTTTGCCCTCCTCAACGATCGGCAGCACACGGGCATTCTCAAAGACAAGAACCTGCTTTTCAATCTGCTCGGCATTGGCGTTGCCTACATTTATAATAGAGTAGTCGTACACAACATCACCGTCCTGCGTGTGGTCGATGATGCTTTTTGCAAGAACGAGGTCGTTATACTGGTTGTCCCAGTCCAGCACCACGGTGTAAGTGTGGTCGGTGTGGACAAAACCGTAAGGGGCCTGCACCTCGGAAATCGTGTAGGTACCCAGCGGCAGCGTGATAGTGACTTCGCCTTTCGTGCCATCGTGGGTTACTTTCAAGAAATCATAGGTGGCGAGTGTCCGCGTGGGGCTGAATCGGACTTCGTCCACCTGCCCGTCTTCGGCAGTGGTAACGGTAGCGACAAGGTCGCCATCTGCGTACCAGAGTGTGCCTTGATTGTCCGGCGTGGGAATATCGCCCTGCGCGTGGATCTCATAGGTGGCATTGGCAAGGTTATCGGACTCGTACACGAACTGTCCGTTCTCGTACCCGGTCAGCACGTTACCAATTTTGCGGATTTTGATTTGCCCCAATGTCTCGTGGTTATAGTAGTTTTCGGTGATGACGTAGTCGTCCATGCCGTCGGCGCTGCCGCCGCTGACCTGATACACACGGTCCGAGGTCAGCTCAAACACGACATTGTACTGGCGGTCGTTGAAATACCCGCGTGGACCTTCGATCTCGACGATGCGGTACCTGCCCAGCGGCAGTTTTTCCGGGGTCTTCATTTCGCCGTTGGAATCGGTATAGAAAGTGCTGGTCTTTGCCCAGGCATTGCCGGATTTCGGGTCGTTCATCTCCACAAGGGTTTCACGGCCGTCCTCGGCAATGTAGTAAAGGTTGAACGTGGTGTCGACAATTTTTACAGGCTTGCCAGTTTCAATGTCGATTTTGACAAGCTGCAAGTAACCCTCCAACTCTTCGTCCAGAATGTTGTAGGTCATGTAGCTGCCGCTGGGCGTTGTGATGCTGCCAGCAGGCACAGTAAAGCTGCTCTGCGGGCTGGATGCATTGACATTGATAAGGAACGGTTCAGCCTGAAAAACATCCTTCGGTACGGTGGTTTCCACGACGATGTACTGGCCGTAAGGAAGCCCCTGCACACGCAGGATGCCTTCCTCGTTCGTGAAGATCTCGGATAAGCGATATTCTTGCGCATTGTTGGTCGGCACCCAGCCAAGACCCTGCCCGTTGGCAAAATCACCGTCTGCGGTCAAGGTTGCGTTATAGCGGGTGACGACGGCGGTGTCACTCTCGTACATCGTGGCAACAGCCTGTTCTTCGTTAGAAAAATCAAATTTCAGCGTGTCCTGATCGTAGCTGGATTTACGGTAGACATCCAGAATGCTGGCGGCATCGTAACTGCCATCGGCGTTTTGGGCAAACTGGTCTGCCTTGCTCAGCAGCGATACACGGTACACTTTGAACCCGGCACCGCCCAGCTTAATGGCAGGGGAGGGCTGACCGGTGGTGGACACCAGCTTTTGCAGACTGAACCCGGATTTCAGTACTTCGTCCTGCGTCTGATCTTCGGTGCGGACAACGTAAGTGGATTCATCTGCATAAGTAAGGGATTGATAGTGGTTGACTTCATCACAGAGATAGCCTTTCGCAAAGGACAGGTAGTAGCCGTCATAGGTCTTGCTGCCGTCTAAGGCGCGACTCTCGGCAACAGCAGAATATTGGTTGCGGTAGACATAGTCGGTATATTCCGTACCGCTGCCGGCGAGGGCGGCATAGCTGCCGGTAGGCTCCAGCTTTTTATTGAGAAGCGGATACTTGCCGGAGAGGTAATACTGCCCGTTGGAATCCACCGGGATCACGATGCCGGTGGCGCGCTCCACAAGGTAGTAACGACCTAAGTAGAGATTAGAAAACGCCAGCTTGCCGTCCTTGATGGCGGCGGAGGCTACAAGGTAATCCTTTTTCAGCACCGGGAGATAGTCGGACTTCCATGCGCCGTTGGTAAGCACAGTGGTATGCCAGATGGGGTTGCCGCTGGAATCGGTGATCTTGGAGTAATCGACAATGCCGGAAACGCCGTTCGGATGAAGAATGTCCTCGGCGGCATACAGGTCGTACACGGCACCTTCAAGCGTTGAGTCGCCATTACTGCCTGCGGCCAGATACCGGGCGGCATCAAAGTCTGCTTTGGAGAGAGTGATGCTGCCGAGAGTGCGGTCGTTCTGCATGGTGTCGACATCGGCGTGCATGGTGTAGGAATCCTCGTTGCTGGCAATACCTGTAGGATCGGTGGTATAGGTCTTATCCGCATTGCGACTGCCAAATGTAATTGTGACGATGCCCTCGCCGGTGTCGATGAGCGTACCACCGCTGTTGGCCGTGGTAATGTCGGCGTTATAGTCCGCGTTGCCCAGCCAAATCGTCTGACCGTCTAATGCTTTCGTGATTTCAAAGGCATACGCCCGCTTACCCAGCACAGAGCCTGCCGTGCCGGGTTTGGTTACATCCGTCCAATCGCCATAGTACCCGCTGGGAGCATGGCTTTCCACGATGACGAACTTACCCTCGTTTCGCTGGGTGTAATAGATATTGTCAGAACCGTTGGCATAATTGCTGTGGTTGATGACTTTGTAAGTTCCATCTGCTTGGCGCTCAACCTTGTACTGGTTGTACCCACCATTGGGGATGTAGCACTGCCGGACGGTATCCCACTCGAAAATCTTAAACTCGGCATCGCCCTTGATGCGCTGCTTGGTTTCGCTGTCGATTTTGTCAATACTGACTTTGACCGACCACTCACCGTTTTTCATCTGGTAATAGTTCGAGCTGTTGGCAGGAACAGTAATCGTCTGGTGGCTGCTCAGAGCACCAGACGTGGTATCGAAGCCGTGCGGAATGGTGATTTCATCGTAGCTAAACGTAATATTTGCAAGCTGTGCCCGCGCCGAGGCGATGGCAGCATCTACCATACCTTGTGCTTCGTTTTTCAGTTGGTTGATGGCTGCATTTTTGGCAGCCTCGGCAGCGGCATCCGCTTCAGCCTGGCTGGTGAACGGTCCTTCCTGCCCGCTGAGTGTGCTTGTGCTGGTCTTGGACACCTCATAATGTACTGTCCATGTGGCAGAACCATCGCCGCCATTCAAATGGTAGTTGTCGTCCTGCGTGTGACCGCTGGTGGTAATGGTCTGCGCTCCGGCAGGAGTCATCTTCCAACTACCGCCGTCCACACTGCCGCTGGTCTGGCTTGGAGTGACGGTAATGACTGCACCATCCACTTTCTCCAGCGTATTCAGCTGATACTTATCGGTGTTGACGGTGAACGTCAGATCAAAGCTGCCTCTGGCGCTCTGTGCAGGAGCGGTCCATGAAGCAGAATAATACTGCGGCTCAGGAGCACTCGGCACGTCCGGAATTTCGGTGCCGCCAGCAATTTCCTCACCAACCAGCGCCACAATCTGCCATGCGTAGCCTGCGGGCGGATTATAAATGTAAGTGTAATAACCGTTCTCACCAGACTGCACCGCCGTGCCGTCTGCCAATTCTTCGGCGGCAGCAACATAGGCCTGCGCAGCATAACTATCAGGATAGTTGGTAATGATCCACTGCTGGGTTTCATCGTAGATCTCACTGATGAGGTCGGGCTGCTCTGTATCCGCGCTCATAACAACGGGCTTGCTGTCCAGCATATCGAGACTCAACTGACCGAGGCCGCCCCAAATGTTGATTTGGTTCGCGTAATGGTTGCCGGGGGTGTACTGGCCGGGCTCAAGGCGAGACACATGGTCAAAAGTGTAGGTCGGGCAGCCATTGGGCTGACCGTTCAGACCATGACTGCAACAGTAGGCTTCTTGTCCGTTGAACCAAATAAGCCAAGTGCCGCCCTCTTTGGCAATGCTGGTGATTTTGCCGGTGGCATAGGGCGGGGTAGGACCTGCTGCGAGTGTTGCAACACCGTTATCGGCATAAAGCTGTGCAGGGGCTGCATCATCCGACAATTGTACATGAATAGATTTCTGTAAAGTGGTGCCGTCCGGGCTGGCGTAAACAAACTGCGCAGTGAAGTCAGAAAAAGCCTTCACATAAAAGCCTGTTGCAGCCGCAGATTGCTCGGCGTAAGTCTGATGTAGGATTTTGGCTTGCTCGGCATCATCGGCAGAAATGAGGTCTGCATCAGTAGATGCGTAGCTGAGAACCTCCACCCCTTTCGGAAGTACAACTTCTGCTGTTGCACTGTTTGCGGGGTATTCGGTTTGTACCAACAGAGGAACTACCGCATAATCTGCATCGGGATTGCGGCCAACGATGACGGTGCTTTCATTTCCGTTCAGCGCATCGGCGTCCATGTGGGCATCGGTACCATCATACAGGTCAGATACCCATGCCGAGATGCTGATTTTCGTCTCACCGGTTGCCACAGGCAGCCCCATGCTGCCGAGATAACTACCAGTAGGTGCATCGGGCAAATCGTGGTACAGATTTTCGGTAATCTGAGAAAGGTCTGGGGTTACGCTGTCCGTAATTTCGGGAACAAATGTATCTGCTATCTCTGGCGTGGAAATCTCCTCGGCCGAGGCAGCAGGAATCATCGTACAGCACATGGCACCCGCCATGAGCGCCGCAGATAAGCGGTGTTTGAGTTTATATTGCATTGCATATCTCCTTGTGTGGTTTTATACGTCAAAAGAGTGCGTGCGATTTAGGATTTTACATCTGCACCACCTCCATCAATCAGCTTGGCAACGACCAACAGGCGGCTGTTAGGGTCTGCCGTGCAGGTGGAAAGCGTCAGAATATGGTCATCAGTCGTCACGTCCACACCGTAGTCGAACGCACAGCCGGCAACAGCCTTGTCCAGAATTTGCTGAAATGCTGCATCGTCCGGGTCAGCCTGAATACAATCGGTATCATCGTTTGCATCGCAGACCCACACACTGAAAATCTGGTACGCCAACTTTTCATCTGCCAGCGAAACATAAATGTACGGGTTTTCCTGCCCGAACTCGAACACGCGGTATTTGTGCAGATCCTCAAACCCGCCGGTATAATCTTCGTCGGTAAACGTATGCCCGTAAAAAATCAGATTGCGAGAAACTTTTACGCTGCTGTCCATGCGGCAGGCATAGTCGGCGTAGATGCAGCCGTGGTAATCCTCGGACCCATTCTCGTCACGGCGCAGATAATAGTCATTGTCGCCGTACTGCTGCACAGGCACGTCAATGTTTGTGCCGGGAATCGTGATCCACGCCACGGTGTCCGGGTTTTCTTTCTGCGCGGCGGCAAGTCGTTCATCGGGTGGCTCAACATGTTCGGCCTGTTCCCACGCGGGCATCACTGAATTTTCATTACCGGAACGCCCGAAAAGCAAGAACCCAGCCAACAGCAGCCCGACCAAAACAAAAATAATGACGAGTCGCAGCAAATCGGGATTGGCGGTATCGCAGAAGCGTTTGAATTTTTCTCTCACTGCGGCACCTCCGCAACATCATCTTCCTGCCACGGCAGGCGGGGCAGGGGCGCGTAGTGGCGGCCGTTCGGCTCGACCCAACTGCCCTGGCCGCCGGCAAAAATGTGGATGTTGAACGAGTTCAGCACGGTCAAAAAACTCTCCATGTCGGCGGCATCACAGCAGAGTGAATCCCGGTTGCCGATCAGCAGCACATCGAAGCGATGCTGCTCGGCATCCTGCAAAATCTCCTTGACGGCGGGGCGCATGAGCAGCGGCACAGGCTCGTTTGTCTCGGAAATGCGTTCTTTCTGTACGCCCCACTGCAATTTGCGGGCGGCGCGCTGGCAGGCAAGGCGCTGTCTGCCCATGCTGGCAAGATTCTTCGGGTCGGACTGGTAAAGGCATTGTGCAATCATGGTGTTTTCCTCCTTAGTATTTCGGCTTGTGATAGACTTCTTTGTGCAGCGCCACCGCATGGCGGCGTTCATGCCATAGGAACAGGTAGTGCAGGACCATCCCGCTGCCGACCAGCGGCAGCAGAACTTTTGCCCAATCAGAGATTCTCTTCATCGTCATCCTCATTTCTGCCGCCGAGGACAATATCCCCGGATGGCACATAGACTTTCGGCGCAGGTGCGGGCTTTGCAGGCTCAGCCGTATGGGTAGGTTCTTTGCGCAGCAGGTGGGTAATAATCAGCAGCACCGCGATAAAGAGCAGCGCGCAGGCGATACCCGTAATCAGCAGGGCAGGGGTAATGCCGCTTTCCGCCGCAGCAACCACCACAGGTGCAGAAATCGGCGCGTACAGCAGCGTGTAATGCACCGTTCCGGCCTCGGTGCGGGTGACCGTTCCAGCGTAATGCGCTGTTGCCATATAGGTACTGTCGGCCTGCAAAGTTTCGCTAATCGTAATGTCCTGCAAGGTCAGCGTGCCGGAAAAACCGTACTCGTCATCGTAGGCAACAGACTCTTTCACATCATTGCGGGCGGTTTCGGCATCGGCGCTGCGCACAGACAATTCAAAATCCTGCGTGACCTCTTTCTCCTCGGTCACACCGCCCTCCACAGACTGCGTAACGCCCCATAAGGTGTAATCGACGCCGTTCCACTGCATAGTGCTTTCGGTCAGGTCGGCAACGGTTGTGCCATACGGTACGCTGTACTGCTTGACGACAAGCAGCTGCCCGCCGTTTTCCTGCCACGAGATGCTGTCCGGGTAGAACAGCGACGCCGTATCTTCCGGCGGCAATCCCACCAACTCCGGGGCAGGGGTGGGTGTGGGTTCCTCGGCAAAGGCTGCGGTGGCGGTGCCCAGTGACAGCAGGCAGCACAGGGCAGTGATAACAGGTTTCTTCATTAGGATTCCTCCGTTTCGGGTTGATTTTGCATTTTGCGTTCTACAATACGGCGCAGCTCGTCCCGGTCTGTGGTGATCAGGTCTTTTTCCTCCTCGCTGCACCGCATATCAACGGTGACATTGTTGGAGTTTGTGACGATTAGCGCGCTGCCGCGCTCGAAGCGGGTGATGTTGTCGATTTCGGCATCTGTCAGCTTCAAAACACTTTGCACGCGCTGGGCTTCCTCTTCCTCCAAATTCAGAATGATTTTGATTTTGCAGTTGTTCAGGATGCCGCGACCGTATTTTCCATCTTCCAAGGAAAAGAAGTCGTTCAAATCCTGCGTGGCAACCAGAACCCCGCCGCCGTAGCCGCGAATGGTTTTGACAGCCTCGAATACATAGTTGGCCGCCAAAGCGTTGGACGATGCGCCGATGATTTGCCATACCTCATCTATGAAAATCTGCTTGCGGCGGGTTAAATCCTCTTTCGCCTTATCCCACATATAATCCAGCCCGATGTACATACCCACGGTTAGCAGGTCGCCGGACAGCTCGCTGATGTCGATGACGACATAGCTGTTGTCGAGGTTCACGTTTGTCTGGCGGTTGAAGCTGGATGCCGAACCGTGTACAAGGCGGTTCAGAATATTGGCGATACGCCGCGTTTCCGGGGCAGCGGACAAAACAGTGTGCAGGTCGCCCAATATCGGCATTTCACGGTACTGACCGGGATGTGCCGGGTCGTCCAGACTGGCATTATCATAAGTGATGCCCTTATTGCGGTAGGTTGTGACGATGGCTTCATCCAATAGCTGGCGTTCCTCGTTGCTCAAATCGGGAATCAGCAGCGAGAAGAAAATGTGCAGCTTCTGGATTTTGGCAGCCAGTTCCGACTGCTCCGGCATAGGACCGTCCAGCAGTTCGCTGCTGGTGTGGTCGATTTTGCGAATCTCCATGACGTTGATGCAATCCGGACTGCCCGGCACGATGCGGATGATGGTGCCGTTCAGCGCCTTGGCCTGCCGGTAAAACTCGTGACCCTTCAACGGAGCGATGATGTAAACCGGTGTTCCCGCCAGCCGCATACGCCGGGCGATCAGCTGCATAGTGAACGTCTTGCCCGCGCCGGAGGTGCCGAGAATCGCCATATTTGCGTTTTTGTAGATATGGGTGTTGAAGTTGTCGAGGCTGACGAGGGAGTTATTGTACTTATTCACGCCCAGCAGTACACCGTTGGTGTCGCACAGTTCAAAGCTGACGAACGGATAAAAGCTGGCCGCGGTTGAGGTAAGGATATTGCGGCGGTATTTTTTGAACAGCGCCGCATCCGGGGCGCACAGCGGCAGGGAAGAGAGAAAAGCTGCTTCCTGCCGGAAACTGCACAGCTGCAAATTCATATCCTGCGAGACCATGAGCTTGCGTATCTCCCCGATGCGCCACTCCAAATCCTTGACGCTGGCGGCTGTGACCGTTACGAGGATGGCGGCGTAGTAGAAATCCTCGTTGTTGGCAAGACCGTCTTTCAGGTAGTAGCCGGAACGAATGGCGTTGGAGAGGTCATCGAAATCCGAGTTTGTGTCGCTGGTGTCCTTGATTTTGCTGCGGTTGATGCGGATCTGCTGCCCGATTTTCTGCATCATGCGTTCTTTGGGCTGTCGTTCCAGAAACAGATCCACATCAATGCCTTCGCCGGCATTCACCAGCAATGCCATCCACCCGGCCGTGACCTGTGCGCGGTAGCCGTCTGCGGGAATCATCAGGTAGGCATGGTAGGTGCCGTCCATGTAGAGATAACGTCCATGCTTCAAATCCAGCGAGGGCGGGATCATAAAGGCGGCGGGAGGTATCTTATCCAGCGCTGTGGTATCGTTCTGGGCCAAATAGCTGGCAAGCACATCTTGGATTCGCTCCTGCAACGGCACCTGTACCGCTGTTCGCCTATTTAATAAGGTATAGAAAACGTCCGTGAGAAACTCGTCCTCGTTCTCGTGTTCCACGATGGCGTTGCCGCACTGCGCTAGATAGGTGCGGAAGTTGCGGGCGGTGGTTTCGAGCGTGGAGACGATTTCGGCATAGGAGATATTCCGCTCGTTCGTGGGGGCTTCGTACTGGAAAATCACGAAGAAGCGACGGCTAACAGCATCGCGGGAACCGAGCCGCTTGACAAAGCGGATATAGCTCATGTGGCGCTTACGCACCGCTGCGTCCGGTTCGTTGGCGGCATCCCGCCGCAGCTTGTCCAGATAGGCATTGACATCGGCCTTGCGGGAGAATGACTTGAATTGCAGCCGCACTGGGCTGACTTTCAAAAGGCTGGCGAACGAGTAGATGACGCTGCGCTGCTCCCGTGGGGAGCGCAGCAGGAAGTTGATGGGCTCGATCTCCAGAATCTTGATGTGGCGCTCATCTGTGGTGTGCAGGATGCCGTTCTCGATTTTCTCGATGGGGAGCAAGTCGTAGAGCGTCTGCCGTTTTACCAGCTTTCCGTGGCGATCCGCCTTACGTTGCAAGACCTGCGCGTTGTGGGGCAGGGTATCGGAATCATCATAGTAGACAACACGGTATCGCTTACTGATGAGCCGTAGATGTCGGTGTCGGTTGGCTTCGAGATTGCCCTGCTGTGTAGGTGTGACGATACGGCGGCGCTTCATAAAGCGGAACCAATGTGCCACAAACTGCGTCAGGCTGTCACCGCCAAAACCGACTACACCAAACACGGCCAGCGGCACCGACACCGCAATGACGATCATCAAGCGGATGTTGAATGCCAACGGCAGATAGAACAGCGGCACCGCACTGCCCACAGCAAGCACAGCCGCCTCCACCGCATTGCGCAGCTTGACCGTGCCGCCAAGAATCGTACCAGTGTCCACAAAATTCTGCGGGATAAGGTAAACATCCCGCTCTTCGCGTGAAATTTCGACCACCTCCAAACAAAAAAAGCGCCCTCGAAAAAAGGCGCTCTTGCGTTTCTGTTCAATTTTGACGATACTATTATAGCAGAGTCATATTGCAGCAAAAAAGACTTTTGCTGTGCGGATGTTGTGCTGATTTACTGCATTTCGGCAGATAAATTTTCAAATATGAGCTTGTGGCATCAATGTAGCTACATAGATTGACAATCGAATGCCGTGAACGTATAATAAGGATAAGAAGAAAACCACGGAACGAAGGGAGTTTTTTTATGGAAAACATTGTTTCGGCAGCTAAAACGGATGTGTTCCGCGTTCGCATCAACCCGGAAATTAAGCAGGAACTGGAATCTGTGTATGCAAAGAACGGTCTTACCCTGACCGATGCCATCAACGTGTTTTTCCAGCAGTCGCTGAACGCTGGCGGCTTTCCCTTTGCCGTAACAGAGGACAACGCGGAGATCATCAAGGCAAAGGCGCTCTCCCGGCTGACAAAGCAGTTGCAGGAAGCGCAGGATGATCCGGTTTCTTACTCCGAGGATGAAGTATACAAGATGTTCGGAGTAGAGAAATGAGGGTAATCTATAAAAGAACCGCCGTTAAGGATATGGAAGCAACCCGTGACTACATCGCCGGGCGGCTGAAGAACCCGAAAGCTGCCAAAAAGCTGATGACCGCGCTGCTGAAAGCTATATCTTTGCTGGTAGATAACCCGTATATGGGTGCAGCACTGGCAGAAAAGTTTGAAATCACCACGGATGTGCGCTACTTTGTGGTGTCAAAGCAGTTGATTTTCTACCATGTGGACGAGGAACACAGCACAATAGAGATACTTCGGGTATTGGACGGCCGGACAGATTATTTGTCAGTACTGTTCGGATAAATAAAAAATAGGAGGGCCGCTCCTGCGTATGGCAGAAGCAGCCCTCTTTGTTTTAGTGCAGATACCCTTTTGGGTTGACGTAGACCCCGTCGATAATGACGCAGATATGCAGATGATTTCCGGTCACATCGCCGGTAGCACCGACTTTGGCAATGGTGTCGTATTTGTTCACCGTATCGCCAACCTGAGCCAAAAGCTGGCTGCAATGGGCATAAAGGGTGCAGTACCCGCCGCCGTGGTTGATGACCAGATAATTTCCATAACTGACGTGATACCCTGATTTAATGACCGTGCCGCCCTCCACTGCCAGAATTGGTGTGCCATAGGGATAGGCAATGTCCAAGCCATTGTGGTTGGTGGTATCCTTGCCGGGAATGCCGACATCTTCGCGTTTGCCAAAGAAAGAAGTAATGTGCTGTTCCCAGTTTGGGTCATTGAATGGATTGCCAAATCCGCCGCCGGGGGCAGGGGAGGTATCATCAATAAGTGCATCGTTGATTTGTCCCAGAATCGAGATGCCCTCGCGTTCTTCTATTTCATGGAGATAGACGGTCAGGTTATGCGCATAGGCATCGGCATAGCTTTTCTGCTTGTCATCAAGCCGCCAGACTGTGTCGGCAAAGTAATCATCGCCCACATAGGAAAGTGTGAAAACGGTGTAAGTGTGATCCTCTTGAACGGTTATGGTTTGCCCACGCACCTCTTTCTGCACAGGTTCGGTGCGAACTTCCTCGGAAGTAGTGTAGGTATAATATTCTGTCCGGTGCGCTTGTACCTGTGCGGAAAGGTCAGCCAAGCTGATTTTGGTATAGTCGTCTTCTCCTTGGTAAGCGCAGTACATAGAAATGAGCTGAAAGGCATTGTAGGAGACATGACCGCCCACGGAATCATCAATGTCGCTGTAGGTGAGGCTTGCACGCTCGGATTCTATTTCGGCAAGGGTATCCTCGTATGCAACCTGCAAAATATCCGATACGGCATTGCGAAGCTGCATCACGTTGGCAGCAACTTCCAAATCATCATTGACCGCAGTGCTGGGCTGTGTCAGCGTACCGAAAATCGCACCGGGCAGCATGAGCAGAACCAGAACCGGCAGCAGCAAGACTGCAATGGCAACGACCAGTATTTCCTTGCAATACTGCACCGCAGCTTCAGTAGCAGCCCCGGCGGGACCGCCCTGCACTCCCGCTTGCGCGATTTTGGCAAGTTTGGGCGCATTGTGAAGTGCCGTTGAGGCGGCCTGCTGAGAATTTTGGGTATCGTTTTCCATCATTTAGTGTCTCCGTGCGGGGGCTTTTGGCATGGCGGCCACTTTACGCTCATCATACTGCATACGCCCGCGTTCGTCCTGAACGGTAGGCGTTTTTTCTACGCGGGTTGTGGCGTAGACCTTATACCACTTTTCGCCGTCGCGGGAAGTCTGTTCTGTGAAGTGGCCCTCCGGCTTCTCATACTGACGGGCGTTGTACATGGCAAACTGAATCTGCCCGCGGCCGGGGATGATCTCGCGCCCCTGAATCTTGCCGCCGCCGATTTCTACATCTGTGACGCTGTTGCCCATCTGCCCCAGCAGCACACGGTTCATAGCTGCTTGTTGGATAGAGGACGAAGTGGGAATGGTGGTCTGTTCCACAACAGCGGAGCCGCCGGCGCGCATGGCAATTTCACTGTCCCTTGTAGGCGAAACATCAACCGTGCTATCGCCCTCCAGCGCCAGCGGCGTGGCGGGGATAGGAGAGTCTGTTACGGTATCGCTTTCAGCTGTTGCCATTGCAGTGGGAATATTTTCACCGGTGGCAGGAATCTGCATAGCGTCCATGTCGCTGGTACCTGCAAAATAACCATTGAGCGCTTCCACGGCGCTGTCACCTGTAATGCAGCCGCTGGTTTGCCCGGTGGCGATGGAGCCGATGACCTTGCTGGCAAAACCGCCATCTTTGCCAAGGCTGTTGTGATACATGGTTCCGCCCAGTGATGCGCCGATGCCGCCGGACTGCCCGCTGATGGAACTTGCCGTGCTTTGCTGCACATGGCGGCTTACCATGCCGGAAAGCCCGCCTGCATAGGTATTGCCGGGTGTGTTTTTTGTGGCAGCAGTTGTGGCGGCGGCTTTTGCAGCGCCCAGCCCCATAAAGGCTTTGCCAATTTCAAAACCACGGAAAGCCAGCAATGCCTCGGACAGCATTGAGCCAGGCGAACGCGAAACGCCGATGCCCAATGAATGCAGGATGCCGTCCAGTTTGGTGCTAACTTTCAAAAAAGCGATAGCGCACAGCAGCCACAGGAACAGATTGCCGGATACGGCATCCTTGCCCTGTGCGTCCACGGCCGCAGCAGCTTCATCCTCGGTCAAAGCAAGAGCGGCTGGGCAGTACAGAAGTACAAGGTTGATAACGGTGAATAGGGTAAACAGAGTTTTTTTCATGCAAAAATCTCCTATAAGGACAGCGGATTAGCGAGAAATTCACCGACCATATTGACGAACAGTTTCAAGCACCATGCGTTCATAATCAGCAGCAGAAGCTGCCCACTGAACATTCGGCACCAGCTTTTGAACATATTGTTTGTGCCGCGAGCCGCGCCCATGGCAAAAGCCATTGGTGCAGTAAAAACCAGAATTCCCAGTACAACATAGCGCTCGGCAGCTTCCAAAAGCAGCTTTAAGTAGTTCCACGCAAGAATCACAACAAGGATCAGCGCAATCAAGGCCACAGAACCGTTGGCAATCACGCCAATAATGACGAGCAGCACAGAATTGAAGTCTCCGAACTGCACACCGGGCAGGGTGCTGTCCAGAATCCAGTTGTAGGGTGTGCCGCCAATCCGCAAGGCAAGGTTGACGATGTCATCACAGTACCAAATCAGCAGCAGAAAAATCACAGAACGCACCACCAGATTGATGGGATTCTCGGTGTCAATGTCAAACCCTGCACCATAGCAGCGGTAAAGCTGCCACACAAGGTTCAGCAGCACCAGCCCGATGGCGGTCCAAATGAAGATTTCATACATAGCCGAAGCAGTAGGGAAGTACCGCTTGAACGTGTCCATATTGCAGCCCAACGCGCCGAGTACCGAGGCAGATGCCAGATCCAGCAGGTTCATCACCTGCGTTGCTAGCCAATCGACAATGCCGTCTAAAATGCCCAAAGGCCGTCACCTCCTTTTGTGAGCAGGGGAGTGGTTACGGATTCCAAGTGCCGCCCTGGAAGAACGGCGTAACGTAGGCCATGATGAAGCCGAGACCGTTCAGAATCGCCCAGGTGATGGCAATGCGCTTAAGCCATGCGCGGGAATCATCCACGGTCTTGCCGTTCTTGGAAAAGTTCATCAGCAGCAGGGCAACGGCGGCGCAGACTACAGCTGTGACGGTGGAGATAGAGATGATTTGCGAGTAGACATCCTGCATGATCTCGCTGGCTTTCGTCCAGACGGTTGTGCTGGCTGCGGCGGTGGGAGAATTATCCTCGCCGGTTGCAAAAGCGGGCATTGCGGTCAGTACACTGCATAGGACAGCGCAAAGGGCTGTCCTTATGCGCTTGTGGTAAAAAGAATACGTGTTTTTCTTGATCATTGAAACCTCCTGTGTGTAAAAATGCTTTATGAGTTGCCAAAAGTAGACCATTACCATAATAACAAATTGGCTGTGCAGGAAAAAAGGCTTTCGCTCTGCGGATGTATTGCGGATGTTGTGCAGGTTCAATCAGGGGTAAGGAGATTGGTGATTTTCTCGCAATTTTGTAGCATAGGACAGTGATGCCAGCAACAAAAGATATTCAAACGTAGAAATGAAAATAGAGCTGTCATGAGACGGCAGCCCTATTTTTATCACAAAACCAGTTCCTGTACAAAATTCCTTGTGCGGTTGATACTTGGAGAGGCAAGACAGTAATATAGATATTCCCATATAACGCAAAGCGCCGTTACCGCAGGTGAAGCGGTAACGGCGGGGAAGTGATTGACTATATTGGCAGCGCAGATAACATTGGGCACCATCATTTCCGGTTTCAACTGATACAAAATGGTATTGGCGCAGACCCGATGGCAGTCTTTTGTGAAATTTCGGCCATAAAGGGAAAACCTATTAAACGAAAACAAATGTTAAAATTTCACCTGGTTTGCTTTCCGGTACTCTGTTGGCGAGGTTCCTTCTGCATTGCGGAAAGTTTGGGAGAAGTAGCTGGAAGAAGAAAAGCCCAGAATAGCTGCGATCTGAGAGAGAGAAAGGTCCGTCTCGGCCAGGAGACGCTTTCCTTCTTTTATGCGGCAGTTGATGATATAATTGATGGGCGAAACACCGTATTCGCGCTTAAAGGCGTGTACCATATAATATTTGGTGATGCTGACCTTTTCTGCCAGCTGGTCCAGCGTGATATTTTCCTTATAATGGTGGTCAATGTAGCGCTTTACCGTTGCACACTGGCGGTTGGCAGGCAGGCGGGAGTGGATCGGCACAGCCGAAACACTGGCGTTGCGCATCAGCTGTACAACGATAATATCCATGTAGGCCTGGCAAAGTATCTGGAAACTCGACTCTCGGTTCTGCATTTCCCGCAGGATCTTGCGCATACAGACCAGCACATCGTTATCCTCTTTAAAGGTATAAATGCAAAAGCTGCCCTCGGCGGCATCGGAAATCGTAAATTCCAGCCCTTCGATGCCAAGCACAATATATTCCAATGGGTGTGATTCAAAGCTGACTTCGGTGTGGATGACGTTGGGATTGACCACGACCAGCTGGTGCGCCTGCACGGGGAACAGCTTGTCATTGATCTGAAACTGCCCCTCGCCATCGACAATATAAAATAGCTCTGCGTAGCTATGGGAATGTGGGATGGAGGGCCAATCGCCGCTGTATTTTGTAGAGGCTATATTGCGCAGCTTCATCTTGTCGCGGGGGAGTGCGTCATCCTCCGGGTTGAAAGCATAGTTGATGTGGCTCATGGCGAGGCCTCCGAACTTTTTGATATATTGTCATAATTCTATTATATGGCACACGTCCGAAAAATGCAACGAATTTTTTGGGCGATTTTATCAATATGTTGCTTTGTTTCGAAATACAAACGTGTAAAGTGCACAATTTTCAGACGCGAAAGTCGGACGTTGTGCCGAAAAAACGGTGAATAACAATATTGCTAAAATGATGAGCAATATAATAATTGATAAATGATGTGAAAAGCACTACACTTAAGTCACCGCGAAAGGGATGAAATCCCGACATAGAAATTACACTTAGGAGGAAAACACAAATGAAGAAGATCGTTGCACTTTTGATGGCTTCTGCTATGGCAGCTTCGCTGGCTGCTTGTGGCGGCAACGCCCAGAGTTCGGAAGCTGCTTCTACTGCTCCCGCAGAGTCTACGGCTGCCGAGTCTACGTCCACCAACGGTAAAAAGTACGAGGGCGTTGAGTTGACTATGTGGTCTATGTGGTCTGCCGGTGAGGTTCAGGCAAATGCAATTCAGGCCGCCGCTGACGCTTTCGAGGCTGAAACTGGCGCACACGTCAACATCGAGTGGAAAGGCCGCGATGTCAACACCCTGATTTCTGCCGCGCTGGAATCTGGCGAAAAACTGGACATCTTCGAGGATGATTACAACCGTATCGGCCACGCTTACGCTCCCTACACCTACGACCTGACCGAGATGGCAGACGCTGTCGGTTATGATGACTTCAGCTACGCTTGCTTTAACGATCAGTCCAAAGAATGGGCTGGCTACCTGAACTCCATCGTAGAGCAGCCCCAGATTGGCGGTATCTTCTACAACAAGGACGCTTTCGATGCCTGTGGCATTACCGACACCCCCAAGACTTGGGATGAGTTCCTGACTGTCTGCCAGACCCTGAAAGACAACGGCTATGAGCCGCTGGCGCTGGACGGTGCTTACGCAAACTTCAACTTCTACAACCATCTGGTTCGTCATCTGGGTGAGGACGCCATTGCTGAACTGGGCAAGAACGGCGGCTGGGCTGATAATGAAGCTGCTGTGGCGGCTGCGCAGGAAATCATTGATTTCGTGAACGCTGGTTATCTGGCCGAAGGCGCACCTGATGCCTACCCCGCCAGCCAGACCAAGGTTGGCCTTGGCACGGCTGCTATGGTTGTTTGCGCAAACTATGTCACTTCTGAGGTTGACGCTGCGGTTGGTGAGCCTGTAAACTGGGGCTTCTTCAACTATCCCGAAGTCGAGGGCAATGTTGATGCTTCTGCTTACGCCGGTGCAAACTCTCTGGCCATCTCCTCTAACTGCGAGAACCCGCAGGCTGCATTTGACTTCATTATGACCATCGTTACCGGCACTTGCGGTCAGGAACTGGTTGACAACGGCGGCCAGATTCCCGCTGACACCCGCCTGAAGGAGTCTGTTCTGGCTGGCTCTGTTGAGACCCTGAAGAACACCACCACTCCGATGAGCTGGTGCGGTGCGTTGAACACGCTGGACGGCTGGTCCTCCATCAAGAGTTCCATGATTGAGCTGTTCGAAGGCAAGTACGCAACCGGCGCTGACTACTGCGCTTACTTGGATACCCTGTGCGGCTAATCCTATAATAAATCACGGTACGCCGTCAAGCGGTGCGGCTGTAATGGATTTATTCAGGATTCCCTCAATCTGAACAGAGGCGGCACCTGAATGGGGGCCGCCTTTGCTTATGACATTTCATTTTTGAGGTATTACCAGTATGAAAAAGAACAAGACAATGATTTTCCTATTCATTCTGCCCACCGTTCTTTGCCTGTTGTTCATGTATGTCTATCCGGTCGTTCGGACAGTTATCATGAGTTTCTTTAAGGTAGAGAGCCTTACGGCATCTACAAGCACATGGAGCTTCTATGGGCTGCAAAACTATTTCAAAATCCTGCGCAATGCCGGTTTTATCAGTTCCATAAAAAACATGGTGATGATTTGGCTGGTAGGCGGCATCATTACCATGTGCCTGTCCATGTTGATGGCCGTGATTTTGACCAGTGGCATCCGCGGCGCAAAATTCTTCAAGGCCGCCATTTATATGCCCAATATCATCAGCGCCGTGGCACTGGCCACCATGTGGATTCAGTATGTGTTCAACTATGATTATGGTCTGCTGAACCAGATCGTCAAAGCATTCGGCGGCGAGAATGTCCGCTGGCTGGGTACGGACCTGATTTTCTGGGCTATGATGATTGCTTTCATTTTTGGCAGTGTTGGTTACTATATGCTGATTTTCATCAGCGGCATTGAAGGTATCCCGCAGGATTTGTACGAAGCTGCCACTATCGACGGCGCGAATATCTTTGACCGCTTCTTCCAGATTACGCTGCCCCTGCTGAAAGGCGTCATCCGTACCTGCGTTACTTTCTGGAGCATCAATGCTACCACATTCTTCCTGTGGACGAAGATGTTCTCCCCCATTAACACGGAAACGGCCACCATTGTGCCCGTTGTGTACCTGTACGATACGGTGTTTGGCGGCAAGGGCGTTGTCGAGCGCGATGCTGGTGCAGGCGCAGCGATTGGCGTTGTGCTGACTTTGATTATCATTGTTGTGTACGTTATCACCAACCTGATCTTGAAAGACTCGGATCTGGAGTATTAAGGTAGGAGAGCAGTTATGGGAAAATATCACGATAGAATCAACTGGAAGAAAGAGCTTCAGCTTCTGCCCGGTTATATCATTGTTTGCGCGTGGGTCGCGCTTACGGCTGCCATCCTGTTCTGGATTGTCTGCGCCAGCCTTTCCTCAACAAAGGAAATTCTGACGGGCCGTGTTATGGACTTTTCCAATGGCCTGAAGTGGGATAACTACGTCACAGCTTGGAACACCCAAAATGTATCGCTGTATTTCTTCAACAGCTTGGTTTATGCTATTGTTTCCTGTGTGGGCGTATTGCTTATTTCCGCGCCCGGTGCTTATGTGCTTTCTCGCTGGAAGTTTGTCGGCGGTAAGGCCATCCGTATCGGCTTGGTCATTGCCATGAGTGTTCCCACCATTATGATCATCATGCCTCTCTACTCTTTGGCTGTGCAGTGGGGCATCAAGGGGCGCGTGCTGTTGGTTGTGCTGTACATTATGCTGCGCGTACCGTATACCACGATTTACCTACTGGATTTCTTCTCCTCACTGTCCCGGTCTTATGAGGAGGCGGCCTACATTGACGGATGCAGCCATTCTCGGACGTTCTGGCAGATTATGCTGCCGCTGGTTCAGCCCGCCATTATTACGGTTACGATTTTCAACTTCATGTCTGTGTGGAACGAGTTCTTCATGGCGTTGATTTTCACTACCAGTGATTCTATGACCCCTGTTGGTGTCGGTTTGTTGCAGATTGTCAACGCAATGAAATATTCCGGCCAGTACGGTGCTATGTTTGCCGCAGTTATCATTGTGTTCATGCCTACTTTCCTGCTGTATCTTTTCCTGTCTGAAAAGATTATTGTCGGTGCTACCAGTGGCGGCGTTAAGGGCTGATTTGACTTTCCTCCATTCAAAATATTACGTTTCAAGGAGAATCCTTATATGAATGATGTAAGAAAAATGGGCCGCGTGACGATTCCCACTGATACGGACGCAGTGTCTGAAACCCTCGACCTGTTGAAGCGCTGGGGCGCGGATGCCATCCGCGACTGCGATGGCACTGAGTTCCCGCAGGAGCTAAAGGACACCGGCGCAAAGATTTACGCCACCTATTACACTACCCGTAAGGACAACGCATGGGCAAAGGCCAACCCCGACGAAACCCAGCAGTGCTACATTATGACGCCGTTCTACACCGCTGAAGGCGGTGCGCTGACCATCCCCCTGATGACGGGCATCAGCCGTGAACTGATGAAAGTCAACGACCATGACGATATTGCCCGCTGGTGGGAGGTCATGGACCGCACGACGGGCGAGCCTGTCCCCACCGCCGACTGGCACTATGATGCCGCCCGCGAAAGCGTTGTCATCGACCCCCCCGCCGCCTACCACGAGTACACGGTCAGCTTTTTGGCGTACCTGATCTGGGACCCCGTCCACATGTACAACTCGGTCATCAATGACTGGAAGGATGTCGAACACCAGATCCCGTTCGATGTGCGCCAGCCCAAGACCCACGCCTACACCCTGCGCCGTCTGCGCGAGTATCTGGAAAGCCACCCCTATGTCAACGTTGTGCGCTTTACGACCTTCTTCCACCTGTTTACGCTGGTCTTTGACGAGCTGCGCCGCGAGAAGTACGTGGACTGGTACGGCTATTCGGCTTCTGTCTGCCCCTATATTTTGGAACAGTTTGAGAAGGAAGTCGGCTACAAGTTCCGCCCGGAGTTCATCATCGACCAGGGCTACTACAACAACCAGTACCGTGTGCCGAGCAAGGAATATAAGGATTTCCAGGCATTCCAGCGCCGCGAGGTCGCCGGGCTGATGAAGGAAATGACCGACATCGTCCACGCCTACGGCAAGGAAGCCATGATGTTCCTGGGTGACCACTGGATCGGCTGTGAGCCGTTTATGCCGGAATTTCAGCAGTCCGGCGTGGATGCCATTGTCGGCAGTGTCGGCAACGGCAGCACCCTGCGCCTGATTTCCGACATCCCCGGCGTCAAGTACACCGAGGGACGATTCCTGCCCTACTTCTTCCCCGATACTTTCCACGAGGGCGGCGACCCTGTGCGCGAGGCCAAGGAAAACTGGGTCACCGCACGCCGCGCCATCCTGCGCAAGCCCATTGACCGCATCGGCTACGGCGGCTATCTGAAACTGGCCTGCGAGTTCCCGGAGTTCCTCGACTATGTCGAGAGCGTCTGCAACGAGTTCCGCGAACTGTACGAGAACATCAAGGGCACCACGCCCTACTGCGTCAAGACTGTGGCTGTGCTGAACAGCTGGGGGCAGCAACGCGCGTGGGGCTGCCACATGGTTCACCATGCGCTGTACCAGAAGCAGAATTACAGCTATGCGGGCGTGATCGAAGCGTTGTCCGGCGCACCGTTTGATGTGAGGTTTATCAGCTTTGACGATATCAAAGCCGACCCGAAGGTGCTGGACGGCATCGACGTCCTCATCAACGTCGGCGACGGCGACACCGCCCACACCGGCGGCAAGGTCTGGGAGGACCCGGATGTTTCCTCCGCCGTCAAGGGCTTTGTCCATCGCGGCGGCGGTCTGATCGGTGTCGGCGAACCCGGCGGTCACCAGTATCAGGGGCGCTATTTGCAGCTGTCCGCACCGCTCGGCGTGGAGAAAGAAACCGGCTTCACGCTTAACTACGACAAGTACAACTGGGACGAGCACCGTGACCACTTTATTCTGACCGACTGCCCCGACCATGACGTGGACTTCGGCGAGGGGAAGAAGAGCATCTTTGCGCTGGAAGGCACCGAGATTCTGATTCAGCGCGACAAGGAAGTGCAGATGGCCGCGCACGAGTATGGCAAGGGCCGCGGCGTGTACATCAGCGGCCTGCCCTACAGCTTTGTGAACAACCGCGTGCTGTACCGCGCTATTCTGTGGGCTGCCCACGATGAGGCCGACCTGCACAAGTGGTTCAGCACGAACTACAATGTCGAAGTACATGCCTACGTCAAGAACGGCAAGTATTGCGTGGTAAACAACACCTACGAGCCGCAGGATACCACCGTTTATACCGGCGATGGCAGCAGCTTCGACCTGCACATGGACGCGAACGAGATCAAGTGGTATAATCTGTAAAACAGACAAAGGCGTGCCGTGTTTGTGCGGCACGCCTTTACCTGCAAAAACAATGATAAGGGGTTTATTATGGATAAACGTCCCAATATTATCCTGCTTATGGCAGACCAGATGCGCGGCGACTGCCTGGGTATTGCCGGGCATCCGGATGTGAAAACGCCGTTTTTGGATGCCCTGGCCGCCGAGGGTGTGCGCTATGAAAACGCCTATTCCGCCTGCCCGACCTGCGTTCCCGCCCGCGCCACGCTGTATACCGGCATGTCCCAGGAGCACACGGGCCGCGTTGGCTACGAAGATTTGATCCCGTGGGAGTACCCCCACACGCTGGCCGGGGAACTGAGCAAGGCGGGCTACTATACCCAGTGCGTCGGCAAAATGCACGTCCATCCGCTGCGCAACAACCTGGGCTTTAACGATGTGCGACTGCATGACGGCTATCTCCATGCCTACCGCCGCCCCACCACGCCCAGTTATGAGGACCAGCGCGTGGCCGATGATTATTATTGGTGGCTCAAACAGCAGCTTGGCGTGGATGCCGACCCCGTGGACACCGGCCTTGACTGCAACAGCTGGGTCGTGCGCCCCTGGATCTACGAGGAAAAGTACCATCCTACCAACTGGGTCGCCAGCGAGTGCCGGGATTTCCTGCGCCGCCGTGACCGCTCGAAGCCGTTCTTTTTGATGGCCAGCTTTGTGCGGCCGCACCCGCCGCTGGATGCCCCGGAATACTACCTGAATTTGTACAAAGATAAGCCGCTGGCCGAGCCTTGGCGCGGCGACTGGAACGACTGCGTCCGCTGGGAGCGCGACGGCCACAGCTACCATGCCCAGACGGCACCCTCGGATGAGAGCTACATCCAGCAGCTGCGGGCGGGCTACTATGCGGCGATTACCCACATGGATCACCAAATCGGGCGCTTAGTCTCCGCGTTGGTGGAGGAACAGATTATGGACAATACGATTATTCTGTTTGTCTCCGACCACGGCGAGATGCTGGGTGACCACCTGATGTTCCAAAAAGCCAAGCCGTTTCAGGGCAGCATCCATGTGCCGCTGTTTATCTCCGGGCCGGAGCGTTATGTCGGCAAGCACGGCACGGTCCGCACCGATTTGGCCGAGCTGCGGGATGTTATGCCCACGCTGCTGGAACTGGCGGGCACACCGATCCCCGAAACCGTGGATGGCACGAGCCTGCTGCACCCTGTTGAGCGTGAATATCTGCACGGCGAGCATACGCTTGGCGAGGATTCCATGCATTTCATCCTGACAAAAGAGGATAAATACATCTGGTACTCCCAGACCGGGCGGGAGCTGTACTTTGATTTGCGCAACGACCCGCACGAGAACAAGAATGTGCTGGACGAACACCCAGCGCGCGTAGCCGAGCTGCGCGAACTTCTCATCAACGCACTGAAAAACCGCGAAGAGGGCTACACCGACGGCCACAGCCTGCTTGTGGGCAAAACACCCGTGACCGTATTGCAGCATACCGAGGTGCTATGAAGCAGCTTCAATTCCTGATAAAACCAGCCGCAGGCTACTGCAACATGCGCTGCCAATATTGCTTTTACCGGGATGAGCAGCAAAACCGCGTGAACCCCGAAGACTGCATGATGACGCGGGCGACTGCCGAGACGCTGATTCAGCGCTGCTTTGTGGAAATTGAGCAGGGCGGCTTTGTTTCGTTTGCCTTTCAGGGCGGGGAGCCAACCCTGGCCGGGCTGGATTTTTTCCGCTTCTTTACGCAGACGGTGCGAAAGTACAACCAGAAGCGCGTCACCGTACAGTACGCCATCCAGACAAACGGCCTTGCCATTACCGAGGAATGGGCTGAATTTTTCAGCAAAGACCATTTTCTCGTGGGCATCAGCTTGGATGGCACCCCGGATGTCCATGATGCCCTGCGCCCGGACGCACAGGGGAACGGGACATGGGATAAAATCACGCAGACGATCAAACTGCTGCGCCGCTGCGGCGTGGAGTGCAACCTTTTGTGTGTCGTCACCAAGCGGCTGGCCAAAAAGGCGGAGCGCGTGTATAAATCCATGAAAGCCACGGGGGTGCGCTATTTGCAGTTCATTCCCTGTCTGGACCCGTTGGATACGCCGCAAGGGCAGCAGAACTACTCCTTAACACCGGAGCTGTACGCGCAGTTCCTGTGTGCCATGTTTG
>ERZ773111.57-NODE-57-length-83681-cov-15.624280_pt1 | contig 83681 bp, 80 predicted proteins | sample MGYA00580567_ERZ773111 | MGnify/ENA primary metagenome ERZ773111 (study PRJEB29015, sample SAMEA2737875) | human gut metagenome | biome: human gut; feature: human-associated habitat; material: faeces | place: China | collected 2012 ...
AGCGCAATCGGCCCGGAAGTAACATAGAAGCTGTAGCCCTGCTAAGCGCAGCGCGGGCAGGGACATTTCCGGTTGCGCCGATATTTCGCCGGGTGGCGGCTGGCGTCTTACCCGGCCTACCGGGGCCTCTCACAGGCTCACACCTCGTAGGCCCGGTAAGCGCAGCGCCACCGGGCGATGCCATCAGGCACGGAGCCGCTTTATTGCCGGGTGGCGGCTGCGCCTTACCCGGCCTACTCGTCCGGCTCCGACTGTCTGTAGGCCCGGTAAGCGCAGCGCCACCGGGCGATAGCATCAGGCACGGAGCTGCGTTTATGCCGGGTGGCGGCTGGCGCCTTACCCGCCCTACAGGGTTTATCCGGACTGGGACGACTGAACCCACAGGCCTGTAGAAAAATTTATCCGCTCCGCTATTCCAGCCGCCAGCTCAGCACCGGCCAGCCGTATCCGGCACCGGCCGCCTGCAGCTGCGGACAGGGATTGACCAGCCGCACGCGATCCGCATGCAGGCACAGCGGCAGATCGTTAATGGAATCGGTATAGAACGTCACCTCGCCGTCATACTGCGGATGCGCCTCGCGCCACTGCGCCAGACGCGCCACCTTCCCCTGCTGATAGCTGGGGATCCCGGTGATTTCACCGCTGTAGCCGCCGTCGACCATCGCCACGTCAATACCCAGCGCCTGATCGATCTCCAGCGCGGCGGCCACCGCCTGCACCAGCAGGCTAACCGAGGCGGAGATAATCAGCATCTGCTCTCCCTCGGCCCGCAGACGACGAATGAGCTCCCACGCCTGCGGATAGACCCGGGGCAGGATCGCCTCGCGCACGCAGCGGGCCACCAGCGCGTCAACGTCCGACTTCGGTATTCCGGCCAGCGGCGCCTGGATCAGGGCCACATAATCGGCGATATTCATCTCTCCCCGGTCATAATCCGCCATTAGCCGCGCCTCGCGGGCAAGATACCCCTTCTGCGTCGCCAGCCCTTCGCGAACCATAAACTGGCTCCAGACCGTACTGCTATCGCCCTGTATCAGGGTGTTATCGAGATCAAAAATCGTCAGCGTGTTGCCCATGATACTTTCCCTTACTGGTCAAAATAAGCTGCCGGGAGCATGCGTAAAAAAGATGACAGGAAAATGAACCGGACGCCGCAGCGCCCGGCTCGCCATCAGCCGGCGCGGACCTTCGCGGTGCGGAACACCAGCACGATCCCGCCGACGATCGCCATCATACCGATCATCGCCGCCGCCGGCAGCCGGTTGCCCAGCAGCAGATAATCCAGCAGCGCCGTGATCGCTGGCACCAGATAAAAGAGGCTGGTGACATTGACGATATTTCCCGCGCTCAGCAGACGGTACAGCAGTAGCTGGGCGACCACCGAAATCAGCAGTCCGAGAAACAGCACCGGAATAATCAACCCGGCGTTAACGGTAAACCGGAAGCCGCTGACCGGGGCAATCAGCAGGCACAGCCCCAGACTAACGGCATACTGCAGCGGCAGGACATCCGCCGGCGCCTGACGGCTGCGCTTTTGCCACAGCGCGCCAAAGGTCATCAGCAGCAGCGCCGCCAGCGCAAACAGGATCCCCACCGTCGCCATCGGTGAGGCCGCCAGGCTGCGCCACACCAATAGCACCAGCCCCGCCAGGGCAAGCAGCAGTCCTGACAGCCGCCGCCCCTGCAGGCGGCGCTCCACCACGCAAAGCGTAAGGATGGGCTGAATCCCCATGATGGTGGCGATAAGTCCCGGCGTCACGCCGTTGGCCATCGCCTCGAAGTAACAGACCGAATAGCCGCCAATCAGCATCAGACCGGTGACAGCTGTCTGCAGGCGGGTGCCCGGCGCGGGCAGCCAGCGCCGACGGACGATAGCCAGCGGCGCCAGCGCGACCAGGGCAACCAGAAAACGAAAGACCAGCAGCGCCATCGGCGAGGCGTTATCCAGTCCCCAGCGGGTGAAGATGGCCGCGCTGCCCCACAGCAGCACAAAAAGGGCCGTTGTCGCCTGCGAGGCGAGCAGAGAATAGCGAACGTGCATAGCATGCTCCAGAACGTCAAACACAAGGTATCAAGCGTCATACCGGCAGGTAAGCGCCTGCTAAAGACGGCGTTAAGCGCCGAAAACTACCCGGTCTGGAGGGGGAGGCGGTGGGCAGAGCGTGGCGAAGCGATGATGAGGCGCAGACGTCATCCACCCCGCGTCGAAAGCGGCGCCGGGCAAAGTCTCGCTAGAGATGGCGTAATGCGTCATGGAATGCCTCGTGAAATGTTCCTGTCAGCATCCTGGCACAGACCGTTGCGGAGTGACAACTGCCCTTTATGGCTGATCCATCCGGAGGTTGTTTATTTTTAATCGTAAATAAACGTAAAGGCGGCCTCGGCTTATTCAGCCGTGGTTTTTAATCGGCTATAAAACAAAGCAGTCTGCTTGCTACTTCGAAAATAACGATATGAAGCCAAAACTGACGCATGCTCTCTTTTTAATTCCTTTTTTGTTGTTGGCAGGATGCTCCTCCTCACCGAAACAGGCAAAGAACACAAAATCTCATGCGGATATGACCATTGATAGCGGATCGGACGATCTGATCCCGGTGGTGGCGGCCCTGCATGATCAGATGCACACCTGGCAGGGAACCCCCTATGAATGGGGCGGTACTGAACAAAGCGGCGTCGACTGCTCGGGTTTCGTCTGGCGCACGCTGAAGGATCGCTTTAATCTGCCGATGGAGCGGATCACCACCCGCGAGCTGCTGCACATGGGCGTGCGGGTCAATAAGCGGGATTTACGTCCCGGCGATCTGGTGTTCTTCCGCACCCGGGCCGGGATGCACGTTGGCTTTTACGATACCGATCATAATTTCCTTCACGCCTCGAGCAGCCAGGGCGTGATGCGCTCTTCGCTGGACAACCCTTACTGGGAATCGGCGTTCTATCAGGCGCGTCGTCTGCCGAAGGAGTATAACGCGCAGATCACCATGAACAGCGACACCCTGCATCTGGCGAAGAATCGCCGCTAAAAAAAAGCCGCAGCCAGGGCTGCGGCGGGTGGTTCTGCGGTTAATCAGAACTGGTAGGTCATACCCAGCGCGACGATGTCGTCATCGTTGATGCCGAGTTTGTTATCGCTTTTCAGCTGGTTGATTTTGTAATCCACGAAGGCGTTCATGTTTTTGTTGAAGTAGTAGGTCAGGCCCACGTCAATGTAGTTAACCAGATCCTCACTTCCCACCCCTTCGATATCCTTCCCTTTCGACAGCACATAGCCGAGGGACGGACGCAGACCGAAGTCGAACTGATACTGCGCCACCGCTTCAAAGTTCTGCGCTTTGTTGGCAAAGCCGCCGCTGATCGGGGTCATCTTGCGGGTTTCAGAGTACATGGTCGCCAGGTAGATATTGTTGGCGTCATATTTCAGGCCGGTCGCCCAGGCTTCCGCTTTCGAACCCTGGCCGCGGGCCAGCAGGTTCTGATCGTTGGTACGGTCGGAGCTGGTGTAGGCTGCGCTGACGGCGAAGTCGCTGCCGCCGAAATCATAGCTTAACGAGGTGCCGACGCCGTCGCCGTTCTGTTTCTTCGCTTCACGGCCTTCGTTTTTACCCTGGTACTGCAGGGTCAGATCCAGGCCATCCACCAGACCGAAGAAGTCGGTGTTGCGGTAGGTCGCCAGGCCGCTGGCGCGCTTGGTCATAAAGTTATCGGTCTGGGCAGAGGAATCGCCGCCGAATTCCGGGAACATATCGGTCCAGGCTTCCACGTCGTACAGGGCGCCAAGGTTACGACCGTAATCGAAGGAGCCGTAGTTCTTCAGCTTCACGCCGGCGAACGCCAGACGGGTTTTCTGACTGGAGTCGCTCTCGGTTTTGTTACCGGAGAATTCAGATTCCCAACGGCCATAGCCGGTCAGGTCGTCGTTAATCTGCGTTTCGCCTTTAATACCGAAACGCACGTAGGTCTGATCGCCATCCTTGCTGTCATAGTCGCTGAAATAGTGCATGGCTTTGATCTTGCCGTACACATCCAGCTTGTTCGCGTTCTTATTATAAACTTCCGCTGCCTGCGTCGCTGTTGAAGCCACAAAGCCCATCATCATTAATGCCAGAGTACTCTTTTTCATTATTCAGTCCTGGTGATTTATTTATACGCGCTATTCAATTGCGGGCGCTCGCCCATCAAAAACTGGAGGTTTTTTAACGCCGGGATATTAAATATTTATGACAAGATGGAACTTTTTATAAAAAAGGGTATTTAAATGTATCTGACATATTTTTGTCACATTCCCTCTCCAGAATGCCCGATCCCGCGCAATAAAATGGCGCGCCCGCCGCCCCGGGTGTTGGCAAGCGGGCCGACTCCTGCTACAACATCAGCTCGATATCGATATTCCTTTTGAACGGCAGAGAATCATGAGTGAAAGCCAGACGCTGGTGGTAAAACTGGGCACCAGTGTTTTAACAGGCGGGTCCCGTCGCCTGAACCGCGCCCATATCGTCGAGCTTGTGCGCCAGTGCGCACAGTTGCACGCCATGGGACACCGTATTGTCATCGTGACCTCCGGGGCCATTGCCGCCGGGCGCGAGCACCTTGGTTACCCGGAACTGCCCGCCACCATCGCCTCCAAGCAACTGCTGGCGGCGGTGGGACAAAGCCGTCTGATCCAGCTGTGGGAACAGCTGTTTTCTATCTATGGCATTCACGTTGGCCAGATGCTGCTGACCCGCGCCGACATGGAAGACAGAGAACGGTTCCTCAACGCCCGCGACACTCTGCGCGCGCTGCTGGATAACAGCATCGTCCCGGTCATTAACGAAAACGACGCCGTCGCAACCGCGGAAATCAAAGTGGGCGATAACGACAATCTCTCCGCGCTGGCCGCGATCCTCGCCGGGGCGGATAAGCTGCTGCTGTTAACCGACCAGCCAGGCCTGTTCACCGCCGACCCGCGCAGCAACCCGCAGGCGGAGCTGATTAAAGACGTTTACGGCATCGACGACGCGCTGCGCGCCATCGCCGGCGATAGCGTCTCCGGACTTGGCACCGGCGGCATGGGCACCAAGCTGCAGGCCGCGGACGTCGCCTGCCGGGCGGGGATTGATACCATCATCGCCGCAGGCAACCGTCCGGACGTCATCGGCCATGCGATGGCAGGCCTGCCGGTAGGTACCTGCTTCCACGCCCAGGAGTCTCCGCTGGAGAACCGTAAGCGCTGGATCTTCGGCGCGCCGCCGGCGGGGGAAATCACCGTCGATGCGGGCGCGACCCAGGCGATCCTCGAAAGAGGCAGCTCGCTGTTGCCAAAAGGGATCAAAATCGTCAGCGGCAATTTCTCCCGCGGCGAAGTGATCCGCATCCGCAATAGCGAAGGACGCGACATCGCTCACGGCGTCAGCCGCTACAACAGCGATGCGCTGCGCCTTATCGCCGGCCAGCACTCGCAGCAAATCGATGCCATTCTGGGCTATGAATACGGCCCGGTGGCCGTCCACCGCGATGATATGATCATCCGTTAAGGAGCTGAAAATGCTGGAACAAATGGGCATTGCCGCCAAAGCGGCCTCCTGGCAGCTGGCGTTACTCTCCAGCCGGGAAAAGAATCAGGTACTGGAAAAGATCGCCGATTATCTGGAAGCGCAGACCGACGATATTCTGCGTGCCAACGCGGAAGATTTAGCCGAAGCTCGCGCCAATGGCCTGAGTGAAGCGATGCTCGATCGCCTCGCGCTGACCCCGGCGCGTCTGAGCGGCATCGCCAGCGATGTGCGCCAGGTGTGCAATCTGGCCGATCCGGTCGGCCAGGTGATCGACGGCGGGCTGCTGGACAGCGGTCTGCGTATTGAACGTCGCCGCGTCCCGCTGGGGGTGATTGGCGTGATTTATGAAGCGCGTCCTAACGTGACGGTCGACGTCGCCTCCCTGTGTCTGAAAACCGGCAACGCGGCGATCCTGCGCGGCGGGAAAGAGACCTGGCGCACCAACGCCGCCACGGTGAAGGTGATCCAGCAGGCGCTGCAGGAGTGCGGTCTGCCGGCCGCCGCAGTACAGGCTATCGAGAGCCCGGATCGCGCGCTGGTGGGCGAAATGCTGAAGATGGATAAATACATCGATATGCTGATCCCTCGCGGCGGCGCGGGCCTGCACAAGCTATGCCGTGAGCAGTCAACGATCCCGGTGATCACCGGCGGGATTGGCGTGTGCCATATTTTCGTTGATGAAACCGCCGAGCTCGCCCCCGCGCTGAAGATCATCGTCAACGCCAAGACCCAGCGGCCGAGCACCTGCAATACCGTGGAAACGCTGCTGGTGCACCGCAACATCGCCGACACCTTCCTGCCGGCGTTAAGCAAGCAGATGGCCGAGAGCGGCGTCACCCTGCACGCCGCCCCTTCCGCCCTCCCCGCGCTGCAAAACGGCCCTGCGAAGGTCGAGCCGGTGAAAGCGGAGCAGTATGACGACGAGTATCTGTCGCTGGATCTGAACGTCAAAGTGGTGGCTGATATGGATGAGGCTATCGCCCATATCCGCGAACATGGCACCCAGCACTCCGACGCCATCCTGACCCGCACCCTGCGTAACGCCAACCGCTTTATCAATGAAGTGGACTCTTCCGCGGTATATGTGAACGCCTCCACGCGCTTCACCGACGGCGGCCAGTTCGGCCTCGGCGCGGAAGTGGCGGTCAGCACCCAGAAGCTGCACGCCCGCGGCCCGATGGGGCTGGAAGCGTTAACCACCTATAAGTGGATTGGTTTCGGCGACGATACCATTCGTGCGTAAATGAGAACGGGCGATGCAAAAATAGGCAGTTGATTCCACTGGCTATTGACGCATCGCCCGCTAAGTTCTAACCTTTTGCCTCGTGATTCACCCTCGTGAACACCTCTTGCAGGGCCGATATAGCTCAGTTGGTAGAGCAGCGCATTCGTAATGCGAAGGTCGTAGGTTCGACTCCTATTATCGGCACCATTTCAAACTCTTCCCAAGTCTACCGAAATCAACTTAAAGCCCGTATACTGCGGTTTCTGGCCCGTATCTTATCTCCTGTTATCAACTGGACTAAACCGAAATCAAGTCACAGTTGGGGGCATAAGTGGGGGCATTCTGTGTTCGGTCCAGGGAGATGCCCCCAATGAAACTTAATGCGAGACAGGTAGACGCTGCTAAACCCAGAGAGAAAGCCTATAAGCTGGCAGATGGTGCTGGTTTGTATCTTGAGGTTGTTCCCTCTGGTTCCAGATACTGGCGGATGAAGTATCGCTTCAATGGAAAAGAGAAACGTATGGCTTTTGGTGTCTATCCGGCAGTCTCCCTTGCACAAGCCAGGGCACTACGTGATGAAGCCAAGAAAAAGCTGGCCGAAGGTATCGATCCATCATTTGCCAAGAAAGAAGAAAAGCTAGTTCGTGATGTGCAGCTCAACAACACGTTTCAGGCGGTGGCGCTTGAATGGCACGGAACGAAGGTGAGCCGGTGGTCAGAAGGCTATGCCTCCGACATTATCGAAGCTTTCAATAAAGATATTTTCCCCTATATCGGCCAACTTCCGGTAAATGAAATCAAACCACTGGTTCTGCTGAATGTGCTGCGTCGAATGGAAAGCCGTGGCGCGACAGAGAAGGCTAAGAAGGTTCGCCAGCGCTGCAGCGAGGTCTTTCGTTACGCCATCGTTACCGGTCGTGCGGAATACAATCCTGCGGCGGATCTAACCAGCGCGATGTCAGGACATGAATCGAAGCATTATCCCTTCCTTACCGTTGAGGAGTTACCAGACTTCTTTAAAGCTCTCTCTGGCTATACAGGCAGCCCGTTAGTTGTTCTTGCCGCTCGTTTGCTGATCCTTACGGGAGTTCGTACTGGCGAGCTCCGAGGTGCTTTCTGGAGTGAATTTGATCTTGAGAAAGCGGTGTGGGAAATTCCTGCCGACCGAATGAAGATGAAACGGCCTCACCTTGTCCCCCTCTCTACCCAAGCGCTGGAGATCGTACAGCAGCTCAAAGTGATTACTAGGCAATATCCACTGGTATTCCCAGGGCGAAATGATCCCCGCAAAACGATGAGTGAAGCGAGTATTAATCAGGTATTCAAACGAATTGGGTATACGGGAAAGGTTACAGGACATGGTTTTAGGCACACGATGAGTACGATTTTGCATGAAGAAGGGTTCAATACGGCGTGGATTGAAACTCAGCTTGCGCATGTCGATAAGAATGCGATTCGTGGGACGTACAACCATGCGTTGTATCTGGAAGGGCGGAGGGAGATGATGCAGTGGTATGCAGATTTCATCGGTCAAGTAGGTAAATTCCAGCTCACCTCTAGTTTATGCAGCTATTAGCTTAATTGCTTGGATAGAGTGATAAGGGGCAAGTAGAGCCTCTTCTCTCCGAAGAGGCTGGACCAACGTGAGCTTATTTTTTGCCTTCGGAGTTAGCGCTTTACTCAGATTTTTTCTGTACCGCAGGATGTGAAGATCTACGGAGGTTAGAGATGAAAATCATGCTATGTTTGTCTCTGAAGAGTGAGTCAAAATGCTATAACTTTTTCAAAGAGGCGTTATATCGTGAAAGTTGTCTTTAATGTTAATGGTAAAAAAGTTCCGCTCAAATCTCTGCAATATATAAGTAAAGCAAATCAACTTGAAGTAATGAGGAATTGGTTTTTTGAAAATTTCGAAGACCCCGCAAACTCTTGCCCGTATGAATCCCGTGAAGGCGGATATGCTTACATTTATGGTGGCCCATATGAAGCAAGTGAAGAGTTACAAGCGATGTTTGAAGGGTACGTGAAATTTGATTATATCCAAGAATTAGTTAGTGATTTACAAGAACAGTGCTACGAGTGGTCTGGCAATTCAAATAATATTAATGATTGGTACGACGAAGACTTGTACGATGCTGTTACATCTTCCGAACAGCCTTTTTCTAAGTTCGTTGAAAGCATTGATGGAATAAAATCGCTGGCTAAAGGTGATTTTAAAGATAAGCAAAAAGAACATCTGCTTAGCATCTTATATATTAACGTCATTACAGCCTTGGAAACGCTTTATGTTGAGTTATTTATTAACTCTATAGATAAAAATGACTCATACCTTACAGATTTCATAGAAAAAGGTAAGACGGAATTTAAGGTAAATAAAGAAATTTTGGCTTTGCCATTCAAAGGAGAAACTATTGAAAACATGAGGGCGGAATTGATCAAAGCAATCAAAGAACATTTGATTAGTGCAAGTTGGCATAGTACAAACAAAGTTGTAGGGCGTTATAAAGCTACATTTGACATTAATGTACAAAAAGAGTGGCCAATAGACGAGATCGAAATAGCAACACAAAAGCGTAATCATTTAGTTCATCGTGGCGGGAAAGATAAAGAAGGCAATCCGGTAGTGATTACTGAACAAGATTTAGATATGTTGCTGGATCACGCTCAAATTCTTGGAGAAAAATTATTTGATAGTCTTGGGGTAGCATTACAGAAAAAAGATGAGAGCGAATTTTGAGTCTCGGGTTTGGTTGGTAGTGCTACCGATAACAAGCAAGAAATTGATACGCGGCAGGCAGTGCCTGCCGGAGGATTACTTTTTACTTCCAAACTGAATACTGAGAAGTTTATTCTCTGCTTTATCACCACGAAGAGTAAGAACTATTTTTGATTTCAGCTCTAACATTTCGATTTCAGATAAAGTTGTTTCCATAGCATTAAAGTTTTCAGTGTTTAAAGATGCTATATATTGCTTTCCGCTTCGTTTTAATGATTGCTTGACAAAAGAGAACCACCTTGCGCGAATGTAAGCGCACCAGAAGAAGCACCAGAGTCGATTTAGACGACCGATTGCCGGTCAATGTGACCCGAGGGCATAAATCGGATTGAATGGATCAACTAGGCCGATGTCAGGTGATTACTAGAACTGTACAAACGGGCAGTTTAAAACAGGTTTACGTAACAACTATCTTGAAAAACGCCGCTACAAAGATTTTAAGCTGCTGAGAAGATGTGATATTATATCTTCATCACTTTAAGAATACAGCTTAGACCCCTTTTGTAATTAATCTTCATCTTCTTCTACAAGTGCTTCTTCTACGCTTTTGAACTCTTCTAGTGCTGCTGTGAGCAATTCAACAATCTCACTTGCGATGACTGCTGGTGGCTGAAGATTTTCTATATCTTCCAATGATTGGTCTTTCAACCAGGTGATATCGAGATTTGTCTTATCTCTTGCGATGATCTCGTCATAGCGGTACTCACGCCAACGACCATTTGGTCCCGCTCCAGTCTCTTCGTTTTGTACTTCAGCCCATGTCGCGACACGCGCTTTGAGGTTACCAGGTTTATAGAGCTCAACAAATTCGTCAAAGTCACTACGAACAAGTTTATTCGTCCTTAACGTTTTGTGTACATTAGTTCGATAGTCATAAACCCATACGCTTTCAGTCAAAGGTTTTTTGGCGGCAGGTTTCGCATCAAAAAATATCACGTTTGCTTTAACTCCTTGTGCGTAAAAAATGCCCGTCGGTAGGCGCAAGATAGTGTGCAGTTTAAAGCGAGCCAGCAGTGCTTTGCGAATTGTTTCACCGGCCCCCCCCTCAAACAACACGTTATCAGGTAAAACAACCGCAGCTTTGCCTGAGTTGCTACCATCAACTTTCAGCATGTTACCGATATGCTGAACGAAGTTAAGCTGTTTATTCGAAGTTTCTGCCCAAAAGTCCGCACGGGTGTAGGTCAGCTTTTCTTTCTCTAATTTTCCGGTAGAGTCGTTAATGATAGTGATTGAGCTTTTTTTACCAAAAGGGGGATTCGCGAGAACCATATCTACTTTGTTTAAACCGACCTCTTTTGCGAGCGCATCAGATGTAGATATCGGGCACTCTTCAGTTCCAATACCATGAAGGTAAAGGTTCATAGCACATAGACGTGCGACTGAGTCTGATATATCGTTCCCACTTATTGCTTCATTTTTTAAGAAACGTTTTTCTTTTTTCGACAACGACTTAGGCATTCTTTTTCCGGTCACTCGATCTATGTCGAAAAGCACATAGTCGTGCGCTGCCGTCAAAAAGCCTCCTGTACCGCAAGCAGGATCAGCAATTGTCTGCATTGGTTGAGGCTGCATTACATCTACAATAGCCTCAATGATTGGTCTTGGCGTAAAGTACTGGCCCGCACCCTTCTTCTCACTTTCAGCCCCTTTTTGGAGTAGGCCTTCGTAAATCTCGCCTTTGACATCAATACTCAATGATGACCATGATTCTTTATTAATCATGGATATCAGGCGCTCAAGCTTTTCTGGATCTTGAATTTTGTTCTGCGCCTTACGGAAAATCATACCCAGAGTGCCTTTTTGGCTACCCAGACTCTCCAATGTATAGCGATATTCCACCTCCAAATCTGAACCATCTAACTCTATCAGCTTGGCCCAACAATCCGCCGCAAGACTTTCTCCGCCCTGTCCACTTTCAGCGCGCTCAGATGACATTTTCAGAAAAATCAGATAGGTTAGCTGCTCAACATAATCACCGTAGCCAACGCCTTCATCACGTAATACATGGGCATAGTTCCAAACACGGTTTAAAATTTCTTCTGCACTAATATTATTCATTTTAGAACTCTAATTTACTGCCTCAAGCAACCCTTTTTCTTTAATTACTTGAGTACATGCTGAGGTGAACGGTTGATGCTCATTAATATAACCAACCAATTCATCAGCTAACTGATCACATTGTGCTTGATCTCTATTGGGTGAGCTTTCGGCTTCAATTAACCTGTCACAAAGAATACCAACCTCATCCATCAAGTCTTTCCGTTGATAATTCCATGTTCCTTCATCCAGATGATAAAACGCTATTGATTGAATAGCTCTTTTGTTCTTCCACGGATCTTGCTGTACAGAAAAAGTAGCAAGTGGCCTACCATCATTAGTATCGAAACAAATTAATTTACAATCACCAATCACTGTTGGATCGAGAAGAACAGGATTCTCATTCCGCTCACCTGCCTCGTCGATAGCTCTAGCATCACCATCTTTAAGAGGAAAATACGCGCCTTTTCCAACAATTTGACCTGTCAGATAATCAGTAATTCGAACGTTACATGTAGGGTGTGATAGTCGGAAATTAGTCCAATCAAAAGCTCGCCACCAGTAACCAGAGTGTGCAACTCCATTAAGACCGTGAGGCTTCTTCTTTGGTCTGAAGTGTTCAACGTGCCCTTGTTGAACTTGTAGTTCCGACTCAGAATACCAACATTTTAAGTTGCCCAACTGCCACAGAGCTGGCTTTAACTTTGACCAACGATCACCGTTGGCATCAATAAAATCACTACGTTGATCTGCTGGTAATGCAGCAATTTGTGCTTTTGCCAAATCAATGTCTGTTAAATCGACCAATCTACGCAGCTGGCGTTTATCTATGTATCTCAAACGTCCTCCTTTTTTCTCGATAACCGTTTAGCAATATCAAGAGAAATCCGTTTCCTAACCTGCCAAGAAACATGATCAGGAGTTGCGTTTGCAATTTCTGGAAACTCTTTTTGTGCTTCGGTAATTGCGCGGATATATTCTAGATATAGAGGATCACGTGCTGCATGTGAAAAATCTAATTTTCCAAGAATTGTGTTGAGCTCATCAAGTCGCTGTCTGTCTTCGTCGGTTTTTTCTTCTTTTAAACCCAGCTCACGTTTTTCATCAAGCAAATTCAGAGTATCCCTATCCAGGGTCGAGCGTAACTTAAAGAAATCACTGGTTAGAATAGCCTGGAAACCCATCCCCTTTGGAGCGGTGGTAGGGTGATAGCTATAAATCTGACCATCCGAGTTTTTGTCCACAATCACAACTTCGTGCTTGTCTAAACCTGCAAAAGTAAGTGGGCTGTGTGTGGTAATTAAAATTTGGCTGTTTTTAGGGTCGACACCATATGTTCTGAGGTTTTTTAACAAATCCAAGCACCACGCTGGATTAAGGTGTGTGTCCGGCTCATCTAACAAAAAGAGACTTTCATCTCGCTGAGTGAAACGCATAAGCCCAATAATAGTGAGCAGCTGTTGCTCACCTTCACTCATTTCCTTGAAAGTAATCGCATCCTTAACACCTTTAAGCCTCACACGGATCTTTAATCCGCTGCCGTCTAGGCTCAAAATATCACTGAAAATAGAACTTTCTAAGCGAGTGAAAAATTCTTTTGGCTCTAACCCGTCAGCTAATTTATTAATAGAGTCCTGAGAGTTTAGAAAACAATATCTTGTTTCTAAGTTAGTCGTTCGATTTATTGATATTTCTTTTCTTTCGGTCCCAGCCATTGGTGCATAGGCAAGACTAAATAATTTATTTAAGAATGGCTCAACATTTCCGCCAGCCCCCCAAAAACGCCTATCTTTATTCTGCTTTTCTAGTTCGCTCTTTTTAGTCGAACTACTCCAATAGGGTTCTTGAAGTGTAAACAAGACTGAAGACAAGCTTTCTATGTCGAACTCATCCAACAAAAACTTTGCAGTAGCCTCATCCTGCTTAGCAAAAAAAGATAATAATGAAAACTGACTATGGTGAGGCTTAGCTAAAAACATAGTTCTAAGCGACATTTCCTCCCCATCCTTCTGGTCAGAATAGTAATCGCGCTCGTGAGTTTCGAACGCTTCATTAAAGCGTGCCGATATTCCCGAGTAGTAACCAAAAACATAATCAGGAAGCAGTCTTTCATCTCTAAATTGATAAACGCCGCTTTCGTTTTTAATAGCTTGGTTGCGGCGGTTAAATTCAGTCTCTTTTAACTCTACAAATAATTTTTCAATTTCTTCGCTACTTTTATCTTCAATATCTGCAGCGTTTTCAATTACCCAATAAGAACGTTTGAAGCGCTGAATATTTTCTCGCCGAGTACCTTTGCGCCTAGGCTTTTTACTCGATTTCCCTTTAGATATTACTTTTACATAGTGATCACGGCATCGATATTTAATCTCATACTCAAAGTCAGATTCTTCACAAAGATCTAAGTCTCTGAAAATCCATGCGATGGACTCCAATATATTGGATTTGCCGACACCATTGCGACCAATAATAACTTGGCGTTCAGACTTTAAGGAAAAATCCACCTCAAAACTTGTGAGATTTTTGAAGTTTTCTAATCGTAACCAATCAATTTTCACAACTAATCCTTTAGCTTCAATTTAATCTCTGACTCTTTTTCATAAGGCCAGTTTTTAATCAGTTTTTCGTCAGGTGAGAGCTGTGCTACTTTCTCTGAGATTTCGGCCAACTCAATATAAAATTCTTCAACTTCATTAGATGAAAAACCAGCTAACTGCATAAGCTCATCAGGTTTTATAGGTTCGCTTTGTTCGTTCAACACTGTCAGTAATGGTTTACGCCCTGAAGTCACTTTTTTCCCCCTCTTAATTGAACGTTTTGGCTTTGTTTCTGCTAAAGCTTCTTTTTCTGTCTTAATTTGATCTAGAAGATCTTTGGTATTTTCTTTGCTGTTATGTTGTACCAACTCACCAGAAAATGCTTTCGCTAATATTGAAGACTTTAGGGAAACTGAATGTTTTATCTTTCCATCTATAGTGGTTTCTGCTCTACTTGCGCTTGCCAACTTTTCGGTCACTTGTAGCACTAACTCTCGTTGTTCTTCAACTGACATTAATGGAACAGAAACTGTTTCTAATATTGCTAAGTTGATATTTTTTTGGGCTGTGGCTGGAGCATAGCGATCAAGGTCTTCTCTGACTGTCCTAAAGAAGAACTCTATATATTCAACTGAAATATTTTCATTTTGAGGGATAAAGCCTACTACACTGTCAGGGAAACATGCATCAATACCAAGTATTGCTGTTTCAGCAATATTTGCGGCAATAGTGATACACAATGTACCTTTTGGCCATAAACGACTTTGAGCAAGCCCTTTTTTTGAATATGTCTGCTTATAATTTGTTAAAAGGCCATCAGCTGCTCGTACGTCACCAGTTTGAACAAACGGATAATCTCCACCATATAAACTCGGGTCATTACGTGGTCTATGCTTTGATTTTCCTCTATTTAACTCACCAAGCTGAGTTATAGTAGCCCAAGTCCAACTATCGGGTATTTCAGGTAAGGAAGACACATCAGCCTGAGGGGGCTCTTTATAATTCTCCTTCCACCTATCGTTCTTCGGCGTAATCCCTTTCTCTTCAAAGGACTTTAGCTGCTCAGCTTCCCAGTTAGCTCGGCGCTCATCGAGAATACGATTTAGCAACGAACTCGCTGGCTCTAACTTGTCTACATTTTGCTCACGCCATTGCTCTGTTAGCTTACCGGTGACGGCATCTTTAAGTACTGACTGACGATATTGTTGAAGCTTAGCCTTTGCTTGCTTTAACCCTTCAACACCAGCATCAATATGGGAATAAAGTTCTTCTATTTTATCGACTATTGCGTGCTGAGTGCTTAACGACGGTAAAGATACAGGGATTTTCTTCATACTCGCTTGATTAAGCTTCAAGCGAGTAGACCCACCAACAAACCCTTTATAATCAAATTGATTCAAGTAATGACTTAAATATCTATTGGATGTAACAGAATCAAATGCCTTTAAAATATGGGCATGATTATTAACCCAAAATTTTTCTTTAACAACAAATGCCACATTTTTAGTTTTATCAAAAAATGGGGCTCCATCCTCTCCAATTAAAAGGTGTTCACCTTCAAAAATGAAGTCATCAATAAGCCCTACTTCTCCAGTTGCTCCATAATAAGGATAGAGCTCGCTTCTACTTTTACCTTTAATTCTTTTAGCTCTCTCTCCTGCATTAACAGGTATTCTCTTGGAGTCCAAAATTGCGACACAGTCTTCCAAAAGAACTTCAATCCAGCCTTCTTTTTTACCATTTTTACTTGTCATGCGATTAGGTAGCCATTCAATTCATTTACAACATTATCTAGCCTATCACCAAATAATTGCTTGGCTCAAAAAACACCACCTTGCTGATTAAAAGGCGCATATTCAAAGACTTCAATCATCATTTCTGCATTTTCAGCAATTTGCTTTTTAATCATTTTCAGCCACTCAAGCTGACTTTCATCAAACTCAACACCCGCTTGTCGTTGCTGAACTAACCAAGCACTGAAACGCAGCTCAACGACTTTAGGGAAAAGGTCAAGTATATCCTTTATCCCTGTTGCGTAGCTCACCAAACTAACGATATTTGTCAGTAAAGCAGCGGGTGGAACACCTTTTACCTTTGCGGCTACAAGCTGCTCATAGGCTTACCATACTTGTATAGGGGCGGGATTATACGGCGGCGCTTTGATGCTTTCAGCAAATTCCTCGATTTGCTCATAACTTAGATGGCGTTGATGATACTGTTTTCTGTAAATGAGTTCGATAGCTGTGGGCTCATCTTTGTTTTCTTCCATAAATTGTCTGAAGCTCTTGATGATGTGGTTCGCTTTTTCAGCATCAAATCCAGCATCAAGCCACTCATCGGTACTTGTTATGACCCAGCTGTTCCTGCACAACTAAGCGGCTTGAGCATAGGCCTGCGCCGGGGTTTTCATCTTTAGCGCCTGATGCGGGTGCTTCTGGTTGTAAAACTGGAGCCAGTCGCCAATCACTCGGCTGGCATGTTGTAACGTCTCGAACCGCTACCGGTGTACGCATTGCTCTTTCAGGGTTCGGATCACTCGCTCAACCATGCCGTTTTGCTTTGGCGTATACGGTGTGATGAACTCCTGTTGTAACCCATAGCTTTTGACCCGCGCGGTTGTAGTTGCGTCTGGTAAACACCAAGCCATTGTCGCTACGTAACAAGGACGGCGTGGTTACCCGTCCCACGCATCCGAACCGGGTTATCAGCGCTTGCTCCTGCGCCGCCTCAGCCGTCTTTGATTTACCACTGCGCGATAGATGCCCCCCAGCAACTCTCGGGTATGGCAATCAATCACCAAGGCCAACGAATACCAGCCATTCTGTCCAGCCCAGATCCGACATAGGTCGGTCGCCCAACGCTGGTTAGGGGCCGATGCCACCGAGGACAAGGCCCGGAGTCTCGGGCGAAACCCAACCGGACGTTTACGCACTTGCCACCCCTTGAGCTGGAAGATGCGCTGGACCGTGTTCTTGTTAAAACCCAGCAGTGCCGCCACGGTTCGATAGCTTAACGATGGATTCTCGTCGATCATGACCTTGATCGACGAGACCAGATGCTGCTGAACCTTGGGAACTGCCTTGACGCTGCGGTAATACCAAGTGCGCCGAGGCAAACCAACGGCATATTTTACTGACGGAGACCTCGGTACCCTCGGCCAGCGCGCAATCCCTGCTGAACATCGGCGACTATCTGTCGCCCTCGCCCGGCAGAGAAGCCAACTTTTTTCTGGCACGGAGCTCCAGCATGGCTTCGTCATAGGCCTTCTGGAGCTCTTTGAGCTGTTTTTCGTACTGTTCGCGGATATCCAAGTCTGTTTAACCGGCTGGTTGCAATCGGTGTTGAATAAAGAGCGGCTGCGTATAGCCAGACCAGTGTTTAAACTTTTGTTGTGTCGTCGATAAAACTAGCAACACCAGACTTCAATCGGGCGAACACAGTTCTTTCCACCCTATCCAGCACAGAGCTCTACTCGAAACAGAAATGCTACCGCCCCTGGCTGTCGCTACCAGATTGCTTAAACAGGATGCTAGTGGTTAGTCGCTTGATTATGCATAAAAACCTTACCATACCAGCATATTGCGACATTTAACATTTTCAATCATCACAGAATGAGCGATTACTCGACGAAACTTGATTTGCTTTGCACAAAACGCACTCGTTGTGCCAGACTCTTTGAGTATAACATACTGATATTTCACTTAATTCAGGTGGGGTGTAATACGTCCATGGGGATACACACATACCTGTGTTTCTCCCTCCTCGCCGAGGATAAAAAAACAAGCCTCCCAGCCACAGGCTGGGGGATACTTGTTTTTTTTGGGGGGAGAGAGGGACACCTAGAACAGACGAGGGATGGACTAACCGGAAATTGCGATCTCCAAATCATCGGTAGATGGGTCATAGATAAAGGGTCATAGAAAACCCGATTGGGTGACAGGACCGACTCAATCACTGTCACGGTGATCTCATTCGGTCTTTCGCGGATTGGCGGTGGTGTGACTTAACCGGCAGTGCGGCTAATGCCGAGGTGATGATCGATAAATCATCCAGATAACCGGCAAATGAAATGGGATCGGGTACCACGTCGAACGGGCTTACCAGATAAGCCAGCGCACCGATGATGAGCGCATAGCACCAGACCAGCAGATCGCCATCCGTGAGCAGGACATACAAGAGCACGGCCTTCTCCAGCAGCTCCTTAATCCCCTTGATCTCTTTTAACTTGCGCATGATGTCGCTATGACTGGGATTACTCATGGTGCATCGCCTCCAAGGTGGGAATCCGCGCTGTATCTGAATGGTGAAGTGGTCAACTAAAACTGGCCACCGCTAGAGTTTTTCGAATATCGGTTTTCCGATTCATTTGGGGGTAATCCACGGTTATATTCATGCGGCCTGAGAGCGCTGTAATACCTGACGATATAGTCCGTTATTGCCTAGGCTGCATTGCTGAAGCTTGTGTCACCCGTCACCGGTACCCATTCGTTCTTCAGACTCTTGAAGAAGCGTTCCATTGGACTGTTAGGTGGAGGAGCTCTGCTTTTTTCCTAGGAGTAAAGCGGTTCAGCACAGTTCGGAACTGATATCAGTGGCCGGTAAATAGCAGATATTCATCCATTATTTGCATGAGGGATATGTTTTCCTCCTGCCGTCCAATCAGCCACAAGCCTAGATCTTCAGGTGCCTTACGTTTCAGGTTATCCAGCCAGTCTTCCAGCGTTGCACCTATCATCAAATCGTACCAACATAGCCAGACCAGTTTGTGGCGATGCTCCGGTGAGCTGAATTGTTGTAACAGGCTAATCAGCCTATTTGCCAGTGGGCGTTGTTTCAGGCGGATACATTCACTCAGCAATATCCCTTCCAGCATTGGGTGGTGCAGTAAAGTTTTTTGGTTTGTCTCAAGACTGATTTGCATATCAGTCACTACCGACACAGGTTCTGTATGCTGACTTCCGTAAATCAGTCGGTAAAGGCATTGTGGTACCACTGCAGTCATCTGTCCCGCGCCGGGAAAGTACAGACTGCCCACCATCAGATGGTGGCTGGCCTGGATATTGGGGTGACACATGCCATTTATGATGGCCAGTTTTGTAAACCCGTTTAGCCAACGTTGATAGCTATCCAGCAAACTGTCATATCGCGTCTTTGTCTCTTTCATGGTGAATTATCCCTGAATACTGAATGACAGGCAGCCGCAAACCTCCGCAATGAGCGGATAAAGAGACTGCCTGTCAGGAAAGTGATATGTAAGGAGAGGTATCTAGCTGCGTGATTCTTCGATTCTCGCCTGTAGCCAGGCTTCCACTTCACTTTTCCGCCAGCGGGAGCTGCGACCAAATTTGGTTGGTTTTGGAAACTTACCGTCTTTAATAAGCTTGTAAAACCATTTATCGGTCAACTGGGTGAGTTGCGTAATGAATGCCATATCGATGAACTGGTCTTCGAGCAGGGAAATTTGAATAGTCATGATTTTATTCTCCGGTATCTGAATGGAAACCGGAGAAGGTCTTATTATTGTTACTATCCCGCTCCGGCATAGGTACCGGTGGTGCCGTAAAAAATAGTATTAGCCTGGTATATATTTTCTGGGTCTACCCTGTCGTGCAGGTGGTGGAACCTCATTACATCCCCAGACTGGGTAATCATATTTCTGGTCTTCTTTTGTCAGATAACTGGCTATACGTCTTAAGCTGTTTAAGGCTTCATTATTGTGATATTCAACAACGTTGTTAATGTTGTCCCGATGATATTCATTTGGCTTGCATCGCTGAGACTTGCCTTCACCATGGGTAATCTCTAGCCACATTTGCTCCGCCTGTAAAATGAATGGGAATGACTTCTGATGTTCTTGAGCATTAAGATAGAAAATCGCATGGGCATGAACTACTCCTTCTGATGTCCATTCCAGTACCCAGAAAATACCAGTGACACCAGGAATGTTAGTCATCGCCTGAGTGAGGTCTCTGAGATCATCCTGTATCTCAAATGAGGAATTACGAATAAATCTTTTAGTGCCTCGCTGGTAATCAAAATCCATTCGAAACGCCAGTATTTTGGAGTGACATGCCAGGATCTGATTAAGATGGTGGTTAATCATATTTAGCAGGAAGTCATTCGGGGTGATTTTCTTTAGATGTGGGTAATATTTTTGCATTGCTCTGTTCCTTTGGATGAGTTCAAAGGAATTGGCATATCTGTTTTTTTGTCTCTTAAAGGATGCTTGTAAAGCAGGGTCCAATCACTTTTGATAGATATATATCATCCCGTGGTGGGGATGTTAGATGACTATAAATGGAGAACTACTATCTATAATACCAATTAACCTTAATTATTTTTTAACCTGATAGCACTCCACAGTTTCCCTATTTCTTTTACATTTATATTATCTGCTATTCGTAACAGTCGTCGTGGGTGTCACATAGCCAATTTTTAGTGTTCCAAGTAAACGTTCTACATGATGTAGGTCAAGATTTCTCAGGTATCATTAAAATCTAGTCCTTGAGTGCACTAGGGAAGGCTTGTGATAACAAAAAAATAACGCATTCTACTACGTAGAGTGCTACGATTTTTTCTAAGATTGTTATTACGTTTGAGGTTATGATGAGTGCAGGAAAGCGAGTGACCAGTCTCTGGACAAAAAGAGTAAACTTATGGCTTTACTGGGATATCTTTCGCTCAGAATTAATGCATGTTGATGAGTCTCGTGAATTAGTGGAAAGAATAGACGATGCCACTCTTTTCAAAGAGTCTTGCATTAACTATATGAACAAAAAAGAAATGGTTAAATATTGGAGTGCGGAGGATTTCTTTGAAAAGAGTAAGCGAGAGGTTGAGGGTCAATTAATACCTTTTAGTGAACTTGAATGGATTGATTGTGAGCGTTCGTTGTCATTTGTTGCTAATTATATTCATGCCGAATATAAGCTATATGCAAATAATAACACCCCCTCTCTTCTTGATGTTACTTTACCTGAATGGAGCCTTGACACTAATCAGGGTGGCGTAAATTATGACGGGTTAATTCTTATGATCGACTACCAATGTCGTGTATCAAGCTTTAACCATATTCGCTCAAACTTAGAACGTTTGAGAAATTCTTGGCTCCGTATCCAGAAAAAATTTGGCAATCCGTTCTGGTTCTCATCCACCAGATATGATGCTAAATACTTGACAGATTATCAGTGGGTGATGTCCTACTTCGACAAGAACAAAATGATTAATGGTAATGTGGATTTTTGGTTTGAAAAAAATATGAACCTGAAAATTCATTCAATCTTTGATCAATGGGTTGAGAATAAATCCGATGCTGAAGGTGAATTGTTTATTATAAGAATAAAAAAGGCATGGGGTCAGAAAAAATTCAGAGATAGTGTTGCAAACAAAAAGGTTCTCAATACCTATATTAGCAAAGGCAGTAAGAGACAACTTGATTATTTGGTCAGTCAAAATGAAATGAAAATCAATGAATTGATTGAGATGCTGATCAATGATGCATATACAAAAGCCAAACTAAAAAGTTGGGAAAATTAAAAAAGATTACAGATATATATCATCACTCTGAACACACCCCATTAACGGCAGAACCTCGTGGTTCTGCCGTTTTTGTATTCTTTTTCAGAGGAGCAGTAATGAAACAATTTGACGGTCTGCACTCACTGCAGCAACCGCTTTCCGGCCTGCCCCAGTGGGTCTCTGAACGCATTCTGCAGCAGATAAATCAGCTTACTCACTATGAGCCGGTGGTAGGCATTATGGGTAAAACCGGGACAGGAAAGAGCAGCCTGTGCAATACCCTGTTTGCTGGGGATATATCACCGGTCAGTGATGTGGCGGCATGTACCCGAAAACCACTGCAGTTTCGCCTGCAGGTCGGCAAACGCTTTATGACAATTATGGACCTACCCGGTGTTGGAGAGTCCGAACTACGGGATGCTGAATATGCCGCTCTCTACCGTGAACAACTTCCCCGGCTCGACCTGGTGCTGTGGTTGATCAAGGCCGATGATCGAGCGCTGGCGGTGGATGAACATTTTTACCGGGAGGTGATTGGTGAGGCATACCGGCATAAGGTGTTGTTTGTTATCAGTCAGTCCGACAAGGTTGAACCCACCTGCGGTGGTGAAAAGTTGTCTACAGAGCAGAAACAAAATATCAGCCGAAAAATCTGTCTGCTGCATGAGCTGTTCCAACCTGTAAACCCTGTCTGTGCGGTGTCGGTACGTTTGCAGTGGGGGCTGCGGGTGATGGCTGAACGGATGATTCGTTGCCTGCCACGGGAGGCCAGTAGTCCGGTGGCGGTACAGCTTAGTGCTCCACTTCGTACCGATGCCGTTAATAAAAAAGCCCGTGACGATTTTGGTGAAACGGTCGGCTCGGTACTGGATACCATAAGTTCCATGCCCCTGATACCGGCCCCGGTTCGGACAGTCATCCAGGCTGTACGCGACATCGTGGTATCAGTCGCTCGTGCAGTCTGGAACTTCTTCTTCTGAAAATTAACCCTTCTAACCCGTAGTTTCCTGAGCCCTGCCGCGACTTTGCGGCAGGGCTTTTTGTATTTATTTTCCATCATGAGGAGTCTGCTTATGACCCGTCTGGCTTCGCGCTTTGGCGCAGTAAATCTTATCCGTAGTGACCGTCCGTTAACCCGCGAAGAACTATTTCTTGTGGTACCCAGCGTATTCAGCGAGGACAAACACGCATCCCGCAGTGAGCGGTACACGTATATACCCACCATATCCCTGCTGGACAGTCTGCAGCGCGAAGGCTTTCAGCCCTTCTTTGCCTGTCAGACCAGAGTGCGTGATCCAGGTCGCCGCGAGCACACAAAGCACATGCTGCGCTTGCGTCGGGAGGGGCAAATTACCGGCAAGCAAGTCCCCGAAATCATTCTGCTCAACTCTCATGACGGCACCAGCTCGTATCAGATGCTGCCGGGATTATTCCGTGCGGTGTGCCAGAACGGACTCGTCTGCGGTGAGTCGTTTGGCGAGGTGCGGGTGCCGCACAAAGGAGATGTCGTGAGTCAGGTGATTGAGGGGGCGTATGAAGTGCTGGGTATTTTTGACCGTGTGGAAGAGAAGCGGGATGCCATGCAGTCGCTGGTGCTGCCGCCACCTGCACAACAGGCTCTGGCACAGGCTGCACAGACGTACCGTTTCGGTGAGGATCACCAGCCGGTGACAGCACCTCAGATACTCTCCCCACGCCGCTGGCAGAATGAGAGCAATGATCTGTGGACCACATACCAGCGTATTCAGGAGAACCTGATTAAGGGCGGGCTCAGTGGACGCAGTGCGAAAGGCAGACGAACGCATACCCGTGCGGTGCGCGGTATTGACGGTGATGTGAAGCTCAACCGGGCTCTCTGGGTGATGGCGGAAGCGATGCTGAGTGGGTTTCAGTCCTGAGCTTGTTATCAACATGTTGGGAAGGGACACTCCCTGTCCGTTTTACCTCCATTGGATTGAGTGTTTTATCACCGCATTTCACGGTGTACCGCGTCGGGCCTGCTTCCGGAGGCAGATAAAAAATAGTTCATTCCATGTCCATACCCTGTCCGCCCCCCTCTTTAGAATCATTTCATATTCAGTCAGTTAACTATTACGGAGATTTAAGATGGCACAGACAGAGCGCCGTCATGATCGGCTGGCTGTCAGGCTGTCACTGATAATCAGCCGCCTGGTTGCAGGTGAAACGCTGAACATGGCGCGGCTGGCTGCAGAGTTTGGTGTGTCAGTCCGTACCCTGCGACGGGATTTTCGCGAACGGCTGATGTACCTCGACCTTGAGTATCGACGGGGGCAATGCCGCCTGCGCAGCACCGGTGGGGGCGTACAGGGGGAGCTGGATGCGCTGACCTTCGCGCACCGGGCCGGACTGGCCGATATCTTTCCGGGACTGGATCGGCGTCTGGCGGGCATGCTGCTCACTGCGGGAGGGATGCCGTGTCTGGTATGGCAGCCGCCACAGTCTGTGTCACCGGCCATCTCACTGGTGTTCTACCGTCTCGTCAGTGCCATTACCGCCTGCCAGCGGGTACTGCTGCTGGCCGAGGGAGAGCGCTGTGACGGGCTGGCTCCGTACCGCCTGATATCACTCGACGGCTGCTGGTACCTCACCGGTGAACTTAACGGGCATATTACCGTGCACCCTCTGGCGACCATCCATGCGGTGACAGTTCTGAACACCACTTTTACCCCGCGAAAACGTCTCAGCCAGTTAACCACACAGGCGGGCTTTATCCGGGCTCTACCGCACTTCAGCTGTATTCGCGAAATCCTGTCTCCTGGGCCCTCTGAGGAGGAGCGGGGCAACACACTGATTTAATTACCTCTGTTAAGAAGGAAAAACAATGACCTGGCATTACGAGAAAAATGGCATACGTCACGACAATGTGACTGAAGACGACATCACCGGCCTGATTATGCGCGGTGAACTGACTGCATCCACTCTGGTATGGCGACAGGGCATGACGGAGTGGCAACCGGTCTCCGCTACCCTGCTGGCTTCGGCGCTGCTCCGGAGCACCACACCGCCAGCGCTGCCGGGGAACCGCATTCCGGGTGGCGTTCTGTGGACGCTGGCATTTGCTCCCTTCATTGGCTACGCGCTGGAGTTGTGGACTGCAGGATTGAGCGGGATGTCATTTGACGAGGCATATGATGCCGTCTCGGGTGGGCAGTACTGGTTTATCACGCTGCTACTCAATATTGCTCTGGGGTATCTCGATGAACGACGCCTGCGTAAGGCCGGAGTGGACACCACCACGTTCGGCAAACTGGCCTGGCTGGTGCCGTTCTATCTGTGGCGGCGGGCGAAAAACCTCGGTCAGAAACCGGCTTACTTCTGGGTATGGCTTGTGATGCTGGCCCTGACCGTCTGGGCCTGAATCACCGCTACCTGATACTTTCTCTGTTAAGGACCAACGTAATGAAAACACTGATTAAAATACTGGGCATTACCGGCAGCCTTCTGCTTTGTGCAGGGGCTCAGGCCCAGCCCTATAACCGGACGCTACCTGCAGTCGTCAATGACAACAACGGGAATATTTTCTGGTGTGATGCGCATCGTCAGGTTACCGGAAAATGCGAAGCCATGTCTGTTGACCGTCAGGGCGGGATGGTCACGGTGCGTTCAGCACCTTTTAAAGACTGCGAAGGCGGCCTGTGGGGCTGGATAACTATCATGCGCAACGATGTGTCGAAGGGATTCACCATTACTCCGGATAAGAAATTCGGGCTCACCGTAAAAGATCTGTGCCGTCCGGGCACGGTAGTGACCTTTAAGCCCAACCAGAAGAAGCCGGAATATGACGACCTGGTGGCACTTTACCAGGGCAAAGAGCTGTTTCGCTACCGGCGCTTCTGATAACACTCGATACCAACCTCCCTCATTTTGCCCGACAGCGGGCTGGATTAATTCAGGAAGAAAACCATGCTGAAAATACTGACCTCTGCTGTACCCGCCCTCATTCTGTCACTTGCCGCCTTCAGTGCCGGTGCCGCTCAGCTTCCGGCAAGCCTGATGGATAAAGACAATCCCGGCCAAGAGTACTGGTGCCAGGGAAACGACATCAACACCTCCATGTGCTCACTAACCAGTGTCAGCGACGACCATAAATTTGCCCTGATTCAGGACCTGCCGGGCCCGGCCTGTGAAGACTTAAGCTTCGGGGTTATTGATCTGGTGCGTCAGACCGGCGTCAACATTCCTTACGACGGTGGTGACTGTAAGGGTGATGTGCAGGCCGGTTTTGTGCGAGGCACGAAAGATAATGCCCTGTATGTGAAAATTGTCCGGGGCAGTAAAACCCTGCGGTTGTATAAAGTACAAACCGGTTACTGATAATCACCCCATACCTGAATACTCCCATAGCCCCTGACGCGTCTGCGTCAGGGGCTTTTGCTTTTAAGGTGCACCGAATGCCTGAATCTCACATGCTGCCACCGAGACCTTTTACCCGACAGCAGGCCGAAGCGGTTACCCGCCGGTATCAAAACATCGCTATTGAAGATGACCAGCGCAGTCACTTCCGCCTGGTAGTTCGCGACTCTGAAGGTCGAATGATCTGGCGGGCGTGGTGCTTTGAACCGGATGGCGGTGAAGGGCTTAACCGTTATATCCGCAAGTCAGGCATCCTCAGAGCATCCTCCTCCTGACCACACCCATTCATCATCCCTGTATGTCCTTTATTTCCCCATACGCCAGACATCGTTGCTGGCGTTTTTATTGACGGAGAATATCCATGACGACACAAACGCAATGCGAATTGATGTCTGCTAATGAACCTCAATTTGACCTTACTGCAACACCAATACCTGACGAGCAGCGTCTCGATTTCTGGCAGCTGTACTTTGGCGATATCCCGCAGTGGATATCGCTGGAACCCCGTATTTTCGCCTGGATGGAGCGCTTCTGTAATGAGTACAGCGGTGGTATCTGGTCCTTTTACACGCTCAGTAATGGCGGCGCGTTTATGGCCCCTGATGCTGACGGTGGTGATAAATGGCATCTGTTCAACAGGATGAACGGTAATGGTGTGGAAATGAGCGTGGAAGCCGCAGGTATCGCGGTCTGCCTGATTGAATACAGCCATCACGCCTGTCGTACCGAATGCGATGCCATGACTGAGCACTATTACCGCCTGCGGGATTACGCCCTGCAGCACCCTGAATCCAGCACCATTCTGCGCATTATTGATTAAGGATACTTATGATGGAACAGTCACTTATCCCACAGACTCCGGCACTACCACTAACCGCACAACGCACGGTAAAACGCGCCTTAACGCTGCTTGACCGACACCTGCGCGAAACAGGAGTGGCATTCACTTCCACTCAGGCTGCCCGTGACTGGCTGAAACTGAAAATGGCGGGACTGGAGCGCGAAGAGTTTATGGTGCTGTATCTGAACCAGCAGAACCAGTTGATTGCCCATGAAACCCTGTTTGCCGGTTCTATTAGCAGTACCGAGGTACATCCCCGTGAGGTGGTCAAACGCGCCCTGTACTTCAATGCGGCAGCAGTGATACTGGCGCATAACCATCCCTCCGGCGACACCTCGCCCAGCAAGGCAGATAAGACCATCACGCAGCGTCTGGTGCAGGCGCTTCAGCTTGTTGATATCCGTGTGCCTGACCACCTTATTGTAGGTGGTACGCAGATATTGTCGTTCGCTGAACACGGTCTGCTGTGAGGTATGACATGAGAATTATCAGTAAACGCCGGGCGATGACGATTTACCGTCAGCATCCGGCCTCCCGCATTTTTCGATACTGCACCGGCAGATACCAGTGGCATGGCAGTGTCTGTCATTACACCGGTCTGGCCGTTCCTGACATTCCCGGCGTGCTGGCGGTATACGCCGAACGCCGTCAGGATCGCAACGGACCTTATACCTGTCTGATGAGTATCACCCTGAACTGACAATAAAGAGGTTATAAATGAGCAACCCCACATGGGGCCTGCTGCGGGATATCACGCCGTGCCTAGGAGCACGTCTGGTGCAGGAGGGCAACCGGCTGTACTATCTGGTTGACCGAGCAAGTATCACCGGTAAGTTTAGTGATGCCGAAATCCTGAAGTTGGATGTCGTATTTCCACATTTTATCAGTCAGATGGAATCGATGCTGACCATTGGTGAAATGAATCCCCGCCATGCCCACTGTGTCACCCTGTACCACAACGGTTTCACCTGCGAAGCCGATACCCTTGGTAGTTGCGGCTACGTATACATCGCCATTTATCTCACTCAACGCTAACAAATTTCACGAGAGCAAACATGAAAAATCTACCTGCTACAATTTCGCAGGCGGCGAAGCCCTGTCTGTCGCCCGTTGCAGTCTGGCAAATGTTACTTACTCATCTGCTTGAGCAGCACTATGGCCTAATGCTAAGCGACACACCTTTTAGTGATGAAGCCGTTATACAGGAACATATTGATGCCGGTATCACTCTGGCTAATGCTGTTAACTTTCTGGTGGAGAAGTATGAGTTAGTCCGTATCGATCGCTGTGGATTTTCCTCACAGGTACAAGCACCATATTTGACTGCGACAGACATTCTTCATGCCAGGAAAGCGTGCGGGCTGATGAGCCGGTATTCTTACAGGGAGGTAAGTAATATTGTTCTTAGCCGATCACGGATATGAGTGGATGGAGATCTGAGAAGGTTTCCACGATACGTGAAGAATTTGATGAGATTAACGACTCGATGAAAGGCTCATCGAGTCGTATGAAAAACAAGGTGGGGGCACAAAAGGGGGCATTTATAAAGATGAAACAAAAAAATATGTATATTTATCAAAGGATATTAGTAGTTTGTTATGTTCCTATTATCGCACCACCTCAATCAAAACGTTACAGAAAACGCTTCTTTAAAAGCCTCTCTGGGTTTACACCAGGGTTGCTTTCCCCGGAGACCGATGCACTTAAATTCCATGCTCTTATCGCTGAGCCAAGGCATCAAAACTACCATCACGGTCAGTGATAAAAGCTCCCGCGGGCTCAGAAGTATCTCGATTATCCATGGCTCATAGCACCGTAACGTAAGCGGCAATGAGCAATGCCATCTTAATAATATTTTATATCCAGCCCTCCCTCTTCAAACCGTTAATCCAGTAATTTCATCTCCAGCGCCCTGCTCATCGCTTGAGTGCGACTATTCACTTTAAGCTTCGCGTAGATGTTTTTGATATGCCATTTGACCGTCTCGGCAGAAATAGCGAGGGAGCGAGCGATTTCTTTGTTCATCTGACCTTCAGCAATTAGCTGTAATATCTGAAACTCACGCTCGCTGAGCTCGCCAGGAATATCGGGGCTTCCACTATTAAACGGTGTTCCGTCTGCAGGCGCGCGCTTGTCGGCCCAGGGTTTATGCACTCCCCCTTTCTCTTTGCAAGCCGAAGAGGTTTCATTCATACCGGCAAGCAAAGGTTGCAAGGTATCGCCAGCGTCAAGAAAGAGGCCCGTGAGATGCTGTTGTTCAGCCAGCTGCACGACTGGCTGAAATGTCGTGCGCGCAGCGGCAGTTTTGCCACTGTTCCACAAGGCCAATGACCAGAGCGTACGTAGACGCGCTGCGGTTAACCTGTCCCCCCGGCTTTCCTGATCGGAGACCATCTCAGCCAGTAAAACGCAGGCTTGCGGTGCCTGGCCTCTGGCGAGAAGAAGCCGGCTGCGGCTAAGGGATGCAGACATAACGATGGCGCGTTGGCAGGGATGTTCGGCATCCATTCTGAAGCTGGCGGCCATTTGTTCAAGCTGTCGCTGCAGTTGCTCTGCGCCGGTGAAATTGCCGCGCTGCAGTCGCACCCTCACCTGCTCGGCTAACAACATGGCCTGGAGCCGTTGCCAGCCGCGAGACACCGCAAGACGCTGCGCATGCTCCAGCAATCGCTCGGCCTCATAGGGCATATCGTTATCTAAGGCCTGACGCGCGAGATAGGTATAGCAACGACTCAGCGCGTCGGGTGGACTGAATCGGTCGATGAATTCGAGCCGGTCGGCTAACAGATGCTCGGGCGAGTCACCCCTCTGACATTCATAGGCTATCTCCGCCAGCAGCGGCGCCAGCGTCGCGCCACTGGTCGACTGGGTACCGGTATAACATTCAGCCTGGCGCAACGTTTTCTCTGCGTACCACCCGGCTTTCCCCAGATCGCCCTGACAAAGATGGCACTGAGCAATGATAAAAGCGCGATAAACCGAGACAAACAGATTATCTAAAGGACTTTCCGGAGAGGGCATATGCTGTTGAACCTCCAGCGCGTCGTGATAGCGCTGGTTAACAACATGGCAATAGCTGAGAATATTGCATATCAGACCATCAACCCAGGTGTCGCCGCAGGGCACTTCGGCCAGCAACGGCTGAACAATAGCCAGACTCTCCGGGATGTTTTCAGCAAAGGCTTCGCAAATTGCCCGCACAACGCGCAATTTACACCAGGTGCTGCGGGTTAAATCCTCACGATGATGAAGTACCATCTGATCGAGGTTATCAAGCAGCTGCCTCGACTCATCAAAGTGGAAATAATGCGCCAGTGCCCAGGCCAGGTTAATTTGCAGGTCAATGCGCGAAGGATCGGTGCTGGGCGGTAAATGATGCATCCATGAAATCAGGGTATCGATATCCCCTTCTTCCGCCAGTGACTGAGCGCTTGCGCCGTCCTGCACGGGGCTATGCACCGGCTTGCCTGCGCTGAGCGCATGGCGTACCGCCTCAGACCACAGCTTCTGTTCGACGAACCAATGACTGGCTAATTCATGCAGCTGTTTGCGGTCAATATCGTTGTTCTGCTGCAGCATGGTCCGAAGATTTTCCTGCAACAGAGGATGGTAGCGAAACCAGTAGCCTTGTTCGTCAAGGGCTGACAAAAAAAGGTTGTGTCGCTCAATCCATGCCAGCATCGCTTTACTATCATCACGTCCAGTCACTGCATTGCATAGTTCGGCATTTAACCGACTGAGGAAGGACGTTTTCACCAGGAAATCGAGAACCTCTTCCGGCAGCGGATCCAGTACCACCTCTTTCAGATAGCGGGCAATGGATCGTGTTCCTCCATGCATATTACGCAACAGATGCTCAGGATCATTCTGTAATTCTGCCGACAATGAAGCGATCTTCATGCCCGCGATCCAGCCCTCTGTCACGGACTGTAGCCGCTGTGCATGATGGTTGCTGAGGGGTAGCGCAACCGTGCGGCTAAAATAGTGTTTTGTTTCTTCGAGCGTGAATTGCAGGTCTCGATCATAGATCTCCACCAGTTGGTCCTGGGCCTGCAGCTGGCTCAGCGCAAGATTCGGGTGGAAACGGCTGCCAATGATCAGATGCAAGGCGGCAGGCGCATGCTTGATTAAATACCCCAGCGCTTCATAGACCCCACGATCGTTAATCACGTGGAAGTCGTCGATAATCAGGTACACGTCATGCGGGCAGTAGTGTAGCTGGTTAATGAGCCCGGCCAGCAGTTGCTCGGAGCTGGAGAGCTTCTGCTCTTCCATGTCACGCCAGAAATCGGCGTCCCAGTCAGCATAGAGTGGACGCAATGCTTGCAGCAGATAAGGAATAAACTGCCATACGTCATCATCATCCTCATCGAGGCTCAGCCAGGCGATACGTTCGCCCTGGGCGACCATCTGCTGATGCCATTGCGCCAACAGCGTGGTTTTGCCAAATCCAGCGCCGGCGCAGACGACGCCCAGCCGGCACTGCTGAACGGGACTGAGAAGCTGAAGCAGCCGGGGGCGCTCCAGCAATTGTATTGAGGAGCGAGGCGGGACGAATTTGGTCAGGATTAGCGGCAAGCCTCGCGTCAGCCGCAATGGCCCGGAGACCAGTGAGGGTGATTGGCGACCTTCTAAATCCAATGGCTTCATCCGTGGTGTCTACTCGCTTTGTTTTTTTCAATTGTACGCCAGCCCCCGGGATGACATGGGGCAGCCAAACTTTATTGCTACACAAAATTTAGAAAGTTTGACCTCAAGCATGAAAACCCCCACCTACCCCCCCCATGAAGGTGGCTTCGCACTCCCTTTAACCGCTCGTAGATTCATTGCATGGGTGTGGCCAGGGTTATCCGCCCTGTCTGTTGGCCCCGCCTGGGTGACCTTTATTGAGGAGAATTAAACGATGCTCAGCAAACAGGCGTTATTGCAGGCTTACCGCAAGATGCGGGAGATCAGAACATTTGAAGAGCGGTTGCATCAGGAAAATACCAGCGGTGATATTCCGGGCTTCATTCACCTTTACACCGGTGAGGAGGCCATCGCGGTGGGGGTCTGCGAAAATTTAACGAGCGCAGATTTTATTGGTTCAACACACCGTGGACATGGCCACTGTATTGCTAAAGGTTGCGACATTCACGGCATGATGGCCGAAATATTCGGTAAGGACAGCGGGTTATGTCGCGGTAAGGGCGGGTCGATGCACATTGCCGATCTGTCGAAAGGAATGCTGGGGGCGAACGCTATCGTTGGGGGAGCCCCTCCCCTGGCCATCGGCGCCGCGCTAACGGCAAAGACGCTAAAAACCGGCAACGTCGGTGTCTCTTTTACGGGCGATGGTGGTTCTAATCAGGGCCTGGTCTTTGAAGCCATCAATATGGCCGTCGTGCTCCAGCTTCCAGCCGTCTTTATTTTCGAGAATAACGGTTACGGCGAAGGGACCGGCCATGACTACGCCGTGGGTGGGCGTGATATCGCCCGGCGCGCCGCTGGCTTCGGCCTGCCGGCAGTGACCGTCGATGGCACCGATTTCTTTGCCGTTTATGAGGCAACCTCAGAGGCGGTCAAGCGTGCGCGAGAAGGCGGTGGCCCAAGCGTCATTGAGGCCAAAGCCTTCCGCTGGCATGGTCATTTTGAGGGCGATCCCGCGCTATATCGTGCGGAAGGTGAAGTGCAACGCCTGCGTGAACAACATGATCCGCTGAAGATTTTCACCGCTAAGGTCAAGCAACATATCACCCAGGAAGAACTGGCGGCGATTGACGAGGAAGTAGAAGGCCTGGTCAACGATGCCGTATTGAAGGCCCGCGCCGCTGCCTACCCGGCTCCGGAAGACCTGCTGACAGACGTGTACGTCTCATACTGAGGGTGATAACCATGACAATAAAAACCTATCGTGAAGCGGTCAAGGAAGCCCTGGCTCAGGAAATGGAACGCGATGAACGCGTGGTGCTCATCGGTGAAGACTTGCGTGGCGGTCATGGCGGAAATGCGCCCGAAGAGGCTAAAATAGAAGCCTTTGGCGGTGTGCTGGGTGTCACTAAAGGGCTGTGGACGCAGTTCGGCTCCGATCGGGTGATCGACACGCCCATTACCGAGTCGGCCATCATCGGTATGGCGGCCGGCGCCGCAGCGACGGGTTTGCGGCCGGTCGCGGAATTGATGTTCATGGATTTTTTTGGCGTGAGCCACGATGCACTGTACAACCAGGCGGCTAAGTTCCGCTACATGTTTGGTGGCAAAGCCAGAGCTCCGCTGGTGATGCGAGGGATGATCGGCGCGGGGTTTTCTGCCGCAGCCCAGCATTCACAGTCACCCTATAATATCTTTGCCACCACGCCTGGACTGAAGGTGGTGGTGCCCTCGACGCCTTATGACGTCAAGGGTCTGTTAATCCAGTCCATTCGCGACGACGACCCGGTGGTATTCTGCGAGCATAAAATGCTGTACGACCTCAAGGGCGAGGTACCGGACGAGATCTATACCATCCCGCTAGGTGTAGCCAACTACACTCGCGAAGGGGAGGACGTCACCATCATTGCGTTGTCGGCAATGGTACATAAAGCAAACCAGGTGGCGGACAAACTGGCCAGAGAGGGGATCTCGGTCGAGGTGGTCGACCCGCGAACCATTTCGCCGCTGGATGAGGAAGGTATTCTGGAATCGGTGGCGTCCACGGGGCGGGTCGTGATTGTCGACGAATCCGCTGCACGCTTCGGTTTTGCTCATGATGTCGCGGCGCTGATTGCGTCCCAGGCATTCCATTTCCTCAAAGCGCCCGTTCTGCTGGTGACGCCGCCACACACGCCGGTCCCGTTCTCCCCTGCTCTCGAAAAACTCTGGATCCCTGGCGTTGAACGTATCGAAGCCGCCGTCCGTCAAGTGCTGGAGGATTAACCTATGAGCGAAATCAAGACGCTTGAAATGCCAAAGTGGGGGCTTTCCATGGAGGAAGGCTTGCTCGCTCGATGGGCAATCCAGGAGGGTGACGATTTCACCAGAGGGCAGGAAATCTGTGAGATTGAAACCAGTAAAATCGTCAATGTGCTGGAGGCCCCCTTTGCCGGTACGTTACGTCGGATGCTCGCCCGCGAGGGTGAGACGCTTCAGGTAGGCGCCGTGCTGGCCCTGGCGGCTGACGCGTCGGTCAGCGATGCTGAACTGGACGAATTTGTTGCCCGCCTGGCGACGGCGAAACCCGCAGCCCCAGGCCCGGAGGCTGCCGCGCCGGACGTAGCGGCACAGGCAGGCGCTAAGCCAGCTTCCGTTGTTTCGCCGCCATCCAACAGCCCCGAGCCCCCTGTTGGGCAGACCGTCATCCCCGTCAGTCTGCAAGGTGTGACCGATGTGACTCAGGTTAATGCCACGCCCCATGCGTTACGACTGTCTGCCCGCTGGGGTGTCGACCTGAAAAAAGTCCGCGGCAGCGGGCGCGGGGATCGTATCTCTGTTTCTGATCTGGAAAGCGCGATCGTTGCCGCCGGCGGTCGCCTGGCCTCTCCGACGCCCCCCGTTCGTCGTAGCAAAGCGCCCCGCTCGCATGCCGATGACAGCCAGGTATCGGCCACCCCGCTGGCGCGCCGCCTGGCCGGCAAACTGGGTATCAACTTGCATGACTGCCGAAGCAGCGGTTCACGCGGTCGGGTAAGTCGCGATGATGTGCTGGCCGCGGCGTTGTTACTCGACGAGCACCCGCAGACCAGTCCTGTGCAGGAGAGTGCCCCGGCCCCCTTTGAGAGCATCCCGATGTCCGGTATGCGGCGGGCTATCGCTTCTCGCCTGCAAACGTCCAAGCAACAGTCTCCCCATTTCCGTTTGAGCGTCGATCTCGATCTGGAGCGACTGTTAGCGTTACGTCAGGACATTAACCGCGAAGTACCCGGCGTCAAGATTTCGGTGAATGACCTGCTGGTGAAGGCCTGCGCCCTGGCGCTGGTGGCCGTGCCTGACGTCAATATCCAGTTTGATGAAGCGGCACAAAGTATCCGCCGCTTTACGGATGCCGACATTTCGGTGGCCGTTGCGCTGCCTGCCGGGCTAATTACCCCTATTGTTCGCTCGGCGAACCGGAAATCGATCAGCGACATATCGAACGAAATTCACTCGCTGGTGACCAGAGCCAAAGCGGGCACGCTGAAGCCGGAAGAGTTCCAGGGCGGGACCTTTAGCCTGTCAAATCTGGGGATGCTCGGCGTCCGGCAGTTTGACGCCATCATCAATCCACCGCAAAGCGCAATCCTCGCCATTGGCGCCGGCGAGGTCCGGGCGGTAGTACGCGACGGGCAAATCGTCGCGCACCAGCAAATGACGGTATCGCTATCCTGCGATCACCGGGTCATCGATGGCGCGGCAGGTGCGGCTTTTCTCCGGGAACTCAAGCGACTGATTGAAACCCCGACCTTGATGTTTATCCAGGAGACGAGCTATGCACGATAAATACGATGTGCTGATCATCGGCGGGGGTCCTGGGGGATACGTTGCCGCCATCCGTGCCGGCCAGCTAGGGCTTCGTACCGTATTAGTGGAAAAACAACATCTGGGCGGCATCTGCCTGAACTGGGGATGCATTCCAACCAAGGCGCTGCTGCATGGCGCTGAGGTTGCGCACACTATCACCCATGCCAGTCAGCTGGGCATCAGCGTGGGCGAGGTGAACGTCGATCTGCAGAAACTGGTGCAGTTTAGCCGTACCGTATCGCAACAGCTCACCGCTGGGGTTGCGTACCTGTTGAAGAAAAATGGCGTGAGGGTGATTGATGGCACCGCGCGGCTGCGCGGCAAGGGGCAAATCACGGTCGAGGATGCCCGAGGGGAGGCGCGCGATTACCGGGCCGATCACGTGATCCTGGCAACCGGCGCCCGACCACGCGCATTGCCAGGCATAGCGCCAGATGGCGAACATATCTGGACCTATTTCGAGGCGCTGCGGCCTAAGCTTTTACCCAAGTCGCTCTTAATCATCGGTTCAGGGGCGATTGGCGTCGAGTTCGCCAGCCTTTATAACGATCTGGGCTGTAAAGTGACGCTGGTCGAGCTAGCGTCGCAGATTTTGCCAGTGGAAGATGCCGAGGTGTCTGCAGCAGTGCGTAAGTCATTCGAAAAACGCGGTATTCAGATCCATACCCAGACCCTGGTGACGCAAGTACAGCTCACCGATACCGGGGTGCGCTGCACACTAAACAACACCGGCGGCGAATATTCTCAGGATGTCGAACGTGTGCTGCTGGCGGTTGGCGTACAGCCGAATATTGAAGATCTGGGGCTGGAAGCACTGGGCGTCGAGTTAGACCGCGGTTTTATCAAGACGGACGCGGCTTGTCGCACTAACGTATTCGGGCTTTATGCCATCGGCGATGTAGCCGGCCCGCCGTGCCTGGCGCACAAGGCCAGCCACGAAGGCGTGATCTGCGTTGAGACACTGGCCGGTGTCGAAGGCGCCCACCCTCTCGATCGCGACTATGTGCCTGGTTGCACTTATGCCCGGCCCCAGGTTGCCAGTCTGGGCCTGACGGAATCGACGGCCCTGGCCAGGGGACGGCCCGTCAGGATCGGTAAGTTCTCTTATCAGAGCAATGGTAAGGCGCTGGCCAGCGGCGAGACAGAGGGTTTTGTGAAGACGATTTTCGATGCTGAAACCGGCGAGTTGCTGGGCGCGCATATGGTTGGCGCACAGGTCACGGAACAGATCCAGGGCTTTGGCATCGCCCGTCACCTGGAGGCCACAGACGAAAGTCTCCTGTCGATGATCTTTGCGCATCCGACACTTTCCGAAGCGATGCATGAATCAATCCTCGCGGCCTGCGACCAACCGTTGCATCAATAAAAAATAAGGGAGGCGATAGCTGTGCGATACGGAGTAAGTTCCCGTTATCCCTCCCGCACTCCCCGGCAGAAGATCCCCAACAACGGTTACGACAGGATCTATTGATCTGAAACGCTAAGCGCCATGCGTAAATTCTGTATGTTTAGTAGACAACCAACCGACAGGAGGAGCGCTCTATGACACAGCACGAAAGGTTTTGCCAGGCCTGCGGAATGCCGATGTCCGCACCCGATGCGCAAGGGGCCAGCGATAAATATTGCGCGTATTGCAGCGACAGCGACGGTAATCTGAAATCCTGGGAAGAGGCCGTATCCGGTCTGGCGGCTTTTCTCGACGCCTGGCAAAAGGTGGGCGTAGCGGAATCACGGAAACGGGCAAAACGTTACCTGACGGCGATGCCTGCCTGGGCGCACAAAGCGGACGAGTAATTTGCCCGGGCGGCAGGAGGAAATCATCCCGGGGACAGACCGCCATGCCGACAACATTGCTATAGCGTTTTTGTACGCCATCCGGACAGGAATAAATACGCGTTTGGGGATGACGACCTGCAGGCTGGAGCATGCATGGATGCGTTCTTCATGCGGATGAAATAAACGCCTGGCGTTCTCCCCTTGTCCGGATGCGTTATTGCCTGGTTTTTAAGGGGTCGGTTTCTGTATTTAACCCAGAACTTCTCAGGTAATACAACATATTGATGTGATGAATCTCTCATTTCAACGATACCAACTGGACAATAAGTTATCGCGTGTGTTAGTTATTTAATCACGCAAGAGAACAGATTTAATTTAAACAAAAGTTAAACCTTTCTCACTTTGCTAAAAAATTGTATTGATAATGCTTTGGATCCCTGAACCATTATCAAAAGGGTATGTGAACAGAAAGCCCTCAGAGACGCGAGTCTCTGAGGGCTTTTTTTTTGTTTTTTTTATCTCAGGAGTAAATAAATGTCTAAAGAACGTCGTCTCTCAAGAATATTCGCAAAAGACGGTAAATCCGTGACCTTAGCGCTGGATGGCTACTATTTTTCCACGAAAACAAATGGTATTGATAATACGATAAATCAGCTCCCTGCTCTGGTGGAACACGGCCTGGATTGCGCGCTCGTCACGTACGGCATGTTGAAGAATTATCGGGAAGCATTGAACAGCGTTCCCGTTGTGTTACGCGTCGACAGCACGGTCAGTATCTTTGACAATACCGTTCCCGATACTACCCCCGTTTTTTCCGTCGAAGATGCGCTTAAAGTCGCTGCCGAGGGCGTGGTCTGCATGACCTTCCCCGGCGCCTTCAATGAAGAAAAAACCCACATTATGGCGATGCAACTCGCACAGGCAGCGGATCGCTGGAATGTACCGCTGATTGTCGAATCGCTCCCGTATGGTTATCCCGTCACCAGCGATGACTCTAACAATCCGGCCATCATCGCTGCATCGGCCCGCGCAGCGGTGGAGCTGGGCGCGGACGTCATCAAAACGCGTTTTACCGGTTCACCAGAGGACCGACTGATCGTTGAAGCTGCTGGCGTGCCGGTGCTTGCCTTAGGAGGGCCAAAAACCGGCATCGACGGTTACTTCAAATTTGTTCAGCACTGTATGCAGATGGGTGCGAAAGGCGTGGCTGTGGGACGAAACATTACCCAGGATCCGCAGCCGGCGAAAGTGGTAGCAGGTCTGAATGCCATCATCCATGAAAACGCAACAGCGGAAGATGCATACAGCCTCTACATGGCTAAATAACATCGGAAATTAATATGATTTCAAATAACACCATCATCCCTTCCATCAGGAAGTATAAATACTTTGAGAAAGCATTATCCTGCCAGTCAGAATATGTGCTGCTATCCGAAGCGAATATCGGCAATCTGCAGTCGCTGATTGGCAAATGCCATCAAAGCGGTAAGAAGGTCCTCGTTCACCTTGAATTACTGGGCGGCTTTAAACCGGATCAGGCGGGGATCAATCTGCTGAAAAATTATTACAAGGTTGATGGTGTTATTTCTTCCAATCTCTCCGCGCTACGCTACGCCAAAAAAGAGGGATTGCTGACCGTATATCGGGTTTTACTTATCGATTCGCGATCGCTTGATCAGTCGCTCGATATTGTTAAACACAGTCCACCGGACGCAATTGAAATCTTACCTGCTGAATATGCCTGCCAGTGTCTGGAGTTGATTAGCCGAAATTTGAAAGGCTTTGATGTGGTATTCATCGCCGGAGGCTTTGTTAAGCGCAAATACCTTGTAGATAAAATATTCCATGCCGGATTTAAAGGGATAACCACCAGCGAGCCCGGCTTATGGTAACCAATAAGGAGTCCACGCGAATGAAAGATGAATACGTCATGGGCATCGACAATGGTGGAACCGTCACCAAGGCAGCCATCTATGACCGTAAAGGACAGGTGCTCGCCATCGCCTCAAAATCCACGCAGATGCTGACACCCCGGGAATTCCACACAGAGCGCAGTATCGATGAGCTGTGGGCCGCGAATGTCGAAGTGATTAAAAAAGCGATTGAGCAATCAGGTATCGACGCCAGCCAGATAAAAGGAGTGGCCGTCACCGGTCATGGTAACGGTCTGTATCTGGTCGACGAAGAAGGTCACCCGGTGCGTAACGGCATTATATCCACCGATAGCCGGGCAAAAGAGTACGTTGAGAGATGGCAACGCTCACCAGAATTCCTTACCGACATTTTGCCAAAAACGATGCAGTCCATCTGGGCCGGACAACCTGTCGCCCTGCTGGCATGGCTGAAGGATTTCGAGCCCGAGACGCTGCAAAAAGCGCGTTATATTTTTATGGTCAAGGACCTGATCCGTTTTTACCTGACCGGAGAGGCTTTTCTTGAGCTGACCGATATCTCAGGGACCAACCTGATCAACGTACGTGACTGCAAGTATGACGATGAACTACTGGCATGGTGGGGACTTGATGAACTGCGGGACAAATTGCCCCCCATCAAACGCTCAACAGAATGCTGCGGAAAAATCACTGACGACGTGGCCCGTCTGACCGGTTTATGCGCAGGTACGCCGGTTTCTGGCGGGGTGTTTGATATCTCGGCCTCTTCCATTGCCTCGGGGATTAACAGTCTCGATAAGATGGCGATCGTCACCGGCACCTGGAGCATAAACGAATACGTTACCGACCACCCGGTTATTGATAAAGATCTGTTTATGACCTCCATTTATCCCATTGAAGGTAAATGGCTCATCACCGAGGCCAGCCCCACCTCCGCGAGCAACCTGGAGTGGTTTATTAACAACTTTATGGAGAGCGATCGGAAAACCTCCGCCGAACAAGGATCGTCGGTCTATGACCTGTGTAATAAGCTGGTTTCGTCAACGACGCCGGATGAAAGCCACCTGTTGTTCTTTCCGTTCGTGTTTGGCTCTAACACCATTCCCGACGCCTCGGCCGGCTTTATCGGTGTCAACAGCTTCCATAAAAAAGCCCATTTTCTGCGGGCGATTTATGAGGGCGTGGCCTTCAGCCATCTCTACCACACCGAGCGCTTACGCAATATTAACCCGAAGCTAAGCCGCACTATTCGTATTGCTGGCGGCGTCACGAACTCCCCGGTCTGGCTGCAGATATTCGCCGATATCTTCCAGGCCACGCTGGAAATCGTTGACGTCAAAGAGCACGGGACCCTGGGTACCGCGATGACCGCCGCCGTTATGGTGGGCTGGTTTGCGGAGGTATTTTCTGCCTCAAACGACATGGTCCATGTCTCACGCACCGTCTCCCCTAATCCGGAAAACCACCGGGTCTACCAGACCAAATACCAGCTTTATAAAAACCTGTTATCAGAAATGCAGTCGCCGTGGAAAAGCTGCAGCAACTACATCGCGCACTAAGTGAGGAAAAAATGGATCTGAATTTAACGAATCGTACGGCCATCGTGACAGGCGGCGCAACCGGCCTGGGGAGAGAGTTTGTTCTTTCTCTCGCCAAAGAAGGCGTCAATATCTGCTTTACCTATATGCGTGAGGAAGAGCATCCCGAACGGCTGATCGAAACGGTGAAGGCCAGCGCGAACGTAGAGATCATCGCGGTCAAAACCGATCTCTCTGACGAACAGAGCCGGGAAAATCTGTTTGCCACCTGTATCGACAGACTGGGTAAAGCCGACATTCTGGTGAATAACGCCGGGATCTGGCTGAGCGGCTACGTCACCGAGATCAGCCCGCAGGACTGGGATCTGGTGATGAATGTCAATCTGAAAGCCATCTTCCATCTCAGCCAGCTGTTTGTAAATCACTGCCTGCAGCATGACCAGATGGGCAGCATTTTGAATATTACCTCGCAGGCCGCGTTCCACGGCTCCACGACGGGACATGCGCACTACGCGGCAAGTAAGGCCGGCCTGGTCGCCTTTGCTATCTCTCTGGCGCGGGAAGTCGCCAAACAAAAAATCAATGTGAACAATATCGCCGTCGGGATCATGGATACTGCGATGATCCGTAAGAACATTGAGCAAAACCCTGACTATTACGTCAGTCGTATTCCGGTGGGCCGCGTGGCCCAGCCGCAAGAAATTGCCGACATCGGAGTCTTCATGGTTTCTCCTAAGACCAGCTATATGACGGGAGCAACTCTGGACGTTACCGGCGGTATGTTGATGCGTTAATCTAGGGAGAATCATTATGAAATGTCTGGCAATTGCCGATCTGTTTATCAATGCAGCGATGATGGAATCAGGACTGAAAGCGCTCAGGGATAACGGGATTGAAGTAGAAGTACGCGAGTGGTCACATGGCTCCGTTGAGAAACTTCAGGAAGATAATCTGCGGGTTGAACAGGAAGGAGCAGAAGCCGTGGCCTTACCGGAAGCGCTGCTTCAGGGAACGGATGATATTGACATCCTGATCACTCAGTTTGCCCCCGTCAATACTGCGGTGTTCGATAAACTACCAAAGCTGAAATATGTAGGCGTGCTCCGCGGTGGCGTGGAAAACGTGAATCTTCAGGTGGCGAACGCCCGGGGCGTTGAGGTGATGAACACCCCGGGGCGTAACGCTCGCAGCGTCGCCGAATTCACGGTCGGCATGATCCTGGCGGAAATGCGCAATATCGCCCGTTCACACGATGCCCTGCGTGACAAATACTGGCGTAAAGACAGTCCGAACCATCAGGCGATCCCGGAGCTTGGCGGAAAAGTCGTGGGGCTGGTTGGCCTCGGTCATATTGCCCAACTGGTCGCGGGATTTCTCAGCGGCTTTGGCACGGAGATTATCTTTTACGATAAGTACGTTGCAGGCCATGAACGTTATGAGAAAGTCGATTCTCTGGACGAACTGGTACAACGCGCCGACGTTATCTCGTTACATGCTCGCCTGACGCCGGAAACCGAAAATCTGATTAACGCACACCATTTCGCGCTGATGAAGCGCAGTGCCATCATTGTTAACACGGCACGCTCCGGGTTAATCAATGAAAAAGAGATGATTGATGCGCTCAGATCCGGGCAAATCATGGGCGCCGCGCTTGATACCTTTGATGACGAGCCGCTTCCAGACGACAGTGCATTCTATACTCTGAATAACGTGACCATTACGCCGCATATTGCCGGGAGTACCATTGACGCATTCAGTAATTCGCCCAAACTCTTCGCTGAGATCCTTTTAAAGAAACTCAGTTAAATATTAAAAGAACCATTAAAGGTATTAACAGGCCCAATGGGCACGGGTTTACTCGTGCCCAATTCGCCCGCCTTTTAAGGAATCATTATGGATATTATCAACAGCATTATTAGTCTGGGGGCATCAGTAATGATGCCAGTAATATTCTTTATTATCGCGCTTTGCTTTGGCGTTAAAATCGGTACGGCATTTAAAGCAGGGATGCTGGTAGGCATTGGTTTTGAAGGGGTGGGGCTGGTGATTGGCCTGCTGCTGACAAACCTGGGCCCGGCATCGCAGGCGATGGTTGAGCGTATCGGCCTGCAGTTAACGGTCGTTGATACCGGTTGGCCTACCGCATCGACCATTGGCTGGGGTTCGCCGCTGATGCTGCCCGTCGTGGTGGGCTTTATCGTCATCAACCTGGCCATGCTTCTGTTGAAATTAACCAAAACGGTGAATATCGATATTTTTAACTACTGGATTTTCCTGATCATGGGGTCTGTGGTCTATGCCGGAACGGGAAATTACTGGCTTTCGGTCGGTATTACATTCGCTATTTTTGTGTTGACGCTATTGGCGGCAGATTTAACGGCGCCGTATTTACAAAAAAACTATAATCTTAAAGGGATATCATTCCCCCATCTTACCTGTATAGCTTACGTGCCGTTTGGCATTGCCTGTAATTACATCATTGATAAGATCCCGCTTATCAATAAAATCAATTTCGACCCGGAAAGTATTAATAAAAAATTCGGCGTTTTTGGCGAGCCTGTTACCCTGGGGTTTGTGCTGGGACTGCTGTTGGCCTTCCTGGCTGGATATGACGTTTCCGCGGCCGTTTCACTGGCCATTAAGGTTTCAGCCGCCATGCTGCTGCTGCCTAAAATGATTGAAATTCTGGTGCAGGGATTGTTGATTGTCCGTGATGCCGCTGAAGCAAAACTGAAGGCTAAATTCCCGGGGCGCGATTTTTACATCGGGATGGATACGGCGTTACTGATCGGTGAACCTTCGGTACTGGCGACCGGTCTGCTGTTAATCCCTATGGCTGTGGTGCTGTCTATCATTCTGCCCGGCAACCGCGTACTGCCCTTTGTCGATCTGGCTTCCTTAATGTTCCTGCTGGCAATGGTCACGCCGTTCTGTAAACGAAATATGTTCCGCATGTTCATAACCGGAACCCTGATCGTGACCTGCATCCTGTATGTCGGGACGGACATTTCGCAAGAATACACTCAGGCGGCGGTGAACTCGCATATTCCGGTGCCGGAAGGGATGGCCGAGATCACCAATATCGTCGGCGGCGCCACGACGCCTGTCGGCTGGCTGGCCGTCAAATTTGGCGAGTTTTTTAGCGCCACACCTTAGTACAAGGCCACTCAAGTAAACAGAGGGCAAACTGTTGCCCTCTGTTTCTTCCTCTTATACTGTGCACTGAATAGCTGGCTCAGCTACGCCCCTGGTTTGAACATCTGACCAGCGCGTCCGCCCCCTGCGCGGCGAGGTGGCTCATTTCTTTTGTACCCCCTCCCGTTTTCAACCCAACCTGCTATGCTCCTTCTTTCCCTGTTCTCTGGAGATCCCGATGCTGACCATCTGGGGCCGAAAAACCTCCTCTAACGTGCAGGCGCTGATGTGGTGTGTTGGCGAGCTTGGGTTGGACTATCTCCGGTTCGACGTGGGGCATCGCTATGGCGGTACCGACAGCGAGGCGTTTTATCAGCTCAATCCCAATCGTACGGTACCAGTGCTGCAGGATGACGAAAATCCGCCGCTGTGGGAAACCGGCGCGATCCTTCGCTATTTAGCCAGTCGCTACGCCGACGACGCCTTCTGGCCGGGCGAACTGCTGGCTCGTACTGAGGTTGATCGCTGGGCCGAGTGGTCAAAGCAGAATATCGCCCTCGGCTTTACGACGCCGGTGTTCTGGCGCGTGGTGCGCACGCCTGCCGCCGAGCGGGATCCGCAGGCCATCGCCGCGGCGGTGACGGCCCTGGAGCAAAAGCTGGCGATTGCCGAGGCACGTCTCGCCGGGAGTCGCTATCTGGTGGGCGATACGTTCACCCTGGCCGATATCCAGTTTGGTCATGTGCTGTACCGCTACTTTGCAATCGATATCCCCCGTCGTCCCCTCCCCCACCTTGCGGCGTATTATGCACGGCTAACCTCACGGCCCGCCTTTCGCCAGCACGTCATGGTCAGCTACGACGAACTGAAGGTCTGAAGGTGGTCGGTAGCGCCTCCTGACGCTACCGACATACCGGTTAACGCGCCATCAGGACAAACACGCCCCAGCCGAGATATTCCCGGGTCCAGGTGACATGGTGCAGCGGCGCGGTGGTCAACTGCTGGCGAACCTCCGGTGCGAAGTCATCGTGCGGATTGGCCTCCAGCCAGCGGCGCATTGTCAGCCATTTCGCCGCTTCATAACGATCCCAGCCCTCCTGGTCGGCCAGCACCATCTCCACCACGTCATAGCCCAGTTCGCCAAAGTGGGCGACCAGCGCCGGTAGCGTCAGGAAGTCATCGGGTGACTGCGCGCCGCAGGCAACCGCCTCTTCTGCCGTGGCCGGACGTTTGCGCCACCATGGCTCGCCGATAAGCAACATGCCGCCTGGGGTAAGGCTCTGCTTCAGCAGCTCGATTGTGCCTGCCACTCCGCCGCCGATCCACGTGGCCCCCACGCAGGCGGCAATATCGCACGGCTGGCTGGCGACATATCCGCTGGCATCCTGGTGCACAAAGGTTACCCGGTCGCTTACCCCGAGCTCCTCTGCCCGGGCGGCCGCCTGCTGACTGAACAGCAGGCTCATGTCTACGCCGGTGCCGACGATCTGATGATCGCGCGCCCAGCTACAGAGCATCTCGCCGGAGCCGCTGCCGAGGTCGAGAATGGTGGTGCCCGGCGCCATTCGCAGCGCCCGTCCCAGCGTGGCGTACTTTTCCGGGGTAAAAGGGTTATGGATACGGTGCTCGCTTTCACTGATGGTAAAAATGCGAGGGATATCGATCATGAGGTTTTCTCCTTGAGAGCCATACGCCCGGGCAGCGACCCTGCCCGGGTCGCTATTTCAGCGGTTGTCCGCTTGCGCGCGAACGTTATTCAAACCGGTCGTGTTGATCCGGTACGGCTGGCCGTTCACCGACTTAATCAGCTTTTTGGTTTTGAGCTTTTTGAAGACCGCAAGGGTGCAGTCGCTCAGCAACAGCCCTTCGCGGGTGTAGCATTCAACGGCGGTAATGCGGCCGGAGGTATCGCGGACGTGCGCAATACGGCCACCTTTGGCGAGAACGTGTAAGGTCCGTTGTTCCTGACGGGATAAATTCATACTGAAACCTGTTCATTATCATGTGCGAAAACATGCCTACACTCGCAGGTGTGTGCGTAAGGTTTAAGCGCAGCGATAATCAGTCCGGCCTGGGCAGGTCGGGAAACTGATTATCTGATAATGACATTCTCCAGCATCGAAGCCTCAGTGAGCATTGAAAGGTATTTACCAGCTGAATATTAACACCTTCATCTGGTAAGGGTATTGTGCAGATTAAAAACTGTGACCGGTATTACGATTTCCCTCGGCCCTATCCCCATTTTGCGCTATCCGCCACCCGCTCTGTTCCGCAACTTTCACCACCACCTTATCCCCCTTCCGCATTGTTAAATAATTGTTGTCAGATCACAAAATGGAAACAAAAAGGCCATTTCGTACGCATTTTATAAAAATGTAGATATTTTTAATTTATGGCTACGAAATGAACATCACCCTGACCTTACAGCGAGGAACGATCCTGATGAACGCCCTGACCGCAGTAAAACCGACACCCGCGCCGGTAGCCCAGCAATACCCTGGCTTTTCTTTCACCCCTTCCGCCCAGTCGCCGCGCCTGCTGGAGCTCACCTTTTCCGCCGAAACGACCACGCAGTTCCTGCAGCAGGTCGCGCAGTGGCCGGTGCAGGCGCTGGAGTACAAATCTTTCTTACGCTTCCAGGTCGGCAAGATCCTCGACGATCTGTGTGGCAATCAGCTGCAGCCGTTGCTGATCAAAACATTGCTCGATCGCGCGGAAGGCGCGCTGCTTATCAACGGCGAAGGGATCGATCACGTCAGCCAGGCCGAGGAGATGGTCAAGCTGGCCACCGCCGTCGCCCACCTGATTGGTCGTTCCAACTTCGACGCCATGAGCGGTCAGTATTACGCCCGCTTCGTGGTGAAAAATGTCGATAACTCAGACAGCTACCTGCGCCAACCGCACCGGGTGATGGAGCTGCACAACGACGGCACCTACGTCGAAGAGCAAACCGACTACGTATTAATGATGAAGATCGACGAGCAGAACATGCAGGGCGGCAATTCCCTGCTGCTGCATCTCGACGACTGGGAGCATCTCGACGAATTTTTCCGCGACCCGCTGGCTCGCCGCCCAATGCGCTGGGCCGCGCCGCCGAGCAAAAACGTCAGCAAGGATGTTTTCCACCCGGTGTTCGACGTCGATTCGCTGGGCCGCCCGGTAATGCGCTATATCGACCAGTTCGTCCAGCCGAAAGATTTCGAAGAAGGCACCTGGCTGAGCCGCCTCTCCGACGCACTGGAGACCAGCAAAAACATCCTTTCCATACCGGTGCCGGTGGGCAAATTTCTGCTCATTAACAACCTGTTCTGGCTGCACGGCCGCGACCGCTTTACGCCGCACCCGGACCTGCGCCGCGAGCTGATGCGCCAGCGCGGCTACTTTGCGTATTCCACAAATCATTACCAGACTCATCAATAAGGGTTTTCAGGCGAAGGAATTGAGCGGATGTATGATTTCGTGATTATCGGCGGCGGCATCATCGGCATGTCGACCGCCATGCAGTTAATTGAGATTTACCCGGACGCCCGCATTGCGCTGCTGGAAAAAGAGGCCGGCCCGGCCTGCCATCAGACTGGCCACAACAGCGGCGTGATCCACGCCGGGGTGTATTACACGCCCGGCAGCCTCAAGGCGCAGTTTTGCTTCGCCGGCAACCGCGCCACCAAGGCCTTTTGCGAGCAGAACGGCATCCGCTATGACGTCTGCGGCAAAATGCTGGTCGCCACCTCACCGCTGGAGATGGAGCGGATGCGCGCCCTGTGGGATCGCACCGCCGCCAACGGCCTGCAGCGCGAGTGGCTAAGCGCCGGGGAGCTACGCGAGCGCGAACCGAACATTACCGGGCTCGGCGGGATCTTTGTCCCTTCCAGCGGCATCGTCAGCTACCGCGAAGTGGCGGCGGCAATGGCGAAGAACTTCGAAGCGAAAGGCGGAACGATCGTCTACAACGCCGAAGTCAGCGCCCTGAAAGAACATGTCAGCGGCGTGGTGATCCGCACCCGCCAGGGCGGAGAATATGAGGCCTCGACGCTGATCGCCTGTTCGGGCTTGATGGCCGATCGGCTGGTAAAAATGCTCGGCGTCGACCCCGGGTTTATCATTTGTCCGTTCCGCGGCGAGTATTTCCAGCTGGCGCCGCAGCACAACCAGATCGTCAACCATTTGATCTATCCGATCCCCGATCCGGCGATGCCGTTCCTCGGCGTCCACCTGACCCGCATGATCGACGGCAGCGTCACCGTCGGCCCCAACGCCGTGCTGGCTCTGAAGCGCGAAGGCTACCGCAAGCGCGATATCTCGCTGGCCGATACCCTGGAGCTCCTCACCTCGCCCGGCATCCGCCGGGTACTGCAAAACAACCTGCGCTCCGGACTGGGCGAAATGAAGAATTCGCTGTGCAGAAGCGGCTATCTGCGGCTGGTGCAAAAATACTGCCCGAGCCTGACGCTGAGCGATTTACGCCCGTGGCCGGCCGGCGTGCGGGCGCAGGCCGTGTCGCCGCAGGGCAAGCTGATCGACGATTTTCTCTTCGTTACCACCGCGCGTTCGATACATACCTGCAATGCGCCATCGCCAGCGGCCACCTCCGCTATCCCGATCGGCGCGCATATCGTCAGCAAGGTGCAGACCCTGCTGGCCAGCCAGAGCAATCCCGGACGCACGCTGCGTGCGGCACGTAGCGTGGAGACACTACACGCCGCTTTTACCCGTTAACCACCCTGAAGACAGGAAGCGTTTATGCAACTCAACGATATGACACTGTTTCGCCAGCAGGCGATGATCGATGGCCAGTGGCGCGATGCGCCCAACGGCGACGTGATGGCGGTCACCAACCCGGCCAACGGCGAGCAGCTCGGCAGCGTGCCGAAAATGGGCGCCGATGAAACCCGCGAAGCGATTGAAGCCGCCAATCGCGCCCTACCCGCCTGGCGCGCCCTGACCGCCAAAGAGCGGGCGAACATTCTGCGCCGCTGGTTCGATCTTATGATGGAGAATCAGGACGATCTCGCTCGCCTGATGACCCTCGAGCAGGGAAAACCGTTGGCGGAAGCCAAAGGCGAAATCAGCTACGCCGCCTCCTTTATTGAGTGGTTCGCCGAAGAAGGTAAGCGCATCTACGGCGACACCATTCCCGGCCACCAGGCCGACAAGCGCCTGCTGGTGATTAAGCAGCCCATCGGCGTTACCGCCGCCATCACGCCGTGGAACTTCCCGGCGGCGATGATCACCCGCAAAGCGGGCCCGGCGCTGGCCGCCGGCTGCACCATGGTCCTGAAACCGGCCAGCCAGACGCCGTTTTCCGCGCTGGCGCTGGCCGAACTGGCGAATCGCGCCGGGATCCCCGCCGGAGTATTCAACGTGGTCACCGGCTCCGCCGGCGCGGTCGGCGGCGAACTGACCAGCAACCCGCTGGTGCGCAAGCTCTCCTTTACCGGCTCTACCGAGATTGGCCGCCAGCTGATGGAGCAGTGCGCGAAAGACATCAAAAAAGTCTCCCTGGAGCTGGGCGGCAACGCGCCGTTTATCGTCTTTGACGATGCCGACCTCGATAAAGCCGTCGAGGGGGCGCTGGCGTCGAAGTTCCGCAACGCCGGGCAGACCTGCGTCTGCGCCAACCGCCTGTACGTCCAGGACGGGGTGTATGACCGTTTCGCCGAGAAGCTGCAGCAGGCGGTGGAAAAACTGCGCATTGGCGACGGCCTGCAGGACGGCGTCACCACCGGCCCGCTGATCGACGAGAAAGCCGTGGCCAAAGTTGAAGAACACATTGCCGATGCCATCGCCAAAGGCGCGAAGGTGGTCACCGGCGGCAAACCGCACGCCCTGGGCGGCAACTTCTTCCAGCCGACCATCCTGGTCAACGTTCCCGACAGCGCCAAAGTGGCGAAAGAGGAGACCTTCGGCCCGCTGGCCCCGCTGTTCCGCTTTAAAGATGAAGCCGACGTCATTGCCCAGGCCAACGATACCGAGTTCGGTCTCGCCGCCTATTTCTACGCCCGCGATCTGAGCCGCGTCTTCCGCGTCGGCGAAGCGCTGGAGTACGGCATAATCGGCATCAATACCGGCATTATCTCCACCGAAGTCGCTCCGTTCGGCGGCGTCAAGGCCTCCGGCCTCGGCCGCGAAGGTTCGAAGTACGGCATCGAAGATTACTTAGAAATCAAATATATGTGCATTGGCCTTTAACAGGAGCGACGGATGAACAGCAATAAAGCAATGATGGCGCGTCGCAGCGACGCGGTCCCGCGCGGCGTCGGCCAGATCCACCCTATCTTCGCCGAACGCGCGGAGAACTGCCGGGTGTGGGACGTGGAAGGCCGGGAATATCTCGATTTTGCCGGCGGTATCGCGGTGCTCAATACCGGCCACCTGCATCCGCAGATTGTCGCCGCCGTCGAAGACCAGCTGAAAAAGCTGTCGCATACCTGCTTCCAGGTGCTGGCCTATGAGCCTTATCTGGCGCTGTGCGAAAAGATGAATCAAAAGGTGCCCGGTGATTTCGCCAAGAAAACCCTGCTGGTCACCACCGGGTCGGAAGCGGTGGAGAACGCGGTGAAGATCGCCCGCGCGGCAACCGGGCGCAGCGGCGCTATCGCCTTCACCGGCGCCTATCACGGCCGCACCCATTACACCCTGTCGCTGACCGGCAAAGTGAATCCTTACTCCGCCGGTATGGGCTTAATGCCGGGCCATGTCTATCGCGCCCTCTACCCATGCGCGCTGCACGGCGTCAGTGATGACGAGGCGATCGCCAGCATCCATCGCATCTTCAAAAACGATGCCGCGCCGGAAGATATCGCCGCCATCATTATTGAGCCGGTGCAGGGTGAAGGCGGGTTCTATGCCGCCTCCCCGGCCTTTATGCAGCGCCTGCGCGCCCTGTGCGACGAGCACGGCATTATGCTCATCGCCGATGAGGTCCAGAGCGGCGCGGGCCGCACCGGTACCCTGTTCGCCATGGAGCAGATGGGCGTCGCGGCGGATATCACCACCTTCGCCAAATCCATTGCCGGCGGTTTCCCGCTGGCGGGCGTCACCGGCCGCGCGGAGGTGATGGACGCCATCGCCCCCGGCGGACTGGGCGGCACCTACGCCGGCAACCCCATCGCCTGCGCCGCCGCCCTGGCGGTATTACAGATTTTCGAGCAGGAGAATCTGCTGGAAAAAGCCAACCAGCTCGGCGACACCCTGCGCCAGGGCCTGCTGGCGATCGCTGAAGATCATCCGGAGATCGGCGACGTGCGCGGTCTGGGGGCGATGATCGCCATTGAGCTGTTTGAAGAGGGCGACCGCAGCAGGCCGAACGCCAGGCTGACGGCGGATATCGTCGCCCGCGCCCGCGACAAAGGCCTGATCCTGCTCTCCTGCGGGCCGTACTACAACGTGCTGCGCATCCTGGTGCCGCTGACCATCGAAGAGGCGCAGATCGAGCAGGGGCTCAAGATCATCGCCGACTGCTTTAGCGAGGCGAAACAGGCATAGAGAAACAGGCATAGAACAGAACACATGCGGAAGCGAAGTACGTTCGTAAGGGAATGAAGACGAGACCTGCAAAACAACAATAATACGCGTGCCCCGGCGCGGGAACGTCGGGGCGCTCTCCCAGGTGACACACTTCGAGAGGGTAAATGATGGGGCAACTGTCGCAATCACAGGATTTAGGGGCGGGGCTGAAGTCGCGCCACGTCACGATGTTATCTATCGCCGGGGTGATCGGCGCGAGTTTATTTGTCGGATCCAGCGTCGCCATTGCCGAGGCAGGCCCGGCGGTGCTGCTGGCCTATCTGTTTGCCGGGCTGCTGGTGGTGATGATTATGCGTATGCTGGCCGAAATGGCGGTCGCCACGCCGGATACTGGCTCCTTTTCCACCTACGCCGATAAAGCCATCGGCCGCTGGGCGGGGTATACCATCGGCTGGCTGTACTGGTGGTTCTGGGTCCTGGTTATTCCGCTGGAAGCCAATATCGCGGCGATTATTCTGCATTCGTGGGTGCCGGGCGTCCCGGTGTGGTTGTTCTCCCTGGTCATCACTCTCGCCCTCACCGGCAGTAACCTGCTGAGCGTCAAGAACTACGGCGAATTCGAGTTCTGGCTGGCGCTGTGCAAAGTGATCGCTATTCTGGCGTTTATCGTACTGGGCGCGGTCGCCATTACCGGCTTTTATCCCTATGCCGAAGTGAGTGGCATTTCGCGGCTGTGGGACCACGGCGGCTTTATGCCGAATGGCTTCGGCGCGGTGCTGAGCGCGATGCTGATCACCATGTTCTCGTTTATGGGCGCGGAGATCGTCACCATCGCCGCCGCCGAATCGGATACCCCGGATAAACATATCGTGCGCGCCACCAACTCGGTGATCTGGCGTATCTCTATTTTTTATCTGTGCTCGATCTTTATCGTCGTCGCCCTCATCCCATGGAATATGCCGGGGCTGAAGAGCATCGGCTCCTACCGCTCGGTGCTCGAGCTGCTGCATATTCCCTATGCCAAGCTGATTATGGACGGCGTGATCCTCCTGTCGGTCACCAGCTGTCTGAACTCGGCGCTGTATACCGCCTCGCGGATGCTCTACTCCCTGAGCCGTCGCGGCGATGCGCCGGCCATTATGGGCCGGACCAACCGCAGCAAAACGCCATACGTGGCGGTGCTGCTCTCCACCGGCGCGGCGTTCCTCACCGTAGTGGTGAACTACTATGCCCCCGCCAAGGTGTTTAAATTTCTCATCGACAGCTCTGGCGCCATCGCCCTGCTGGTCTATCTGGTGATCGCCGTTTCACAACTGCGGATGCGCAAAATCCTTCAGGCGCAAGGCGGCGAGATCCGTCTCAGAATGTGGCTCTATCCGTACCTGACCTGGCTGGTGATCGCCTTTATCACCTTCGTGCTGGTGGTGATGCTGTTTCGTCCGGCGCAGCAGCTGGAGGTGATCTCTACCGGCCTGTTAGCTCTGGGAATTATTTGTACGGTACCGATTATGTCACGCTGGAAAAAGCTGGTATTGTGGCAAAAACTGCCGCTGCAAAATACGCGTTAACCCTGTTCCCGGCGCCCGCCGGGAAGAGTATTCAGGAGTAAGAACATGACCGCCATTCCCCAGGCGACGGCCATTGACGGGTACCGTTGGTTAAAAAACGACATCATCCGCGGGGTCTACCAACCCGATGAGAAGCTGCGGATGAGCCTGTTGACCTCGCGCTATGCCCTGGGGGTCGGTCCGCTGCGCGAGGCGCTTTCGCAGCTGGTGGCCGAGCGGCTGGTGACGGTGGTCAATCAGAAAGGCTATCGGGTAGCGCCCATGTCGGAGCAGGAGCTTCTCGATATCTTCGACGCGCGCGCCAACATGGAAGCCATGCTGGTGCGTCTCGCCATTGAACGCGGCGGCGACGAGTGGGAAGCCGAGCTGCTGGCCCGCGCCCATCTGCTCAACAAGCTGGAATCGTGCGAAGCGAGTGAGCACCTACTCGATGAATGGGACCAGCGCCATCAGGCGTTTCACACCGCCATCGTCGCCGGCTGCGGTTCGCAGTATCTGCTGCAGATGCGCGAACGGCTGTTCGATCTGGCGGCGCGCTACCGCTTCATCTGGCTGCGCACCACCGTGCTGTCGGTGGAGATGCTGGAAGATAAGCATGTCCAGCATCAGACCCTGGTGGACGCTATTCTGGCGCGCGACGCCGAACAGGCCAGCGCGCTGATGCGTGAGCACTTACTGACTCCGATACCGATTATTCAACAGGCGATGGCTGGCAAGCTGTCGCCGCAGGCAGGGTGAGTCAGATGGAGGGGTGGAAATTACGGGTATGGCGGCACGCATCTCCACGCCGCACGGGCGTGGAGAAATCGTATCCGTAGATCAATCAGGCTCGCAGGCGAACCGGCTCGCTGAAATCGTCGGCCGGTTCCAGCTTCAGATTAAAGGTGGTCAGCAGCGCTGCTGCGCGCTCGTGAAACTCGCGCAGCGTTTTTTCCAGCCTGTCGCTCACTTCCGGGTCGTCAATGTCGACCGCCTGCCATGATCCTTCCTTATTGAACAGGCCAAACTGGTAGCTATAGGTGAAACGTGACTCTTGTGCTTCCATTTCCATCCACCAGCCCCAGAATTCACGCTTCTCCGGTGCGGGCTTAACATTGACGCAAACTGCCAGGCAATCGAAAAAGAAACGGTTGTCATGGCACTGCTCTTCGCGAATGTAAGGCCCCAGCGCCGTGAATTTCTTGATCAACTTACTTTTCAGGTGTCCACTCGGTAACGTCATTGCGATCTCCTTTAGTGATGCAACTGTTTTACCAAACCAATAGAATTTAGCAATAAATTAACCAAATCTATGATTGATCCAGCGGGCGATCTGTCGCAATGCGTGATCAAAATTGCGATACACCGGGTTAAACGGGATCTCCAGCAGTTTGCCATCGGCAGATGACGAAGTGATTAACCGCGACTCCTCTTCGGGGCTGAACGGATCGTCCTTCCAGAAGCCGGAAAGCATCGGCGTCGGGCAACGGCGCCCCAGCAGTCCCTGGGTTTTTAACGAGTAGCGGTTGAGCTCCACGCGCAGCGCTTCATCGGACGCGTCATGCATGCCCAGCCGCGAGGCCAGCACGTCAAGATACATCTCCGGCACGCGCCCCTGATGCAGGGGATCCACCAGCAGACCATGAACGACCGGGCCCAGACACGCCACAGCCTTCAGCCGCTGCGGCTCCAGGTAACCCAGACGGACCGCGATATTGGCGCCAAAGCGGAAGCCGAAAGCGGCGACCCGCGTATGGTCAATCCACGGCACATTTTCCAGATGGCGCAGCGCGTGCTGATGCAGCAGGCTGGTGTCCTGATTTAGCGTCCATTTTGACGAGAAGCCGATGGAGGGCATATCAATGGTCAGCATGGCAATGCCGAGCGGTGAGAAGTAGTTCTCATACAGGTTGTAATAATCGGTCTGCAGCGAGTCCAGCCCCCCGCACATCAGCACCGTCGGAAACGGCCCCTCGCCTTTCGGCATATGCAAAAAGCCGGTTATCGGCGAGCCGCCAGGGATGGTGAACTCCAGCTCGCGCAGCGAGCCCGGCAGCCGCTGGGCGGCTTCTTCATACGCCCGGTTGGCTAAAGCCTGCGCCTGTTCCGCCAGCTCATCGCCTTTAATATGCGGATAAGCGGCAATGCTATACAGGTTCGAGGCATGCAGCCAGTGGCGGCCGCTCAGCAAAGGATCGGCTTCCTGCCCGGCCTTTTGCTGCCACTGCATGGCTTCTTTCGCCCACTCGAAGATCCAGTTGCCGCCGCGATAGCCGATGACGGTATCGAACAGCTCAGGATCGGTTCGTTCGGCCTCGCTCATCACAATGCGCGCTTGCACATCGAGGATCTCCTGCGGAGTTACGCCGCGCCAGATCCACATCAAACGGTTGATCAGACGGTACCAGTGATCGACGTGATTGCCGCTCAGCGCCGACTGCATCGCCTGGGGTTTTCCGGCAGAAAACCGACGCACCAGCGTAGAAGTTTCGGGATGTTTGAAGCGAGGTTTAAACAGCGTTTCGCTGAGGTTAGCCTGTGACATGTGCAGTCTCCGTCGTAGTGCCACTCCGGATATTGTAACCTGCTAAAGGATAAAAAAAACCACGCCCGGCAAGCCGGGCGTGGTAAATAGCACTGTCCTGAAGAATTAACGACCTGCGATAGGCGGTACAAACACCACGCCCATATCCCACGGCTGTTCAATCCAGGTATCCTGCGGAATATCCACAACGTAATCGTCCACCAGCGGGCGGCCTGCCGGCTTGGCGAAAATGGTGACAAAGTGCGCTTTGGGATACATTTCGCGGATCGCCACGGCGGTACCGCCGGTATCCACCAGATCGTCGATGACGATAAAGCCTTCGCCATCGCCTTCCGCACGTTTCAGCACTTTCAGCTCGCGCTGGTTATCATGGTCGTAGCTGGAGATGCATACGGTATCAACATGACGAATGCCCAGTTCACGCGCCAGTAAGGCTCCCGGTACCAGTCCGCCGCGGCTAACGGCAATAATGCCTTTCCATTGCTCAACCGGCAGCAGACGGCTGGCCAGTTTGCGGGCGTGAATCTGCAACATGTCCCAGGTGACGACGTATTTTTCGCTCATGTGAAGTGTCCCAGCCTGTGTAATACGGCTTAAATAATGTTCGAGGGGGAAAATGGTTGCGCGAGATTATAGAGATCTGACGCACTAAAAACCAGTGTTAAGCGGTTTGCGCAACGCTTTTTGCGTTGTTTACACTACCTGCGGCGGTGGAAAGTGGTATTCTCAACCCCATCGCGCAAGCCCGGGCTTGTTGTGTATTTTAACGCTAACCCTCGTCCTGCAACCGCTGTATGCAGGAGTCTGTAAGGAGACTTACCGTGTCTGAACTGTCTCAACTATCCCCGCAGCCGCTTTGGGATATTTTTGCCAAGATTTGCTCCATCCCGCACCCGTCCTATCACGAAGAACAGCTCGCCGAGCACATTATGGGTTGGGCAAAAGAAAAAGGCTTACATGCGGAACGCGACCAGGTTGGCAACATTCTGATTCGTAAAGGCGCGACTGCCGGTATGGAAAACCGTAAGCCGGTAGCGCTGCAGGCGCACCTCGATATGGTGCCGCAGAAAAATAACGACACCGTCCACGACTTCGTTAAAGATCCGATCCAGCCGTACATTGACGGCGAATGGGTGAAAGCGCGCGGCACCACGCTGGGCGCGGACAACGGTATCGGAATGGCGTCCGCACTGGCGGTACTGGCCGATGATAGCGTCGCTCACGGCCCGCTGGAAGTGCTGCTGACCATGACCGAAGAAGCCGGTATGGACGGCGCGTTCGGTCTGCAGGCCAACTGGCTACAGGCCGATATCCTGATCAACACCGACTCCGAAGAAGAAGGCGAAATCTACATGGGTTGCGCCGGCGGGATCGATTTCACCTCTAACCTGGCGCTGACCCGCGAAGCGATTCCCGCCGGGTTCCAGAGCTTTAAAGTCACCTTAAAAGGGCTGAAAGGCGGCCACTCCGGCGGTGATATCCACCTTGGTCTGGGTAACGCCAACAAGCTGCTGTCGCGCTTCCTCGCCGGCCACGCCGATGAGCTGGATCTGCGTCTGGTCGATTTCAACGGCGGCACGTTGCGCAACGCCATCCCGCGTGAAGCTTACGCTACTGTCGCCGTCGCCGCGGATAAAGCCGATGCGCTGAAAGCGCTGGTGAATACTTACCAGGCGCTGCTGAAAAACGAGCTGGAGGCCAAAGAGAAGAACCTGGTGGTGCTCGTGGAAGCGGTCGATAACGACAAAGCGGCGCTGACTCAGGCTTCCCGCGACACTTTCATCCGTCTGCTGAACGCCACGCCGAACGGGGTTATCCGCAACTCTGACGTGGCGAAAGGCGTAGTGGAAACTTCGCTGAACGTCGGCGTCGTCACCATGACCGATGACAACGTACAGATCCACTGCCTGATCCGCTCGCTGATCGACAGCGGCAAAGACTACGTGGTCAGCATGCTGGATTCTCTGGGTAAGCTGGCGGGGGCGAAAACCGAAGCCAAAGGCGCTTACCCTGGCTGGCAACCGGACGCCAATTCGCCGGTGATGCACCTGGTGCGCGAGACTTACCAGCGTCTGTTCAACAAGACGCCGAACATCCAGATCATTCACGCCGGTCTGGAATGCGGTCTGTTCAAAAAACCGTATCCGGAGATGGACATGGTCTCCATCGGGCCAACCATTACCGGTCCGCACTCCCCTGATGAGCAGGTCCATATCGAGAGCGTCGGTCAGTACTGGACGCTGCTGACCGAGCTGCTGAAAGCCATTCCGGCTAAATAAGCCCCACAACCGGCGGCGGCCCGCCGCCGGTTTTACCCCGCATCACCTTAGCGCCACGCGTTTTTCCATCCGGTAATTAATAAACCACTCCCCGCGCGCCGCCACCCGCTGCTCAGCCACCACCTTAAAACCATGAGCCGTAAAACAGGGCTTTGCGGTAATGCTGGCGTCCACCGTCAGGATTTGCGCTGGATACTGAACGCAGAGCGCCTCGATAAGCGCGCCGCCGATACCCTGGCGGGCACGATCCGGCGAGACGAACAGCAAATCGATATGCGTCCCGATGGCGGTGATAAAGCCAACCGGCTGGCTGTTGACCACGGCCACCAGGCCGATTGAGTCGGCCAGCTTTTGTCGCCAGCGCGTCTCATCCACCTGCGCCCAGGCCGCGATCTGCCCCGGGGTATAGTCCCGACTGGCGGTTTCCCGCACCGCGCGCAGAAAGATCTGGCAGAGCAGTGGCAAATCGCTGTCGCGGTAAGCACGAATATGCATGGCTAAATCCCTAATAAAAGCTGCCTTTCCAGCTGCGGATCGAGCAACGTCACGTGGAGCCCAACCAGGCGCACGCCCCGTCCGCCGCGGCGCTCATCCCAGGCTTTGTGCGCGGTGGCGATCAGATCCTCTTTGTTCAGCCGCGGCCAGACGTGCTCCTGGGTGGTCAGCTGGAAATCATTGAATTTCAGTTTAATGCCCTGACGGGCGATCAGCAGGTCAGGTTTGACCTTCGCCAATCGCCTCTCCAGCTCGGGATAGAGGTTTTCGATAATCGCTTCGCACTCCGGCCATTCATGGATATCTTCCGCTAAGGTGCGCTCCACGCCCACCGATTTACGCTGCCGATCGTTATGAATTTCCCGCTCATCAATCCCGTGGCTGCGCTCCCACAGAATACGCCCGAATTTACCGAAGCGCTTAAGCAGCATGGCCAGATCGCTGTTCTGCACATCGCCACAGGTTCGCAGGCCCATATTTTCCAGCTTCGCTGCCGATACCTTCCCGACGCCGGGTATTTTCGCCAGCGGCAGCGCCCGCACAAACTCTGCCACCTGATGGGGGGCGATAACGAACTGGCCGTTGGGTTTATTCATATCTGAAGCGATTTTAGCGAGAAACTTCACCGGCGCCACCCCCGCCGAGGCGGTGAGGCGCAGCTCCCGTTCGATGGTCTGGCGGATCTCCTGGGCTATCAGGGTGGCTGACCCGTGACAATGCTCGCTGTCGCTGACGTCAAGATAGGCTTCATCCAGCGAGAGCGGCTCAATGCGCGAGGTATAGCGGGAGAAAATTTCGCGGATATGGTTCGAGGCTTCTTTGTAGGCATCGAAGCGGCCGGGAAGCAGCGTGAGATGCGGGCACAGCTTGAGCGCCGTCGCCGTCGGCATGGCGCTGCGCACGCCAAACTTACGCGCAGGATAGTTCGCGGTACTAATCACGCCACGTTGTACCCGACTGCCGCCTATCGCGAGGGGAATATCGCGCAACGCTGGGTTGTCGCGCATCTCCACCGCCGCAAAGAAACAGTCCATATCGACATGGATAATTTTACGCATCGTCAGACTCAACACTGTATACCCATACAGCATAGCAAAAACAGATGCGAATTTTATGCTTTTTTTATTTCATCGGCTAAAAAAGCGGTTAAAACATAAAACTGCAATAAATTATGTTTATTTTCATTGATTTAAAAGATAAATCAGGAAGATATAATCATGAAGAAAATACTTACCGCGCTTTGCCTGCTGGCCACCGCCGGCGCCTGGGCCGCTCCACAGCTGATAGCCCACCGCGGCGGCACCGGCGATGCGCCGGAAAATACCCTGCCGGCCATTAAGCTGGCGCTGGAGAATAACGCCGAAGCCATCTGGGTCACGGTGCAGTTAAGCCGCGACGGCGTACCGGTGCTCTACCGGTCAAGCGATCTTTCCGCATTGACCAATAGCGAGGGCAAAGTTTCCAGTTTGACCGCCGCCGAGCTGGCGAAAGTCGACGCCGGCTGGAAATGGGGGGATGACAGCCACCCATGGCGCGGTAAGCAGGCCACCATTCCGACCTTGCAAAGCGTTTTACAGCAATGGCCGCACACTTTTTTCTATATCGATATCAAATCTCCGGATGCCGATCCGACCGTGATGGGCCAGCGCCTGCTTGAAGTGTTAAAAACCACCGATAGCCTCGATCGCGTGCGGGTCTATTCCACCGAAGACCGCTATATCGCCGCCCTGCCGCCAGCCATCCCTCGCTTTGTCACTCGCAGTGAAACCCGCACCAGGCTTGCCAATATTTCGCTCAGCCATCAGTGCCAGCCAGCGAGTCAACGCGATGGTGAGCAGTGGTATGGACTGGAGCTGAAGCGCAAAGTCGAGGTGGTGGAGAAATTCACCCTTGGCGAAGGGATCTCCCCGGCGACGCTCACCTGGGATAAAGAGGCAATGGATTGCTTCCGCTCGCAGGATAAAGCGCACATTATCTTCTTCGGCATCAACAGTGCGGAAGACTACCGCACGGCGATAGAACTGGGCGCCGACGGGGTGATGGTGGATTCTCCGGCGCAGGCGAAAAGCTGGCAGTAAGGGAGTCAACGGCTAAAAAGGCCGCGAAAGCGGCCTCACATTGCTGGCATGTTGTTGCCGGGTGGCGGCTGGCGCCTTACCCGGCCTACAAAACCGAAGCAGCAGCCCCGGCATGCGCAGCGCCGCCGGGCACGGAGCCGCTTTATGCCGGGTGGCGGCTGGCGCCTTACCCGGCCTACAAAACTGAAGCAGCAGGTCCGGCATGCGCAGCGCCGCCGGGCATTACAAAATACGCCGCTGCTGACGCTGCGCCTCGCGGGCGAGGCGCTTTTTACGCGCGTCGCACGGTTCCGGACAATCGCAGACTTTCTCCAGCCCCAGCGCGGAGATCCCACCGCAGCTGCCCTGGATGCTCTTGCGCTTCACCAGGTAGCCCAGCGACATGCCGAGGATCACCAGCGCAAAAATCACAAAGGTCGCGATAAATACCGTCAGCATCGTCAGCCTCCAAAGTCGTCGAGGAGAATATTCTCGTCCTCGACGCCCAGATCTTTGAGCATCTTAATTACCGCGGCGTTCATTACCGGCGGCCCACACATGTAGAACTCGCAGTCTTCCGGCGCCGGGTGATCGCGTAGATAGTTCTCGTACAGAACGTTATGGATAAAGCCGGTATGCCCGGTCCAGTTATCTTCCGGCAGCGGATCGGAGAGCGCGACGTGGAAGGTAAAGTTTGGATTGTCGCGCGCCAGCTGTTCAAACTCCTCATCGTAGAACATTTCGCGCAGCGAACGGGCGCCGTACCAGAAGCTGATTTTGCGCGTGCTGTGCAGGCGCTTGAGCTGGTCGAAAATATGCGAACGCATCGGCGCCATCCCGGCGCCGCCGCCGATAAACACCATCTCGGCGTCGGTTTCTTTAGCAAAGAACTCGCCAAACGGCCCGGAAATCGTCACCTTATCGCCCGGCTTCAGCGACCAGATATAGGATGACATGATCCCCGGCGGCGCATCCGGGACCTTCGGCGGCGGCGTCGCGATGCGCACGTTGAGCATAATGATGCCCTTCTCTTCCGGATAGTTAGCCATTGAGTAGGCGCGCAGGGTCGGCTCTTTCACCTCAGAGACATAGCGAAACAGGTTGAACTTATCCCAGTCTGAACGGTATTCATCGGGAACATCAAAATCTGCATAGGCCACTTTATGCGGCGGGCATTCAATCTGAATATAGCCCCCGGCGCGAAACGGCACCACCTCCCCCTCCGGGATCCGCAGCTTGAGCTCTTTAATGAAAGTGGCTTTGTTATCGTTAGAGATAACTTCACACTCCCATTTTTTGACGCCGAAAATCTCTTCCGGCAGTTCAATCTTCATGTTCTGCTTCACCGCCACCTGACAGGCCAGACGGCAACCGGCTTTGGCATCCCGCTTGGTAATATGCGAAAGCTCGGTCGGCAGGATATCCCCGCCGCCCTCTTTAACAGTTACCCGACACTGGCCGCAGGAGCCGCCGCCGCCGCAGGCGGAGGAGACGAAGATCCCGTTGCTGGACAGCGTGTTCAGCAGTTTGTCACCCGCCGGGGTGCGGATCTGTTTATCCGCTTCGTTATTGATCTCAATAACCACGTCGCCCGCGTTCACCAGCTTTGAGCGCGCAGCCAGGATAAGCCCCGACAGCACCAGCACAATCAGCGTGAACATCACGACGCCAAGAATAATTTCCATACTTATTCGCCCTTATAGCTGCACGCCGGAGAAGGACATAAAGCCCAGCGCCATTAGTCCGGTGGTGATAAAGGTGATCCCTAACCCGCGCAAACCGGCGGGCACGTTGGCGTACTTCATTTTTTCGCGGATCCCCGCCATCGCCACGATCGCCAGCATCCAGCCAATGCCGGAGCCGAAGCCGTAGACGATGGACTCCGGGAAGTTGTAATCGCGCTGCACCATGAACGACACGCCGCCGAAAATCGCACAGTTAACCGCAATCAGCGGCAGGAAGATGCCCAGCGCGTTGTACAGTGCCGGAAAATACTTATCGAGGATCATCTCGAGGATCTGCACCAGCGCGGCGATCACTCCGATAAAGGTGATGAAGTTAAGAAAGCTGAGATCCACCCCCTCAACCAGCGCGCCGTCGCGCAGCACCAGGTTATAGACCAGGTTATTGATTGGCACGGCAAGCCCCAGCACTACCGTCACCGCGACGCCGAGGCCGAAGGCGGTGGAGACCTTTTTCGACACCGCAAGAAAGGTGCACATCCCGAGGAAGAAGGCCAGCGCCATGTTCTCAACGAACACCGCGCGGACAAACAGGCTGATGTAATGAGCCATCACCGATTACTCCTTTTCCTGCTGCTCAGGCTTCCAGCTACGCAGGGCCCAGATCAGCAAACCGATAATGAAGAACGCGCTCGGCGCCAGCAGGAACAGGCCGTTCGGCTGATACCAGCCGCCGTTCTGCACCGTTTCCAGCACCGTGATACCGAACAGCTTGCCGCTACCGATAAGCTCGCGCAGGAAGCCGACGATAATCAGGATCGCGCCATAGCCGAGACCGTTGCCAATACCATCCATAAAGCTCGCCAGCGGCGGCGACTTCATGGCGTAGGCTTCGGCGCGGCCCATCACGATGCAGTTGGTGATGATAAGCCCGACGAATACCGACAGCTGTTTGGAGGTCTCATAGGCGAAAGCCCGCAGCAGCTGATCCACCACGATCACCAGCGAGGCGATGATCGCCATCTGCACGATGATGCGCACGCTATTGGGAATATGGTGGCGAATCATCGAGATAAACATGCTGGAGAACGCCGTCACCAGGGTCACCGCAATGGTCATCACGAAGGCGGTTTCCAGTTTGGTGGTTACCGCCAGTGCGGAGCAGACGCCCAGCACCTGCAGGGCGATGGGGTTATTGGCGATGAGCGGCCCCACCAGCACGCGCTTCACCTCTTTCATATCGCTCTGTTCAGCCATTATTCAGCTCTCCCTCACGAACCTTTTTCAGGAACGGACCAAAGCCCAGTTCGCCCATCCAGAAATCAAAGCTATGCTGCACGCCATTGGACGTCAGCGTGGCGCCGGATAAACCGTCAACCGCGTGGAGATCGCCTGCGCGCGCGCCGCCTTTCACCACCTTCAGCGCCGGCATGCCGTTGTCATCCAGCACCTGCTTGCCGACAAACTGCTGGCGCCAGTTCGGGTTTTCCACCTCGCCGCCCAGCCCCGGCGTTTCGCCCTGATCGTAGTAAGTAATGCCTTTTACCGTGCGGCCATCGACGTCCAGCGCCACAAAGGCATACATCATCGACCACAGGCCGTTGCCATAAATGGGCAGCACCACCTGCTCAATCTTCTGCTGCGCGTCGCGCACCAGGTAAATTTCCGCCAGATTACTGCGTCGCTTTATACCAGCCGGATCCTGACTGGCATCCAGGGCCATACTCTGCTGCGGATCCTTCAGCGCCTGAGCCTGATTAAATTTACCCGGGTCTTTCTCCAGCAGTTCGCCGGTGGCCAGATTCACCAGTCGCGGGGTAATGCGCGCCGCGAAGGTGTCCGCTACCGCATCCGCATCCATACCGGGGTGCATCAGCCCTGACACTGCCAGGATATTGCGCTGCTTATCCAACGCCCGCTGCGCCTGCTGGCGGGATTTCAGCCCCACGGCCGAGCCCGCCACCACGATGGAGCAGACCAGACAAAGCACCAGCACCACCAGCAGCGTTTTGCCGATGCTATCGTTACTTTTCTTCTCAGCCACGCGACTTCCTCCGCTTAATATTGGCCTGCACCACCAGATAATCGAACAGCGGTGCGAAGAGGTTGGCGAAGAGGATCGCCAGCATCATCCCTTCCGGATAAGCCGGGTTCACCACGCGGATCAGCACGCACATCACGCCGATCAGCACGCCGTAACTCCATTTCCCTTTATCGGTAAACGAGGCGGATACCGGGTCCGTCGCCATAAACATCATCCCGAAGGCGAAACCGCCGAGCACCAGATGCCAGTACCATGGCATAGCGAACATCGGGTTGGTGTCGGAGCCGATAACGTTAAACAGGGTGGCGGTGGCGATCATGCCGATCATTACCCCGGCGACGATGCGCCAGGACGCGACGCGGCCAAAGAGGATGATCGCCCCGCCGATGAAGATCATCAGCGTTGACACTTCGCCTATTGAGCCGGGAATATTGCCGAGGAAGGCGTCCATCCAGCTCACCGGCACGCCAGTCGCCACGTTCACCAGCGCTTCACCGCCGCCGCTGGCCCACTGGGAGAGCGGCGTGGCGCCGGAGAAACCGTCCGCCGCGGTCCATACGAGATCGCCGGAAATCTGCGCCGGATAGGCGAAGAACAGGAACGCGCGCCCCGCCAGCGCCGGGTTGAGGAAGTTGCGCCCGGTGCCGCCGAAAATCTCTTTGGCGATCACCACGCCGAAGGAGATCCCCAGCGCCGCCTGCCACAGCGGCAGCGTGGGCGGCACAATCAACGCGAAGAGAATAGAGGTAACGAAAAAACCTTCGTTAATCTCATGCTTGCGCACAATCGCGAACAGCACTTCCCAGAAGCCACCGACGATAAAAACGGTGATATAGATCGGCAGGAAGAAGACCGCGCCCAGGGTCATCATGCTCAGCCAGCCGGCGTCGGCACTGAAGCTCACCCCTAACCACTGGGCGACGCTGTAGTGCCAGTTGTTGGCGATCGCCTGCTGCAGCTGTTCGGCGCCGTATAGCTTGTGCAGCGCCGGAATGGTCTGCAGCCCAACGTTGTACATGCCCCAGAACATCGCCGGGAATACGGCAAACCACACGAGGATCATCATCCGCTTCAGGTCGATGGCGTCGCGCACGTGCGCCGCGCCGCGGGTTACCTGGCCCGGCGTGTAGAAGATGGTCGCCGCCGCCTCATACAGCGGGTAATATTTTTCCAGCTTGCCGCCATGCGTGAAATGCGGCTCAAGTTTCTCAATCAGGTGCTTTAAGCCCATCTCTTATCCTTCCTGCTCAATCCGGGTTAACACGCTGCGCAGCGCCGGGCCATATTCATACTTTCCAGGGCAAACATAGGTGCACAGCGCCAGATCTTCTTCATCCAGCTCCAGACAGCCCAGCGCCTGAGCGCTGTCGGTGTCTCCGGCCAGCAGATCGCGCAGCAGTATGGTCGGCAGGATATCCAGAGGCATCACCCGCTCGTAGTTGCCGATCGGCACCATCGCCCGCTCGCCGCCGTTGGTATCGGTGGAAAAATGAAAGCGCTTGCGCTTGAAGAAATGGCCCAGCGTGGTGCGGGTAATCGAGAATTTCTCTTTGCCCGGCATCACCCAGCCGAAGAGCTCTTTTTCCCGCCCTTCTTTGACCACGCTCACCTGCAGATGGAAGCGCCCCAGGAAGGCGTGAGGGCCATGGGCGCGGGCGCCGCTAAGCACCGAGCCGGAAATGACCCTGTTTTCCCCCTCCTGCAACTCACCTGCCAGCAGATCCTCCAGGCTGGCGCCGAGCGTCGTTTTGACCAGCCGCGGAGATGTTACCTGCGGGCCGCCGAGCGCAATTATCCGTTCGCAGTAGAGCTCCCCGTCGAGGAAAAGCTTACCAATGGCGATCGCGTCCTGATAATTGAGGTGCCAGACCTGCTTATTCAGGCTCACCGGCTCCAGAAAGTGAATATGCGTTCCCGGCAGCCCCGCCGGGTGCGGCCCGCTGAACTGATTGAAACAGACCTGGCCGAGAGGATGACCGCCCAGCTTGCCGCCGCTGGGCTGGCAGACGTGCACTTTCCCGTCGGTCAAGCGCGTGAGCACGGTAAGACCGGCGTCGAAGGCGGCACGTTCGGCCAGAATAATCGGCTGCGGCTCCGCCGCCAGCGGATTGGTGTCCATGGCGTTAACAAAGATAGCGGCGGGCGTGCTCCCCGGGAGCGGCGTTTTGCTGAACGGTCGGGTACGCAGCGCCGTCCATTGGCCCGACGCCAGCAGCTGCTGCTGTACGGTGTCGCGCGGCAGTTCGGCCAGCGCGTCCGCGGCGTAACGGGTAAACGCCACCGCGTCATTGCCCTCGATATCAATCACCACCGACTGCAACACGCGCCGTTCGCCGCGGTGGATCGCGCTGACGATCCCGCTCGCCGGGGCGGTAAAGCAGACGCCAGGGATCTTTTTATCTTCGAACAGGATCTGACCTTTTTTGACCCGATCGCCTTCTTTAACCGCCATCGCGGGGCGCATGCCAACGTACTCTTCGCCGAGTAGCGCGACGCGCTTCACCGCTGGCGCGGGAGAAATCTGCTGTAATGGCATGCCAGCTATGGGCAAATCCAGCCCTTTCGTGATTTTAATCATATCGTTAGCAGGTATCCGTAACCTCAACCCCGACGCAGGTCAGGGCCAGCTTATTGACAGAATGGCAGAGAAGAAAGGGCGAAACGGCGCCAGTAGCGCTCAGGACGGAAGAGAAGCATCCTTTCTTACTCTGATGATGAACCGGCGCAAGTGTAACATTTCGTGAGCGGCGGCTGTAGCGCAAGGGGCGATAAGTGCTTCTAAAATGCGAGCTATTGCGCAAAGTTCTCACTGTGTTTTCGTCGCTGGCAGGGTATAAAGTGAGGCTGATTTGTAAACGCCGCCACGTCGCCCTTGCGAAAAAATGCCGTGATGCTAATGTGAGCGCTCTAAATCCAGAAAACTCTGATTTCGGGTCTCTCTTGCCGTCCTGGCAATGTGGCTATTTTGTTTTATCAAGGAACAAGCAGTATGCGCAAAATCGCATTATTTATTGCGATGCTTCTGTTGCCGTGCGTGTCATTTGCCGGGCTGCTCAGCAGCAACAGCCCGACGACGCCGGTTAGCAAAGAATATAAGCAGCAATTAATGGGTTCACCGGTTTACATTGAGATCTTTAAAGAAGAGCGCATGCTCGACCTTTACGTCAAAATGGGTGAGACCTACCAGCTCCTCGACAGCTACCGGATCTGCAACTACTCCGGTGGCCTCGGTCCGAAACAGCGCCAGGGCGATTTCAAGAGTCCGGAAGGGTTCTATAACGTCACCCGCAGCCAGCTCAAACCCGACAGCCGCTTCTATAAAGCGATTAACATCGGCTTCCCGAACGCCTACGATCGCGCCCATGGTTATGAAGGGAAATACCTGATGATCCACGGCGACTGCGTCTCAGTCGGCTGCTACGCCATGACCGACAGCGGTATCGATGAGATCTTCCAGTTCGTGACCGGCGCCTTAGTCTTCGGCCAGCCAAGCGTGCAGGTGAGTATCTATCCGTTCCGCATGACCAACGCCAACATGGAACGCCACAAATACTCCTACTACGCGGATTTCTGGAAACAGCTCAAGCCAGGCTATGACTATTTCCAGCAGACCCACAAACCGCCGGTCGTATCAGTGACCGACGGCCGCTATGTGGTGAGCAAGCCGCTCAGCCACGAGGTTGTCCAGCCGCAGCTGGCCTCAAACTACACGCTCCCCGAGACAAAATAACGCCCACTCGCCTGGCATGATCTTATGCCAGGTTTCATTGGCCGTCAGCGGCTGCGTGGCGATAACCGTGACCACATCGTTGGGTGTGGTCTCGCGTTGAAAGTCGATCTCCACATCCTGGTCCAGCAGTTTTGCCACGCCGAACGGCGCTCGCCGGGTTATCCAGTGCAGATTGGTCGAGCAGAACGCCATTACGTAGCGCCCGTCCGACAGCAGCATGTTGAACACCCCTTTCTCACGTAGTTCACCCGCGAGGGTGGCGATATACTTGAAAACGCCCAGCATATTGCCCGGCGTGCGCGGATAGCGCTCGGTTAAACGGTGCAGCAGCCAGCAAAACGCCTTTTCACTGTCGGTTTCACCTACCGGATGAAAATTACCGGTTTTCAGCGACTTATAGCCTTTTAGCTGCCCATTGTGCGCATAGGTCCAGTTGCGCCCCCACAGTTCGCGGGTGAAGGGATGGGTGTTCTCCAGGGCCACCCTCCCGCGGTTGGCCTGACGAATATGGGCGACGACGGAACAGGACTTAATGGGGTAATCCTGAACCAGTTTCGCGATCGGCGACTGAAAGCTCGGCTGGGGATCCTTGAATGTGCGACAGCCTTTACCTTCATAGAAGGTGATGCCCCAGCCGTCTTTATGCGGCCCCGTCCCGCCGCCGCGCTGCACCAGCCCGGTAAAGCTAAAACAGATATCGGTTGGCACATTGGCGCTCATCCCGAGCAGTTCGCACATAGATCACCTCACCCTCACAAATCACGACGGCGCCGGAGCGAGGCCACCGTCAACAGTACACACTCACCTGCCTGTTAGCCTTTCGCCATCTCTTTTTCGATCAGCATAATCAGAATGTGGATCACTTTGATATGGATCTCCTGGATGCGGTCGGCGTAGCCAAAGTGCGGCACGCGAATTTCCACATCAGCGCTACCGGCCATTTTACCGCCGTCTTTACCGGTCAGGGTGATCACTTTCATCCCCTGCGCCCGCGCGGCCTCAATGGCCTTAATCACGTTGCCGGAGTTGCCAGACGTGGAGATACCGAGCAGCACATCGCCTGCGCGGCCAACGGATTCAACGTAGCGGGAGAACACATACTCATAGCCAAAATCATTGCTCACGCAGGAGAGGTGGCTGACGTCGGAGATCGCGATGGCCGGGTAACCCGGGCGGTTTTCGCGATAACGTCCGGTCAGCTCTTCCGCAAAATGCATCGCATCGCAATGGGAACCGCCGTTACCGCAGGACAGCACTTTCCCACCCGCCTTAAAGCTATCCGCCAGCAGGACAGCGGCACGCTGGATAGCATGGATATTGGCTTCGTCCTGCAGAAAGTTAGCCAGCGTTTCCGCGGCTTCGTTCAGTTCGTTACGAATAAGATCCTGGTACATGAGGATAATCCTTCAGTATGAGTGGAATAACCCCGGCAGTGTACCGGATAGCCGTCGAAGCGAGAAGCAGCAGGCAGCGTTATCCCTCGCTCTTTTGATTTTATGTGCCGCTTTTGCATACAACAATGTGAGCAAGGTTGTAATTATTTTGTAAACACATTGCTAAATAAAAACGCATGCACTACAACCAATACATCACAAGTGGTCAGACCTCCTACAAGCTCAGGGAGCATTTCTCTATGATGATTTTGAGTATTGTTGCAACCGTCGTTTTACTCGGCGCGCTCTTCTATCACCGGGTCAGCCTGCTGCTCAGCAGCGTGATTTTGCTCGCCTGGACCGCGGCGCTCGGCGCGGCCGGAGTGTGGAATATCTGGCTGCTACTGCCGCTGGCGATCATACTGTTGCCGTTTAACTTTGCGCCTATGCGTAAATCCATGATTTCCGCACCGGCGTTTCGCACATTCCGCAAGGTGATGCCGCCGATGTCGCGCACGGAAAAAGAAGCCATCGACGCCGGCACCACCTGGTGGGAAGGCGATCTGTTTCGCGGCAATCCTGACTGGCAAAAGTTACATAACTATCCGCAGCCGCGGCTGACTGCCGAAGAGCAAGCTTTCCTCGACGGCCCAGTTGAAGAAGCCTGCCGGATGGCTAACGACTTCGCCATCACCCACGAAATGGCCGATCTGCCGCCGGAGCTGTGGGCCTATCTGAAAGAGCACCGCTTCTTCGCGATGATTATTAAGAAAGAGTATGGCGGACTTGAGTTCTCCGCTTACGCTCAGGCACGAGTACTGCAGAAACTCTCTGGCGTCTCCGGCATCCTGGCGATCACCGTCGGCGTCCCGAACTCGCTGGGCCCGGGCGAACTGCTGCAGCATTACGGTACCGAAGAACAGAAGAATCATTATCTGCCGCGTCTGGCACGCGGCCTGGAAATCCCTTGCTTCGCTCTCACCAGCCCGGAAGCGGGCTCTGACGCCGGCGCCATCCCGGATACCGGCGTGGTGTGCATGGGCGACTGGCAGGGTCAACAGGTGCTGGGGATGCGCCTGACCTGGAACAAACGTTATATCACGCTGGCGCCTATCGCCACCGTGCTGGGGCTGGCTTTCAAACTCTCTGACCCGGATCGTTTGCTGGGCGGAGAAGAAGAGCTGGGTATCACCTGCGCGCTGATCCCCACCTCCACCCCGGGCGTGGAAATCGGCCGTCGCCACTTCCCGCTGAACGTGCCGTTCCAGAACGGTCCAACCCGCGGCAAAGATATCTTCGTGCCTATCGATTACATCATCGGCGGCCCAAGCATGGCCGGTCAGGGCTGGCGCATGTTGGTTGAATGTCTATCGGTCGGCCGCGGTATTACTCTGCCGTCCAACGCCACCGGTGGTCTGAAATCCGTTGCCATGGCGACTGGCGCTTACGCCCATATTCGCCGCCAGTTCAAAATCTCCATCGGCAAAATGGAAGGGATTGAAGAGGCGCTGGCGCGTATCGCCGGTAACGCCTATGTGATGGACGCTGCGGCGTCGCTGATCACCTACGGCATCATGCTCGGCGAGAAACCTGCAGTGCTGTCCGCTATCGTGAAATATCACTGCACCCACCGCGGCCAGCGCTCCATTATCGACGCGATGGATATTACCGGCGGGAAAGGCATTATGCTGGGCGAAGGCAACTTCCTCGCCCGGGCCTATCAGGGCGCGCCTATCGCCATCACCGTGGAAGGCGCAAACATTCTGACCCGCAGCATGATGATCTTCGGTCAGGGGGCGATTCGCTGCCATCCGTACGTACTGGAGGAGATGGCCGCCGCGCAGAATAATGACCTGAACGCCTATGACAAGCTGCTGTTCAAACACATCGGCCATGTCGGCAGTAATAAAGTGCGGAGTTTCTGGCTGGGCCTGACCGGCGGGCGCACCAGCAGCGCGCCGACTCGTGACGCCACCCGTCGCTACTATCAGCAAATGAATCGTCTGAGCGCCAACCTGGCACTGCTGTCAGACGTCTCAATGGCGGTGCTCGGCGGCAGCCTCAAGCGACGCGAACGTATCTCCGCCCGTCTGGGAGATGTGTTAAGCCAGCTGTACCTGGCCTCGGCGGTGCTGAAACGCTATGACGATGAAGGACGCAATGAAGCCGATCTGCCGCTGGTTCACTGGGGGGTACAGGACGCGCTGCACCAGGCCGAGCAAGCCATTGACGATCTGTTGGACAATTTCCCGAACCGTCTGGTGGCAGGCGTAATGCGCCTGGTCATCTTCCCGACCGGCCGTCATCATCATGCGCCGTCGGATAGGCTGGACCACCAGGTCGCCAAAATTCTGCAGGTGCCCAGCGCCACGCGCTCCCGCATCGGTCGCGGTCAGTATCTGACGCCGAGCGAGCATAACCCGGTAGGCCTGCTGGAAGAGGCCCTGCTGGAAGTGATGGCGGCCGATCCTATCCACCAGCGGATCTGCAAAGAGTTGGGTAAAAATCTGCCGTTCACCCGTCTGGATGAGCTGGCCCACAACGCGCTGGCCAAAGGATTAATCAGTCAGGATGAGGCCGCCATTCTTACCCGTGCAGAGCATAGCCGTCTGCGCAGCATTAACGTCGACGACTTTGCGCCAGAGGAGCTGGCGACAAAGCCGGTAAAGCTGCCGGAAAAAGTTCGTAAAGTTGAAGCTGCATAATAAAACCACTACCACATCACACGCCGGGCGGGGAACTTTCCCCGCCTTTTTTTCGCCCTCTCCTCCCCTTTCGTTTCCATCAGTAGCATTTTTTTAACAAAATATTCCGCGGACCGCCGCGCGGCTGATATGGTGTTACAGTTAACCTAACCCCCTCATGAGAATGGAGTTGACCATTGTGCCTGGCCTGAAAATTTCGCTGTTGCAACAACCGCTGGTCTGGATGGACGGCCCTGCCAACCTGCGCCATTTTGATCGCCAACTGGAAGGAATCACCGGGCGCGATGTGATTGTTTTACCAGAGATGTTTACCACCGGCTTTGCCATGGAAGCGGCAAAACAGTCTTTACCCGAGGCCGACGTGGTGGAGTGGATGCATGCCCGGGCTGCGCAATCCCAGGCGCTGATTGCCGGCAGCGCTGCGCTGCAAACTGAACACGGCGCTGTTAACCGCTTCCTGCTGGTCGAGCCTGACGGTACGGTGCACCATTATGATAAACGGCACCTGTTCCGTATGGCCGATGAACATCATCACTATGAGGCCGGAAACCAGCGCGTGGTCTTTGAATGGCGTGGATGGCGGATCCTGCCGCTGGTCTGTTACGACCTGCGCTTTCCGGTATGGTCGCGTAATCAGAACGACTATGATTTGGCGCTGTATGTCGCCAACTGGCCGGCGCCGCGCTCGCTGCACTGGCAGTCGCTGCTGATCGCCCGCGCGATTGAAAACCAGGCCTATGTCGCCGGCTGTAACCGGGTTGGCACTGACGGCAACGGCCATCATTACCGCGGCGATAGTCGGATTATCAATCCCCAGGGGGAGATTATCGCCACCGCCGATCCGCATCAGGCCACTTGTCTTGATGCCGAGCTGTCGCTGAGCACCCTTCAGGAATATCGTGAAAAATTCCCCGCCTGGCGCGATGCCGATCCTTTCACTATCGGCTAATCACCCTTCGGGAGCCGCTGCGCTCCCTTTTTATTCCACCACGATCCGCACAGCACAGTAGACCAATAACGCTGCCAGCATCCAGTTCAGTTGCCGCCCGTACAGCAAAAACAGGCGCTGAAACAGATGCCCCGCCAGCGCCCAGCACAGATTTCCCAGTGCGCCAATCGCCGCCAGCAGCAGACTCACGCTGATAAGCCAAACAGGCTCGCGAGTAACGGGCAGAACAAAGGTAGAAAGCGCGGTGATGCCATACAGAATAATTTTAACGTTGACGAACTGTAGCCCCAGACTCGCCCAAAAGCCTACCGGTTCTACACTCGGCGTCCCTGTCGCCGGTTTGCTTTTGGCAATCTGCCAGGCCAGCCACAGGATGTACGCCGCGCCAATCCATCCCAATACCAGGGTAAAGCGTGAGTCGAGTTCAACCAGCGAAAAGGTTAAAGCCGCGCAAATCAACATAGTGATAATAAACCCGACGCTCATCCCGGCCAGCACCCGCAGGCTGCGGCGTAGACCATGGGAGGTGACGCTGCTCAGCGCCAGGATATTGTTGGGCCCGGGTGTCAGGGCGGTGATCAAAGTGTAAGTTAAAAAGGCGCTTATCAGGGTAGGTGTCACGGGTTTTCTCCTCTTGTCTGGCAGACACTACCCGAAGCTGATAATTTAAAAAAATGAATATTTTTTCATTCTCGCTTCGATAATATCGATACAAAGAGGAAATATGGATCTGCGACGCTTCATCACCTTCAAAACTGTTGTCGAAGAAGGTTCCTTTCTGCGCGCGGCGCAGAAACTATGCTGCACTCAGTCCACCGTGACTTTTCATATCCAGCAGCTGGAGCAGGAGCTTGCCATCCCGCTGTTTGAGAAAATCGGCCGGCGGATGTGTCTCACCGCCGCCGGTAAGAAGGTCCTGCCGCATGTCTACGACCTGACTAAAGTGATGGCCTCGATACGTCAGGCGGCACGCCAGGACGATGAGCCCGGCGGCGAACTTCGCGTCGCCACTGGCGAAACGCTGCTGGCGTATAAAATGCCGCGGGTGCTGCAGCGTTTTAAGCAACGCGCTCCGAAAGTGCGCCTGTCGCTGCAGTCGCTCAACTGCTACAGCATCCGCGATGCGTTGCTTGCCGACGAGGTCGATTTGGGGGTGTTTTACCGGGTGGGTAACGATGACGCGCTCACGATAATGGAGCTTGGCCAGCAGTCGCTGACGCTGGTCGCATCGGTCGAGCAGGCGCCGGTAGACTTCATGCGCCCGCGCCAGCATATCCCGCTGAGCTTTATCATCAACGAACCCCAGTGCGTGTTCCGGCAGATTTTTGAAAGCACCCTGCGCCAGCGCGAAATTACTCTGGAGAACACCATTGAGCTGTGGAGTATTGAGAGTATCAAGCAGTGCGTGGCGGGAAATCTGGGAGTGAGTTTTCTGCCACGCTTTGCGGTGGAGGACGAGCTCAAGCGCGGGACGCTGGTTGAGCTGCCATTCAGCGAGACGCCGTTGACGATCCATGCGCTCTGCGCCCACCATGCCGGGAAGGCTATCAGTCCGGCGATGCGGGTATTTATGCAGTGCATGCAGGAGGAACAAGAGGCGCGCTGAAATTCGGCGACGAAAACGACGAAAGCCTGAATCATTGCTGATTCAGGCTTTCTGAATAGTGGCGGAACGGACGGGACTCGAACCCGCGACCCCCTGCGTGACAGGCAGGTATTCTAACCGACTGAACTACCGCTCCGCGTTGTTGTTCCGTTGGGAACGAGGCGAATATTACGGATTCCCCTCTACCCCGTCAACGCTTTTTCTACCATTTTGAATCGTTTGCTGCAAAAATCACCCAACCGCCTACTTTTAATTCATTTTAGTGGCTATCAGGCACGCCACAAGCAGCTTCCGCCTTTCTTTTGTACCAGGTCGAGGCGGGATTCATGGTTCGCCAGTTCTTCATCTGAGGCATAAACCACGCGTAACTGACTGCCGGCGCGGACGACGCGCTGAATTCCCATCTCTCCCGCCTGCTGCTGGCTTTCGCCTTCCATAGAGAACGCCATTGAAGTCTGGCCGCCGGTCATCATCAAATAGACATCGGCAAGGATCTGGGCATCGAGCAACGCCCCGTGCAGCGTACGCTTGCTGTTGTCTATTTCGTAACGCGAACATAGCGCATCGAGGCTGTTGCGCTTGCCAGGAAACATTTTCCGCGCCAGCGCCAAACTGTCGGTGATTTTACAAAAGGTCTCGGTTTTTCCGATGCCGCGGTTTAGCTTACTGAATTCATAATCCATAAAGCCGATATCGAACGAGGCGTTATGGATCACCAGCTCCGCGCCGCGGATGTAATCCATAAACTCATCAGCCACGTCGGCAAAGGTAGGTTTATCCAGCAGGAACTCATCGGCGATCCCGTGTACGCCGAATGCTTCAGGATCCACCAGCCGATCGGGCTTCAGATAGACGTGAAAATTGTTACCGGTCAGGCGGCGGTTGATCACCTCCACGGCGCCGATCTCAATGATCTTGTGTCCTTCGTAGTGTGCCCCGATCTGGTTCATACCGGTGGTTTCGGTATCGAGAACAATCTGGCGCGTAATTGCAGTGCTCATAGCGGTCATTTATGTCAGACTTATCGTTTACAAATCGATTTCAATTACAGGAAGTCTACCAGAGATGCTCAAACAGGTAGAAATTTTCACCGACGGCTCTTGCCTGGGTAATCCAGGACCTGGCGGCTACGGCGCCATCATGCGCTACCGCCAGCACGAAAAAACCTTCAGCGCTGGCTACCGTCTGACCACCAATAACCGCATGGAACTGATGGCGGCAATTGTTGCCCTGGAAGCGTTAAAAGAGCATTGCGAAGTGGTGCTCAGCACTGACAGCCAGTATGTTCGTCAGGGGATCACCCAGTGGATCCACAACTGGAAAAAGCGCGGCTGGAAAACGGCAGAGAAAAAGCCGGTGAAAAATGTCGACCTCTGGCAGCGGCTGGACGCCGCGCTTGGCCAGCATAAAATTAAATGGGAATGGGTAAAGGGCCACGCCGGCCATCCTGAAAATGAACGCTGCGACGAGCTGGCGCGCGCGGCGGCCTCCCACCCCACACTGGACGATGTCGGCTACCTGCCTGAGAGTTAATTCTGCCCTTTGCGCCACTGCCGGGTGGCGCCCACCGCCGGCCGCAGCTGAGTTTTCGCTTTGCCGGATTTCATCGGATTGAGCGTCAGCGGAATGGTCCGTTTGCGGGCGACAATCAATTGCAAACAGCCCAGCGCCGGCAGATGGGTGCTCAACAATTTGCCGCCATGGCGCGACCAGGGCAAAACCTGGTAACGTCCATAGTGCAGCACTTCAAAGTTGAGCAGCGCCAGCCAGTCCAGCTGGCGCATCAGCGTAAACATACGGCTATTATAAGGCGTTCCTTTGCGCAGGACCGGCACCAGCTTACGCAACCCCATCAGGCTGACCGGATTAAACCCGGTCAGGATCATCCAGCCATCATCGATCAGTACACGATCGGCTTCCCGCAGCAGACGATGCGGATCGCTACACCACGGCAGGGTGTGCGCCAGCAGGCAGGCGTCAACGGACTTTTCGGCAAAGGGTAAATGCAGCGGGTCAGCCCGGACCTGCATTGGATTTCCCGCCAGCGAGACATTCACCTGGTGCGAGATGGCGCAAGCTTCGGTATTGATTTCCGCGCTCAGATTGCCAATCTTAAGCAGATGAAAGCCATATAATTTAGCCAGCCACGGTTTCATCTGCTGCTCCAGCGTTTCGCGATAGTATTCGCCCCACGGCATACTGGACCAATGCTCAGGCGCTGTCACTGTGTGAGGTATCCTTGCCGGCTTCATTGCCACCTTCCGCTACGCTTTAGAGGTAATTTATGAATCTTATCAGTATTCCCGCGTTTCAGGACAACTACATCTGGGTTCTCAGTGAGAATAACGGCCGCTGCATCATCGTAGATCCAGGCGAAGCCGCGCCGGTTCTGGCGGCCATCGAGGAAAACCAGTGGCAGCCCGAGGCTATTTTATTGACCCATCATCATCAGGATCACGTCGGCGGCGTAAAACAATTACATGAAAAATTCCCTTCTATAGTGGTTTACGGGCCGGCGGAAACCCAGGATAAAGGCGTCACTCAGGTGGTAGGCGATGGCGATCGGCTGTCAATTCTCGGGCACGATTTTTCCATTTTCTCTACGCCAGGTCACACATTAGGACATATCTGTTACTACAGCGAACCTTATCTGTTCTGTGGCGATACGATGTTTTCCGGCGGCTGCGGAAGGCTGTTCGAAGGTACAGCAGAGCAGATGTATCAATCATTTATGAAAATTAACGCCCTTCCTGAAGAAACCCTCATATGTTGCGCACATGAATATACGTTAGCGAATATGAAGTTTGCATTGAGTATCCTGCCAGATGATAGGGACATAAACGATTACTATCATAAAGTTAATGAGTTACGTGCAAAAAAACAAAAAACACTACCCGTAACTCTGAAAAATGAGCGGCGTATAAATTTATTTTTACGCGTAAATGATATTGATTTAATTGACAAAATTAACAAAGAAACAAATTTGCAACACTCTGTGGCGCGATTTGCATGGTTAAGGTCAAAGAAAGATGACTTCTGATATTTAATTCTTGTCATCGGCCAACTTCGCCGTTATCCTTGGTCGTCTTTTAAGCAACTATTGACACACACATGAAGGCACGAGCGATATTACTCGCCTCTGTCCTGCTGGTGGGGTGCCAGGCGTCTAAGCACGATGGCACCGTCGAACAGCGAGCACAGAGCCTTTCTGCGGCTGGTCAAGGGGAAGCAGGCAAGTTCACAAGTCAAGCGCGCTGGTTAGATGATGGAACCTTCTACGCGCAAGACCAGGATCTGTGGACTTCCATAGGCGACGAGCTAAAGATGGGAATACCGGATAATCCCCGGATTCGCGAACAGAAACAGAAGTACTTAAGAAATAAGAGCTATCTCCACGATGTAACTTTACGGGCAGAGCCGTATATGTACTGGATAGCCGGGCAGGTTAAGAAACGTAACATGCCAATGGAACTGGTATTACTACCCATAGTGGAGAGCGCTTTTGACCCACACGCGACGTCTGGCGCCAATGCCGCAGGCATTTGGCAGATCATTCCGAGCACAGGGCGCAATTATGGTTTAAAACAGACCCGCAGTTACGATGCGCGTCGTGATGTCGTCGCGTCTACTACCGCGGCGCTGGACATGATGCAACGTCTGAACAAAATGTTCGACGGCGACTGGTTGTTAACGGTCGCAGCCTATAACAGCGGCGAAGGCCGGGTCATGAAGGCAGTAAAAGCGAACCGTTCGCGTGGCAAACCCACCGATTTCTGGTCGCTGTCTCTGCCGCATGAAACGAAAATCTACGTCCCGAAAATGCTGGCATTGAGCGACATTCTCAAAAACAGCAAACGTTACGGCGTAAAGCTGCCTACGGCTGATGAAAGCCGTGCGCTGGCGCGCGTTCGCCTCGACAGTCCGGTTGATATTTCTCAGCTCGCGGACATGGCCGGTATGCCGGTCAGCAAGCTGAAGACGTTCAATGCGGGCGTAAAAGGGTCAACGCTGGGCGCGAGCGGGCCAAAGTACGTCATGGTGCCGCAGAAGCACGCCGCACAGCTGCGTGAATCGCTGGCCTCTGGCGACATTGCCGCCGTGCAGCCGACGCAGCTCGCGGACAATACGCCGCTGACCAGCCGTAGCTATAAGGTGCGTTCCGGCGACACCATTTCCGGGATAGCTTCCCGTCTTGGTGTGACGACCCGCGATCTGCAGCAGTGGAATAACCTGCGCGGCTCTGGATTAAAGGTTGGGCAGAATCTGGTTATTGGCGCAGGCAGCAGCGCCCAGCGTCTGGCGAACAACAGCGATAGCATCACCTATCGCGTTCGTAAAGGCGATTCGCTGTCGAGCATCGCCAAACGTCACGGCGTTAATATTCGCGACGTGATGCGCTGGAACAGCGATACCGACAACCTGCGCCCAGGCGATCAGCTAACGTTGTTTGTGAAAAACAGCGATCGACCAGAGTCCTGATACCTCTGGTTCGACAAAAAGGCACCGACTTCCCCGGTGCCTTTTTTATTGCCTAAATTAAACCGCTTTATGCGCTTCGAACAGAATGGTATCGCTGGTAAACGATCCGTCCTCCTGTAACTCGAAGTACGCTTTGACCTCCGCCGAAGCGCTCTGCTGATATAAGCGAATCGCCTCCACCAGCGGCTCAGGAGTACGCATCCGCGCCACCCATGAACTGAACTCCAGCGGCAGGCGATCGGTCAACAACTGGTTAACCACCAGCCCCGCTTCAGTCGCCAGCGTCAACCACTCGCCGCTGGAATAATTACGCACATGCGAGGTGTCGCGCAGGGCTTCCACCGTCTGCAGCCAGACATCACGTACCGGATGACCCGGCGACATCACGTCCATCACGATAATCACCCCGCCCGGCTTGAGAACACGTTTCACCTCACGCAGCGCCTGGCCAACGTCATGCCAGTGGTGAGCGGAGTAGCGGCTAATCACCACATCAAAGCTGGCATCAGCGAACGGCAGCGTTTCGGCGTACCCCTGCTGGGTCACGATATTGCTAAAACCTTTCTCCTTTGCCGCGGCGGCAACGACCTCCAGCATCTGGCTCGATAAATCATAGGCGGTCACCTCGGCAACCTGTCCCGCCGCGGTAAAGCTGGCGTGCCCTGCCCCGCAGCCCATATCCAGCACTTTCGCCTGAGGAAAATCAGCCAGCCGTTCCGCCAGCCGCTGCAGATCGCGACCAGAGGCGTGTACGGTGCTGGTCAGATAGGCGCTGGCCTGGGAGCCGAACTGCTTTTCGACGTTGTCATGGTGAGAGCGTGTTGTCATGTTGTCTTGTCCTTACGGTTTTTTTTGAGTAATAAAAGGCAGCACCATGCATGCGCAGGCCTGCCCCATGGCAGGCCTGACCAACCTTAAATTAATCAGGCTTGCCGGGACTGAATTCGACTAGTAGCGGGTTGTGGTCGGAGGCGCGGGTCACCAGCACGGAAGCATCGTGCACGCTTAACCCACGGTAGAACACAAAATCGAGGGGACGACCAAACGCGCGGCGGCGCTGATCGTCTGAGAAACGAACTTCGCGTAACGACATCTCACGCGCAAAGCGGTACAGCGCATTCATCCGCGGCCGGCTCCAGGCATTGAAGTCGCCGGCCATGATCACCGGCCCGCTGTGATGGGCGATCTGATCGCCAATTGGCAGCAGCTGTTTGCTGTAGACGTCGACGCCAAGGCTAAAGTTGACGGCATGGATATTGACTACCATCAACAACCGCGCATCCGGCAGCGGATAAACGGTCACTAACGCCGATTTCGGCAATCGCAAAATAGGCTCGCGCTCGCGCAGCGGACAGCAATAGATGGGGTGCGCGGAGGCCAGCGTCATTACGCCGGAAGGATGCTGCGGCAATACCAGCGCCGGCACCTGATCGGCGGCCAGATAGTTTGAAGTCGCGAACCGGACCAGTTCTGGGGTGGTTTGCGCCTCCTGCAACAGGACCAAATGCGCATCTTTGCCGAAATTTTTGAGGACCGACTGCCACTCTGCGCGCTGCTGCTTGAAGATATTCCATACCAGCACGCGGATCTTCTCATCGCTGCTTAACGGCGTGCCGGCGGGATAAACCGGACTTACGCCCGCAAACGCCCCCGGAGGCAATATTCTCTCCGCAGGTTGTCCGGCGACATAGCGCATGGCGTAGGTGTTCTTTCGCAATTTGGGCATTAATCCTTGATAACAGAAACCAGCCCGACGACGACTGGTTATTCTGTTATAGGGATTTTCCCATACACTTTCAATGCAAATTGCGAGAAACCCTTAGCCTTCGGGAGAAAGCGCTGCCGAACGGCGTGGCAATTTATCTAAACGTCCGCTCAGGACCACCAACAGCAAAGCGACCAGCACAATCATCGCGCCAATCCACGGCGTCTGCGCCAGACCGTACCGCTCGACCGTCTGTCCGCCGACGATCGACCCCAGAGCAATGCCGACGTTAAAGGCGGCAATATTCAGGCCGGAAGCGACGTCGACGGCGCCAGGCGTGTACTGTTCGGCTTTTTGCACCACATACACCTGCAAACCCGGCACGTTGCCGAAGGCGAAGATGCCCATCACCAGTACCGTTGCCAGCGCGGCATAGTGAACGCTGGCGGTCAACTGGAAGACCAGCAGCAGCACCACCAGCGCGGCGAAGATAAACTTCAGCGCGGAGACGGCGCCATGCTTATCGGCCAGTTTGCCCCCCCACACATTACCGATAGCCACCGAGACACCATAGCCCAGCAGGATCCAGCTCACCGCTGACGGACTGAAACCGGCCAGCTCCTGCATCATCGGCGCAAGGAAGGTAAAGGCGGTAAACACGCCGCCGTAGCCCAGCGCGGTAATGGCGTAGATCATCAGCAGGCGCGGATGGGTTAATACTTTAATCTGATCGCGCAGGCTGGCGCTGGCGCGGCCCGGAATATTATTCGGTACCAGAATCAGGCTGCTGATAAGGGCAATGACGCCCAGAATCGATACCGCGAGGAAGGTTTCCCGCCAGCCAAAATGCTGGCCGATGAAAGTCCCGAACGGTACCCCGGTTACCAGCGCGACCGTCAGGCCGCCGAACATAATGGCAATGGCCGAGGCCGCTTTCTCTTTTGCCACCAGGCTGGTAGCAATTGTCGAGCCAATAGAGAAGAACACGCCGTGTGCCAGGCCGGTCAGCAGTCGCGCCAGGATCAGCGTTTCATAGCCCGGGGCCTGCCAGGCCAGCACATTACCCGCCGTAAACAGCACCATCAACGCCAGCAGCAGCTGTTTACGCGGCATACGCCCGGTCAACGCCGTCAGTACCGGGGCGCCGATCGCCACGCCCAGCGCGTAGATAGAGACCAGCAGTCCCGCCGAAGGCAGGGAGATAGAGAGTTGCTGAGCAATGGTCGGGACCAGGCCGACAATCACAAATTCAGTGGTGCCAATTGCGAAGGCACCGATGGTTAAGGCAAATAGCGCCAGTGGCATAATTTACTCCGTAGCATCAGGATTAAGATGACACGTAGTATGAAGGGTTGTATAAATAACAAAAACTATCAAAGTATCAATAGAATTTTGCTATAGGTGCAATAATGAGAGCCACATCAGAGGAGATCGCCATCTTTGTGGCGGTGGTGGAAAGCGGGAGTTTCAGCCGGGCGGCCGAGCAGCTCGGACAGGCCAACTCCGCCGTCAGCCGGGCGGTCAAAAAGCTGGAATCAAAGCTAGGCGTAAGCCTGCTCAATCGGACCACCCGCCAGCTCAGCCTGACAGAAGAAGGCGAGCGCTATTTTCGCCGTATGCAGGTGGTCTTGCAGGAAATGGCGGCGGCAGAGAACGATCTGCTGGAGACGCGCACGACGCCGCGGGGCCTGCTGCGGGTAGATGCCGCGACGCCGGTGATGCTGCATTTTCTCATGCCGCTGGTGAAGCCATTTCGCGAGCGCTACCCGGAAATGACGCTGTCGCTCGTCTCGTCTGAGACGTTTATCAATCTGATTGAACGGAAAGTGGATGTGGCCATTCGGGCCGGGACCTTAACGGATTCCAGCCTGCGCGCCCGACCGCTGTTTACCAGCTATCGTAAGATCGTCGCCTCGCCCGACTATGTCGCGCGCTACGGTATGCCGCAGCATCCATCCGATCTGAAACAGCATCACTGCCTCGGCTTCACCGAGCCGGTATCGCTGAATACCTGGCCGGTATCCTGTTGCGATGGCCAGCTGTTAGAGATCGAAGCGGCGGTGTCATCCAATAGCGGCGAAACGCTCAAGCAGCTGTGCCTTACCGGTAACGGTATTGCCTGCCTGTCGGATTACATGGTGGATAAAGAGATTGCCAGCGGAGAGTTTGTCGAGCTACTGGCCGATAAGCGCTTACCGGTGGAAATGCCTTTCAGTGCCGTCTATTACAGCGACCGGGCGGTCAGCACTCGCATCAGGGCATTTATTGATTTTCTGAGCGACCACGTAAAACAGCTCCCGAAGAAGCTGTCGTAATACCTTCTCGGGCGGCAGGGCGAACGGCATACCGGTAGCGAGTGATTAATCCCACTGCGGCGCCAGACCTTCCGGGCTCACCAGCCGATCGTTGCAATCCAGCGCAGCGATCGCCTGTCGATCTTCATCATCCAACTGCAGATCCAGCGCCTTCAGGTTGCTGGCCAGGTTATCACGCTTCGTCGAGGACGGGATCACCGCGTACCCCTCGCCCATCGCCCATGCCAGGATAACCTGCGCCGGAGTCGCATTATGTTTCGCCGCGATACGGGCAATCACTTCATCTTTCAGCGCCTTACCATAAGCCAGCGTCATGTAAGAGGTGATGTGGATGCCGTGCTCACGTGCCCAGTCGACGACTTTACGGTTTTGCAGATACGGCGAGAGTTCAATCTGGTTGGTCGCAATGTTTTCAGCGCCAACGGCGGCAATCGCGCGCTCCATCAGTGGAATAGTGAAGTTGGAGATACCAATCTGACGGGTCAGACCCAGCTTCTTCGCTTCCATCAGGGCTGCCATAAACTCTTCAACGGCAACCGCATCGTTCGGTGATGGCCAGTGGATGAGCGTCAGGTCAACATAGTCCGTGCGCAGCTTCTGCAGACTTTCTTGCAGGCTGGCGATGAGTTTGTCTTTGCTCAGGTTCTCGATCCAGATTTTGGTAGTGATGAACAGCTCATTACGCGGCACGCCGCTTTCGGCGATAGCCTGACCCACCGCGGCTTCGTTGTCATAGATTTGCGCGGTGTCGATAGCACGATAGCCCAGCTCCAGCGCGGTTTTTACGGATGCGATAACAACATCATCTTTCAGACGGAAGGTGCCAAGACCAAATGCAGGGATTGCCATGATTTTCCTCGTTATTTCTTCATTTCGGTTAACGGATGAAATTATGGCTGATGGTGTGGAGGGGAAAAAGAGCGATTAATGCAGAGGATTTTTGCTGAATTAGCAATAATAGAGAACAGATCAAACAAAAAAGCCCTGAGCAAATGCTCAGGGCTCTTAATAAGTGGCGGAACGGACGGGACTCGAACCCGCGACCCCCTGCGTGACAGGCAGGTAT
>ERZ773111.59-NODE-59-length-82838-cov-337.132576_pt1 | contig 82838 bp, 73 predicted proteins | sample MGYA00580567_ERZ773111 | MGnify/ENA primary metagenome ERZ773111 (study PRJEB29015, sample SAMEA2737875) | human gut metagenome | biome: human gut; feature: human-associated habitat; material: faeces | place: China | collected 2012 ...
TCGCTTGAACTGGTTTCATAATATTCGTCCCAATAACCATCATAATAACCGCCATCCTTCACACGATTATCCATGTGATTGTACCATGCATACTCGTAAGTAGCACCCAGGGCAAGATTGCTGCCAATGGTGTGACCCAAGCTGATACCCGTCTTCCAAGCCGTATTCAGACGATAATCGAGGCTGGAACTGTTCGTATTGCTAGCCTCAGCATGATTGCCCTTATCGTCCGTTATATTCTTGTCAACGAGTTCCAGGTCAGCTGTTCCATCCATCGACAAATCATAAAATACTGGCGAATTGACATAAGCACCAATACGGAAAGGAGAATCTTCTACCGGACGGAAGATAATACCCAGTTTTGCATCATAACCCGTACCCGTGATACGCTGGCTTTCCCAAGCTGTTCCGTAAGCCTCCTTATCAGCCACATAATTCTCTGTATAAACAGAATTGCTGCGGTAATGAACATCATGAATGCCCAAGGTGAAGCCCAACCATACGCGGTCGTTGAAACCCACGCTAATGTTGAAATCATATTCGCCTATGTAGCCCTTCTGATACTGGCCAAAGAGGAACGAACGGCCATCGTAGGTCATCTGGTTTCCTTCCTCGTCTTTACCCATCAACGCATTATAGTTAGCATCTACAGCATTCCAAATCTGATCGCCTGCATCTTTACCATGTTTCTCATCCAATTCTTTAGCATAAGCCGTCTTGGCAGAAGCCCATTTGGTTTGAGATGCTCCGTTGAGATAATTGGCAGCAGAAAGAATCTGAGAGAAATTCGTGCTCTTGTGGTAGTTGAAACCGAAGTTGAGCTTTACATTCGAATCGCCATTTGTAGCAGCCCAAACGAAACCAATCTGGTCGAAACTAGGAACCGATTTCTTTCCGTCGAAGCCAAATGGAGTTTTATCGAAATTGAGTTCCGTATCAGCTCCAGGCTGAGCCACAACGCCAGCCGAGAAACTTGCCATGCTCTTTCTGAACAGACCCAAACCGGCAGGGTTGCTGGAAATGGTAGAAATATCTGCGCCCAAGGCTTCCATAGCTCCACCCATACCTACATAGCGTGCAGTACCCGTGAGGGAATTTTCTGCAAACTTAGTATCCTGATAAGTTTCCTGAGCCAACATTGGGGCTGACATGAGTCCCAATGAAGCCAGGAATAAATATTTTAAATTCTTCATAATCTCTTAATTCTTAAGGTCTTCATTCCCAGATGAAAGTTTTCATTTTCGAAAATTGTCTTCATCCTCAGAACAAAGCCCAAGCTATTAACTATAAACTATTAACTATAAGCTGAAAAGCGACTATCTTCTTCCACCAAAGCCGCCGCCACCTGAGCGACTGCCGCCTCCGAAGCTACCGCCTCCTCCGCCAAAGCTTCCACCACCGGAATGCGATCCGCCTCCGAAACTGGCTCCACTACGGTTTCCGAATCCGCCAAAGTTGCTGCGGTCGAAGTTGTTGGTATTATTATTGTTGCGAACGCTATTGTAACGGCCATTACCGTTGATGCGACCGCCGAAATTGCGGTTTCTGTTGCTTCGGTAAGTACTGTTGCCAGCATAGCCTTTATCGCCATTATAACGATAAGTTCTGCTTCCTGCATAACCGCCCGAATTGCGTCCACCATAGCTAACATGTCCGATTACCGGACCGCCCCAATACCAAGGATTGTAGTAGCCGCCCCAGCCATAATACCAAGGGTCGTACCAGCCACCATACCAGCCGCAGTAACCATAATACCATGGATCGTACCAAGGGTCGAACCAAGGATCATACCAGCCGGCATAATAGCCGTAGCGCCAAGGATTGTGCCAGCCCCACATGCGGCTGCGCCAGTAGTAAGGACCGTAACCATAATAATCGTAGAACCACGGATCATAGAATCCGTCCCATCGGCTCATCTCGCGTGTGCGTACGAAATCTTCATCCCTGTCAGCATACTTCTGGGCGAAGTAAGCATCATCATAAATGCTGTCTGGCGCCACACCCTTGCCCACATGAAACTGAATAATGTCGTTGCCCAGGGAATCTTTCCCTACATTCTCATAATGGCTGAAGATTCTGCCGCCCCGATTGTATTCATCTACCGAACGGTCGCTTCCGCTCCAAAACAGCCGATAAACACTATCTCTACGTGCCCGCTGTTCAGCATACTGGCGCTGGAGCAAAGCCCGTCTTTCAGCCTTTTCTTTGGCCTCCTTCTTCGGATTGAAGTAGAGGTCATCGTCCTGTGCCATCGAAGTGAGTGGCATCGCAGCTGCGATAAGGACTGCAAGAAGATACTTTCTTTTCATATTCTGTTCTCCTATTATTTTTTTTCTCCATTTTTCTCTTTCCAGATCCATCATAAACCATCAGGAAAAATACTCCCGAAAGAGCCCTTTTCTGATTATATAATAATCTGAATGCAAAAATATTGCTTATCTTTATGCAAAAATACAGAATTTCCCTAAATAATTGTAGGTTTTCCCCTATTTTTTTATAATTTTGCAGAAGATTTAAAACAAATCTAGCTTTTTTGAACATTCGAAGGCGTTTTTAGACAAGAAATTAATACAAATTAAATATGAAATATTTAGTAGCAACATTCACAATTGAAACGACTGCCGACTTGATGCAGGACTGTCAGGATCTGCTTGCCGATGGTGCAGCCGAAGTCGGATTTGAATCTTTTGAAGAAACAGAAACCGGACTGAAAGCGTATGTGCAGAAAGAACTCTTCGACAAAGAGCTGCTGGATGACCGTCTTTCTGATTTCCCTATTGGGGATGCGGAAATTACCTACGAGGTGAAAGATGCAGAATACAAGGATTGGAACCAGGAATGGGAAGAACAGGGATTCGAACCAATTTATGTGGACAACCAGGTGGTGATTTACGATGCGAAACATCCCGAACTCTATCCCGATACGAGCAACAGACCCGACATGATAGAAATAGGTATTGAGGCGAAACTGGCGTTCGGAACAGGAAACCACGAAACCACACGCATGATTATTTCGCAGCTGCTCCACATGCCTATCAGAACCAAGCGCATCCTGGATTGCGGAACGGGTACGGGAATACTTGCCCTCACCTGCTCAAAACTCGGAGCGAAAGACGTGGTAGGCTACGATATTGACGAGTGGAGCGTGGAAAATGCCAAGCATAATGCCGTGCTCAACGGCGTAACTAACATGGAAGTACTCTTTGGCAACAGTCAGGTAATCAACCACATCAGCGGCGTTTTCGACCTGGTTCTAGCCAACATCAACCGCAACATTCTGCTCGACGACATGCGCGCTTTCCGTAGCGTGATGAACATCGGCGGAACCCTGGTTCTGAGCGGCTTCTACGAAGAAGATATTCCTGTACTCCTGGAGAAAGCAGAAGAACTGGGAATGCATGAAATAAACAGACAGATTGACAACAATTGGGCCTGCCTTGTTTTAGGTTCATAAAGATTCTTTTCTGATTCTAAACATTCAGAACGAAAAATCTGAAATCAGAAATATCAGATTAAAACATACGAATAAAGGTTGGATTTTCGCATATTGTCAAAAGTCCAACCTTTATTCCATGAATTTCTTCTCATTATTATTGCTTCCTATGCAGAGCTGCTTGAGCTCATAATAACTGCCGTTGTAAATATTGAAATCTACGTAGCCTTTAATGCCCGGCAACTTGCCCACATCCGTATGCTGCCAGAACTTCCATTTGCCCTTATACTGAACCTTGTCAACATAATAGTGGGCTATCCAGTAAGGATAATCATCGAAGACAGGCGCACTCAGATATTGCTCCTTAAATTTATAATAGGTGTAGATGATAGGTTTAACATGATACTTATCCTCTACAATATGCAGCCAGGTAAGCACATCACGCTGGAAATCCTCCACACTCTTATCTGCCGGCTTATGTTCAATATCCAGTACCGGAGGCAAATCGCCATCCGTAAGATGAACCTGGTCTAGGAAATAATAAGCCTGTCTTCGGGCTGTCGACTTATTGCTCCAGAAATGATAAACACCCCGGATGAAACCGAAATCGCGAGCCTGATTAAAGTTCTCGCGAAAATTCTCATCGAGCCGTGAAGAACCTTCCGTACTCTTGATGATGACGAAGCGCACAGGACACCCCTTGATCATCGCATTCTTGAGCTGTTCCCAGTCTATCTTGCCCTGATAATGCGAAATGTCGATTCCATGAATCTCGTAACCTTCAGGATATTCAGCATCGCCATAAAGCGCACGCCATCGGAAACCAGTTGGCCCTACAAAGAAATGATAGAACAGAAAGACATAGAGCACGATAACCGCCGTTCCGCCTATCCACCACGCCCAACGGGGATAGCGTTGCAAAAAAGAAGACGAACGCCTTCTACCACGTGAGCCGCCACGCCGAGGAGTTTTCTTTCTCGCCATGGCACTCTTTTTCTGTAAAGAAGCCGTTCGTCTTGTTGACATATAAAAAAATATTTATTCTATTTTTTACTTAGCCTGCTCCAACTGGAGAGTCTTTGTGGTCTGGTCGCAAACCTCAGAAGGACCCCAGTACTGGATAGGACCTGGATAAACGTAAGCTGTTTCCTTAGCCCACTCATCGCGCTTAGAAGCGAAGAACTTGAATGGAGCGCCATCCAGCTCAACGAGAGCCTTGCGGATAACTGGCTTGTTAGCACCATTACGACGCTCGATGTTCATCATCATAGTGATTGGCACACCACCTGCAATCCACTCTGCTGCAGGAGCTGTTGTGTTCTTGATGATTGACATGTAACCGGTCTTGCCGTTAGCGATGAGGCGTGAAGCGTTGAAACCGAGTGAGTAGCAGTAGTCTGCATCGTAGTTAGAAGGAGCTGCGCAACGTCCCTCGTAACCGAAGAAGTGGTGCTGTGCAGAGAACTTACCAACAAACTTTCCTTCCTTCTTCCATGCAGCCAACTTCTCAGCTACCATGCGAGAAAGCAACTTCTCTGTCTCGATGAGAGAAACCTGTACGTTTCCGTGAGGGTCGCGGTCGAGGCAAAGCTGGCGAGCTACGTCAGCTGGCAAAGACTCCAATACTGCGAGGTTGTCCTTAGCGATGGCACCCTTAACGAATGCAATCTGCTCCTCAGCACTTGCAAACTCACGGCTCTCGCCTGTTGCAGGGTCTGTAAGAACCTCGTTCAATTCTGCGATAAGCTTCTTGATAGCTGGGATGAACTCGATCAGGCCCTCTGGGATGAGAACAGTACCGAAGTTGTTGCCCTCAGCAGCACGGTTAGCTACTGCAGTTGCAATATAAGTAACAACATCATCGAGTGACATTTCCTTAGCCTCTACCTCTTCAGAAATCAAGCAGATGTTTGGCTGAGTCTGGAGAGCGCACTCAAGAGCGATGTGAGATGCTGAACGACCCATCAGCTTGATGAAGTGCCAGTACTTACGTGCTGAGTTACAGTCGCGCTCGATGTTACCGATGAGCTCAGAATATGTCTTACAGGCTGTATCGAAACCGAAAGAAGTCTCAATCTGCTCGTTCTTCAAGTCGCCGTCGATAGTCTTAGGGCAACCGATTACCTGTACGCCATACTTCTTAGCAGCATAGTATTCTGCGAGAACGCAAGCGTTGGTATTTGAGTCGTCACCACCGATGATGACAAGTGCCTTGATGCCGAGTTCACGAAGAATCTCAATACCCTTCTCAAACTGGTCTTCCTTCTCAAGCTTGGTACGTCCGGAACCGATGATGTCGAAACCACCAGTATTGCGGTATTCGTCCATGATTTCAGAAGTAATCTCCATGTACTTATGGTCAACGAGACCACCAGGACCGAGGATGAAACCATAGAGCTTGTTAGCTGGGTTGAGAGACTTCACACCGTCGAAGAGACCAGAAATCACGTTGTGACCGCCAGGAGCCTGACCACCTGAGAGGATAACACCTACGTTGAAAGCAGGAAGTTCCTTAGCCTCACCTGCCTCGAATGTAATAACAGGCATTCCATAAGTGTTAGGGAACAACGCCTTGATTTCATCCTGATTACCTACTGACTGTGTTGCTGCACCTTCAACTGCCTTTACTGGGCCCTGGAGAGCCTTAGGCAATTTTGGCTGATAAGCAGCTCTTGCAATCTGCAATGCACTTTTTTCCATAATTCGTTTTTTATTTTAATTAGTTGAAACTTCAAAAACATCTGCAAAAATAACTCTTTTCTGCGAGATACGGAAAGAAAAATGCTAAAAATGCGTTAATAGATACATTTTTTCCCAAAAAATGATGTTATTTCAAAGAAAATGATTATCTTTGAGCGATATTTTTAATTATTCATTAATTAGGAGAAAAGAATTATGGCTAATAAAAGAGATTTAAAGCGCACGATTAACTACATTACAAGCGAACTTTTCGCCGAAACAGTAGCTGCATCTTTGTATAATGGTAAGCCTACACAGGAAGATGTGGATGGCATTCTTTCAGCTATCGTCATGATCAACGGTGATTACATCAGCCGCGTGTCTCACCCGGAACCGGGAATCACGAAGGGTGAATATTATAAGAAACTAACAGTCGACTTCAACAAGCAGGTGAGCGAAATCATCGACCAGATTTCAAACCTGGCATAATCCTTTCATCATCAGAATCAGGAAATACACCTATTTTAAATATATGGTAAAAGGAATTTGTCAATGGATATTGTATAAGCGCTTGGGCTATAAGAAAATCATCACCCAGGAGCTTCCTGAAAAGTATATTATCTGCATGGCTCCGCACACCAGCAACTGGGATCTGATCCTAGGCCAGCTCTTTGCCCATGCTGAGGGAATCAAATGTAATTTCCTCATGAAAAAGGAATGGTTCTTCTGGCCGCTAGGCCCTATCTTCAGAAAGATGGGAGGTATTCCTGTGTGGAGAAGCAAACATACTAGCATGACGGATAATCTGGCTGCAGAAGCGGATAAGCGCAAGGCTTTCGGACTGTGCATTACGCCCGAAGGTACCCGCTCGCTCAACCCGGAATGGAAAAAGGGATTCTATTTCATAGCCCTCAAGGCGCATCTGCCTATCCATCTCTATGGGCTTGACTATGAGAAGAAGGTCATCCAATGCACCAGGCAGATTATCCCGTCAGGAGATGTTGACAAAGACATGCGTGAAATCAAGTTGTACTTTAAGGATTTCAAAGGAAAGAAGCCGGAGAAGTTCACAATCGGAAATATTGATTAAACCTTAGAAGATAATGGTTTAGTCAGCTATTAAAGAAGGAGTATTTGTAAAGTGAAACACCAAAACATAACATATTGTTTGATAAGCAGTTTGCTGTTAGCCGCTGGAGCTTCGCTTCAGGCTAACGGCAAATCGTTTTTTCCTATCTACGACGAGGCTAACAGCGGCGCATGGCAAGGCATAGATTATGATGGCGACCCATGGGTGTTTAATGTTTCCCGCCCTTATTTCGTTACGGCAGGACTACAGAACAGGCACCTTTCGCTATGGGCCTCGCACGGACGGTATTATTTTGCCGACAGAGATGTATGGAAATGGCAACGCCCTAACCTGTTTTGCACAAACGAAGATCTTTTTACCCAAACCATCGTCGTGCCCTACCTCATCCCGATGCTCCAGAATGCGGGAGCCATCGTCTTCACACCCCGTGAAAGAGACTGGCAGAGGAACGAAATCGTCATCGATAATGATGATGCTGTCAAGTCGGTTTATTATTTCGAAAAGGAGGCGAGCAAGCGATGGAAAAAATGCGATTCGCTCGGTTTTGCCAACCGCTACCGACTGAAAGACGGGGAAAATCCGTTCCGCATGGGAACCGTGAGACAGGCGAAGGCTACCAAGCGCAAGAAAACTAGCCAGGTAAGCTACCAGCCCCGTTTCAAGGAAGCCGGCAAATACGCAGTCTACGTAAGCTACCAGTCGCTCCCCAAGAGCGTGAGCGATGCAAAATACATCGTTTATCACAAGGGCGAAGCCACGGAGTTTTCCGTTAACCAGCGCATGGGCGGAGGCACCTGGGTTTACCTGGGCACCTTCGATTTCGACAAGGGCTGCAACGAGTTCAACCGGGTAGTCTGCACCAACAAGGCTTCACGCCGTGGAGTAGTAACTACAGATGCTGTCCGCTTTGGCGGCGGCATGGGAAACATAGAGCGTGGCGGTTACACCAGCGGATTGCCCCGTTGCCTGGAAGGAGCCAGATACTACGCCCAATGGGCTGGTGCTCCCTATAAGGTTTATGGAGGCCGAAAGGGAGAAAATGATTACGCCGACGACATCAACACCCGTTCGCTGATGACCAATTGGCTGGGCGGCGGTTCGGTTTACATGCCTGCCAAAAATGGCAAGCATGTGCCTATAGAACTCTCGCTGGCACTTCATAGTGATGCGGGTTACAATAAGGACGGAAAATCTACCGTTGGAGCCCTTGCTATCTGCACCACAGATTATAACGACGGAATACTGAACAGCGGAATCTCCAGATTCACATCCAAGGATTTCGCCAGGGCTTTGCGCGATAATCTCGTTACGGATCTGACGGCTCAGTTCGGAGAATTCGGCAAACGCTACCTATGGGACAGAAACTATTCTGAAACCCGTCTGCCGGAAGTTCCGTCGGCTATTCTCGAAATGCTTTCGCATCAGAATTTCCCTGACATGAGAATTGCTCAGGATCCGCTCGGAAAATTCTATATCGCACGCTCCATCTACAAAACTATCCTGCGCTTCGTAAACAGCAATCATGGAACCCGATACGTGGTCCAGCCGCTGGCTCCGCAGAACTTCAGCGTTACGCAGAACCAAGGCGTTGCCCTACTCTCATGGACTGCTCAGCTGGACAAGACGGAACCATCTGCCCGCCCTACTTCTTACATTATTTATAAGGCTGAGGGACAAGGCGGTTTTGACAACGGAACCATCGTGAACACCACCCGCTGCCAGATGCAGCTGGAACCGGGCAAGCTTTACCATTTTAAGGTGGCTGCGGTTAATGCGGGAGGAGAAAGTTTCACCACCGAAACCCTCTCTGTGCTCTATAATCCTGCTGCCAGCAAGTCTGTGCTCATCGTAAACAATTTCCATCGCCTTGCCTCTCCGCAGGTCGTGGATGATGAGGAAAAGCAGGGATTTGACCTCAATCAGGATCCGGGCGTAAGCTACGGACTGACGGCGGGATGGAGTGGCAAGCAACAGGTGTTCGACAGAAGCAGAATGGGCAACGAAACCAGTTTCGGACTCGGTTTCAGCGGCAACGAAATGATTGGTAAGTTTGTGGCAGGCAATGACTTCAACTACGTTCAGGCGCATGCTACAAGTATTGCAGCTTCGGGCAAATATAATATTTCCAGCTGTTCGAGCGAAGTCATCACCAGCGGCAGGGTTCAGATGAAGAACTATCAGGCAGTTGACCTCATCAACGGACTGGAGCGCCATGACGGCTATACTCACACCTTCTTCAAGTCGTTCACGCCTGCCCTGCAGAACAGCATCAGGCAATACGCCAGCCAAGGCGGCAGAATTCTGATAAGCGGTTCTTACACCGGAAGCGACATGCAGACTGAAGAGGAACAGGCGTTCCTGAGCGATATTCTGAAACTCAGCTATGAGCCTACAGGTTCTACGGTCATCACCAGGGAAATCAATCCCGAAGATTCAACCGTAACAGAAAGAGACAGTATTGTCTACACTTCGCCTAACGTCAAGGGATTAGGTCTGCAGTTCAGCTATTATAACGAGCTGAATGCCCAGCATTATGCGGCAACCCATCCCGAGATATTGAAACCGGTTGGCAATTACGCCTTCACGGCGATGCAATACGATACGGGAACGAGTGCGGCTGTTGCCTACAAGAGCTCTACTTACCGCAGCTTCGTCATGGGATTCCCGCTGGAATGCATCATCGACGAAAGAACCCGCACCAGCGTGTTGCTCGGCATTCTCAAATTTCTGACAGATTAAATTAAAAGTAAAACAGATAAAAAATTTTAAGCTTATGTATAAGATTCAAGCCAACCAGTCTGGCACTCGCTCTATCGAAGTGAGCGACCAGCATTTAGAGACCATCGAAAAGTATCAGTTACTCCGCAACCTCGTAGACAGCAACGGCATTATCGACGAGGAAGTGCTCGATAAACTGAAATTCAATGTGCGTTCACTCCTCGAGAGCAGCGACATCAAGGATAAGGAGTTGCTCGATCTCTGTCTCGACGTCATCTACAATCAGAACATGAAGGCGCTCGGTCTTCACAACCTCGTTCTGCTCTACGTAGACTGGAAAGACAAGAAGCAGGCTGAGGCTGCAGCAGATGCAGAACCAGACGCAGTAAATGATTAAAAAATATTGAATGGATTATAAGTTAACAGATTTCTTACCTACCACCAAGAAAGAATGCGAGTTGCGCGGATGGGACGAACTCGACGTCATCCTCTTTTCAGGAGATGCTTACGTTGATCACCCATCCTTCGGCCCTGCCATCCTCGGACGAATACTGGAAGCCAACGGCTATCGGGTAGCCATCGTTCCCCAGCCCGACTGGCACGGCGATTTCCGAGACTTCAAGAAACTCGGTCGCCCTCGCCTCTTCTTTGGTGTTTCTCCGGGTGCCATGGACTCGATGGTGAACCGCTACACCGCCAACCGCCGCATGCGTAGCGAGGACGCTTTCAGTCCCGACTCCCGCCACGACATGCGCCCCGACTATCCATCTATTGTCTATACGCAGATACTGAAGAAACTCTTTCCCGACGTACCTGTAGCACTAGGCGGTATTGAGGCTTCGTTGCGCCGCATCAGCCACTACGACTATTGGAAAGACGAGCTCCGCAAGTGCATTCTCTGCGATTCGGGCGCCGACCTCATTCTCTACGGAATGGGCGAACGTTCTATCGTAGAACTAGCCAATGCCTTTGCAGAAGGCAAGACGCTTAGCCAAATCCACGAAATGCCGCAGGTGGTTTTCTACTGCAAGGAAAGTGAGATTCCGGGCGGTTTCAAGGACGATGACATCATCCTCCACAGCCACGAAGAATGTCTCCACAACAAGAAGGGACAGGCTGAGAACGTGCGCCATCTGGAGGAAGAAGCCAACAAGATGCATGCTCAGCGCATGATTCAGGAAGTTGACGGCAAATATGTAGTGGTGAATCCGCCTTTCCCGCTGATGACTACCGCGGAACTGGATGCGGCTTTCGACCTGCCTTATACGCGTTTGCCTCATCCCAAATACAAGGGCAAGACCATTCCTGCCTACGAGATGATCAAGTTCTCCGTGAACCTTCATCGTGGCTGTTTCGGCGGCTGTTCTTTCTGCACCATTTCTGCCCATCAGGGTAAATTCGTGGTTTGCCGCAGCAAGGAGAGCATTCTGAAGGAGGTGAAGAAAATCATCCAGATGCCTGATTTCAAGGGCTATCTGAGCGATTTGGGCGGTCCTTCTGCCAACATGTACGGAATGCACGGCAAGAATCAGAAAGCCTGCGAAGTGTGCAAACGCCCGTCGTGTGTAAACCCTCAGATTTGTCCGAACCTCAATACCGACCACAGCAAGCTTCTGGAGATTTATCATGCTGTAGATGCTTTGCCGGGAATCAAGAAAAGTTTCATTGGTAGTGGTGTGCGTTATGACCTTCTGCTGCATAAGAGCAAGGACGAAAAGGTGAATCAGGCGGCTAGAGAATACACGCGCGAACTGATTACCAAGCATGTGAGCGGCCGACTGAAGGTGGCTCCCGAACATACGAGTCCGGAGGTTTTGAAGTTCATGCGCAAGCCATCGTTCGACCTCTTCTACGAGTTCAAGCGCATCTTCGACAAGATCAACAAGGAAGAAGGTCTGAACCAGCAGATCATTCCTTACTTCATCAGTTCGCATCCGGGCTGTCATGAAGAAGACATGGCCGAACTTGCCGTTATTACGAAGGGACTGGATTTCCATCTGGAGCAGGTGCAGGATTTCACCCCTACTCCTATGACCATTTCTACCGAGACCTGGTATACGGGGTACGATCCTTACACCCTGGAGCCGGTCTTCAGCGCCAAGACTCAGAAAGAGAAGCTTGCCCAGCGCATGTTCTTCTTCTGGTACAAGCCTGAAGAGCGCCGCGCCATCGAGAGTGAACTTCGCCGGATAGGCAGAGCCGACCTCATCGATAAACTCTACGACAGGAAGAGCATGGGTGGCAGTTTCAAGGGTAAGAAGACGCATTATGACGATAAGGCGATAGGTTCTACATACGATAATCCAGGTGTAGGAAAAGGTGCTAAAGGCAAGCGTGGAACTGGCAGAAATGCGTCTGACCGCTATGCACCAAAGGGTTTCGGAAATGTAGGCTGCTATGATGAAGATAAATATCTGAACGAAGGCCGCCCATTAAGCGGAGGTGCCGGCTTCTTCAAGAACAAGAAAAAAAAGAGCTTCAACCCTAATTTCGACAACGACAACCACAGTCGCAAGAACCGCTACAACAGCGGGGATAAGAACGGACGCGGCGGCCGTGGAAATCAAGGTCGTGGAAATCAAGGAAGAAATGAAGGTAGAGGCAGAAGAAGATAAATGCTAAAAAGAGGGTGAATCATATATTTATGACTCATCCTCTTTCATATTATATACTGAACTTTTCCAAAATAATTTAGTACTGCCTCAAAGCACCGAGTAATTCAGCATTCTCGCTCTTGTTTCCTATCGTAATTCTCAGACAGTTGCCACACAACTGAACCTTGTTGCGGTTTCTTACAATAATGCCTTGTGCCACCAGATAATTATAGATGGCATTGGCGTCGGTCATTTTAGCCAGGAAGAAGTTTGCATCAGTAGGATAAACCTTCTCGCAGATAGGCAGATCCAGGAATGCAGCCATTACCTTAGAACGCTCCTGCAGGATATTCTTCACCCATTCGTCAACCTTCAGCGGATTCTTCATCACTTCCAGCGCATGCTCCTGAGTAAGCAGATTGACGTTATAAGGATATTTCACCTTATTGAATATGTCAACAATCTCCTTGCTCGCAAAAGCCATTCCCAAACGGAGGGCTGCACAGCCCCATGCCTTACTCATGGTGTTGAGCACAATCATGTTGGGAAATCTGTCGAGTACGCTGCGGAATGTGCGCTCCGAAGAGAAATCGCTGTAGGCTTCGTCGATGATGACAATACCCTGGAATTTCTGCAATACCTCTACGATTGCCTCGCGGTTAATGTGATTACCCGTAGGATTGTTCGGACTGCAGAACCAGATAACCTTTGTCTGTTCATCGCAGGCTGCCAGCAGTTTTCCGGCAGAAATCTGATAATTTTCATCAAGCAATACAGAACGATACTCCACATCGTTGATGTCTGCACAAACTTTATACATTCCGTAAGTAGGTGCAATCGCTACTACATTATCCTTGCCCGGGCGGCAGAATACACGGTAAACCAAATCGATGGCCTCGTCAGAACCGTTGCCCAGGAAGATTTTCTCTTCAGCCATACCCTTAATCTTGCTGATCTGCTTCTTCAGTTCAACCTGCAGCGGATCAGGATAGCGATTGTAAGGGTCATTATATGGATTTTCGTTGGCGTCGAGGAAGACGCGGGCATTTCTGCCTGCAAACTCCGTACGGGCGCAACTGTAAGGTGCCAGATTCCAGATGTTCTCTCGGCACAAATCTTTCAATTCTTTCATTTTTCTTTCAAAAGCTATTAAGAAGTATTTTTACAACTTCCCTTTTTATCCTATTGTTTCAAACTGTTCACTCTCAGTCTCATCGCATTGGCATGAGCTTCCAATTGCTCATTTTCCGCCATGGTCACTACAGCATTTCCAATGTTACGAATACCTTCTTCTGTAAGATGCTGGAAGGTGATTTTGCGATTATAACTGTCCAGGTTCACTCCGTTGTAAGCCAAAGCATAACCATGGGTTGGCAAGGTATGGTTCGTACCGCTTGCATAGTCGCCTGCACTTTCGCACGCATAGTTTCCGAGGAATACACTACCTGCATTCACAACTTTTTCTGCCAGCTGCTCGTAATCGGCTGTGGCGATAATCAGATGCTCTGGCGCATAAGTATTGCAGAGGTCGATTGCCTCCTCTTCGGTCTTCACGAGGATAAACTTAGAGTTGTCTAACGAGGTCTGCGCCATCTCCTTACGTGGCAAACGTTCAAGCTGTACTTCAACTTCATTCTTTACATCATCCAACACCTTTTCAGATGTAGTAATGAAGAAAACCTGAGAATCGAAGCCATGTTCAGCCTGCGACAACAGGTCGGCAGCAGCAAACACAGGGTTGGCTGTTTCGTCGGCAATAAGACAAACTTCAGACGGACCGGCAGGCATGTCTATAGCTACATCGTGCAGGGAAACCTGCTGCTTGGCAGCCATGACAAACTGGTTGCCCGGACCGAAAATCTTATAAACCTTAGGCACGCTCTCCGTACCGTAAGCCATGGCTCCGATAGCCTGAACGCCACCCGCCTTAAAGATCTTGCTTACGCCCGCAATCTTTGCCGCCATGAGGATAGCCGGGTTCACCTTGCCCCCTTTGTCAGGAGGAGTACACAGTACTATTTCTTTACATCCCGCAATCTTGGCAGGAGTAGCCAGCATCAGAACGGTGCTAAAGAGAGGAGCAGTACCTCCAGGGATATACAATCCCACCTTCTCTATAGCCACACTCTTCTGCCAGCAGGTTACACCAGGGCAAGTTTCAACCTTTACACCATCAAACTTCTGGCTATGATGGAATGCGGCAATGTTATGATGGGCGAGGTGCAAAGCGTCTTTCAGTTCTTGAGAAACCATTTTCTCTGCCTCTTCGATTTCAGCTTCAGTCACAGCCAAAGAATCGAGATGGGCATGATCAAACTTCTCCTCGTAACGCTTCACGGCTTCGTCGCCATGGTTTTTCACATCGTCGAGTACACCTTGTACGGTCGCATTCAGCTGCGAAACATCCAGGTGTGGGCGTTTTACAATCTCGCTCCATTCCTCCTTTGCAGGATACTTTATTACCTTCATTCCTATTATTAATATTTAATTATTAATGTTTAATGTTTGGTTTTTAACGCATAATGTCTCTAAATAAACATTACACATTAAACACTACACATTATTATAATATCATCTTTTCGATTGGTGTTACCAGGATGCCCTGAGCACCGAGTTCCTTCAACTTGCCTATGATTTCCCAGAAACGCTTCTCATCGAGCACAGTGTGGATAGAGCACCATTCATCATCAGCCAATGGGATAATCGTAGGACTCTTGATGCCTGGCAATACTTCTGTAATCTCCTGAACCTTTGCCTTAGGAGCATTCATCATCACGTACTTCTTGTCCTGTGCAGAACGTACAGCCTCGAAGCGGAACAGCATCTCGTTCAGAATCTCATGCTTCTCCTCGTCCATGTTCCAGTTGCCGATGAGCAGAGCCTCGCTCTTCATCACCACCTCAACCTCAGCAAGATTGTTGCTGACCAGAGTAGAACCAGAACTTACAATATCGAAAATACCGTCAGCCAAACCGATGCCCGGACTGATTTCTACAGAACCCGTAATGACATGGATGTCGGCATTGATGTTGTTCTTCTTCATAAACTTGCGCAGGATGTTAGGGTAAGAAGTAGCAATCTTCTTGCCGTTGAACCATTGCAATCCCGGATAATCAATCTTCTTAGGAATGGCGAGGCTCAGGCGGCACTTGCTGAAACCCAGACGGTCAATAATCTGCGCATTCTCTCCACGCTCAACAAACTCGTTCTCGCCCACGATTCCGATATCTGCCACACCAGAGGCTACGCTCTGAGGAATATCATCATCACGAAGGTAGAGAACCTCGAGAGGAAAGTTGCTTGACTGCACCAGAAGGGTGCGTTTAGAGGCGCTTACTTTGATGTCAGCCTCTGCTAAAAGATTCATGGTGTCGTCGAAAAGACGACCCTTGCTTTGTACTGCTATTCGTAACATATTTCTATATTTTGTTTGAAAAACATTGCAAAAGTACATATTTTTATTAGAATAAACAAATAATTTCTCACTTATGTGCAAAATATTTCGTACTTTTGCAGCTGAAATGAAGAATAAAGGATATTTATACGCATTATATGCACTATTTTTGCTCGCTGCCTGTGCCGACAAGAAACCGCAGCAGGAGCTTACGCCATGGGGAACTCCTGTAGGCGAAATGGAGCATGCTGACAACTCTGATGGGGCTGATGGTGATGAAAAGAAACCAGCTTCAACCAGCAAGGGGCTTTCGCTCGAAGATATTCAGACCAATGGTGAGCTCATCATGCTTACCGTTAACGGCCCTACTACCTATTATGATTACCACAGCCACGGAATGGGACTGCAATATCTGCTCTGCGAGAAGTTTGCCCAGCAGATCGGCGTGTCGTTACGCGTAGAAGAATGTAAGGATACGGCTGAAATGGTACGCAAACTGGAGAAGGGAGAAGGAGATGTGATTGCCGTGCCCCTACCCCGAAAACAGACCAGAGGCAACCTGCTGTTCTGTGGTGTTACGCCCGACAGTACCCGAACCCAATGGGCTGTGCAGAACGGTAACAAGAGTCTTGCCGACACCCTGAACGGCTGGTTTAAGCCTAAGCTGATTGCTCAGGTCAAGCAGGAAGAATCGTGGCTGCTTTCTTCTGCCAGCGTGCGCCGCCACGTTTATTCACCATTTCTGAACCGTTCTAAGGGTGTTATTTCCCGCTACGACCACCTCTTCCAGCGCTATAGCGGAACGGCTCGCATGGACTGGCGTCTGATGGCTGCCCAATGTTATCAGGAGAGCTGTTTTGACCCGAATGCGAAGTCATGGGCTGGAGCTTGCGGACTGATGCAGATTATGCCAGGCACGGCTGCCCATCTGGGTTTGCCGATGAGCATGATTCATGAACCTGAGGCGAATGTGGCTGCGGCAGCCAGATATATGGCGGAACTGCAGGGGCATTTCTCTGACGTGGGCGACCCGTCCCAGCGCATGCTTTTCGCCCTTGCTTCTTATAATGGTGGCTATTTCCACATCAGAGATGCGATGTCGCTGGCTCGCAAACATGGTCAGAATCCGCACAATTGGGGCGTAATTCGCAATTATATTCTGCGCCTTTCTCAACCGGCTTATTACACAGACCCGGTGGTGAAATACGGTTACATGCGAGGCACGGAGACGGTAGATTATGTGGATAGAATCAGAGCCCGCTGGGGTGAATACAGCGGTGGTTCAGGCTTCCATGAGAGTCTTCGTGGCAGCGGTATGGGCAGCGGTTCCTTCCATGGAGCCCCTGTTAAATCCAAGCGCCACTACCAGAATAAGTACCATATATAATATAAATAGGGAACGCAGTGCGTTCCCTATCTGTTTATTACTTGTAACCTATAGGATGGTTATCCAGATACTTTCGTCTCGGTCGCGCGCCGCTGTCATGGCGTTGATGAGCCGCTGCAGCCAGATGCGGGAGTTCACCACCATGCCCTCGAACTTGTTCTCTCCCACAAGGATGCAGCCTTGCGTATCGTCAGGATAATTGCCTGCATGGATGCGGATGCCCTCGAAATTCGGCACGCCCACCAGCAATGGCAGCCAACGCTTGAATCTTGGAGAATACGATATGACCACAGGATAAGTACCCTCAGGAATGGCAGTATGGCCAGGTACCTTACGAGCCTTCACGCCGCTCTTGCGGCTATAGCGGGCATCCACTTCCTCTGGCTTTAGCTTGATACCCAGCAGATTACGCCATGTAGGCTCCATGGTATCACAGAGATATGTATCCTTGGATAGCAGCTGGCTGTCAAAGGTATGAATCAATGTACACTTGTCGTCTTTCTTCTTGCCGGGTAGCGAGTTACGATTTACACTACTATCGGTCAGCAGATAGAGTCTGCCGATGGTATAAGTCCCCTTTTTAGCTATACGCTTTAATACTATTTCCATTTTGTTTGAATGTTAAGTGTTAAACTATTTTACGTTGAAACCTCTCAGGTCGAGTCCGTCAGAACGGAATAATAGCTTCTTAAAACTGAATAACTGAATACTGAGTACCTTTTCGCCCTGCTTTCCGTCGGCAGTTGCGCCCTTCGGAGGAATTTTCTCGATGTAATGGCGGTTCACCCAGTTTCTCAGCATCTTCGCCGTACCCTTCTTTCCGAAGTCGTTATGCAGACGCACCATTTCAGCCTGCGTGTAGGTGAATGTGTCAGGCAATTGCTGCAGCAGGTTGGCTGGTCCTCGCTTGCTCGATTTCTCTCCTAACTCATTAGCCTTGGCTATGCTTGCGCCAAAGAAAATCATCTTGCACCACAGGTCGTAGCTCTCGCTCCATCTGATGAACTCTTCTATTTCGGGTTCCCATTTGCAGCCGTTTGCCACGTATAGCACGCAAGCCTTGAGGAAGGCAATTACATTGCCACGGAAGGAGAGATTCTCGAACACTCTGTTTTGTGACATGCGCGAAAAGTCGGCGTTCTCATCCTTTAACTTTTCTGCCAGGGCGAAAGCCTCAGCACAGTCTATTCTACCCGATGCCTTGCACAGATTCTCTATGTACGGTCTGAGCGCCTCTCTGAAGGCATCGTCGTATTCGCCGTATACAGGCATTTCTGCACCGATTTCCCGCTCCGGGATGGTACAGAAGTTGATGCGGCTGATAGGTCCGTCGGTGAGCACCTTTGAGAAATATCGCTGCCCCAGTTGGACGGTGGTCGATGCATTCCAGTTGAACCGGATGGTGATGCGCTCGGTGACGCTCGATGTACCCACGCGAGTCTGACCGTATTGGTTGCCCGGATCAAAGGCAAGGCACATGATCTTGAACTGCTGGTTGCCTTGCCCCTTGAGGGCATCGAACTGGTCTATCTCATTGAGCGATGTATAGAGGAAATGTTCCTGAGCCTCAGCCGTGCGCATGACGAATGCCGGATTGGTCATATCGGCGTCTATCTCCTGTATGATGAGGTTTTCCGGGCGCTTGCGCTTATCCTTGTTGGCGCCCTTGCGTGTCACCTCTTCTTTCCATTCCTTCTCCCGTTGCAGGTTCTCACGGTCGCGCTGTCTGATGTCCTCCATAATCATGTTGATAGGCATCTGCACACAGTTCTTGCCTGCACCCGTACCCGCCAGCAGACAGCACATCAGGGTAGCCTCGTGCTCCACATTGTCAATATACTTGAAGGTGGTCTTGCAGAGGTGTGTGGCAAGTGGCGGGAAGATGGCGTGTGCCACGGCAGGCTTGTATACGTCCGGTGTCTTCGATAGCAGCAGCTCCACGAGTTTCGGGAGATGTTCGGGCATCGGAGGCGGAGCTAATTTTTCATCTTCCGCATTGGAATCCGTTCCGCCTTCGGAACCCACGGAACTTGCGGATTGGAATGCCACGGCATCCTTCTGGGAGGACTTCTCTGCCTGGGCATTGATGCGGATCACGGCTTGCGACATCGGCTTCGAACTGTCACCATATTTCGCATAGAAGTCGTGGATGAGCTGCTGGCAGTCACGTTCCTGCGAGAAGGCAGGCATCTTTTGTGCCACCACCGCCTTCAGTTCCTCTTCGGGCATCACTCTCGATGCGCCTGCACTCATGATTGCCAGGAGCGATGAGTGGCGGGAGCCTGGGGTGTTGATGTCTACGTCCTTCAGACCTGCTGCATTGCGGAAGAGCTCAAAGGCTGCGAGGTTCTTGCCGGTTGCCACAGTGCCAGCATCCTGATGAGCTCCAGCAGGGCTGAGATGAGCAGCATGAGCAGCATTGCTATCACTAGGTTGGGCAGGCTGAATAGCAGAAACAGCCACACCTCTTCCGTCGATGGTGAGCCCACGGTCCAGGTAGGCTTGTCTGCGCTTCTTCAGTTCTTCCTGTGGCAGCACCTCGTACCAATGGGGCGAGCGATAGATTTCTGACGCCTTGTCGGTGATGAAGAGCATGCGTTCTGGCGTGATGCAGCTCTCGTCGTAGGACACGCCCAGTGCCTCGCAATAGGCTCGTTGCGTCTCCTCGATAGTCATGCCGACGGGCATGCGGATGTCGATGTGCAACTTCTTGCGGGCTGAGTACTCCAGGTGCAGCAGGGCTCCGTTCCAGATGGTGTCGCTGCAGTTCAGCTCTCGTGCCTTCTCTATCGCCTTGTCCACATATTCCTTGTCGTCCACGTCGATGGTGGTTTGGAAGAGGAAGCTTTCGGGCACGGCATTTTTCTGCGAACGCCTGTTGTCTCGGAACTGGTAGTAGTGAGCGCAGCGGAAGGGCAGCTGCTTCTTCAGTTCATCGTTACCCCCACGAATGGCAGCTACCAGGTCTGCCATCCAGGGATAAGCGATGGTCTTGTCGTAGACCGAGAGTGGCTGGGAGCTTACGCTCCCTTTATTGCCATTCTTGTACGGATTATATGCTATAATATGTTCCATTTTTTTTTGAATGTTGAATGATTCATTATTAATTACCCCTTGATATCTGCCTCCTTGAATCCGGCAATCAGTTCCTTGTGCTCTACCTTGAGGTAGCGCAGCATGTCCTGCTTGTCCAGGTCACGGCTGAAGGTATAGTTCACCTGCACCGTGCGCTTGGTGGTGCGCACCACGGCATGCTTGGTCTTGAAGATTTCCTCGAAAAGCTTCTCGCCCGTACGTTCATAAGGCTTGAAGTCGAACTCATCGCCTCCCTTCTCGCCAGAGCATACCATTCTGCCCGGTATCACCTTAGGCTGTTCGCAGATAACCTCGGTATCGTTCCATGGCGCCTTGCGGAAGGCGATGGTACCGTTTTCCTCACTGATGATGGCTCCGTCCACCTTCTGGGCGTTGAGGAGCTGCTTCTTTGCTGCTTGTTTCATAATTGTAATAACTTTTTAAAAGATGAATAATGTCAGTTGATTCGTATATCGTTGATATACAGGCCGTCGGCAGCATATCGGATGTCCATCGGCTTTTTCAGAGGGTCATAACAGACTCTTTTCATCATGACACATTCATGACACCAACATCTGTCCTCGTCCTCCATCACAGGCTGGATAAAATCCTTGACCCACTTGTAAAACAACTTACGCTCAGGATCTTTCGAACAGCCTATCGTCATATCTCTCACCACCTGAGAGTCTACGAATGTCATACTTCTCCAAGCCAATTTACTATTTCGATTTACCTTGTCAGCATTGCCAAAGAATTCACCGAAAAACAAACGAGGTTTAAAATCCTTCGGAACCTTTTTGGTTTCCGCTTCCACGTATATTTCTACCACTTTTCCCTCCGTGTCGGCTAATACTGGGAACAATTTATCTCTGCCGATATCTGTGATGGCAACCAGGTCCTCGATGCAAAAGAACAGTCCTTCGTCGTTTTTTACCACTCTCAATCCGCCAAACTGCGGATGATAAAACACATAAGCGTTTCCTTCCATATTTATATATAATGTTTATGAGTTGGACTGCGAGATATTCGCCAAATTTCAGTTTCAGGAACGGTACCGGATTCCTATAAACAAAAAACGCCCGTAACCAGACTTTACTTGCCTGATTACGGGTGCAAAGATAGGGCAAAAACACCTTTGGGAAAAATAGGAAAAATAGGATTAATATTTGTCCCATAAAAAAAATCATCTATGGGCAAAGAAATCTGCTACTTTATCATCCATTTCTTTATTTTTCATGTCCTCACAATGATTGAAGACATTGTAGAACGATTTAATCGTAGCTTCTCTTCGTATATTGCAATCCTCAGTAAGAAATCTATAAATGGCATTGGCACTAACGATGTGCTGCGGTGCCAGGATGCCTTTTCTTCTCCAATATCTGATAAACGCAAATATTGCGATATTCAATGGTGAAGACTTGCTCGCACTGGTAGACATAGAATTTAGGCCATTTAGGGTGAGAAATTCTATGAATGTAGAGGCTTGTTCAGCGGTCGTCTCTTCATCTTTTAAAGAAGATGCTTCATCAGACACAAAAAGGTATTCTTTTTTTCGGCCGATTCTGGTACCATTTTTCAATGGTTTTCTATTCCTTTGCTCCAGGTATTCATAATAGCCATCCAGAGTGGCGATATAGGCATCAAGCCTAGGAAGTTCAGCTTCAACCAAATGATTGTCTATTCTGTTAAAGGTCTCCAAGTATCGACGTACTACGAGTACATCATGATAATCTCTTTCCTGCATGGCAACATCTACCAGTAAGTGTGCGTGTATGCTCATATCCATAGGAGGGAACGCCTCAAATTGTAAGTATACTCAATATACTTGCTGTTGCCATTCAATTGAATGACCACACGGAAAAGGCCGAATCGCCCATACTTCAGTATCAAGCGCACGAGCTTGATAATAAATCTCCCCATAATTCGAAATTTATAATAGTCAGTAATTAAGTTCTTTGTCGCTCATTCCTTAGTAGAGGACGTTAGAATTTGTTTGCGCTAACAATTTTGCTGGTACAAGCAAATGCCAGGAGAACTATAAGGGAATACACCCTTAGGGGACAGTTGGTCTCCGATTTCATCATCTTTTACTTTCTTTTTTTTAGGTATTTATTTATAGATTAGAATTAGCCTCAAAATGAGTTCGCTAACACATAGTGAGGCGGAAAAACTCACTTATATTTACTTCATAAAAGCCAGCAAGTCCTTTCCCTTATGCATAAGGTTGAGAACCACTGCGGCTTGCATTCCGTAAATTTTCTTATATACCACATAGGCATGGAGGTGGGCATTGAAGGGTCTTTGGTTATCTGTTGCGCCATTGCCCTTGCACTTATCTATGATACGACGATGGTGGTCCCAAGGAATAAGAAAAGGCAACTTGAAATCGTCCGCAGCTTGCGGACAATTTGCCTGTAATGGTGCATAGAGCTTATAAAAGTAGCCATTGGTGGCACATGACGCTTTGAGGCGATGGCTGTAGAACCGGTCGCAATTTGCGACCAGTTCTCCTTTATCTTGATGTTCTATATTATCTCCCATATTTCTATCTTTATTTTTGAGGTCACAAATTGTGACTTTGAACATTACCATATTTAACAGCATTCAAAGGTAGTGCTTTTAGCCTTTAAGCCACTATTGCACAACCCCTTTCTTTGAAAAGAACGTAAAATTAATAGTTTTATTGCTATGATTGTAGTTTTATTAACATAAAGCTCTAAAGCAGCCAAAGGAGAACAAAAGCAAGGAAGCCGTGGAAACCAACAAGGACATCGAGCAGTTGTTGCTTTCCATCCAAAAGGCTTTCGATGTGCTTGTGGAAAAAAGAAATGCACTACCTCTACTATGAGATATAATCTGCAACTGTTCAGTTATGTATGTGCGCTGCTCGAACTTGTCATAGCCAATCTTGCTCACATAGTCGTAGCCGTATGACTTGTAGCCATGAACCTTTTCAAGCTGACCGCCGAGGTTGTAAGAGTAAGTAATCTTCTCCTCATCTGGATAAATCATCTCCAACAGGCGGTTGTGGCTGTCATAAGTCCATTGCGTCACATAAGTTGCAATCGCCTGGTTAGGCACAATCAGCGTGCGGCGGGTCTTGGTGACTTCGCCCATCTTGCCATAGAAGTATTCAATGGCACCTGTTCCGTCCTCGCGGAGCATCAATCTACCGATACGGTTCTGAGAGGCGTTGCTATATGAATATAAATAGCACCTGTTTTTTAGTGTATCTCAAAAATCTAATTCAAAGCATCTACTTAACCCCTTGTTCTTTTAAAAAATCAATAATTAGTGTTTTGTATTTATACTCATCTGTATAAAAATCAGATTCATCTTCTTTTAATACATCCATTAAAAACATTGGTTTCCCTTTATCTCCGGGAACACTATTTTCTATTGGTATAGAATAATCATATCGGTGAAAAATAGGTAAGTTATAATTCGCCCCATTTTGCAATAGATAATAAGCTACTTTATAACTGTCTGTCATTACAGATTCACTCAACGCTGATTGACCAAATTCGTTTTGGTAATTTACATCAGCCCCATTCGACACTAAAAATCTAACCAAATCTAAATTCCCAGTTTTGGAAGCTGCCATTAAAGGCGTAAGTCGTGTACTATTCTCTTGACTCCTTTTTCCTGTTTCAATATCATTTATATTAGCACCATACTCAATTAGTATTTTGGTAAAAATAATGTTGTAGTATTTAGAAGAACAAGCTTCAATAAGAGGTGATGTGCCATCAAATGTGTTATGTGTATTAACAGCTGCCCCTTTCTTTAGTAATGCCTTAAATGGTTTTAATTGTTGATTTGTAATCGTTAACATTAAAAGAGTATTACCATATTTGGATTCTTGATAATTGATTATTTGCGGATTTTCAGAAATAATCTTATCAAAATTATCCATATCCTCTTCTTGCACAGCTTTGGCTAATTCCCAAGCTGGTGTATTTTGAAAAAGGCGATAATCTATATTAGATAGTTCTGAACTATCTACAGATTTTTCCCTGCTATTATTTGAACAAGAAAATAGTAAACAGGAGAAGACTAATAGTATAATCATTGCTTTCATTACTACTCGATTTATAAAGTTGTTTCGTTCTTCCATAAATACCTCGCCGAATGGTACATACTCAATATGCTGCACCACCTCGCCATCAAGGTTGGTGATGTAACTACTACTACCCAAATGGTCTGGGTGGTAGTAGAATTGCATCTTCTCGTATGTATCGCCTTCTTGGAAGTTATTCTTTGCAGCTCTCGACAAAGCTCGTGCCTGCGCTGCCTCCAAGCTGCCGTCATTGCAGCAGAAGCCCTTGCCATCGACATAATCGTTGTTGTCCTCGCTATTGTACGGCACTGCAAAGGTTGCCTCCTTTTTTTCTATTTTATCTGTCATATTTATATTCATTTTCCCAAAATCACAAATTGTGACTTTGAACATTACCATATTTAACAGCATTCAAAGGTAGTGCTTTTAGCCTTCAAGCCACTATTGCACAACCCCTTTCTTTGAAAAGAACGTAAAATTAATAGTATTATTGCTATGATTGTGTATTTTTAATCGCTTCACTCGTTGTATGGTATTTACCCCTTAAACGGATGATTTCCCGACAACAGGAGTCGATAACATTACAATAAGCCCACAACAAAAGGAAGAACAGATATATGATTTGTTTGGAAAAAAGGTAACAAGCATAGAGAACGGACGCATATATATTATTAATGGGAAAAAGGTAATATCTACAACTCATTAAAAAGAAAAAACATTAGAAAGGAATTATGGAAAGCGATATTTGCCCATAATTCCTTTTATTTTTATATGACCCCACCAACTCCAATTGGATATAATCAAAATGGTACGACCGGTTTCCAGAAATCGCTAATTTGATTTAGTTTCAAGTTTCTCTTCCAAACATTAGCTTTAATAAAATGCTCTTCATAAACAGCCCTGTCTCGCTCTGGATAAATGTTCCCTTTCCAATATTGTCTCAATTCGGCAACCTTAATGAGATGTCCATTGGTGCATACATATTTTGCATATTCGTTCTCTGCGGAAGAAACATACACTCTTGAAAGAATACATTTGTATTTGTCGCTGATTTTGGGGTTTGGAATATCTTTGAATTCTTCAATTTTGTCATAATGCTCAGTATTAGGATTCCAAACACATGCATCAAAATGTTTAGTGCCAGAAGCACCAAAGCTACCCAAATAAAACAGCACATCTTCTTTTATACCGTCAAAATTCAAGTCAGTCAACAGACAACTATCAATACGTTCTTCATTTGGTACAAGATCATCATCTTCAGGATATTTGTATCCGAAGCGATGAATGGTCTTGTCGCCACGTTTTATAATCACGCCATAATCAACATCGTCAACCTCATGCTCTATCATAAGGCTTAGAGTGTCGTCATTACTTCTCATAGAAGAATCAGAAGTTGCTTCTTTCTGTGGAACACATTTCGTTTTATTCTTATTGCATCCCCATACTACAAGAAAACTACAAAAAATGAGTAGAATAAAAACTATCTTTTTCATACTTCTTTTTATTTTTATTGCGACAAAGATATAAACCGTTTCCTTCCTGACTGTAATCGGAATGAGATATTATCACGCTCCAATTGCGCACAGGTTGAAAGCGTGGCTATCATTATCGGGGCAAAGAGTGACGGATGTCCTTCATCGTCCAATAATATAAGCTGTTCCTTTTGAATGTAGAGGTTAATGCCACAATGTTGCAATTTATTCAGATATAAATGTAACTTACTTCTATCGATTATTTGTCCGGCTCCAATTCCTCTATTGCACAAATGGCTTGTAGCTCGACCTTTTTAATGTGAGGATAAGTCTTCTTATAATTATCTGTCACATCTTTAAAGATACTTTCACCGTCACTATAGAATGTAGCCAAGACAACTGCTCTATAATCTTTGAAAGGCAACAAATACCAAACTTCTGTATTATCAGCATTTTGTTGGATGTTAAGAACTCCCTCCATACGTGTATTTCCTTCACTGTCTGCATCGGCAAGTAATAGAAGCGAAAATAGGGAACGCACTGCGTTCTCTATCTTTTTATCACTTGTTGCGTCTGTTTTTTGAATCCATACCTTTAGAGAAAGCACGAAGTTGTTGCTTCCCAAGGAGGCCATGAAGTGGTGATGAACGGAGAATAACATTATTCACACTCTCTCGGAGGGTGTGACAGAAGTTCTTTTTGTACAAACACTCCTTTCTCGAACTTCCATTTTCCAAACTCATAATCAACGGCAGAACCACGGCTGAAAGATTCAATAATCTTTTCTTTTTCGTTAAGCGTAGGATTGGGAATATCATGGAATGATGGAACAAACAAGAACTTCTGCTTGACTTCATTCCAGACATAAGCATCCCAATATTCCACACCTTGATTTCCGAATTGTCCCAAATATACCAACAGATCTTTATTGCCATCAAACGTCACATCAACCATCTGACAGCTATCCTTCCGACCACCATTTGGGTCAAAAGTATCGTCCTTTGGATAAGAGAAAGGTATAATTTGTACAGTTTTCTCCCCTCGCATAATAAATACTTCAAAATCGAAATCCTTGGACTTGGGAGATTGTGTTCTTATAACAGCGTTAAGCGTATCTTCCGATACAATATCTTGCTTGGTAAAGACTTTGCCCGAAATCACACTATCGGTGTCAATAGACATACTGTCTTTGGTAGGGTTTCCCTGCCCCACCTTACTTTCCTTGCAACCGAAGATCAACATCAAAGAAAGTATTACTAATGTACTATCGATAATTCTTTTCATTGTCTTTAAATATTTTGATCATTTCATTGCGTTAATTTTCTTATATAAGATAAATATCACTTATGCCTTTAGCTTCTCCTGTAAAAATATAATTAATTCCCATTGTACCATAGTCTGCTATAAACCATACTCCAGCAATAATAGTTCCAACACCAGTTATTGAAACACCAAGCATAGCTCCATTTATTAAATGTGAAGGCTTAATCTCTCCAGAAAGGAGTATATCAGCTCCTATCAAAACAGCTCCTGCATGCGTAAGCTTGGTCGAAATATTCCGAGCCTTAGCTACTGTTAGAGTATGTATTGGTATGCGCCATCTGTCCGCCAGCCTTGCCACTCTGTGGAACTGACGCACCATTTACCACGCTGAGCACATTGCTCACCGCATCGTATGTATAGGCATTGTCCATAATGGCGTTGCCACCACTGTTCACCGTGAGGTTCTGCAATCTGCGACGCTGTGGGGCGTAGATGTAGAACGTCTCCGCACCATTGCAATACTTCAAATATGTGCGCTGCTCAAACTTGTCGTAGCCAATCTTGCTCACATAGCCGTAGCCGTATGACTTATAGCCATGCACCTTCTCAAGCTGACCGCCGAGGTTATAAGAATAGGTAATCTGCTCCTCGTCTGGATAGATAATCTCTAACCCGTAGTGCTTGGATTTTATATGGAAAAACTTTCAAAGATACAAGGGAAATATCCTCTGTTAAGCCCTGCTGAATTTTAAGGCGGTTTATAGCCTTGTTTTGTTGATACTTTCATACGTCTTTATTTTATGTTTTATCTAAAGAACGATTGACATTTGAAATTATTGTATGGAATTACTGTATTAATCAAAAAACACACAATAATATGTCTATCAATGTTTTTCATTGTCTCACCAAGCAGGAACTATTTGGCGACACGCATGTTCAAGTAAAAGACCTGTACAGATTGAATACAAATACCCCTTGCGGAGTAAACTAATTAGTGCCTAAAGTGTACTCAGTACTCAGTACTCAGTTTTTTTCGCGATAGTTACCTTTCCTATGGTTACATATTGTAAGTAATTATTTTATATTATATATTATTATAATATAATAATATATAATATACTATCTATACAGAAGATGGTAACAACAGCGAAAAAAACTGAGTACTGAGTACTGAGTACGTTTCCCGTAATCGGTTATTACTTCGTAATATGCTGATTTATATAGCAAAACATAGTTTTCTCTAACAAAAAACATAGAGATGCACCGCATAAACATAGAGTTTGTTTTTTAAGCTAACTTTCAAATCGTAAGTTTGCTGAAAATCGCTCCTTATCACATGCCTAAATTTGGTAGATACCTGATTTATTCGTATCTTTGCACCAGCAATCGAAGGAAATGCCTTAGGTGCCTGAAGGCGGTCTTCTATTAAGACCTACGCGGGTCATAAATGATGGCAGGCGCCGGTCATCAATGAAGACCCCGAAAACGGCAGGAACGGGGCGTTCTGGGGAGTTGCAAAACAAAGGACTCTAAACATACTACAAACGACTATGATTAATTACAGCATCGTAATGCGTAGCGTGAACGCAAATCTTCTGGAAATCAACCAGGCGAAGTCACGCATCAACCAGGCGAAGAAGGAGGGCAAGACCCCTGACCCAAAGGACCTGGAACTCGTGAAGACCGAGAAGCAGAATGCTTTCGCTATCTCGCAGTACACCGACATCATGACCATCGAGAAGTTTGCCAAGCACATCACTTCTCATGGCAGTGTCTATTCGAGAGCCGACATCAGCGCCATCCTCTACATCGCCGTAGACTGCATGCGTGAGATGTTGCTCGAGGGCAAGAAGATTCGTCTGGGCGATCTTGGTGATTTCTCTCTCCTTCTCACCTCAAAGGGTGCCGAGGATGCTGACAAGTTCACCTCGCAGAACATCACCGGTGTGAAGGTTCAATGGGAGCCAGGTCAGGAGTTTAAGAACCTTCGCGATGACGCCGAGTTCAACCTCGTAGCCAGCCGCAGTGCTCAGGCAGCCGTTATCAAGGCGATTAAGGAGGGTAAGACCAACGTTGACCTCAACGCCCCAACTACTCCGGATAATACGCCAGGCGGTTCTACCCCAGGTGGTTCAAGCACCGGTCAGACCGGCAGCGACGGCCTTGAATAGCCCAAGGATAAACTGGCTAGGGTGCTAGCCCCTAGTCCAGCCTATTCGGCCCACAAAAAAAGTAAACATAAAACACTAAACTTTAAACACTAAAAAGATGAAAGCGAACACTTGGAAAACAATTCTGCAGATAGCCATCAGCATTCTGACCGCTATCGCTACTACGCTCGGAGTAACGAGCTGCATGGGATAAAGAACAAAAACGACCGCTCACCTCAATATGAGGAGAGCGGTCATTTTCGGTCACGGTCATTTTCGGTCATTAAAGATTTCAGATTATCAAAATATCCCTCTATCGTATAAAATAAGGTTAAATCGAGTTCGCCCAGCCAACAAAATCCATCCATATAATCAACTTTCTGAATATTTTTTGTATTTTTGCAGAAATATTGCAAGAATGTAGGGGGTTGAGCATGGCTTATCCTCCTAGATTATAGGCGCATAATTATTAAAAGATTAGAGAATGAAGAAAATATTTATCATGAGCATTATAACCATGCTATCAAGCCTGTATTCTTGTCAGGCGCAAAATAAGGGCTATAAGAGTCTGTCGGCAGATGACTATGAGAAAGCCATCGCTGACACCGCAGTAATCCGTCTCGATGTACGAACCGCAGAGGAGTTTGCCAATGGGCATATTCAGGGCGCAATCAACATTGACGTACTGAAATCAGACTTCGAGCAGAAGGCCGCTGCCACTCTTCCCAAAAGCAAGACTATCGCCGTGAACTGCCGAAGCGGCAAGCGAAGCAAAAATGCCGCAGCTATATTGACAAAGAACGGCTATCAGGTAATAGAACTCGATTCCGGATTTATTGGCTGGCAGGCAGCAGGAAAAGAAATCGTAAAGGAGTAAAGTTAAAATAACTGAACTTCCCCACATGCGAAAGTTCCGTTAGTTATTATAAAATTTTAATTTGTAGCGTATGAAAAGAATTTTGCGAATTTTGATGATTGCCATCTGCTGCATGGTTTCATGCAATATGGTGGCGAATGCGGGCAACGACAAGCCTATCTCTGTAAATGCACTTCCTGCCAAGGCTCAGACCTTACTCAGCCAGCATTTCAATGGTCAGAAGGTGATGCTTGCTACCATTGAGTCGGGCGTTGTGAGCAGAAGCTACGACGTGGTTCTGCAGAATGGCACGAAGCTGGAGTTCGACAAAAAGGGAAATCTTACAGAGATTGACTGCAAGCAGGCCACCGTGCCAGACCAGCTGATTCCGCAAGCCATCAAGAATTACCTGATGGCTAATTATGCAGGACAATCGGTGAAAAAGATAGAAATGAACAAGAATGAATACGAGGTAGAACTGGCTAACGGATTGGATTTGACCTTCAACAAGCATTTCCAATTAATAGATATTGACTGATTATCAAGTTAACTGAACTTTCGCATATCAGGAAGCTAAGTTTAGCAAATAGTTTAAGTACGGACTGAAGGCCCAAAAGCAAAAAAAATCCCAGTCAGGATAAAACCTTGACTGGGATTCTTATTTTAAATCTCTCTCTTATTTTTCTCATCTATAAAAAGATGATTACTTCAAACCACGGTTGATAAGAGTTGTGTTGAGAAGCATCACGTACTTACGATACTGACTGTTGTTCAAGATAACGTGCATGTACTTGAGATCCTTCAAAACTGCCTTGTCAATCATTGCAGAACGTTCCTCACCCTTTGCTGTTGCAGCATTCATCATGTCTGCGGTGAAGTTCTTGTGTACATCAGCTACAGCCTCTACCTGGTCGATGTTCAAGCTCAAAGCATCTGCCAAGCTAGACATCTTTACATTCATGTTGTAAGCTGCTGTTGCATTTGTCTCCTCTTCTGCTGCGAAAGTAGCTGTTGCCATTGCAAACATAGCTACTGCTAATACCATAATCTTCTTCATAATCTTTTTACCTTTCTTTACTTTGTGAGTCCTGCACATCCGTAGACGCCGGCTCTGTTAAACATTATCCTATAGTCTTTTTCTTTAAGACGCTGCAAAGATACGAACTTTTCTCTGTGTGCGCAAACATTTCTTGGGGTATTTTCTGTTTTCCGCCTATTTCTTGACTTAAATCAACAACAATACACCGAAATAGGCATCAGAACGTTAGAGATATTACATTTTCTCTATCATTTTGTAATATCATCGAAAAAAAAGCCTTTTTTCTTCGTTTATACCAATTATTATTTGTACCTTTGCAAAAGATTCAACCTATAAAACAAGCAAAATGGTACAGGAAAATCATATAGACAAGGCACTCGCCTTTATGGAAAGTCTCGAGAAACTGGGCAACCAGCTCAAGGCGGCTGAGGAACACCAGAAACAGCTCATCGCCCGAATGCTGGATCTCAAGAAAGAGAATCTGACCGACGGCGAGGAATATGCTGAACTCTCGCAAAAGAGCAAAAGTCTCCAGGACATCATCGACAAATGGCGCCCTATCTATCTGGAGCGCATGGAGATGGTAAAGAGCGTAAGCATTCAGAAAAGAAAAAGAAATAATAAAAAATAAATATAGAAATGGAAACAAACAACAAAAACAAGTTTATTGTAGTTTCATACGCACTGTATGATGTAACTAATGGTGACAACGGCGAGGAGATGCTCATTGAGCGCACAACCGACGAGCGTCCGTTCATCTTCATCAGCGGTATGGGTGTTACCCTGCCAGCTTTCGAAGAGAAGGTGGTAGACCTGGCTAAGGGTGATGAGTTCGACTTCCAGCTGGACCCAGAGCAGGCTTACGGACAGCACTATGATGAGCGCGTACTGGAGCTCGACAAGCAGATTTTTACCATCAACGGCCAGTTTGATGCACAGCACGTACAGGTAGGCGCTATCATCCCATTGCAGAACGAGGATGGCAACCACTTCAACGCAGTCGTGAAGAACATCAGCGATACAAAGGTAACCTGCGACCTGAACCACCCATTGGCTGGCTTGAAGCTCAACTTCTGCGGCCAGATTCTCGAGAGCCGCGAGGCTACTGCTGAGGAGATTGCCAAGATGGCTCAGATGATCAGCGGCGAAGGTGGCGGCTGCTCAGGTGGCTGCGACAACTGCAGCGGCGACTGCAAGGATGGCAACTGTGAAGGTGGTTGTGAAGGTGGTTGCGAAGGCGGCTGCAACAAGTAATAAACACCTTTATAATATATTAAGGTAATGAGGAATACATTTGGTAATCTTTTCACTCTCACTACGTTTGGAGAGAGTCATGGAATAGCTGTAGGAGGCGTTATTGACGGATTTCCTGCAGGCATAGAAATCGACATGGACTTTATCCAGAGCGAGCTGAACCGCCGACGCCCAGGACAGAGCCACATCACTACGGCCAGAAAGGAAGCTGACAAGGTAGAGTTTCTGAGTGGTGTGTTCGAAGGCAAATCAACAGGAACCCCTATCGGCTTTGAGGTGCGTAACCAGAACCAGCATTCTCAGGACTATGAGAACATGCGCTGTCTCTTCCGCCCTTCTCACGCAGATTTCACCTATCACGAGAAGTATGGCGTACGCGATCATCGTGGCGGCGGCCGTTCTTCAGCCCGCATCACCATTGCCCGATGCGTAGGCGGAGCTTTGGCTAAACTTGCCTTGCGACAGTTGGGCATCAGCATCACGGCCTATACATCGCAGGTGGGCAGCATCGCGCTGGAGAAAGATTATCATCTGTATGACCTTAACACCATAGAAGATAATCCGGTGCGCTGTCCTGACCAGCGGAAGGCGAAGGAAATGGAAGATCTCATCGCCCAGGTTAAGGCCGACGGCGATACAATTGGCGGAATCATCACTTGCGTCATCAAGGGTTGCCCGGTAGGATTGGGCGAGCCTGAGTTTGGCAAGCTTCATGCCCAACTGGGTGCTGCCATGCTTGGCATTAACGCCGTGAAGGGTTTTGAATATGGTGAGGGATTTGCCGGAGTTACTGCCCGCGGAAGTGAGCAGAATGATGTCTTTATCCCGAAGGCTGATGCTGCAGAGGCGCCAGAAAATGCTGCTGTGAATCAGGATGTTGCTGCCCGTATTACAACAAAGAGCAATCATAGCGGAGGAATACAGGGTGGTTTGAGCAATGGTCAGGACATCTATTTCCGTGTTGCCTTTAAGCCGGTTGCTACTCTGCTGATGGAGCAGAATACGGTAGATTTGGAAGGAAATGCCACCACGCTGACTGCCCGCGGCCGTCATGATCCTTGCGTTTTGCCAAGAGCCGTGCCGGTGGTTGAAGCCATGGCTGCCATGGTGATTCTGGATAACTATCTCTTGAATAAAACAATAAAACTTTAATTAGTGAATAATTTAGTAGTGATTAGTGATTTACAAACTAATCACTACTAATTAATAACTAATCACTAATAACTACCTAAAGTTTGCTGTTCTTCAGCAGTTTTGGGCAATATTCATTAAAAAAGCATTTATCGCAGAGTGGTTTTGTACTCTTGCAAATATATCTGCCATGCAGCAGAATCCAATGATGCGCATTCGGAATATCCTCAGCCGGAATGTGTTTCATCAGATAATCTTCTACTTTTCGAGGCGTATCTGCCGTTTTCGGCACCAACCCCATACGATGACTCACCCGGTAAACATGCGTATCCACCGCCATCGTAGCATGACCGAACCATACGGCACGAATCACATTCGCAGTCTTGCGCCCCACTCCTGCCAACTTCTCCAAATCATCCGCAGCCTCAGGCACCTCACCTCCGAACATCTCAACCAGCTGGCGAGACATTTCAGCAAGATGCTTCGCCTTGGCATTCGGATAACTCACCGAACTGATCAACTCATAAATATCTTCCTCGCTCGCCTGTGCCATGTGCTGCGCATCAGGATAACGGGCAAAGAGAGCAGGCGTAACCATGTTGATGCGTTTGTCGGTGCATTGCGCAGAAAGCAAGGTAGCCACCAGAAGCTGAAATGCGCTACCGAACTGCAACTCGGTGGTTACATTCGGCAGCGCACTTCTGAAATGATTCAATATAAAATCGTATCTTTCCTTACGAAGCATTTCTCTTACTTTTTAGCAGGAGCAGCCTCCTCTTTCTTCAGCTTTCCCTTGTAAGCCTTGTTCAAGCCGGAAATCACCTCTTTTGTAATATCGTAAGCCTTGTCAGCATAGAGCAGATTATCGCCGCTCTTAGAGAAGATGATACTATACTTCTTGTCCTTGTTATAGCGGGCAAGATAGTTGGCAATGCTGTCGTGGAGCGCCTTGTTGTACTTCTCCTGCTCAGCAGCAAACTCGTTGCTCAAGCGCTGCTGCAAGCCCTGCAGGTCGTTGTTCTGCTTCTGCAAGCCAGCCTGAATAGCCTCAGCCTGCTCGCGGGTGTAAGCATTCTGCTGAATCTTCTGCTGGAAATTAGCGGCTGCAGCCTGGAGCTGCTGGCCCTTCTGCGCAATAGTAGCCTGAATGTTCTGACCCTTCTTCTCCAAGATAGAAGAATACTCCTTAGCAAAGGTATACTGAGTCATGATAGAGTCTACCTCTACATAAGCAATCTTCAATTCAGCAGGAGCCTTGCTCTCTGACTTAGCCTCTACCTGAGGCTGAGATTTGTTGCATGATGCCAATGACAGGGCAGCAACAGCTGCAATTGCCACTGAACTCAAAATGTTCTTTCTCATTTTTTCTATCATATTATATTATTACTATTTTCTAATAAGCCTTGTTGGCTTCCCTTGCCTCGCGGTCCTGATCCACCACACAATGAATGCCCTGCTTGCGCAAGCCCGGATTGTCGTGCACATGCTGGGAAGAGAACTTGCCGTTCTTCTTAAAAATCACCTTTACGCAAAATAATGCCATGCAGATAGCAATTATTAACACGCTTAATAACATTAATTTTATCATTTTTATTACCTTTGCAGTGCCTTAGTGCACTTTTGGGTGCAAAGGTACTATTTTTTTGGGAATAACCAAAACAAAATAGCAGAAATAAATGTTTTATCAAAACAAAATAATAGAAAATAAATGAATAAAAGTGAATTGAAGCCTGCTCTCGTGTTCGAGCAGTTCGCAAAAATCAACGAAATACCTCGTCCTTCCAAGCACGAGGAGAACATGATTGAGTTTTTGAAATCTTTCGGAGAGGCTCATCAGCTCGAAACGCTGGTAGATGAAACCGGTAATGTGCTCATCCGTAAAGCTGCCACTCCAGGCTACGAGCATGCTGAAACCATCATCCTGCAGAGCCACATGGACATGGTTTGCGATAAACTGGTAGATGTTGATTTCGATTTCCACAAAGACGCCATCCAGACTTACGTAGACGGAGAATGGCTTAAGGCAAAAGGCACTACATTGGGTGCTGACGACGGTATAGGCTGCGCCATCGAGCTGGCTATCCTGGCAAGCAACGATATTGAGCATGGTCCTATCGAGTGCGTCTTTACACGTGATGAAGAAACCGGACTGACCGGTGCTCACGGCATGAAGGCGGGCTTTATGACCGGAAAGATGCTCATCAATCTTGACTCAGAGGATGAGGGCGAAATCTTCGTATCCTGCGCCGGTGGTCAGACAACCCATGCCACTTTCCACTTCTCACGCGAAGAGGCTCCTGCGGGTTATTTCTTCATGGAAGCTTCGCTGAAGGGTCTCAACGGTGGTCACTCGGGCGATGACATCAACAAGAAGCGCGCCAATGCCATCAAGATTCTTGCCCGCTTCCTCTTCCTCGAAAATGAGAAACTGGATGGAAGTCTGCGCCTCGTAAGCTTCAATAGCGGAAAAATGCACAATGCAATTCCTCGCGACGGAAAGATTGTTTTCGCCGTCAAAAATGCTGATAAGGAACAGGTTCGTGCCGACTGGAACATCTTTGCATCAGAAGTAGAAGATGAATTCCACGTAACCGAACAGGCTATGCTGTTCAATATGAGCAGCACCGATGCTGCACCTGTCATCGAGAAAGCTGTAGCTGACAAGTTCGTAATGGCTCTCCAGGCTGTAGACAACGGTCCGCTTACTACCTGTCAGGATGAGGCGATTGCCTGGATGGTAGAAACTTCAAGCAATGTGGCAAGCGTGATGACCGATGAAAGCAGCATCAACATCGTAGCTTCTCAGCGGAGTAACGTGATGAGCAATCTGGAGAACATGACCAACACCGTAAAGGCAGCCTTCCTTCTGGCTGGCGCCGAGGTAACTGTAGGCGACAAGTATCCAGCTTGGAAGATGCGCGCCAACAGCGAGCTTACCGACCTGGCTGTGAAGGCTTATGAAAAGCTCTTCGGCAAAAAGCCATTGGTAAAGGGTATTCATGCCGGTTTGGAGTGTGGTCTTTTCTCAGAGCGTTATCCTGAGCTCGATATGGTAAGTTTCGGTCCTACCCTTCGCAATGTTCACACCCCAGACGAGGCTCTTCTCATTCCTACTGTAGAGATGGTTTGGGATCACTTGCTGGAGATTCTCCGCAGCGTGGCTAAATAAGCAAGCTCGCTAAATAAAACAACGAGCTTAATAAAAGCAGTGCGGCTTAATAAAAAAGAAGATGTCTATGATAAAGAAAATGATGTTTTTCATGGTTTCAGGACTTGTGCTGATGTTCACCTCGTGTGGCGATCAGCACAAGGCTCAATCTCTGGTCAAGGATTTTCTTAATGAAAACCTCGTTGAGCAGGACTGCAGCTATGAGCGGTTCTCCCGCCTCACTCCTATCGCCATGATCAGTTTCGACCAGATGAAGGTGATGCGACAAAATGTCAGCAAACTGCCTTACGTCAAGAAGAATATTAATTATAATGATGCAGCTTATCCCGACACCTTATTATATTTAAGGGCTACATACAAGCTGACCAACCATCAGGGCGAGAAGCAGGAAGTAACCCAAACCTTTTATCTTGATAAAGGTTTGACAAGAGTAATCGGGTTTAAGGAAAACTAGAAAAATAGTTAAGAATTGCCTTTCAGCAAGGCAGTAAGAATAAACAGAAAGAGTTGACTAGCATTTTAACTAGCCAACTCTTTTTTCATATAATCTCTTATTTCTTTTCTAGCCAGAGTCAGACGATTCTCAGCCGCTTTATATCCGAGGTTCAGACTTTGGGCTATCTCGCTCACCTGCATTCCTTCGAAGAGATTCAGGCGGTAAACCTTGCTTCTCTTCTCTGTGAGCCGGGCAATGCCACGCTCCAGAATCTCGTTGGTCTGCTGGGCAGAGAAAACTGATTCGCCATCAACATCATATCTTCCCATCCAGTCGCTAGCTCCCAGGAAGTGTTCATACTCCTCAATCTTATGCTTGCGCCGGTAATAATCGATAATCAGATTCTTGGCAATGGTGTATACAAAACAAGGTAAAGTAACAGGCGTAATCATCTTATCGCCTCGAAGTAATCGCACAAAAGTATTCTGCACGATGTCTTCAGCCTCGTCTGCCGGAAGCGAACGGGACATGACATACAACTTCAGCTCGTTGTAGTGTTCAGAGTAATAATCAGCAATAATGCTGTAATTTGAATTTGTTTGTTCCATGATGGCGATTTTTTTAATCATGTTTTTCGTTTATCGATATTGCAAAGGTAATAAAAAAAAGGAAAGCCACCAAAGGAAAGCGAAAAAAAATGTGCTAAATGTTCGTTTTGAAACATTTAGCACATATGATAGAAACAATTTGTAACATGAAATGTTACGCATCGCAAAGTTTTATTTCTTAATTCAAACCTTTTTACAGGTTGGATTACTTAATCATGTCAACGCTTCTCTTGAGGAATGCGTCGAGCGAAGCACCCTTCAACATACCGTTCTGAAGCAGGGCAAGGTCGATGAGCTGGTGAACAATGTTGTTGTTCTTAGCATAGCCCGAGATGATTTCGTTGCGCTTAGCCTTCTCATCGCTGATGGCCTTCTCTGTGTTGTGAACATCATCCTTCTCCTGCTGGGTAATCTCTTCAGGCTTCTTCTTGTTCTGCTCCTGATGGAGTACGGCAAGGCGAGCTTCCTGACCCTTGATTTCTGCAAGGATTGGCTTCAATGTTTCAGCAGTGTTGGCCTCAGCATCTTCCAATACCTTCTTTACCAGAGCATGGTCTGAGTTCAGTACGATGTTGTAGCTGTCTGGCATCTGACCGTAGAAGTTCATGCCTGCCTGGAACTGGCTCATCGCCTTCATACGGCGCATGTACTCGTTCTGAGTGATGAGCACTGGCTGGTTCTGTTCGCCCAAAGCCTGAATTTCAACAAAGAATTCTGCCTTGTCAAGCTGAGGCATCTGAGAGCGGAATACTTCTGTCAAGTTGTCAGACTGCTCTTTGCTCAAATCGGTCTTCTTAGCATCTTCCTTCACGATGAGGCGGTCGATGATGTCGGCGTCAACACGTGTAAAGCGGCTCTTCTCCAGCTTCTGCTCCAGCATGTTTACCATCGGCGTATCGAGCTGACCTTCCATCAGAAGTACAGAATAACCCTTCTGCTTGGCAGCCTCGATATAAGAATACTGCTCTTCCTTATTGTTGGCATAGAGATAAACCAGGTTGCCGTCCTTATCGGTCTGATTGTCCTTAATCAGCGTCTTGTACTCCTCGAAAGTAAAGTACTTGCCCTCAACATCTTTCAGAAGTGCGAAGTCCTTTGCGCGCTCGTAGAAATCTTCCTGAGAGAGCATTCCGTAGTTGATGAAGATCTTGAGATCATCCCATTTCTCTTCAAACTCCTTGCGGTTCTCCTTGAAGATAGAGTTCAGACGATCGGCTACCTTCTTGGTGATGTAGGTAGAAATCTTCTTCACGTTGCTGTCGCTCTGCAGGTAGCTGCGGCTTACATTCAGCGGAATGTCCGGTGAATCGATTACACCATGAAGCAATGTGAGGAATTCTGGTACAATGCCTTCTACCTGGTCGGTTACGAACACCTGGTTGCAATAGAGCTGAATCTTGTTGCGCTGCATGTCGATGCTGCTCTTGATGCGTGGGAAGTAGAGAATACCCGTGAGATTGAATGGGAAGTCTACATTCAGATGAATCCAGAACAACGGGGCGTCCTGCATCGGATAAAGGGTGTGATAGAACTTCTTGTAGTCCTCATCCTTCAGTGTGCTAGGAGCCTTGGTCCAGAGAGGCTCCACATTATTAATAATGTTATCCTCATCAGTCTCCACATTCTTGCCGTCCTTCCATTCGGTCTTCTTGCCGAAAGCAACAGGCACTGCCATAAACTTGCAGTACTTGTTCAGAAGTTCCTCAATCTTGTTCTTCTGCAGGAATTCCTTGCAATCATCAGCAATATGGAGGATGATGTCTGAACCACGCTCAGCCTTGTCTGCATCTTCGATTTCGAAAGCAGGTGAACCATCGCAGCTCCACTTTACAGCCTTGCTTCCCTCTTTGTAGCTCTTAGTGATGATTTCTACCTTGCTGGCTACCATGAAAGAAGAATAGAAGCCGAGACCGAAGTGGCCGATGATGGCGTTGGCATTCTCCTTATACTTGTCGAGGAAGTCAGTTACGCCTGAGAATGCAATCTGGTTGATATATTTATCGATTTCCTCCTCAGTCATACCTATACCATGGTCGCTGATAGTCAAGGTTCCAGCCTTCTCATCGAGAGAGACACGAACGGTTGTGTCGCCTATCTCGCCCTTGAAATCGCCCTGAGCTGCAAGAGTCTTCAACTTCTGTGTAGCATCTACGGCGTTTGAAACCATCTCGCGGAGGAAGATGTCGTGATCTGAATATAAGAATTTCTTGATGACAGGGAAAATGTTCTCTGTCGTTACACCAATATTACCTTTCTGTGCCATAATATAAAATGTTTTTATTCGTATTTACTTTATTATTGTTTGGCAAGGGGACTTACAAATAGCGTGCCAAAATAAAAGCCCTCTTACCAAACAGAATAAAATAGCTGAAAAACATTTTATGATTCAGCGAAGCATTTTATGACTAAATGTCTCTTGGAAATCCCTTTGCCAAACCGCCTTCGCTTGTTTCCTTGTAAAGCGAAGGTAGGTCATGACCCGTCTGTCGCATTACTTCAACTACACGGTCGAAAGATACGGTATGATGGCCATCTGAGAAGGAAGCGTAGAGGTCTGCATCCAAAGCTCGGGCGGCAGCAAAGGCATTTCGCTCGATGCAAGGAATCTGAACCAGTCCGCAAACCGGGTCGCAGGTCATTCCGAGATGATGCTCCAATCCCATTTCGGCAGCATATTCTACCTGAGCCGGACTGCCTCCGAAAAGCTGGCAGGCTGCAGCCGAAGCCATGGCGCAGGCAACACCTACCTCGCCCTGGCAACCTACATCAGCACCACTGATAGAAGCATTCTGCTTTACGATGTTGCCCACCAATCCGGCTGTAGCCAAGGCTCTCAAGATGCGCTGTTCACTCATATCATGAGAAGTAAACATGTGGTAGAGTACAGCTGGCAATACACCACAGGCGCCACAGGTAGGAGCTGTAACGATGGTACCACCCGAAGCATTCTCTTCGCTCACAGCCAGCGCATAAGCATAAACCAAGCCACGGCTCTGCAGGGAAGCACGGTAACCCTTCGCCTTTATATAATAGGTGGCTGCCTTACGCTGTAGCTTCAGCGGACCCGGCAAAACACCTTCATGGTCCAAACCATTTCTGATGCTCTGCTTCATCGTTTGCCAAACCATGTCGAGATAATCCCAGACATCTTCCGATTCGCATTTCTCAACATACTCCCAGAATGAGCGTCCGTTATCATAGCACCATTGCTTGATGTCGGCGAGCTTGTTCAGATCATAAACATCCTTGGCGCCCAGCTCTTCGTTGCCGGCAGTACCATCTGATATGGCTCCACCACCAATACTGTAAACGGTCCATTCATCGATAATATCGCCGTTCAGATCCTTGCCCACAAATTTCATTCCGTTGGGATGATAAGGCAGGAAAGTCTGTGGCTGCCAGATAATATTCACAGTTTTATGAGGTCTGAACACTTCTTCTATTGCCACATCAGTCATGTGTCCCTTACCTGTAGCAGCCAGACTTCCATAGAGGGTTACTTCATAATAAGAAGCGTTAGGGCAACGCTCCTGAAAAAGTTTGGCTGCACGCTGAGGCCCCATCGTATGACTGCTCGATGGCCCCTTACCTACTCTATATAATTCCTTTAATGACTTCATTTTTCTCGTATTTAATATTTTTACTTATCGATTTTTTCTCTTTTAATGGGCTCAGTTACTTATTTCTTCAGTTTACCATCAGAAAGTTACTTCATCTGCTTGGCTTTCAGAATGATGACATCCGTGAGAGGTCTGTCGTTGTTCGCCTTATCGGTAGCCACATTCTGAATCTTATCAACCACATCCATGCCTTCAAGCACCTCTCCGAATACAGTGTAGCCGTTGTCAAGGTAAGGAACACCACCATGCTTGATGTAGCCCTTTTGCAACTGTTCTGAAGGAATGGCGTAATACTTGCCGTCCCGTTTCAGTTTTTCTACATAATATTCCATCTGCCGGGGAGAAAAATTTCTGCCCCAGGTGATGTAGAAATCAGTAGACGCCGAAGCTTTGGCCGGATTTTCATCATCTCCTTCGCGAGCAGCACAGAGCTGTCCGCGCTTATGAAAATATTTAGGATAGATGATTTCTGCCGGAACCGTATAGTTTACATCAAACTTCTGCGGCTTTTTCATGTTCACCTTTCTGCATGAATAATCGCCACCCTGAATCATGAAATTCTTGATGACACGCTGAAAGATGCAACCGTCATAATAGCCCGAATTGACAAGTTTCAGGAAATTATCCCGATGCTTGGGAGTATCGTTGTAGAGAGCCACGAGAATGTTACCCATCGTAGTTTCCAGCAACACCTGAGGGCAAGTTGGATCGTGCGGTGTTTCCCAGTCGAGCAGAGAATCGGGCTTAGACGCCACAACTTTTCCGGCTGGTTCTGATGTGTTCTGATTGCCTTCACTCTGAGCGAATGTCGTAACAGGCACCGTAAGAAGAGCGAGTGTCAATAATCTGATGATCTTCTTCATATTTTTGTATAATTTTACATCTATTTATGTTATCGGATGCAAAGATAATGATTTTATTCTAAAAAATTGATTTTTTATGCGGGAAAAGTTCCTTTGTTTCATACATTCTTCATATCTTTGCAGCAGAAGACAGAAAATGCAATCAATTATGAAAAAAAATATATATTTTATCATCGCTTTTTGCACTTTCCTCACTACAGAAGCAAGTGCACAGCAACAGGTAAGCTTCGGACCATTGCACAGTCCGGACAGTCCGCGCGAAGAATGGTTGCTGCCTGGCGATACGGTTTACCAGGCAGGAAAACCTATGATTTATCAGGGAAAACCGGTGAAGAATGCATATATGACTCCTGCCCGACTATCAGATAAGAAAGAAACTCTCGGCAAAAACGGATTGCTGGGTGATGCTTCGCTAGACAGCACCTATTATAATAATCCCATCTCCAACCTTACCAACGGCTTGAGTTATCCGTTGGGCTATGGCTGGGGGCTGCACAAGGGATTGAATCTCTCGGTAGATCTTTCTGCCTTTGCTACATTCGGCAAGAATGTGCCTCACAGAGGCGGTTTCACCCAGACCATCGATGCAACCTACCTGACGCCACTCACCAAAGACAACAAACTCTGGTTGGCTCTGGGCACTTATATCAACAACGTAAACTATGGTGGAGACAGTTATCATGACGGTGGAGTCTACGGCATTCTGGGCTACCAGTTTAATGAGCATTGGGAGGCTTACGTTTACGGTCAGCTTAGTGTAGCCAACAATTACAATTCTCTCTACGGCCGTTATGGCGGTTATGGCTATGGTCCCTACGGCTATTCGCCTTGGGGCTACGGAATGTATCCTTGGGGGATAGGAAGAGGAATCATGCCGGGTGGCTACGGAATGGGAGTACCTGGCGCCAACGTTTTAGGAGCCGGTGTAAGATACACTAATTCCAAAAAGACTTTCTCTATCGGCTTAAACGTAGAAGGAGTATGGTATGATAATAAGACGCCAGCCTATTTCAAGCAATACGACTATCCTGTGCCAAAGGCGCCTGAAAAGGATTAAAAAAAAGATAAAGCATAAAAAGAAAGAGGTTCACTTTTCAATATAATCATATTGAAGTGAACCTCTAAGTTTATTCTGAAAAGAATCAGTTTACATAGCATCATCTCTCTCCATGAGATTATACGCTATGAGTTTAGATTCTATTCAGCGAGAATCTGGACTATTCTTTCTGCTGAGCGGCCATCCCATCTGTCAGGAATGCCCGCTTTCTTCCATTCACCCTTCAGAAGTTTCTGCATAGTTTGCTTCAGTAACTCCGGATCTTCAGCAACCAGTTCGTTTGTACCCACCTTTACAGTTTCAATATGCTCAGTATAGCTGTTGAGCGTAATGCAAGGAACCCCATTGAAGGTAGCTTCTTCAGCCACATTACCCGAATCGGTAATCACACCTTTGGCGTGAGCTGTAAGATAAGCAAACGACAGATAATCGAGCGGCTGAACCACCTGGATTCCACTCTGATGATTACTCTCTTCCTGATAAGCCTTGAATGCGAGCACGAAGCCCAAGGCTTTACCTCGAAGCGGAGCAATCACCTTCACTCCAGCCTGGCGCGCCTCTTCATCTATGACAGAAATGAGCGATTTCATCTCATCAATGTTATTGACGATGGCCTTGCGGTTCAAGGTCAGAACCATATATTCGCCTTCTTTCAGATGAAACTCGTCCATGACTTCAGGCCGCTGCATTTTAGACTGAAGGAAGCGGATGTTGTCGATAAGCACATTTCCTACCATGTAAACCTTAGACAATTCTGCACCTTCCTTGTTGGCGATGCTGTTGTTTGAAATGCCAGCGGTAAAGAGAATATCTGACAAGCCATCAATCACCAGACGGTTGATTTCCTTTGGCATGGTAATGTCAAAACTGCGGGTTCCGGCTGCAATATGAGCAAGCTGCACACCCTGCTTCTTGGTAACAATAGCCACAGCCATGGTTGAAGCCAGATCATCAACCACAATGACAACATCTGTAGCATTCTGCTGCAGATAGCACTCAAACTGACCCATCACCTGTCCGGTAAGTTCGTTCATGTTTGGACAGTCTACACCGAGATAAGCATCCGGTTTCTGAATGCCTAAGTCATCGAAAAGAGAAGATTCCAGTGTCGGGTCATCCTCTTTTCCTGTGTAAACCAACTGATAGCTGATTTCGTTACCAGCTTCCTGAGCATTACGAATTGCTCTAATTACGGGCGCAACCTTGATAAAGTTAGGTCTTGCACCTGCAACGATACAGATTTTCTTCATTTTTATCCTGTTTTATATATTTACTGAAGTTACAGTTTACTGATGTCTGAGTGCTTTATTTCTTGAGTCAAAGGGCATTATCCATCGACTCAGAGGTCTTTATCCCTTGAAAAGGTCTTTGATTCCTCCTATAGAACCCAAGAGATTGGTTGCCTCGTATGGCAGATAAACCACCTTATTATCCTTACCCTGTGCTACTTCCTGCATCATACTGATGTATTTCTGGGCCAGGAGATAGTTGGCTGGATTCGTACTCTGTCCTACAGCTTCCGTAATCTTCTGAATGGCAATAGCCTCGGCCTCAGCCTTACGGATGCGGGCAGTAGCCTCACCTTCTGCATTCAGGATAGCCTGCTGTTTGGCAGCCTCAGCCTTGTTCACGATGGCAGCCTTCTCACCTTCTGAGAGCAGGCGCTGCTTTTCCTTCTCACCTTCTGAAGTCAGGATGGTAGCACGCTTGTTTCGTTCAGCCTGCATCTGCTTTTCCATGGCCTGGAGCACACTCTCTGGAGGTGTAATATCCTGCAACTCTACTCGGTTTACCTTGATTCCCCACTTATTGGTTGCATCATCCAAAACAGCTCGGAGTTTGGTGTTAATCGTATCGCGGGAGGTAAGAGTCTGGTCAAGTTCCATCTCACCTATTATATTACGCAAGGTAGTTTGAGTCAGTTTCTCTATGGCATTTGGCAGATTGTTGATTTCATACACACTCTTGAATGGGTCCACAATCTGGAAATAGAGCAACGCATTTATCTGCATCTGGATATTATCCTTAGTGATTACGTTCTGACGGTCGAAATCGTAGACCTGTTCACGAAGGTCGATGCTGTTTGTATAAACGTATCTTCCGTTTCTCATAGACACAATATCCTTGGCATGGTCAATGAACGGAATGATGACATTAATACCCGGCTTGAGCGTAGCAAAATATCGTCCGAGACGCTCTATGATTTTCGTCTCACTCTGAGGGATGACAACGATGGTTTTCTTAACCACTACGAGTGCAAGTGCTACTAGAGCCACCAGCACATAAATTCCTATGTTCATGATGTTTATACGATTAAGTGAATAATGTTGACTCTAAACTTTTCCTACCTAAACTTTTTCTACCTTGAGGATGATAGATTCGTGACCTAAGATTCGAACCATATCGCCTACAGCAAGCGGTTCGGCAAGATGTGGAGCTTCCGCTTTCCAATCATCTCCATCCAGCTTTACCCTGCCGAATCCTCCGGCAGGAATCATCTCTGTCACTTCCCCTATCTGTCCTGCCAGCGCATCGGCGTTACTGCGGCGGTCTTCCCCACCCTTATGTAGCGATTTCAGCAGATGCGGACGAACCAACCAGATGCTAAGCATAGAGCAGATAGCCCAAACCACTACCTGCACCCAGAAAGGTGCTCCTACTAATGCCACAGGAATGCTGATGAGCGCACCAATGGCAAAACAAGTAACATAGAAATCGCCGGAAGACAACTCTAAGATGAGGCAGATGAACATCACCGACGTCCATACCAGCCAAAGGTTATGAGATAAATACTCCATACTTAACTATTTTAATTTGATTCTTCTGATTCGAGAGATTTGGAAAATTCCTTATTTTCTGCGGGTTATAGTCTTCTTTTTGCTACTGGTCTTCTTGGTTGTAGAAGTCTTGCTCGTAGAACCTACCTTATAAGTTGTCTGAGGTTTATAATACTTCAGCGCAGTAGGCATTTCCTTCTGCAAGTCAGCAATACGCTTGGTGTCTGAAGGGTGATCACTGAAAATATCACTCTGATTGCTGCTAGAGCCCTGCGACATTCGCTGCCAGAAAGGAATGGCCTGCTGAGGATCGTAACCAGCCATGGCAGCGAAGATAAGTCCCATGTAATCTGCCTCGGTTTCATTATCACGGGAATACTTCAGATTGCGGAATGAGAAATACCGTCCGGCAACTGCACTTGCCACATTACCTACACCATTACCAACTGTCTGGTTCAACACAGTTCCCAGGATGCTTGTACCGGTTTGCTGATTCTGCTGTTTGGTGAGCTGCTCAGCACTATGTTTAGCCACAGCATGAGCTATTTCGTGACCCAAAACGATTGCCAAACCGGTTTCATTCTGAGTGTAAGGCAAAAGTCCTTCATAAACCACGATTTTACCGCCAGGCATACAGAATGCATTGGCTGACTTATCTTGTACCAGGTTGAATTCCCATGAATAATTCTTCACATCGGCTTCAAATCCGTTCTGCTTCAAATAGAGTTCAACAGCATTGGCAAGTCTTTTTCCTACTCGCTGAACCATCGCCGTATTGGCTGCATTGGTCGACTTCTTGGCAGAAGCCATGTACTTTGTGTATTCCTGATTAGACAGACTGAGAATCTGCTCATCGGATACAGAGATGCGATGAGTGCGACCGGTCAGAGGCACCGTCTGAGTAGTGCCGCAAGATGACAGCGCAAGGACTGCCACAACCGTCAGAACTAAAACCTTAAACTTTTTCATCTTAACTTATGTATATTATGTTTATTCATTAAGTTTATGTGCTGTTTGAAACAGATTTTCTCTGCAAATATACTATTTCTAATTGAAACCACCAAAGAAAAATGAGAAAAACATGAAATATAACCTAAAAATAACACAAGATAACTGACAAAAAAGGGGTATAGGAAAAAAAGATGGCAAAAAATAAGGTGTGGCACAATCTTTGCAGTTTCGCAAAACCGTCAGGCTGCCAGATGACAGCTGCCCGAGAAAGCAGCATTATCAGCAGACTGGGTCTAAGAAGTATAACATTAAAATATTTTAATATGAACGCAAAGAAGGAAGTGCCTGTATTGCTTTTGACAGGCTACCTGGGTAGTGGAAAGACAACCCTTCTCAACAAGATTTTAGCTAACGAAAAAGGTATTAAATTTGCCGTCATCGTCAACGATATTGGTGAAGTCAATATTGATGCAGCCCTGATAGAAAAAGGTGGCGTAGTAGGTCAGAAAGACGATTCGCTTGTTTCTCTCCAGAATGGTTGCATCTGCTGCACATTGAAGATGGACCTGGTAGAACAGCTCAAGGAAATCGTAGACATGAAGCGTTTCGATTACATTGTCATCGAGGCTTCCGGAATCTGCGAGCCTGCTCCTATTGCACAGACCATCTGCTCTATCCCATCCCTCGGTCCTCAGTACATCGAGAATGGCATTCTGCGCCTTGACAGCATCGTTACCGTAGTAGATGCTTTGCGCATGAAGGATGAATTCTCCAACGGCAGCGACCTGATGAAGAAGAATATGGATGAGGAAGATCTAGCTTCGCTCGTCATCCAGCAGATTGAGTTCTGTAACATCATTCTTCTGAACAAGGCTGCAGAGGTTGAACCTAAGGAACTGGAGCACCTTAAGCAGATTATCCGTGCCATCCAGCCTAAGGCAGAAATCTTTGAATGCAACTATGGTGACGTTGACTTGAATCTGATCGTCAATACCAAGAAGTTTGATTGGGAAACCGTAGCCACTTCAGCCGGTTGGATTCAGGAGATTGAATCAGAAAGAAACGAAGAGCATGAAGAAGATGATGTAGAAGAAGCACATGAACATCATCACCACCATGACCACGAGCATGACGAGCATGAACATCATCATCACCATCATCACGACCATGATCATGATCATGAAGGCGGAGAAGTTGAGGAATACGGAATCGGCACCTTCGTTTACTATCGTCGCAAGCCTTTCGACCTGGGTCTCTTCGATGATTTCGTCGCAAGAAAATGGCCTAGAGACGTGGTTCGCGCCAAGGGAATCTGCTATTTCGATGATGAGCGCGACATGTGCTACGTGTTCGAACAGGCAGGCAAGCAGAAGACTGTAAAGCAGGCTGGCCAATGGTTGGCTACCATGCCGAAAAGCGAACTCGCCCAGGTCTTGTTGAATAACCCACAGCTGCAGAAGGAATGGGATCAGGAATTGGGCGACCGCATGATAAAAATCGTATTCATCGGTCAGCATATCAAGGAACAGAAAGATGCTATCATTGCTGAGCTCGACAAGTGTTTGGCGTAGAATCTTATTCACCCGGCTTCCTAGCAAAAAGCTAAGAAAAAATAGCTCAAAATGAGCAGCAAACAAGAAAAACGGAGGAAAACGAACAAAAAAAGTGAAGTTTTTCCTCCGTTTTTTAGTTTAATTCGTTTTTTTTTGTTAATTTTGCACCCGAATAATAAAAGCGTAATTAATATGAAGACAAACTTCAGACCGGCGTATATAAAGGACTTTGCTGCTTGTTGGAAAGTCATCGACCAGGCTCGCCAAAGTATGATAGAATCGGGACGTCATCAATGGACTGAGGAATATCCATCAGAAAAAGACATCAGAAAAGACATAGAAAATGGCAATGCCTTCGTTCTGACAGTAAATGAAGAGGTAGTTGTCTATGGAGCAGTCATATTGAATGGTGAACCCAAATATAAGAAATTAGTAGGCAACTGGATTACTGATGGCGATTATTATGTAATACATCGCTTTGCCACGTTGCCTAGTTTCCAGCGTGAAGGTTTAGCGCGTATTTTCATCAGTAAGGTGAACAGCATGTGCGAGGTAGAAAAAATACCTAGCATCAAGGTTGACACCAACTTTGACAACACGCCGATGATTAACCTCCTGTCTTCGATGGGTTTCTGCATCTGCGGACGTGTAAACTATGGAGGAAACAGAGGTCAGCGTTTCGCCTTTGAAAAACTCTCCATAGCCATGGAACCTGCAGAATAATTTCTTGCCATCGAAAAACACAACATTTGATTAACATCCTCAAACATTCATTATGGAAGAGAAACTATTGCAGATGAAGAGCTTGGTTAAAAGACTCAACCAAGCTTCGGATAGTTATTATAACGGAAAAGGCGAACTCATGACCGACTATGAGTGGGACGCCCTTTTCGACCAGCTCAAGAGATTGGAAGAGGAAACAGGCGAAATTCTGCCTGACTCCCCAACTAATCGCGTGTCAGAAGATTCTATCGTAGGAAAGAAAGAGGAGCATGAATTTGCCGCCCTCTCTCTGGCAAAGACCAAACAGGTAAGTGATCTTGTAAAATGGGCAGAAGACCGCCCTATCTGGATTTCATGGAAACTGGACGGACTGACCCTCGTAGTAACCTATGACGGCGGAATACTCACCAAAATCGTTACCCGCGGTAACGGACACATCGGCACCAACATTACCCACTTGGCTCCAGCCATTTCAGGCATTCCTGCTACCATTTCAGAGAAAGGACATCTTGTAGTAAGAGGAGAAGCCGTCATTTCGTATGCTGATTTCGAACAGTTCATCATCGAAAGCGAAGGCGATTACGCCAATCCACGAAACCTCGCTTCAGGCTCACTCGCGCTGAAGGATATTGAAGAGGTGAAGCAGCGCCACATCCAATGGATTCCGTTCACCCTGGTTTATACTGAGCGGGAACTTACCTCATGGGGCGAACGCATGCAAATGCTGAAAGACCTGGGAATGAATCCTGTAGAACGTGAGCGTATTGACCACCCTACCACAGAAAATATCCAGCTGGAAATAGACAAGTTTACGGAGAAGGTGACAAGCAAGAAGAATCCTTTCCCGGTAGACGGACTGGTGATTTGCTACGATGATACGGCTTATGCAGCTACTGGGTCGGTTACAGGCCACCACGCTACGAGGGCAGGATTTGCCTTTAAATGGCAAGATGAACATGCTGACACCGTACTCGACCACATCGAATGGTCGTGCGCAGCCAGCACCATCACGCCTGTAGCTGTTTTCAAACCGGTAGAACTAGAAGGAACCACCGTGCAGCGTGCCTCGCTCTGCAATGTAAGCGAATGCGAGCGTCTGGGCATTGGTGACAAGGGAACCAGACTGCAGGTCATCAAGGCCAATAAGATTATCCCGAAGGTAATCAATATTACAGAGGTTGTGGGGAGTTTTGTCATTCCCAACGAATGTCCGGTTTGCCATGCGCCAGCCGTAGTGCGCGAGAGTGAGAGCGGCACCAAGACTCTCCATTGCACCAATGCAGCCTGCCCAGCCAAACAACTTAAGAAATTTGCCCGCTTCGTCAGCAAGGAAGGAATCAATATTGACGGAATCTCAGAACAGACTGTCTGGAAATTCATCAATCATGGTTTTATCAGGGAATATGCTGATTTCTACAAACTGAAGAATTATGCGTTCGAGATTTCCTGTTTCGAAGGATTTGGCAAGAAGAGCGTAAGCAATCTTCTGGAGAGTGTAGAGAAAAGCCGCCATACTGACGGTCGTCATCTGCTCTACGCTTTGAATATTCCGCTCTGCGGCGGCGATGTGGCTAAAAAACTGCTCAGCCGTTACAAGGTGAAGGAACTGATAGAAACGGCGCGCCTGAGCATGTTCGATGATGAGTTTGCAAGCATTGATGGTATTGGACCTGAAAAGAGTGCCAAGTTTATCGCCTGGTTCAAGAATGATGTTCATTTCCAGCATGTGCAGCATCTGCTGTCCGAGCTGATTATCGAGGAGCATGAGCCTGTAGAAACGGGAAACAAATGCCAAGGACTGACTTTCGTCGTAACGGGAGATTTGCATCATTACAAGAACCGCAACGAGCTGAAGGCTTATATTGAAAGCCAGGGCGGCAAGGTTACGGGAAGTGTGAGCAAGAGTACTAACTTCCTGATTAACAACGATGCAGCTTCGCAGAGTTCGAAGAACAAGAAAGCCCATGAACTCAATATTCCAATCATTACAGAGGATGAGTTCATTGAAAAGTTTCAGGAGTAAACAAGTGAATTAAGCGAAATAAAAAGCGAAAGCCAGATTCCGGATTACGGACTTGGCTTTCGCTTTTCTAGTTTTAAGAACCTGCAAATTCTCTGTTATTATTCTCCCAGGAACTGACCCATGAAGAGAATTGCGCCACTATTACGTTCGGTAATGAAATAAACGAATGGACGGTTAGCATGAAATTCTACACGCTTCATCTCGTGAGGACCCAATGAGGTCAGCATCACAGCAGCTGTTACGGCAGCAGCCTTGGTTCCACGCTCGCTTACCTCAATCTTTGCCTTCTGCAACATCTTCGATACGTAGAAGCTGCCATTGGCAAAACGGCTGAAATCTGCCGTGCCTGGCTGGAAGATGCTTGGAGCTCCCAATTTACTAATAATCTGGTTGAGCGACAAATCCATCTCTGTGGTAAACTTAGGGAATTTTAAATCTACCTGGCAACGGTCCATGTCATTACTCAACTTCTGAAGTTTATCAGCATCCATCTCCTTCATCACCTCGCTGATGCTCTTGCCAGCCTTAGGAAGAAGAACAGTCATCTGATAACATCCATTTCCGTATGGCAGTTCTACAGCCTGCAACATATCATTTTCAGTATAGGCAAACTTCTTGTTCTGGTGCATCATGTTCACCTTCTTAATATCACGAGTGTAACCGCTGAAGTTCTCGAGTCTAGTGTTCTTCGCATCAAACTTCTCCTGCCAGGTTCCATTAAAATAAATAGCATTCAGGAGGTAAGAAACGGCTGCAGGGTCTACCTGGTCGATGATGCTAGGAATCATGCCTTTAGTCTGCTTCTTGCACCAGTCATTAATGCGAGTGGCAGATTTAGGAGAGGTAAAGTCCATGCTCTCAACACCAGCCTGATAAGAATCGGCCACGGTGTGAGCGAAATCACTGTTCAGTCTGAAATTCTTATTGATGGCGATAAAATTGGCAATGTTTACGGTTGTCTGCTTGTCAAATTTGCCAGCCGAAAGCATCAGCGCCTTATAACAGTCGTTGAGTTCCTTCACGCTCACGCCCTCGCAACCGATTGCCTTCAGAATCTCCTGCTGAGTCTTGCCGTCGGCACCATTCGCAAGCATTCCCATCAGATAGGCGATGCTCATTGGCGAAACCACCTCAGAATCCATGCCGCTGATCTGCTGATAGAGTCTGAAAGCGAAATCGTTGTTCTTCTTCACGATGTTCTGCTGACCCTCTGAGAGGACAAGATAACCCTCGTCCATTTCCTCATCTGCTGACGGACGGGCAGCCTCTGCCTCCGTTATCTTCTCAGCCTTTGTTACGTTCTCATTCTGTGCATTCTTGCTTGAGCTGCAAGAAGTCATTGCCATTGCAGCTGAAGCTAAAATAGCTGCACTAAATACTTTCTTATACATATTTCTCTAATTTATTGGTTCATTTTAATGACTCAACGCTTCTGAACCCAAAGGGACTGTTCCTCTTTTTAAAAGGCAGTTCCCGAATCGGAATCTGAATCGTGAGTTCTGAAGATAAAATGAAAAATCGGCTAATCCTTGCACGGGAAAAGCCGATTTTACTATTTCTTAACAAAAAACAACTATGTTCTTTACAAAAAATCAATGCAGCGGTGCCTCTTCCGAAGGTCTGCCAGGCTTTATTCTGAGATGATATCTGTTTCCATCATATTCCACGCGCATGATATTCGTCCTATTGGTCTTCATCTCGTCGCTCGAATTAGCCACAAGATGTTCGTATAGATCGATTGCCACATGTCCCATCGTTCTGCGCAGATTGATTTCGATGCAAGGAACCACGCCCAGTCCGGTTCTGTTTACGTCCTCACCTTCCTGATTCAGCACAGCCTCGCAGAATTCATCCTTCTCCCCTTTCGTGCAGATCATCATGTCAACGCCGAACGGACCACTGTAAATATCCTTCAGCGCCGGCTCCATTACCTCGATGATACGCTGTCTGATTCCGGCAAGCTGAGCCTCGCTAATGAGCGGTTTCATCATTTCCACCTTCTCAGCTTCAGAGCAGAGCACATTGCCCGAATAGGCATTCTTGATCGTATCGAATAGCGAAAGACCGCGATAGAGCGCCTTGCCATCTTTCATTTCAAACTCCATGGCGAAATCTCTCACCTTATTATATAGGGGTTCTACGGTTACGCCGCCCTGATGATAAATCATGTTTGCCACCCATCTTTCGAAGGTAGGATAATCTCCGGCTGTTCTGAAGTCCTCAGCACTCACATATTTCACTCCCCTCCCGCTACTGCTCCAGGGAGCCTTGACAACAGCTTTGCCGTGCTGGAGAATGAGTTCTTTGACGCGAGCCGTCTCAGCAACATATTCCACGCCACGCTGCAGATGAAGGGCAGCCCATTGCCTGCTGCTCACCTCGCGTACCTTATTTAATACAGCATCAGTCGGCAACATAATCTCCGGTATTCCCAAACGCTCCAACTCACCTTTCAGCGACAGGTTCCATCCCCAGGGATGAACACTGTCCAGAAATTCCGTCTTGAGCAGATGCTTCAGCTGAGGCTTGGTGATAAACTCAACCTTGCTGTTCAGTTCAGCTCCAAAATGGCGCACCCTGTTCTTCGCAAAATCAATATCATCCACAAGTACGAGGTCGCCCTCTTCCGCCCAAAGAGCCGGAATGAAAGCAAGATCACTTCTAAGTTGTCTACCCGCATGAGGCGCGGTGAACTGTTTCAGATTTGCAGCCAAAGCCAAATCATGTTCTGGATTGAAAATATGTAACTTCATGGTGCAAAGATATAAAGAAAAGCGCAAAATAGGGAAGAAAATCCCCATTTTTACTTAGACAAGTGCTAAATAATGAAAAAAAAGTTACTTTTTGCTATCTAGAGTTTGCAAATTAGAAATATTTAATTACCTTTGCATCGTAAAAACAATTAGAAACGATATAAACTCATGGAAGAAGCATTCTTCAGAACACATACATACCTCGTAGAGCATACGGACGCACCAGTAAGACGCACTCTGATGGACGAAATCGACTGGAGCGACCGTTTGATTGGCATAAAGGGAACACGCGGTGTAGGAAAGTCTACATTCCTCCTTCAATATGCCAAGGAGCACTTTGGCCCTACTGACCGAAAGTGTCTGTATGTGAATATGAACAATTTCTATTTTCAAAGCAGAGGAATCGCAGATTTAGCAGGTGACTTTGTTCGCCACGGCGGCAGAACCCTTCTCATCGACCAGGTCTTCAAGCAGTCGGACTGGAGCAAGGAGCTGCGCAAATGCTACGACCTGTATCCAGAGTTAAGAATCGTGTTCACAGGTTCCAGCGTGATGAGACTGAAGGAAGAGAATCCTGAGCTCAATGGAATCGTGAAAAGCTATAATTTGCGAGGCTTCTCTTTCAGAGAGTTTATCAACCTGCAGACTGGCAACAGTTTCCAGCCATATACACTCGATGAAATCTTGCGCAATCACGAGCACATCATCAAGCAGATACTGCCCAAGGTGAGCCCGATGAAATACTTCCAGGACTACTTGCATCATGGATTCTATCCATTCTTCCTGGAGAACCGCAACTTCACAGAGAATCTACTAAAGACAATGAACATGATGACCGAGGTAGACATCCTCCTCATCAAGCAAATCGAACTGAAATATCTCACCAAGATCAAGAGGCTCTTCTATCAGCTAGCTGTAGAAGGTGCCAAGGCTCCCAACGTGAGCCAGCTTGCCGAAGAGATCAACACCAGCAGAGCTACGGTAATGAACTACATCAAGTATCTTGCTGATGCGCGACTCATCAACATGATTTACCCTACCGGGCAGGAGTTCCCAAAGAAACCATCCAAGGTGATGATGCACAACTCCAACCTGATGTACGCCATCTATCCTATCAAGATAGACAAGCAGGAGGTGATGGAAACATTCTTCGTCAACTCGCTCTGGAAAGACCATAAGGTAAGCCAGACCGGCAAGGACCACTACTTCATTGTAGATGGTGAGAAGAAGTTCAGAATCTGCGATGCGCAATCTCCAAACAAGGTGCGCAACAATCCCGACATCATCTACGCCCGATACAATACCGAGGTAGGCAAGGACAACAGGATTCCGTTATGGCTTCTGGGTTTCCTATATTAATATAATTGGTGTTGGAATGGGCAAAAACATTCGAAAAACAAAAACAGAACTGAAAATTGAACTCTCAAACAGATTCAACTATCAAAGTTCAAAGGAATAAAAATACAAAACATTTTTAATATTTTATCTAAAAGTAAAATGGCTAAAGAGAAAAAATTTATCACTTGTGATGGTAACACAGCTGCCGCACATGTAAGCTACATGTTTACTGAGGTTGCTGCTATCTACCCTATTACTCCATCATCACCAATGGCGGAGCATGTAGATGAATGGGCTGCCAAAGGTCGTAAGAACCTTTTCGGTCAGCGAGTTTCTATCCAGGAAATGGAATCAGAGGCTGGAGCTGCCGGTGCAGTTCACGGTTCTCTCCAGGCTGGTGCCTTGACTTCAACTTACACTGCTTCTCAGGGTTTGTTGCTGATGATTCCTAACATGTACAAAATTGCTGGTGAGTTGCTCCCTTGCGTGTTCAACGTATCAGCTCGTACATTGGCTTCTCACTCACTTTGTATCTTCGGTGACCACCAGGACGTAATGGCTTGCCGCCAGACAGGTTTCGCTATGTTCTGCTCAGGTTCTGTTCAGGAGGTTATGGACCTCTCTGCAGTTCCTCACTTGGCTACATTGGAGACAAAGGTTCCTTTCATTAACTTCTTCGACGGTTTCCGTACTTCTCACGAGTACCACAAGATCGAGGAGATGGATATGGAAGACATCCGTCCATTGGTTAAGGAAGAGTTCATCGAGGACTTCCGTAACCGTGCTTTGACTCCTGAGCGTCCTGTTACTCGCGGTACTGCTGAGAACCCAGAGACATTCTTCACTCACCGTGAGGCTTGCAACCCTTACTACGATGCGATTCCTGAGGTAGTAGAGAAGTACTGCCAGGAGATGACTAAGATCACTGGTCGTGAGTATCACCTCTTCAACTACTATGGTGCTGAGGATGCTGAGAACATCATTATCTTGATGGGTTCTGCTACAGAGCCAGCTCGCGAGGCTATCGACTACTTGAATAAGCAGGGCAAGAAGGTTGGTATGGTTGCAGTTCACCTCTTCCGTCCATTCTCTGTTGACTTCTTGAAAAAGACTATCCCAGCTACTGTTAAACGTATCGCTGTTCTCGACCGTACTAAGGAGCCAGGTGCAGAGGGTGAGCCATTGTACCTCGACGTTAAGTCAGCTCTCTACGATGACGAGCGTAAGCCATTGATCGTTGGCGGCCGCTACGGTCTCGGTTCTTCTGATACAACTCCAGCTAAGATTGTTGCTGTATTCAAGAATCTCGAGTTGCCACAGCCTAAGAACCACTTCACTGTAGGTATCGTTGATGACGTTACATTCACTTCTCTCCCAGAAGAGGAAGAAATCCCAATGGGTGGCGACGACTTATTCGAGGCTAAGTTCTACGGTTTGGGTGCAGACGGTACTGTTGGTGCTAACAAGAACTCAGTTCAGATTATCGGTAACAATACTAACAAGTATTGCCAGGCATACTTCTCTTACGACTCTAAGAAGTCTGGTGGTTTCACCTGCTCTCACTTGCGTTTCGGCGACAGCCCTATCCACAGTGCATATCAGGTAAATACTCCTAACTTCGTAGCTTGCCATGTACAGGCTTACCTCCACATGTACGATGTAACTCGTGGTTTGCGTAAGAACGGTTTCTTCCTGTTGAACACTATCTTTGATGGTGAGGAGTTGGTTAACTTCATCCCTAACAAGGTAAAGCGTTACTTCGCTCAGAACAACATCACTGTTTACTATATTAACGCAACTAAGATTGCTCAGGAGATTGGTCTCGGCAACCGTACCAACACCATTCTCCAGTCTGCATTCTTCCGTATTACAGAGGTTATTCCTTTGGATCTCGCTGTAGAGCAGATGAAGGCATTCATCGTTAAGTCTTACTCTAAGAAGGGTCAGGACGTTGTTGACAAGAACTTCGGCGCTGTAGACCGTGGTGGTGAGTACAAGCAGTTGACAGTAGATCCAGCTTGGGCTAACCTCGCTGACGATGAGGCTAAGGAGGATAACGCTCCAGCATTCGTTAAGGAGCTCGTTCGTCCTATCAACGGCCAGGCAGGTGACCTCTTGAAGGTTTCTGACTTCGTTAAGCACAACACAGTTGACGGTACATGGCAGAACGGTACTGCAGCATTCGAGAAGCGTGGTGTTGAGGCATTCGTACCAGTATGGAACGTAGAGAACTGTATCCAGTGTAACAAGTGTTCATTCGTTTGTCCTCACGCAGCTATCCGTCCATTCGTATTGACCGATGAGGAGCTCGCAGGCATCGAGGGTCTCGCGACTCAGGATGTTAAGGCACCTAAGGCTTTGGCTGGAATGCACTTCCGCGTCGAGATTTCAGTACTCGACTGTCTGGGTTGTGGTAACTGTGCTGACGTCTGCCCAGGTAAGAAGGGTGAGAAGGCGTTGACAATGGTTCCATTCAACGTTGACGCAGAGGATATGGTCAAGGAAGCAGCTAACTGGGAGTATCTCGTACACAAGGTAGCTTCTAAGCAGGATCTCGTAGACATCAAGCAGAGCCCTAAGAACTCTCAGTTCGCTCAGCCATTGTTCGAGTTCTCTGGTGCTTGCTCTGGTTGTGGTGAGACTCCATACGTCAAGTTGATTTCTCAGCTCTTCGGCGATCGTCAGATGATTGCTAACGCTACTGGTTGTTCTTCTATCTACTCAGCTTCTATCCCATCTACTCCATATACAAAGAACGCTAAGGGTCAGGGTCCTGCATTCGACAACTCATTGTTCGAGGACTTCTGCGAGTTCGGTCTCGGTATGGTAATGGGTAACAAGAAGATGAAGGAGCGCATCGCTCACTTGCTCGAGGAGGCTAAGGCTCAGGAGCATGTTCCTGCTGAGTTCGTAGCTGCTGCTGACAAGTGGATGGCTAACATGAACGATTCTGAGGGTTCTAAGGAGGCTGCTGCAGAGTTGAAGCCTCTCATCGCTGCCGGCGCTGAGAAGGGTTGCCCTATCTGCAAGGAGCTCAAGACTTTGGATCACTACCTCGTTAAGCGTTCACAGTGGATCATCGGTGGTGACGGTGCTTCTTATGATATCGGTTACGGTGGTCTCGACCACGTATTGGCTTCTGGTGAGGATGTTAACATCTTGGTACTCGATACTGAGGTTTACTCTAACACTGGTGGTCAGTCATCTAAGTCTACTCCACTCGGTGCTATCGCACAGTTCGCTGCTCAGGGTAAGCGTATCCGCAAGAAGGATCTCGGTTTGATGCAGACTACATACGGTTACATCTACGTAGCTCAGGTAGCTATGGGTGCTGACAATGCTCAGACATTGAAGGCTATCCGCGAGGCTGAGGCTTATCCAGGTCCATCACTCATCATCGCTTACGCACCATGTATCAACCACGGTTTGAAGCGTAAGGGCGGTATGGGTCGTTCACAGCACGAGGAAGAGTTGGCTGTTGAGTGCGGTTACTGGCACTTGTGGCGTTACAACCCACTGTTGGCTGATGAGGGTAAGAACCCATTCACACTCGACTCTAAGGCTCCTAACTGGGAGAACTTCCGCGACTTCTTGCTCGGTGAGGTTCGTTACCTCTCTGTACAGAAGGCATTCCCTAAGGAGGCTGATGAGCTCTTCTCTCAGGCAGAGAAGATGGCTAAGCTCCGTTACCAGACTTACGTTCGTAAGAGCCAGGAGGACTGGAGCGAGCAGATCTAATCTAGCGATATTTCAATAGGTTAAATATATAATCTCCGAAGACCTTGGTTGCGTTCTGCAATCAAGGTCTTTTTTGTTTAAAAATGCTCCATATTCATGTAAAAATTGGAAATAAGTGATGAAACATATGGAAAAATCGTGATTTTGAGATTGGGTTCTTTAGGGGCAATTCTAATTGTTTTGTAAAGAAAGCAGAACATTCACATGTGGTATAAGACGGGCTGAAAGCCCAAAAGCTCTTAGCCCAGGGCGTATTGGGTAATTTCAACCGTACAGATCGAACCATTATGGATTTTTAATCCGCTAAAAGAAACGAAGCTAGAAGCGAAATCAGACTGAGCAATGTAAATAATCCTTACCCACCCAAAACAGAAACCCCAAAAGGCAAAAATCAGTGCTTTTTAGTGAAATTTCGAAGAAAAAATGCAAAATAAGAGGGTTAGAAAGGTGTTTTACCCCCTCTACTAAGGGTGAAAAATGCCCCTCCTCGGACATAAAAACAGCCTCTGAGATGATATATTTTTAACAAAAGCAACATAAAACAAGGATAAAAATGCAGAATTGAACAGTATAAAAGCTAACTTAAATGACTTAATATGTAGATAATTATTATACACAGAACGTTAGAGTAGAAATACAACAAAATGCACATAACAAGCTAATAGCCAATACATTCTGAAATACAGACAACCTATATCAGGTAAAATTCACAAGTTCATCTAGCGTGTCATTAAGGGTCAAGGTCATTAAGGGTCATTTTCATTTTCGGGGAGAAAAATCCCCTATAGTATATATATAAATAAATATTTATATATACTATAGCTCAAAATGACACTTTCATTTTTCTAAATGACCCTTAATGACACTGACCCTTAATGACACGCTGGCTTTTTATCCTTACACCTCACCATCAGATTGTTCTGCAATAAAGTTCAGCTAGAAAACCAATAGAAATCAGTATCAATCAATCACTTACACTACTTCTCCGAAAGAAAGTCAGGGTAAAAGCTTGCATTCTGCCCAAAAATGTTGTATCTTTGCACCGGCAATCGAAAGAACAGCCTTTTGTGCCTTGCTCAGGTCTTCTCTTAAGACCAACACGGGTCATAAATGATGGCAAGCGCTGGTCATCAATGAAGCCCCCGAAAACGGCAGGAACGGGGCATTCTGGGGAGTTGCTTAAAGAAACAAAAATTTGAACAAGAAGAAAATAATATGATTACAGTTGATGGATTGACCGTAGAATTTGGCGGCACCACCCTATTCAAAGACATTTCCTTCCAGATCAACGAGAAGGACCGTATAGCCCTGATGGGAAAGAATGGCGCAGGAAAGAGCACATTGCTCAAGATTATCGCCGGTGTGAGAAATGCTACTCGTGGCACCGTTTCCGCTCCCAAGGATTGCGTCATCGCCTATCTGCCTCAGCATCTGATGACCGAAGACGGCAGAACCGTATTCGAGGAAACCTGTCAGGCGTTTGCCCATCTGCACGAAATGCAGGCTGAGATTGACCGCATCAACAACGAGCTCACCACCCGTACCGATTACGACAGCGATGATTACATGCAGCTCATTGAGAAAGTATCCTCTCTCTCAGAGAAATTCTACGCCATCGACATGACTCATTTCGAGGAAGATGTAGAGAAGACGCTGCTCGGTCTCGGTTTCGAGCGCTCTGATTTCAACCGCCCTACAAGCGAGTTTTCGGGAGGATGGAGAATGAGGATTGAACTGGCAAAACTGCTCTTGAAATCGCCAGACGTACTGCTGCTCGATGAGCCAACCAACCATCTCGACATCGAATCCATCGGCTGGCTCGAAGACTTCATCATCAACAGTTCGAAAGCAGTAGTTGTCATCAGCCACGACCGAAAATTCGTTGACGACATTACAACAAGAACCATCGAAGTAACCATGGGCCGCATCTACGACTACAAAGCCACTTACAGCCAATATCTGGAACTGCGCAAGGAACGCCGCGAACAGCAGATGAAGAAATATGAAGAACAGCAGAAGATGATTGCTGAAACCAAGGACTTTATAGAACGCTTCAAAGGCACTTATTCTAAAACCTTCCAGGTGCAGAGCCGCGTGAAGATGCTAGAGAAACTGGAACTTATCGAAGTGGATGAAGAAGATACAAGCCGCCTCCGACTCAAGTTCCCGCCGAGCCCACGAAGCGGTGCTTATCCGGTTCAGATGAGCGATGTGGCGATGTCGTTTGATGGCAAGAAGATTTTCAGCGGCGTGAATCTTACCGTAGAAAGAGGCGACAAGATTGCCTTCGTGGGAAGAAACGGAGAGGGTAAGTCAACGCTTGTGAAATGTATCATGGGTCAGCTTCAGAACGAAGGAAAGTTGGAATTGGGACATAATGTGCAGATAGGTTATTTCGCCCAGAACCAGGCTTCTCTGCTCGATGGAGAACTTACCGTATTCCAGACCATTGATGATGTTGCCAAAGGTGAAATTCGCAACAAGATACGCGATTTGCTCGGAGCATTCATGTTTGGCGGAGAGGATTCTACCAAGAAGGTGAAAGTATTGTCGGGAGGTGAGCGCACTCGCCTTGCCATTCTCAAGCTGCTGCTGGAGCCGGTGAATCTGCTGATTCTCGATGAGCCTACCAACCACCTCGACCTGAAGACCAAGGATGTGCTGAAACAGGCCTTGCTCGATTTCGACGGAACGCTCATCGTGGTTAGTCACGACCGTGATTTCCTCGATGGTCTTGTCAGCAAGGTTTATGAGTTCGGTCATGGTCGCGTCCGCGAACATCTCTGCGGCATTTACGAATTCCTGGAATCGAAGAAGATGGAAAATCTTCAGGAACTGGAGAAGAAGCAATAACCCCTATTCTATTGTTTTCTTATCAAAAAATATTTCAAGCATAAAACAAAAAGTCCTGATGTTTCAAACAAACGAAACATCAGGACTTTATTTTTTTCTATCTATTCGGAAAAACTTCCTTCCGGAATTACCAAAGCTCCAGGCGCTGGTTCTTAGGAATGAACAGCTTGTCGCCCTGCTTTACACCAAATGCCTCATACCATGCATCGATGTGAGGAAGCGCACCATCAACACGCCACTTGCCGAGAGAATGAGGATCATTCTTTACGCGGTTGCGGATTTCCTTATCAGTAATGTTCTGTCCCCAAACACCTGCATAGGCGAGGAAGAAACGCTGGTCAGGAGTGAAACCATCCTTGTTCTTCAATGGCTTCTTAGCAGTAGCATTCTTGAAGGCATTGTATGAAACCATCAAACCACCATGGTCGGCAAGGTTCTCGCCGAGGGTGAAACGGCCGTTGGCATTCAGATCAGGCAACACCTTGATGTTACTGAAGAAATCAGCATACATATCAGCACGCTTGTTGAAACCTTCTGCATCTTCAGCTGTCCACCAGTCCTTCAGATTACCGCTAGCATCATACTGACGACCCTGATCATCGAATCCGTGAGTCATCTCATGACCGATTACTACGCCGATAGCACCATAGTTGAATGCAGCATCAGCCTTAGGATCGAAGAAAGGATACTGGAGAATACCAGCTGGGAAGCAGATCTCATTGGTAGTAGGATTGTAGTAAGCGTTCACGGTCTGAGGAGTCATGAACCACTCATCCCTATCTACTGGCTTTCCTGCCTTCTCTGCAATCTCCTTATCGTTGGCAAACTTGCGGCAAGCCATTACGTTCTCATAATAGCTCTTAGATGGGTCGATGCTGAGCTTGCTGAAATCAGTCCACTTGTTAGGATAACCAATCTTTACATAGAACTTGTCGAGTTTGTTGTGGGCAGCTTTCTTTGTAGCATCGCTCATCCAGGTCTGAGCATCGATACGCTGACCGAGGCTGATCTGAAGATTCTTCACGAGTGTCTCCATCATCTTCTTAGAGCTTTCTGGGAAATAGCGCTTACAGTAGATGCTACCGAGCGCCTCGCCCAACTGAGCCTCAACCTGAACAGTAGCGCGCTTCCAAAGAGGATAATCCTCCTTACGGCCACTCATAATCTTACCGAAGAATTCGAAACGGGCTTCGCGAATCTCATCGCTGAGGTAAGAAGCAGAACTACAGATGATGTCCCACTCCATCAAAGCCTTCAATGTGCCTGCACATTCTGCAGCTGCCACCTTGTCATAACCGGCAAAGAAAGCAGGCTGACCTACGATCATCTCCTTGAGATATTCGCTCTTGATTCCCTCGGCGTTGGCAAGTGCCTCGAGAGGAATGTTAGGATAATTCTCCTTGAATTCTGCCAAGGTCATCTTGTTGTAGTTTGCCTGAGGATCACGAAGTTCGGTACGGCTCTTAGAGAAAGTAGCGAGCGTTGTTTCGTGAAGGAATACGGCAGAAGCCTTCTTGGCAGCTTCATCAGCAGAGAAACCATAGAGCTGGAACATCTTGCTGAGGTAAGACTTATAAGCCTCACGGATAGCTACGGTTGCAGCATCGTTGTTGAGGTAATAATCCTTGGCACCGAGAGTAAGACCGCCCTGCATCAGGTTGTAGATGTTCATGGTTACGTTCTTCTCATCGGCAGCGAAACCTGCGCCATAGCTCAAGCCGAGCCCCATCCATGCATACTTAACCTGAAGCTTCTGAAGCTCGTCCTTGGTCTTGGCAGCTTCTATCTCATCCATCAGAGGCTTTACTGGAGCGATTCCAGCCTTGTTGCGGCTGTCAACATCCATAGAGAGTTTGTAGAAATCAGACAATTTCTGCTCAATGGTTCCAGCCTTGTAAGTCTTCTTCTGGAGTTCAGAAAGAATGGTGTTGATGCGCTTGTTATTGTTCTCAGCCAGCTGGTCAAAACTGCCATAACGGCTGTAAGCGGCAGGAAGAGGATTGCTCTTCTGCCATCCACCTGTAGCAAACTGATAGAAACTGTCTGCTGGCTTCACTGTCTGGTCGAGATTGCTCATGACAAGACCCGATTTATTCTGAGCATCAGCGCCTAATGGCAAAGCTGCAATCAGCATCATCGGTAAGATCATTTTCATTTTCATTTTCTTCTCTTTATTTTATATTAATGTTACTATTATTTCGAAACTTCTTCCAGTTCTTCCGAAAGGAGCATCCAGCGCTCGTTCTCCTCATCGAGGCTCTTCATGAGTTCGGTGTATTCGGTCACGAGTTCCATGTTGGTTGCATTTTCCGGTTTCATCAGAAGTTCATCAATCTCCTTCTTTCTCGCTTCCAGCTTCTCTATCTTCGCCTCGCATTCCTTCACGGCTTTCTCAGCCTTACGGATCTTCTTCTGCTGTTCCTTATGTTCAGCGTAGCTCTGCTTGCCGGATGTGGCAGAGGCAAGACTGTCGGCTGTAGAACCTGATGCGACAGAAGAACCGGAAGTATTGGCAGAAGGCGAACCGGCAGAAGCCATACTCTGGTTGGCAAGAGCCTGATTAATATTCTCGGCATTATGGGCACGGAGATAATCGTAAATACCACCGAGATGCTCACGAACCTTGCCGCCGCCAAACTCATAGACCTTATCTACTAGACCATCGAGGAATTCACGGTCATGGCTCACGATGATGGCTGTTCCATCGAAAGCCTTGATGGCTTCTTTCAGCACATCCTTCGACTGCATGTCGAGGTGATTGGTAGGCTCATCGAGAATGAGGAGATTCACCGGTTCGAGCAGGAGCTTGATCATAGCCAGACGGCTGCGTTCGCCTCCACTCAAAACCTTGACAAACTTCTCTGAAGTCTCGCCGCCAAACATGAAGGCGCCCAGGAGATCGTTCACCTTCAGACGCATTTCGCCTGTTGCCACATTGTCGATTGTCTGGAAGATAGTTAGATTCTCATCCAAGAGCTGCGCCTGATTCTGGGCGAAATAACCAATCTGCACATTATGACCAATCTTGAGAGTTCCGGTGAAAGGAATCTCACCCATGATACATTTTACCAGGGTAGATTTACCCTCGCCGTTCTTACCCACGAAAGCCACCTTCTCACCACGCTTGATGGTAAAGGTAACATGGTCGAAGACGGTGTGGACGCCGTAATCCTTGCGCACCTCATCGCAGATGATAGGATAATCGCCACTTCTGAGACAAGGAGGGAATTTGAGGTGCATCTGCTTGTTGTCAACCTCATCTACCTCGATAGGCACGATTTTCTCGAGCTGCTTGATTCTGCTCTGCACCTGAACCGCCTTGGTAGGCTTGTAGCGGAACCGCTCGATGAAATCCTTGATGTCGGCAATTTCCTTCTGCTGGTTTTCGTAAGCACGGAGCTGCTGCTCGCGGCGTTCAGCACGCAACACCACATACTCATCGTATTTCACCTTATAGTCTTCTACCCTTCCGCAAGTAATTTCGAGGGTACGGTTAGTTACATTGTTGATGAAAGCACGGTCGTGGCTCACCAGAACCACAGCCTTGGCACTCTGCGCCAGGAACTGCTCCAACCACTGGATACTTTCAATATCAAGGTGGTTGGTAGGCTCATCGAGGAGCAGGACATCAGGCTTCTGCAACAGAATCTTGGCAAGTTCGATACGCATTCGCCAACCGCCGGAAAACTCCTTGGTAGGGCGCTCGAAATCATCGCGCGTAAAGCCAAGACCGCTCAAGGTACGCTCTATCTCAGCCTCATAGTTTTCGCCACCCATCATCATGTAGCGTTCATGTTCCAGGGTAAACTTCTCTACGAGCTGAGCATAGCTTTCGCTCTCATAGTCGGTGCGGTCGGCCATTTCCTGCTGCATCTTGTCAAGACGCGCCTTCATCTCGGTATTATGGGCGAAAGCCTTGCGGGTTTCCTCTTTCACGGTCGTATCGTCCTGCAGTTTCATCACCTGTGGCAGATAGCCGATAGTGGTTTCGTTAGGAATAGCCACAACGCCGTCAGTAGGTTTCTGCAAACCGCAGAGAATCTTGAGCATCGTAGATTTTCCCGCACCATTCTTACCCACCAGGGCAATGCGGTCGCGGTCGTTGATGACGAAACTTACATCATGAAAGAGAGGCTTAACGCCAAACTCTACTTTCAGTCCTTCTACTGAAATCATCTATTTTTAATTTATAATTTACAATTAATAATTTATAGTTTTCCTAACTCCTTTTACGGAATGAGCAGGGATGAATCACCATAGCTCAGGAAACGGAAATCATGCGAAAGAGCATAATCGTAAACCTTCTTCCAGTCGCCCTTGAGGAAAGCACTCACCAGGAGCAGGAGCGTACTCTGAGGCTGATGGAAATTGGTGACCAGCATCTTCACAATCTTATACTGATAGCCAGGAGCAATGATAATCTGCGTGCTGGAATGGAGTGCCTCCAAGCCGTTGCGGTCCAGATAATCGATGATTGCCTGGATAGCCTGCATCGGAGTGATTCCATCTACCAGATTGCCATCTTCAGAAAGCTCGTAAGGATCCCACTGTTTTACGTGCAGATCTTCTTCATTTGCCTCAGGATGCTTCAGCAGATGAACGCCCATGTAATAGAGACTCTCGATGGTACGGACGCTGGTGGTTCCTACGGCAATGACCCGGCACTCGTGCTTGATGAGTTTTTCCAGGCTGCGGCGATGAACAACAATGTATTCCGTATGCATCTGATGGCCTTCGATTTCAAGGCTCTTCACCGGTTTGAATGTGCCGGCTCCTACATGCAGGGTTACTTCTTCGCGGTCGATTCCATGCGCATCAAGATCCTTGAGAACCGCATCGGTAAAATGAAGTCCGGCAGTTGGAGCAGCCACACTTCCCTTGATTTTAGAATAAACCGTCTGATAGGTGGTCTTGTCGCTCTCCTCTGTCTTGCGGTTGAGATATGGAGGAATAGGCAACTCGCCTACTGCTTCGAGAATCTCAGCGAAAGACACCTTGTCGTTGTCCCAATCAAAATCAACCCAATAGTTGGTTCCTCCGCCTTTGGCAACCATTTCCTGCGCTTCAGAACCGAGAGCATCTCCGCGTCGCATAGTGGCGCTGAGCGTAAGCTTGTGGCCCTTGATTTCGAAATCACGCTTCAGGCTTCCCTCTTTCCATTTCTTCAGATTACCGATCATGCATAGCCATGAACAATGTCCGGCGGTCTGGAACATGAGTTCATAATCAGTAGGTTCTGCAGGCTCCATCAAGAAAACCTCAATAAGCGCACCTGTTTCCTTGCGGAAATGCAGACGCGCTTGTATCACCTTGGTATTGTTGAATATCATCAAGGCTCCTTGAGGGAGATATGTGGGAAGATGATGGAAAACATCATCGCTTACCTCGCTGTGCTTATAAACCAGCAGTTTGCTGTGGTCGCGCTGCGCGATAGGGAATTTTGCGATGCGCTCATCCGGTAAATCATAGTTATAATCACTAATCTTAATGTGTTTTGTATCCATTATTTATTTTTACTTTGAACTTTCTATTTTAAACTTTTATGCTTGTACTAAAGATTTGCCATCTGGCAGGTGGCATAAAGCACAACCATGATAAGGGTAAATATCACTACGGTCATGATTTTATCTACATCATCATAGTCGTAACCCGTACTCGTATACTGGTTGGAAATATACTTAATTTTTGGGGAGATGCGGTAATACATCCTGATGTAGATAAGATAAACGACAACTCCCACCACAGCTCCGATAGCCAGACCGCAAAGAATGTCGACCGGATAATGAACACCCAGATAAAGACGGGTCCAGCAGTTTACGAGCGACCATAATAACAGGGTCCACGTAACCAGTTTGCTGCGGATAAGCAACGAGAAGAAGATGGCTATAGAAAGCGTATTAGCCGCATGAGCCGAACAGAAGCTGAAACTCTTGAGGCGCATATTGTCAACCACCTGGACCGTATACTTGAACATCGGGTCGCTGGAAGGTCTGCATCTTTCAGCCAGCGGTTTGATGATTCCATCCACCAGTCCATCAGCCAGAAAGATACAGAGCACCGCTCCTCCAACCACGAGCGCAATCTGCCCCATCATCTCGTTGTTTCTTATCACAACAACGAAGAGGACGACATAAAGCGGAATCCATGTCCAGCCCGATGTAAGCGCCATCGCCATCTGATCGAGCCAGACATTCTCGCTGCCGTTAAACACATGCAACAGCTGCATGTCAAAATCTTGTATCCTACTAAAATCCATTCTCTTTATTTTAATCAGATTTTATCTTAATCAGATTTCCTCAATTGCCTTGGTTTCAATCCAGCCTTCTCTGCCGTCTCCAACCTTGATTCCACGCCAGCCTTTCATCGCCTTATCGGTAATATCAACGCGGGTTCCTTCATGCAGCAGGAAGAGGTCAGCACTCGTCTTGGCTGGAGTCTTCTTCACATTGACCGAAGGAGCGATGATGATGGCTCCCGTACGGTTAATGAGCATCTGCCGCTGCTGGTAAGCAAAGAGATTGCTCAGCAGGAAGACTGCCACGAAGAAGATTCCACCGAAGAAACCAATCTTGCGCAACACGATATGCGGACCGAAGAGATAAACCAAGACCAGAACCAGTGCCATGATGATGGCAATGATGCCTGTCTTAGCCCAACAGTCAACACTCGTAAAGTTAACCAGCGCCTTCCACCAGGTTACGAAGAACATCTCGCTTTCCGGAGTAATCTTATCGATGGTTTTGCTACGTGCAAACTGAAGGTTGAAGCTGATGTCTTCATCGCCTGGCGAGAGCAGATGGGCACGCTCATAATTGAGCACAGCCTTGGTAATATTGTCTGTACGGTAATAAGCATTGCCCAAGTTATAGTAAACTTCGGCAGAAACACCATAATTGTTCAATATTTCCTCATAGTCGCGTATGGCCTGCTGATAGTTACCTTTCTGATATTCCGTATCAGCATTGTTCTTGGTTACAGCGCCTGCAGAAACAGAGCAACCCAACATCACCATAATCATCATGACGAACGAATATCCGGTTGCACTCTTCTTGCGCTGCTTACGCGTTGCATTGATAGCATTTTCTATATCCATAATAGCAGTCATTGCTGATTCGAATGTACGGTTCATATTGCCGGCAGGGTCGCCCGGCGCATAGCGTTCAAACTCACATTCATCGAGCGCAGTTGTAAACTTCTCGATAGTTCTCTCCTCTACACAATGTTTTTCGAGCATAGCCTGGATGTTTTCACGTGAGAGCTTTTCGGCAGGCATGTTGAGCTTGTAGCTTACATAGCCCCACAAAGCACGGAGTACTTCATCGTAGAATTCTTCCTGCTTGCCACCGAGCATCAGCAGATGAGCCTTCTTCAGGCGCTTGGTTGCTATCTTGTTTGCCTTGTTGGAACGGACCTTTACAAGGTCGGCATTCTCGAGAGCACGGCGGCGGAAGACTATGAGCAGGGCAAAGAAGGCTGCCAATGGAACCAGCAGACTGGTCCAGTAGCCGAAGCTTCCGTAAAACATATCGTCAATATCATGGAGCTTAGACTTGCCCAGTTTCAGCGCATGAATGTCCTTATCCTTGTTGCTGAAATCTGATGTTTCATTATCTGAAGTTCCATCGCCCTTCTCTACGTTCAGCGTAAACGGCTGGGTCTTGATCGTCTTGTACTTGTTAGCCGAAGTATCATAATAGGTGAATTCTACCGCAGGAATGGTATAATTTCCCTGATTACGAGGCACAGCCAGGAAGTCATAAATCATATTGCCTTCTACGCCATTGGCTGTAAGGCGGGTCTTGTCTGTCACCTTCGCATCGTACTTGTCAAAATCCTTAGGGAAGGTAATGACAGGCTGCTTGAGCAGCTTCAGGTTTCCGATTCCTCCTACCACTACACGGATGGTGATAGGTTCGCCAGCCTTTACTTCCTTCTTGTCGATGGAAGCAGTAATATTGAATTTACCTACACCGCCCGAGAAGTTGGCAGGGCGCTGAGGCAACGGATCAACCTGAATTTTCACACTAGGAGCTATAATATCTTTCTTTACTTCAACATAGCCGGAGCCACCATTGAAGAAAGCTTCCATCGGGTCAACATTTCTGTTCTGCTGAACTACGATTCCCTTGAAGGTAATGGCTGGAATAGTGAGGTTTCCCGTCATCTGCGGATACATAACATACTGGCTCCATGTAACGCATCGGTAAGGTCGGCCGTTTACGGTTTCAGTATGGAAAGCCTTCTGCTGAGGCAGCGGAACTTCCTGGTTGTGGAATCCCTTCAGGTCAGGCATCTTGCCTTCCAACTGGGTAAGGTCTACCTGCGTATAAACCTTATAAGTAAGGAGCACCGGTTCCTGTTCGTGAACACGTCGCTTGTTGGCTGTAACCTTGATGAAGAGGTCGCGGCCTGATATTCTTGATCCGGCAGTTCGCATACGTGGTTCATTATAATCATTCTGTCCGTGCATGGAAGGTGCACCGTTGTTGCGTGCAGCATGGCCAGAAACCGTAATCTTAACCGGATGGGAAGAGAGTTTTTTACCATTTACGATGGCATGAGAGGCACCAATGCCAAAGGTTCCGTTCTTAGCTGCGTAGAGCGTATAGGTAATGGTTACCGACGATGAAGAGGAAGTATGGCCATTGATCATCTGATAACTGGACTGCGATGAGGTGTAAGGACCTGCGATTACCTCAAGTCCTTCTTCTACTCCGCCCAGACGGAATTCCTCTACATCACGTGTATTGATGGTATAGGCCACACGGAAGTTTTCGCCCGCCGCCACGTGTGTTGGTGCCGACACACTGATACGCTGGGCTTTCAGCTGCAAACTGAAGCCCAGAAGCATTGCCCATATAATAATAAACCAACCTATATGTTTCATGTTCAAATTTATTATGCTCGTTGTATTATTTTACTTTTTACCAGTTTTTCTCATATTGCATTCTGCGAGGCTGACTCATCGCTTTCTGCATCTTGCGCTTCGTATCCTTCTCCTGCTGGATGGCAGCGTTCAAGAGTTGTTCAGCATTATCTTTGCTCATCTTGTCCTGATTGTTCTGATTCTGCTGATTGTTCTTATTCTGGTTGTTCTTGTTTTTGTCGTTCTTGTTCTTGCCTTTATTCTGATCGTTGTTCTGATTGTCTTTGTTCTTGTCCTTGTTTTTATCCTTTTTGTTCTTATTCTTATCGTTTTGCTTGTTCTGCTTCTGGTTTTTGAGCAGTTTCTTGCAGAGGGCAAGATTATATCGGGTTGCATTGTCCTGCGGATTGCAGCGCAGGGCGTTCTCATAACATCCTATGGCCTGCGCATATTGCTGATGCTGCTGCATGACCACACCCATATTGTGGTAACTTCTGGCGCGTCGCATCTTGTTCGTTTCCAGTTTCGAAGCATTCTCAAACTGTATCATTGCCATCGAATCCTTCTGCTGCATCATCAGGGCGCAACCCAGATTATAGACAGCCTGCGCATTCTTCTGGTTCTTGGAGATAGCCTTGCGATATTGCGTTTCGGCTGCAGCCCACTTCTGTTTATGATAGGCGCGGTTTCCCTGGCGGATGAAGTTGCAATCGTTCTGCGCTCCCACCTTTGCCAAGCCCAGCACCATCAGGGCAAAAACCAATATATATCTTAAATATCTCATTCTTATTATATAATAATGTATAAACGTTTATCAGAAAGGCTTCTTGATGTCTTTCTTAAAAAACTTGATGTTTCTGAGCAGAGGATTCTTTACCTCAAGCAGACAGATTTCGATGATAAGCAACAGGATGACGAGAATACCTACAGCCTGGAACTGTTCATCATAAGCGCTGTAAACCACACTCGTCACATCGCCTTTCTGCAATTTGGCAATATCATCATTCAATGCTCTTTCCGCATCGCTGGTATTATCTACATGAATGTACTGACCCTTGCCTGCCTGGGCAAGTTCCTTGCACATCTGCTCATTCAGAGCGGTCATTACGGTGTTGCCCGCATTGTCCTTCAGATAAGAGCCGTCTCCCATAGGGATTGGCGCTCCCTTGGTGTTTCCTATGCCCAGGATAAAGACATTGATTCCTTTCTTGTTGGCAGCAGCCGCTGCCTCCTGTGCGCCAGGCTCATGGTTCTCGCCATCAGTAATTACGATAATGGCTCTGCCCACATTCTCCTGCTGAGTGAAACTCTTTGAAGCCAAATCGATGGCTGCTCCGATATTGGTTCCCTGTGTCTGGATAAGACCAGGGGTTATGTTCTGGAGAAACATCTTTGCCGAAACATAATCGGTGGTGATTGGCAACTGCACGAAAGCATCGCCGGCAAAGACGATGAGTCCAATCTTGTCGTTGTTAAAGTTGTCGACCAGATTTTCGACAAGCATCTTACTCTTGTCCAAACGGGATGGAACTACGTCCTGACAGAGCATGGAATTTGAAATATCGAGGCAGATGATGGTTTCAATACCATGTCGCTTATCGTGAGAAATCTTGCTGCCCATCTGCGGGCGAGCTACCATCACGATAAGAAGCGCCAAGGCTGCGAGCATCAGCACAAACTTCACTGTAGGGCGATATTTAGAGATGTTGGGCATGAGCTGTTTCAGAAGCTCCGGATCGCCGAGTTTCTTCAGTTTAGCCTTTCTTCTTCTCCATCCTATCAGCCTGATCAGAATCAGTACTGGTATAATCCACAACAGCCAGAGAAATATAGGATCTTCAAATCTTAACATTTTCTATTCTAATTATATCTTCTATTCGATTATCCGATAATCAGTAAAATATCTCCGATAACTGGTAAAATATCTCCGAAAGATAGCGGAATATCTCCGATAATCAGCAAAATATTTCAGTTTCCGGATTACGGAATTCTTCTGAACCAGGTGATGCGGAGCAGGATTTCTACCAGCAATACCAGGAGAGCTGCCAAGGCGAATGGCTGATAAGCTTCATAGCGCTTAGCGAAATGCTTGACATTAAACTTGGTTTTCTCCAGTTTATCAATGTCCTTGTAAATCTTCTTCAGCTCGTTATTGTTCGTAGCGCGATAGAAATTACCATCGGTTGTCTGCGCAATGTCGCTCAGCGTCTTCGTATCTATCTCTACCGGAATATTGACGTACTGTACTCCTCCTGCCACAGGCATTGGATAAGGAGCCACCTTGTTGGTTCCTACACCGATGGTGTAAACACGTATTCCGTAGCTTTTGGCAATCTCTGCTGCGGTCATTGGCGAGATTTCACCCATGTTGTTACTGCCGTCGGTAAGAAGAATCACAACCTTCGATTTTGACTTAGAATCCTTCAGGCGGCTCACGGCATTGGCCAATCCCATTCCCACTGCAGTACCATCGTCAATCAGTCCCCGGGCGGCAATATCCGTACGGGTTGCCTGCAAGAGGCGCAACAGACTGGCATGATCGGTTGTCATCGGGCACTGGGTGAAAGCTTCACCGGCAAAGATAGTCAGACCGATGTTGTCGTTCGGTCTTCCTGAGATGAATTCTGTAGCCACATCCTTAGCCGCTTCCATACGGTTCGGTCTCAAATCTTCGGCAAGCATAGAGGTGGAAACGTCCATCGCCAACATAATGTCAATGCCTTCTACCGTCTTGTTGTCCCAAGCCGTATGCGTCTGCGGACGAGCCATCGCACAGACGATGAGCACGAAGCAGATGCATCTCAGCACCATTGGCAGATGGATGAGACGCACACGCAGGCTCTTCGGAGCATATTGATACTTTTTCGTGTCGCTCATGCGCATGGTTGGCGCATTCTTCTTCCTGTAGAGGAAATACCATAATATATAAGGTATCAGCAACAGGAGCAACAGAAAATAGCCTTTACTTGCAAATTCCATTTCTTTATTTTTCTATTTATAGCCAGGCAAAGAGTTTCGGAATAAACCGCTTTGCCCGGCGAAACGTTTCATAAGTACACCCTGCCTTACATCAGCAGCATGGCTGACTGATAAATGATGTAACCCAACAGAGCCAGACCTACGATGGCTCCTATCCAGAGGAGCGACTTGATGAGGCGGCGCTGAGATTGCGTCTTCTGCTCTTCGTTGGTCAGCTGCGGAACCACCTTTTCTTCTGTAGGTTTCTCATCTGTCTTGGTCTGGTCGATGAAGTTGATGGCATTCACCAGGTTTGCGTCGTTCTCATTCACCAGAGTTTCATATTTGGCAAACTTCACGAGATCGGCAGTCTGGAAGAGTTCCTTCAGTTCATCTATCATCTTCTGGTCGCCTGCTTCGCGCAAACGTTCGATGATTTCGGCACTGGTCATCTCCATGGCATTGAATCCGAAACGGCTCACGATATATTCTCTCAGCGTATTGGTAAGCTGGGTGTAGTAAGCCTTCTGTGTTTCCTGATTCTCAACGTGCTGCTGCTTGATGACGTTGATTTGATTCAGCGCCTTTTCATGAGCCGGAACACGTTTTACGATGCGGATATGGGTGATAATCGGCTTGTTGTTCTTCAGTCTGTTGCGCAAATAAAGCCATGCACCACAGAGGATTAACAGCAATAAGCTCAACCAAAAGAGCGAGCTCCATTCGCTCCAGGAGAAAGGATTATCCTGAACATCCTTAGGCGGATAGAACTGGTTGGGATGAACCGTATCTACAGGCACGGTGAGCACCTTCAGCGCAAGCTGGTTGCCATGACAGTTCTTGCCGTTTACCTTCACATTGAGCGCAGGAATCACGTACACCTTTTCATCAAATGAAGTCAGCGTATAGTCGCGGCTCACCACCATGCGGTCGTCGCCTATGTGCGAAGTGTCGCCCTTACTCTGCTCTACCACTTCCACTCCCGGCGTAATTTGCTGCTGCGGCTTGAAAGATGGCAGTTGCACCTTATCGCCCTGCTTTACCGAAGCTTTCAGATGTAGCACGGTCTGCTGTCCTATCAGTATCTGGAGCGAGTCGATGCGTTGCTCTACCTGCTGGGCTTGAGCTAAGCCTGAGCATCCCAGGAGAGCGAGCGACAATATGATATTCTTTACTTTAAACATAGTTTCTTTACTTTGAGCTTTCGGTTTATCAGCCCCTCTGCTTGAAAAGCATCAGGAGCGCCTTCGAGAAGTCCTCGTTAGTGGCAATCGAAGTCCAGTCGACCTTGCTTTTGGCAAAGTCGGTTTTCAGATTCTCCTGCTGCATCAGCCATTGCTGGGTATGAGCCATTCGCAGTTTCTTCGAACTTGTATCAATATACATTTCGTGTCCGGTTTCTGCATCCATCACCTTGAGCAGTCCTACATCAGGCAGCACCTTGGCACGTGGGTCGTAAACCTGGATGGCTACTACATCATGTTTCTGGTTGGCAATCTGCAGCTGATGCTGGAAATCCTTATGATCGTAGAAGTCGCTGATTACGAAAGCTGTGCAGTGGCGTTTCATCACGCGGGTGAAATATTCTAGGGCGCAGCCGATGTCGGTACGCTGGCTTTGCGGCTGGAAGTTGAGCATTTCCCTGATGATATAGAGAATATGCTTTCTTCCTTTCTTAGGCGGAATGTACTTCTCGATACGGTCAGAGAAGAAGATGACACCTATCTTGTCATTGTTCTGAATGGCACTGAAGGCGAGTGTGGCAGCAATCTCAGTAGCCAGATCGCGCTTCATCTGCTTCATCGTACCGAAATCGAGCGACCCGCTGACGTCTACGAGCAGCATCACGGTAAGTTCCCTTTCCTCTTCAAACACCTTGACGTAAGGCTTATGAAAGCGGGCGGTCACGTTCCAGTCGATGTCTCTCACATCATCGCCATACTGATATTCGCGCACCTCGGCAAAGGCCATTCCCCTACCCTTGAAGGCAGAATGATACTGACCAGCGAAGATGTTCTGACTCAGTCCGCGAGTCTTGATTTCTATCTTCCGAACCTTTTTTAAGATATCTTGTGTATCCAAAATCCTAAACTATTAACTATAAACTATTAACTGTTAACTATAAACTGTTAACTATAAACTGTTAACGATCAAGGCACTTCCACCTTATTAATGATGCGGCTTACGATTTCCTCGCTTGTCACATTGCTTGCCTCAGCCTCGTAAGAAAGGCCTATACGATGGCGCATTACGTCATGAGCCACAGCTCTTACATCTTCAGGAATCACATAGCCGCGATGCTTGATAAACGCATAGGCTCTGGCTGCCTTGGCAAGAGAGATGCTGGCACGAGGACTGCCGCCGAAGGTAATCATGTCTTTCAGTTCGCCCAGTCCGTAGCGCTCAGGATAACGTGAAGCGAAGACGATATCGGCAATATACTGTTCAATCTTCTCATCGAGATAAACCTCGTTTACAATCTTGCGAGCCTTCAGAATCTCCTCAGCTGATGTTACAGGAGTAACCTCAGGAAGTCCGCCCTGGATATTCTCGCGGATGATGAGCTTCTCCTCTTCCAGTGTAGGATAATCGATGATTACCTTCAGCAGGAAACGGTCTACCTGTGCTTCAGGCAACTGATAGGTTCCTTCCTGTTCGATAGGGTTCTGTGTAGCCATTACCAGGAACGGACTAGGCAGTTTGAAGGTTTCATCACCAATGGTAACCTGGTGTTCCTGCATTGCCTCGAGCAGCGCACTCTGCACCTTGGCTGGGGCACGGTTAATCTCATCTGCCAAAACGAAATTGGCGAAGACTGGACCGCGCTTTACATGGAAAGCCTCATCTTTCTGTGAATAAATCTGAGTTCCCACCACATCGGCAGGCAACAGATCAGGAGTAAACTGAATGCGGCTATAGTCGGAGCTGATAAGCTGTGACAATGTCTTGATTGCAAGTGTCTTCGCCAGTCCAGGCACACCCTCAAGCAGGATATGACCATCAGAGAGAAGACCGATAAGAAGGCAATCTACTAGGTGTTTCTGACCTACGATAACCTTATTCATGCCCATTACCAGATTAGTAACAAACTGACTTTGTTGTTCTATCCGGATATTCAATTCGCGGATATCAATAGCTTCTGCCATAATTCTATATTTTTACGTTTAATTTCTTAATTCAAACAATATATTTCCAAAACTGAACGCAAAAGTACTCAAATTAAGCCACAAAAGCGAAAAAAGCTATCTAAATAATATTAAAAATGTTTCATAAAAGCTATTTTTAGGTTCTTTTAAAGAATAGCTTTTATGAAACAAACGAGATTTCAAATATTTTATCTGTTTTTATGCTTCATGTACCATGGATGAACCAAGAAATTGTACACCAGTAACGATACGATTGTTGCAAGAAGTGCATAGTGCAACATCCCTGATTCAACCATATTATATGCAGGATGATCTACGTCAAAATGCGCTCTCGCCGGAATATTATGAAACAGGAATCCGAGACCGAGTCCCAAGCTCAATCCCAATTCCCAAGCCAGGAAGAACGAATTCACGCTCGTGCCGCGCTGGCAATGTTTGGCAAGCTTGATATAGAAGAGCAGAAAACGGCTTCCGATAATTCCCAAGCTGAAACCCAACAAGGCTGGAACCAAGATTTCTACGGCAAACTCCTGACTTGCGAACGAAATCAGCTGAGCTGCTCCCAGCAGTACCAGGCCTACTATTATCTGGCTTTTCAGATCTGCATCAGCAAAGACAAACTTTTCTGCCAGGAACGCCAAGACCATTCCTCCGAAAATCATCAGAAAAATGCCAGAGGAATGAGGCAAAGAAAAGTATAATCCCGCAGAAAAAGTAATCAGGATGATATTGACAAAAAGCGGAGTTCCCTGTGGCAGATAGAAGCGGTCGAGGCTGAAAGTCTTAATTCCTTCGGCAGGTGCCTTAAAAGGAAACTTGGCACGAGAAACCAACACGAAGGCTCCCAAAGCCAGCAACGAAGCCGTAGGGAAAACATAGCCCATGCCGAAATAGTTGTAAACAAAACATGCCACCAAGGGTCCTACGGCTATTGAAAAGCGGGCAAACCAGGAGGTAATATAATTAGCCTCGGTGCGCTGGAACGACTCGCAGGAATCAATAACCAGCGTACTGGCAAGCGACATCTGAGCCAGCCCCAGAAATGCTCCTAACAGGAAACGGACCGCCAGGAGAATCTCAAAAGAAAACCTGATGTTCCAGAACGTATCCAGATAGTAAAGAACCGAAAGGCAAACAACTACACCTAAAATGGAAAGTTGGCAGACCATATTCCTGCGGTAGCGCTGCACCAGATAAGAGCAGAAGCCGCCAAACAGGAAAAGTCCAAAGCCGTATGCAAGAAGCACACACCCTATCTGCCACATCTGATACTTCTCCTGAAGCAGGATATAAGGAATGGCAAAAATGAGCATGTACACACTCGACATCAGCAAGAGGTTGGCAAAGCATAATCGCCAGAAGTCCTTGTGCCACAGCTTGATATGTACTGGTGTGTTTTGTGTATCCATTATTCTAAACTCTTTTATGAATCTATCGTATTTATACTCTCTTACACTTCACTAAAAAGAGAGTTAATGTTAGTAACTCTCTTCAGCGCTAGGATAATCTACGGTCTTCACCGCATCAATATAAGCCTTCACACCCTTGGTCATTTCCTCGCCTACCTGAGCAAAGTGGCGCAGGAACTTAGGCTTGAAACCCTGTGTCATTCCGAGTGCATCAGCATAAACCAGGACCTGTCCGTCGCAGCCGTTACCAGCACCTATTCCAATCGTTACAGCCTTCACCTTCTTGCTTACTTCAGCAGCGAGCTTAGCAGGAACCTTCTCCAGCACGATGGCAAAGCAGCCTGCGTCGTCCAGCGCAATGGCGTCGCTGATAAGTTTCTGTGCCTCAGCCTCTTCCTTGGCACGAATGCCATAACCGCCAAACTTATTAACGCTCTGCGGGGTAAGTCCGAGATGGCCATGAACCGGGATTCCGGCATTAACCAGCGCCTTAACGGTTTCGCAGATTTCTACGCCGCCTTCCAGTTTCAGAGCGTCTACACCCGTTTCCTTCATCATGCGGCAAGCATTGCGCAGCGCCTCTTCCTTGCTGATCTGATAGCTGCCGAAAGGCATGTCGCAAACCACGAAAGCATGCTGGCAGGCACGTGCCACGCTGCGGGCGTGATAAATCATCTGGTCTACGGTAATCGGCAATGTGTCTGCATTTCCTGCCATCACATTGCTGGCCGAATCACCTATTAATATAGAGTCAATTCCTGCAGCATCTATAATTCCGGCTGTTGTAAAGTCGTATGCTGTCAGCATGGTTACTTTCTCGCCAGCCTTCTTCATTTCTGCGAAGGTCTTGGTGGTAATTTTCTTCTTGTCAGTAGATAAATATCCCATTTTTTATTTTGTTTTATTTATTGTTCTGCGTTGAATCTATTTCGCATTCTCCACGATGCGCTGCAAGTCAGCAAAGCTGAAACCTCTGTAATCATCTATCACATAGTCGGATAGCGGCTGGATGGCTTCTCTGCTGTTCGTTGTGGCAAGACCTAGGGTGAAGGCTCCTGAAGCTCTCACCGCCTTCAGTCCGTTAAAGCTGTCTTCCAGCCCTACACAGTCCTCCGGTTCCACACCGAAATAGGCTGCACCTTTCAGATAGCAGTCTGGATGAGGCTTGCTCTCGGCGAAATCCTCGCTGGTCAGCACGCGGTCGAAATAAGCCTTGAATTCCGGGTGACGTTCATAAACATTCAGCATCTTCTGAATGTTGCTGCTCGTTACCACAGCGCATTTTACGCCATGCTGCTTCAAGTCGCTGATGAAGTCTTCGAACCCTGCAATATATTCATACTGCATGGTCTTTTCAAACTCATCCAGTCGGGCTGTAATCTTAGCCTGTTCCTCCTTTGCGCCTGTAAAACCTTCGATGTGGGCGAAGACGGCTTCATCGGTGAAATACTTGTCGTAAATCTGAACCAGAGTCTGTCCCTTGATGCGATATTCGAAATCGGGCATTTCCGGATGATACTCCCTGCCTATCATTCCCCAGAAGATGGAGTACTGTGATTCTGTGTCGAAAACCACGCCATCCAGATCGAAGAGTGCTGCTTTTATCATATTTCCTTGTCTGTTTTTATCTATTTTTGCTTAAATTATATTGAAAACGGGTGCAAAGTTACGCAAAAAACTTAATATACGAGCATAATCTGACAGATTTTGATGTTTTTATTACGTGTTTTCCGATTTTTTACACTACCTTTGCAGAAAAATCAGTAGAAATAAAGAAGAATACATATAATTATATGATAGAAATAATAGAGAAATACTTCCCGAACCTCACGGAAGAGCAGAAAAAGCAGTTCGAGGCACTCGATGCATTATACCGCGACTGGAACAGCAAAATCAATGTCATCAGCCGCAAGGACATCGATAATCTGTACGAGCACCACGTGCTCCATTCTCTGGCAATAGCCAAAGCCATCCATTTCCGTCCGGGCACGGAGATTCTCGATTTCGGCTGCGGCGGAGGTTTCCCGGGCATTCCGCTCGCTATCCTCTTCCCTGAATGCAAGTTCAAGCTGATAGATGGAACGGGCAAGAAAATAAGAGTCTGCAACGAGGTGGCTACGGCCATCAATCTGCAGAATCTCAAGGCAGAGCACCTGCGCGGAGAGGACGAAAAAGGCAAGTACGATTTCGTGGTAAGCCGTGCGGTAATGCAGCTTCCTGACCTGATGAAGATTATCAAGAAAAACTTTAAGCAGAAGGGGCAAAACGCTCTGCCTAACGGACTTCTGTGTCTGAAAGGCGGCAATCTGAAAGAAGAACTGAAGCAATACTTCAAGATTTCAGAAATCACTCCGCTCAGCACTTTCTTCGATGAAGAATGGTTCAGCCAGGACAAGCAACTGGTTTACGTTCCGGCTTAGAAGAGTGAAAAGTAATCATAAAGTTCAAAGTAAGAAATGTTACATATAGAAAGATTTCAAGTAAACATGTTGCAGGAAAACTGCTACGTGGTGAGCGATGAGACCAAGGAATGCGTCATCATCGATTGCGGCGCCTTCTATCCGGAAGAGCGGACGGCTATTACACAATATATTAAGGAGAACCAGCTCAAGCCCGTTCACCTGCTCGTAACCCATGGCCATCTTGACCATAACTTCGGCAACAACACCATCTACCAGGAGTTCGGACTGAAACCGGAAGTATCGGCAGCAGATGAAAAACTGATGAAGGGACTCGCCAAGCAGGCAGAAACCTTCTATCAGATGCAACTCGATTACCAGTTTCCGCCTATTGGCAGATTCTTCGAAGATGAAGAGGTCATCAAGTTCGGCAACCACGAGTTCCAGGTCATCGCCACTCCTGGCCACAGCAGCGGTTCCGTCACCTTCTATTGCGAGGCAGAGCACGTAGCCTTCACCGGCGACACCCTCTTCCACAACTCTATCGGCAGAACCGATTTCCCTGGAGGCAGCATGTTCCGCATCATCAACAGTCTGCGCCATCTCGGTCAGTTGCCTGACGAAACCCAGGTTCTCCCGGGTCATGGCGAATACACCAGCATAGGCGAAGAGCTCGCTCACAATCCATATATGGACCGTTAAAACAGCATTTTTAAAAAGTCAGGAGATTTATCAGCGATGATCAAGAAATCGAATACAGAGAAGATCATTCTCGGCATTGACCCCGGAACCAACGTGATGGGCTATGGCGTAATCCGCATCATCGGCAACAAGGCCGAACTGGTGGTGATGGGCGTCATCGACATGCGCAAGGAGAGCGATCCCTATCTCCGGCTGGGCAAGATCTTCGACCGCGTAACCGGCATCATCGACAGCTATCTGCCCGATGAGATGGCCATCGAAGCCCCCTTCTTCGGCAAGAACGTGCAGTCGATGCTCAAGCTGGGCAGAGCGCAAGGAGTAGCCATCGCAGCCGCCATTCATCACAGCGTTCCTATCCACGAATATGCGCCGCTCAAAATCAAGATGGCCATTACAGGACAGGGACAGGCTTCGAAGGAACAGGTGGCGGGAATGCTGCAGCGACTGCTCCATATTCAGCAAGACGAAATGCCGAAGTTCATGGACGCTACCGATGCACTGGGGGCAGCCTACTGCCACTTTCTGCAGATGAACCGCCCGGAGACCGACGCCAAGCACTACAGCAGCTGGAAAGACTTTGCAACAAAGAATCAGAGTAGAATAAAAAAATAAGAGAGATGCAAAAGATTATTAGCATTAAAAATGGTGTTACCCGTATGCCTGAATGGCGTATGGCAGACCCCGTAAACTTCGAGGCGTGCGATGGTGAACACATCGCTATCGTAGGTCCGAACGGTGGAGGAAAATCAATGTTTGTTGACATCATCGTAGGTCGCCACCCACTCCTGATGCACGACCCTGATTACGATTTCTCACCTAGTCAGAAGACAATGGTGAGCGACAACATCAAGTATATTACCTTCCGCGACACCTACGGAGGCGATAACGACCGCACTTATTTCCTGCAGCAGCGCTGGAACCAGCTCGAAATAGACGAGAACACGCCTATCGTAAAGGACAAGCTGGAAGAAGCCTACCAGATGGCAGGCGAAGACACTCCGGAGCGCAGAGCCCTGCAGCAGCACATCTACGAACTCTTCCACATGCAGCACCTGATGGACAAATACACCATCCTGCTCTCAAGTGGCGAGCTCCGCAAGTTCAAACTTGCCTCTACCCTCTTCTCAGAGCCTCGCGTGCTCATCATGGACAATCCGTTTATCGGACTCGATGCTGAAACCCGCGACCAGCTCAAGGAACTGCTCAAGACCCTCTCTTCAGAGCGAGCCCTGCAGATTATCCTCGTGCTGAGCAAGAGCGATGATATTCCTGATTTCATCACCCACGTGGTAGAAGTAAAG